>JYMV01023761.1_pt1 | contig 738268 bp, 688 predicted proteins | sample 338911 | NCBI WGS metagenome assembly JYMV01 (sample SAMN03354496, study PRJNA234377) | hydrothermal vent metagenome | biome: Deep sea; feature: Hydrothermal plumes at the Eastern Lau Spreading Center, Western Pacific Ocean; material: Seawater | place: Tonga | collected 2009 | depth 2000 m m
CGTCCTTGCTCGTGAGGTCGAACTCCTCGAAACCGTCCTCGTCGTTGTCGCACAGTATATAGTCGCTGATAGGATCAGTGATCGGGGGACTGTCGTTGACAAGCAAGTCTAGTGCAATCACATTAAAACAATCGGTACTATTTACATTATCTGCACGTGCATAGATTGTTTGGAAACCAATTGTTGTGTTCACGAACATGGTTGGATTTGCGATAGGATTTACCCCATTTAGCGCATCATTAAAATCTTCGTAGTAAACTACCACCGCCTCAGGGTTTGAACCAGTGATTTCGTCATCTTTAGTAGGAAGATTAAATTCAGCAAAACCATCGTTGGGCAGTTCGTCACATACTTCGTAGGTAGACGGCTCAATAAGTACAGGAGCCGCAAAGAACTCTATTATAAAACTACTGATAGCGGCACATGTTCCTGGAGGACTGGCATTATTTTCTACCCGAACATACACCGTTTCAGGAGAGGTGGTCACATTGTAAGGGTTTGGCAATTCAGCCGTATCGTTTTCTGCATCTAGTTGCGTTGGGTGATAACTTACCGAATAATCATTAGGATCTTGTCCGTTTAAAGCTTCCGCATTTTTCAATGCCACCAAATTCAATAAAACTTCACCATTTGAATCTTCATCACAGAGACCACCAATATTTGTCATGGGACCCGCACTTACGGTATCAAACTGGATAAAAAATTCATCGGTAGCATAACATGTTCCTGTAAGCTCTTCAACACGTGCAAAAATAGGCTGCACTGGTGGCGTTGCGATAGGATAAGCCGTTGCTGGGGTAATTGGATTCGCACCAGAATTTGCCTCAGCTTGAGTTAAGTGATAGGAAACATTATAGTCTGCAGGGTTCTGAGTCCCTAAAATAAAGGGATCATTTACCGTCAAATCGAAGAAGCCTAAATCGCCATTAGCATCGCATTGAAATAGATCGATTGTAGGTTCGGCGAAAGGTTGTACGTTGAAAAAAACGTCTATACTGTCTGTAGCAGTACAAGCACCTTCGGTTACGATACAAGTATATGTTCCATCTACGGTAACATCTAGAGTAGGATCGGTTTCAATAGGAAGCGGTGTTCCGTTAAAAAACCATTGAAAAGAAAATGCAGGATCAACTACACCGGTATCAATGGTAACGGTCATTCCGATACAACTTTGAATATCTGGCCCTAGAAATTGCACAGCTTCATTTAAATCTACTGGCAAAATGAATTCATTATTGGTTTCATTCGTTTCTGCCACGATACCTGTTCCGTCTCCTACATCGTCAACCACTGCTTTTAAATCGAAGTTCACAGGGGTCCCTAGAGGTAGGTTTAGTGTTATGGTACCGCTTTCTGAGCCATCAATAGGGATATCAGCTACCGTCTGCGACTGACCAACTAATGTGTTGTTAATATAAAATGCAATGGGTGTATTGGCAGGTAAAAATGCTGTACTATTTACATTAAATACAGTATAGTTTACATTAATATCTCTGTTTTGGCAGAGCACCCCAAGATTATCAATAACAATAGTAGCATCAGGAATTTCGGAGTTCACACTTGTGATCAAGTTATGTACCATTACAAAATCCTGGCTAGACGTTAGATTAATGGTTATTTCGGTATCACCGGGCATTACAATGCCTCCAAGATCGTACACATCGAGATCCATATTGTAAAGTTGATCAGATCCGGTGTATGAGTTAGTACCATTAAAAGCGTTGTTTCCTGGGTTTAGCGGCGGATTGTCAATTAAAACACCTTCGATAAGCAGTGTTTCATTGTTGGCAATACCTCTATCACCTTCCCATGCGAGGAAGCCAATTTTGGCCAACTTGTCTGTAGAAACTTCAATATTTGTTAATGTTATTTCTAAACTAGGCTGATTTCCAGAGACATAATCAAGCCCGTCGAACAAACTTATTTGGTTTAGTGGCAATGAAGGATCTTCATAGATTACAATAATACTCCACCCCCCAAAGTTTGTGGTATTATTACAAGCAGGAATAATAGCTGCTGTAAGGTCTAAATCTGAAACATTATAGAGACCAGACCCCGTAATGAGCGGAGTTACATCTGCATAGGCACCAAAATACGTCTGGCCGGCGCCTGAAGTTAAACTAAACGTTCTATCGGCGCTTACCGGACTACCATTAAGTCTCACATCAAAATCACCAGACCCTGGTCCTGCCCAATACATGTGGGCCGAAACAAATGTTTGGTTGGGAAGTAAATTTAAAGCTGCGCTACTTGAAGTTAAAATCGTACAGGGAGCACCGTTACCATTTTCTTGTGTATTTAATGTATTTCCAAATGCCGTAAAATCTAAACGCCCATTGAATTGCTGAAACAAATCAATCTGTTGAGAGAACATAAAAACTGGGGATAGTAAGAGGCAGAGTAGTAATTTTTTCATAGTATCTAAAATAAAAGCGGAAATTAAGAAAATTTTATGAAACCTTTTGACGATCTATCCAAAAGATGTCCTGAAAAGCATGTATTCCAAATTTTTAAAGCAACCATTGAAATACGTATCTTTGCGCTCTTATAATTGATAACAGACTATGGATTTGGAAAAACAGGCCGCACCAGAAACCCACGATGAAGGAGATCACCTTGGTGCTGCTCCCTACACGCCCTTACGAAGCGATGCATTTGAATTGAGCGACATTGAAAAAATTGCGAGCATCAAAAAAGATGTAGAAAGCATCATGCAAACATTGGGGTTAGACCTTACAGACGACAGCCTTAAAGGAACTCCCAACCGTGTGGCAAAAATGTTTGTGCAAGAGATATTTGGTGGGCTACATCCTGACCGAAAGCCGAAAGCTTCTACATTTGACAATAAATACAAATATGGTGAAATGCTTGTGGAGAAGAACATTACACTCTATTCTACCTGCGAGCACCACTTGTTACCCATTGTTGGAAAAGCCCACATTGCGTACATTTCTAATGGAACCGTAGTAGGTCTCAGTAAAATGAACAGAATAGTAGATTACTTTGCCAAGAGACCACAAGTACAAGAACGTTTAACCATGCAAATTGTTAGCGAACTACAAGCGGTTCTTAAAACTGAAGACGTTGCCTGTGTGATAGACGCCAAACACCTCTGTGTAAATTCAAGGGGAATTCGCGATATTGATAGTAGTACCGTGACTAGTGAGTTCGGCGGAAAATTTAAACGTCCAGAAACGCGTCGTGATTTTTTAGATTATATCAATTTAACGACCAAATTTGAGGGTGTGTGACGATTTCCGAAGAAAGAAAAAGCCTTTTTATCATTGCCAACTAACTTGTTAAAAGCAACCCATGAGCCTTTACAAAAACCAAAATATTCAACTATACAATTCGCTCACAAAACAAAAAGAGCCTTTTACACCAATCCATGAAGGAGCCGTAGGCATGTATGTTTGTGGCCCCACGGTGTATAGCAACGTGCATATGGGAAATTGCAGAACGTTTTTGTCGTTCGATTTGGTTTTTAGATATTTAAAACATTTAGGCTATAAAGTTCGCTATGTGCGTAACATTACCGATGCCGGCCATTTAGAAAATGATGGTGAAAGTGGTGACGACCCTATTTTGAAAAAAGCACGGATTGAACAATTGGAGCCAATGGAAGTTGTACAAAAATATACGGTCGATTTTCATGAAACCATGGCAAAATTTAATGCATTACCCCCCAGTATTGAACCCACTGCCACGGGACATATCATTGAACAAATCGCCATCGTAGAAAAACTTATTAAAGAAGGATATGGCTACGAAAAAAATGGTTCGGTTTATTTTGATGTAGTTAAATTTAATGAAGATCATGCCTACGGAAAATTGAGCGGTAGACAATTGGAAGACATGATTACCAACACGCGCGAACTCGCTGCACAGAGCGAAAAAAAGAATCCGCAAGATTTCGCCCTTTGGAAAAAAGCAGAGCCCCAGCACATCATGCGTTGGCCCTCCCCTTGGAGCGAAGGCTTTCCTGGTTGGCATTTAGAATGTACTGCGATGAGCACGAAATATTTGGGCGAAACTTTTGATATTCACGGTGGTGGGATGGATCTTAAATTTCCGCACCATGAGTGTGAAATTGCCCAAGCCGAAGCAAGTAATCATAAGAGCCCTGTAAACTATTGGTTACATGCCAATATGCTTACACTGAACGGCAAAAAAATGTCTAAATCTACCGGCAACAACATCTTGCCGGGCGAATTATTTTCTGGAGAGAATGATATCTTGAAAAAGGCATTTACGCCAACAGTGGCCAAATTTTTTATGTACCAAGCCCATTACAGAAGTATCCTAGATTTTTCGAATGATGCGCTAGAGGCTTCTGAAAAAGGTTTTAATAGATTAATGGATGCATTGCACAGTCTTGCTGAAATTTCCACCTCTGAAAATAGCTCGCTAGACATTGCAACATGGAAACAAGCTTGCTATGACGCCATGAACGACGATTTCAACAGCCCGATACTAATCGCACATTTGTTTGAAGGAGCGAAGTACATCAATGCACTGAAAGAAGGCAAAGAAACCATCTCTGCAACCGACTTGCAGGAACTTTCAACCACCATGCACGCGTTTATATTTGACGTCTTAGGATTGGAAGACACACAAGCTGGAGGTGATGAAGCAGCCGAAAAACTTTCTGGGGCGATTGAATTATTGATCGAGCTACGAAATAAAGCGAGAGCAAATAAAGATTTTGCAACGAGTGATACCATTCGAGATGAATTACAAGAAGTGGGCATCCAACTAAAAGATGGAAAAGACGGCACTACATTTTCGTTATCTTAACTATTAGCTATTAGTCTTTTTGGCACAACTGAAAATGAAAAAGGTTTTGACGTTTCCCTTTATATTTTTAATTCGCGTATACCAACGTGCCATCTCCCCTATTTTTCCTTCTACTTGCCGCTACCAACCTACTTGCTCACATTATGGGGTAGAAGCTTTGCAAAAGCACGGGCTATTAAAAGGTGGGTGGTTAACACTGAAACGGATTGGGAGTTGTCATCCCTGGGGAGGTTCTGGCTACGATCCAGTACCGTAGATGGATGACAACTCGGCCAACGCGCCGCCTGGCAGGTTCACTAAAAATGTACACCGTACATATTAAATCTACAGCCGAGTTACTTCAATTTAAGATGAAAAATAAAATTGTTGGCTCTTGTCATGGAGCAGTTTTTCCTATCTTTACAACTCATCAAAAAACACTATGCTACACTTTTTAAGCACCGTCTGGAACCCGAGCGAAGGAATTGACCTCGGTTTTTTTATGATTCGTTTTTATAGTCTTTCCTACGTGATTGCCTTTATAATTGGTTGGTTTATCATGAAGAAATTCTATAAGAATGACAACATTTCTATGGAAAATTTAGACAGCCTGTTCATTTATATGGTGCTGGCTATTTTAATTGGTGCGCGACTTGGGCATGTTATTTTTTATGAAACCGAATTGCTTTGGGAAGACCCCCTATCTGTAATCTTGCCTTTTAAAACCGTACCAGAATTTGAGTTTACTGGGTTTCGCGGACTCGCAAGCCATGGGGCTGCCATTGGTATTGTATTAGCGTTGCTATTGTACAACAAACGAATTCTGAAAAAACCTGCACTTTGGATCTTCGACAGGGTGGTGATTACCGTAGCCATTGGCGGCGCATTTGTACGGTTGGGAAATTTTATGAATTCTGAAATCGTCGGAAAAGCCTCTGGAGATTATCCGTTGGGCATTAAAATGTTGCGACACGACATTTATCCGGAACAAGCTATGAAGGCGACTGGAATAAAAGATGTGAATCAGGCGTATGATGCAATTGCCAACAATCCACAATTTGCTGAAATATTAGCGACGGTACCCTTGCGACATCCCACGCAATTGTATGAAGCATTGGGCTACGTAATTACATTTTTAGTTTGCTGGTATATCTATTGGAAAACACCGCATAAAAAACATGTAGGGTACATTTTTGGATGGTTCTTAATTTTACTCTTCATGACCCGTTTTGTGGTAGAATTCTTTAAAATTGCACAAGTAGACGGGCGTGATGTTTGGGCTTTAAATACGGGACAGCTATTGAGTATTCCATTTATTTTGGCTGGATTTTACATCTTATGGCGCGCAACCAAAACAACGTATACAGAATGAAAAAAATACTTTTTTCTACAGCTCTTTTAGCGGCCCTCTTTGCTGCGGAAGGTTGTAAAGAAACTCCAAAAGAAACCAAGGTTCTCACAAAGACAGTAACCTTCACAAAAGAAGCTTCTGGCGTCCTGAAAAAAGCTGCTACAGATAGTATTGTGGCATCGTTGGATATTGAAATTGCAGAAGGCGATTATGAAACTCAAACAGGGTTGATGTACCGCAAAAACATGTTAGACAACCGTGGGATGCTCTTTATTTTTCCTGATGAGAAACGGCGTTCGTTTTATATGAAAAACACCGAATTCGGATTGGATATCATTTATTTAAACTCCAACAATGAAATCGTAAGTATCCAAAAAAATGCACAGCCTTTAGACCCTACTTCCTTACCTTCTGAAGCACCCGCAAAATATGTGTTGGAAGTAAACGCTGGTCTATCAGACCAATGGGGACTGGAAGCTGGCGATGTGATGGTTTGGGAACGCGATTGAGTAGTGGCTTCGAGTGCACTTCGACACCCGCCATTAGACTAAAAATAAAAAACCCCAGCTCTTTTCAGAGCTGGGGTTTTTAGCATCTAAAATTTCCGAAGAAAGAATTACGCCGCAGCTTCTTCCTCTTCTTCTTTCTTTTCAGTAAGATCGATTCCTCTTTTCTTCACTGTATCGTAGAATACTGGCGTTGCGATAAACAACGATGAATAGGTACCCACCAATACACCTACAATCAACGCGAATATGAGTCCGCGAATAGATTCTGCACCAATAAAGAAGATACACAATAATACAATCAAGGTTGTGACAGAGGTATTCAACGTACGACTCAATGTACTATTTAATGCACCATTAATAATACGCTTCATCTTCCACCCTGAATGTTCGTTAAAGAACTCACGGATACGGTCAAACACTACCACGGTATCATTCAGCGAGTACCCGATTACCGTAAGGATTGCCGCGATAAAACTCTGGTCGATTTCCATGTTGAAAGGCATCACTTTGTAAGTAAGCGAGAAGATACCCAATACGATGAGCACATCGTGGAATACTGCTGCTACCGCACCCAAACTAAACTGCCATCTTCTAAAACGCAGTAAGATGTAAAGGAATACCACCACGAGCGATCCTAAAACTGCCCAGAATGACGAAGTTTTGATATCATCGGCAATGGTTGGACTCACCTTATAATATTCCATTCGCCCAGCGACTTTATTTTCATCGTCGGCCTTAAATTGTTCTAGTGTCATCGCAGCCGGAAGGTTTGGCTTTAAAGTTTCAAAAAGCATTGCTTCTACCTCGTTGTCTATCTCGGCACTAGTTTCATCTACCTTATATTTAGTAGTAATTTTCAACTGATTGTCTGAACCGTAGGTTTTTGCCTCAGCACTTTCGAAAGTAGCTACCAAATCTTCTTGGATTACGGTTGGCTCTACATCTTTGTCAAATCGAACTGTGTAGGTACGACCCCCCACAAAATCAACTCCTTGGTTTAAACCAACGGTGAACAATGAACCTAAACTGATGGCCAATAGAATTCCAGAAATTACATAGGCAATTTTACGCTTGCGCAAGAAATCGATGTTCACATTCTTGAACAAATTCTTGGTCATTGGCGTAGAACATGTAAGTGACTTTCCGTTTTTGGTATAGCTATCTACAAACAATCTGGTGATAAAGATTGCGGTAAACAAAGATGTAAGAATACCGATTAACAACGTAGTTGCGAATCCTTGAATTGGTCCCGTACCAAACACCAATAGAATAAGTCCGGTAAGACCTGTAGTAATGTTTGCATCTAAAATGGAAGACAAGGCGTTGCTAAATCCATCTTTAATAGCGTCTCGTTGCGCTTTTCCTTTGGCGAGCTCTTCCCGGATCCGTTCAAAAATAAGTACGTTCGCATCAACCGAAATACCAATAGTTAAAACGATACCTGCAATACCAGGAAGGGTTAGTACCGCTCCGATACCTGCTAAAATTCCGAAGATAAACAAGATATTCACTACCAAGGCTACATCGGCAAAAGCACCAGCTTTTCCGTAGTAAAAAATCATCCAGATCAACACCAATGCCAAGGCAATTCCGAAAGAAAGCATACCGCTATCGATTGCTTCCTGACCCAAGGTTGGACCAACAACCTCGGCTTGAATAATATCTGCCGAAGCTGGTAATTTACCAGCCCGTAGTACGTTTGCTAAATCTTGTCCTTCGTTAATACTGAAATCTCCAGTAATTTCACTTCGCCCACCAGCAATAGGCCCAGAAGTTACACCAGGTGCAGAATATACCACATCGTCAAGCACAATGGCAATTTGGCTACCATCTTTAAAAGCTTTGCCGGTCATCTCCTCCCATTTCTTCGCTCCCGTACCGTTCATCTGCATGCTAACAGCTACGCGACCTACCTGGTCGTACGTTTGCGCTGCATCGGTAACAACACCGCCGCTCAATGGTGCTTCGTTGTCTCTGTTACCAACCAAAGCGTACAAATCTGCAAATTCTACGGTTTGTTCTTCTCCATCTACAGTAACCTCTCTATCTGTTGGTAACCCCCATACAAATTTAGTATAACGCAATTCTGCAGGCAGCAACTGACGAATCTGTGGGTTGTTCAAATATTCTTTAATTGTTTCTTGATCTTTAGTTTGCACCGAAATGATCACAGGCGAATTAGACGCTCCGAAGGAAACTTTCGATAATAATGGATTGCTCACTTCAGGATCTGTAGCAGTTTCGTCACCGTCGTCTTCTCCTAAAAGGTCTTCAATGGCATCGTCTGTAGACTCTTCCGTTAGCTCTTCAGCTACGGCAGTACTGTCTTGCGCTACTTCAGTTTCAGCCTCAGCAGTTTCAGTTTCTGGAGAAAGCATTGTTTTCAGCTTTGCATCTGCCTCGAACAAGAACGACTGGAATGTTTCTGCTTTATAAGCTTCCCAGAATTCTAATTGTGCAGTACTCTGTAAAAGGTCTTTGGTACGCTCGATGTCTTTCGCACCAGGCAATTCAACCAAGATACGCCCAGAGTTTCCTAATCGTTGTAAGTTTGGCTGTGTAACACCAAATTTATCGATACGCTTGCGCAGTACTTCAAAAGCAGAAGCAATAGACTCGTCTACTTTTCTACTGATAATTGGTTTTACGTCATCGTTAGACATATCGCCATTCGGAATTGATTCTTCTAGGTTTTTATTGAAGAAGATATTTGGAGACGCCAATTTATTGTCGCCTGGCAATTCTTCAAACGCCTTAAAAAATGATTCTAAGTACGTGTCTTGGCTATCTTTCTGAAGTTCTTCAGCATTTGCAAGTGCCTGATTGAATGCAGGGTCTTTGGTATTGTTTGCCAATCCTTTCAAGATATCTTTTACTGAAACTTGAAGAATTACGTTGATACCTCCTTTAAGGTCAAGACCTTTGTTCAGTTCTTTTTCTTTCGCTGTTTTGTAATCGATCCCCAACATCTGAGGTACGTTGTTTACCGAATCAAGGTATTTAGTCTCTGCGTTGGCACGCATTTCAGGTTCGGTGTCTGGATATTTCGCTCGCGCGTATTCCTTTGCATCATCTTCTACTCCTGTGGCGATGTAGGTGTACGATAATTGGTACAAACTAACAAGTCCGAATAGGATTGCGAAGACGGTAATTAGTCCTTTGTTTTGCATTTTGTTTTTATTTATGATGTCGAATTTTAATTCCGAAATATTACGGGACGCAACTATAGCAGTTACGTTTCATTCAACAATTACTTTTATTTAACTATGAATTTTATAATCTTCCTATAGAAAAAGGAAGCGAAGGTGTGGGAAAGTAAAAAGCTCCCTTAGGCCACGGGCCCTGCCCTTACCTCTGGGATTTTGTAAGAAGTTGTGTCTGTAAGCAGTGCCGTATCAGTATAACAGGCAACTGCATTGTTTTGTACGACTTTATTTGTTTCAAATAATGTTTCAGCAGCATGTAAGAAGACAATCGGATGGAGATACCTATCGTGAACCGATTTTAATTCGATACGTGTTCCATTAAGCCCAAGACCATTATCTGAATGCGTGGGTATCTCACTCACTTTCAACTCATACCCATTGGCTGACGTATGATCTGAATTTGAAGGCGTAAGGGGGTCGGTACTGAAATCGGTATAACCAAATTCTAGCTGCTCATGTGCAGAAAATAGTGCCTTCACAGCACTTACTTCAGCATTACTGAAATATGTAATTTTGAGTGTTCCTTCAAATGTTGCGGTTATCTGCACATCGTGTACTCCGATACGCTGCAACTGTGTTTTTACGGCAGCAACCGCCTTTTCAGCTTCCTGCGGTGCGTTGGTGGCGGCATTGAATTGCACCACAATTTCTTGGTTGTGTGCAACGGGTTGTTCAACACTAATGCCTATAAAGGCTAGCGCTACAACTACAAATGCTATGTACCATCTCGGATTCACGCGCCAAATATAAAAAAATCGGTGGGTTTGAGGTCGCTTAATTCTATAAAATATGCGTTCGAGTTTTACTTATGGGGAGCGTTGTCTTTTTAGAATTTCTTAGATAAGTCTAGGCCCCCTCCGCCCTTCGGGCACCTCCCCCAAAGTGGGGAAGGGAAATATAAATACGCCCTGGAAAGCAAAGTCTCCCTCCGCCCTGCGGGCACCTCCCCCAAGGTGGGGGAGGAAAATAAAATTTAAAACTTTTATGCCTTACAGCTCTAAAAGGGTATTGGTCTTGCTTACCCCTTCAGCACTTTCTTGCATGTGTGCTTTTTCGGCATCATTTAAATCGATTTCTACGATTTTTTCAATCCCGTTTCGACCTAAAACAACAGGCACACCAATGCACAGGTCGTTTAGTCCGTATTCTCCTTCAAGCATCGTAGAACAAGGGTATATTTTCTTCTGGTCACAAGCAATCGCTTGTACCAATCCGCTCACGGCAGCTCCTGGAGCATACCAAGCTGAAGTTCCTAATAATTTGGTAAGAGTTGCTCCTCCTACCTTGGTGTCTTCCTTCACTTGATTTAAGCGCTCATCACTAATAAACTCGGTTACAGGAACACTATTACGGGTCGCTAAACGCGTTAGTGGCACCATTCCCTTATCACTGTGCCCACCAATTACCATACCGTCTACATCACTTATTGGGGCTTCCAATGCCTCAGCCAAACGGTATTTAAAACGGGCACTGTCTAGCGCACCACCCATACCGATGATTCTATTTTTAGGAAGATCTGTGGTTTTATGTACCAAATACGTCATCGTATCCATTGGGTTACTTACCACAATCACAATAGTATCTGGAGAATGCTTTATCAAATCTGAAGAAACTGATTTTACAATTCCTGCATTAATACCGATCAGTTCTTCACGGGTCATCCCAGGTTTTCTTGGTATTCCAGAAGTGATCACACAAATATCACTGTTGGCAGTTTTGCTATAATCGCTGGTAGTTCCGGTGATTTTGGTATCAAAACCATTTAAAGACGCTGTTTGCATTAGGTCCATTGCCTTACCTTCGGCATATCCTTTTTTAATATCTAACAATACGACTTCACTTGCAAAATTTTTAATAGCAATGTACTCGGCACAACTTGCGCCTACTGCACCTGCTCCTACAACAGTTACTTTCATTCTCTTTTTATTTTAATGGATTATTTGAATTGGTTTTCTGCCTCTCTTGAAACAGGCCACAAAAATACGATTCTTGCTGTAGATTCCATGATAACAAACAGTTAATTTGTTGTGGTTCCAGCACCCTACGCTATGCTATGTTGTATTTAGGGCAATCCGTGTTGCCTTCTCGCGCCAACACGGCGGGCTTTCCCCTAGTAGTGTTGCGCAACCCGTGCACGGGTTGCGCAACAGCTAGCCGGTACAATCCCTATTGCTTTGGTCGTTGGTTGATAGTCTTTAGTCGTTAGTTTTTATTCTGTAGTTTTTTGATTGGCCAAAATTAAAAACTGATAGTTTTCGGCCAGGGGTTGCAGCGTCATCCCCCGATCCCCGATACTATCGGGGCGGGGATACAGCGGAAGACCCGGCGCTTCTTGCTTTCAAGAAGCGGGACGCCAAATATAATAGATAACGGTCATGAGATTTCTCGGACGCTGTGCTCCCACGAATGGGTGACTGAGGTGTCACGCTGAGCGCCTGTCTCGACGACAAGGCGGGAAGTCGAAGTGCTCTCGAAGCTACCAAAAAAAAGCCCCAACAAGGTCGGGGCTTTTCATATAAAATTATGTGATGAGACTACGCGTCAATATTTGCGTACACGGCATTCTTTTCAATAAACTCACGTCTTGGCGGCACTTCGTCGCCCATGAGCATAGAGAAGATTCTGTCTGCTTCGGTACCATTATCTATGGTTACTTGGCGTAGGGTTCTAAACTCTGGATTCATAGTGGTATCCCACAATTGCTCAGCGTTCATCTCACCAAGACCCTTGTAACGCTGTATACCAGCACTTCCCCCAAACTTTTCGTTTAACGCATCACGCTCCTTATCGGTCCAAGCATATTCTTTCTTCTGTCCCTTTTTCACCAAATACAGGGGTGGTGTGGCAATGTATACATGGCCAGCTTCCACGAGTTCCTTCATATATCTAAAGAAGAAGGTTAAGATTAGGGTAGAAATATGGCTACCATCTACATCGGCATCACACATGATCACGATTTTATGGTATCGCAATTTCGAGAGGTTCAATTCTTTGCTGTCTTCTTCGGTACCAATGGTAACACCCAAGGCAGTAAAGATATTTCGAATTTCTTCGTTTTCGAACACCTTATGGCTCATGGCTTTTTCCACATTCAAAATTTTACCACGTAACGGCAAAATTGCTTGGAAGTTACGGTCTCGGCCTTGTTTTGCCGTTCCCCCTGCCGAATCACCCTCGACTAAAAACACTTCACATTTTTCTGGATCTTGTTCAGAGCAATCTGATAATTTCCCTGGCAATCCGCCACCACTCATAACCGTCTTACGCTGTACCATTTCACGTGCCTTACGGGCAGCGTGTCGCGCAGTAGCCGCTAATATCACTTTCTGCACGATGGTTTTGGCATCGTTGGGATTTTCCTCTAAATAATTTTCTAACATTTCAGAAACCGCCTGACTCACCGCAGAGGTGACCTCACGGTTCCCCAGTTTGGTCTTGGTTTGCCCTTCAAACTGTGGTTCTTGCACCTTTACCGAAACAATAGCTGTAAGACCTTCTCGGAAATCGTCTCCGGCAATATCAAATTTCAATTTATCCAACATTCCAGAAGCATCGGCGTACTTCTTTAAGGTTGTGGTCAACCCACGTCTGAATCCGCTCAAGTGCGTTCCTCCTTCATGGGTATTAATGTTGTTTACGTAACTGTGTAAGTTTTCGCTATAAGACGTATTGTACACCATGGCCACTTCAACGGGCACGCCATTTTTCTCACCTTCCATGGCAATTACACCAGCAATAAGCGGTTCTCGGTTTCCGTCTAAAAAACGGATAAATTCTGGTAGTCCTTCATCACTGTGAAAAACTTCATTCAAAAACTCACCTTTTTCGTCAGTTTCGCGCTTATCTGTGAGCGTAATGGTAATTCCTTTGTTTAGGAATGCCAATTCTCGCAAACGGCTTGCCAAGGTGTCGTAATTGTACTCTAAGACCTGCTGAAAGATTTGTGGATCAGGCTTAAAAGCAACCACGGTACCACGTTCGTCGGTTTCACCAATTGTTTTTACAGGGTACAATACCTTACCGCGTTCGTATTCTTGTTGCCAAATTTTACCATCGCGATGTACCGTAGCTGTGAGGTGTTCAGAAAGTGCGTTTACACAACTCACCCCTACCCCGTGCAAACCACCCGAGACTTTATAAGAATCTTTATCAAATTTACCCCCGGCTCCAATCTTGGTCATTACCACCTGTAAGGCAGACACACCTTCTTTTTTATGGATGTCTACGGGAATACCACGACCGTTATCTTTGGTCGTGATACTATTGTCTTCATTGATAATTACGCTAATGGTATCGCAATGTCCGGCCAAGGCCTCATCGATAGAGTTATCTACCACTTCATACACCAAATGGTGTAATCCTCTCACGCCAACATCACCGATGTACATAGATGGACGCATACGCACGTGCTCCATGCCTTCCAACGCCTGAATATTATCTGCGCCGTAATTGCTTTTATTTTGTTCTTCGCTCATATAAATGGGTTATTTCTGGTCAAATTTTCGGTAACGAACAAATATAACCAAACCACCAATAAAATAGGCTCTTTTGGCGTTTTTAAAGCTTGAAGTTATTAACAAAATATTGTGAAAAACAATTGTGATTCAGACACTAAAAACACATTGAATTTGGGGCTTGACATCTACTGGTTTTTAAAGCGTTAAAATTTCCGAAGTGCTTAGTGTAAGCTAATTGGACCACGCACGACAGAACACCCAATCAATTTTACTTTTTATTAACGTTATAATCTTTTCAATACCGATACCTTTAAACTCAATTTTAAATTAAGATCCATGAAAAAAAATTTCCTCACAACAGCACTTATTGCATTGGCTTTGGTGTTCACTACCCAAGTAGATGCCCAAAAATTTTCAGACCTAGATAAGAGTCCGATGGACGTAGCTGCCTACCCCAGCGATTACAGAGAAAGCAACAAATTGGTAAAAATAGCGTATAGCAGACCGCAACTTAAAGGGCGTCCGCTAAGCCAATTAACCCCTAAAGACAAAGTATGGCGTACAGGTGCTAACGAAGCTGCCGAAATTACGCTCTACACACCGATGAAAATTGGCGACAAGGTAGTTCCTAAAGGAACGTATTCGTTGTTTACCATTCCTGGAGAGAAAGAGTGGACCGTTATTTTAAGCTCAGATACCAATGTTTGGGGAGCTTACAGCTATAACGAAGCCAACGATGTGGCACGTGCCAAGGCAAGTCTGACAAAAGCAGATACGAGGCTAGAAGCTTTTAGTATTGCATTTGAAGAAGGCTCTGGAGGTGTTGTGATGCATTTAGGGTGGGGCGACCAAAGAGTCGCGTTGCCTATGATGTTGGTGACCAAATAAGCAGTAAAAATTTTAAGTAATCCTAAAATTTGGTATGATTTAACTACCAAATTTTGGGATTTTTTTTATTCCTATTTTTCTAAGGAATGTTCAGATATTTGTGTGTTTGAAGCGAAACAATCCATTTAGGATTTTTCATCACGTAATCTACAATGGCCGGCATCATCTTGTCCCGCTTGCTCCATTCGGGCTGTAGATACAACTTACAATCTTTAGACACAAAGGCAGCTTGCGCTTCGGCAAAACGAAAATCATCATTGTTATAAATTATCACTTTCAGCTCATTTGCTGCTTTGTACACCTCTGCTGTGGGTAATTTCATCTTCTTTGGCGAAAGACACACCCAGTCCCAATGACCCGTAAGTTGATATGCCCCTGAGGTTTCAATATGGATATCCATGCCTTTTTCTTTGAGCAAAGAAGTTAAGGGACCCATATCCCAAGTAAGCGGTTCTCCTCCGGTAATTACAATTGTTTTAGAATACTTCGCAGCATTTTCGGCAATCGCACTAATTGCTGTGGGAGGGTGAATATTCGGATTCCAACTTTCTTTAACATCACACCAATGGCAACCCACATCGCAGCCGCCCACACGTATAAAATAGGCCGCCGTTCCTTTGTGATACCCTTCCCCCTGGATGGTGTAAAATTCTTCCATTAAAGGAAGCATGGTTCCTTTTTCTACTTCTTGTTGTACATCAGTTTTCATCGGCTGCAAAGGTACTAATTCGGCTGGCAGGATTCAGTATTCAATTTACAGTTTTTTAAAAGCATTTGGCATACCAGAACTGCAATCTGTAATTATTCACTGCCCTTTGGCTACTGCCACGACTTCAATTTCAATTTTCGCTCCCATGGCCAATGCTTCGGTAGCAAAAGTAGTACGGGCTGGTTTCTGCGGAAAATACCGAACATATACTTCGTTAAAAGCTGAAAAGTCGGCAATCGTATCTAAAATCACTGTTGCCTTTACCACATCCTGCATCTCTAAGCTGTGGTGTTTTAGTACCGCTTTGATGTTCTTTAAAGTTTGTTCTGTTTCTGCTACAATACCGCCAGGCACCAATTCCCGCGTAGCATGGTCCATCCCAATTTGCCCCGAAAGATAAAAGGTATTTCCCACTTGAACCGCATCACTAAATGGCACATTTTGTTTTTTCGGCTCATGCGATTCATGAAATACGGGTGCTTTTGGTTGCTGTAACGTGACCGTAGAAACAATTTCTTGGGGTTCTTCTTTAGGAGCATTACAACTTATCAGCATGCATAGAATAAAAATGTAAAAAGTTATATCAACGAGTTTCATAAGCTCTTATTAAAAATTTTAATTAAAATACGGAATATTTCAGAAGCTACGTGACAATGCGTATTTTTATCGAAAATTTCAACCTCATGGCAGATCAGCAGGAATTTTATGATCATATTACAGCAGGATACAGCACCAAGGGCGACTCAATAACTTTAGGGGCTGCTATGCTCGAAGGTGAAACCATCACCAACGCTTTGGTGAAAGTTCCTTTAAAAACATTGAACCGACACGGACTTATTGCTGGAGCCACGGGTACCGGAAAAACTAAAACACTGCAAATTCTTGCCGAAAACCTTTCAGAAAAAGGAATTCCCGTATTGCTAATGGATATGAAGGGCGACTTGAGTGGTATTGCACAGCCTAGTCCGGGGCATCCCAAAATTGACGAACGCCATGAGAAAATCGGTATCCCTTTTAACGCACAGAAATTTCCAGTAGAAATCCTGACGTTGTCAGCGCAAAACGGTGTTAGACTTAGAGCTACAGTTAGTGAATTTGGCCCCGTACTTATTTCAAGAATATTAAACGTTTCTGAAACGCAAGCGGGTATTATTGCGATCCTCTTCAAATATTGTGACGACAACCAATTGCCATTGCTCGATTTAAAGGATTTTAAGAAAATTCTACAATATGCCACGGGAGATGGTAAGAAGGAAATTGCAGAAGAATACGGACGTATTTCACCGGCTTCTTCAGGGGCTATTCTTCGGAAAATAGTTGCTTTAGAACAACAAGGAGGTGATTTGTTTTTTGGCGAAAAAAGTTTTGACACAGACGATCTGCTGCGTGTAGACGAAAATGGAATGGGCTACATCAATATTGTGCGCCTTACCGACATACAAGACAGGCCCAATCTATTCTCAACTTTTATGCTCTGTCTGCTTGCCGAAGTGTATAGCACCTTCCCAGAACAAGGTGATAGCGGCAGACCTGAATTGGTGATTTTTATAGACGAGGCCCACCTCATTTTTAAAGAAGCTAGCGATGCCCTGCTCAACCAGATTGAAAGCATCGTAAAACTGATACGATCTAAGGGGGTCGGACTCTATTTTGTGACCCAAAATCCTACCGATGTGCCAGATGCGGTCTTGAGCCAGCTCGGACTCAAAATTCAGCATGCGTTACGTGCATTTACAGCAAAAGACAGAAAAGCCATAAAATTAACCGCTGAAAACTATCCGCTTTCAGATTACTACAAAACCGACGAAGTGTTAACCTCACTCGGAATTGGCGAAGCGCTAGTAAGCGTATTGAATGAAAAAGGAATTCCGACACCGCTTGCAGCCACGATGCTGCGTGCTCCCATGAGCCGTATGGATGTTTTGACCGATGAAGAACTGCAAGAATTGTTGCGATCTTCTAAGCTTGTAAAAGAGTACAATGAAGAAATTGACCGAGAAAGTGCATATGAGTTATTGAATGAAAAAATTGAGGCAGCCAACAAACAAGAAGCCAAAGAAAAAGCCGAAAAAGAAAAGGCTGCTGCACGCAGAAAGTCAAAGAGAAGTAGAAGCTCTTCCTCTCGTAGCAGAAGTAGCAAAGGCGCTCTCGAGAAAGTATTAACAAGCCCTACCGTTATCAGGAGCGTACTGGGCATACTTACAAAATTGATTAAATAGAATCTTAATGGTCAAAAAAATAATTCCATGAATTGTTTTGGCTGAAACAGATAAAGAAATAAACCCACAAAGAATAAAAAAAATGAAAAAGACCGTATTATTTGGCATCATAGCAACCTTACTATTTATAAAATGTGAAGAGGAGAAAAACCCCTTTGCAATTACCGATGGAGCCATTGGCCCCATTACCAAGACCACAAAAATGAAGCAATTAGATTCTATCTTTGCGCAAGATAGCTTGGTAAAATTAAATCCAATAAAAGGTGCTTTAGACACCCAAGGCGAAGTAGAAATTTACGAAAAGGGCGGCACTAAGCTGCTTTTAGTTTCTCCATACGACGAAAGTGACCCCAACTCTGAAATAGCGAATGTACAGGTATTCGATTCGCGATATACCACGGAAAAAGGACTTTCGAAAGCTAGTACTTTTAAAGATGTAAAAGCAAATTATGAAATCGCTGCTATTGAAAACGCTATTAACTCGGTCGTGGTTTTCTTAAAGGGAACCAGTTTATATCTCACCATAGATAAAAAAGAGCTGCCAGAAGAAGTGCGGTATAATTTCAACCAAAAGATAGAAGCATCGCAAATTCCTGATGAAGCCAAGTTTAAATACTTCATGATTGGTTGGGACGCAGGTGAACCGATTGAAATTCAAGAAGGGGATATTTAAAATTTCCTATGAAACCATATTTATGTACAGGGCTCCTTGAGAGCCCTGTTTTTTTTTATATTACTACTGAATGGAATAACAAAGAGCTCCCAACATTTTGTTAAGCGAATCAGTATTTTCAGAGTTTTATAGTAAATTCGAATAGAAATAACACGCAATGGACAGACCTAGTATCAAAAACGAAGACCAATACGAGGCGCTACGAGACAAAGGGTACAGCCAAGAAAAAGCGGCACGTATTGCAAACACTCCCAATGCAGGAAAAAAAGGTGGGAAATCAAGTCCGTACGAAGACTGGACGAAAGCAGAATTATACCAACAGGCCAAAAATGTAGGCATTGACGGGCGTTCAAAAATGGACAAAAAGGAATTAATTCACGCGCTAAGAAACAACTGATGAAACTATTATTAGCTTGCTTATTATGTTCTTCATTTCTATGTGCACAATCTATGATGAAGTACACTGCAAATGCAGCGCAACCCTTCGGAAAGATAAATCCGACCGCTCCCCCAGAAACGGCAGATTACGCCCCACTTATCGGAACTTGTGATTGCACCTCAACCACCCGAAAAGCAGACCAATCTTGGGCAGAACCCCAAGATATGACATGGACGTTTAAATACATCATGAATGGTAACGCCGTGCAGGACGAGACGCTAAAAGAAGATGGCAGCCATTCTGGGAGTATCAGGCAATTTGTTGCAGACAGTAGCAGATGGTATGTTCATTATTATTCGAACACCGCACCTACTCCAATACTTTCAGCATGGGAAGGTGGGAAACGGGGAGATAGCATTGTATTATATCGAGAGCAGAAGGCTCCCAACGGCACTGAAGGCTTTTTTCGAATAACGTTTAGCAATATTTCAGACGAAGGTTTTAATTGGCTGGGAGAATGGGTAAACACTAATGAAACGTTCCGATTTCCGACTTGGAAAATCGTATGCACAAAAACTGAAGACGATTAATATGAATAGCCTAAGACCATTCCATTTGGCAATTCCGGTAGATTCTTTAGAACCTAGCCGCACCTTTTATAGAGAAACGCTGGGCTGTGAAGAAGGCCGCAGTAGCGACCATTGGGTCGATTTCAACTTTTTTGGCCACCAGCTTGTAATTCATGTAAAGGAAATTTCCGAAGAACGAGAAAATGTTAGTAATCTGGTTGATGGAAAAGACGTACCCATTCCACATTTTGGTGTGGTGCTTACCATGGAAGATTTTGAGACGCTATCACACCGACTCAAAAATAACGGGGTACATTTTGTGATTGAACCCTATATCCGTTTTGAAGGAAAGCCTGGAGAGCAAGCCACTATGTTTTTTAAAGACCCTGCTGGCAACGCACTCGAATTTAAAGCATTTAAAAACCTTGACCAACTTTTTGCAATCACCTAACTTATGGGTTCCATTAGACCAACTATTATCCGCCAAATTTTTATTCTTCTGCTCATCTTACTTATGGGCACACTTATATTTAGAGAGATAATCCCGTATTTTTCTGGTGTATTGGGCGCAATCACAATTTATGTGCTCTTACGAAAATGGATGGCAATTTTGGTTAAAAAGAAAGGTTGGCGACCCGATCTGGCTGCGGGATTGCTCATGTTGCTTTCCTTTTTTGGAATCCTGATTCCCGTTGCTGGTATTATTTTAATGCTGAGCAACAAAATTGGACGGGCTGTTAACAACTCAGAGAAAGTAGCGTCCGCAGTTAAAAAACAGGTAGTAGCCTGGGAAGATAAATTAGGGTATGACCTTAGTTCAGAAATCGATGTTTCGGCAATTTCTGGTTGGCTGTCAGAAAACCTACAGAGTTTTGCAGGTAGCACATTCGATATCTTTATCGCCATTGGTTTGATGTATTTTATGCTATATTATATGCTAACCAATAGACGGGAACTTAAAGAATCGTTATTTGAGTACATCCCAATCAGTAAAAAAAATCTTAAGAAAATAGGCGACGAGTCGCATGCCATGGTACGCTCAAACGCATTAGGAATCCCAATGGTTGCTATCGCCCAAGGAGTGATAGCACTCATCGGATTTTTGATTTTTGGAATTGAAGACCCCTTCTTCTGGTTTGTGATTGTCACCATAGGTTCTATGATTCCATTTGTGGGAACACTTTTAGGAATTCTCCCTGTTTTTATACTCACGCTATCGGCTGGGGACACGTTTCAGGCATGGGGAATTTTGATTTACGGCCTTGTGGTGGTAGGCTCTACAGACAATATTATTAGGCTATATGTACTCAAAAAGCTAGACAATGTACATCCTTTGGTAACACTCATTGGTGTCATTGTGGGAGTACCGCTATTTGGCTTTATCGGGTTGATTTTTGGACCCTTGCTCATCAGTTTGTTTATGATTGTGATGCGTATTTACAAACGTGAGTACGGCAAACCGCAACACGACGACCCCACAGACGATGATCCAGATTTGTAATTATGTTTCAGAAATTTGACCATACTCAATTTCCACCTTCAGATAAACCTGTGTTGGTATGGGATGGCGATTGTGGTTTTTGCAAGTATTGGGTGACTCGTTGGAAAAAAATTACACACGGGAAAATAACATTTCAAACCTATCAAGACGTCGCACATCAATTTGAAGATATTCCACTCAAGGAGTTTAAAAAAGCCTCGCGACTCATAACTGCGGAAGGAACTGTACACAGCGGACCAGATTCGGCTTATATGAGTTATTATATTGCAAATAGAAATTCACCCTGGCACAATTGGTACAGAAAATATAGTTGGTTTCAGCGTCTAAGCGATCACGGTTATAATTATATCGCAAAACATAGAAGTTTCTTTTTTAAACTAACAAAAGCCATGTTGGGTGGTGACTCCACTTCTTTTAAACATTATTGGGCGATGTATCTCTTCGGAATAGCAGTGTTACTATTTTTACTTTTCAAGTATTTATAACAAAATTTTAAAACAGAATCACGGTTCCAAGCCGTAACTTTACTTAAATAAATAATTATATGTTTTTTACCAATAAGAAAGAAGCGGATAAAAACGTAGTCGAAAAGAAAATCGACGACGTTTATATGGAAGAAAAAGTCTCCGAAGTTAATGATGGGGATGTTGAAATTCTATTAGAAAACGAAGAAGAAATTTCTAAAAAACTTGCGGGTGCCAACTCGTTGAGTAAATATGTTGAGATTGGTAAAATAATGTTAGGAATGGTGAAAGATATGAAACGGGGTGAATACACAAGTGTACCCTGGTTTGTGATAGCCACTATTGTCATGGCACTTTTATACATGCTTAACCCATTAGATATCGTTCCAGACTTTATACCCGGAGTAGGTTATATAGACGATCTTGCAGTGCTTTCGTTAGGTATGGGGTGGATAGAGACTGATATTCATAAATATTTAGATTGGAAGTTGTCACAAGCTAACGACGTCTAGACTATTCCATACGTTGCTCTCTTGCCAACAAAGTGTTTTTGAGCAGCATGGCAATAGTCATCGGGCCAACACCTCCTGGTACCGGCGTGATAAAACTGGCTTTTTTACTGACATTTTCAAAATCGACATCACCTACAATTCTGTACCCTCTAGGCTTTGAATCATCATCTACGCGGGTAATTCCGACATCAATCACGACAGCATCGTCCCTGACCATTTCCGCTTTCAAAAAATTAGGAACTCCAAGGGCAGAGATCACAATATCTGCTTGGGAGATGATCTGCGTAATATTTTTAGTATTACTGTGGGTTAATGTAACCGTACTATTACCTGGCCAACCTTTTCGGCTCATCAAAATGCTCATGGGACGCCCCACGATATGGCTTCTTCCAATCACAACAGTATGTTTTCCTTTGGTATCCACATCATAGCGTTCTAGCAGTTCCAAAATTCCAAAGGGAGTAGCTGGAATAAACGTACTCATATCTAGTGCCATTTTTCCGAAGTTTTCTGGGTGGAAACCGTCTACATCTTTACTTGGGTCTACCGCCATCAGTACTTTTTGCGTATTGATTTGGGGAGGTAAAGGCAACTGAATGATAAATCCGTCGATGTTATCATCTTCATTCAGCTCTTTAATTTTATGGAGTAGTTCAATTTCTGAAGTGGTATGTTTCATGCGTACCATAGTAGACTCAAACCCTACACGTTCGCAAGCTCGCACTTTGCTACCAACATAAGTAAGACTGGCCCCATCGTCACCAACAATCACAGCGGCCAAGTGTGGAACTTTTTCGCCTTGAGATTTCATTTTATCGACCTCAGCCTTGATCTCGTCTTTAATATCGTTCGAAACCTTTTTACCATCTAAAAGAATCATACTGCTTACTTATTGGTGAGTTTTATTGATTTATATACTGCATTGACAACCAATGAAGTACAACTAACGACTAAGAACTAAAGACTAAGTGCCAGCGACTGATTTTACTTCATTTTCCCCATCATCTGCATCATCTTTCGACCGCCGCCACCTTGCATCATTTTCATCATTTTGCTCATTTGGTCGAACTGTTTCAGCAACTGGTTTACTTCTTGAACTGAAGTACCACTTCCTTTTGCGATACGTTTTTTCCGGCTTCCGTTAATGACGGCCGGGCTCGTTCGTTCTTCGGGGGTCATACTATGTATTATGGCCTCAATCCCTTTAAATGCGTCATCATCGATATCTACATCTTTTAGTGCTTTTCCAGCACCGGGTATCATTCCTATCAGATCTTTCATGCTACCCATTTTCTTTACCTGCTGAATCTGCTTAATGAAATCGTCGAAACCAAATTGGTTCTTAGCGATTTTCTTTTGCAATTTTCTCGCTTCTTCTTCATCAAACTGTTCTTGGGCTCTTTCAACTAAGGAAACTACATCTCCCATGCCCAAAATACGGTCTGCCATACGTGCTGGGTGGAACACATCGATGGCATCCATTTTTTCACCGGTACCGATAAACTTGATGGGTTTGTTTACAACACTCTTAATCGAAATAGCTGCACCACCTCGCGTATCACCATCTAATTTGGTGAGCACCACTCCATCGAAATTAAGTCGGTCGTTAAAGGCTTTTGCAGTATTTACAGCATCCTGACCTGTCATAGAATCTACCACAAACAATGTTTCGTCTGGTGTAATTGCTTTGTGTACGTTCGCAATCTCGGTCATCATCTGCTCATCGACCGCCAAACGACCTGCGGTATCTACGATAACAACATTGTGCCCATTTTGTTTTGCGTGTACAATAGCGTTAGTAGCAATCGCCACCGGATCCATATTTCCCTCTTCGCTATATACTTCTACGTCGATTTGGTCTCCCACTACGTGCAATTGATTGATTGCAGCGGGACGGTACACATCACAGGCTACCAAGAGGGGTTTTTTAGTTTTCTTCGTTTTTAAGAAATTGGCCAACTTTCCGGAGAAAGTTGTTTTACCACTACCCTGTAATCCTGACATTAAAATGACACTGGGCGACCCTTTTAAATTAATCCCAGCCGTTTCACCTCCCATGAGTTGGGTAAGTTCATCTTTTACGATTTTCACCATAAGCTGTCCAGGCTGTAGGGTGGTTAGTACATCCTGTCCAAGCGCTTTTTCTTTTACACGATTGGTAAATTCTTTAGCAGTTTTAAAGTTAACATCGGCATCGAGCAAAGCGCGGCGAACCTCCTTAAGGGTTTCTGCAACGTTTACTTCTGTGATACTCCCGTGGCCTTTTAAAACGTGGAGGGCTTTATCTAATTTATCGCTAAGATTATTGAACATATTCAGGTGTCATTTTAAAGAATGGCAAAGATACAAATTGGATGCCTTGTGACAAAGTCGGCGCATTACTAATTATATGTACTCAATTCGCATACTATTGGTGATTACGTCTGGTATTCTTTCGGTTGCCACCTTTATTTTTAGAACTACCCCGAGAAGGTTTATTATTCCTCGATTGCTTTCTTCCACGCTGGTTCGCTGCTTTGTTTTCTGCTTTCTTATCGAGTACTTCTTGTAGGTTCTCTGTTACTTCAAATCCAGGTATGGTTTTTTGGTCTAAGCGCTCTCCCAGCAATTTTTCGATAGCACGAACATATTCAAACTCGTCTACGCTCACTATGCTTATGGCTTCGCCGCTGGCCCCTGCCCTACCGGTTCTTCCAATACGGTGCACATAGTCTTCAGGAATGTTAGGAAGCTCGTAGTTAATTACATGCGGTAATAACGGAATATCGAGTCCGCGTGCTGCAATATCTGTTGCTACCAAAACCCGTACATTTCCGCTTTTAAAATTTGCCAGCGCCTTTGTTCTGGCACCTTGACTTTTATTTCCGTGTATCGCTGCGGAAGTTATTTTTGCTTTATCCAATTTTTGCGCCAATCGGTTGGCACCATGCTTTGTTCGTGTAAAAATGAGCACCTGTTGCCAATTCCCTTCTGAAATAAGCTTGATGACCAAATCTGTTTTCTTTGCTTTATCAGTTTTAAAGATTAGCTGATCTACTTTTTCGGCAGTTGTATTTTCTGGAGTTGCTTCAACCAAAACGGGTTGGTATAAAAAGCTATTTGCTAATTTTTTAATTTCTTTTGAAAACGTCGCTGAAAAAAGTAAATTCTGCCTTCTTTTAGGCAACAGCGCCAAAATTTTGTTGATATCTCTAGCAAAGCCCATATCTAGCATCCTATCGGCTTCATCTAAAACGAGAAACTCTACACTTTTTAAAGAGAAAATCCCTTGGTTGTGTAAATCGAGTAAACGTCCTGGGGTAGCCACCAAAATATCGACTCCTTGTTTCATTGTTCTAATCTGTGGATTGGCATTTACCCCACCAAAAATCACAGTAGAACGTATGTCTACGTATTTCGAGTATGTTTTCACATCGTCATACACTTGTGCAGCAAGTTCGCGTGTGGGTGTTAATACCAATGCCCTAACCGGGCGCTTGTGCATTTGTTTAGCATTGGCTAGCTTTTGAAGCATCGGAAGAGTGAACCCAGCGGTTTTACCAGTTCCTGTCTGTGCTGAAGCCAGCACATCTTTTCCTTCTAATATTCTCGGTATTGCTTTTTGTTGTATTGGAGTTGGAGTTTCGTATCCTTTTTCGCTGATTGCTTTCAGCAGGCTATCAGAAAGCCCTAAATTTTTAAATGACATATAATGAATTTAAGAAGCTCGTGAAGTTTATTTAATATGCTTCTTTATGAGGCACAAAGGTACGTCTAATTTATTCAGCAGTATGCAACTGCTAAAATTAAGTATCTTTAACCTTCAAAATCACTCCATATGAAAAAATTGATGCTCCTTTCCGTAGCACTTTGTAGCCTACTATCACTTCAGGCACAATCTGAAAAGCAAAAAGTTGAAAATACCGTCACCAAATCTAAAATTGAAGGCCATATTTATTTCCTGGCAGACGACCTACTAAAAGGTCGCGAAACAGGCACACCAGAAAATAAAATTGCTGCTTCTTATCTGGCAAATACCTTACGAAGTTATGGTGTACAACCAAATCCGAAAACAGGAACATTCTACCAAGAAGTAAAACTCGAAAAAACGAGTCCGCCAGCGGTCATGGATTTCACCATAAACGGAACAAAACTAGAGCAAGTGGCACCCATGACTGTTGAGGCATTGATTTATAATGGAGACGCTGTTTTTGTGGGTTACGGACTAGAAAGCGACTATACAAACAAAAATGTGAAAGGTAAAGTTGTGTTGGTAGAGGCAGGAAGTGCAGAGACCAAAGACACCCAAGGGTCGTTCAGGTTAATCCGAAAAAAGCAAATGGCTGCCGCCATGGCAGGTGCAATCGGAGTGATTGAATTTGTGGATGTTCAAGAGCAAATATGGAGTTTTATAGATCACAATTTTAACGCTCCAACGCTAAAAGTAGCATCAGAGGCTGGTAATATGGAAACTAAAGAAATTCCTTATATCTGGGTAAAAGACACCAATGGTGCTACCCTTAATGCTATTGAAGCTAAAGCAACAAATAACCTAGAAATGAATCTCGGGGCGCAGGTTTCAACAGAAGTTATTTCGCAAAACGTAATTGGCGTAGTAGAAGGTACCGACGCGAAGCTAAAAAATGAATACATTATTTATTCTGCACACTACGACCATGTGGGCATTGGTACACCAGATGCAACTGGCGACACTATTTACAACGGCGCCAGAGATAATGCAGTGGGAACAACCACAGTGTTGAGCATGGCAGAGAATTTGGCAAAATACCCTACCAAACGTTCGGCTTTGTTTATTTTATTTACTGCGGAAGAAAAAGGGCTTCTTGGTAGCAAATATTACGTTGAAAACCCAGTACTTCCATTAGAGCAGATGGTGTATTGTTTTAATAGCGACAACGGTGGTTATAATGACACCTCAAAAGCAACTATTATAGGATTGACCCGAACAACAGCCAGTAAGAATATGATGGATGCAGCAACAACCTTTGGTCTCACTGCTATAGACGATCCTGCTCCTGAACAAGGCTTGTTTGACCGCAGCGACAACGTACATTTTGCCGCAGAGGGCATTCCGGCGCCAACATTTTCGATGGGCTTCACTTCGTTTGATGGAGAAGTGACCAAATATTACCACAGGCCTGGAGATCATGCCGATAACATGGATTATAATTATCTGTTGAAATTTTTTAGAGCCTATGTAATGGCCGGTCGTAGTATTGCAAACGATTCTGTGACACATTTTTGGACTGCCGGTGATACTTATGAAAATGCTGGTAAAAAACTTTATAACAAATAATGAAATTTTTGAATAGTTTGTTCTGTTTTCTATTTCTCTTCGGAATGGGTTGCGGCACAATTAAAGACAAGGACATTGTGATTCATTATACCGACCAGAACAATAACCGTTACCGAATTACCGAAACTTCTTTCGACTACACGCCTATTACCGATAAAGAAAGCTCCTCAGGCACCTATAACGGCGGTGTTCCAGTTTCGAAAAAAGGGAGTATCGAAGTGTTTGAAGAACTACACCAATTAGCACTAGACATAATTGCTACAGCACCAAAAGAGACTAAGCGAGAAATGCTAACCACCATACTTTCAATTACCTCAAATGGTGAAACTGATCGAAGGATCCTTCGAAAGAGTGAAAAACGAACCCTATTTGAAAGCAAATTAGTTTCGTTAAAACAGCGTTTAGAATAGTCATTCGTAATAATTTCTCAAGGCTATTGCTTTTTTAACCCTTCCGCAGTACGAAATCTTATGTCTTTCTCTCTCATGATAGTTATCGGCATCGTTGGAAACAATAAAACAAAGGGAGTAAAGCAACTAATGTTTCAGCAGAAAAATAGAGCGCTAAGCTCTAAAAACAGAATTCATACAATTTCCCCACCTATCAGATTTCTTTGATAGTCAAATCATTACGTGGACGTAGTTTTGTAGTACACTAAAACTTCACGTCATGAAAACGATTTTCTTTATCTTTTGCACCCTACTTTGTATTACTACTGCCACAAGCCAGGAATGTAGTGAAGACTTCAAACAAATCTCGGGCTTGTGGGACAAGCTAACGTTAGAGAATGCGCTTAACGATCCAGAATCGCTTACTTCAGATTTTGATGCCCTAAAAGGAAATTTAACCAAATCGTTGGGCGGACTCAGCCTAAAAGGAAACGCTCCAAAATTATTATCGACTAAAGGAAAGGAGAAAAAAGGAACCTTAAAAAAGGGTAAAAAGAGAACCTACGTTACTTATATGGCACCAAAAGAGTCGATGCAGATCACTATAACAAGCAGTGACAACCTCTCCGGACTCGAAGTAGTGATATGCGCCCATACTAAAGCTAACTTAACCGAAAATTTAGCAAGCCATACTTTTATGGCAGGTGAATCTTCCAAAAGTTTTACGGTAGATAATGTAAAAGGAAAGGTATTAAGTGCATCCTTAAAACACAGTGGAGAGAAGGCACAGTTTAGCATATCATCTCAGTAGTTTACAGTAAAATCATACTAGTATCAAACAGCGCTTCGCAACCAAAGGTGAAGCGTTTTTTCTATTTATAATTATTTGTAAAACAGTTTATTACATGAATTCTGTAGCTCCTAACAGAAATCATATATTTTCAGTTCCTCCTCGTTTTCTTTGATAGTCAAGCCATTATCTCACAGTAGTTTAGCAGTATCAAATAATTAGAAATCTCATAAACCATTAAATCGAACACCATGAAAAATTACATCAACACACACATGAAAACTATCATTCTAGCACTTGCAGTGCTAATGGTAGGAATTACAACGAACGCTCAATCTTGCACCAGTACACTTAAATCTAGAAGCGGAACGGTCATGGCAGGAGGCCCAGCGAAAACCACATTCACAGCAACTTCAAATTCGGTTCGCATATCTGTAAATAAAACAGGTGGTAAAGCAAAAACAACGGTAAATATATATGCTAATGGAAGCTTTAAAGATCGAATGATTTTCGAAAATGGTCGTGACACACCTACCAAGGCTAAAACTATTACAGGTGTAAGCGGTAAAAGTATTCGTGTAGACATCGTAAACCAATCTGTGGCCAACAAGTTTAAATATAGCATGAAAGCAACAGGTAGCACAACCAATCTGGCCATAGGTGGAAAGAAAACAGGGCGTTTATTGGGTAACCAAAAAAAGACCTTAGAAACAAATGCTTCTTGTACCAACAAAACTAGAGTAACTATTAAAAGAACTTCCGGAAGAGCTCGAGGTACGGTTAGAGTTTGGAGAAAAGTTGGAAACTCGTGGGTAGAACACTCTAGCGATACTTTTGAAAGAAGTCAACCTAGAAACGAGATGGTGCTTAACCTAAACGGGAATAATAAGTTCAAAGTAGAGTTAAAGAATATTTCCATAGGGAATACCTTCTCGTATACTATGGACGCAAGAGTCAGAAACTAATTTATATAAACATTTAAACTAAATATCATGAAAAAAGTAATTCTATTATTCAGTATCGCATTGTTCGCTTTCACTTTTACTGCGGAAGCACAAAATTGTAACCAAGGTGCCAAACTGGCTAAAAAAACCTGGCAAAAATTTGGACCATGGAAACCAGACATTTCTTTGATTCCTTTTAAACAAAGTACTAAAAAAATCAAAAATGCTTGGAATTGGATCGCTTCTAACGGAGGTGCAAATATTGGTCCGCGTTATCTTGAAATAGATGGAGGCAATGAAAACGGGAGTATCACCGGACAAACAAAGAGAACCTTTGTAACGCACCCTTCCTTTAATAACAATGTAAAGTTAACCATCAACAAATACGATGGGAGAGCAAAAACCGGAGTGGTAATTTGTGTACAGGGAAAAGATGGAGTCACGACCCAAAAAACCTCTTATATTTTTCCAAATGACCGAAACGGCAAGGTGAAAACGTTCAATTTGAGAAATGTGAAAGGAAAAATCATCATCGTTGCCATGAAGAATCTTTCCGTAGGAAATAAATTCAAGTACCGAATTAAAGCCGAATAGATTAATCTTTTCAACCTAGTTGGCACAAGAGACCTGCGATTGCTGTAGGTCTCTTTCAGCAACTAAGAATATCTCACTTATCTAAAATTCATATTATGAAAACACTACTCACATTGTTACTAATAGCACCATTTATCACGATGATGGCACAACCTAAAGTAAGCGAAATAAAACCGGTACCCAATGGCGAAATAAGCTACAGCGGAAATCTAAGCAACGGAACTGTATTAAACGACCTATCCTGGGCTTGGAGCAGTCAAAATGCTTGTTTCCCAGAGACACAAAAGAAAAAATTTACAGGAAAGCACGTTTTTTTTACTGGAGTGATTCCGAAGTATAGCGAAATGGATGTAACAGTTATTCCAAAAAACAAAAGCAAGAATTTTAGTATTTATGCGTACGAAATAGGTGTCGACAACATGCGCTTGGTGCCCGACCTAGACCGATGCATTAGATGCGAAGCTGCCCATAAAATGGATCGCCCAGTACGCGGAAAAACACAAGATCACACCAGAACCGTTACCAATCTGGTTGCCATAAATAGGCCATATAGAGTGGTAATTGGGGTAACAGGTGCAGACGGATTAAGCGAAGGAGACTTCACTTTACAAGTGAAAATGAAGACGCGCTAATTTGTTTTTAAAATAATACCTATCTTTTGTTGGTGAAACAACTAAACACATACATCTCAATTTATCTTGGATTGGCGCTCATTTTAATGTGCCAATCCAATTTTTTGTATGCGCAAGGTTTCGGAAAGGATAAAGTTGATGAAACGCTTACCGTTTTAAAAACTACCACCGACCCAGAAGAAAAAAGAAAATTATATTTCGCTTTAGGTGACAGCCTTGTGTTGAAGAATGCCCCTGCCAAGGCAACCGAACTTTTTCAATATTTCTTAAAAAAAGACACTACAGCACTCGCCAAATTAATTCTATATGAGGCGTATTCCAGAAATTATTCTAGAAGCGGGTTTTTAGACGAAGCCATTGCACTTAAAAAAGAAGGTATTACCCTTTCTGAAAAATTTAAGGATGAGAGTAGGTTTATATTTTATCATATCACTTTGGCCTATTCATACGACCAAAAAAACAAACCAGATCTTGCTTTAGAATACCTTAATGCTATTGAAGAACTTGTTCTTCAAGAAAATAACACATATCAGTTAGCAAATTTTTATGATGCAAAATCGGCTGTATATAATTCATTAAAAGAGTATGACACGCAAGAAGCAATGCTTCTGAAGATATATGAGCTTGTAAAAGACATGCCCAATATTCCGAAGAAGCGATACCATATGTACATCATATTAGATTTCTATACCCAAGTAGACAACCCAGAACAACTTACAAAATTTACCCAAATCCTCTCAGAATTATACGAAAAAGCTCATGCCAATACTCCCGCAGGACATATGCCTATTGAGGCGCTCTTTAAACGCAGGTTGAGTACAGAAAACATTCCACTACTACAAAAAGCCATCGCCATAAGTGATAGCTTGAATAGTATGAATTCGTACGTCTCTACCACCATAGCTCTGGCAAACATCTACGAATCTGCCAACCAACCAGAAAAAGGGATTGTATATTTAGAACAGGCAGTCGAAAAGCTAAAAACGGTTGAAAAACCCTCGCACCTAATCGATATTTATACTACGTTGGCTTCTATGAATGCTGCTGCAGAAAATTTTCAGGATGCCTACGATTATAAAATATTACAAGCTTCGTTACAAGATAGCGTGACTTCTGAAAACATGAAGCGGAACATTGCAGAGATTGAAATTGAATTTGAAACTGAAAAAAAAGAACGTAAGATCCTTGAACAGAAATTAGAATTAGAGAAACAAACCCAACAAAAAACACAGATCAGAAACGGGTTGATCGCGCTTTCATTAATCGCTATTTTAGTTTTTATATTTTTTAGATATCGTCTTCGATCCCAAAAAACCATTGCCGAACAAACTCTTTCTATCCAAGCCCAAAAAATTACCGAACTACAACAGAAAAACAAATTGTTGGCACTCAACAGTATGATCGAGGGGCAAGAAGCCGAGCGGTTGCGAATTGCCAAAGATTTGCACGATAGTCTGGGTGGGCTCCTAAGCACTGTAAAAGCACATTTTACCACCATCCAGAATGAAATCCAGCAGATAGAAGATTTTAACTTAACAGAAAAGACAAATAAGCTTATAGATGAAGCGGTTGTTGAAGTGCGGCGCATTTCACATAACATGATGCCTCAGGCCTTGAGCATTTCTGGTCTTCAGGGTGCTATAGAAGATCTTGGGCTACAGCTGCAACAAGAAGGCTACCAAACCAATATAGAATTTATAAATGTACCCGATACCTTAGACCCCACCAAAGAAGTGATGCTCTATAGGCTGCTACAAGAACTGCTAAATAACATCAGAAAACATGCTCATGCAACTGAAATCACGCTTCAGTTAATAGGTCATGAAAACGAATTGACCGTGTTGGTTGAAGATAATGGCCAAGGCTTTAATTACGAAGATGAACTTTCCAAAGATGGGATTGGCCTGAGTAGTGTGAACAGCCGAGTTCAATTTTTAGATGGAACCATAGATTGGGATACGGAGTTGGGTCGGGGCACTGCGATTTCAGTTTGTGTGCCCTTGTAATTGTAAGAAATCACCCTCTATGAATTCATAGAGTTTTTTTGGCTCACAGAATTCATACCCTTTTGTCACCATAGCCCACTTACCTTAGAGATTCACAAAACCATCAAAAAAAGATGTTCGCTTTTCCGACCAAAAAAGCATTTCTAATCTCTTCCTGTTTCTTGTGGTGCGTACTTGTCTGCAATGCCCAAAAGCGCCCTTTCGACAAGCAAAAAATAGATTCTATTCTTCGGGTTTCAGAAACCATGGAAAAAGATATGAAAACGGTTCAACTTCTGGTATCAAGTGCCGGGAAGAACCGATACATCAAACCAACCCGTACACTAATACAACGAGCGATTGCAATTTCGGAAGCAGCAGATGATAATGAAATGCGCGCCAATTCGTATTACTCGATGGGAAATTACCACTATTTCAACGCCAAGTTAGATTCAGCTAGCTATATGCTGGACAAAGCGCTTACTTACATAAGTGACGACGAACTTCCATTTATAAGGTCTGGTATTTTAGCCACCAAAGGCGGCATTTCTAGTCAAAATGACGCGGTGTCACAATCTATTGTATACACCATGCAAGCGAGAGAAATCTTAGACAAGTTAGACACTATAGAGCTTAACGAAGCACAGAAAAAGAAACGTAGGGGCCAGAGTTTTGTACTTGCCAATTCGCTGGCAAATTTATACAACAAGGTAGAAGACTTTGAGACTTCTTTGGTGTATTATGACATCGCCAATGAAGCCGCACTTAAAATGGGCGATTTAAACGCTGCGGGAGTTATTATTAGTAACAAGGGTAACCTTCTCCTCAAAATGGACAGGAAAAAAGCAGCACTAAACGCTTTTAATGAAGGAAAAGAATTAAAAGTAAAAGCTGGTGCACCCACTACATCTATCGCCATTTCAAATCTTAATATTGGTGCTGCACATTTAGAACTGAACCAAGAAGAAGAAGCACTTTCATATCTAAACTCAGCACTTTCCATATTTGAAGAACGGAATTATACTTCAGGAATCGCAGAGGTATTGCCACAACGCGGTGCACTTTACAATAAACAGGCAAAATACGACTTGGCCATTGCAGATTGTGAAAAAGCCAAACGGCTCATCGATGCCATTAAAGTGCCCGAACTGATGTCTGCAGCCTGTGAATGTTTATATGAGGCCTACAAGAGCAAAGGAGACTTTAAAAGTGCCCTAGACAATTATGAGCGGTTTACGATTGCTAGAGATTCTGTAATTAATGAAAAGAATATAAAGCGGCTTACCCAGATTGAAATGCAGTACGATTTCAACAAAAAACAAGAAGAGCAAGAATTGGTCCTCCAAAATGAAAAACGGCTGAAACGAAATATCCTTGCCGGACTGATTACCTTGGCGGTGTTTTCAATAGTTATTATCTTGTTCCTGCGGAAACGGATGCAATATAAAAACAAGTTGGCGCTGCAAACGGAAACCCTTCAACAACAAAAAATCACCGAATTACAACAGAAAAACAAATTGATAGCTATGAATAGTATGATTGAGGGACAAGAGGCTGAAAGGCTTCGCATTGCAAAAGATTTGCACGACAGTCTTGGCGGATTGCTGAGTACTGTGAAGGCACATTTTACGACAATTCAAAACGAAATTGAACAACTCGATGCTCTGGACCTCACAGGAAAAACCAACGCGCTTATCGATGAAGCTTGTATTGAAGTACGGCGAATTTCACACAATATGATGCCCCATGCCCTTAGTCTTTCTGGTTTGAAAGGTGCTATAGAAGATTTAGGAACCCACCTCCAAGAGCAGGGCTATAGTGTAAATGTAGAAATAGACAACCTCCCCGAAGCACTAGAACCAACAAAAGAGGTAATGATTTACCGCTTAATACAGGAAATCATTTCAAACATTAGAAAGCATGCGCAAGCCAGTTCCATCTTGATACAGCTAATCGGGCACAAAAATGAAGTGAATTTGCTGGTTGAAGACAATGGCCGTGGTTTTACTTATGAAACAGCGCTTGCAAAAGGAGGTCTAGGGCTAAAAAGCATCAATAGTCGGGTGGCGTATCTTGACGGAACTATAGACTGGGATACCCAACCAAATAACGGAACTTCATTAACCATTAATATACCCATAGTATGATACATGTATTTATAGTAGACGATCACAAGATGGTGATAGACGGGATGAAATTATTGCTGAAAGATGAAGCTACCATAAAAGTGGTGGGTACAGCATTGAACGGTGAAGAAGGTTTGGTAGAAATCCCAAAACAACCGGTAGACGTCGTATTGCTTGACATTAACATGCCTGGTATGAATGGTATTGAAACCTGTAAAGAACTTCTAAAACTCAATCCAGACCTTAAAATAGTTGCTATTAGCATGCATAAAGAAAGCAGTTTAATAAAGTTGATGCTGAATAACGGTGCCAAAGGATATGTGCTGAAAAATGCAGGGCAAGATGAAGTGATCGATGCCATAAAAACCGTAAACGAAGGAAAAATGTATCTAGACGATACGGTAAATGAAATTGTGCTGAACAGTGTACTGAAAAATGGAAGTGAAAAAGTCACCAGCCCGTTTCCGACACTTTCCCGAAGAGAAAAAGATGTTCTAAAACTTATACTAGATGAGTGTACTACCCAAGAAATTGCCGACAAACTATTTATCAGTTTCGGCACGGTAGAAACCCACCGGCGCAATATGCTCATTAAAACCGGCGCCAGAAACACTGCAGGACTCGTACGTACTGCTATAGAATATGACTTAACCAAATAATATAAATCTCATGAAAAAACTTATCACTTGCATTGTAGCTACAGCACTATTGTTTGCGTGTGCTTCAGAAACCGAAAAAGGAGTACTTGAAGATATCGCCGAGGTATATGGGGGCGAAACTTCCTATTCAAAAAGTTTTGTGTCGAATACTTCTGAAAAGCGAACCACCTTTAATGTCACTATTAAAAATAGCCAGATGATTGATACGCTGGCACCTACAGTAACTACAGCAAACGCTTCATTAATGGTATACGACGCGCTCACTTCCGAAGAGAAGAAAAACTATACCGATATTGAAACTATACTCGTGAATGCAAAAAATGATACTATTTCGTACTACTATCCGATGTCTGCCTTAGCCCCGATCAGCAAAAAAGCGAAAGTGTTCCATACGTTTTCATCAATCTTGGTGGATGGGAATTTTGACCAACTGAATGAGCTGGATCGCGCTGACGATATTCCAGCGAATTTTAGTGAAATATTAAAAAATGGCGTTGCGCAATTTGAAAAAATATATGGAAGCTTAAAAGAATATCAAACGTTTGGCGTAGCCGAAGAGCGAGATAATGTTGGTACTTATTATCAATTTCAGGCACACCTTATCTTTGCAAATGGTCATAAAATGGGATATTGGGCAGTAGTTGATGCCGCTCCAGACAATGATGCTTTGCTTGGCTACAAATTTTTTCAGTAAATAAAACCCAACAAAAAAGCCCATTTTGCAAGCAAGATGGGCTTTCACATTAACCAACCGAATTGTTCATAAACATGAACAATGATTTCAATCTACAGGGTAAAACAGCTAATCCTTTTACACCTGTCTATATATAACAGCCCAAACAAAAAAATACTACCTCTTCAACATAAACTATTTTTTATATAAGTTTACGGTGCTAGTTTATGGAAGAGAAAACAAACGTTTGCAAAGAGCATATGTACGATAAGGTCTACAGGGAGTACGCTGAGACCATTCGTAATTTTATTTATTTTAAATGTAGTGATAAAGACAAAGCTCACGATATTGCCCAAGAGGCATTTATCAAACTTTGGGAAAATTGCAAAAAAGTACCACCCCAAAAAGCAAAGTCGTTTTTATATACCGTAGCGAACAATCTTTTCCTGAATACAGTAGCCCATAAAAAAGTGGTACTTAAATATGTTGAAAGCCATCAACCAAGGGTAGAAAAACATTCTCCGCAGTTTTTATTAGAAGAAAAAGAATATGGTGAGAGGCTGCAAAACGCTATTGCCAATCTCACCGAAATACAACGCACCGCATTTTTACTAAGTCGGGTAGAAGGAAAAAAATATCGTGAGATTGCCGAAATTTTGAATATTTCAGAAAAAGCAACCAGCAAACGAATTCATGATGCCCTAGAGGCCCTTCGAAAAACGGTAGAAAAAATATAGAAAAGGTAGTAAAAAAGCGATTTACTTGTTTTATAGCTAGAAAGCACACAGAAATGGACACAAAATTATTAGATAAATGGCTCAACGGCACCCACTCAGCCGAAGATCTGCAGAAACTGGAAACAGACCCAGCATTTGCCGCATATCAAAAAATTGACCGCTTTTCTAAACAAATCGAGATTCCAGAATTTGATACGGAAGCATCTCTAGCTGCTGTAAAAGATAAAATTGGCCAAACCAAACAAAAGAATACCAAAGTACGCACATTGCCGCTATTGCTTAAAATTGCTGCTGTTTTAGTGATTGTTTTTGCTACGTATATGTTGGCGGTTGGAAGTTCAACCAATGTGCAGACACAATTTGCTGAAACTATCACCATTGCACTTCCCGATACCTCGGAAGTAGTTTTAAATGAAAATTCTGAAATTTCATACAAGAAAAACAGTTGGGATGAATCTCGGGAACTATCGTTAACGGGAGAGGCATTTTTTAAAGTTGCCAAAGGCAAAAAGTTCACTGTACAGACACCAAATGGTGATGTTACGGTATTAGGAACTGAATTCAATGTTACTTCAAATGGCACCGATTTTTCGGTGAGTTGCTATGAAGGATTAGTAGCGGTCACCCATCAGGGTAAAACGGCCAATGTAGCTGCTGGAAACCATCTAACCATAGAAAATGGCGAACTAATTTCTAGTGCTGTATACGTTAACAAACCTGAATGGGTGGGTAACGAAAGCAGTTATAATGATGTCCTTATAACAAATGTGCTTCAAGATTTAGAACGGAAATACAACATAACCGTTGCGGCTCAGAATATTGATGTAACTTTACGTTTTACAGGAAGCTTTACCCACAAAGATTTAGAAGCAGCCTTGCAAACCATTACCCTACCCCTTGGATTAACGTATGCTATTGAAAGCGAAAAAAACGTCATTATTTCTCCCACGCAAGCCACGAAATAGAAGTTCGTTTATCATATGTTTTCTCTTTTTTATGGTTTCCCCAATTATTTTTGGGCAGAATACCAACACCCCCGTACTGAAAGCTTTAAAACAGATTGAAAAAAAATTTGACGTAAAATTTTCTTACAATCGAAGGGATTTAAAACCTATTTCAGTCACCAATGATTATCTGGCAGAAACTTTACCGATTACACTCGAGCGGCTCGCTGATGAGGGTCGCCTTAAATTCACCCAGATAAAAGAGCGATACATCGCGGTTCAGTTAGAAACAACCCCGTTATTTTCAGTTTGTGGTATCCTTATCGAAACGGAAAGTAGCCTCCCGATCGCAGATGCTGAAATCAAAGTAAACAACAACACCGTACGCAGCGATAGCGGCGGGAATTTCAATATAGTAGGACTATCAGAACGAGATAACCTCTCCATATTTGTAAATGGTTTTTTAGCAAGAATCATAACCGCTCGTGAACTTAAAGCCACAGGAAGTTGCCCGTTTATATATATTTCACAGACCTACACTTACCTGCCTGAAGTTATTTTAACCAATTATATTACAAAAGGTATTTCTAAAAATATCTCGGGAGCAACCATCATACAAAATGAAAATTTTGACATTTTACCAAGCCTCATCGAACCTGACGTGCTCCAGATCGCCCAAGCCTTACCAGGTGTAGACAGTGCCGATGAAACTGCTGCCAATATAAATGTGCGTGGCGGTACTTCAGACGAATTTCTAATACTTTGGGACGATGTACGAATGTATTTGTCGGGACATTTTTTCGGACTCATTTCTGCGTTTAATCCTAACCTGACCAAGAATGTAACACTTTATAAAAACGGTACTGCAGCCCGCTATGGCGAAGGGGTTTCGGGGGTCATTGCTATGGAGTCAAATTCAACCATCCCAGAACAGTTTCAAGGTGGGGTTGGTGTAAACCTTACAAGTGCCAATGCGTATGCTGAAATTCCCGCTGCCGAAAATTTTTTAATCACGGTTTCTGGCCGAACCTCTATAAATACCGGTATTGGGAACCCTGTGTACAATGAGTTTTTTAGTAAGGTGTTTCAAAATACTGTAGTAACCAACCTACAAAACAACAATATTGAAGGGGAACGCAGCACCGACGAGCAGTTCAATTTTTTTGATGTTTCTGTGAAATCACTTTGGAAACTTACCGCAAACGACCAACTCACCTATCATTTTCTTCGTATTGATAATCGTCTCAAATTCTCTGAACGTATTATTTCAGAAAACATGGGGTCACTTATCGATAGTGAATTAGAACAACAAAATGCCACCAATGCCATCACCTATACGCGTAATTGGAACTCGAAATTTTCTTCCAAAATTCTAGCCGCAACTAGCACCTATCAGCGAAATGAATTTAGCAATAATGTTGACGAAGCAATATTGAGCAGCAACCGTAATGAGGTGGTTGAAAAAACCGTAAAATTTGATTTACATTACAAATGGAGTGAGCAGGCAAATCTAGAAGCAGGCTATCAATACACCGATACCCAAATCGCCGACAGCCAGCGTACTTCATTAAACTCAAATTTGCAAGAACAATCGAATAGCCTATTTTCGAACGCAATTTTTGTGGGTGGAGCCTTTCGATTATTCGACGGAAAAACGCACATTACTTCGGGGCTACGTTTTACCTACTACCCTTCGCTATCTGAAACTTTTTTGGAACCCAGACTTCACCTCAGCCAAAAACTGAACAGTGCACTTCGCGTTCATATTTCTGCAGAGACCAAACACCAGACAGTGTATCAACGGGTTAATTTTCGAAATAATTTGTTGGGCGTAGAAACAAAAGATTGGCTCTTGGCCAATGAAGCTAATAACCCGATTTTAGAAAGTCAGCAAATAGGGATTGGCGGAAATTTCAGTAAAGCAAATTGGGCACTAACAGCCGACGCTTACTTAAAAAAAGTAAAGGGAATTAACTCGGCAAACCTCGGATTCAGAAATCAATTTCAAGATGTTGAGACTATTGGGTCATATGATGTAATGGGATTCGAATTTTCAGTGAACAGGCAAATGACACAATGGAATGTATGGGTAAGCTATTCGGCACAAAAAAACACCTATCGGTTTGAAGATTTAAACCCACAAGAATTTAGGAACAATCTTGAAAGTCCGCACTCTTTCACCTTAGCCGGCTCTTACGATTACAAAAATTTTAGTTTTTCGTTGGGCAACACTTTAAAATCTGGACTGCCCTATACCAGGCCGAATGACGAAGATCCTTTTATTTCTACTCCCCAGGGAAGTAAGATAAATTTTAATGAACCCAATAGTGACCGACTTCCAAGCTATTTTAGGAGTGATTTCTCGGCTTCATATACGCTTCCGTTAGACGAAACATTTACAGGAAAAATCAATATAGCTTTTCTCAATATTTTCAACAGAAACAATGCCTTGGGACGTTATTATGTGTTAGATAAAAACGAAACAGGAGCCCCCACCTTACGACGTGTAGATCAATTTTCGCTAGGTTTTACACCCAATGTCTCCTTGCAATTGCTTTTTTAATTACATTCTATTGGGCACCTCAATTCCCAACAATGAAAACGCTGTTTTAATCACTTCACCAACTGCCGAACAAAGCGCTACTCGAAATGCAACTTCGGCTTTATGTTCCGCATTAAAAATAGGAACGTTCTGGTAAAATGAATTAAACTCCTTTACCAAATCGTAGGTGTAATTTGCAATGAGCGCCGGACTATAATTTTGGGCCGCCAATTGTACAGTATCCGGAAACTGCTGCAATATTTTAATCAATTCTTTTTCCTTTTCGAGAAGCGCTAAAGACCCTTCGGCTGTACGAGTGTTATTTTTGTCTTCAGCAGCTTTTCTTAAGATAGATTGGATACGCGCGTAGGTATATTGGATAAACGGACCTGTGTTGCCTTGGAAATCGACACTTTCTTCGGGATTGAACAAGATTCTTTTTCTAGGATCTACTTTTAAGATGTAATATTTTAGCGCCCCTAGCCCTATCGTTTTGTATAAATTTTCTTTTTCTTCTTCTGAAAAATCATCAATTTTCCCAAGTTCTTCGGAAATTTTCTTTGCTGTGGCCGCCATGTCATCGATTAAATCGTCTGCGTCTACCACCGTTCCTTCTCTACTTTTCATTTTTCCTGAAGGTAAATCTACCATACCATAACTCAGGTGGTATAAATTTTCCGCCCAAGAGAATCCGAGTTTTTTCAAAATTAGGAACAATACTTTAAAATGGTAATCTTGCTCATTTCCTACGGTGTAGATCATCCCGTTCACATCTGGGAAATCTTTTACCCGCTGAATGGCGGTACCAATATCCTGCGTCATATAAACGGCTGTTCCGTCGCTACGAAGCACAATCTTTCTGTCCAAACCTTCATCAGTGAGATCACACCAGACCGAACCATCAGGATCTTTTTCAAACACGCCTTTTTGTAGACCTTGTTCAATAAAATCCTTACCGAGCAGGTAGGTATCACTTTCGTAATAATTTTTATCGAAATCGACCCCAATATTCTCATAGGTAGCATCAAAACCTTCATATACCCAACCGTTCATCTTTTTCCAAAGCGAAACAACATCATCGTCTCCTGCCTCCCATTTTCGGAGCATTTCTTGGGCTTCTAGCAACAACGGCGCGCTCGTTTTAGCTTCTTCGGTAGGCGTGCCTCCAGCAACCAATTGTTCTAGTTCCTTTTTGTACTCTTGGTCGAATTTTACGTAATAATTCCCAACCAATTTATCTCCCTTCAGCCCTGAACTCTGGGGTGTTTCCCCATTTCCGTAGCGCTGCCAAGCCAACATACTTTTACAAATATGGATGCCACGGTCGTTAATAATTTGGGTTTTGTATACCTTTTTCCCCGAAGCTTTTAAAATTTCAGCAACCGAATAGCCCAACAGCACATTACGCACATGGCCCAAGTGCAACGGTTTGTTGGTATTGGGCGAGGCATATTCTACCATCATGGCATCTGCGGTAGTAGGCACGGTGCCAAAAGTGCTAAAATTCTCGATGGTGTTGAAAAAATTAAGGTAGTGCTGGTCGCTTAAAACCAAGTTCAGAAAGCCTTTCACCACATTAAATTTGGATACTTCGTCTACATGGGTAACCAAATACTGGCCAATAGTTTCACCAATCTGTACTGGATTCCCTTTTACAGTGCGCAGCATTGAAAATACAACAACGGTTACGTCTCCTTCAAAGTCTTTACGGGTAGCCTGAAATTCAATTTCTTCTAGAGAAACATTATAGTTTTCTTGGACCGCGGTTTTAATATGTTGGGATAAAAGTTCCTGCAATTTCATGTGATTGTTTTAGCGATGCAAAGATAGCCATATTTAGAAAGATGCGCCCCGAATGGTGGAATAGAAAAAATCAACACAATGTTAATCTGACTTGAGATTTGGATTTGCTGTTGTACCTTTCAAATCTTAACTGAAATTTTATGAAACCAAGCCCAGCACTTATTTGCATTCCAGACATTAGTGGCTTTACTGAATTTATGCGGAATGTAGACATTGAAGTAAGTTCGCAGGTAATTCCTGCCCTGTTGAATGAGATTATTTACAGCAACGAAATAAATCTGAAAGTTTCAGAAATTGAAGGTGACGCTGTGCTTTTTTATCGAAAAGGAGAGCTCCCTCCTTTTGATGCATTGGTGAAGCAGTGCAAAGCATTCTACACACAATTTTACGAGCAAATGGAAGAACTGCTTGAAAAGTTTCGAGACAAACGCAAGAACGTATCCTTTCCCGAAATTCTTGGATTAAAAATCATTTTACACTATGGTGATGAAATTGGGATGGTTCCTATCGGAAACCATATAAAACTCATGGGCGAAGATGTGATTACGGCACATCGACTTTTAAAAAACAAAGTTCCCATAGAAGAATATTTGCTAATTTCAGACACCTTGTTAGCGCGTTATAAGGAAGATTCGGTAGCCGAAAACTTTGATTGGGCACAGTTAAAATCGGCCCAACAACAAGTAGAACATTTGGGCACTTTAAAATACCACTACATTAACTTAAAGCCTCTAAACGGAGACTAAATAGTAGACTTCATGCTTCTAAATGTATCGTATAACAACAAACAGATCTCTAGAAAGATTGATGCCGAACTGGGCAAGCCATTTCCCTTGGCAACCCGAATTAAAATGCGAGGAATTGGTTCTTCCAAATTGATTATTTCTGAAGCGAGTGTTCAGATTAATAATCTTTTGATTTTAGACAACAACCGTAACCAATGTAATATCGAAATGCGCCCAAACGGTATTATTGTTGGGTTTAGAAGTTTGTTAGAAAGTTACGGACTCATCATTCCATACTATAAATTAGTGTTGTATAAGGGGAAAGCCGATGAGTATAGTATCTATCGTGACGATTATTATATAAAAATAGAAGCAAAGAAAAAGGATAAAGCGACCCATCGATTTATGGCCAAAGTATTAGCGGCAAAAGCCGATGCTAGCCCGACACGATTGGAAGATTTGTAATGATAATTTCTTCAACCTTCTACAAATTAGTTTGATTTGCAGAATTCGTTATCTCTTTCGCATAAATGCACCCGCAACTAACGCTAGCACACCTAAGCCAATCATGGCTAGCGTCTGGCTGTTCAATCCTTCTTTAGCGGAAACTTCTAACGGGCCAATTGCTACCACTTCTTGAGGTACAAAAGCATTATATAGACCAAAAGCGATAAGTAGTACGCCGATGATTATAAGTACCAATTTCAATATTTTCATATTAGTTTATTTATAATATTAAAGGTACTAAAATTGGTTACAGTTGGTAAAGTTTTTATAAAATGAGTTCTTGTTTATCATTCACTACGTATCTTTAAACAAATATTAAATTTTGAAAATTCTACTCACTGGAGCCAACGGTTATATTGGTATGCGCTTACTTCCCCTTTTAATTGAGCAAGGGCATGAAATAGTGTGTTCTGTTCGAAATGCCAACCGCCTTTCAGTAACTGAAGATCTACGTAAAAAAATTGAGATAGTTGAAATAGATTTTTTAGACGAAGTTAAACCTGGTCTCTTACCCACAGATATTGACGCCGCTTATTATTTGATTCATTCCATGTCTGCGTCCACAGACGACTTTGACGAAAAAGAGGAACTTTCAGCAAAAAATTTTAATGCCTATTTGGCCCAAACTAATTGTACACAAATTATCTATTTAGGGGGAATTGTAAACGAAAAAAACCTGAGCAAACACCTTTGGTCCCGTAAAAATGTTGAAGAAATCTTATCCGATGGCCCTGGGCATTTAACAGTATTGCGTGCTGCGATTATTGTGGGTAGCGGCAGTGCTTCTTTTGAAATTATCAGGGATCTCTGTGAAAAACTACCTGTGATGATTACGCCAAAGTGGGTAAAAACCCGTTGCCAACCCATTGCGGTGCGTGATGTCTTAACATATCTCACAGGTGTATTGGGTAAAGGGGAATGTTACGATGAAAGTTTTGATATTGGCGGTCCTGATATTTTATCATATAAAGAGATGATGCTGCAGTATTCAAAGTACAGAAATTTATCGCTAACTATACTTGATGTACCGTTTATGTCACCAAAGTTATCGTCGTACTGGTTATATTTTGTGACTTCAACTTCGTATAAATTAGCCTTAAATTTAGTAGATAGCATGCGCGTTGAAGTCATCACAAAAGATACCAGATTACAGAAAATGTTGAATATTACGCCGATATCTTATGTGCAAGCCATCGACCTTGCGTTTAAGAAAATAAAACAGAACCAAGTAGTTTCAAGTTGGAAGGACAGTATGGTGAGTGGTCGTTTCAGAAAAGACCTCAAAAAATATGTAGAAGTTCCAGACCAAGGATGTTTAAAAGATGTCCAGACCATTAAATTAAAAAACCCGGAACAAGCACTTGAAAACATATGGAGTATTGGGGGCAACCGTGGTTGGTACTACGGAAATTGGCTATGGAAGATTCGCGGGTATTTAGACAAGGCGTTTGGGGGTGTTGGTTTACGAAGGGGACGCACGCATCCAAATAAAATTTACGAAGGAGATAGTCTCGATTTCTGGCGGGTGATTTTAGCCGATAAAAAAGAGAAGCGCTTGTTACTCTTTGCTGAAATGCGCGTACCTGGTGAAGCTTGGCTCGAGTTTGACATAGATGAAAACAATGTGCTGCACCAAACCGCTACATTTAGACCGAGAGGACTCAAAGGCCGGCTATATTGGTACGCCATGTTGCCGTTTCATTACTTCATATTCGCTGGAATGATCAATAAAATTGCGAATTCTTAATGTAATATATCGAGACATCTGCCCTGAACACTTTATATAAAAATGCCCTTTGCAGCTTGCTATTCTTTAGCTTTCGGTAAAAATACTTCAGCCATCATACATCGCGCACTGCCTCCGCCACAAGTTTCAATAGTCTTCAAATCGCTACTCAAAATTTCGCAGTGCTTTTCTATTTGTTTAATCTGTGATGGCGCTAGACTATTGTGTGCCGCAAGACTCATCACTAAATATTTACTGTCAGTCCCGCGAACCTGCAACATATTTCCAGCAAATTGGTGTACCTGTGCTTCGGTAATAGCGATAATTTCCTTTTTTGATTGTTTTAAGGCTGAAACTACCTGCTTTTTTTCCTTAGGATCATCGATGGAATCTAAGCAAATAATGGCAAAATCTTCTGCCAATGCCATCATCACATTGGTATGATAAATTGGAAGTCTCTTACCATCAACCGTTTGATTAGCAGTAAAGATAATGGGGGTATATTCAAAGTCTTCGCAAAACTCGATAAACAAGTCTTCATCGGCTCTTGGTGAAAGTGCACAATAGGCAATTTTGTTAACTCTGTCTAGTAATAAACTGCCGGTTCCTTCCAAAAAGAAATCTTCATCTTCGGCTGGCGTATAATCCATAAAGCCTTCTATATGGAATCCTTCAGACTCCAAGCGAGTCATGATTTCTTCGCGACGTTCTCGGCGTCTATTTTCAGCAAACATAGGGTACAAACCAACGATACCATTCTCGTGAAAACTCACCCAGTTGTTTGGAAAAATAGAATCTGGCGTATCCATTTTTAAATCGTCATGCTCTACAATAACCTGCACCCCTACAGCTCTCAATTTTGCGACAAACGCATCAAACTCTTCTTGCGCCTTGGTATTAATATCGAAGTTTCTGGCATCAATATCTTCTTGAAAATAATTGTTTACAGCGGTTTCTTCGTTCATTCTGAAGGCCACTGGGCGTATCATTAAAATTGTGTCTGTAATTTGCTGCATGGTATCGAGTAAAATAGGTTGCAAAAATACTTCATTTTGAAGTTGAAATCACTACCCGTAGCAGAACATTTATGTGAAAAATGTGCATTAAAAAATATAGGCAAAAGAAGTTAGATAAGCAAAGCAATATCTTTATTTCGAGATCTAGATTATTTATTGACAATAAACCGTTTTACCACAGTTCCAAAATCGGTATACAGCGTTGCCAGATAGACACCATCGGTTAAATCACCAACTGAAATTGCTGGTTGCAATTTTTTATTCTCTTCAGAAATCACCTTTCTAGATGCCATATCGAACACTTCAATTTTTTGAATTGTAAAGGTGTTTGGGTGTGCTATCTGGAGTATGTTTTGCACCGGGTTTGGATAGAGTTTAATTTGTGAAATAAGTTCGTTTTCTTCCACACCCAATACATCACCATTAAAGTAATCTGCTGCCAAGTTAAAAGCCTGTACCCCTATATCTGCACCCAGCCTTCTACCAGGTATATCATCTATGGGTGGGTGTATACCTCCCCAGATGCGAGAAAGACTAGTTTGATCTGATGCGTCACGATAAGTTGCCCATTGCAACGTAAAAGGCTCTGAAGGTCCTTTTTCGAAGAAAAGAAAAGTATCCTGCTCAACTTCAAAACTACCCATGCCGCCAGGAAAAAACGGATCTCCCGTCACAAATGTGAGTACTTCGGCTGCCGCGCGTGAGAATGTAGAGTGTCCCGAAACATAGCCCGCAAAGGGAGGCGTCACGAAAGTTCCCCGTTGGTACGGCCACCAACGTGTTGCTAGAATCCAATCTACCCCTGCTATATCTGTAGTAGGGTCTTCAATATAATCTGGCCCTTTCCAAGCTCGAACTTTTACTTCACCAATATTTCCATCTGCAGCTAATGGGTCTCCTGCTTCAATAAGTTCAATAAGCCCTGGTACCAACGGTAAGCCGTGTGGGTCGAAGCCCGGTAATGAAGGGTCTGTACTTTGCCCTTTTGCCGCCATGTACCGCAGGGCCGAAATAGGGCGAACATAATCGTAGTATCCTTTGATACCCCACGTGGTTACTGCCGAATCGTGCATGGCTCCTCCCAGCGTTAAATACATTTTAACATCCCACTCTAAATCAGATAAAATAGGACCTTCACCACCAAATCGTTTTTCAAGCAGCGGATCATCAGACACATAATTTGCAATGACAAACCAATGTCCGGGAGGCGTTTCAGAATCAGGACCATCTGCCCAAAACTCTGCCAACACCCGTGCGTAATCACTTCTTTTAACCATTTGTGGCGCATAGGGCAATCCGGTGACAGGATTTACATCATGTCCCTGGCTCAATGCACCTCCCTCTGTAAAATCATAAAAATCTTGATACTCTGAAAAGGTTTCAGGCCAATCGGCTGGGTCTAAATTCCCCAAATTAGCAGGAGAAATATCGATACGTAATGGGTCTGAGGGATCTAAGTGTGAAGACCAAGCTGAAACGAGTGCAAAGTGCCATTTATAGGCATCGGTGAGTCCATTTGCTGGAGAATCTTGTATCGTAGGAGGCGCACCCGGATCGTTGTAAACGTAGCTGTTAAACCCATTGTTTAAAATCTCAAGATCATCAGGATCTAAAGCAAACGGAGCCACTTGCCCCCACTCAGGACTCAGAAAATTAGGAATTCCCCCAGGAATGATGTTTCCGCTTTGATCAATAAATGATGCAAACGCCAAAGGCTGCCATCTGTCTGGGTTAATATGGTCTATTTCGTCATATACTTCGAGTATGAGGGGCGGATTCACAGGTGCGTAGAAAATGCTGGCATAGTCATTTTCTTCATTCGAACCATCTTGTAAACCAAAAGCAATGATTTGGCTTGCTAGATAATTGCCCAATTTGGCGTACGAACCGTCACTATAATCGGTAGAAGTAACGAACAGATTATAACCGTAACTCGCCATGCGCTGATTGATATCTACAAATATTTCGTCTGCGCCAGGAGAATCTTTAAAACGATGTTGCATCAATCTATAAAGTGCATAACTCATCACTTCATGTGTAGCCTCGTCTGGATTGGAGGGCATGGGAAGTGGATCATACGCTACTGAGAAACCCTGAAACGTATTTCCTAGCAACACAGGAGTAGCCGTATCATTAAAAATTGCCCAGGCATCGTACATAGCTATAGCACCATGAAAAAGGTTACGGGCGTGAACCGTTGGTCTAGCAAAATCATTTCGAATGGCATGCAGCATTTCCTCATTCCAGTCTCGCGCTACCGAGTGCTGAGAAAAAACACTACTACATGAAAGTAATAGCAACATAAAAAAGACGCTAAATCTCATAGCCATACAACACTTTTATTCGTTTTCAATATTACTGAAAAATTAGGAATTTGACGCTATTTTTTACTAGGAGGTATGACAATAAGCCATTTCTAAACAGTCTATTAAAAGATACTGATATTCCTGATCTATCTCAACCTTTTAGATGGACAATTCAGCTAAACAATCGTTAGTTTTTATTTAAAATGTGGCTGGTAACTCAGTCCAATTCCATACGATGCCCCTAAAAAGGTATTACGGCCGCCTAAAGTATATGCAACAGACACATACCCGCCAAAGGTATTTGAAAACGGTTTGTACAAAGTTCCCCCAATTTTATGAAAATCGACTCCAAACTCACGGAAATTTTGTGGTGCTGGTGTACCTCTATAATCGATTCCCCCCAAAGCATGTTGGTAGTCGTAGTAAAAATCGTAGTACCAATTTGCAGTTGCCCGACCAAGTTTTATAGTAAATGGTATGCTGTTGGGCACCTCTTCCAATTTGAAAGAGAATCCACTTTGCGTAGTTGCAAACCATCCCAAATCATGCAGATAGTGAAAAAGTAAACGAGATTCGATCACTGTTGCTTGTTGCCCAATATCGTTTAAGCCACCTATACGATAGTTTGACAATGGTGTAGAAAAACCTGCTGCGCCGCCCATCTGAAAACTACCTTGACCTAGGTCTGTATTTAGAAAGCGATATTTTAACAATACCGACACATCTTGGAAGTCATTTTCATTATTGCTGATAATATAAGGGATCGTTAGATTTACATCGAAATCGTCTGTGACCCCGTACGCAACGAAGAGTGCGGTATAATACGTACTTCGCTCCAGGTCTAGGGTTGTATCGTCGGTAATATACTTTTTTGAATCTTCAAAACCCAAACCCAAGACCATGCTTGCGGTTTGCTGTTTTTGGTAGAATCCGTCAACTTTACCTTGTGCCAATCCGAATGCATGAAAAAAAAACACTGCAATTCCAAATAGATACTTCATATAAAATTTACGTACAAATAGTGCCTTCGGTTTTACGCACGCCGAAGTGGCATCGTAGTGCAACGAAGCAATCCTTCCTGTTTTGAAATTTCAAAATAGGGTACTTCTTCTACTGTAAAACCTTGTGACCGTAACCAAGCATTCAACCGCGTAAACCCTTTTTCTGAAATGACTACATCTTCGGAAATGGAAAAAATATTAGAGTTCATATGGTACATTTCTGTTTTATCGATATGAAAACAGTTCTCTTTTCCGAAGTAATCAACCAACCAGTTGTATTCCTCCTCATCAAGAAACCCCTCTTTATGGATGATGCATTTTCCTTTTCCGATTGGTTGAAAGCAACAGTCTAAATGTAGCGCATTATCTTCTGGTACAGTATTACTTTTTCTAAGATTAAAAGACTTTACTTTTTTATGCGGAAAAAGGGACTGTAGGTGCTTTACCGCATTCATATTGGTGCGTGCTGTAATATAATTTTTATAGTCGCTTCCCGAATAGGTCCCCACAAAAATATAATCGCCGTGTGGCATGACATCGCCTCCTTCAATATGCGCATTTTCAGGAAATTCGATAATTTTTGAAGGATCAATCTGAGAAAGCACATGGTCTAGCGCATCAATTTCTCGAGATCGATCTTCCAAGATGTTGGCCTTTATAAGTTTATCTTCTATGACAAATGCGATATCCCTAGAAAAAATCTGGTTGTAATTATCAATGGTTTTTGGTCTGTAAACAGTGACTCCATATTTCTCGAAGACAGCAGCTACCGCTTCTAATTCGACAATCATGTCTACTTCTTTCGGGTACGTTCCAGCCTTAATATGCTGCGCCGACTTGGGGTCGTAGGCATCTTCAAGTTTTGGGATGGGGCCATTGCTATTTGCAGTACCCAAAACAACTGCTTTCAGGGGAGAAAATTCGTTGGTGATGTTCAACTTTATCATAGAAAACAAATATACTAATCTAAGTGTTTAAAACGATGGCCAACTTTAAATGAAAAAAGCACCTCGTTGCTGAAGTGCTTTTTTATAAAACTCATTTTGTTTATCTTTTTTCTACAGGCTTAAAGCTTCTGAGATTTTCACCAATATAAACTTGTCTCGGGCGGCCAATAGGTTCCTTTCTCAAGCGCATCTCTCTCCATTGGGCAATCCATCCCGGTAATCTACCTAACGCAAACATTGGGGTGAACATTTCCACCGGAATACCTAACGCTCTATAGATAATCCCTGAATAGAAATCGACATTCGGGTATAGTTTTCTATCTACAAAGTACGCATCTTCCAAGGCTTCTTTCTCTAGACCTTTTGCAATATCTAGTACTGGGTCCTCGATACCTAAGGCAGTAAGCACCTCATCTGCCGATTTTTTGATGATTTTAGCACGAGGGTCAAAATTTTTGTACACTCTATGCCCAAAGCCCATCAATCTAAAAGGATCTTCTTTGTCTTTTGCTTTTTGCATGAATTTGTGTGTATCGCCACCATCTTCTTTAATCGCTTCTAACATTTCAATCACTGCTTGGTTAGCACCACCGTGCAATGGGCCCCATAGCGCGTTAATTCCTGCTGAAATTGAAACAAAAAGTCCAGCGTGTGAAGAGCCCACAATACGAACTGTAGAAGTAGAACAGTTTTGCTCGTGGTCTGCATGAAGGATCAGCAATTTGTCGAGTGCATCTACTACTTTTTTATCTACACTATAGTTTTGGTTGGGTCTATGGAACATCATCTTGTGGAAGTTCTCTACATAGCCCAGACTATCATCTCCATAGTCTAATGGTAATCCCGCACGTTTTCTGTGCGCCCAAGCGGTTAGCACAGGAAATTTTGCCAACATCCTAACGATGGCATTGTACATTTCTTCTTCACTATCAACATTTACAGAAGACGGGTTAAACGCTACCAAGGCAGAGGTTAACGAAGACAGAACACCCATGGGGTGTGCAGACTTTGGAAAACCATCCAATATTTTCTTTACATCGTCATCTACGTGCGATTGTTTTTTGATATCACCGTGAAACTTCTCTAATTGATCTGCTGTAGGTAATTCTCCAAATATCAAAAGGTAAGCTACTTCAAGAAAGTCTGCTTTTTCAGCTAATTCTTCAATTGAATAACCGCGATATCTTAAAATCCCTTCCTCCCCATTCAGAAAAGTAATGGCACTTTCGCATGAGCCCGTGTTTTTGTATCCAGGATCTAGCGTAGTAACGCCTCCCGTTGCTCCACGGAGTGTTTTAATATCAATTGCAGTTTCATTTTCGGTACCAACAACGATAGGAAATTCATAGGATTTTCCATCGATTGTCAATGTAGCTATTTTAGACATATTTTGTTTGGTGTTATTTAGATTTCAGAATTGCTAATTTACAAAATATCACCCTATTTTTTTGACATATTGAAATGTTTATAGGTTAAATAATCCTTAAAGGACAGGGTTTGGAAAGTAAAGTAGCCACATGTTATAGATGGCTATATTTTAAACGCAGCTTTTCCTGGATAATACGCTATATCTGCTAATTCTTCTTCAATACGAAGCAGTTGATTGTATTTTGCCATACGGTCGCTACGAGATGCCGAACCCGTTTTAATTTGTCCACAATTTAGTGCCACTGCCAAGTCTGCAATAGTGTTATCTTCGGTTTCTCCACTTCTATGGCTCATTACCGAGGTGTAACCTGCATTGTGCGCCATCGTTACTGCAGCGATGGTTTCAGTAAGCGTACCTATTTGGTTTACCTTAATTAAAATTGAATTGGCGATGCCTTCATCAATTCCTTTTGACAATCGCTCTACATTCGTTACAAACAAATCGTCTCCTACCAATTGTACTTTATCACCAACCTTTTCGGTAAGTGATTTCCAACCGGCCCAATCATTTTCGTCCATGCCGTCTTCAATCGAAATGATAGGATATTTATCACACAATTCGGCTAAATACGAAGCTTGTTCTTCGCTCGTGCGTACTTTTCCACCTTCACCTTCAAATTTGGTATAATCGTAGGTACCATTTATATAGAATTCTGCCGCTGCACAATCTAGCGCAATCATCACATCATCGCCCAACGTATAGCCTGCCTTCTTTGTGGCCTTCGCGATGGTATCGAGTGCATCTTCGGTACCCTCTAACGTAGGTGCAAATCCGCCTTCATCTCCTACCGCAGTGCTTAAGTTTCTTTCGTGTAGCACCGCTTTCAAATTGTGGAATATTTCAGACCCTATTTGCATGGCATGGGTAAAACTTTTAGCTTTCACCGGCACCACCATAAATTCTTGAAACGCAATAGGAGCGTCACTGTGAGAACCACCATTGATGATATTCATCATGGGCACAGGCAAGGTTTTGGCACTCACGCCGCCCACATAGCGATAAAGCGGTTGTCCCAATTCTGCCGCAGCTGCTTTTGCGCAAGCTAGCGAAACCCCTAGAATGGCGTTGGCACCTAACTTCGACTTATTTGGTGTTCCGTCTAAGTCGATCATGATTTGGTCTATCTGGGCCTGTTCAAAAACGGAAACGCCTAACAACGTACCGGCGATTTTACCATTTACATTTTCGACGGCCTTTAGAACTCCTTTTCCCATGTATGTATCCCCGCCGTCACGCAGCTCTACCGCTTCATGTTCACCTGTAGAAGCTCCTGAAGGCACAGCGGCTCTCCCAAGATAACCGTGTTCTGTAATCACGTCAACCTCTACGGTTGGGTTTCCTCTTGAATCAAAAATTTGTCTAGCGTGTATGTCGATGATGATACTCATTGGTTGTTTATTTTCAGGTGTCTGTTAGAGATTAGTCCAGTACTATTAAAGGCTTCGGAATTAAAAATAGGTTTCGACTGCGCTCAACCAGACATCGGTTATTATTTACTAATTTTCTTTAAGGCAGCATTGCCAAGTTCATTACCCATCTTATACATCTTAACATTCGCTATAAAGTCGTCAAAAAGATACTTTGCATCGTGTGGTCCTGGGCTTGCTTCTGGATGGTATTGTACAGAAAAAACAGGCTTATCTTTCATTTTAATACCTGCTGCCGTATGATCATTAAGGTGAAGGTGTGTAATTTCAATTACATCGCTTGCTTCTGCCTCTTCCCTGTTTATTGCGAAACCATGATTCTGCGAGGTAATTTCTCCCTTACCAGTCACCAAATTTAGAATCGGGTGGTTAATTCCTCGATGTCCGTGATGCATTTTGTAGGTTGAAATTCCGTTGGCCAATGCCAGAATTTGATGTCCTAGACAAATTCCGAATAACGGTTTTCTAGATGCAATCATTTGCTTGGTGGTTTCGATCGCATCCGTTAACGGTTCTGGATCTCCTGGACCGTTGCTCAGAAAATAGCCGTCTGGGCTAAAACTTTGCAAGTCTTCAAATGAAGCGTTGTATGGAAAAACCTTTATATAACAGTCTCTTTCAGCCAAACTGCGTAGAATATTTTTCTTAATACCAATATCTAATGCTGAAATTTTATAGGTTGCGTTCTCGTTTCCGAAGAAATAAGGTTCTTTCGTAGATACTTTACTCGCAAGTTCCAATCCGTTCATGTCTGGAACTTTTGCCAACTGTTCTTTTAAATCGTTTACATTGTCAACCTCTGTAGAAATCACTGCATTCATCGCTCCATTGTCGCGAATGTAACTTACCAAAGCTCTCGTATCTACATCACTGATGGCAAGCAAATCATTTTCATTTAAAAAATGTTCTAGTGATGCATCTGCTTCGGGTCTTGAATAATGATAGCTAAAATTACGGCAGATGAGTCCCGCAATCTTGATTCCATCACTTTCTACTTCGTCTTTTGCGGTTCCGTAGTTACCAATATGCGCATTGGTCGTGACCATTAACTGACCGTAGTACGATGGATCTGTAAAAATCTCCTGATATCCGGTCATTCCCGTGTTGAAACAGACTTCCCCAAAGGCAGAACCTTCTTTATCTCCTACCGCTTTACCGTGGAAAATGGTACCGTCTGCTAATAAAATTAATGCTGGTTTTCTAGTTTGGTACTTCATATTGAAAAAAGTGTTTTACAAAAATACTTCAATTGAAATTGTTATTAAAATGGTGTTTTTATAAGTTTTGAACATTTCCGATGATTCTGAAAAATTTGGCTCAAAAAAAAGGGACAAACATTAAATGTTTATCCCTTTTCTCATATCTATTGAAGTTGAATCATTTATTCTTCTTCTTTTGTTGCTTTAGTCTCGGCCTTAGGAGCAGCAGCAGCGGCGGAACTTCCACCTCCACGACGGCTTCGTCGCGTCGATTTCTTTTTGGTTGCTTTTCCAGCGTTATACAACTCGTTGTAGTCTACCAACTCGATCATTGCCATATCTGCGGCATCTCCTTTTCGGTTTCCTAACTTGATAATTCGAGTGTATCCACCTGGTCTATCTCCAACTTTCACCGCTACATCGCGGAACAATTCGATGACGGCATCTTTTTGGCGTAATCTAGACATAACGATACGACGGTTGTGGGTCGTATCTTCTTTAGACTTTGTGATCATCGGCTCTACAAATTGCTTTAGCGCTTTTGCTTTGGCAACTGTAGTGTTGATTCTCTTGTGCTCTATAAGGGAGCACGCCATATTTGCCAACATAGATTTTCTATGGGCTGTTTTTCTACCTAAGTGGTTGAATTTCTTTCCGTGTCTCATGACGTTTGTTTTATCATCTTGCTACCAAATCCCGTTCTATCGGGAGAGCAAAATATGATTAATTAATCTTTGTCTAATTTATATTTTGAAAGATCCATTCCGAAGTTAAGGCCTTTTACATTTACAAGCTCTTCAAGCTCTGTTAATGATTTCTTACCAAAATTTCTGAATTTCATCAAGTCATTTTTGTTATAAGATACTAAATCTCCCAATGTATCTACCTCGGCTGCTTTCAAACAGTTCAAAGCACGAACAGAAAGATCCATATCTACCAATTTGGTCTTCAACAGCTGACGCATGTGCAATGATTCTTCATCATACGTTTCCGTTTGTGCAATTTCATCGGCCTCCAAGGTGATGCGCTCATCACTGAACAACATAAAATGGTGGATTAATGTTTTTGCAGCTTCGGTTAATGCATCTTTTGGATGAATTGAACCGTCCGTTTGGATTTCGAAAACTAACTTTTCGTAATCTGTTTTCTGCTCTACACGGAAGTTTTCAATGCTGTACTTCACATTTTTGATAGGAGTATAAATAGAATCTGTGAAGATGGTACCAAGAGGCGCGTTTGCTTTCTTGTTCTCTTCAGCAGGAACATAACCACGACCTTTTTCGATAGTAATCTCGAAGTTCATGTTTACTTTCTTCTCCATATTACAGATAACGAGCTCTGGATTCAATACTTGGAATCCTGAGATAAACTTCTGGAAATCTCCAGCGGTTAATTGCTCATTACCGTTTACTGATATAGTTACAGTTTCGTTATCTATCTCATCAATTTGACGCTTAAAACGTACTTGTTTCAAGTTCAAGATAATTTCGGTTACATCTTCTACAACGCCAGCAATGGTAGAAAACTCATGGTCTACCCCTTCGATACGTACCGAAGTAATTGCGAAACCTTCCAAAGAAGATAAAAGTACCCTTCTAAGTGCATTACCAACTGTTAATCCGTAACCAGGCTCCAAGGGACGAAATTCAAATTTCCCCTCGAAATCTGTAGAGTTGATCATGATAACCTTATCGGGCTTCTGAAAACTAAATACTGCCATAATTTTTCTTCGTTTTAATTGTTATTTAGTTGCGCGGTTTATTAGTTTGAAGAACACTATAAACCCTTTGGCTAAACACCAATGTGATTTATTTTTATTTAGAATATAATTCGACGATAGACTGTACGTTGATGTTTTCTGGAATCTGGATCATTTGTGGAACAGAAACATAAGTTCCTTCCATTTTTTCTCCATTCCAAGTAATCCACTCATATACGTGACGTGCATTGTCTAATGAAGAGGTAATCGCTTGAAGTGACTTCGACTTTTCTCTAACTCCAACAACATCTCCTGCTTTCAATTGGTATGAAGGAATATTTACCTTCTCACCATTTACAGTGATATGTCTGTGACCCACCAACTGGCGCGCTGCACTACGAGTAGGAGCAATTCCCATACGGAAAACCACGTTGTCTAAACGTGACTCTGCTAATTGCAACAAAACCTCACCAGTAATACCAGGTGCTGCGGTTGCTTTTTTAAACATGTTTCTGAACTGACGCTCTAAGATACCATAGGTATACTTTGCTTTCTGCTTTTCCATTAATTGGATAGCGTATTCAGATTTTTTTCCACGACGACGGTTATTTCCGTGTTGTCCTGGAGGATAGTTTCTTTTTTCGAAAGCTTTGTCGTCTCCGAAGATTGCCTCGCCAAATTTACGGGCTATTTTAGATTTTGGACCAGTATATCTTGCCATTTCTTGTTGTTTTTGAAGGAGAATCCTAAATTAAGGTCTTACGTTAATCCTCTAGGTTTCTTATTCCCTCGGTTGATATTTATTAAAAATTTCAGTTTGCAAATATACAACATACCCCTAAATAAATAGATGTATGTTGTATACCATTTTGCTATGCTTAAACTCTTCTACGTTTCGCTGGACGGCATCCGTTATGCGGCATTGGAGTTACATCGATGATTTCAGTAACTTCGATTCCTGCATTGTGGATAGAACGAATAGCAGATTCTCTACCATTCCCTGGTCCTTTTACGTATACTTTACACTTACGCATTCCAGCTTCGGTTGCAACGGCTGCTGCGTCTTCTGCTGCTAATTGAGCTGCGTATGGAGTATTTTTCTTAGATCCTCTAAAGCCCATTTTACCGGCTGAAGACCAAGAGATCACATCTCCACTCTTATTGGTAAGTGAGATAATGATGTTGTTGAAAGATGCAGTGATGTGTGCTTCTCCAACTGACTCCACATTAACTTTACGTTTTTTTGTGCTTTTAGCTTTTGGATTTGACTTTGCCATATTTTTTAGTTTTAGTTGTTAGTTTTTAGTTGTTAGAATCCTAAACATTTCTATTTCTAGCAGATTCATCTAACGTCTAATGACTAATGACTAATGTCTTTTAATTATTTAGTTGCTTTTTTCTTGTTAGCAACTGTTTTACGTTTTCCTTTTCTGGTTCTTGAATTGTTCTTGGTACGTTGCCCACGTAACGGAAGACCCGCTCTGTGGCGAATACCACGGTAACAACCAATGTCCATTAAGCGCTTAATGCTTAATTGTACTTCACTACGTAACTCACCTTCGATTTTGAAAGACCCAACAGCATCACGAATAGCACCGATTTCATCATCGTTCCATTCGTTTACTTTTTTGTCTTCGCTAACTCCGGCTTTTTCCAATATATCTTGTGCTCGGCTCTGACCGATTCCGAAGATATACGTTAACGCGATTACACCCCTTTTGTGCTTTGGGATATCTACACCTGCGATTCTTGCCATAACTTATCCTTGTCTTTGTTTGAACCTTGGGTTCTTTTTGTTAATTACATATAATCTGCCTTTTCTGCGAACAATCTTGCAGTCGGCACTTCTCTTTTTAACTGATGCTCTAACTTTCATAATAGCTTAGTATCTGTATGTGATTCGAGCCTTTGTTAAATCGTATGGGCTCATTTCTAATTTTACTTTATCTCCAGGTAACAATTTGATATAGTGCATGCGCATCTTACCTGAAATGTGTGCAGTAACGACATGACCGTTTTCCAATTCTACTCTAAACATTGCGTTAGACAATGCTTCGATGATGGTTCCGTCTTGTTCTATTGCGGGTTGTTTTGCCATATTTAATTTTTAAATTTTAATTATTTACTATTCTTTGCCACACGTGACTTTCAATAGTCATACCAATAATTAAAAACAACTTTTTTTATTACGCTACTGCTTTTCTGTTTTTTCCAGACTTCATTAAGCCGTCATAGTGACGGTTCAACAAGTAGGAGTTAATTTGTTGCATGGTATCGATTGCCACACCCACCATAATTAAAAGTGAGGTACCACCGAAAAACAATGCCCAACCTTGTTGTACACCTAACAACTTCACCACAAATGCAGGGAAAATTGCTACAAGTGCCAAAAAGATAGATCCTGGCAATGTAATCTGCGACATAATTCTATCTAAAAACTCTGCGGTATCAGTTCCTGGCTTAATTCCAGGTATAAATCCGCCGCTTCGTTTCAAATCGTCTGCCATTTTATTGGTAGGTACTGTAATAGCCGTATAGAAATAAGTAAAGATGATGATAAGTGCTGCAAACACAACATTGTACCAAAATCCGAAAATATCACTAAATGTCGCCAACATACTCTGACCCCATTCGGTATCTTTAATAGATCCAAGGTTTGCCACAGCTGTGGGCACAAACATCAATGCCTGCGCAAAGATGATCGGCATTACCCCAGAAGCATTCAACTTTAGAGGAATGAACTGACGTGCACCAAAAATATTCTTTTCATAACCACCACTGGCGGTACGGCGTGCATATTGCACTGGAATCTTCCTCACGGCCATGACCAGCATGACACAAGCAAGAATAATCACAAACCAAATCACCAATTCAATCAATACAAACATGATGCTGCTTGAAGCAACTTCTTGCGCAAATGATTGAGGTAAGGTTGCAATAATACCCACCATAATTAAGATAGAGATACCATTTCCGATACCTTTATCTGTAATCTTTTCACCCAACCACATCGCGAAGATACAGCCGGTTACTAAAATGATTGTAGATGAAATATAAAACACAGGTGTTTTACCTAAAATAAATGCATCGGCAGGAACCCCAAGGGCTTCTAGACCGAACAAATAACTAGGCGCCTGTACCAAACAGATACCGATGGTTAACCAACGGGTAATCTGTGTGATTTTCTTCCTTCCACTCTCACCTTCTTTCTGTAATTTCTGGAGATATGGAACAGCGATTTGCATTAACTGAACCACAATGGAAGCAGAGATATAAGGCATAATACCCAATGCAAAAACAGAAGCATTTGCGAATGCACCTCCTGTAAAGGCATTTAATAATCCTCCAATTCCACCGGCATCAAAATTACCAGCAAATCCGCCCAATTTTGAAGCATCGATATTAGGCAATACTACTTGCGCACCAAATCGGTACACCAACAGTAGCCCAAGCGTAACCAAGATACGGTTACGGAGCTCCTCTATTTTCCAGACATTCTTTAAGTTCTCGATAAATTTCATCCGTATCTTATATTACAATGTTATTGCTTCACCTCCAGCAGCTTCAATAGCTTCTTTTGCTGAGGCAGTAAACTTGTGTGCAGATACTTTTAATTTAGCTTTTAATTCTCCTCTACCTAAAATCTTCACCATTTCATTTTTTCCGGCCAAACGTAGACTTACCAATGTATCGAAATCTACTGTATCCTTAATTTTCTTGTCGTCAACCAACTGCTGAAGCGTATCAATGTTTACACCTTGATATTCTTTGCGGTTGATGTTCGTAAATCCGAATTTAGGAACACGACGTTGTAAAGGCATTTGACCACCTTCAAATCCGATTTTCTTAGAGTATCCAGAACGTGACTTCGCACCTTTGTGCCCACGGCCAGCTGTTCCTGCTTTACCAGAACCTTGGCCTCGCCCTAATCGTTTTCCCTCTCTATGGGTAGAACCTTCTGCAGGTTTTAAGTTACTTAAATCCATGTTGTATATCTTAAACAGTTTCTACTGAAACCAAGTGTTTAACTTTATTTACCATACCAAGAATATTTGGCGTGTCTTCGTGCTCGATGGTCTGTCCGATCTTTTTAAGACCCAACGCTTCAAGCGTTCTCTTTTGGTTCTTTGTGCGGTTGATTGCACTTTTCACCTTAGTTACTTTAATTTTTGCCATTTCTTTAGTATTTATCCTTTATATAATTTTTCCAAAGTAATACCACGTTGCTTGGCTACGGTCTCTGCACTACGCAACTGTAATAAAGCATCAAATGTTGCTTTTACCACGTTGTGTGGGTTAGACGAACCTTGACTCTTTGATAATACATCGTGAACACCTACTGCCTCTAGTACGGCACGTACTGCACCACCTGCGATCAAACCGGTACCTGGAGCTGCTGGCAAAAGATTTACTCTTGCTCCCCCATATTTACCTTTTTGTTCGTGTGGCAACGATGCTTTGTTCAAAGGAATACGAACCAAGTTTTTCTTAGCGTCTTCGATAGCTTTGGCAATGGCACTAGCTACATCTTTCGACTTTCCTAGTCCTTGGCCAACAACACCGTTTTCATCTCCTACAACTACAATAGCTGAAAATCCGAAAGCACGACCACCTTTGGTTACCTTAGTAACACGTTGTACACCGACCAAACGGTCTTTTAATTCAAGACCTCCTGGTTTTACTGTTTCTACGTTTTTATAATCTTGATACATATTTCTTAGAATTTAAGGCCGCCTTCGCGTGCTCCTTCAGCTAATGATTTTACTCTTCCGTGGTATAGGTAACCTCCTCTGTCGAAACTTACAGTTTCAACTCCAGCTTTGGTAGCTTTGTCGGCGATTGCCTTACCCACTAATTTTGCAGCTTCCACTTTGTTTACTTTGGAAGCGTCTATGTCTTTATCTCTTGAAGATGCTGCAGTAATGGTTTTTCCATTTACATCGTCAATAAGTTGTGCATAGATCTCTTTATTACTTCTGTACACAGCCAAACGCGGACGCTCTGCTGTTCCTGAAACCGTTTTACGGATTCTAAATCGAATACGGTCTCTTCTATCGCTTTTTGATAATGCCATAACGTTATTTCTTATGCAGATTTACCTGCTTTTCTTCTAATGATTTCTCCAACAAACTTGATACCTTTTCCTTTGTAAGGTTCTGGCTTACGGAAGTTACGGATCTTAGCCGCTACTTGCCCAACCAATTGTTTGTCATGTGATGTTAATATTACGATTGGGTTTTTCCCTTTATCGCTAACGGTCTCAACTTTCACTTCTGGAGCAATGTCCAAAACGATGTTGTGAGAGAAACCGATGGCCAAGTCTAATTTCTGACCTTGGTTACTTGCTCTGTACCCTACCCCTACTAACTCTAATTTCTTGGTCCATCCGTTAGACACACCTTCGATCATATTGTTAACAAGCGAGCGGTACAAACCGTGCTTTGCTCTGTGATCCTTTGCATCGCTAGGACGCTCTAAGATTACATTATTTTCTTCAACTTTTACGCTAACATCAGAAAAATCCTGAGTTAACTCGCCTAATTTCCCTTTAACAGTAATCTTGTTGTCTTTTACATCAACTGTTACTCCTTCAGGAATCGCTACCGGGTTTTTACCTATTCTTGACATTTCTTTTTTGTCTTTAAATTTTTAGTAAACGTAACACAATACTTCTCCACCTACATTTTGGTTGGCTGCTTGCTTTCCTGTCATCACTCCTGCTGAAGTTGAAACAATAGCAATACCTAAACCGTTTAAGATACGTGGCATTTCTGAAGCACCTGCATACTTACGTAAACCGGGTGTACTTATTCTTTGCATTCTTTTGATCACTGGATCTTTCGTAAGCTTATCATATTTTAAAGCGATTTTGATGGTTCCTTGCGGGCCATTGTCGTCTTCAAATTTGTAGCTCAAGATAAAACCTTGATCAAATAAGATTTTTGTAATCTCTTTTTTAAGATTTGAAGCGGGCACCTCTACTACGCGGTGTCCAGCTTTCACTGCGTTTCTAACTCTTGTTAGAAAATCTGCGATTGGATCTGTTGTCATTTATGTTAATTTCGGAAGTGGTTTTCATCCCGATTACTTTCGAGATAAACCTTCATCCAGTTAATACTTACCAGCTTGCCTTACGAACTCCTGGAATTAATCCTTGGTTTGCCATTTCACGGAACATTACACGTGAAATACCGAACACTCTCATATATCCTTTTGGACGTCCTGTTAATTTACAACGGTTGTGTTGACGAACAGGAGACGCGTTCTTTGGCAATTTCTGCAATGCCTCATAGTCGCCTGCTTCTTTCAAAGCTTTACGCTTTTCAGCATATTTAGCAACCATTTTAGCTCTTTTGCGCTCACGCGCTTTCATTGATTCTTTAGCCATCTCTTAGTTCTTTTTAAAAGGTAATCCTAATTCAGTTAATAATGATTTTGCTTCTTTATCGGTATCTGCTGAAGTTACAAATGTGATGTTCATCCCTTCAATTTTCTTTACCTTATCAATATTGATTTCAGGAAAGATAATCTGCTCGGTGATTCCCATACTGTAGTTTCCTCTACCGTCGAAACCGGTTGCATTAATACCTGTAAAATCACGTACGTTAGGCAATGCACTTGTAATAAGTCTGTCTAAAAACTCATACATACGTTCACCACGCAGTGTTACTTTGGCTCCAATTGGCATACCTTTACGTAATTTAAAGGTTGCAACATCTTTTTTCGACATGGTTGCAATTGCTCTCTGACCAGTGATGTGAGACAACTCATCAACAGAGTTATCGATCAATTTCTTGTCAGATACTGCAGCTCCAACACCACGAGATACAACAATGCACTCTAGTTTTGGAACTTGCATTACATTTTTGTAACCAAATTCGTCTGTAAGAGCATTCATTACTCTGCTCTTGTATTCTTCCTTAAGTCTTGGTGTATATGCCATAACTATAATACTTGATTCGATTTTTTAGAAAATCGTACTTTTTTACCATCTTCCATTCTATATCCTACACGTGTAGCATCTCCAGATTTAGGATCTACCAACGACAGGTTAGAAATATGAATTGGAGCTTCTTTTTCTGTAATTCCACCTTGAGGATTCGCCGCACTTGGCTTCTCGTGTTTCTTTACGGTATTTACTCCTTCTACTATTGCTTTGTTCTTCTCAGCATCTACACGCAATACCTTACCTTCAGAACCTTTGTGGTCTCCTGCAGTAACAACTACGGTATCTCCTGATTTTATTTTAAGCTTTCCCATTTCGTTATCGTATTAAAGCACTTCAGGTGCTAATGATACTATTTTCATAAATTGTTTGTCACGAAGCTCTCTTGCAACAGGCCCGAATACACGCGTACCTCTCATTTCCCCTTGTGGGTTCAACAATACACAAGCATTGTCGTCGAAACGGATGTACGATCCATCAGGTCTTCTAACTTCTTTTACCGTACGAACTACTACTGCTGTAGATACAGTTCCTTTTTTTACGGTTCCGTTAGGCGTTGCTTCTTTTACGGTAACAACAATTTTGTCTCCAATAGAAGCATAACGCTTCTTTGTTCCTCCCAATACACGGATGGTAAGCACCTCTTTGGCACCTGTATTATCCGCCACTCTAAGTCTTGATTCTTGTTGTAACATAATTACTTCGCTCTTTCAATTATTTCTACTAGTCTCCAACATTTAGTTTTACTTAAAGGTCGTGTTTCCATGATCTTTACAGTATCACCTTCGTTGCAGTCGTTTTTCTCGTCGTGTGCTACGTATTTCTTCGTTTTCAAAACGAATTTTCCATACATAGGGTGCTTTACTTTTTTCACCTCTGCAACTACAATAGATTTCTCCATTTTGTTACTGGTTACTACACCTATACGTTCTTTTCTTAAGTTTCTTTTTACTTCCATCTTTCAGCTTGGTACTATTGTACTTCTCTTTTAGTTAGTTCTGTCGCAATTCTGGCAATCGCTCTTCTGTGAGCTCTTAACTGAATTGGATTTTCCAACGGTGAAATGGTATGTGCCATTTTAAGGTTTGCGAATGCCTGTCTGTTTTCAGCTAAAGCCTCTTGCAAATCTGCTGTTGATGCTTCTTTTATTTCTGATTGTTTCATCTTTATAAAAATTAAGCTTGATAATCTCTAGACACGATAAACTTAGTTTTCACCGGCAATTTCTGAGCTGCTAAACGAAGTGCCTCTTTGGCTGTATCTAACGATACTCCAGAAACTTCGAATAATACTCTACCTGGCTTCACTACAGCTGCCCAATATTCAACGGCACCTTTTCCTTTACCCATACGAACCTCAAGAGGTTTTTTGGTAATAGGTTTGTCTGGAAATATCATAATCCAGATAGACCCTTCCCTTTTCATATAACGGGTGGCAGCAATACGTGCAGCTTCAATCTGACGTGCTGTCAAGAAATTTGAATCTAAAGATTTAATACCAAAAGTACCATAGGCTAACTGGTTTCCTCTACCAGCGTTCCCTTTCATACGGCCCTTTTGTTGTTTACGGTACTTTGTTCTTTTAGGTTGTAACATTTGTTCTGTTCTTTAAAAAATTACTTTCTGTTACGACGTGATTTGTTTCCACCTCGGCCAGAACCGCCTTTTCCACCTTTCTTGGTTAAACCAACCAATGGAGAAAGCTCTCTTTTACCATATACTTCACCTTTCATGATCCATACTTTTACACCCAATCTACCATAGGTAGTGTGTGCTTCAACTAAAGCATAGTCAATATCGGCTCTAAATGTACTCAACGGAATACGTCCATCTTTGTACGCTTCACTACGCGCCATTTCAGCACCGTTCAAACGTCCAGAGATTTGGATTTTGATTCCCTCAGCATTCATACGCATTGCAGCCGCAATCGCCATTTTAATCGCACGACGGTACGAGATTCTGTTCTCGATCTGTCTTGCAACACTACTAGCAACCAAGTAAGCATCTAATTCTGGACGCTTAATTTCGTGAATGTTGATTTGTACTTCCTTCCCGGTAATTTTCTTAAGTTCTTCTTTCAACTTGTCTACTTCCTGGCCACCTTTCCCGATAATGATACCTGGTCTTGCAGTAGTAATAGTAACGGTTACAAGCTTAAGCGTACGCTCAATAATTACTCTTGACACACTAGCTTTACTTAAACGAGCGTGAACATATTTTCTAATCTTGTCGTCTTCGGCCAATTTGTCGCCGTAGTCGTTTCCTCCGTACCAGTTGGATTCCCATCCTCTAATGATACCTAAGCGGTTCCCGATTGGATTTGTTTTCTGTCCCATCTAAATTTAGCTTTGTGTGTTATCGTTAGCTCCTAAAACCAGTGTAACGTGGTTAGAGCGTTTTCTAATTCTGTGCGCGCGACCCTGTGGTGCTGGACGAAGTCTTTTTAACATCGTACCACCATCTACACGAATCTCTTTAATAAAAAGATCTGCATCTTCAATAGAAGCCTCTTCGTTTTTTGCTTGCCAGTTTGCAATGGCAGACAACAACAGTTTTTCCAAACGTCCTGACGCTTCTTTTTTGCTGAATCTCAATATATTGAGCGCTGTATCTATTTTTTCACCGCGAATTAAGTCTGCGACCAAACGCATCTTTCTTGGTGATGTAGGGCAATTGTTCAATTTAGCGAAGTATTGTGTCTTCTTCGCTTCCTTGATTGCTTCTGCTCTTTCTCTTTTACGAACTCCCATGGCCTATTATTTTTTTCCTTTGTTTTTAGCACCTGCGTGACCACGGAATGATCTTGTAGGTGAAAATTCGCCTAATTTATGTCCTACCATGTTCTCAGTTACATATACAGGAACAAATTGTTTCCCGTTGTGCACTGCGATGGTTTGTCCTACAAAATCCGGAGTAATCATTGAAGCTCTTGACCAAGTTTTGATCACGGTCTTCTTATTTCCCTCTACATTTTGCTGTACTTTTCTATCTAACTTGTAGTGAACGTACGGTCCTTTTTTTAACGATCTTGCCATAGCTTATTTCTTTCTACGTTCGATTATATACTTATTACTTGCCTTCGTTCTAGAACGGGTCTTGTATCCTTTAGATGGAACACCATTTCTTGAACGTGGGTGACCTCCTGAAGATTTCCCTTCACCACCACCCATTGGGTGATCTACTGGGTTCATCACAACAGGTCTAGTACGTGGACGACGGCCCAACCATCTAGACCTACCTGCTTTACCACCTACTAACAACTGATGGTCACTATTACTAACAGCACCGATAGTTGCCATACATGTAGTTAGCACCATTCTGGTTTCACCAGATGGCAACTTTACAGTAGCATATTTTCCTTCACGCGCCATTAACTGTGCAAATGCACCAGCACTACGCGCCATAACGGCACCTTGGCCTGGACGTAGTTCTATACAAGAAATAATAGTACCTAATGGAATATTTGCAAGGGTCATTGCATTTCCAATTTCTGGAGCAGTTTGCTCACCAGAAACTATATTTTGACCCACTTGAAGTCCGTTCTGAGCAATTACATATCGCTTTTCACCATCTTGGTAATTTACCAATGCGATGAACGCAGTACGGTTCGGATCGTATTCGATTGTTGCAACCGTAGCAGGAATTCCGTGCTTGTCGCGTTTAAAATCGATAATTCTGTAACGTTTTTTATGACCTCCACCAATGTAGCGCATGGTCATTTTTCCTCGATTGTTTCTACCACCAGAACGTTTTTTCGGAGCTAATAAACTTTTCTCCGGCTTATCAGTTGTTATGGCATCGTAACCATTTACAACTCTAAAACGCTGTCCTGGGGTGATAGGTTTTAATTTTCTTACTGACATTTTTGTCTAATTTATTGTAAGCTGGGCTTACAAATTGTTGTAAAAATCTATTGTATCACCTTCCGCCACCTGTACAATTGCCTTTTTATAGGCATTTGTTTTACCAGTTTGAACGCCAGTTTTCGTATAACGAGTACGACGATCTGGGCGGACATTCATTGTGCGAACTTTTTCAACAGAAACTCCGTAAGTGGCCTCAACCGCTTTCTTGATTTCTACCTTATTCGCCTTTGGGTTTACCACGAATCCATATCGGTTATTCAACTCCGCATCGGTTGTGGCTTTTTCCGTAATAATAGGTTTTATTAAGATATTCATCTTGCTTCTATTTACTTAAATTCGTATTAATTCCTTCCAAAGAACCTTCAAACAAAACTACGTTGTTTGCATTCATAATTTTATAAGTACTTAATTCTGAGTTACTTACGACTTCAGTACCTTTTAAATTACGAGACGACAAATATACGTTATTATTCGACTCTCCCAACACAAACAAAGACTTTTTGTTTTCTAGCCCTAAATTCTTTAAAACCGAAGTAAAATTCTTCGTTTTTGGAGCGTCAAAATTTAAGTCCTCAATCACCACGATTGCTTTGTCATTTGCCTTTACTGTAAGGGCAGATTTACGAGCCAATCTCTTTAGGTTTTTATTGAGTTTGAAAGAATAACTTCTTGGTCTAGGCCCGAACATACGTCCACCACCTTTAAAAAGTCCAGACTTAATACTACCCGCACGGGCCGTACCAGTTCCTTTCTGCTTCTTGATCTTTCTTGTAGAACCTGTAATCTCAGCACGTTCTTTAGCCTTGTGCGTTCCCTGGCGCTGGTTTGCCAAGTACTGCTTTACATCAAGGTACATTGCGTGATTGTTAGGCTCAATTCCAAACACATCTTTAGAAAGTTCAACCTTTCTACCTGTGTCTTTTCCGTTTACATCTAATACAGCTACCTTCATTATTTCTGAATCATTACATAAGCGTTTTTGTGACCTGGCACACAGCCTTTCACAACAAGTAGGTTCTTTTCAGCAACTACTTTTAACACTCTTAAGTTTTCAACTTTCACCTTTTCGTTCCCCATTTGACCGGCCATACGCATTCCCTTAAATACTCTTGCAGGATACGATGCTGCCCCAATAGAACCTGGTGCTCTTAAACGGTTGTGCTGACCGTGGGTAGCTTGACCCACACCGCCGAAACCGTGACGCTTTACTACCCCTTGGAACCCTTTTCCTTTGCTAGTTCCAGAAATATCTACGAACTCACCTTCTACAAAGTGTTCTACAGTGATAGTATCACCTAATTTATACTCCTCTTCAAATCCTTGGAACTCGGCGACTTTTCGTTTTGCAACAGTTCCTGCTTTTTTGGCGTGGCCTTCAGCAGCTTTTGTTGCAGTCTTCTTGTCATCGAAACCAAGTTGAAGAGCTTCATACCCGTCAACCTCAGTGGTTCTGACTTGGGTAACAACACAGGGCCCACACTCTATAACGGTACACGGCATATTCTTACCGTTCTCGTCAAAGATGCTGGTCATCCCTATCTTTCTTCCAATTAACCCAGACATATTTATCTATTTATTTATTAATAATGCGCCGATTTTCGGCATTGTTTATTTAAAACTAAACGGGGTCAAAATAAATTCGACCCCGAATATTACTTTGTTTTCCGTTTTTCCCCAACCATCGTTGAGGACATTTCTTTCTTTACCACATCCCGAAGCAAGTTCGGGATGGAAATTAAAGTTTATAACTAAACTTTAATTTCCACTTCTACTCCACTTGGCAACTCTAATTTCATTAGAGCGTCAATTGTTTTTGAAGAAGAGCTGTAGATATCCAACAATCTCTTGTAAGAACTTAGTTGGAATTGTTCTCTACTCTTCTTGTTTACGTGCGGAGAACGCAATACGGTAAAGATTTTTTTATGTGTCGGTAAAGGGATTGGCCCTGTAACTACAGCACCAGTACTCTTTACGGTCTTTACGATTTTTTCAGCAGATTTGTCCACTAAACTATGATCGTACGATTTTAATTTAATTCTTATTTTTTGACTCATTGCTGAAATATTATGCGTTAGCGGTTCCTCTTGCTGCAGCGATTACTTCTTCTGAAATATTAGAAGGAGTTTCTGCGTAATGTGAAAATTCCATGGTTGATGTTGCACGACCTGATGAAAGGGTACGCAACGTAGTTACATATCCGAACATTTCAGAAAGTGGCACTGTAGCTTTTACAGTTTTAGCACCAGCTCTATCGCCCATATCACTTACTTGGCCACGACGACGGTTTAAGTCACCTACAATGTCACCCATGTTTTCTTCAGGAGTAATTACCTCCAGTTTCATGATAGGCTCCATAATTACTGCTTTCGCAGCTTTTGCAGCATTCTTAAATCCTAGTTTCGCAGCAAGCTCAAACGAAAGTTGATCTGAATCGACATCGTGGTACGAACCATCCGTCAATGTAACTTTCATAGAGTCTACCTCATATCCTGCCAACGGTCCATTCACCATTGCCATTTTGAATCCTTTTTCTACTGAAGGGATAAATTCTTTAGGAACGTTACCACCTTTAATAGCAGATTCGAACACCAATCCTTCGGCACCTTCTTCTGCTGGCTCTAATGTAAATACGATATCAGCAAATTTACCACGACCACCAGATTGCTTTTTGTACACTTCTCTGTGTTCTGCCTTTCTTGTAATCGCTTCTTTGTACTCTACTTGTGGTTGTCCTTGGTTTACTTCAACCTTGAACTCACGTCTCAATCGATCTACAATAATATCTAAGTGAAGCTCACCCATACCAGAAATAATGGTTTGGCCAGATGCCTCATCAGTACGTACTGTAAATGTTGGATCTTCTTCAGCAAGTTTTCCTAAAGCCATACCCAACTTATCAACATCTGCCTTCGTCTTGGGCTCAACCGCGATACCAATTACGGGATCAGGGAAATCCATAGATTCTAGAACAATTGGATGTTTTTCATCAGACATGGTATCACCGGTCTTGATGTCTTTAAATCCTACTGCAGCTCCAATATCTCCAGCCTCGATATAATCGATTGCGTTTTGCTTGTTAGAGTGCATTTGGTAGATACGAGAAATACGTTCTTTCTTTCCAGAACGGTTGTTCAAGATATAAGAACCAGCATCTAAACGACCAGAATATGCACGGAAGAATGCCAAACGCCCTACGAAAGGATCGGTAGCAATCTTAAATGCCAATGCAGAAAATGGTGCAGTTACATCAGGCTTACGAATCTCTTCTTTTTCAGTATCTGGATTTACACCCACAATACCTTCTTTATCTACTGGAGAAGGCAAGTAACGACAAACAGCGTCCAATAAGAATTGAACCCCTTTGTTTTTAAATGCAGACCCACAAATCATCGGAATAATAGCCATATCCATTACAGCAGCGCGAAGTGCAGCATGCACCTCTTCTTCTGTAATAGAATCTTCATCTTCCATAAATTTCTCTAAAAGGTTCTCGTCATACGTAGCAACCTCTTCAATAAGCATCGCTCTGTATTTACGAGCTTCTGCTTTCATATCTTCAGGAATCTCGATTACATCGAAAGTAGCACCTTGTGTTTCGTCGTGCCATACAATTGCACGGTTCTTTACAAGGTCAATAATTCCTTTAAAGTCCATCTCATCACCAATGTTCAATACAATTGGCACAGCGTTAGACTTCAACATATCTTTTACCTGTTGGCATACACCCAAGAAGTTTGAACCCTGACGGTCCATCTTGTTCACAAAACCAATACGTGGTACTTTATAGTTATCTGCCAGCCTCCAGTTTGTTTCAGACTGTGGCTCAACACCATCTACTGCACTAAACAAGAACACCAAACCATCTAACACGCGCAACGAACGGTTTACCTCTACGGTAAAATCTACGTGACCAGGAGTGTCAATGATATTAAAGTGGTAATCTTTTGTTTCAGGAGTAGGTTCTGCATTCTCTAGTGGAAATCTCCAGGTACAAGTAGTAGCAGCAGAAGTAATGGTGATACCACGCTCCTGTTCTTGCTCCATCCAGTCCATCGTTGCCGCACCATCGTGAACTTCACCAATTTTGTGACTCACTCCGGTATAATAAAGAATACGCTCTGTAGTTGTGGTCTTACCAGCATCAATATGCGCAGCAATCCCTATATTTCTTGTAAATTTTAAATCTCTTTGTGCCATTTTTTAGAATCTGAAATGTGAGAATGCTTTGTTTGCTTCGGCCATCTTGTGTGTGTCCGTTCTTTTCTTAACGGCAGCACCTTCTTCTTTAGCAGCTGCAAGAATCTCTGCCGCTAATTTTTGCGCCATAGATTTTTCATTACGTTTTCTTGCATACCCAATCAACCACTTCATAGCAGTAGAAATCTTACGGTCTGCACGAATCTGCATAGGTATTTGGAAAGTCGCACCTCCTACGCGGCGGCTACGAACTTCTACATGAGGCATAACGTTAGAAAGGGCATCTTTCCAAAGCTCTAAGCCTGTTTTTTCGTCGTCTGTTTTCTTTTCTTCTACGATATCGATTGCATCGTAAAATACTTTAAAAGCCACCGACTTTTTTCCGTCCCACATCATGTTGTTTACAAAACGTGTCACCAATTGGTCATTAAACCTTGGATCCGGTAAAAGCGGTCTTTTCTTGGCTGCTCTTTTTCTCATTTCTTCGTTTTAAATAAGTTTAAAATTACTTCTTAGGGCGTTTTGCACCGTATTTAGATCTACGTTGTGTTCTACCTGCTACACCAGCGGTGTCTAAGGCTCCACGAACGATATGGTATCTAACTCCCGGCAAATCTTTTACCCTTCCGCCTCTAACCAATACTATCGAGTGCTCCTGTAGGTTGTGTCCCTCACCTCCGATGTATGCGTTTACCTCTTTACCATTTGTTAACCTAACACGGGCAACTTTACGCATTGCTGAGTTTGGTTTTTTAGGTGTAGTGGTATATACACGCGTACACACACCGCGGCGTTGCGGGCACGAATCTAGGGCAGCCGATTTACTCTTCTTGGTTATTTTGGCTCTTCCTTTTCGTACTAATTGTGAAATAGTTGGCATAAAATCCTGTTATACTTAAATTAATGATATAATTTCCCCACTATTAGGGCGTGCAAAGGTAGAATTTTTATTTGATTAATCAAACACCAACTTACTTATTTTACAAAGGTTTTTAATAACCACAGTTAAAGTATATGAAAACTGCTTTCGAAGCGTTAGATTTACGCGCACAAACATCCCTTTTTTGAAGTCAGTTTTCTACATCTTTTTATACCTTAATATATATACCCTATTCAGCCCTGGGCTGTTGGCACAAAAATTATATCTTGAAATTTCCGCAGAAAAACCCATTAGCGAGACACTGAAAGACTCTCTATCTACAACAACTGTTTTTAACGACTACAGTTCACTTCAGGAAGAAGCAGAGCGCGTTCCTACTCAACTACAACGTTTCGGTTTTATAGCAGCAGAATTAAAGTCGCTTTCAAAAAAAACCGACACTACCTATCATGCGTTTTACAATATGGGCCCGAAGTTTACCTATATTAAGGTATACCACAATAATGAAATTTTCAGCAGAAAGCAATTGCAGCGAATTTCAAACGAAGTAACAGACAACTATTTTATTCTCGATTTTGAAACTGCCGAACAAGCACTTCAAGAACTGAACAACCTGCAGACTGAAAATGGAAATTCATTTGCGCGGCTTCGGCTGGGGAACTTAATTATACAGAACAATATTGTAATAGCACAGTTGGAAACAGAAGGCGAGCAAATCAGAACCCTCGATTCGATTGTAGTAAAAGGGTATGAAAAATTTCCGAAGTCATTTCTAAAATATTATGCAGGGCTCAAAAAGGGGAAACCGTTCAGCAAAACAAAATTGCTCAAGCAAAATACCATAATAGACAACCTCGGATTTGCCTCCACCACCAAATCCCCCGAAATACTTTTCAGAAAAGAAACTACGGTTGCATATCTCTACCTTGAAAAACAAAACAATAATCTTTTTGACGGCATCCTGGGTTTTGCTACAGATGAAACAACACAACGCCTTCAGTTAAACGGATACATAAATTTAGAACTCAACAACAATCTTAATTTTGGAGAACAACTTATCGTAAACTACAAAGCCGATGGAAATGAGCAGCAAAATTTTAGAGCAAAAGTAACAATGCCCTATATTCTGAAATCTCCATTTGGTGTCGGGCTTGAGCTTAAAATTTTTAAAAGGGATAGCACTTTTGTGACCACCGAGCAGTTGGCACAAATCTCCTACCAAATCAATCCCATTTCTTCAGTATACGGCGGATATAAAGGCTATGAAAGCAACAATTTATTAGATTTGGCAGTTGCCGGGACCGCAGTAGAAGACTACACATCTAAATTCTTAATAACAGGAGGCACCCTAGTCTTGCCACAAGAATCGGCTTTATTTCCAAAAAAAACAGAATTACAGCTGCAAACCGAAATAGGATCCCGTGAAAGCAAGGGGACCAACGAAGACCAGCTTAGGGGGCTTATTACCGTGAACCACATATTCAACCTAAACGATACGAATGCGATCTACCTGCAAAACACAACTGGCGCGTTGTTGAGCGACACCTATTTTACTAATGAGTTGTTCCGGTTTGGTGGAATCAATAGTATTCGGGGATTTAACGAAAACAGTATAGACGCTTCACTTTATTCAGTACTAAACACTGAATATCGCTATATCTTTAACCAAGGACTTTACCTTCACAGTATCATCGATTTGGGTTATTTTGAAAATGATATTTTGGAGGTCAAAGAAAAGCTATACAGCTTTGGAATTGGACTGGGCTTACAAACGAGGGGCGGATTATTACGTTTTAATCTTGCAAATGGAAATTCTGAGAATCAAGATTTTAGGTTTTCAAACACAAAAATACACCTGAGTCTAACTTCTAGATTTTAGGTAATGCTAACAATAGCTTAACAATCAGATTAAAAAAAAACCAAATTTTAAGTTTAAAAAGTTGTGTAATTAACTTTTTATTGTGATTTTTGGCATTGGCTAATTCAAATAAATTATAAAATGAGAACAAAGTTTAGTGGAATTTTAACGCTTTTACTGGCGTTAGTAGTGCAACTCACGTTCGCACAAGAAAAAACAATCTCCGGTACGGTGACCGACAATACTGGTTTGCCCTTACCTGGAGTTAACATTATCGTAAAAGGTACGAGTAATGGAACCCAATCTGATTTTGATGGAAATTACTCCATCTCAGCAAATATGGGCCAAACACTTGTGTTCAGTTACGTTGGTTTTACAACTGTCGAGCGCGCTGTTGGTGCAGCGAATAGCATTAACGTCCAAATGGAAGAAGATGCAGCCGTACTTGACGAGGTAATCGTTACAGGTTACGGTATTGCGAGAGAGAAAAAGGCTCTTGGTTATGCTGTAAGTACCTTAGAAGCGGAAGCAGTTGAAAACAAACCTGAATCTGATGTAGTACGAACATTAAACGGTAAAGTTGCCGGTGTTCAAATTACAGGTACTGGTGGTGCCACAGGTTCTGGTACCAACTTCATCATTCGTTCTAAGAGTTCGATTACAGGTAGTAACCAACCTCTTTTTATTGTTGATGGTGTTCCTTTTGACGGTAGTACAAACAACCAGACTGGCTTTGGAGGTGGTAACTCTGTAACAAGTAGCCGTTTCTTAGATTTAGATCCTAACAACATTGAAAGTGTTAGCATCTTGAAAGGTCTTAGTGCAGCTGTACTTTACGGTCAGCAAGGTAGAAATGGGGTTGTATTGATTACCACGAAGAATGGTAGCGCAAAAAATTTAAATAAGAAATTCGAGGTAACCTTATCACAACAAGTATATACTACTGAGATTTCTAATCTTCCTGATTACCAAAATGAGTACGGACAAGGTTCTGACAACACTCCTAACCCAGGTTTCGTAGGAAACTGGGGTGGAAGACTTGATGCAGGTCTTACCATAGCTCACCCGTACGCGGGACCTTACGGTGGAACTGAAGCTAACCCTGGTATTTTCCCTCAATTTAGAGATTTGGAGATTCCATACGTAGCCGCTGAAAATAACGTAAGTGACTTTTTCAGAACTGGTATTGGTCATGCAACATCTGTGAATGTATCTGGATCTCCAGGAGACGGAGGTAGCCGATACAACCTTAACTTTGGTTATACAACAGAAGATGGATATATCCCGAACAACGGATTGACTCGTTACAATATCGGTATGGGTGGTTCTACAAAACTATCTAACAAATTTACTTTTGACGGTACCGCTAACTTTAGTAGCCTTGAGGTGAACACACCTCCTATTGCAGCGAACAACGCAGCTGGCGCAATTTCTATTTTTACACGTACACTTTTTATCCCACGTAACTTAGACTTGGGTAACTTACCATTCGAAAATCCGAATGACAGATCTAGTGTTTACTATCGTGGAGATCAAGAAAACCCATATTGGTTATTAAACCATGCTGGTTTAGAGCAGAAAACAAATCGTTTCTACGGTAAGTTATCTGCATCTTACGAAATTTCTGAAAACATCTTGGCATCTTACCGTTTTGGTTTAGATACGTATACAGAGGAGCAAGAATTCCGTGTTGCAAAAGGTGCAGTTACTGTACCTTACAACACAGGATACTTAAGAACTACCTCTGGTACCAACTTTATCTTTGACCACAACTTAAACTTCAGTTTTACGAATATCACGATTACTGATAAATTAGACGGAGACGTTCAAGTAGGTTTCAACGCGAGACGTGATGAGTACGAGCAGTTTGGCCTTTCAAGTACAGACCAAGTAGTTTTTGGTTTCTTTAACCACAGAAACTTCTCTGCACAGAACATTAACGACCCTGTAGGTGGTATCTTAGACTTTAGAAGTGAGCGTAACATCTTAGGTGCTTACGGACAAGCTTCTTTCGATTATGACAACGTAGTATACCTTACACTTTCTGCAAGAAATGACTGGGGTTCTAACGTTGAGAGAGAGAACAGGTCTATTTTATATCCTGGTGTATCGCTTTCGTTCACTCCAACTTCTTTAGACGGTGTGAGCACAAACGGCGCTTTAAACTTCTTAAAGTTACGTGCGGCTTACGGTACTTCAGCTCGTTTCCCTGGTTTATACGGAACAAGAGCAGTACTTAATACTGTGGCTAACACATTTGTTCAGCCAAACGGAAACACTACAGTGATTAACTCGCTTCCAGCTGGTAGCCCGAACCCTGACTTAAAGCCAGAACTTCAAAAAGAATTTGAAGTAGGTGTTGAAGCAGAAATGTTCAATAGAAGATTAACACTTGATGCAACTGTTTACAAGCGTATCATAGAAGATCAGATCGTAAACAGGCCTACAAACCCGTCTACTGGTTTTACAAACATTAATGATAACGTTGCAGAGAGTGAAATTGAAGGTGTTGAATTAGGTGTAGACTTTACACTTTTAAAGACTGATGATTTCGCTTGGAAATTGAGAAACAACTTCACAGCGTTCGAAAACCGAGTAGTTGATTTAGGTGGTCTTGAAGCATTCCCTTATGCAGGATTTATTGGATTAGGTAACTATGCTTCTGAAGGTGAGCCTTTAGGTGTGATTAAAGGTAGCTATGCTGCTCGTTATGACCCAACAAACCAAACACCAGAAAATCCACTAGGAATAGAGAATGTAGGTGTTGAAGGTGTGCTTTTAATCAACCCACAAGATGGTAAGATTATTGACAGTGCCAACTTAAGTTTACCTGATGAGACTGTTGGTGATCCGAATCCAGACTGGAGAGCAACAACTATCAACTCTTTCTCTTATAAAGGATTAACTCTTTCTGCTCAAGTAGAATATACCCACGGTGGAGATATCTTCTCACAAACTGCTAGTCAATACTACAGACGTGGTGTAACTACAGTGAATGTAGATAACAGAGAAGGTAGTTATGTTATTCCAGGAATTTTGGCCAATCCAAACACTGGAGTACCTTTAACTGATGCTAGTGGAAACTTTATTGACAACACCATTCAAATTGGTGCCAATGATGTATTCTTTATCAACTTGGTAGATCCAGTTGGACAAGGAATCTATGATGCTTCACACTTACGTTTAAGAGAGGTATCGTTAACCTACAGTTTAAGTGAGAAAATGTTAGAAAGAACTCCGTTTGGAAATGTTACCTTCGGTCTTTCTGGACAAAACTTATACGTTAGAACATTCAACATCCCTCAAGCTTTCAACTTCGATCCAGAAGCATTGAGTACTGGTGTTGGTAATGGTGATGGTCTTGATTTCCAAACTGGACCTTCTTCTAGACGTTACTCTTTTAGTATAAAAGCAACATTCTAAAAATAAAAGTACATTCTGAGGTAGTAATTTACTACCTCAGATGTTATACTTGTACTTAAACACATATAAATAACTATTATGAAAAATATTTTAAAAATAACCTTACTATCAGCCATCGTAGCTTTCTTTGTTGGTTGTGAAACTGGTGAATTAGAACTCTTAGTGAGTCCTAATGATGTAACTATTGATAACGCTGACCCTAATTTCGTATTAAACGATATACAACTTACCTTTAACGGTATTGTATCTGGATATAGCGCACCATCACGAGCTATAACAAGACAAGTAAATCAGTTTGACACTTACAACAATGCTGTTTCTGAAACAACTTTGCAGGGCGAGTGGGCTCAATCTTATCAGATGTTTGCCAACATTGACCTATTAGGTGGTATTAATGAAACACAAGCCGAAACAGGAGGTGTTCCTTATCACCTTGGAGTTGCTCAAATAATTGAGGCATATGCATACATGTTATTAGTTGATTATGTTGGGAATGTTCCTTTCACTGAGGCAAACCTTCCTTCTGAATTTCCAAATCCAATGGTAGATTCAGGTGCTGAAGTGTATGCTGCACAATTAGCACTTCTCGATGAGGCTATTGCTAATTTGAACTTGGGTGATGCTCAAAATTCACCTACTCCAGAAGATCTTTATCATGGAGATTTCGATGCTAGCAATTGGATTGCATTAGCTAACACTTTGAAAATTAGAGCAAACTTAAATACTGGTAATGCTGCAGGTATTACCGCCGCTCTTTCAGGAAACATTATTGATACAAACGAAGAAGATTTTCAATTTCTTTATGGTACTGTTGCAAACAGTCCAGAAAGTAGACACCCATTCTTTACCGGAAACTACTTAGCAGCGGGTGCTGGACAGTATATGAGTAATAACTTTTTAGACTTGTTGAATGCAGGTTTTGAAGACGAAACTGGTGCTCCATTTGAAGAAACTGACGGTCCTCAAGATCCAAGATTACGTTACTATATGTATCGTCAATCAAATTCTGCTCCTTCTGGTTCAGATCTTCCATGTGCAGGAAACCCACGATACGATTACTGTTACGTAGGGAACTTGTATTGGGGTCGTGACCATGCAGATGATGAAGGTATTCCTAACGATGCGTTCAAAAGAACTGCTTATGGTATTTATCCTGGTGGTGGAGCCTTTGATGATGATTCATTCCAACAAACACCATCTACAGATAATTTAGGTGGAGAAGGTATCCAACCAATTTACTTAGCTTCTTTTACACATTTTGCGTTAGCTGAAGCTGCATTAACTTTAGGAACGCCTGGAAATCCTGGTGACTTAATGGAGTTGGGTATCAGAAGAAGTATGAATAAAGTTCGTGATTTTGCAGGAAGTTTAGATAACGGTCCTTTTGAAATGACTGACGCAGATATTAATGCGTACGTTGCAAGAGTAAGAGCTGAATTTAATTCTGCTAGTGCTGCTGATAAAATAGATATCGTAGCTAGAGAATTTTATCTTGCTGCATGGGGGAACGGTACAGAGCCGTATAACTTATACAGAAGAACTGGAGCACCAGATTTACAGTCTCCAGTTATTGCTGCAGGTCCATTCCCAAGAGCATTTAGATATCCTGATACAGAAATTGATGGAAATCCAAATATCCAGCAACAACCAGCTACTACGAGAGTATTCTGGGATAACAATCCTGATAACTTAGACTAATCCATTTAAATAAGATCTTATGAAAAATTTAAAATATATAACATTAGCATTTATTGCAGTGATAGGGTTAACTTCCCTAACCAGCTGTGAGGATGAGGACAAATTACGTTTTCCAGAATTATCAAATGGTGGTTTTGTGAAATTTGTAGAGGCTCCAGTATTTGAAGCTGGTGCAGATCCAACGAGCGCAAGTTTTAACGCAATGACTGAAGATCCTAACGGAACTGTTGCAACTTTTGACTTAAGTGTTAGTGGCGATTTCGATGGAACTTCAGGAGATACAATTCCTTTTAGAAGTACTACTACCTTTCCATTTGATGTAAGCTTTACAGGTGCTGATATGGCTTCACTATTTGGTGTAGACATTTCAACCTTTGAAGAAGGTGATAGTTTTGAATTCTTTGGTACTGCAACAACCGTAGATGGAGTTGTATACGATTTTCAAACTACTGCTCTTATCGACACAGATGGTGACGGTACTCCGGATACTTGGAATGGTGGAAACAGTGACCAAGTATTGTTAAGTGCTGCAGGATTATTGTCAGCATTTAACTATGAAGTTGAGTTTGTTGATCCAGATGAAGAATAAACATTTTTCTCATTAATAATAGAAAAACCATCACGTTTATGCGTGGTGGTTTTTTACTTTTGTATCATGAATAAAGAACACAAAATATTTGGCATATACCCAGTACTCGAGGCGTTAAAAAGTGATACAGTTTTGGATAAAATCTATGTTCAAAAAGATATACAGAATCCGAAAGTACAAGCCATTATTGATAAAGCCCAAAATGCCGGTGCTACAGTTAATGAAGTGCCTATTGAAAAGTTAAACAGGCTTACCAAGGGAAACCACCAAGGTGTTGTAGCAATAACATCCCCCATATCTTTTCCTACTCTCGAAGACACGGTAGAAGGTGTCCTGAGCACTAAAGAAATGCCTTTATTTTTAGTATTAGATCAAATTAGTGACGTTCGTAATTTCGGAGCTATTTTACGAACCGCAGAATGTACAGGAGTTGATGCTGTTATCATACAGAAAAAAGGTGGAGCGCCCGTTAGTGGTGACACTGTAAAAACCTCTGCTGGAGCTATTTTTAGTATACCGATTTGCAAGGTAGACCATATTAAGGATGCTATATTTTATTTACAAGGATCTGGTATTACAACTATTGCCGCCACTGAAAAAAGTGACCAATCCTTATTTGCACTAGATTTTAAGAAACCTATGGCGCTAATTTTAGGATCAGAAGGGAAAGGAGTATCTAAATCTGTATTATCCTTAACAGACGAAAGTGCCTCCCTACCACTGTTGGGCACAATTAATTCTCTAAATGTTTCGGTTGCTTGTGGAGCTTTCCTATATGAAGCAGTGCGTCAGAGATCACTCTAATTAGTTAGAATCTTCCTGACGATCAGATTTTTTGTAGCTATACGTAATTCGAATTTCTCGAGGTTCATCAGACAAATTTCCAAGATCATCATCTGTAGTATCATTTTCATTTTCGGGTACTAATTCTATAAAGTTTCCGTGTTCATCAAAATGTTTCATGAAATCATCTTCGGTTTCATTGTAGTGCTCTTCCTCCCATTCATATTTTTTATTTTCAATAGGATTCTGCCTAAATACTAAAGCGAGCGCTAATCCAACCAAAAGCCCAGATAAATGCCCTTCCCAAGAAATGCTGGGGTCTATTGGAAAAACATACCACAACAAACTACCATACAAAAACACCACCACAAACGCCAATGCTGTTAATTGATACTGCTTCGAGAAGATTCCTTTAAAGAATAAAAATGAAGCTAACAGATAAACAATCCCACTAGCTCCAATATGGGTAGATGGCCTTCCTATGCACCATGTAAGTATTCCAGTTAAGATAAAACCTATAAAAAAAACCTTCCATCTAATTGAGCGGTAAAAATAAAACAGCGCCATCCCCAGAACCAGCAACGGTATCGAGTTATTGAATAAATGCTTAAGACTACCGTGAATAAAAGGTGCAAAAATAACCCCTCTTAAACCAGATACTTCTTGGGGAACAATTCCTAAGTAATTGAGATTTATTCGAAATCTTGTTTCTGCCCAAAACACAAGCCATGCTATAAACACAAACAATAGCGGATATATTAAAACATCTAGTGTAAATTGTAAAGGCCTTTTTGACGACATAAAAACTTATATTCAAAAATTAACCCAAGTCTGAAATTGTGATAAATTGTCAGTGCTTCCCTTTTTTGAATATCGTAAATTTACCACATGAACGTACCCTTGGCAGAACGCATACGCCCTAAATCGCTCGATAATTATCTGAGCCAACAACATCTTATCGGCCCCCAAGGGTCGCTTACTTCTCAATTGAATACTGGTGTACTTGCCTCACTTATCTTATGGGGACCTCCAGGAACAGGAAAAACGACACTTGCCACAATTATTGCAGAAACATCAGGCAGGCCTTTCTATACCTTAAGTGCTATTGATAGTGGGGTGGCAGCAGTTCGGGAGGTAATAAATAAAGCACGGCAAGGAGATGGCTTATTTACCACCAAAAACCCGATTCTTTTTATAGACGAAATTCATCGCTTTAGCAAATCGCAACAAGATTCACTTCTAGGTGCTGTGGAAAAAGGTTGGGTAACACTAATTGGTGCCACTACAGAAAATCCGAGTTTTGAAGTCATCCCTGCCCTCTTGTCACGTTGCCAAGTTTATATTCTAGAACCTTTCAGCAAAAAAGACCTTGAAGAACTCCTTCTGAGAGCGATAGATGAAGATGCTATCCTAAAACAGAAAAAAATTGAATTAAAAGAAACGGAGGCTCTGATACGTCTTTCTGGTGGAGATGCTAGAAAATTATTAAACATGCTGGAACTGGTCGTGCTTTCTGAGAAAACAGACACGATTGTAATAACAAATGAACTTGTACTTCAAAAAGTTCAAAAAAATACCGTTTTATATGACAAGACAGGTGAACAGCACTATGATATCATTTCAGCATTTATAAAATCGATACGCGGAAGTGACCCCAATGCTGCTGTCTATTGGTTAGCACGTATGCTAGAAGGCGGCGAAGATCTAAAGTTCATCGCTAGGCGACTACTCATTCTTGCTTCTGAAGATATAGGCAATGCGAATCCTACTGCATTGGTATTGGCAAATAACACATTTCAGGCAATTAACACCATTGGATATCCAGAAGCACGCATCATTTTAAGTCAGTGTACCATTTATTTAGCAACATCACCTAAGAGTAACGCTAGCTATGACGCCATTAACAAAGCACAACAGCTTGTTAAACAAACGGGTGACCTGTCTGTACCCCTTTCACTTAGAAATGCTCCTACAAAGCTTATGAAAGAGCTAGGATATGGCAAGCAATACCAATATGCGCATAATTATGAAGGCAATTTTGTACCACACGAGTTTTTACCAGATGAAATTACAGGTACTGTGCTCTACCGCCCCGGAAATAACCAGAAAGAGAATAACATTAGAAATTACCTAAAAAACTTATGGAAAGAAAAATATGATTTCTAGTTTTTTACTAAAACGTACGTTTTAGGTCCTGAAGGCAGAGAAATAATAAGGTTTTTATCAGCATCAAAATACGCTTCACTTTTAGCTCCCTTAATATCTATATACGATACTTTACCATTAAAGATCTCGAGATTCCCAATGAGTAATAAATCATCTTCAGCACCTATCACTTCTTGGGACAACGAGTATCCTTCTGCAGTTTTACGAAGTAAATATGCTTGACCACCTGCCGTGTAACTAGAGAATCTAGCAGTCGGGAAATTTCCCTTTATAGAGACTCCAGAAACATTGTTGCTGGCACTTACGGTATTTTCGCCCATAGTAGGCTTGGTATTCTGATTGGTAGATGCACTGTTGTTTTCGCTTAACGCAATCTCTGGCTGTGAAATACCCAAACCTTCAAAACTTTCAAAAGCTCGCCTAAGGGCTTGATGATAGGCCCTTTTATATTCCTTTATTTTACTTTTTCCTTCTTGACTTCGAAATAATTCCAATCCGTTACAGTCTTTCACCACTACTGTAATTCTTGTATATATAAACCCAGAACTCCCTTCCACTTCTGCAAATACGCCATCACATTTTCTAACATTGGGCAGTTCATTTCCGAAATAGGCATTGAAGCCATATTTATTGAATAAGAATTTGGTTAATGAATTAAGTTGGTACTGATCTTTACCACGTAAAAAATCGAAGGTGTCTGGCACTTCGATATAGCTGTAATTATTTATTGCTTGCTGTGAAAAACCGACGTAACTACTCATGAATAACATGAGCACAATCAAACATATCTTACCTTTCATCTATTTTAATATTAAAACCGAGCTGTAAAGATACACTTTTTGCCTTGGCCAAATTACCATAGCGCAACAGGTTGTCTGCGGCTAGATAAAAATTAACCTTCCCAATATCTGCTACAATTCCCAATCCTACATTCGAACTGCTAAATGAATCGACTGTATACGTGGCCTTTGCTGAAAACGATTCGGAAATTTTTCTTCGATAGTAAATAGTCCCTGCCATTTGAGGACCTTTAGGCCTCATAATACCATAAAACTGTGCCCCAATGGCTTGTTGCCAAGTAACACCACCGCCTGGATTCATGCAATCACATTCTCCTCCGCCAAAGATGTTTCCAAAACCATATTCTACACTTGCATTTGTTTTTAGCGGTCTCCAACGTGTATAGCCTGTAGTAAGGGTATCTATCGGGATTTCATCTTCCAGTTCGTCTTCTAGATTGTCATAGTAAGGCACCGTAGCTTGTCCATTTTCCAGTGGCGGAAAAATTAGCTCAATTCCGTTTAAGTTATATGTTCCTGATGCCCTGTAGCTCTCTATGTCTTTACTGTGAAACACAGCACCTACGTCTAGCAAACTGGCTGTGGTGGTTATTCGGTTGGTTACATTATAGGTAACGCCCACATCCATTCCTACTCCTAAATTTCCTCCAAAAAATGCGCGGCTCAACAAAGCACTTCCCACATTTTTATCACTGTCGTCATCGGTCAGAGACGCAATACCCGAAGTACGAACCAGTATATCTGCATCGGTTATAGTGTGGTCATAGATATTTACACCATCTTCGTCGAGAGCGGTGGTAAACGTACCCTGGTTATCGGTACTACTAAAACTACCCATATTAGAATAGATTTTGGCGCGGACTCCCACAGTAAGTTTATCGTTTAGCTGTTTATTCGCCCCAATGTGATACACGGTCAATAAATCTGCTGTAAGGCTCAGTTCGCCCAAATCAAAAGGATAGTCTAAATAGTCTCTATTTCCTTCCCACGCTAAGATGGCAAGATCTCTCGGGAAATAGGTGATAAAATCAAGTTCTTGATACATTCCACCAGAAAAATAGATTTCATTTTTAGCACGCCAGCCAAAATTTAAGATTTCAAGCTGTTGTGTAGCCGTAAAGAAATCGGTATTGCTCATTTCAAAAATCTTATCCCGAATACGAGTGTTAATATCACCCTCCCCTTCTTGAAAGATATCATATGCAGATACGCCCGATGCTCCGCCGTTTAAATGAATCTGGGACAGTAACGGTATTCCAAAGTGCTTTTTCTGCGGAACCATTGATCCAGGATTTAGCATCAAGTTTTGGGGCACGTCAGTTAGACCATACAGCACCTGCTTGTTTTGGGCAATACCATGGGTGGCCCATAGGGCAATAATAAGGAAAAAACAATGCTTCATAGTAGTTTTTCTCAATCCTTGATTTCTAAAAAGTAGGTGGTTTTAGATTGAAGATTTAATGCTCCTTCAAGAGAAGCGTCTGCCGAAGGAATGGTTACAACTACCACCACCCTATCTGCTTGTGTTAGCGAAATAACATCTTCATCAATCACGGTTTCGGTATAAGAAGTAACCACGGGATTTGCCAGGCTACCTTCTGCAACAGTAGTACCAGCGGTATATGTAGTATCGTTCGTCTCATTGAGAAAACGGAAATCTACTTGAAAATTTCTAGGAATACTATTGGTAAAATTGAAAAGGAATTCGGCCGATTTCAGGTCTTCTTGTACAAATGTGTCATCCAAGAATCGAATTTCAGTCGTATCGGTCACTTCCAATCGTGGGGTTTGTGAAATGGAATCAAAAAAGTCTGATGCTTCTAAGTTGAAATAGATCAAATCTAACTCTACCACTGGGGTAAGCGCTATTTCATCTGCTTGGTCAAAGTCGGTATCTTTTACACACGAACAGATTAAAATAAGTGTGCATACGCACAAAAAAGGGAGCAAGAGGTTCCTTTTCATTTTGGGGATTTACAAAAGATAACGCGTGAACGAATACTATTATTATCTCTACAGATGTTTCTTTAAGTCTAGCAGGTGATTTACAGAAATATATTGTGAAGGTACTTCCTCTTTCCTATAGTTATAGAATATAGGTTTCATCCCTACTGCCTGCGCACCCAATATATCGGCCTCAAACGTATCACCAATCATAACACTACCGGTAGGGGTTGCGTTAGCTTGTTGCATCGCGTACTCAAACACCAGCTTGTTTGGTTTTTTCACTCCAACCTCTTCGGAAGTAGTGACCGTTTTAAAAAAATTTTCAATCCCACTCGTTTTCAACTTTATCCCTTGTACTTCTGTAAAACCGTTTGTGATGATATGCATGGTATAGCGCGATTTTAGATAGTCTAATATTTCCAACGCCCCATCTAACAGGTGGTTATTTACTGGGAGTTCATCTATATACGAAACAGCAATCGCATCGATAATAGTTGTTGGATACGACAATTTGAATTCTACAAAAGTATCTACGAGCCTTCCTCTGCGCAAGGCTTGCTTTGTAACACGTTCTTCTCTATAGGCCTTCCAGTAATTAAAATTGATCGGCTCATAAACTTTCAGAAAATCTTCGAGTACCAATGGAATTTCATGTTTCTGAAAGACCCTCTGAAATGCCAACCCAGAATTCCGGTCGAAATCCCATAAGGTATGGTCTAAATCGAAAAATACATCGGTTATCTTATTCATATTGCTGTAATATTTCTGAAAACAACGTTCTCCAAATTATATTTTCATCTTCTCCCATAAAATCTTCATTTCTGAAAACCATGCTAAAGGTACCATTTACCAATTTTGTCTGTGCTAACAACTGGTGTACCTTTTTTTCTATTTCATGGTCTGGAAGTGAAGTCAATGCCGTGGTTGTTACGGCTATAGGGTGTAATAGCAATGGGGTTTTTATTTCAAAATCTAGGTCGTAGAATAAAAATGGCGTACAAGTACCCGCACGAAAACCGGGTGTGTCATGGTAGGCCATTGTAAAGTCCTTTGCAATCTCGAGTTCAATTAAGTTTCGGTAATTTTCGGGTAGGTCTAAGAAGAAATTGGCTTGTTTGCTAGAGACCAGCGTTCGGTTGGTGATTTGCTCCATCCGCTTTTTCTCTTTCCGCAGTATTTCAAACTTCTCTAGCGACGATCCGGAGTACAGCAAACCGATTTCCTTATAATCCCCAACATACTTCACCAATTGTCTAAATGCTTTTCGATGGGTATTTAAACTGTCTTGGTACATTTCGTTTTCGCCCAGCAAGAAGAAGGCGGTCATTTTCGATGTACTGCGCTTCACAATATTTACGACCCATGTAAAGGTGTCGTACGGATCTTTGCGAAGCCCCAATAACACTTGTGTTCGTTTAAAAACTTCTTTAAATTTTAATTTTGAAAGATCGTTTGCATAGCCCATCACAGACCTGAACATTCCCTTCTGATTGTATAGAAATGGGCGCTGTACATGCAAAAGATTATGAATTATTACTTTTTTCTTCGGAATTGTAATCGCCGGGAACGTTTCAGTAAGTAGCTTACCAATTTTATAAGCCCAAATATCGATGACAGGAAGTTCTAAAAACTCATTTTGAAAAGCAATACTCTCTGAAGCAGGAAACCTACCTTTAGCATCTCTCACATGTGGAAGATATTCTTCATAACGACTTAACAAATAAAACGCCGCAGAAAACACATCGAAGGGAATGGCACTTTTTTCACTGGTTGCAAAAAAAGCAGGTACTGTTTCCCAGTTTTTAACCTGTATGGTGATATCTTCAATACCCTGTTGCGATAACAATCCGAATTCTTGCACAAACAACTCATTGGCCAAAGATTGTTTGCCATACGACATCTTCGGACCGTTATGGCCTACAAACTCTTCTAACACCGAGGTAAATGCAATATCTAGCCCCAAAATTCGGAATAGCATATGTTTAAAAACATAGGTAAATCGTGTGGTGACCTTTTGAGTGTAAATTAATAACATCGTAAAGTAAAACTAACAAAATTACAAGGCAGTAGGAACTAATTTTACGCCTATTTATAAATTCATCAAGCTTACTACACAAGCTATCAAATATGTCACAGCAAACCTTCGTCTGCAAAGCTGAAATAAGCACTTTCGGTTAAAATAACATGATCTAGTACTTTAACGTCTAATTGTTGACCCGCAACCGTTAGCTTTTTGGTAAGCGAGATATCTGCTTTGCTTGGTTTTAATGTACCACTTGGGTGGTTATGGGCCAATATAATAGCCACCGCTCCCAACAGTAAAGCATTCTTAAACACGATACGAACATCGACCAATGTACCGGTTATACCTCCTTTGCTAAGTTGCACCGATTGCAATACTTTGTTAGAATTGTCTACATACACAATCCAAAATTCTTCGTGCGGCAATTCCCCTAGTACTGGTTGTAAGAGCCTAAAAACAGCCTCACTAGAGGTTAGTTTAGGTTTCTTAGGACTTTCTTGGGCACCTCGTCTACGACCCAATTCTAGTGCTGCAGCAATGGTAACGGCTTTAGCTTCGCCAATACCTTTAAACTCCATAAGCTCGTTAATGGCCATTTTTCCCAATGTATTTAAATTGTATTCACTGTGCGCTAAAATGCGTTGGCTTAATGTTACGGCACTCTCGGCTCGACTACCACTACCAATGAGCAAAGCGATAAGTTCTGCGTCTGAAAGTGCTGTTCGGCCTTTGTCCAATAACTTTTCTCTGGGGCGGTCATCTTCACTCCAGTTTTTGATTGAAAAGGAAGTAGTCTTCGATTTGTTCAATTTGTTTTTACTAAAGATAATGATGTACCTTTATAGAATAACAACAATCAGAACTTATAACTCGTAATTCATGAATTCACTATTCGAAACAGCCGCTTACAACGAGATACGGTCTAGGCTCGACCAATTAGAACCCGATGCAACTAAACAATGGGGCACTATGGATGCTGGCCAGATGCTACACCATTGTCAAGCACCGCTAAATGTTTTGTTGGAAAAAAAGGAGTACGGATTAAAACCAAATTGGTTTGCAAAAACATTTTTCAAAAAAGCGATGTATAGCGATAAACCTTGGAGAAAAAACCTGCCTACCATGAAACAATTTAGAGAAACGGAACAGCGTGATTTCAACAAAGAGAAAAAAGCGCTCGAAACGTTGTTAGAGGAAGTAAATGCGCAACGTGATCGGCAAGAATGGCAAGCACACCCTACTTTTGGAGCACTTACCAAAGAACAATGGGGCAAAATGCAGTACAAACATCTAGACCATCACTTCCGACAGTTTGGAGTATAAATGTTTATTCGAAAATTAGCTTTCCGCGAAATTGTTCTTCCACATCCACAAAGGGCGGACGGTTTTTAGAGATAACATCGCCAATACTGATGATTACTCCGCGAATACTATCGGTAGGAAAGCAAATAATCTTATTGGTACTTCTATGGAAAATATTGATACTTTTCGCTTCTAATTCGGCTGCCTCCACACGTACATCGCCATCAAATAAGCCAATTTGAAATCCACGGGTTTTACCTTTAAGGCGATAGGTAGAAACTCCATTTGCGTTAATGATAATTCCACCCGTATCTAATTCATCTAGATCGAAATCTCCATCAATATGGAATTCGTCTTCTACCAACCTATCTTCAGAAACAAGTTCTAACCTTTCAAAACGAATTGTTCCGATATCTTCTACCGTACTACCTGAGCTATTTCTGATGATGTCTATATCTGGAGAAGTTACGTACACCTTTGTGGTTTCAAATTCTCGAAGCAAATTACAGCTGTTGTTATCTTTCAGTTTTAGTATACTATCTTCTACCCTTACTTTTACCTCATTCATTAGGTTTTCAGGTGCTTCTACCACTACTCTTTGCACAGGACCTTGTGAGATATATAGTTTCACCCGATCGAAAACAATAATACGCTTAAAGACCTCTAAATCGATTTCCTTCTGAATCAATGCCCCATCTGTCTGGAAACAGTCGGGACTATTTTCAGAACTACACCCCCAAATGAGGGCCAATACGCAACAATAAAATAGTTTTTTCATCATAATTACAGTCGTATTCCTACACTAAATTCTACCGCCTCAGCTTTTGCATAATGTGCTTTTACTGTTACCGAACCAAAAATGCTATCGTCAAAGAAATATCTTTTCAATCCTAACCTGTTATACACCCTATTTTCAAACTCATAGGGCCAATATACGTAATATCCTACTTGGGAGACGAATGCCACCCGATTGAACCGAAGTTCGTGGCCCACAAAGACACCTATTCGTCTTGCATCTTCCCCGCCTTCAAGACCATCTCCTGGAAATGCAACAGACCGAAATTTTATAAGTTCTTCAATCATTCGAGAAATAAAGAGATCGGTTCCCAACTGAAAGGTGCTTTTGTAGTTAATACGCTTATCTACAAAAGCAGACAACGTAATAAACGGATATTGCCCCAAGCCATTTACATCTGCCTCATTCACACCAGAACGAAACACCACGTTGTATTTAAAGCGTTCAGCATAATTTTTACTGCCCCACTCTACGGGCACCAATGCATCAGGATAGTTAATCGCATCAAAAAGATAGGTAGCTCCTGCACTAATATAAAAGGTATTGGTACTATTGTTGGGTGCCTTAAAATTAGCATTTGAATAATGTATGACTCCCATCCCTACATTCACGCCCAAACCGTCGATAATATTTTCTTTGGTATAGTTAAATTTCAATAAAGTAGAACTCAAAAACTTACTTCCGTAGGCATTGTTCTCAAAATTTGTATCTGGATGGTACGGATTGGTTGCGTACGCTATCCCCTGACCTACCCCAATAGAGAAATTTCGGTTCCAGAAGTAAAAATTAAAATGCCCGTAAAGGGAATGGTTTTCACCCAAAAATTGATTGTCTAGATCTTGATAGATATACGTAAAGCCCCAATCTGGATAGTTATAGCGTCCTTCCCATTCATTATAACCATACGGTTTTCGATTATAACTTAAAATAAGCCCAGAAGGATGCCCCGTGATTAAATGCGAGATATCAGGATTGTGCTCGATGATGGTACCATAAAAATATTCAGCTTTCAATTCGTGAAACTTGAGTTCATTTTGTTGCGCCACGAGCGATTGGCAAAACAGGGATAGAACGAACAAGTAAAAGGTACCTTTCATATTTTTAAAAACGCGTAAATATACAAGAAACTTAAAATAGTAGCCATGGCTTTTTGCACTATTTAAAACTTCACTCCCATTAGGGAAACGCTCTTAAAATTACCTTAGTATTTAAAAAACAGAAGCGGCAATTGCTTTTATATTGTCACTTTTCCCCATAGAGTAATAATGGAGTATCGGCACACCTTGGGCCACCAGTTCTTTGCTTTGTTCAATACACCATTCTATACCGACTTGCCGTACAGCATTATTATCTTTACATTTTACTACTTCCATGATCAGATCATCAGGTAATTCTAAACTAAACCGATGCGGTATTAAATTGAGCTGCTTTTTTGTGGCAATTGGTTTTAAGCCGGGGATAATTGGGACGGTAATTCCTGCTGCTCTGCACTTAGCTACAAACTGAAAAAACTTGGTATTGTCAAAAAACATCTGTGTTACGATGTACGTAGCTCCCTTTTTTACTTTTTCTTTGAGGAAATGGATATCGCTGTCTAAACTTGGGGCTTCCATGTGCTTTTCGGGATAACCAGCCACACCGATACAAAAATCTGTCGGGGTGTTGTTTTGTAGTTCTTCATCTAGGTACAAGCCTTTGTTCAATTGCGAAATTTGCCCTACCAGTTCATCGGCATACCGATGTCCGTCTTTTTCGGGTTTAAAATACGTTTCGCTCTTCACCGCATCACCCCGCAGTGCCATCACATTGTCAATTCCTAGAAAGCCAAGATCTATCAAAAAGTTTTCGGTGTCTTCCTTGCTAAAACCTCCACATAAAATATGCGGTATGGCATCTACATGGTATCTGTTCTGGATGGCCGCACAAATACCTACAGTGCCGGGACGTTTGCGCACCACCTTTTTCTCTAACAATCCATTCTCTAACTCTTTGTAAACATACTCTTCTCTGTGGTAGGTTACATCTATAAAGGGCGGATTAAACTCCATAAGCGGGTCAATCCCATCAAATATAGAAGTTATGTTCTGCCCTTTTAAAGGGGGTAAAATCTCAAACGAAAACCGGGTAGTTCCGTTTGCTTTATCGATATGATCGGTCACTTTCATGCTATTCTGCTAAATTTGGTTGCAACCATTTGATTGCCTTTTCTATTGAAATTTTCTTTCGTTTCGCATACGCGGAAACTTGATCTTGTTTAATTTTTCCTAGCCCGAAATACCGGGCGTCTGGATGGGCAAAATAATACCCAGATACCGAAGCAGCTGGCCACATCGCCAAACTTTCAGTAAGTGCTACGCCTATGGCTTCTTCAACCCCTAAAAGCTTCCAAATGGTTTCTTTTTCTAAATGGTCGGGACAGGCGGGATACCCAGGAGCAGGGCGAATTCCGGTATACGCTTCTTTGATGAGTTGGTCATTATCTAATTGTTCATCGCTTGCATAGCCCCAATTTTGCAGCCTAATTTCACGATGCAGGTATTCTGCAAATGCCTCTGCCAATCGATCGGCCAATGCCTTTACCATAATGCTATTGTAATCGTCGTGGGCTGCTTCAAATGCTGCGGATAGCTCAGCGGTACCGAAGCCCGTACTCACACAAAAACAGCCTATATAATCCTGAATTCCTGTTTCCTTCGGGGCAATAAAATCGGCCAAAGCCAGATTGGGTCGCCCTACCGCCTTTTCCGATTGTTGTCGTAAGGTTCTAAAAGTAACCAACGGTGTTGCAATGCTACTCGTTTCCGAAGTATCTGGCGCATACACTTCAATATCATCAAAGTGTACCGAATTAGCTGGAAACAGGCCAAAAACTGCTTTTGCGGTCAATTTTTCTTCGGAAATGATCGTTTTTAACAAGGCTTGGGCATCTGCAAACAATTCGGTTGCTTGGGTTCCTACAATCGCATCATCCAAAATTGCAGGAAATCTCCCATGAAGATCCCAACTTCTGAAAAATGGCGTCCAATCTATAAACGGAATCAATTTTTTTAAATCGAATGCCTCCATTTTTTGAATCCCGAGTTGGTTTGGTCTCGCTATCTTAGTTGTGTGCCAATCGATTGGAAATTTGTTGGTTCGCGCCTCTTCCAGTGTCACATACCGTTTTATTTGCTGTCGGGATAGAAATCCGTCGCGGAACGTGGCATATTCTTCCTTAATTTTCTGGATATAACCTTCTTTGCGGTCTTTTTGCAACAAATCGCCAACCACCGTTACCGCTCGCGAAGCATCATTTACGTGTACCACGGCACTTTTGTATTGGGGGTCAATTTTAACAGCCGTGTGGGCTTTACTGGTGGTCGCTCCTCCAATAAGTAAGGGCACTTCAAAATCTTGGCGCTGCATTTCCTTTGCTAAAAACACCATTTCGTCTAGAGAAGGCGTGATAAGACCGCTCAACCCGATGATATCTACTTGATGAGATTTCGCTTCGGAAATAATCTTTTCTGGGGCCACCATCACGCCCAAATCGACTATTTCATAATTATTACATGCGAGTACTACCGAAACAATATTCTTACCTATATCGTGTACATCGCCTTTTACGGTTGCCATTAGTACTTTTCCAGCCGATTTGCTCACGGTTCCCTTTTCGTCGAAAATAAAAGGTTCTAGATAGGCGACCGCTTTTTTCATTACCCGGGCACTTTTTACCACCTGTGGCAAGAACATTTTTCCACTTCCGAAGAGATCACCCACTACATTCATACCAATCATTAAGTGGCCTTCGATCACCTCAATTGGTTTTGAGGCTTGTTGACGTGCTTCTTCAATATCTTCTATGATAAAAGCGTCTATCCCCTTTACCAACGCCCTTGTAATTCGGTCCTGTAACGGCTCGGTTCGCCATGACATATCTACTGTTCGCTCTTTGGTGCTTCCTTTTACGGTCTCGGCAAAATCGAGCAAGCGTTCGGTGGCATCTTCACGTCTGTTCAGAATGACATCTTCAACGCGTTCGAGCAAATCTTTTGGAATTTGGTCGTACACTTCCAACATGGTCGGATTTACAATTCCGATGTTCATACCAGCTTGAATCGCGTGGTATAAAAACACCGAATGCATGGCTTCACGAACAGGATCGTTTCCTCGAAAACTAAAAGACACATTGCTCACTCCGCCACTCACACTGCAATGAGGCAAGTTGTTTCGCACCCAGCGTGTAGCCTCGATAAAATCGACTGCATTGTTACGGTGCTCATCCATTCCAGTAGCCACCGGAAAAATATTTAAATCGAATATGATATCTTCAGGTGCAAACTGTACGGTGTCGACTAAGATTCGGTACGAACGCTCTGCAATTTCGATGCGTCGTTCGTAGTTATCGGCCTGACCCACCTCATCGAATGCCATGACAATTACCGCCGCTCCATAGCGTTTCACCAAGGTAGCCTGTTCAATAAAAGCTGCTTCTCCTTCTTTCAAACTAATAGAATTCACCACACATTTTCCTTGTACCACTTGCAAGCCAGCCTCGATAATTTCCCATTTTGAACTATCAATCATGATGGGTACCCGTGCAATATCAGGTTCTGCCACCACGAGGTTTAAAAATTTCACCATTGCCGCTTTCCCATCAATTAGCCCGTCGTCCATATTGATATCGATAATTTGGGCTCCTCCTTCTACCTGATGGCGTGCAATATCTAGGGCTTCTTCAAAGTTTCCTTCATTTATAAGTCGAAGAAATTTTCGCGAACCCGCCACATTGGTACGTTCGCCCACATTGATGAAATTGCTTTCTGGGGTGATGACAAGAGGTTCTAGACCAGAAAGTTTTAGGTATTTTGGTTGATGGTTTACAGGTGATGGTTGTTGGTTATGCATTTTATTGTTCTGAAATTCTTAAAACGGTAAATTTTCTAAATCAACATTCCCTCCCGAAAGGATGATTCCGACTTTTTGATCTTTAAAGGTTGCGGGTTGTTTTAGGACTGCAGCCAAGGGTACGGCACAACTGGGTTCAATGACAATCTTCATTCGCTGCCAAATAAGCTTCATGGCATGTAAAATTTCATCTTCTTCTACCCGAATAATTTCTGACACCAATTTTTTAATGATCGGAAAGTTAATATCCCCCAGATGTGTACGAAGGCCATCGGCAATTGTGTTTACCGTCTCATTGGTCTCTATGCGACCCGACTGTAATGAACGATAGGCATCGTCTGCAGCAAAAGGCTCTCCTCCTATTGTTTTACAACCGCTGCCCAGATAATGCGAAGCTATCGCAGTACCCGCTACCAGTCCGCCGCCACCAACAGGCGTCAATATATATGTAAGATCAGGGTGTTTTTGGAGTAGTTCGGCTGCTGCCGTGGCGTTTCCCAATATCACATCTAAATTGTTAGAGGGATGTAAAAAGGTAGCTCCCTTCTCGGCTTCGATAGTTGCAGATGTTGATTCCCTGGCGGCTAAGTTACTTTCACATTCTATAATTTTCGCGCCGTAACTCTTTACACCTTCCTTTTTTACTTTCGGGGCGTTTTTGGGCATGACTACATAGGCTTGCACTCCCAAATTCCTTGCTGCCAATGCTACTGCTTGGCCAAAATTTCCAGACGAATGCGTGACAACTCCTGCCTTTTTCTGTGCTTCGGAAAGATTATGGATGGCATGTACGGCACCCCTCATTTTGAAAGCCCCCATCTTTTGAAAATTCTCACATTTGAAGTAAAGTTGGGCTTCCGCCATTCGATTTATGGATGATGACGTTAGGATGGGCGTTTGGTGTACTAAAGGACCTACAATTGTGATAGCCCTTTTTAATTGCTCTTGCGATGGTATGCTCATAAAATTTTAGATTCTGAAACCAAAGGTCTCGGTTGATAGGTAGCGGCAATCTTTGCAATGGCCGAAATATGCTCTGGGGTGGTACCACAACATCCCCCAATAATATTTACCAGTTGCTTGTCTAGATACTCTTCAATTTGCGACGCCATTTGTTCTGGTGTTTCATCGTATTCGCCAAACGCATTTGGCAATCCGGCGTTTGGATATGCTGAAACAGCCAAATTTGTACGATTGGCCAACACTTCGAGGTGGGGCGTTAGTTGTGTTGCTCCCAAAGCACAATTGAACCCAACACTGAGCAAGGGAACGTGCGAAATTGAAATCAGGAAAGCCTCAGCCGTTTGCCCAGACAATGTACGGCCTGAGGCATCGGTTATGGTGCCGCTAATCATGACCGGAATGTCTGTATGGCGTTCTTGTTTTACTTCTTCAATAGCAAAAAGTGCCGCTTTCGCATTTAGGGTATCGAAAACGGTTTCGACTAAAAGTAGGTCTACCCCTCCATCAATCAATGCTTCGGCCTGTTGTTTATAGGCTTCGCGCAGTTGATTGAACGAGATGGCGCGATATCCAGGATCGTTTACGTCTGGCGACATGCTGGCAGTTTTGTTTGTGGGACCCATAGCGCCCGCCACGAAACGTGGTTTATTGGGTTCACGTGCTGTAAATTCTGCTGCCACTTTTGTAGCGATTTTGGCGCTTTCAAGATTCAATTCGTATACCAGGTCTTCCATGTGGTAGTCGGCCATGGCGATTGTGGTACTCGAAAAGGTATTCGTTTCTACGATGTCGGCACCTGCTTCAAAATACTTTGCATGAATAGTTGCAATGGCTTCGGGTTGGGTAAGCGACAGCAAGTCGTTATTGCCCTGTACCGAAGTAGCAATATTTTTAAAACGGGCGCCCCTAAAATCTTCTTCCGAAAATTGGTAGCGCTGCAGCATGGTACCCATAGCTCCATCGAGGATCAGGATACGGTTTTGTAATGCACTATACAGTTTGTCTTTCATTTCTATTTTTTTTGCGAGAGAGGTAGCAGCGGCATCCTAAACGGGCACTGAGGTTCTCGAAGTGACTGTTTAGATACAGCGGATGACCCGACGCTTTACACGTGCATAAAGCACTTGTAAAGGGGCTCGCCCTATACAATTAATTTACACCCACTAGGATGTGTTTTACTAAAAATCAAGAAAGTTGAAAAGAAGACGTCTTTGGCTCGCGTTATCTATTCCGCCAGGGCGGATAGAATGTAGCACCTTTCCCGATTAGAAGCGGGAGGTTGCTAAGGCTTCAAAGGGTCTAATCCCTCCACCTTTCTTGATAACTTTAAAATGTAATGAACGTATGCCAGTACAACCTATTATTTTGGCCTAGCCAGCAATTATTTGTCACCCAGCCTGCTCTTTAATTAGGTCTGCCAGCGTGGTATTTTCAAAAATATTGAGGTTGGTATCCCGTACCCGTGCCATGAGTTTATGTACGCTACAGGCCTCTTCATCGGGGCAGTCGTCGCAGCGCTCATAAAAATTGAGGCTTACGCAGGGAACAAGCGCAATGGGGCCTTCGAGCACACGATATACACTTGCAATGGTAATTTCATTTGGTGGTTTGGCTAGAAAATAGCCACCGCCCTTTCCCTTTTTCGACTTAAGGATATCTGCTTTTTTTAGAATCAATAGAATACTCTCCAAGAATTTCTGGGAAATATTCTCGGCTTCAGAAATAAGGATAATCTGCACAGGATCGTCGCTATTCTTTTTAGCGAGATGCGTTAGAGCTTTGAGCCCATATTTCGTTTTTCGGGAAAGCATAAACTAATTGGTTTTGACTCCGTTTACAATAATATCGTAGGTGACGGCTACCTGTGGTTCTAAGGTTAAAGATACAGAACAATATTTCTGAAAACTCAAGTCTGCAGCTTTTTTTGCCTTATTCGCGTCTATTTTTCCTTCTAGATAAATTGTAACGTGTATACTACTAAAAGGTTTGGCCTGCTCCACTTCTTTGCGTACCCCTTCTACTTCTGTCTTGTAGCTAGTAATCTCCTGACGTTGTTTTTTCAAGATGGAAATAACATCGATAGCACTGCAGCCGCCTACTCCCATAAGAAGTAATTCCATAGGGCTAGCACCTTTTACCTCGGCTTCGGTTTTGTTGTCTATCTGCACAGGAATTTGGTTAGGACCGATGCCCTCGAACAAGTATTCGTTGTTTTTTCTTTCTAAGGAAACTTTCATACACTTATAATTTATGACTGATACGTAGCACATCACCAAAAACTCCTCTTGCAGTCACCGATGCACCAGCGCCTGCGCCCTGAATGACGATGGGAGAACTGCCATAGCTTTCGGTATAGATTTCGAAAATAGAGTCGCTACCTTTTAACTGCCCTAACATACTACTTTTGGGGGTTTCTTGCAATGATACCGTGAGTTTCCCTCCATCTACTTTAGAGAGGTCACCATGAAGATCTGCTACATAGCGCAGTACATTCCCTTTTTTTAGGTTCTTTTTCTTGATAAAGAATGAAGTGTCTAGGTGTGTTAGGTTTTTTAAGAATGTTGTCTTATCTAAAGCCCGCACTGCTTTTGGGATCAGGTTCTGAACTTCCACATCGTCTAGCTCTACTTCCAAATCGAGTTCCCTGGCAAGAATGAGCAGCTTTCTTGCTACGTCCATTCCGCAGAGGTCTTCTCGTGGGTCTGGTTCTGTAAAACCGTTCACTATTGCTTTGTTCAGAATCGCACTAAACGTTTCATTACGTTCTGAAAACTCATTAAAAATATAGCTTAGGGAACCTGAAAACACCCCTCGAATTCGGGTAATATTTTCACCCGATTGGTGCAAGAGTTTGATGGTATCGATTAGCGGAAGGCCTGCCCCAACATTGGTCTCATACAAGTATTCTTTTTCATGGCCATTCAAGAGTTTGCGCAAAGCACTGTACTCTTTCCACGGCGCTGTATTTTTGTGTTTATTTGAAGAGACAATGTGGAATCCGTTCGCAATTAATTTCTCATATTGCTTGGTAAACGCAGCATCGGCGGTATTATCGACAGCGATTAAATTTTCCAATTGATGTGTTTCTACAAAGGCCAGAATACTGTCTATTGAATAGGGTACTCCATGGGTTAATTTATCTGATCGCCACGATGCGGTCGTCCCTTTTTCATTGAATAAAATACGCGTAGAATTGGCAATTGCCACCACATGAATCTCTAGGCTTTTTCGTTGCAGGAGCGATTCCTTTTTCTCGAAGAGTTGGTCCAGAAACGCATTTCCTACGTTGCCATGGCCAAAGACCACCAAGTTCACCGTTTTGTATTTCAACGCGGCCAAATCTATCTTGTTTGCTGTTGTAACTGCTGTATCCATCCCGTTTTATTTTTGACTCAATGAGGTGAGTTGTGGTTCTTCAATAGTTTTCAGCGCAGCTTTCAAATCGGCTACAAGATCTTCTGCTTCTTCAATGCCGCACGACAAACGAATGAGCGAATCTGAGATTCCAGCTTTTAATCGGCGTTCTCTTGGAACGGAAGCATGCGTCATTTGAGGTGGATGGCACAACAAACTTTTTACACCCCCTAAACTTTCAGCAAGTTTGAAGCATTTGGTTGAAGTAACAAACCGATTTGCCGCTGCTACCGTATCGTTTTTTAATGTAAAAGACACGATGCCTCCAAAAAGCCCCTGTTGTTGTTTCTTAGCAATCGTATGGTTTTTATGGGATTCTAGTCCTGGGAAATACACCTCTGAGACTTCTTTACATTGCTGCAAAAATTTGGCTACCTGAACAGCATTTTCACATTGTTTTCGATACCGAAGATCTAAGGTTTCAATGCCCCGAATCGTCAAAAAGCAGTCCCATGGTCCTAATATCCCTCCCGAAGCATTTTGAATGAATTTTATCTGTTCAGAAAGCTCAACAGTTTTAGTCACTACAAGTCCTGCCACCAAGTCGCTATGGCCACCTATGTATTTTGTACCGCTGTGTATCACAATATCGGCACCTAAAGCTAGTGGTTGTTGAGCAATCGGGCTCGCAAAGGTATTGTCTACCACCAAAAGTGCATTTACACTTTTTGCAATTCTAGCAACGTGCTCAATGTTGGTTACTTTCAGCGTTGGGTTGGTAGGTGATTCAATCCAAATGATTTTTGTGTTGCTGCTTACCGCGTTTGCCACATTTTCTGGGTCTGTGGTATCTACGTATTTTATAGATACTCCTAATTTTTCGTACACATGTGTAAACAATCGGTAGGCCCCGCCGTAAATATCGTCTACCGCAATAATTTCATCACCTGTAGACAACACTTTTAGCACCGCATCGATAGCTGCAAGCCCTGTTGCAAATGCAAAGGCGCTGTGACCGCCCTCTAATTGGGCTACCACGTCTTCTAAAACTTTGCGGGTTGGATTGTTACTTCGGGCATAATCGAAGCCCTTGTTAATGCCGGGTGCATCTTGAATAAAAGTTGATGTTTGATACACTGGTACCGAGATAGCGCCTGTTAGCGGATCGCTCGGGATGGAATGGATAATTTTTGTTGCACTCATTTTTCTAGTTTTTTGAGTTAATAAAATGATTAAATCAAAAGTCAAAATGCATCCGAAGATGTACTCTTTTAGAAAAATTGTTAGTAAGAAATGAATCCCTACGTTTTCTTGTTGAAATCGTAGTTTGTCGTTATCTATTCCGCCGAAACGGATAGAATGTAGCACCTTACCAATAGTGGGCAGGTTGCTAAGGCTTCAAAGGGTCTAATCCCTCCACCTTTCTTGATAACAATTCAATAAAGATTTGAACTTTGTGAGTACAAAGGTTGCAAAACCAAGAGCAGAAATCCAAATAAAAATCTGTATTTTTCAGAAAAAATAAATCCGAATGAACTTTAATACTCTGAATTATAGCACAATATCAAGCTTGCTGTTTTTCCTTTTCTTTCAATTCTCAGTCAGCGGACAAAATTTTGAGGGGACCTTTCCTGATGATTTCTTCGGAATATATACCGGCACGCTCGCTATTTCTTTGGAAAGAGGAAATCAAGAAGTTATGATGGAGTTCCATTTGCTTCCCACAGAAATAGAAGGAAAATACACCTATACCTTGGTTTATGGTGAAGGTGAATCAAAACAAGTACGAGAATACCATCTACTGGAAAAGAATAAAGAGAAAGGAACGTACGTGGTAGATGAAAATAATGGGATTGTTTTAGACGACAAAGTAATTGGCAACAGGATGTATGCGCTATTTGAAGTAAACGAAACGCTACTAACTACTTTTATCACTTTTGAAACCGACCACCTAGTCTTTGAAATTGTGGCCACGCCAAAGGCGAAGAAGCGCGTTACACACGCTGATGATGAAGCTAAAACTGAAGTGATTTCATACCCCATCACCACCGTACAACGCGCCGTATTACAAAAGCAATAAGAAGTTTTTTAATTGTATTTCTTTCTGTACATTTGCACCCATTAAGAGGAAAGATTTGACTGATTGCAACCTCTTCTGAATCGAAGAAAATTCGAGGATGAGACTCCGAAACAAGATCGGGGTAAAAAATGCTAAAGGCAGTGTAAACTACCTTCGACGCTCTCGTCAAATCTCCCGCACACTCAATAATTAAATGTATTTTCATGGCATATCTATTTACTTCAGAAAGTGTTTCTGAAGGCCACCCAGACAAAGTTGCAGACCAGATTAGCGACGCACTTATCGACAACTTTTTAGCGTTCGACCCACAGAGCAAAGTAGCCTGTGAAACCCTAGTAACCACAGGACAGGTGGTATTGGCAGGTGAAGTTAAAAGTGCCGTATATCTAGATGTGCAAAAAATTGCACGTGATGTAATTAACAAAATCGGGTACACAAAAGGTGCCTACCAATTTGATGGAAATTCTTGTGGGGTACTTTCTGCCATTCACGAACAAAGTGAAGACATTAACCGTGGGGTAGACAGAGATAGCAAAGAAGAGCAAGGCGCGGGTGACCAAGGAATGATGTTTGGCTACGCTACCAAAGAGACTGAAGACTATATGCCGCTGGCGCTCGACCTTTCACACCGTATCTTAAAAGAGCTCGCCCAATTGCGTCGCGAAGAAAAGGATATTCCGTATTTGAGACCCGACTCAAAAAGTCAGGTAACCATCGAATATAATGACGACAACTCACCTGTTCGAATCGACTCGATTGTGGTATCGACACAACACGACGAATTTGACAGTAATGATGACGCCATGTTGGCAAAGATTAAATCTGATATCATCACGATTCTTATTCCACGGGTAAAGGCGCAACTCAAACCAGAGATTGCTGCGCTGTTTACAGACGATATTACCTACCATATTAATCCTACGGGAAAATTTGTGATTGGGGGCCCACATGGGGACACCGGCCTTACCGGACGAAAAATTATCGTAGATACCTATGGCGGAAAAGGTGCACACGGTGGCGGTGCATTTAGCGGAAAAGATCCAAGTAAAGTAGACCGATCTGCGGCCTATGCTACACGGCATATCGCTAAAAACTTAGTAGCTGCTGGCCTTTGTAATGAAGTATTGGTGCAAGTAAGTTATGCGATAGGCGTTGTAGAACCTATGGGGATTTTTGTAGATACCTACGGAACAAGCACCGTAAACATGACCGACGGCGAAATTGCCAAAAAAGTAGCCAACATCTTCGACATGCGCCCTGCAGCCATCGAATCGCGGCTTAAATTACGACAGCCGATGTATTCAGAAACTGCTGCGTACGGACATATGGGACGAAAAAATGAAGTGGTGACCAAGACATTCGATATTCCGAATGGCGACAGTAAAACGATGGATGTTGAATTGTTTACGTGGGAAAAACTAGACTATGTAGACCAAGTAAAAGAAGCATTCAGTTTATAAAACTAAGTAAAGTTGAATACACAAGATGCCCGTTAATTCGGGCATTTTTTTTTAAATAATGTTATGGTTTTTGGCTTTTTGAACTGCTTCAATTTTACTGTGCACCTGTAATTTTTTGTAGATGTTCTCGATGTGTTTCCGCACCGTGCTGGGCGATAAAAATAAATTTTCAGCAATAGCGGTGTAACTCAGTCCAGTGCTAAGCTGTTCTAGGACCTCCACCTCCCGCTTCGACAACGAAATTTCTTCATGGTCTCTCGGATTTTGGATATCGATTGGATTACGCAACAGTTTGAGCGTTTTTAGCGCTATGGAAGGGTTCATGGCTGCGCCACCGTTAAGCGTGTCCTTAATACCCTCATACAAGTCTTTTGGATTGATCTCTTTCAGCAGATAGCCATCGGCACCCGCTTTTATGGCATTAAAAATATTTTCATCATTATCGAAAGCCGTGAGCATGATAATTTTTAATTGCGGGTATTTTTGCTTCACCACTTGGGTTGTTTCTATACCGTTTAAAACAGGCATTTCAATATCCATTAAAATGATATCCAAATGTTGGCTCTGTTCTAATTTGGTTAACAATTCACTGCCATTGGTTGCAGTGTGTTTCACCGTGATTTCATCAAAAAAAGAAAGCTTCTCTTTAATAGCATGAATCAAGAAGGTATTGTCGTCTACAATGGCTACACGTATGCTCATATCTTGGTTAGTTTACAGACTTAAAGGTAGTTAAATCTAAGCACATGCCACTAGGGCATATGCCCTATTTCAACAAACAAATGCCTTATAGTTTGGTCACTCTACTACTGTGGCACATCTATTTCATGCTGGGGTTGTAGCGCTTCATTTATATTGTACTGTAAAAAATCGTACCGCTGTAAACTGTTGTGCCTTTTGGTAATCTGTGATTGGTGTATGGCTAAGCTTTGGGCCAAGTTTTCCATCCGCTCGCTGTGCTTCCCCTTTAATTTTCTGCTACGCGAAAGGCTTAGCAACCACCCCCCAATACAAAGGGCCAACGTACAAGATAGTATGGTGATTTGAATAGCGTCCATTTCACGGTTTATAGTTTAAAATTACGGGATGCTAATGGCAAAATCTATACGGCAGTTGCCCTAATTTTTAAAAGATATCGTGACGGTAGTGCCTTTGCCTTCTTCAGAAATAATATCAGCCTTACCTCCTATATCGCGGGTGCGTTTTCTAATGTTTGAAAGCCCGTTACCCGCTTCAATGGTTTCTTTGTTAAACCCAATGCCGTTGTCTACAATATTTATCACAATCGTATGATCGTTTGCTAGGGTTTTCATGTCTACGGAAATTTTAGTAGCCTTGGCATACTTTAGTGCATTATTCACAGCTTCTTGTATTATTCGGTACACGTTCATACCTTGAACTGATGTGAAGACTTGATTTTTGATATCTTCATCGGTGGTAAAACTGAATTCGACACTGTTATCTACCTTACTGGCCTTTTCAATAAAGTTAGCGATACGCACTTGAAGGTCTTCTGCCGTGATATTACTTTTATTCATCGCCCAAATGGTATCGCGTAGCTCATAAATTGTTTGGGTAGTAAATTCACTAATATTGCCCAATTTCCCAGTAATTGTATCATTGGTTCCGTCTAAAGCATATTTTAAATTGTCGATAGAAGAAGTTACAAAAGTTAGTTGCGAACCAATATTATCGTGCAGGTCTCTAGAGATCCTAAGGCGTTGTTCCTGAAGTTTGTTCTGTGTTTCAATACGGGCCAGCGCTGTCTGTAGCTCAGATTCTTTTTTTAACTGTCTGTTTTTCAGTTTTTGCTGATTGTACAACAAGTAACCTACTAAACCTAAGGCTACCGCCAATGAAAATCCGCCATAGATTAGTGTATTTTTACGCCGTACCTGAAGGTCTTTTTCAGCTAGCTGTGCGCGTTGGGCAAGAATTTCGTTTTCCTTTTTTTCGGTTTCATATTTGGTTTCCAGCTCTTCAATTGCCTTAGTTTTCGTTTCATCTAAGATCGAGTCGTTAATGGCGATATATTTCCGAAGGTATTCCACTTCAGCAATAGTATTTTTTCGGTCTTTGGCTAATTCTGCCAAGGAAGAATATGTCTCACGGGCAGAACGTTTTATATTGTTATCCAGGGCATAGGTCAAACCTCTTTTAAGGTAGGTTTCGGCCAATTGATAGCGCTTCTGCAATCGTAGATTTTCACCAAAGCTTGAAAACGAATGGGCCAAACCGTTTTTATCGTTTATTTCTTCACGCACCGCGATAGATTGTTCAAAAAAATCATCGGCACGCTTAAAATCTTCTAGTTTTGTGTAAGCTAACGCAATATTTGCAAGATTAGACGCTTCTAATTTCCTGTCGCCTAATTCTTGGCTAATAGCCAAAGCTTTTTTATAGGTAGCAATGGCTTCGTCGTATTTTTTCTGATAATCGAATATGGCGCCTACATTATTGTACCCTTGTTGAAGCCCGGTAACATTGCCCAGTTTTTTTTGTTCCTCTAAAGCCTTGAGCAAGTACGTAGTGGCTTTGTCATAATCCTGCATATAATAGTACACCACACCGATATTGTTGTATCCATCTGCAATGCCTTCTCTATTGTTTGAAGTTTCTTCGGCCCGTAGTGCTATAAATAATCTATCGAGTGCCTGTTGATAATCGCCCTTGCGAATATCTACCATTGCCAGATTGTTATAGACTATAGCTCTTCCTTTTTCAGAATTTTCATTTTCTACGATTTTTAAAGCCGTATTGTAGACATTTACCGCACTATCATACAAGGTCTTTCGCTCATAATAGTTCCCCAAAGTGCTCAGGTTCATCCACTCTCCTTTTTTATACTTCAGTTCTTTTGACAATTCAAGGCCTTGCAGTACAAAAGACTTTGCACTATCGACCGCCGTAACATTGTAATGGGCAGCGATTTTTTGAAGCAACACTACTTTATTGGTATCTGAAGGCATTCGGTTGAGCACCTGTAATGTACTGTCGATATTTTTGATGGTCTTTTGGGAAAAACCCAGTTGCGAGCTTCCCACTAAAAAAAGAAGTATCACGAATTGACGAAGCAAGTTCGTGCGAAGCTTTTGAGGACAATCCATACAGGTTTGGTTAGTTAATGAAAATTTCCAAAAGTTACTCTAAACTTTTCACTAAAGAACCATCTTTCCAAATCCCCACCTGTTTTTTATAATCTTTATCGTGGTAATATCCTTTTCCTTCATACATTCCATTCACCCATTCGCCGCCATAATAGCCGCCTCCTTCAAAAAAGTACCTGCCAAAACCATGAAATTGATTTTCAGCATTAAACGTACCGCTGTATTTATCACCATTTGAAAAATTATAGGTACCAAGATGCATTTTTCCACCTTTAAAAAAGCCGATAAAGGTATCGCCGTTTGTCCATACAAACTTTCCATATTTATCATCGCAATCGCCAGCTGTACATCCTGATTCTACATTATTAGAGCTATAGGTATAGGGAGTAGTAAGCGTTCCCTTATTAAAGAGCCCTTGTTCCCACTTGTTTCCTGTTACGGTATATCCTACTCCGTTTAGCTCTCCGTTTTGATACATACCCGCAATATTATCTTCGTTATCAGCTATATAAATTCCGTAGCCATTCATTTGGTCATTTCTCCAATTGCCTATGTACTTCCCGACGCCATTCCATTTATATAGACCGTATCCATTTTTCTTTCCGTTTTCCCAGAAACCATCATAGTAACCATTTTCATATTGCAGCTTACCCCAGCCGTTTTCACAATTACCACGAACACAACCTGAAGCAGTATCAGTGTCGACCGTAGAGGTTTCAGAACCTTTATAAATTTCTACGGGTTTATACACATAAGACGCAGTAGTATAATATGCTGGTAATACGTAACGAACAGCACCATTTTCTTTTACCAACATATCGTCACCACTTTGTTCTGTAGTTAGGTTGGTATAGTCTATAGATTTTCCATCTTTAATAATATGGTAAGTACTTTTATCTGCAACACGTGTCCAGTACGTATTTGAGGCCGAAAAAGGCAACTTTGTTGTGGTTTTTGCACCCCAATCGGGGAAGTTTCGGATACCGTCCAGGTAGTACGTACTATTCGATCCATCATCATAATATACATAGCTTCCGTTAACGTTGGTGAATTTTCCAGTGCTCACGTACTGATCGTTTACGTAATTCGCAAACGAGTTTGGATTGGTGATATAGAAATTTGTTCCAATATTTTCAGCAAGAATTGTAGCAGTGCCCGAGCTCCCAATTTCAATATCTTTAAAGTCTTGAAGTAAATAAATAACTCTGTTCGAACGATCTAAAACGCTGAGTGTATTTGTTTTCAAAAATTTAAGATCCATGGTATTGGTTAACAAGGTTCCTGACGCGGTCCGGATCTCATAATCCATTTCATTGGTTTTCTTAAAGGTAGCAACAGAAACTAATGTGTTGGTTTTGGATATGTTAGTAGCCTTGGCCTGTGATATTTTACAGGTGGGTAGCCAAATTAGCAATGATAGAAATACAATTAAAAATCTCATGGTATGTGTTTTTGTGTTGAAGTGTTTTGTGTCGATTATTTTACGAAGGTTCCATTGTTCCAAGTGCCGTGTTGCACGTCACCATTTTTGAAATAGTAAATGCCTTTTCCGTGTCGTTTTCCGTTGCTCCATCCGCCGATATAGTAGTCGCCCGAGCTCCAAAGATAGCTTCCTTGCCCATGCCTACTCCCGTTCTCAAATTGTCCGTGGTACACACCACCGTCTGGATAGTAATATGAACCAAAATCTACGCGTTTACCATCTCTAAAAAACCCATTGTACTTATCGCCGTTGTCCCATTTATATAAACCGTATCCTGTATTACAATTCCCCGTGCAGTTACCATTTTTTACATTATTAATAAAATCGAGCCCTTGGTTGGTGGATAGGTTTGAGTTCACATAGTATCCGGCATGCTTCAATTTATTATCTCCCGCCAAAAGGTATCCCGGGCCTTCACGTTTGTTATCTTTCCACATACCGCGGAACAATTCTTTGGTGTCATTCCATCCGTAATTACCAAATCCCTCCAACTTTCCTTTGTTGTAAAAACCCAAATAATAGCCATTGGCATATGTTTCGTAGCCTGGGCCGTGTGGTAGCCCATTTTCAAAAAAGCCTTCATAATATCCTGTTCCAAACTTTTGCTTACCGTAGCCATTTGTACAATCGCCACTTACACATTTATCTGCCGGTTTGGTTTCTGAAGACGACTTTTTTGGAGTTGGTGGCTGGGGCACATCAACCGTTGTTGGTTTGGTTTTCGGTGTTCCAGGGGGTTTAGGTGGTGAAATTTGTGCAAAAAGTACACTCCCTGCAAAGAATAATGCAATTTGGACGATGGTTTTCATAATGGTCTCATTTCTAAATTAATACTATAAATTTCTAAAAAAGTGACCAATTATACCATACGGCAGTTGCCTTATTTTCTAAAATTGCCAAAAAATATATGAATTCTGAGAGTAGTCCCCCTAAAATTTTCCGTCTACGTTACCGTAAAAGCATCATGATGAGCATGGTAAAACTTACCACTAGGGCAATACCAAAAAGTACATAGTTAATTTTACTAAACCTATTATTAGGCAGCAATTTTTGGGCGCTTCTAGTAAGCCAAAGACCAAGCAGGAGTGCTGGAAGCGCTGTCACTAGGTTGATGTAGTAGACCCACATCCAGCCAGTGGCCAAACAGCATATTGCACAAATGAATCCGAGAATATTAAAAATTAATGGTTTTTGTTTCATTTTACTATCTATTCAGAAAGACGTTCTAGTTGTTGTTGTACTTCGGAAGGGTTTTGGTCTGGTTTTGCTATTTTTTCTGAAAGTTCCTTTGCAAATCCGCTGTGTTTGCGAATGGCTACCATACAAAGATCTACCCCCAAACGGAATAACAGCAATAAAGCTGCAGCCACTATTCCTGCATCTAAAAACACCATAAAGAAACCGGCTAATATCACTACGAATTGCTGAATGAAGATGCGCACGTACGGACTGAAGAATATTTCTGAAGGCGCGTATTCTTTGTACTTTTCAAATTGCCAAAAATTGGAATAGAAATAACCCAAATTGCTTACTAATAATGACCCGATGATGAGTAACATTCCGTCCATTTGAAGCAGCACCGAAAAGTTATGAAAAAGTGCAAAACCGTGTGAAAGCCCTGGGATTGAATTTTCAAAAAAGAAGAATACAAATATCATCTGTATGCCTACAAACATTCCGTAATGGAACAAAAAGAAAACAATAGAACCATAGCCCTGCATACTATTACGGTCTTTCTTATCTTCTTTCCCGTGTTTAATTACCAAAAAAAGCTTTACAGCATGAAGCAACCCAATGATGATGGTTTCAAAAAAGTATCCAAAAACAACACTTTCGGGAGCGGCAAGGCCCAAAACCAATAAGATACACAAGAATAATGCTTGGGCGTATATAAGCACATTTGCTTGGTGTAATTGAAAGATATTTTTCAGTAGTGATGTCATAAATTCGATAAAAAATGGAAACCCCATGTCATTGGGGTTTCCGAAGAAAATAAGTCTCCTCTTACTTATTTCCGAAATATAACCTGGTTAGTTGGTTATTTTTTAAGGTCGTAGGCATAGATCGTATTATTATCAGCTTTGTAGTACAAGATACCTCCGCGATCGTCTACCTGGTATTCTGGTTTTTTATCTTTAAGTAGGATTTCCTTTTCCATGGCACCCGAGTCTTTATTAATTTTCACTAGCCCTACTCCATCGTCTAATTTGGTTAGTATAAATTGTGCATTTGCAGTAGCCGCCGTTGCTTTAAATCGTTTCAGCATTTCAGCCACAGAAGCCCCACTGGCAGCTGCCAAACCTCCTGCAAGATCTGCATCACGATCTGCTTGCGCATCGTATTTTGCAATGCGGTTTCGTATCGACGAATTGGCTGCAGCTACAGATCCCGCGGCAGATGCCACAGCAGTTACCCCAGCTATAATGGCGCCTAAAGCACTTTTCCCGGGAGCTCTGTAATACTCATGCCATGTTTTGCCACCTTCCCAGTCTAACATCATTAAGTTTTGGTCGCTAGTCAAAAGAATTCCACCATTTCTAACATCTACACCTGTTGGTGCTTCTTTTCCTTCAAATTTATTGTTAGACAGTTCAGATACATCGCCATTCGCAGCGTCTACGGCAAATAACTTTTCGTCTGCGCTAATCAGATATCGGTTATTTTTGCTGTCAAAAGTTGAAGAAACGGCATCGGCTCTTTTATACTTTAAGGGTTTTTTCCAGATTTGTTCTCCAGAATCCAAGTTTACTATGTTGGCATCTTCAGAAGTGATGTAGATAAGCCCTTGGTCTGTTTCGGCCATTGTTAAAATGTTCTCCCCTGTTTTTAATGGCTTTTTAAACAATGTTTTTCCGTCGTAAGAAACTTTATTAATTCCGCCGTCATAAATTCCGAAGAGAATACCATCATCCATAATATAGAAATGCTGCACATAACCTTTCGTCTTGGGAGCCTTGTCCCACATATCTTCACCATTGCTAGCGCCTAACATAGCGATTTTAGATTCTGACCGCCCTGCAAACACACTTTTTCCTTCATTGTAGGTATTGCTCACTACGGCAAGGCCCTGTGGTAAGATTTCGAAATTGGTCACAACTCCTTTTACTTTTGCTTCGTCTTTCCAAAGTTCGGCACCGTTGTTCGAACCAATTTTATAAATTTTTGTATTGCTCTTATTATCGTTGGTTATAAACGCATAGATATCAGATTCAGCTTCGTTAGCGACCATCCATTGTACATTTTTCAACTTATTGTCCCATTGTGTATCACCGCTATGGGTTTTTGAAAGCACACCTTGCGAAGTAGGAACCAACACTCTATCTTTTAACAACAAGGGTCTACCGGTCACAGCAAAATTTCGCATGGTCACCTTTCCAGGATCTACAAGGTTAAATCTAAAATCTTCAGCCCCTGTATTGAGATCGTACATAGCTACTTGCGATGCAAATTTTTCTTTGGAAGTACGTTGTCCTGCTACTATCAATTTATTCTGAGGCATATACACTTCTACGATAGTGGCCATTTTCCAGCCGTTGTCTTCGGTGCTGAATAGTTTTTTTCCAGAAATATAATCGATTACAGCTTTTTTTGAAGATATGCCAGCGAAACCACCCTGGGCCACTACAACATACGGCGCAAATGGGATGTAGGACAACTCTTCTGGTTTCACCCTTCCGTAATCTGTAAAGTTGAACAAAAGCTCATTACTTCCCGGCTTTATACCCACGAGTCCGTCATTGGTAGCTACCACCATGGTTCCACCTTGGGTAAGGGTCATTTCATTAATTTTCGCTCCCGTGTCGTATCTAAAATCGGGTGTTTCGGCCCTTTGGGCCACAGCGGTCGCAGTTAACACAAAAGCACACAGCGCTGTTTTTATTAAAGTTGAAGTTTTCATAATCGTGGTTTTAGTAATTTGATATTTCAAAGGTGCAACTTGAAATAGGGCAATTCAATAGGGCAATTGACGTATTTGTGGGAAATTGTTGGTTAGATGCTGGGCGTTGGAAGCTGGATGTTGGATGCTGGATGTTGGATGTTGGAAGTTGGAAGTTGGAAGTTGGAAGTTGGTCTTAGGTCTTTGGTCTTTAGTCTTTAGTCTTTAGTCTTTAGTCTTTAGTCTTTAGTCTTTAGTCTTTAGAATATGATAAATTACTGCTTACTGCATATCGAACAAAAAACCGGAAGAAGAACTATTGTTCCGCTCCCGGCTCCACGTAAAAACCTCAACACTTGAGATTTTCTTAGATGTGATAATTAGTTGTTGGTTACCTCCAGATTAAATTCACCTGCTGTGACTGCCACAGTATCTGACATATCATTTGCATTGTACCCAGTAAAATTGAACGTACCTACAATGGTGTTTCCGTCAAAACTTGAAACCCGCAATTCGCCTTCAGATTGCGTCCCATTAACTGTTGTGTAAATTACAACTGTTGATGGATCTGGGTTTGAAGGATCTGGAAGGTAGCTATACGTTCCAATATTCAGAAAATTTAATTCATAAGTACCCGCGCCATCAAAATTCTGAATAATCATCTGTAAATTCTCAGATTGAGAAGTACCACCAGAGATTGCCAAAACATCACCTTGTGCACTCATAGTTATTTGGGCCTGTACAGCTATATCTGCTGTTAGACCAGCACCATCTATACTTGCTGTAAGTGTCCCAGTACCAGCTGCAGGATCTTCCCCGCCATCATCATCTTTTTTACAAGCAGTAACAGCTAAACCCACCAAAAGGATAAGGCAAAATTGTTTAATACGTTTCATAATTAAGGTTTTTTTAGTTTATGGTACAAAGATGCACGCAATGGCGTAGGCAATCAATAGGGCAATTGACGTATTTGGAGTAGTTAGATGTGTGAAGCTGGAAGTTGGAGGTTGGGAGTTGATGGTGGTCAGTTGTCGGTTCTGAGTTATCTGTGTCCATACTCCATCGGACTATTGCGTCTAGGTTGGATACTCTTTAGTCCATATTCCATTCTCTATATTCTTACGTTAGAAGTTTGAAGCTGCTCTCCGACAGATGCTGCTCTCCGACAGATGCTGCACTTCGACAGCACTTCGACAAGCTCAGTGTAACAGCTCAGTGTGACAGCTCAGTGTAACAGCTCAGTGTGACAGGTGTTGGGTGTTGGGTATTGCACTTCGACTGCGCTCAGTGTGACAGATGTTGGGTGTTGGGTGCTAAAAGGAATGACTTTTAAAAAGAAATAGCATAGGGTAATTGTTGCTTTATCTTCTCTATTTTCTGCTGAAGGTCTTGCTGAAATTTTAGATGGGACACACTATCTGGCTGAAATGGCCGATGCTGCAATCCTTTTTGAATGACATCAATATCTTTTTGAAGTGTTTCTGTTTCCGAAGACACCCAAACATGCTTGAATTTCTCCCAAATATATTGAACGGCCGTAGTACTGGGATGTACCATATCATCATTGTAAAACCGATAATCCCGTAGTTCGTCCATCATCAATTCGAAGGAAGGGAAATAGAAAAGACCTCTCGACTGCGCTCGAGGAGACACAATCAATCTCTCATGAATGGCGGCAATTAAATGTGCTTTACTCTGTGTGTTTTCAACAAAACAGTCCTTTGTATGCCGCACGGGAGACACCGTAAAGATTAACTGTACCTTCTGATTTATCTTGTTAATGAGCGCCACAGTTCGTTCTACGCTTGCTGAAATATCTGCGACTAAAAGGATTTCCTTTGAAAATGATTTCTGCGGAATTTTGTGGCAGTTTGCTACAATTGAATCTGAAGCAATATGCCTGTAGACCCAAGCCGTTCCGAAGGTTAAAATAATGTGCGACGCCTCTGAAAGAGAGGTTGAAAATTTATTCAATCGATTGTTCAATAAATGCAACAACGCTTCTTTCGAAGTAGCTGTAACCGAAGAGTGTGCCTCAAAACTGAACCATTGTCCGTCACGTTCAAATATGTCCTTTTCAGTAAAATCGGTGCGATTGACAGCCCGGGAGATCAAATTTTCTATCGCCAACGGGTGAAACACAATCCCAAACGGATTCTGGAGATTCTGAAACTTAAAATAGTCTAATTTCCCTCCTATATTCTCTGTAAAACAGGAACCCAACAGCAAAATTTTAGAGGAATATTCTATCTGGTCTTCCTGTGGTGAGAGTGGTAAGGTGGTTTGTAGCTTCATGTTTTAGTATTCAATAGCAGTCGAAGTAAGCAGTAAAGTATGTTTATTGGACCTTGTTAAAGGAACAACTACTTTATAAAATCTTTCGCAACTTCCAAAGCCTTTTCAACCCCGTCCGGATTTTTACCTCCGGCAGTCGCAAAAAATGGTTGTCCGCCGCCACCGCCTTGTATGTGCTTTCCTAACTCACGTACAATCTGGCCAGCATTCAGATTTTTTTCAGCGACCAGTTCTTTTGAAATATAACAGCTCAACAACGCCTTACCATTGCTTTTAGAGCCAAACAGCAAGAACAGATTGTCTACTTCACCGCCAATTTCAAATGCCAAATCTTTCATTCCGCCAGCATCCAAATCAATTTCTTTTGCCAAGAAGTTCACTCCGTTAACCAACTCCATTTCAGCTTTTAGGTCGCCTTTCATATTTTTGGCTTTATCCTTCAACAGGGTTTCTACCTGTTTCTGAAAAGCTGTATTTTCATCTTGTAACTTTTCGATAGCAGCCACCGGATCTTTGGTATTATTCAGCAATTTTTGAACCGCTTTAAACACCTTGCTCCGTTCTTCAAAATAAGCCTTTGCCTTGTCGCCTGTAATCGCTTCAATACGTCGAATACCGCTTGCTACAGCTCCTTCAGAAGTAATAATAAAATGCCACACATCGCTTGTATTGGGTACGTGCGTGCCTCCGCAAAGTTCCATGGATTTGCCAAATTTAATGGCCCGAACGGCGTCTCCATACTTTTCACCGAAAAGCGCTATGGCACCTTCGTCTATGGCTTGTTGGTAAGGAATGTTACGACGTTCTTCCAGTGCAATCCCTTCTCTGATTCGCGCATTTACAAAGTCTTCTACCTCGCGTAGTTGCTCATCGGTTACCTTGCTGAAATGTGAAAAATCAAACCGTAAATTTCCACTATGCACCATGCTTCCCTTTTGTTCTACATGCTCTCCCAAAATATTTCTAAGAGCTTGATGTAGTAAATGGGTAGCTGTGTGGTTCGCTGCTGTTCGGTTTCGCTGTTTTACATCTACAACGGCCTTAAAGGTTTCTTCTGGATTTCGTGGTAAATTCTTGGCAAAATGAACGATCAGGTTGTTTTCTTTTTTGGTATCTACAATATAGACCACTTCGCCATTGGCCGCTTCTAGATAGCCCTTATCGCCTACTTGTCCGCCGCCTTCAGGATAGAAAGGCGTAAGGTTAAAAACCAATTGGTACAATTCTCCTTCTTTTTTGCTTTCAGTTTTACGGTAGCGCGTAATCTTCACTTGGCTTTCTAAGGTGTCATACCCAACAAATTCTTCTTCGGCATCATCTTTTAAGATAACCCAATCTCCCGTGGCTACCTTTGTGGCAGCACGAGATCGCTCCTTTTGTTTTTTGAGTTCTGTATTAAACTCTTCTTCATTTAGCTGAAATCCCCTTTCACGCAAAATAAGACTGGTTAAATCGATGGGGAAACCAAAGGTGTCGTACAATTCGAATGCTTTAGCACCAGAAATCTCTTTTCCGTCTGCCTGCTGAATGATATTTTCTAAAAGCACCAATCCTTGATCTAAGGTTCTGAGAAACGATGCTTCTTCTTCTTTGATGACGTTAGTGATTAAATTTTTCTCTTTTTTGAGTTCAGGAAACGCATCTCCCATTTGTTTGGTCAGGGTTTCAACCAACTTAAATATAAACGGTTCTTTGATGTCCAGAAATGTAAATCCGTACCGAATAGCACGACGTAAAATACGGCGTATCACATATCCTGCGCCCGTATTGCTTGGCAGTTGTCCATCTGCAATGCTGAACGCCACCGCTCTCACATGATCTGAAATTACCCGAATGGCAATGTCTACTTTTTCTCCCGATTCACTGTCCGTTTTGCCATATTTGCTATTTGTGATAGCTTCCACTTCTCGAATGAGTGGTGTAAACACATCAGTGTCGTAATTGCTTTGCTTGTTCTGCAATACCATGGCAAGACGTTCAAAGCCCATCCCGGTGTCGACATGTTGTGAAGGTAATTTTTCGAGGCTACCGTTGGCCTTTCGGTTATACTGCATAAAAACCAAGTTCCAAATCTCAACCACTTGAGGATGGTCTTGATTTACCAAACTGGCGCCAGGCACTTTCGCTTTCTCTTCGGCAGAACGAATATCTACGTGAATTTCAGAACAAGGCCCACAAGGTCCTTGCTCACCCATTTCCCAAAAATTGTCCTTTTTATTTCCGTTTAAGATGCGGTCTTCGGCAACAAATTGCTTCCAAAAATCGTACGCCTCTGTATCGCGAGCTAAATTTTCCGAAGCATCACCTTCAAAAATAGTTACATATAAAATGTCTTTATCAATTCCGTAGACTTCGGTTAGCAGTTCCCATGCCCATGAAATGGCTTCCTCTTTAAAATAGTCGCCAAAGCTCCAATTACCAAGCATTTCAAACATGGTATGATGGTACGTATCCATTCCTACCTCTTCCAAGTCGTTGTGTTTTCCGCTTACGCGCAAACATTTTTGGGTATCGGCAATACGAGAATGCTTAATCTCTTTGTTACCCAGAAAATATTCTTTGAACGGAACCATCCCTGCGTTGGTGAACATGAGGGTGGGATCATCTTTTAGCACCATGGGTGCAGAAGCAACGATTTGGTGTTGTTTCGTTTTAAAAAATTGTAAGAATTGTGAGCGTATTTCGCTAGATTTCATTGCTGCTATATTTCAGTAAAAACTGTAGGTTATTGGTAAGTGAAAACAATTTTTATCTTTGTAGGACGTTAGCAAAAAGCTAACACTCACCATCACCGCAAAAATAGGATTTTTTTAGCGTATGTCTAAGGTTAAATATTACTACGATAGCGAGACCCTCTCGTATCGAAAAATTGAGAAGAAAAAAGGCCGTAAACTCGGTATTTTTCTGCTGAGTTTGTTGGGGATGTTGCTCAGTGGTTTTTTACTACTAGTTGTCTACTTAAACCTTCCTGGTATTGAAACCCCTCGTGAAAAAACGATGAAACGGGAATTGGCCAACATGCAGTTGCAGTACGATTTACTGAACCGCAAAATGGACCAAGCCGAAAACGTTTTGAACGAACTAGCCGACAGAGACAATAATTTGTATCGGGTCTATTTTGAAGCGAACCCGATTCCGAATGAGCAACGAAAAGCAGGTTTTGGTGGGGTGAACCGCTATAAAGATTTAGAAGGTTTCGACAATTCAAAATTGGTGATTACAGCCAACAAACGGCTTGATATACTTACCAAACAAATCGTGGTTCAATCACGATCTCTAGACGAAATAGCACAATTAGCCGAAGAAAAAGAAAAATTACTGGCCGCAATTCCAGCCATTCAGCCTGTGAATAACGAAGACCTTACGAGAATGGCCTCGGGCTACGGTTATAGAACCGATCCATTTACTAAAGCACGTAAAATGCATTGGGGTATGGACTTTACCGCTCCTCGTGGAACCCCTGTCTACGCAAGTGGAGACGGTGTCGTGACCCGCGCAGACAATACGGCTTCTGGTTACGGGAACCACATTCGTATAGATCATGGCTACGGATATGAAAGCCTGTATGCCCATTTGTACAAATACAATGTGCGAAATGGCCAAAAAATTAAGCGAGGCGACCTGATTGGCTTTGTTGGCAGTACGGGCCGTAGCGAAGCACCACACTTGCACTACGAAGTGTTTAAAGATGGTGAGCGCATTAACCCAATTAATTTTTACTACGGAAACTTGAGCCCCGAAGAATTTGCAGACCTATTGAAGAAATCGCAGCAAGAAAACCAATCGTTAGATTAGGCCAATTGCGGCGGCTTCGAGTGCCCGTCTAGCCGACGACGCTGACCTCAGCCACCAAAAGTTGACACTATTTCGTAATTAAGCCGTGGTTAAAGGTCATGTTGAGCTACTGCCTTGCCTTGAGCGATTCAAGACGTGAGTCGATGTGCTCTCGAAGCCACCATAATTTTTATTTTCATAAACTTTTTAGATATTTCTCACTAACTTCGTGAAGCAATAGCACATATATGCACGTAGATCTTCCAGAAAAATTATATTACAGTATCGGCGAAGTCGCCAAGGCGTTCGATGTAAACACATCGCTCATCCGTTTTTGGGAAAAAGAATTTGATGTGCTACAACCCAAAAAGAACGCCAAGGGAAACCGTAAATTCACTCCCAATGACATTAAAAACCTAGAGCTTATTTATCATTTGGTGAAGGATCGCGGATTTACACTCGAAGGCGCTAAAACGCACCTTAAGGAACATAAACACAAGACACTTAGCAATTTTGAAATTATACGGAAATTGGAAACCGTGAAAGCTGAATTACTAAAAATAAAAGACCAACTTTAAACACAAACGACCATGAAAAAAATAATTATCGTGCTTTTAGCGATACTTGCCTTAATTGCGATTTATTTAGTAATAAAGGGACCTAGTTTTTACAATACTGGTATCGATTTGAAAGAAAACACTGCCGAACAATGGGGGAATGTAGAAAGTGCCTACCAACGTCGTGCCGATTTAATTCCGAACATCGTAAACACGGCCAAAGGGTATGCGGAGTTTGAACAAGAAACTTTAACCAAGGTCATTGAAGCACGTAGCAAGGCAACAGCCGTACAAATTGATCCTAGCAATATCACACCAGCTCAATTAGAGCAATTTCAACAAGTACAAAGTGGGCTTAGTTCTGCATTGGCTCGATTACTCGCTGTATTTGAACGATACCCAGATTTAAAAGCGAATGAGAACTTTAAGGAGCTTATCAACGAACTTGAAAGAACGGAAAACCGTATCAACGTCGAGCGAAATCGTTTTAACGAAACAGTAAATCCATACAACAAACATTTGAAGAAATTTCCGAATAATATATTAAATAACTTTATCGGTAATTTTGAAACGATGGACTACTTTGAAGCTGCCGAAGGAAGTGAAAATGCACCGGAAGTTGAATTTGACTTCGGAACTAATTAATACGTTTTATGTCTAAAGTAGAAGATTTTTTGACTGCCGACGAAGAAATGGCTATTGTAGAAGCCATTCGAACTGCCGAAAAGAACACCTCTGGAGAGATTCGGGTGCATTTAGAAGCCCATAGCAAGACAGATGCGTTTGACCGTGCTGCTGATGTATTCGATTTTTTACACATGAACAACACCCAGCTGAACAATGGCGTACTCATTTACATTGCTGTAGAAGACCGCACTTTAGTCATCATGGGTGATAAAGGAATTAACGATGTGGTACCCCCGCACTTTTGGGAAAGCACCAAAGATGCGATTATCGAAAAATTCAAAAAAGGTGATATGAAACAAGGGCTCGTAGATGGTATTCTGAAAGCCGGTGAGCAATTGAAAAAACATTTTCCGCGAAAAAATAATGACACCAATGAATTACCAGATGATATTTCGGTTGGTTAGTTGTTAGTTGTTAGTTGTTAGTTGTTAGTTGTTAGTTGTTAGTTGTTAGAAATTAATAAATTGAATATATACTATCCAAAACGCATATTAATTCTTTTTCCGATGGTGGCATTGCTACTATCGAATGCTGCAATAGCGCAGTTTACGATTCCGCCAAAACCCACAAAGCAATCTGAACAGACTTCGCTCTACGATTACATCAATCTTCTATCAGGTTCTGAAAAAAATGCCTTAGAGCAAAAATTGCTACGGTATTCAGATTCTACCTCAACGCAAATTGTGGTAGCGATTATCGGAACTTCAAACGGCGACGACCTAGCGTTGGTTGGAGCTAAATGGGGACAACAATGGGGTATTGGGCAAGCCGACGAAGACAACGGGATTCTTATTATTCTAGCGAAGGAAGATCGTAAAATAGATATCAATACTGGCTACGGTATTGAGTATCGTGTAAGCGACCGGACGGCAGAAAAAATAATTAACCAAATTATGATTCCCGAGTTTAAATCAGGGAATTTTTACAGCGGTTTAGACAAAGGAACCGATGCGCTCTTCTACGCATTGAATGGCGAATTTAAAGAAGATCGGGACTTTAGCAAGAAAAATGACAACAGCCGATTTGTATTCCTCATCATTATTTTTATCATCATCATTATTTTGTTGCGTAACCGTGGCGGTAAAGGCGGAAAAGGTGGCGGCGGCAGTCTATTGGACGTGATCATACTTAGCAATATGGGGCGTACTGGAGGATTTGGCGGTGGCGGAAGCTTTGGCGGTGGCAGCAGTGGTGGTTTTGGTGGCGGCTTCGGCGGTGGCGGCTTTGGAGGTGGCGGTGCTTCTGGTGGATGGTAGACAAAAATCTCTTTAATGCTAGCACCGACACCGTGATGTGTGGTGGTTGTTTGGATAATTTTGTAAGATGCGGAGCATAAAATTAGACAAACTTTCCGTTCACGTAAACAAGGATGGTAGACAAATATCTCTTTAATGCTAGCACCAACACTGTGATGTGTGGTGGTTGTTTGGATAATTTTGTAAGATGCGGAGCACAAAATTAGACAAACTTTCCGTTCACGTAAACAAGGATGGTAGACAAAAATCTCTTTAATGCTAGCACCGACACCGTGATGTGTGGTGGTTGTTTGGATAATTTTGTAAGATGCGGAGCACAAAATTAGACAAACTTTCCGTTCACGTAAACAAGGTTGGTATTCAAATCTCAACACTCTCTGTTCTCTGTTCTCAACTCTCAACTCACCCGCCCGAACGTACGTTCGGTACGGGCGGGCAACTCATAACTAATCTTTAAAACCTAAAGAATCCGCCGTCATTTACTTCTCCTTTTTTACCCAAACTATTAAATTTCCAACTAAAACTGAGCATTACATACCGTTCTAGCACGGTACTTTGTGAATCTTGAATATAATTTGCCGTGGCTGTTCGGCGGGTGTTGTTGTTCTGCCCCAAAATATCGTATACCTTGAGCGTGATAGTTCCTTTGTCTTTTAAGACCGAATACGCCAACGTGCTATTCCAAAATAAGACACTACGCTGAAATCCCGCAGCAACATCCGGATTGTAACTGTAATCGATATCGTTGCGCCATTCTAATTTTTCTGGGAAGAAGGTGGCAGTTTCTAAACCTACATTATGCCTCACAAAACTACGGTCATCAAACGCATCTAGATCGTATGTGGTATTGGTAAAGCTTAGCCGATAGCTAGGAATGAATTCAAACCATTTTTTCCAAGTAAAAGTAATACGTGTGTCGGGTGAATACGTAACGTTATTTGAAGCGTACTCTACCCCGTTATTGAAATTGATGCTCTGGTTGGTGTTTACAGACATCGCCACGCGAAACTTTACTTCCCGTATGGTATCTAGCTTTACATTTTTGCTGTAGTTTCCACTTCCGTAGAAATAGTAGTTACCATCTACGTTCGTATAGGTCGTGGTTCTTACAAAATTCTCGTCGATAGTAGTTTGGGGTACGATTTGATTCTCTGTTAGATTTCCGTTAGCCCAAAAGCCGAAACCTGTTCCCTTCTGAAAATCGAATGCATTATACCCCATATACACATTGTGCTGATTAGTAGGTTCAAGATTCGGGTTACCAGTTACCACATTCAACGGGTCACTCACATCTTGAAATGGCTGAAGTTGTTGTACGTCTGGCGGACTGTTATTAAGTCTGTAATTGGCGTATAAGGATGCTTTCGGACTAAAGCGATAATTACCGTATGCATTTACTTCAACTGCTTCAAAATCCTGCTCAAATGAGGTTTGTGGCCGTAAAGCATCTACATTTTCTAAGGTTCTAAACACATAAGACGCACTTAAGTTTGCGCTTAATTTTTCGCCATTGTATTGGAGTCCTAATGAGGGCGTGCTACGCCTATTGGTGTATTCAAAATTGGTACTCAAGGCTTGGTTAAAATCTATAAAATCTTGCGCATCCTCGTTAAAATCGAATGTGCTTTCAACACTTGTACGCGTATCTTCACGGTGGCTGTACCTCGGATTCAGGAACAACTTCTTCGCGATAATCGGGTACCGATAGCTTATGGATGCAAAATAACTGTCTAGCGTAAATTTTTCGTCTGTAAACTGGTTTCTATCTAGTACCGACGGATTGTCACCGAATACTTCGGTACTTGATTCTAGGAATTGTTCGGCATCGTTATTTTCAAATTCGGTATTCAGGCTTACATTTAACGAAGCCCCCCTATCTCCAAAACGTTTGGTAATGTCTAAGTCATTTCTAAAACTTCTATTGATATTTTCAGAAAAAGTAAACGTTTCAGCTTGGTTGGTTGTTTCACCCACTTCATTTCTTGAAATTTCGTCGTTCGAAAAACGTCGATTTCCGGTTCCGTAGGTAATCGAAGGCCGTACATTAATCAAAAAAGTAGAATCTACTTTTATGTCTAACCGTACATTAGTGTTGTTGGTATTGTTTTCAGTAAAGCTTTCAGAATTAGAATTGGTAAAAAAGCGGGAATCTGGTAAAATATTTTCTCGTTGGGTACTATTCCGATTTTCACTATTACTACCTGCATAAAAATGGTCTGCAGTAATCTCAAATTTCTCTCCGTAAGTATCTGCGTAATTCGCGCCGGCATTTCGCGATCGTACAATACCCTCTCCACCTCCAAATCGGCGACCATCAATTCCAAACGAACCATCGCTGCTGGTAAAGATGCTTCGGCCACCGCCAAACATTTTCCGAATCTCGCCAAAGCTAAATCCAGCAGAATTGATATTGTTACCTCCCGCGAGTACACTAATGCGTTGGTCATTATCAAATCGGTTAAAAAACCCTGCAAATTCATAGCGCTCGTCGGTGCCTGCTCCACCTGCCACTCTACCAAAAACACCTTTATTGTTTTCTTCTTTTATGGTCAGGTTAATCGTTTTGTTTTGTCCGTCACTTGCTTCTCCAGCAAAAGCTTCTGCATCGGTTTTGGTATCTGTAACCTGCACTTTTTCAATAATTTCTTTGGTCAGATTTCGAGTAGTAATCGTGGGATCGTCTCCAAAAAACGGTTTTCCGTTCACCAGGATTTTATTTACTTCCTTTCCGTTAACAGTGATCTGCCCTTCTGCATCTACCTCCACCCCAGGTAGTTTTTTTAATAAATCTTCTACGGTAGCGTCTTTTTTCGTCTTAAACGATTTTACATTAAATTCTAGGGTATCTTTCTTAATGGTGATGGGCGCCCTCGATTTCAACACTACTTCATCTAGGGTATTGGCATTGGTTTTCATCACAATAGTTCCTAAATTGATTTCTTCGGAAGTAGCCTCGAACTCTTTTTCGTATGTTTCAAAACCCACATAGGAGATGTAGATTTTTAAATTGGGATCTGTGGTCTTTTCTTCGATACGAAACGCACCGTCCTGATCTGAAATGGTGTAGGTTACCAAGGTACTGTCTTTGGCACGTTCAACATAAATGGTAGCAGATTCTAATGGTTTTTGGGTGTCTTCGGTAGTGAGGGTGCCCGAAATCGTGAACGGTTGAAATTGGGCAAATGTAGTAAGGCTGCAAAAAAACAGCAGCGCGCGTAGGCATTGCTTCATAAGAGATGATTCGTTAATTGATTGACGTTGGTGCTTCAATAACGATGTTTTTACAGAAATGTTTCAATCTCAAAAAAGAAGCACTACATATAACATCGGAAAAGACATGACCTACTTCTTCCTGATATAAATAGTTACCGGAACACCCGTAAAGTCGAATTCTTTTCGAAGTTTGTTTTCAATAAAACGTTTGTAGGGTTCTTTTACGTACTGCGGAAGGTTTGCAAAAAATGCAAAAGCAGGATAAGGAGTTGGCAGTTGGGTACAGTATTTAATTTTTACGAATTTACCTTTGTATTGCGGTGGCGGATACGCCTGGATAATGGGCAACATGGTGTCGTTAAGCGTCGAAGTTTTAATTTTTTTACTTCTATTTTTGAATACCTCAACCGCTGTTTCAATTGCTTTGAAGATTCGTTGCTTCGTTGTTGCAGACATGAACACAATCGGGATATCTGTGTAAGGCTCACATTCTTTACGAATATAAGCTTCCATTTCTTTGGTGCTTTGGTTGTCTTTTTCAACCAAATCCCATTTGTTCACCAAAATCACAATCCCTTTGTTATTGCGCTGTGCCAGCCAGAAAATATTCTGTACTTGACCATCAAAGCCTCGAGTGGCATCAAAAACCAAGAGGCAAACGTCACTATGCTCTATGGCACGCACACTACGCATTACCGAATAAAACTCAAGGTCTTCTTTTACTTTCGACTTTTTTCGGATCCCTGCAGTATCTACCAAATTAAATTCAAATCCGAACCGATTGTATTTAGTATCAATACTGTCGCGCGTAGTACCTGCAATGTCGGTTACTACAAAACGTTCTTTCCCAATTAATGCATTGATAAATGACGATTTTCCCGCATTCGGTCTACCTACCACGGCGAATCGTGGCAGTTGTTCTTCCTCAACCTCTTCTTCGTCTGGCAATGCCTTTACTAAATCGTCTAACAAATCGCCGCTACCGCTACCATTGATGCTTGAAATAGTATAGTACTTTTCTACGCCTAACGAATAAAATTCTACTGCGTCATTCTCGCGTTTGGAACTATCTACCTTATTTACTGCCAGAAAATAAGGTTTCTGACTTTTCCGAAGTAATTCTGCCACTTCTTCGTCCATTCCCGTCACGCCACTCTCCACATCTACCATAAAGATGATGGCATCTGCTTCGTCGATGGCGAGTTCGACCTGTTTATCGATTTCCGCTTCAAAAATATCGTCGCTACCCACTACATAACCGCCGGTATCTATCAACGAGAATTCCTTTCCGTTCCAATCACTTTTTCCGTAGTGGCGATCACGGGTCACCCCGCTCACGGCATCGGTAATAGCTTCACGCCGCTGAATTAAACGATTAAAAAACGTAGACTTTCCTACATTGGGTCTCCCTACAATGGCAACAATACTCATGGTTTGATTCTTAAAGGGTGCAAAGTTAGAACATCCTTAGCAGTATTCAGTGGCAGTTAGCAGTTTTCTAACAATAATGTGCATGCTTGCTAAGTTTGGATGCATTATATGTAAAATTTTTATCAACTCTAAAAAAATCAGTACCTTCTTCCCCAACCTATGTGAAGATGCATCTATCGGAAAATATAGTACTTCGTCCAAGATTTCAATTTCAAGTTTCAGCAACCAAAGATGAGCTTTTAGCTGCGTTTCAAAATGCCAAAAAGTCTCAAAAAGCCTATATTCTCTCTATTGTAGACGACCATATTTTTATAAAAATACCAAAGCAAAAACAACATTTCTGGTCACCGCAACTTCATTTAGAATTACGCACCAATGAAGATTCAGGACTGATGTTACATGGTTTATTCGGTCCGAACCCGACCGTATGGACGCTTTTTATGTTTCTGCATTTTGTAGTAGCCTCCCTATTTATAGGTTTGGGTGCATGGGCGTACAGTAATTATGCCTTGGACCAATCGTATAGGCTACAACTTGTCATGATGTTTGTTCTCATAGGGATCTGGTTTACGCTTTACTTTGCCGGGAGAATGGGCAAAAAAGCTGGGCGCAAAGAAACCAACGAACTCTATAGCTTTATGCAATCGATTGTTAGCATACCCTAGCACTGTTACTTTTGATTATAGCCAAACCTGCGGAGTTGCTTTTCGTTACTGCGCCAATTTTTGTTCACTTTTACATAGGTTTCTAAATGTACTTGTTTTCCGAAAAAGGCTTCCAAATCTTTGCGAGCTTCAATACCCACGCGTTTTAAAGGCGCTCCTTTATGGCCAATAATGATTCCTTTTTGCGTTTCGCGCTCTACCATGATCACAGACCTGATGCGGATGATATTTTCTTCTTCAAAAAACTCTTCGGTATCTATTTCTACGGAATACGGAATTTCTTTTTTATAGTGCATCAAGATTTTCTCACGAATGATTTCATTCACAAAAAATCGTTCGGGCTTGTCGGTAAGTTGGTCTTTGGGGTAGAATGGCGGACTCTCAGGAAGGAGCTCGATAATACGGTTGAAGACCTCGGCAACCCCGAAATTTTGCAGTGCTGAAATCGCGAATATTTCAGCATTGGGCACCTTTTGTTGCCAATGATCTAATGCTTCGGCCAACAATTGCTCATTGCCTTTATCTATTTTATTGATAAGCAATAGCACTGGAATTTTCGCATTGGTAATCTTGGCGAAAAACTGTTCATCTTTCAATTCTTTTTCGCCTAATTCTACCAAATACAGCAACACATCGGCATCTTCAAAAGCAGATTTCACAAAATCCATCATGCTTTCCTGCAACTGGTACGCTGGTTTAATAATGCCCGGTGTATCGCTTAAAATAATTTGGAAATCGTCTCCATTTACAATCCCTAAGATACGGTGGCGGGTGGTCTGAGCCTTACTGGTAATAATAGACAAGCGCTCCCCGACAAACGCATTCATAAGGGTACTTTTACCTACGTTTGGGTTTCCTATAATATTAACGAACCCAGCTTTGTGTTTAGAATCTTCCATAGTGTAAAGGTACGGTTCAAAATGATTAAAAATAAAAATTCCGCAGACAATAAAAGCCAACGGAATTTTCAAAAACTAGTATTTCAATAGTCACTTAAAATAAATCATAATTTGGCCACGAGCTTCTATTTTCGATACTGGATTGCATGAGTTGTTGCATGTCGGTAATAATGGCGAAAATATCTGTGGAGGGTCTTGTATTTGTAAGTATAACATAATTGTATTCTCCAGCTATTTTACCTACTACAGAAGATGTACCGGGTAATGAGCCAGCAAACCACCAGTCTGATACGCCAATATAGTTAACAGCAGTAGTTTGTGAAGTAAGAATGTCTGGCACGGCATTGCCTCCGTCTACGCGAACCAATAGTTTTGCCAGGTCTGTGGCACTGGCAACCCAACCGCCGTGTGAATCCATTCTAGGAACGTTCATATCGGTATACGGGTTAAAATTTTCTTGGCTATAGTATTCTACTTCGTTCGGCCAGGTTTCAGTTCCTGGTTTGGCATTTTGCATGGTAGTAATGCCAGATGGAGATAATATTTGGTCTTTCACATAATCTACGTAAGACATGCCCGTTACTTTTTCGACCACTCTACCCAATACGCAATAACCAAAATTTGAATAATAGTAGGTAGCACCAGGCACCGTTTCTAGAGGTCTGTTATTTACGATATCATTAATTACCTGTTCTTGGGACCAATTGATATTGGCAAACATAGGGTCGAACGGATTGTTAGTCCATCCTGAGACATGATCTATGAGATGTATTACCTGAATGTTTTCAATATTTGTACCGTATGGAGCGGTTCCGTAGTCGGTACCTAGAATGCCGTTGGCACCAAATACCGTATCGTTAAGTCCGATAACCCCATCTTGAACCAATTTTAGGATGGCAATCACCGTCACCGGTTTCGAAACACTTGCTATTCTGAAAAGCGACGCGTCTGTGACCGACTGGGTGCCAGCAACATCTGCGTTACCATAGTGGTTTGCATATACGAGTTTTTCGTTTTTTACGATTGCTAATTGAAAGCCAGGAGCGTTGTATTGTGTTCGCAGATTTTCTATGGCTGCATCGAGTGCTGTGAAGTTTCCTTCGCTTGTCACGGTATAATTATTTTCATCGCCGTTTTCAGCAACAACAGTTAAGGTTACAGAACTCGTAAAATTAATAGGAGTTTCACCACTGACGATTTCATTGGCACCAATAAATAATTGCGCTCCAGGAGAAAGCTCATAGTTTACAACAATAGCACTACGATTTACATTGGGCGGAAAAAACACCTTAAAAGTATTATTCCCGGCTTGTACGTCTGCATCTATAGGCATATTATTAGCAGCAGCTGGAATGGCGAAGTTTGTTATTAAATTGGCTGCACTTCCTGGGTCTTGGCCCATATCGTCATCGTTCATCATCGGGCTAGAGTCGTCATTACTACTACAAGCAAGGAGAAGTGCCAACACAAAAATAGAGAGGTATTTAAATAGTCGCATAGTTGAAATGTTTTTGGATGTTTTCAATACATCGAGCATTTATATTAATGTCATCAATAAATCCTAAAAAAGAATTTTAAATTTTGGTTGGGGTTAGCCATGCGGCCCACTAAATCTTCGGCTTATTGCGGCTACGGTCGTATAGCACAATACTACCTGCCACCGCTACATTTAGGCTAAACGTAGAGGGAAATTGTATTAAAAAATGAGATTTTGAAATGGCTTCGTTTGTAAGCCCATGGTCTTCGGCACCTAACAAATAAACACAGCGTTTCGGATGTTGGAAATCTTCTAAATTTTCAGCCCCGTCTGTTTTTTCGACCCCTACAATACGAACGCCCTTTGGCAGATGGGCAAAGAAATCGGCAAAGGTTTTATAGTGATAGTACGGCATCGATTTTACCGCGTTGTGGGTATCGCTGGCTTGATTGGCATATCGCTTCCCGATGGTAAAGATAAAATGTGCACCCATGTTTTGGGCGGTACGCCATAGCACCCCAAGATTTTCTGGGGTTTTTCCGTTCATGATGCCGATTCCGAAGAAATCTGTGGTAAAATTGTCAGGTTGCATACCTGCAAAGATAAGCTCTTATGTCTTAGTACTGAAGGAAGCTTATGATGTAGTTGTTTATTTTTCCAGGGTATTGGAAAAATTATCTTCTGAATTTTGAGGAAAGAATAAGCGAAAGTCAAATTTAAACTTATCCATATCAAGATTTGCAAATTTAGGTTTCGCGTCTTTTGTATTTGTAGGCTTTGTATTATTGTTCATTAAGTATGTATTATTTGGGGTCATTAATATTATGATGCAAATATCGGGTATTGGTAAAAGTCCTACATCACAAAAAATATTATTTCTATGTTAATATTTCTATAATACAAAAACACAAACCATGCCTTAAACACTGGTGTTTAGCGCAGTTTAATAGAAAATATTTGAATTTTGTTAGTTATTGTATTTATTATGTTAATGTTAAGTAAGTTTGACAAGTGTTACATCAGCAAAAACAAAACGTATTGTTAATGCGTTAATTCTATTACTATGCGGTATTTTATAAAATTCTCTGTTTCGTTGACCATTCTCGTTTGTTTCATTTCTTGTGCTGAAAAAAAAATACACCCATACCAAGCTATTGTTAGTTCAGACATCGATAATTTTTTCAATGCTTTTGATGCCATACATCAAACTACCGACAGTCTAGAACAGCTCATCAGTTTAAGAACTGAATTTTTGGACAAAGCTTCGGAAGGACAACTCGCAATGATTGCTGCCAGGAATTACTCGAAACAAGAATATCTGGACGTTATATTAGCGTATCCAAAGTTTTGGAATTCTATAAGGAAAAACACCAACGACATGACTCCTCATAATGAAGCTTTGAGGGAAGGAGTTCAACAATTAAGGAATATCTATCCCGATTTAGAAAGCGGCACTATCTATTATACCGTGGGTGCTTTTCGGTCGCCAGGAACAGGTTTAAACGATAAAATACTCATAGGCAGTGAGTTTGCGCTAGGAGAAACAACAACTGACGTTTCAGAATTTAAAGGGGTACGTGACCATACCGCCAATTATTATAAAATTGACCCGAAACAATATCTATCTTTTCTCACAGTACACGAATATGTGCATACGCAACAAAAGGATATTCCAGACAATTTATTGTCGCATACCCTACGGGAAGGAATTGCTGAGTTTGTAGCGATACAAGCAATAGGAAAAGATTCGCCTTGGGGAGCCTTCAATTATGGCCCCGAAAATGAAACATTTGTCAGAAATACATTCGAATCGCAGATGTTTAATGGTCGATCCTACGGAAATTGGCTGTGGAATGGAATAGACAATCTCTTTGGCCATCATGATATGGCGTATTATGTAGGCTATAAAATAGCACAACTTCATTACGACGCGGCAACCGACAAACAGAAAGCGATTAAGGAGTTGATTGAATTAGATTTTATGGATGAGCAGGCTGTAGAACGTTTGGTAGACGGCAGCGGTTATTTTTCTGCCAAATTAGACGTACTCTACGAAAATTACCAAAAAAACAGACCCAAAGTGTTGGCTATTGAACCTTTTGAAAACGGAAGCCAGCAAGTAGACCCATCGATTGATGAAGTTACTGTACGATTTACCAAGCCATTAGACACCTTATACCGAGGCTTCGATTTTGGGCCTTTGGGAGAGCAAAACGCAATGAAGCTGACTAAATACCTAGGTTTTTCTGAAGATGGAAAGTCAGTTAGGTTTCAAGTAGATTTAAAGCCCAACACCCAGTATCAGTTACAATTGCCAAGCAAGTTTGTAGATAGTGATGGCAATGCTATACCCCCTTACCTCATCGATTTTAAAACAAGTGGAAATTAGCATACTTGCAATGTCTTTAGTTGGATTGACATTGCTCACAAAGGGGAAAATGTTAAGAAAAGAATTAGCCCCCTCCCATTTTCGACATGTCTTCCAAGTCCTGAATTTCTGTGCCAACAGGAACGTTTACGTTGTATTCTGACATATCCACTTTCTTTTTTACTTCTATTGCGGTATAGGTTAAGGTTACGCCACCTTGAGGAGAAGATTCAAATTGTAAGCTAAGCCCAGGCAGGTCGTCGGGCATTTGCGATATGCCTTCTGGGCGCTTTATTTTTTCCGTATACCAAAAAATAGCGGTATTTCCTTCCATATCAGTCATGATCGCTTTTTTACATGTGTACCCAAGTATTTCCTTCGTTGCGTCTACATATTCGATGTTGTTGTTTTTTGCTGCTTCCTCAGCATCATCTTTTAGGTCGTCAGGATTTCCTTGAAACGCCATGGTCCCCATCATTCCTTCCATGAGCATGGTCATTTCGTTAGTTTCTCCTATGTTTAACTCTAGTGTTAGCGTCATCATGGTTCCCATAACCGTTCTAACCCAGTTCTTCTCCGGACTGATGGCCAACTCCATCGTACTGCCGCTCATCATCATCGCCATCATCTCTCCGTCTTCAGAAGTAGTTTCGACATCTGCTTCATATTTTAAGTATATCCCTTCTTGGGCCATTCCCGTAACGGTAAGGGCAAGTATAAATAGTAAACTAATAATGTGTTTCATGATATTATATTTCAAATAGTATAAGTCTAAGGTACAATTTTTATAACATATACTGACTGCTATTTCATACGACCTTTGAGATATGACATTTCTCATTCTTTAAAACTCTTTTCAGCATTACATTGGCTGTCTAACTTTTAGCACGATGAAAAACATATTATTGCCTACAGATTTTTCAGCAAATTCGATGAATGCAATCGATTATGCCATGCACTTTTTTGAAAATTGGGAATGCAACTTCTATATACTCAACGTGCAGAAAATTTCCGAATACATAAGTGACGATCTTGTGGCAGGTTCTAAAACCGATTCGATATACGATAGCATCGCCAGCGACAACAAAAAATTGATTCAGCAGTTGGTAAAAAAATTAAGCAAAAAGCATAAGTCACAAGGATATACTTTTCACGGATTATTCGATTATGACGATTTCGTTTCTGCAGTAGACCAAGCCGTTACTTTCCATGCAATAGACCTTATTATCATGGGAACGAATGGCGCTACAGGAGCGAGTGAAGTACTTTTTGGCAGCAACACACTGAAAATAGTGCGCCATTTAGATTGCCCAACGCTTACGATACCCGAGCACTATCGTTATACCAAGATTAACAGTGCACTTCTTACTACGCAGCAATGTAAAGACCTTTCATTGAGAGAACTCGAAATTTTTAAAGAAATACTAAATATGCATCAATGCGAGCTCAATATCGTTGAGCTTGACGACGATGCTATTGTGATGTCGCAAAAGAAAGACAACCCGCAATTACAGAAGCTATTTAAAGATTACGCATACAACTATTTCAGCCTGAATGCTGTTCCCGGACTTATAGCTGTTAATACCGCAACCCAAATCTTGAAGGTTGACTTACACGCTGCATTTATTGAAAAAGAAACCTTTCTAGAGCGCCTACTATTTGGTTCGGATGATGCGAAGGTGCTATACCGAACACTCGTACCCCTCTTATTTTTACATCAAAACGATTAAGACAGCTCATTAACGGCATGTTTGCCTTCAGCCCAGGCGTTTAAATTTTCAAGGGTAGCCGATGCAATATTCTGCAATGCCTCACGCGTAGCAAAAGCTTGGTGGGGAGTCACTAATGTTTTGGGATGACAAAGAAGTTGGTGCAGTTCCGTATCATTTGGAGCATTGTGTGATCTGTCATAAAAAAACACGCCATGTTCCCGTTCGTACACGTCTGTGGCATATCCTGAAACAAGGCCTTTGTTTAGGGCTTTTAAAATTTCAGTAGTATGTACAATACCTCCTCTTGCCACATTTACAATAATTGGTTTTTTTGAAAGTTTGGCTATATACGTTTTGTCAAAAAGATAATGAGTTAGTTGGTTTAGTGGAAGACTAATAAATATAATCTCCGCTTTGTTGGCGAGCGCATCTTTAGAAATATAGCTAACATCATAGTTGGTTATCAGCTCTTCGTTGCTACTGGTATCATTAGCCACGATGTTACATCCAAATCCGTGTAAGATTTTAACCAGCACACTTCCTATTCTACCAGTTCCCATTACGCCCACCGTTTTTCCGGTTAAATCGAATCCGATTAAATTATCTAAGAGGAAATTATTTTGAAGCGTCTGCTGCTGGGCGAGCGTTATTTTCCTATTGAATGCCAAAAGTAATGCTATAGCATGTTCTGCAATGGCATTTGGAGAATAGCTGGGTGTGTTTGCCACCTTAAAACCGAGATGCCTGGCCGTTTTTAAATTTATGTTGTCGTGGCCTGCTGACCTCAGGGTAATATATCGCACCCCGAAATCCCTCAATTTAGTGAGTACTATGTCTGATGCGTCATCTGCCGAAAAAATGGAAATAGCATCGTAGTTTAATGCTTTCATTGCTGTTTCTGAAGTAAGCCGCTTTTCAGTATAGCTTATTTTGTGAATGGCGGCATTTGCTTTTTCAAGCAATGGTTTTTCAAAAGGTTTGGCACTATAAACGAGTACTTTCATGATTAAAGTAATAGTAGTTTGTTCTCTCGAAGCGAATTAAAAAGGATCTTTGTATAGGCATTGATGTTTCTGTTCACTTTGTCAGCATCTACCACTTCAATTTCACCGCGCCACAGCAATTCACGTTCTTTTCCAGGACAAATGCAGTACAGTGAGGTTTCTGTGGTATAGACTTGGTATCGTTCTTTTTCCTGTTTCTGATATTCGTGTATATTGCCGTAGAAGTAATCCTCGTAGGTTGGATAATTTCTTGAAAAGTTTCGATAGGCATCTACTACGGTCACTCTACTTTCAGAGCCCGTGACCTTTGTAAATAATATAGCATCAAAACCCGCATTTAGTAGTCGTTGCTCTATATTATCGAGTTGTGCGAGCGACTTTTTATTATCGGTAAACGAAGTTTCAAAGAAATCGATACTTTTTACAGCGATGACGCCGTGTTTATCTAGGACTTCTGTCATCTTTTTTTCGTAGGTACGCCGCAATTCTGCATCTGCTGAAATACCAACCACCAACACTTTATTGGCCTCGAAGTTTACTGTATCGGGGTTTTTGTATTGCTGTACCAGTTTTGTTGAGCTGCAACCACTTACCGCCCAAAGGGTAAGCACGATGCCGAGGTATATGAGTCTTTTCATGAAAATTGATTTTGTTAGATTAATTTAAAAGGTTTGTTTGCTTCTTGAACTTTATCAATTCATTAATAAAACCGTATTCGTATTTGATAAAAGTTAATTGTAGCATCCATTCTAGGCATTAGGCAAATAATTCTCCTGAAGTACTTCATCGTCCTATTTAGTAAGTGATGTTACATTTCCTAGGGCTTAATGAAGATTTTTCTGTTTGCTCTTCTTCATAATTTCTGCCAGCATCTTAAATATGGTCCGCTTGGTTTTTTTCACATCCGCATGCAAATCCATAGTACTAATCATCAACTCGTAATGGGTGTTTTTATATTCTTTCACTTCGTTTGGAACATCAATATCATCTATCAACACTTGTAGATTGTTAGCATGCGCTTGCATTTCTTTTAATAAACGCTTAACCCTTTTGTCATATCCTCTTAACGCAATTGCTATTTGAGCAGCTTTCTCATGGGTTATATTATAAATTAGTTCTAGTGTGTCTTCAGCAACTAAGTCTCTTAAAAAATGGAGTTCATCCTGCAAAAATTTTAATTCAGAAATACTCATCCCTATATCGTCGTGCAACCCACTAGGGTTTCTCCATTCAATGTACTTGTAATGTGTGTTTGTTTTCATGATAAATGATTTAATAGTCAGAACAGTTCCGAAAATCAAAATACTGCCTTACACATAGTGCTAAAGTTATATCGTAAAAATAACCGAACAGCTACCTCTTAGAAATGATAATTATCAGTTTTGAAACGGCTGCTTTATTAAATTCACAGATGGATTTAACTATTTCCTCTAGAAAGAGCGTTTCGTACGGCTACACGGAAACAGTAACCACATCATTTAGCTTTGGTACCGTTACACGCCAAGAAAACGTAGCTTCCAGTTTTACGCTGAGCGCTTGTAATGAAGTAGGTTCACCATGAATTAGAAAGGTATTTTCAGGTATATTTTTTATTTCACTCAACCAATGTAAGATCCCGTTCTGATCTGCATGGGCAGAGAGGCTTTCGATGTGCTCAACCGTAGCTTTCACTGGATAATACTTCCCGAAAAATTTCAGTTCATGTGCGCCTTCCAACAATTGTCGTCCCCTAGTGCCTTCCGCTTGATAACCCACTAGTAGAATTGTAGTAGTTGGCACGTCGATGAGTTGTTGCATGTATGTTAGCACACGACCTCCTGTTACCATACCACTACCGGCGATTACAATTTTTGGTCTGGGGTCGTCAACTGTTTCCCATGTTTCTTTATACGATGAAACAATATGCATCCGTTTTTTCATAGCCTTAAATTCTGTGGGAGGGATTTTATGCCATTGGGAAAATCGCTCAAAAACCCCCAGGACATTGCTACCCATAGGGCTATCTATAAAGATGGGAATATTAGGGATTCGTCGTTCATTGTATAATTTCCAAAGAAGAAACATTAACGTTTGCAAACGTTCTACGGCAAAGGAAGGTATAATCAAAGTGCCACGATTGTGAATTGTTTTGTTAATGAGTGCAATTAATTTTTCTGAAACACTCTCTTCTGGATGTAACTTTCCACCGTAGGTACTTTCCAAAAAAAGATAATCTGCCCATTGGGGCTTCTCTGGCGGGAACAATAACAGGTCATTTTTCCTGCCTACATCTCCAGAAAACACAAACGTTTTACCAAAAAGCGCTAATTCGATAAAGGTAGCACCAATAATGTGACCATTATATCGAAATCGATATTTACAATTTTCCGAAAGCGAATGCCAGACATCTTTTTCTGCTAGCGCTAACATCTTGATGGTGCGAGCGGCATCTTCAATCGTATAAAATGGCAAGGCTGGTTGGTGTTTAGAATACTTTTCTTTATTGGCACGTTCTGCATCTTCTTCATGTATTTTTGCGCTGTCCAACAATATAATTTTTGTGATTTCCAAGGTGGGTGAAGTTCCCATTATCTTACCCTGAAATCCCTGTTTCAGAAGTCTAGGCAGATAGCCTGTGTGATCTAAGTGACCATGGGTTAGTAACACAGTGTCAATGGCTGAAACCTCAAAAGATAGATCCTGCCAATTTTGCTCCCGCAATTCTTTTAGTCCCTGAAACATCCCACAATCTACAAGTATATTTTGTTCGGGTGTTTCTAATAAAAATTTAGATCCTGTGACGGTTCCCGAAGCTCCTAAAAAATGTATGTTAACAGTATTCATTTCAATTTGAGTTACATAGCATTGAGATTTCAGAAAGTATTTTTGCTTTGCGGGTTTCAGAAACACCCAAATGATCTAGGTAAAATACGTCGTTGGCCAATTGGCGGCACAGCACAATATCCCGACTTAGGAGAAATTGTTTTTCTCTATTGGTGAGCAAAGTTGAAACAGTTATTGGATAGAGCCCCAATCGGTCAATGCGATCCTTTAGCCCATTATCTTCAGGGTGGTCCCAACTAAGCAAATACAAACCTGCACATTTTCCGTAGGCAAGTGCATCTTTCGTAAACCGGGTGTTTGTGACCACCCAGCCTTCATTGGGGCAATTGGGTGTGTCTTTATATTGCGCAAGAATGTCTTGGTATCTAGAGTGAATGTACAAAGGCACTTTGACGTTACAGGTAGTTGATTTTTCACTATGAAATTTACATTCGGCAACAATATGCTGCCCATTTTTAGATGCAATTACATCTACTTCATGCGACACACATTTGCCTTGCATTATTTTGCCCACCTCAACCTCATAACCAGCATATTTTAATACTGCGCCTATAAAATTTTCGAACGGAAACCCAGTGGGTCCCAACTCATAAATCGCCTTTTTGAGTTTGTATTTAGAAGCATAGATCGACTTGCGCCTTTTCAACAGTGAGAACGCACGGTTGTAAATTTCTTTGGTAGAAATACCTTGGTACAATTCATCACGTACCACGTTGATGATATTGTCGACAGTGAGTTCATCGGCCCCACTTCGATACAAGCTGGTCCTCAATTTGTCTATTGAAAAATCTACTTTTTCACCAGAAGACTTTATAACTTTAAAGGGTTCTTTTTTCATATTCAATTACGGAAATCGTGCAAAGCTAATACGGGTACCTTTGCATTGAGACCCAAATCTTTTACCAAGGGTCTTGAGAAAATAGAACCAAAAAAGCTGTGTTTTTTATTAATAAAAGCAATCATTTCACTATTGCGGCTTTGCGCGAAGATGTTGAGCCCTGTTTGGACATCGGTATTTTCAAGTGTGTGGAAACTATATTTCAATCCTTCAAAACACGATTCGAGCAATGCTTTTTTCTCATTCTGTTCTTTTGAAAGTTCTTTTTCTTTTGAAATGTGCAAAATTCTAATGGGCGCATTTGTAATGTTCGCAATTTCGTACAGATAGTTGAGCTCTCTTCGTTTATAATGCGTTTTGAAACTGGTGGGAAATACAATTTCGTTGGGTTTTTTAAAAGAGACATTTGCAGGAACCATAAATACAGGACAGTTGCGCACTTTTTCCATTATTTCGGCAGAACTCCTGCCAAAATTATAATTTTCATCATCTGTTTCTCCCCTAGAACCTATTGCTATTAGCTCGATATCGTATTTTTCAACCGTATTCTTAATTACTTCTACCAACGGACCAAATTCGCACATGAAATGATATGTATGGTCTGGATACTCATCTTCAAATTTCAGCTGTACCTTCAACCCCTCCATCTTTTTTTCAGAAGTATTCTTTAGTGATTGCAACACATCGCTTGAAGGTTCTGGAATCGATAAATTGTCTGTCGAGTAACCCAACGAAAAATACGTATTCAAAACATAGAATTCTACCTGTTGGTCTTTAAACAACTCAACTACATACGCTATAGCATTTGTTGCATTTTTTGAAAAATCTGTCGGTACTAATATCCTTTTTTTCATCTTGATGAGCTTTATGGTTCTTCGTATAAAAATAAGCCCGAAACAGCCGTTTTACTATGATATTTATCAGTCTTGGGCAGGTACTATCAAAAATGGAATAAGCGAGAATTTTGCAATGTCTTTTACCGTTGCCTCCCTAAATAACCGCACAAAAACATTGTGCTTGTAATAGATCATTGCCAACAGATCTATATTTTCTTTTTGTATGTATGATGTAATTGCATTGTATGTGTCTGAAGTGCCCGGCAACCAATTGTTTTCTGGGTTCGTTTCTTCTAAGATTTCATGAAGTTGATGTGCGTTGGCACGTTGCTCGTCTGTCTTTTTTTCCTTTTTTTGAACATACACCACCTTCACGGTTGCATTCGTTTTTCCTACTAGTTCTAACAAGGGTTCAAGTTCAACTTTTGAGTATGGTCTCTTAAATCCTGTGGCAAAGGCAATTTTCTCTACCGATTTGAATTCGAAATCCTGGGGAATGATCAATAAGGATGCTTTCTTTATTTTGCGTATCATCGCAAGGGTATTGCTTCCCACTAAAATATCTGCAGCTCCGGTACTGCCTTTGTTACCCATAACGACAAGGTCAGCCTGTTCTTTAACAATTAATTTATTAATGGCTCTTGCTAACGTGAGCGAGGTAGCTATAGTTTTATAGCTGTGATTGGCATTTGGAACGTCCTTCGCAATGGCATGTTTTACTTCATCACATTGTTCTTCGTAAGTCGAATAGAATTCTGCAACAACAGCTTCGGTTTTTGCGATATCTACCCGGCTGGTCATATGGCTTACTTGGTTTTCAAAAGAGTGCACAATAATAAATGTACATTCTGTTTCAGCATACAACTGTGCTGCATATTGTAATGCGGCGTATGCATTCGCTGAAAAATCTGTGGGAACAAGAATTGTTTTCATAAAGGGAATGTTTTATTGTCTCTCTACGGAAGGGATCACCAAAAACGGGACATTGGTATGATACACCACCTGATTTATGACGGGTTTAAATAATAAGTTTTCTAAAAAATTGTGCTTGTTATGGATCATCACAATCAAATTGATTTTCGACTTCATTTGAAACTGTTCCACAGCACCCAATACGTCGGTTCCTTCTGCCTCATGAAAAAGGTGTGCATTACGGATAAAATAGTTGTCCAAAAACGTTTTAACTTCCTGTTGTTTTTCAGTCAATGCAGTACCGTAATACACATTCAACATATTTAATTCAGATACGTGCTGTTCGCACAATTCCCGGAGCATTGGTAGATACTTATTGTCATTGTCGAAGTTATAATCTGTAGGAAATAGAATTTCTTTCGGCTCCTCAAAACTGAAATTTTCAGGAACTGCCAATACGGGAACCTTCATTTTTTTAATGGCATACATGGTGTGTGTTCCCAAAAATATTTCTTTAGCTCCAGTAGCACCTTGCGTACCCATAATTACAAGATCTATTCCTTTTTCTTCTATTATTAGTTCCATTTCTGAAATAAGCATATTAAAGCTTGTAGCATATTTCAAACTATGTTTGGGGTTTTTAAAACTTGCCTCAAGCTTTTCTTTAAGGGCATCCATCTTTTTATCTGCATTTTCTTTGGCTGCTTCTTGCAGTGTTATGGCAGAATAACTGTCCATCATACTTCCTGCGCTTATCATAGCTGGGGTATAGGTGTGCAACAAATAGAATGTGCATGTTTCCTGTTTATACAATTGAAGCGCATACGCTATAGCATTATATGCGTTTTCTGAAAAATCTGTGGGCAACAATATTCGTTTCATAGTATTCTTAATTTAAGTGAAGTTATTGTTATCTCGGTAGGTTTTGAAGGACCAAAAAGGGGATTTCTATTTCTAAACCTATTTTTTCGATGGCAGAGCGATACAGCAGGTTTTCTAAATAAGAATGTCTGTGGTTTACCATCACAAGCATATCTATAGCACTGTCTTTCAAAGTTTTGTTTACTGCTGCGGTGATGTCTTTTCCAGGTGTTTTTATATAAGAAATTTTCACGTCTTCAAAGCAGCACCCGGCAAGTGCTTTGTTATCTTGCTGTCTATGTGAAAGCTGCTCAGCTTCGGAAATATGCAGAAAATGAACTCTGGTAACAAATCGTTTTGCGATGGTATTTATAAGTTTTAGTTCCCTACGATTAAATGGGAGCATATAATTGGTGGGGAATAGAATATTTTCTGGAGGATACCCGTGAAACCCAACGGGAACCGCTAGCACCGGACAACTAACATATTTAATTACTTGAAGTGTCTGGCTACCAAAAGTAATATCGTCTTTATTCGTTTTTCCTTTGGTGCCCATTACAATAATATCTGCATTGCTTGTATTGGCCAGATCATTTACCTCATCTACCAGACTACCAAATTTGGCCACATATTCATAGGTGTGTTTTGGGTTGGGCGATAGCTCCAACATTTGGGCGATAACTTTTTGTAATGCCCTTTCTATTGCCGCTTCACTTTTTTGCTTGTATTCTTCAAAGAATTCACGGTCCATTTCCATGGTGTTTTCATATACATCATCGGCAAAAGCATTCATAATGACAAACCTGCTTTTTTCATATTTGAAGAGTTCTACCGCATAGCGAATGGCATTATCTGCAGTTTCAGAAAAATCGGTAGGAATAATGACGGTTCTCATAGTAGCTGTTTTAGATTTCCTATCCCAAAGCTACAGTGCGAAACATTCTTATAAAATGATATTTATCAGCCTAATAATAGATTGTACATCTATTTGGCAGATAGAAGAAAATTATTCGTGTAGCACCAAGAAAGGGATTCGGGTGTGGTAGCTAATTTTCTGGACCCGGGGTTTAAATAAAATTCGCTGGAAGAGATTGAGACTTTTCGCGATCATCACCACCATATCTATTTTAAAAGAGCTGACAAACGACTGCAGCGCGTCTTCCAGATTAGGGTCTTCTACTACGTGAAAGCTATGGGGTACCTCGGCCAAAGAATCATTTAGATAAATCCTGTTGGTATTTTGAAAAGCGTTTAAAGGTTGTTCATTTTGAGCTACTCTAAGAACCTTGACCATCGATTGATGGATTTTTGCCATACCCTGCAACAGTTGCAGGACCTTGTTGGTATAAGGAATGTTGAAATCTGTAGGAAATCCGATATTTACGGGCGGTTTAAAAGTAGCTTCTTCTGGGATGACCAAGATGGCACATTTAACTTTTGTGATAACAGCCCCCGTGCTGCTACCTACGGTTATTTCTTTTATGCCTGAAGCACCTTTGGTGCCCATTGCTATTAAATCGATTTTATTCGTTTTTACATAGCTCCGTATACTCTCAATAAAACGCCCTCTTACAACAGTTGCGATGATGGCATGGTTATTAATGCGGTTTTTAGCATTTACCCTAGCTACTAGCGAATCCATTTCGTCCTGCAGTTCACTTTCAATTTCGCCCAATGCAAGGAAGCCTGCTGTGTGTAAATTTTCATCTCTAGGGAGAGTGTAAGCAGTATCGACGTGCAAGAAATGAAATGTGACACGTTCCTCACGAAAGAACTCAAAAGCATATTGGATAGCGTTCCAAGCATTAAGAGAAAAATCTGTAGGAATTAATATATGCCGCATTACTTTTGATTATCGTACAAAAGTATTAGGGTGCTAAGCAGTAAAGAATGACAATTATCAGTTACTCAAAATTATTACTCCATCATCTCAAGGGCCTTCAGATCACGAATGGTAATATTTCTACCCTCGATTTCTATAAGATTCTTCTTTTTGAATTCAGACAAGGTACGTATCAAACTTTCTGTGGCGATTCCGGCCACGCTAGCCAAGTCTGCACGTGAAATCTTGATGGCTTCGTCAGGTTTCTTGTTGAGAATCTTTGAAAACTGTAAAATAGTCTGGGCCGTTTTTTTACGCACTGAGCTGTATGCCATTTGTAGCAGTTGTTCTTTTATTTCTGAAACGGTATCACTCAACACATTCACAAGTGCCAGGGATACTTTTTGGTTTTTGCCAAGAATATCTTTTAATGAACTTTTAGAGATGCCAGCCAATTCTGATTCTTCAACAGCAGTAGCTGTTTCCTCATAGGGTACATTATCTTCAAAAGAAGTAAATCCCACAAATTCATCTTCCTTATAAAGTGCCGTGATGAGTTCTTTACCACTTTCATCCAATTTATGACTTTTTACGACTCCTTTTAATATAAGGAAAATAGTATTGGAGCGACTCCGCTCTTCGTAAATAACCTCCCCTTTTTTGTAGGTGCTAATTACACCATTATCGTCAAAAAAATTTTTTAGTTCGTTTAAGTCCCGAAGATCATCTTCCTTTTCTGTGAAAGTTGGCGCTATGGCTTTCGCTAAAATTTCAGCTTTTGCCAATCTACTTTCAATGGCGCTTATTAATTCATCCTCTTCAAAAGGCTTGGTAAGGTAATCGTCTGCCCCGAGGTCCATCCCTTTTCGTATTTCTTTGTGCTCTGTTTTGGCAGATAAGAATATAAAGGGAATGTGTGCCGTTTTTTCATCTAAAGATAAGGCTTCCAGTACTCCATAACCATCTACTTCGGGCATCATTATATCGCAAACAATGAGGTTTGGCAGGTATTCCTTAGCCATATCGATACCAATCTTACCGTTAGGAGCCGTAAAAACATGGTAATTGGCAAGTTCTAACAGTTCTGCAGTGTTTTCTCGAAGGGCAGTATCGTCTTCTATTAAAAGTATGTTTTTCATCATTGGTCTTTATCAGTGATTGGAATGGTTACCACAAAAGTGGAGCCCTTATTTTCAATACTTGTAAATGTAATGCTGCCTCCCAAGTTTTCCAAATGCGTCTTTACAATATTGAGCCCAATACCGGTTCCTTGGTTCAGCAAAGCATTTTCGGCTCTAAAGTATCGGTTAAAAATGTGCTTTTGTTCTTCTTTTGGAATTCCAATCCCTTCATCTGAAATGGAAATCTTAAGGCTATCTTCGTTCTGTTCAATAATTATATTTACGGTGGTATTTTCTGAAGAATACTTAACCGCATTGTTAATCAAATTGGTTAAAACGAGTGCCAAGATTTTTTCATCAAAGTGTACCACAATAGTATCTATGCCTTCGGGATAGGCAATCGTTTGTCCTTCCTTCAACATCATATTGGCATCATAAATAACTTCGTTCACCACTTTACTCAACGGAAAACTCGCAAAATTGTAGTTTACACTTCCACTTTCAAGCCGTTCTATGGATAAAAAATCATTGATGATGTTATTGAGGTATTTTACCTTACTGGTTATAGTGTTAAGGTGTTTCTCCCGTTTTTCCTGTTGGTCTTCTTTTGTATATTTTCCGGCCAACGTAGCAGAGGTTAAAATACCGCTCAATGGTGTTTTAAATTCGTGAGAAACCAATGACAAAAATTTGGTTTTCAGTTCGCCTAATTCCTTTTCTTTTTTGAGGGCATCTTGCAACTGTCGGGTACGAATGGCAACTTCCTTTTCGAGTTTATTCGTGTACTCAACTCGTTCGGTAATGTCTAAAATTATGGCTACCAAGGTATCTTTATTCTCTTTCACCGTTTTCTGCAAATGAACTTCAACAGGATATGTACTTGCGTCTTTACGTTGATGCGTGGTATAGAATATTAGCTTTTCTTTTTCACCAATCAATAAAGGTGTGATTTCATTCCGAAAAGCAGCTTCGTCAAAATCAGGTTTAATATCTACTGGGGTCATACTTCTCAATTCGTCCAGCGTATATCCTATGTTTTGTTGTGCCCCCTTATTCACATCCATGAATTTTAGTGTGGCTGCATCAAATATGAAAATTTCGTTTAGTGATTCGTTAAAAATCTCTGCCCAGTGCTTTAATTCCTGTTCAGCTTTTTTTCTAACGGTAATGTCAATTACCAAAGCCATTACATACTCTTGGTCATAGATGGAAAAGGGGTTCAATCCGGCCTCGACTGGGAAATGTGATCCATCTTTTCGGCGTCCGTATAAATTGCGACCATGCCCCATAGAACGTTTCTCACTCTTATCCATAAATTCATCTACATGCGAATGGTGGCTACGATGGTATTTTTTGGGGATCAAAATATCGAGGTGCTGCCCTAACAATTCTTCCTCAGCATATCCAAAAACTTCGTTTGCCGCCGAGTTGGTCGCTACAATTTGCTGCTCTTTGTTTACGATAACGATTCCCTCAGAAACTGCTTCTGACAAAATCTTAAAAACATTGCTCCCCTTTTTAAATACTTCCATAGGCATAAAGGTACATAAATATTGAACTGATAAATGTCATAGCACAGCTCAATTCGCCTTATTATTTTTACACTATTAAAAGATTAAAAGATGGAAAAAATTAGTGCTACCGAATTAGTATTCTATCAAAAATTAGGAGAACTTTTTTACGCCATTGCTGCCTCAGACAAGGTTGTGCGCGAAGCCGAGTATAAAACCCTCACACAAATCGTAGAAGAAAGATGGAAGCAAATAGACGACTACGAAGACCAATTTGGCAGTGATGCCGCGTACCAAATTTCAATCGTTTTTGAATGGTTTGATTATGAGCAAATGGATGCAGACGATTGTTTTACGAGTTTTTCCGATTATTATATGGAACATAAAAGTTTGTTCAGCGAACAACGCAAAAATCTTATACTGAACACGGCGCACAGTATTGCAGAAGCGTTTGCAGGCACCAATAAAAGTGAGTTAATCATGATCGCTAAACTTGAATTACTTTTTAACAAACACTAAACCCCTTTTTTATGAAATACTTAGTGCTATCACTATCGCTGCTATTGTTTTTATCTTGTAAAAACGATACATCGCGGCCCACAGACACCCCAAATACCGAGGTGAATACTTCAATAGAAAGTGATGATGCTTTTGAGCAAGTACTTCCGTTCGATTCTATCTACACCAACAATGATACGGAATTGAAAAAAACCAAATCGGTAGTCATAAAAAGACAAAATTTAATCGATAAAGAAGACGATAAAAAAGAATTAGAGGAATTGGTCATTCAAAAAACCTTTAAAAAAGATGAAGATTTATACCTAATAGACTTTACCTATCCGTACCTGAATGAAGAGTTAAAAGCTTCGTACCACAACTTTAATGAATATCTGGAAGAAACATATATGGATATTGCAGGGGTAGAAGCTAGTATTTTAGAAGACAAAGAATTGATATGTGACACCTTACGCATCAACCGATTTAAGGAAAAACGCTTTGTAGATTATAAAATCTACAACTTAAACGCGTCCCTTATAAGTGTGCTTTTCTACAAGGAAAACTACTATTCTGGCACTTTGCACCCTTCGTACACCTTCGATTGTTTAAACTTCGATTTGGAACGCTCGGTATTTATGGATTATGAAGATTTTTTTAATGAAGGGACCGAAGAGGAAATGACACAAATTTTAAACGAAGTACTTCGAGAAAAAATAAATAGTGGTGACATCTATTTTGATTGTTGGGAAATTACCTTCGATGATTTTTTTGAGTACAAAGACAATTTCGTGGTAGACGATGCTAAGGTAGAGTACTACTTTGACGACTGCGTTATCTGCCCGTCTTACACAGGAACATTCTCTGTAGAGATTCCGCTAGAGCGATTATTGCCTGTACTCAGAAAATATAAATTTAACCCCTTTATGATGTAATATGAGATTCTATGCAATTTTGTATGTAGTGGCCTATCTATTATTTGTAGGTACACTTTTCATATTGCCACTATTCTCTTTTGAAGGTGCATCGATTTTAGAAACTACAATCGGAGCACTGGGAGCGCAGAAAGTACCTGGAAATTGGTTTGCAAATGCAACCGTTATCTTATTGAGTTTTGCAGTGGTACCGCTCGCCACAAAACAGTTAGGGAGTTATTGGAAACAGCTCGCAGTGCTCTATACCTTTTGTATCGTCTTTTTCTTTACGGCAATGTACCAATTGGCGGGTCTAGATGCACAGCAATATATTTTTAATTATACCAATGACGCGCTGCATTCCCTATTTTCTGTAATCACGGGGTTTGCTTTTTGTCTTTTTTGCGTTTTTTTTATCTTTATTTTAAAAGAAAAAGCACATAGATGGCAAACAGTTATAGTTTTCTCATTGGCATTGATACTACCGTTGCTTATGTGGTACCTTCCAGCGTATAAAGGCATTTTACAACGTGTTCTTTTTCTGGTAACTTTTGGTTGGTTATTTTATGCATTAACTTCATACCCGTTGAAGAGAAGCAACAGTAAAGCTTCACAAATTAGACGTTATAACGAGCTGAAAAAACACATTCAAAAAGATGAAAAGTAATTTTAATTCTATTATCAACTCTGAAACACCTGTATTGGTCGACTTTTTTGCTGAATGGTGCGGGCCGTGCAAAGCACTTGCGCCTATTCTTAAAGACGTCAAGGCAGAAATGGGTGATGCTGTAAAAATTGTAAAGATTGATGTTGATAAAAACCAGCCACTTGCAGCACAATATCAAGTGCGTGGTGTACCAACAATGCTCTTGTTTAAAAATGGAAAGCAAGTATGGAGACAAAGCGGGGTGTTGCAAAAACAAGAAATCATAAATAGAATTCGCGCTAAGTGAAATGACAAATCTTCACAACTTTATAGAACACACCTTGCTTAAAGCCACAGCAACAACCGCTGACATCATTACACTTTGTGACGAAGCGAAACAATATGATTTCTTCGGTGTTTGTGTGAATAGCTGCTATGTATATTTAGCGGTTAATGAATTGAAAGATCATCGCACCAAAGTGATAGCCACCGTAGGGTTTCCTTTGGGAGCATCTTCTACAAAAACGAAGATTGCGGAAGCAAAACAAGCGGTAAAAGACGGAGCAGACGAAATTGATATGGTGATGAATCTTGGTTTTTTTAAATCTGGAATCACCAAATCAGTCACTGAAGAAATTCGAGCGATTAAAAAAGCTATTGGAAGGCGCGTTTTAAAAGTGATTATTGAAACCTGTTATTTGAATGCTGCTGAAATGAAACTCGCTTGCAAAATGGTACGTTTGGCTGGAGCAGATTTTGTAAAAACCTCAACCGGATTTGGCAATAAGGGAGCGTTGCTAAAAGATGTACAATTATTAAAAAGCATCGCAAACGAAGATGTGGGAATCAAAGCTTCTGGCGGAATCAAAACAGCGAAACAAGCCATTGCATTTATAGATGCTGGCGCAACTAGAATAGGATCCTCGAATGGTGTCGCCATGGTGTACGAGCCAGAAAATCATAAAGAATGAGAGTACAGAACTATTTAATGATTAAAAACACTTAGAACAAAGCAATTTATGTCGTATTCCATTTGTGCCACAGCAACTCCTGAAAAAGAAGGCGAAATCATTTTCAATGAAACTTCCGCTTCGTTTGGTATCACAACCAGCAGTGACCAAGTACTCCCTAGTCCTGCAGATGTATTCTTGGGCGCACTCGCCGCTTGTATTCTTAAGAACGTACAGCGCTTCTCAGGAATGATGAAATTTGAATATCAAGAAGCCAACGTCACGGTTTCTGCAACCTATGCCCAAAAACCGTCCAGGTTAGAAAACATTACCTATGAGCTTGTGATTTTAAGTAGTGAAGAAAAGATTAATACGCCGTTGTTAAAACGGAATCTTTCAAAATTTGGGACTATTTACAACATGATAGCAAAAGCCACCGAAGTTTCTGGAACGGTAACCCATAACAGAATCTAAAAGTGTAGTCATTATTAGTATAATTACCTTTCGTATTGCAGCGTATTTTTTTAAAAATTTAATATCCGATATTATGATCAAGACCTTAGACGATAAAGAAAAATTGTTACTGCTCAGTTCTAATTATATTGGCAGTATGGGCTATATATTTCAAGACAAATGTTTTGTAGTACCCATCACCTATTTCTATAACCAAGAACAACATAACATTATCGGTTATTCAGCCAACGGACATAAAATTAATGCACTACGAAAGAATAATTCCGTGTCCTTGTCTGTCACCGATATCGATTCGGTAAACGACTGGAAATCGGTATTAGTCCATGGCAGGTATGAGGAACACGAAGGAACTATCGCTACCGCATTGCTACATCAATTTTCATTAGGGGTAAAGGATCTTATTCTACGGAAAGAGTTACGGGATCTAGATTTTATAAGTCAGTTTTCCAGCAAGATTCACATTGACGATATGCCCATAATTTTTACCATCAATATCGAAGAAATTACCGGAAGAATGCGGAAGTTTTAATAAAAAAAGGAACCCTTTCACAAGAATTCCTTTTTCCATCCTACTGAAATACCCACTACACCTTAAAGGTCATTATGGGTAAATCACTATGATTCACGATAGCTTCGCCAATATTTTCAGAAAAGAAATGAGCCAACCCCCTTCTTCCGTGGGTAGGTATTACCACCATATCTGCATCAACTTCATCACTAAAGCTATAGATACCATGTTCTAATCTATAGTCACAGTAATATGCGGTATTATCATACACATCTGTATTTTCTACACCGCTGTGCAACATAAACTTAAAGGCCCGTTCTTGCATTTCTTGATTGCTCAAGAATTTCTCTGGGGTATTGATAAAAACCACTTGAAACTCGGCACCAATTGATTCAAAGAAATCCCAAGCTTTTTTGAATGCTGCTGCAAAATCTATATTGAAATCGCAAGCAAACACCACCTTGTCCATTTTAAAATCTTTGTTACGGTTTTTTACCACTAAAACAGGAATTTCTGAAGTGCGCACCACCTTTTCTGTATTAGATCCTACAAACACCTCTTTTAAGCCACTAGCGCCGTGTGATCCCATCACGATGAGATCTGCTTTAAAATCGTTGGCAACCGTATTTATTTCGTGAAACTCCTTATAATTTTGTACTGTAGTTTCAACAGTGATGCCTTTTAAATAATCTTTGTCCAAGAAATCGCTAAAACGCTTTTCAGCTAGTTTCATATAGTAGATAGCTTCCAACATTTCTCTAGACTCATCTTTAGTGAGAATTGCTTCCGAGAGTCCCATCATGTGCAAAACGACCAGTGAAGCATTGTTTTTTTTGGCTAATGTAGCAGCCACTTCAAGGGCGTATTCTGAGTGATCAGAAAAATCTATAGGTATCAGTATTTTTTTCATCTAAGAGGATATGTTTTGGTTCGTAAATTTTGCTTTTCGCTTTTTTAATTGCTTTTCGAGGTCTGAAATGGTTTCTTTTACAGCCATCTCATAATTTTTTTCATTGGAAGCTGCAAAAATTTTAGGTCCCGGTAAGCTCAGTTCCATTTCGCAGATTTGTCCTTTTTCGGTAGGATCATTCTCTTGTTTAAAGAAAACATCGGCTCTAATTACCCATTCATATTTTTTTGCGAGTCGTTGTAACTTCTTAGAAGTATAATCAATCATGCTTTCGCTGGTTTTCATTTTTACAAATTGAATATCTATAGTCATAGCGTTTCGTTTCATTGTTTCTTCAAAAATAAAAAGCAACCCTACTTTAAACTATGATAAATATCAGTTACAACAATTGAGACTGAGCACTCATTATTTAGTTTATCATACTTTCCATTTTCAAAAGTATCGCATCAGACACATCACTTGCATTTTCAAGAATCGATTCACCGGCCATGGCATCAATACCTTCAATTTTATTATTGCCAGCGCCAGAAGTAGCATACACTATCATTTTGTGCTTCCTTTCGCTATTATTTTCGATAAATTCCAACACCGCCGCTGGAGGTTTCCCATATTCCCAAGTATGCAAGATCACAATCACATTGTATTTAGAAGAATCCACCTGTGGTAACTGCGATACGTCGATTGCTTTTATATAGACCGAATCCTTTTTATAAAAATTGAAAATATTGGTCACCACAGCATCTTTAAAACCACTTCCCTGTGTGGCCACGAGGACCTTAGTGGTTAGGTTCGGACTATGGATTGCTTTGCTTTGCACCACCTCCATTTCATAGGTTATTTTATACCAAACTGCGAATGCTACTAAGAAGGCAGCAAGGATACCTAAGAATAAGACCCGATTTTTAAGTTTTGATTTCATTTTCAGTAAATTAAAAGTCTAAAGTTAGTTTCTGAAACAACTTTTTACTATGATATTTATCACCTCCAAAAAAGTCGCAATGGTTCTAGCGATGTAAGTTCAAAAAGTGGGAGATTTGATGACTTCAATTCCGTTTATGACCAAAATCATTGCTATAGCGTCCATTTTTTTTAATCTTTATATAAATTAGTTACAGATTTGTATTTGCTACTATTTCAGAAATAAACATTCAGAAAGTAAAGGACTGCGTATGAAAACAGGATTGGTTCTATCGGGTGGTGGCGCGAGAGGTGTTGCGCACATAGGGGTGCTAAAAGCGCTCGAAGAACGGCAAATAGAAATTACACATCTATCAGGCACCAGTGCTGGCGCCATTGTTGGTGCGCTTTATGCTGCGGGGCATTCTTGGGAAACCATACTCACCTTTTTTAAGAAGGTACCTATTTTTCATTACAAGCGCTATGCGTATAACAAGCCTGGATTTATAGACACCATAAAGTTTTACAGTGATTTTTTCGGTTTCTTTGAAGAAGACGATTTTGACTCTCTACAACGGAAACTTTACATTCCTGCTACAAATCTTATTGAAGGAACCGAACGCGTATTTGACGAAGGACAACTCATTAAACCCGTACTCGCTTCAGCAGCATTTCCAGGTTTGTTTACGCCAGTTCTTATAGATGAAATTCCCTATGTTGATGGAGGAGTACTGAACAATTTCCCAGTAGAGCCCCTTAAAAAACAGTGTGACACACTCATCGGCGTATATGTAAATCCGTTGGAAAAAATAGATGTTTCCGAACTGAAACATTCGTACCAAGTAGCCAATCGGGCTTATCACATTAGTTTTGGCAGCCATTGTGTCGCGAAATTCAACGAATTAGATCTGTTGATCGCTCCCAAAAATATCAATCGGTATGGCATGTTCAACTTAAAGAATATTGATGCTATTTTTGAAATCGGCTACAATGCTGCCGTGGCCTCTTTAAAAGAATTTGTACTGCCCAAGCAACGTTAGAGATTTGTAATTGCACACTTGCTAATCATTGGTTAGCTGCTTTTTCTTGGCGTTTGGCCTGGCGTTCCAATTTTCTAAAATAACCGCGAAATAAAAAGTTATGTTTTAATGCTTCCATGTTCTCGTTCAACTTTTGGGAAGCTTCTTTTATTTGCTGCATGGTCGAGTCTATCGTCTTCGGAAGGGCTTCATCTTGGGTAAGATAATTAAAGGTGCTTTTTTTAGTATTTATTTCAGCAACCATTCCCTCTAGCTGCCCCATTGTTTCTGAAACCGTACGGCTAGACTTTTCTAGGTTCGATACCATACGTTGCATTTTGTTCCCGGTCACGGTATCGTTTAGCAGGACACCCGCAGCACTTTTTTCCATGTTTATTTTTGAAAGTTTCTCGTGCAAAGAATTTATGAGTGTATTGGCGCCTTGGGTCGTATTTTTTAAGTTTTCTAAGCTGGCATGAATGTTTTGCGTGAGCGTGGTATCTGCTATTAATGCACCCAATGTGCCCTCCCCTTCTAAAATTTTATTTGTTATTTTTAGTAAGTCGGCGGTAAGTAATGCCGCATTTTCATTGGTGACATTAAGGGTTGAGAGCATGTCGTCTGCACCAATTTTACTATAGGTTGGTATGGTATCTCCAGAAGTGATGGCGAATCGGTTTTCGTTACCCGGCAAAATGTTTACCACCATGCTCCCTACCAAGCCATCAGACCCAATGGTAGCAATCGCATCTTTTTTGATAAAGGCACCTGTTTTTTCTTCAACCATCATTTGTACTACAATGGTGGCCTCACCTACCATTTCAATAGCAGCCACGGTGCCTACATTAATACCAGAATAGCGCACGTTGTTTCCCAACTGTAGGCCATTTACATTTTGAAATACTGCAAATACCTGCATATTCTTGCTAAAGATATGTTGTCTGTTTCCTATAAAGTAGAGCGCGGCCACTAAAATTAGGGTGCCTAGTACTACAAAAAATCCGACGCGGGTTTTGTGGGAAGCTGATTTTTTCATGATTTCTATGTTTTAAAAAAGGCCTTTACTTTTGGATCTTGCGACTGTGAAAGCTCCTCGAAGGTACCTTCGGCATAATTAATTCCGTCTACCAATAAAATCATACGGTTACTAATTACTCGTGCACAATCTACATCGTGGGTAATGATGAGTGACGATGTTTGGTAGGTCTGTTGTATGTGGCGCATTAACTGAATGATTTCTTTTGAAGTGATGGGGTCGAGGCCCGTAGTGGGCTCGTCGTACAAAATGATTTTGGGTTTTAAAATGAGTGCCCGTGCCAGGGCAACTCTGCGTTGCATTCCGCCAGATAATTCTGCCGGCATTAGGTCGATGGCATGTGCCAAGCCAACATTTTCAAGGGCTTCTACCACCAATGCTTCGGTAGTTTGGGATGTTTTTATTTTATCCCTATTTCTCCGTAACGGAAACTCTAAATTTTCACGCACCGTCATAGAATCGTACAGCGCACTTCCTTGGAAAAGAAAACCGATTTCAGTACGCAAGACATCCAACTCGTTTTGGCCTAGGGAAACAATGTCAAAATCTTTAATTTTAATCGTCCCGCTATCGGCTGCCATCAATCCGACGAGGCATTTAATCATTACCGATTTTCCCGAGCCTGACTTTCCCATGATTACGAGGTTTTCCCCTTCAAACAATTGGAGACTAAAGCCATTCAGCACATGGTTTTCGCCGAAGCTTTTGCGCAATTCCTTTATTTCTAATACGGGTTTTTTCATATCTCGAAGAAAATATCGGTTAGAAATACAGCAATAAAATCGATCACGAAGATGAGCATGGAGGTATACACGACAGCAGCATTTGAGGCCTCACCTACGCCAACGGTTCCTTTTGAACTGTGGTACCCCTTATAGCATCCTACCAGACCAATGGCGAAACCGAAAAAAAATGATTTTACGGTGGCCGGAATTATATCACTGAACTTCAGTGCATCGAAAACTTTATTAAAATACAGCAGGTATGAAACTTCGCCTTTTAAATTTTCAACAATAGCAGAGCCAAATAGCGCCACAGCATCACCCATGATAATAAGCAGCGGAAGCATTAAGGTAGTGGCTAAAATTCGGGTGACCACCAAATACTTGAAGGGGTTGGTTCCCGAAACTTCCATCGCATCAATTTGCTCAGTTACTTTCATACTGCCCAGCTCGGCACCAATACCTGAACCGATGCGTCCTGCACAAATAAGCGCAATGATTACGGGACCGATTTCGCGCACTATCGAAATACTGACCATAGAAGGCATCCAAGAGACGGCGCCAAATTCTAGTAAGGTAGGTCTGGATTGCAGCGTAAATACCAACCCAAGAATAAAACCTGTTACCCCTACCAATAGAAACGAACGGTTTCCCATTTGGTAACATTGGCGGAGCAGTTCTTTCCATTCAAAGGGCGTAGTAAAGACCTCTTTAAAGAACCGGATGGCGAAATAGGTCATATCGCCAATTTCTTCAAAAAAGCGTTTTGTTTTTACCGTGATGGTGTTTGTTTGATGCAATGAATAAATATTAAAAAACTAAATATAGTTGTCACGTTTCGAGCAAGAAATGATATCTATCAGTTGTAACTTCTTTCCATTCCGGTTAGGCATTCTTACAGATTACTGATAATGCTAGCCAGACCTATTCCCAAGATTAGGAATAACACAATATTCCGAAACTGTTCTTGCGACATTTTGTTGAGAATTAGTTTCCCGATCCAGGTGCCTAAAATTCCGACCACGATCAGAATGGGAATAAGGTATAAGAGGTCTATTTTTATATAGCCATTAAAGTAGTAGACAACAGTCCGGCTCACATCTACCCCTAAATCGATGATCGCAGACGTAGCAATAAACTTGTCTTTATTCATCTTAAAGGCCGCCAAGGTGATACCGCGAATCGCACCTCCTGTACCTAGAACCCCTGCGCTTAGGCCAGAAAGCACGCCACCAGCAACAGCATTCTTAGTCGTTGGTTTTACCGCCAGTTTTTTAAAAATCAGAAACAACAGACTTAAAACAACGAGAAAGATTCCAAGGCTATATGTTAAGATAGTCGGATCTATATATTTACTTATAAATCCGCCAATAATCACAAAAAGTACCGCTGGCACCCCTAGGGTTAAGATGACTTTCTTATCGATTCCTTTTCTAAAAAATGCAATTTTGGTAAGATTACTAGAAACATGGTAGAGCGCAGTAATCCCTAACACCGATTGGAAGTCTAGAAAAAAGTTGGCTACCGGCACAAAAAACACCGACGATCCGAATCCGCCAACCGTACCAAAAATTTCAGCCAATAAGGAAAGAATGATAAATACGGGAAGATAGCGTGATAGCATGTTTGTTACATATTGAACAAACATAGCACAATGGATACATTAAGGTTATGACATTTATCACTCTAAGATTATCACGGCCCACTACGGTAGCTTTCGAACAAAAAAAAAAGGGTTTTTCCTATTGTTTTTGGTTGTGGAAAACAGTAAACCGTAATTCGATACATCCTACTGAAATTCACGGTTAAACAGTAGCAGTTACTTGAACTAAAAATTACGTGTTTATGGGTATTTTGGGGAAAATGGTAAAAAGGTATATTTACAGAAACGCTTATACGTACTCAAAAATTTTAAAATTGAAATGTTCTTTATCCGATACATATATAGGGAAAAGGATATAAGTTGAAAAGGATAAAATGAGTTAGCTACAATAGAAAAGAAGTTAGTAATCCATAGAAATTAAGAAGCACTTATGTCAACTTATGATAAAAATAAGTCAAGATTCTTTCAAAGAGTGGTTGACATTGGCGCTGACTACACCTCTTCAATCACTGAAAATAGATATTTGCGTGTAACGAATATTGCATCCGTTTTAGGAGTAATTTATAATGTAACTTGGATGCTAATTGCATTGTTTCTCACAGACGCGATAGTGATTTACGGGAGCAATACTTTCTTGGGATTAATGTTTCTAATGGCGTTAATATTCAACAGAAAAGGATGGCGAGTCTTGGCTTCCGTATGGCTTATTCTAGCATCATATATGTCTATTCTCTTGTTTCTTTATTTGTTGGGATATTCCTCAGGGATTGCAGTGGTTTGTTTCCTTATAATTATCCTACCATACATGACTTTCCCCCGAAAGGCAAGAAATATAGCCCATGTCTTTAGCATTCTAGCATGCCTGACTTTGATTGTTACTGTACTATTTCAATCAAATATAACATCTCATTTTGGAGGATTAGATCCCTACATATCACAAATAGTTAACATCAGCATCACTGGAATCATTTGCCTCATACTAATAGCAAGTATGTCTATTCTAATTGATAAATCAGAGGAATCTTTAATGGTTGAACAGAAAAAATCAGATGATCTTCTGCAAAATATTCTACCAGCAAACGTAATTAGGGATTTGAAAGAAAGCGGTACGACAATTCCTAAAAGGCATAAGAATGTGACTATTCTATTTACTGATTTTGAAGGATTTACAGAGCTTGTAGCGTCTATATCAGCAATCACTTTGGTCAATGAACTCAATGACATTTTTGGTCGATTCGATGAAATAATGGAAGAAACGGGAGTTGAAAAGATTGAAACGATTGGTGATGCATATATGGCAGCATGCGGCCTCGAAAAAGAAATGACAAATCATGCTGCTAACTGCATTAGAGCAGCACAAATGATGCAATCTTACCTTGAAGAGAGAAATACAAACCATGAAATAAAATGGAGAATGAGGGTTGGGATACATTCAGGAACTGTAGTAGCAGGTGTTGTAGGCAAAAAGAAGTTTGCATACGACCTTTTTGGAGACACGATAAATACTGCCAGCAGAATAGAATCTGCTGGTGAAGTAGGTAAAATCAATATATCTTCACCCACCTATCAATTGATTAAAAATGAATTTGAATGCTTTTCTCGTGGAAAAATCTATGCAAAGGGAAAAGGAAAATTAGAAATGTATTTTGTGAATTAAGGGGTAGCTAACAACAGCTATAGTTTATAACGGTAATTGGTTAAGAAGATTGAAAAGTCGTACAAAAACCTATTTTAGTCTCGGCGGATACAACCGAAAGCGCGGCGCTACCTACCTAGCTAGCTATCACTCACACTCCTCCCCATACTTCTCCACCATATACCGGGTAGCTTGTTTTAGTGTTTTTCCATTGACCGGATGCAATCCATGATACGTGAAAAATGTGACCACATCGTCGGATTTATCATACCATAAAACAGGTTGGCCGTTTTTTTTGACCGCTGCATCTTTGCAAACTTCTACCTTTTTCATTTTTCTCAGTGTTTTGGTATCACATGCTCGTTCAAGACGCTTACCACTACATGCGGTTTCTTCCCAATGATCTTCCATCCAAATCATACAACACGTTTCGTCTGTTACAAAGAAATTCCAAGACAACGAAACTCCCAGGGCCAGAATTAAAAACCAAAGCAAATAGGTAGAAACTTTGTTACCATTCCTTGTGCTTTTCTGTACGAAGTCACGGTAACTTTCATAACCAATATATCTCGCCAATTGATCCTTCGAATTTTTGGCCACATTAAAAGGAATATGATTTTTATACTTTCGATAATACCCCCGGATGGCATCGGCTGTGATGGGCTGTTTTTCTACTTTTTCCAAAGCATGGTGTATTTCCGTTGCTATGGAACTTCCATTCTCATCGGCGCCATTTTTAATAGCCTTTTCAAATACCTTCTTTAAAAAATTCCGTAACACACTCCCGTTTTAAATCGATAGAAAATTACAATTCTTTTTTGGAAAGTTCTTGGAATATAAGTTTCCAAAAGCTTTCCAGCTACTTTCCAGGCCCATCTTCTGCAACTTTCTCATATTTGTTCTGTACTGCTGATCGCCCGAACGTAATAGGGTTTACGATGAATTCAACAGTGCCTACTGGAGTCGCAATGTACTGTGCCAAGACCATTTTGAGAAGTAATCTGACACACGGTACTTCTGCGCTCCACACTTCTCAACCGAAGAGCATGCTCTTCCCTTAACTGTATGGCTTACGGCCTAAACTCTCAATCTGAGCAAAGACTCGGACGGCCATACGCATGTCAAATCTTTAAATACAAATACAATGAAAAAGTTGTCATATATAATGCTTTCATGTTTGCTAGGCGTACTTATTTTCTCCTGCACTCCCGAGAGCCAAATAACCACAGATGAAGTCGCGTGTTGCGGTGAAGATGGTCATTTACCCCCACCGCCTCCACCACCCCCACCACCACCAAATGGCGGGGACTAATAACTAATATTTAGTTATTACATTTGAGGAATGGAAAAATCAAACTTTTCATTCCTCTTTTTTTTGAAGGTAGTATTCATTCTGAGCAGTTTACTATCATCATCATATGGTTTCGCGCAACAAACAGTGGATAGCACCACCTATTTCTACAACAAGATTTTAAACCCTGATTCTGCAGACGATTTAGTCGTTAGTTACGTGTACTTTAAAAAATATAAAGAAGAGAAAAGTATAGACCAAGACACCCTAGGACTTGTTTTCACACACCAAATGTTAGCAATGGCTGAATATAAATTGGGCCAAATCTACGCTAGTGAACAATCAGCCATTGAGGCTCTTAAATTGAAAGAAAAGACTTCAGGTGCATTACAGTTTCCCGAGGGGACCGAAAGTCGCATCAATAATCATTTAGGCATGGTCTACAGAACTACCGGCCAACCTGAAAAAGCTATACAAATCTATTCTAAAGCCTTATCGAAGAACAAAAGCTTAAAGGATAGCCTTATACTCTTAAACAACTTAGCGAATGCCCATCGGGATAGCGGAAACTATGATGAGGCAGTTGACTTATTGACGTCAGTTGTTAGAAGAAATAAAAAGTTGAACAACCCGGTTGAAACAGCTAGGGCGTTGGATAATTTGGGATATACACAAGCATTGGCTAATGACCCGAAAGGACTAGAAAACATATTGGAAGCACTAGAACTTCGGAAAGAATTAGGCAATCCTGGCCAACTTTTTACAAGTTATAATCATCTTACCGAATACTACGCATCCATAGGCGATACCACCACTGCTAGAATGTATGCCGTTTTGGGAAAGAATCTCGCGAAAAAGGTGAGCATAAAATATCGTCAAGAGGCCCTTGAGTCTTACTTTACGTTAAGTGATGATCCCGAAATTGTGGAATACATTCGTAATAACGACAGTATCACAAAAGCGTCCCTTCAAAATGATATCAAATTCGCGAGTATCAAATATGACTTTTCAAAAGAACAAGAACGAACCCAGGTTGCGCAACTAGAACGTCAGAAAGAAAGTCAAAGGAAAAATCTCTTTAAGGTCATTGGGCTATTTATATTATTGCTGGGTATCGCCTTATATTTTGTATTGAAGTATCGCCATCGAAAGGAGAAAGTTGAAGAAATCTATCGAACCGAATCCCGAATTTCTAAAAAAGTACATGATGAAGTAGCTAATGATCTTTATCAAATTATGACCAAAATACAGACCTCTACCCAATCAAATGATACAATACTCGATGATTTAGATTCGGTATACCACAAAACCCGGGATATTTCAAAAGATTATGGACTGATTGAAACGGAAGAAGAATTCGGCGAACTCTTAAACGACCTGCTCCTGAACTATCAAAACGACCAAGTAAATGTGATCTCCAAAAATCTACTTCGTATCGATTGGAATGGCTTGGCAACCGAAAAAAAGATTGCCCTCTACCGGGTGTTACAGGAGTTGATGACCAATATGCGCAAGCATAGCGAGGCTTCATTAGTAGTGGTTTCAGCAGAAAAGCTGGGCAGTAAATATGTTGTTGAATATACCGATAACGGCAAGGGTGGCCCCATTAAAATAGGCAACGGACTCCGAAATGCGGAAAACCGTATTCACTCGGTAAAGGGAACGATTATATTTGAACCAACCGAAAGAAATGGCTTCAAGGCAAAAATAAAGTTGTAGTATGTTTTCAAAAGTATTGGTCTCTGACGATCTGGACTGTATCAATTCGGGTGTAGCCAACACCTTAACTTCATTGGGCGTACACGATATCGTCAAGGTGCAATACTGTGATGACGCCTATCTAAAAATAAAGAGTGCAGCCTTAAAAGAACATCCCTTCGAACTCTTGATTACCGATCTCTCTTATGTGCCCGACCACCGGGAACAGAATTTTAATTCGGGGGAAGAGCTTATTGCCATCATCAAAAAAGAGCATCCGGAGGTAAAAATCATTGTGTATTCTGTGGAAGACCGCAAACAGCGGGTGGCCAACATCATGAACGAACTCAAGGCAGATGCTTATGTGTGCAAGGGCAGAAACGGATTAAAGGAATTGGAGCAGGCAATTACGAGCGTATATAACGGCCAAACCTATCTTTCTACCCAACTACAACACCTACTACAAAAAAATTCACATTCAGTAATAGACGATTTTGACATAGAGTTGGTGCGTCTCTTATCGCTTGGCCATTCCCAGGAGGAAATCAGTACACTGTTTAAAGATCGAGATGTGAGTCCGAGTAGTTTAAGCTCCATTGAAAAGCGGCTGAATCGGTTAAAAATTCAGTTTAAGGCAAACAATGCCATTCACTTGGTGAGCATTGTAAAAGATTTGGGGTTAATTTAGTCGCCTACGGTTACCCGTAATAACATTCCGATCATTAATCTTATCCTTGTAGTGTTTGATAGCCAAAAGGCTTTCACATTGGGGAGCATAGAAAAGACACTGTAAAAGGTGTCTTTTTTTTTTGTGGTTACGGATTACCGTAAGGAAAATGTGGTTTTGAATTGTAGGTTTGGACAAACTAACAACCAACTCCCGATGAAAATTACTACGCTTACTTTACTTCTACTCCTTTTAATTGTTCCTAAATCGAATGCCCAAGACGACGGTCTTCTCGGAGCTGTAGCAGGTGTTGCTGCTATAGGCGCCGTCATTGTAGCAGTAGACCAAATGAAGGAACAAGCTGAGCTGAATGCCACCGAATGGTTACTCAACAACCATCCTGAAATGAATAGTTTTTCTCTCAAAACGCTTTCGTTTGATGGAAAAAAAGCCAAGGATATGTCATCGGTTTCGGTAATTACTTATAAAATCCAAGAGTTTGAACTGCAGGATAAACCAGAATTGGATGGTAAAAAATATGTTTTATTTGGTTTCACAAGTTACGGCTGGGCCAATGAAATGGGTGTTGATTTAAACCGAATTATCTGGCATATGATTGATAAAGAAGAGTGGATAAACATGATGGTAGCATACGTAAAAACAGCTTCTCAGGAACAAAATGAAGAAAAAATTAGAGATTTATTAAAAAGCGGCAAAATTGTAAATAAAGGCGTGCGTGAAGGATTTGATCTTACTATACCTTTTTATCGGATGAATGGTGACATGTATTCCGTACAGGACTATAATGAGATGATGAAGTTAATCTATAATGAACGGTCATTAGGCATCTACCTAAAAGCAACTGAAAATCTGGTACAAATTGGAAGAGGCGACATAATTGATATTCATGAGTTTTTTACGGAAAACGATTAGTTGTCAAAAGAAAACTTTAGCACTTATTTTAATACGAAACTAATTTTAAAAAAACATATCATGGCAAAATCAAGCGGACTTAAAAACGCGCCTAGCACGACAGGTCGTCCATCAGGAAAAGGGAGGAGCAACAACCCTTCGAAAATTTCTGGTGGTAAAACTTCAACAAATAAAGGTACTAGCAAAAAATAATTAGTTGGCCTTCAAGCGTCAAGTTCAAATATAAAATCGATTGATCTATGAAATCATCCTCACAAACTTCAAACTATAAAGAAAAATTCCTTGAACGTTATAAAGACAAAGATCAAAATGAGCTTTTAATAGAGCTTATTTGGGTTCTTCGAAAAAATTTCGATAAAAATGAAAAGATTCGTGAGAATACGTCGAAATTAGTATGGTGGTTGATTGCTATTCCAATAATTATCGGACTTATAATTGGGTTTATTTCATTAGCAGGTATTGCTTCCTTGTAGACTCAAAAAATTAAACTAATTCAACTTTTGTAAAACCTATAAGTTTCCTAGTAAAGTATGAATATTGATTAACAAGTTGAAATAAATCAAATAATGAAAAAAGCACTTCTTTTATTCCTATTCCTAAATGCGTCCGTATCGCTTATAACTGCCCATGCTCAATCTATGAGCTGCCAAGAAGTTTTTGAAATTGTCACCGAGAATTATGACTCTAAAAACCAAGTGTCTTGCTATGGTTCTAGTATGTTAACCAAAGCTATTTATTATAAACTAGACGGGATGGGATTTGTAGTGGGATACCTGAAATCAAACGAATTCGATTTCAGAGGTAAGCCCTATATTTTTTGTGGGATTTCTGATGCCCGTTGGAGATCATTTAAATCGGCAGGAATGTACGGCTCCTGGGGTAAATCATTTCATGAGTATATAAGGGAGTATACGTGTGATTGTGATTAAGCACTCCCACGAAATGAAATCGACTAAGACGTACGTACCCATCACTGTAAACTAAGTGAATCTACGTATATCAGAAAATGAATGATTCTCTTATATTTGAAAGTATATCAAACCCCAGTCCATGAACAAAACTTCCCACAACAAACTAGTTTCTTTTATTTGGTCGATAGCAGACGATTGCCTTCGCGATGTATACGTTCGTGGAAAATACCGCGATGTGATTTTACCCATGATCGTATTGCGCCGATTAGATGCACTTCTCGAACCTACCAAAGATGCGGTGCTTGAAGAGGTTGTCTTTCAAAAAGATGAACTTAATTTTACAGAATTAGATGCCAAAGGCCTAACGGATGCCTCTGGTTATGTGTTTTACAATACTAGTAAATGGACACTTCAGCAATTAAAAGACACAGCAACCAATAGCGCACAGTTATTACAAGCCAATTTTGAAGATTACCTAAATGGTTTTAGTCCTAATGTCAAGGAGATCATTCAGAAGTTTAAACTACGATCCCAAGTGGCGCACATGGCGAACAAAGATGTGCTGCTTGATGTTTTGGAAAAATTTACTTCCCCATATATCAACCTTACTCCTTTTGAAAAGGAAGATCCAGAGGGTAGAAAATTGCCGGCGCTATCCAACTTGGGGATGGGCTATGTATTTGAAGAATTGATTCGGAAATTCAACGAAGAAAATAACGAAGAAGCCGGAGAGCATTTTACACCTCGTGAGGTGATAGATTTGATGACACACATCATTTTCGACCCCATAAAAGATAATCTACCTCCTGTAATGACCATTTATGACCCGGCGTGTGGTAGCGGGGGAATGCTAACGGAAAGCCAGAATTTTATTAAAGATGAGGAAGGGAGCATACGCGCCCTTGGAGATGTGTATTTATTTGGCAAGGAAATAAATGATGAGACTTACGCCATCTGTAAATCTGACATGATGATTAAAGGGAACGATCCCGCCAATATACGTGTGGGCTCTACTCTTTCTACCGATGAGTTTGCTGGTAAAAGTTTCGATTTTATGCTTTCTAATCCGCCCTACGGAAAATCATGGAGCAGTGAGCAGAAATATATCAAGGATGGTAAAGATGTGATTGATGAACGATTTAAAATTCAACTATCCAATTACTGGGGTGTATTGGAAGATGTTGATGCCGTTCCGCGTTCTAGTGACGGACAACTCCTATTTTTAATGGAAATGGTTTCTAAAATGAAACCCCTTTCCCAAAGTGCTTCTGGATCTCGCATTGCTTCCGTTCATAACGGCAGCAGCCTTTTTACTGGTGATGCGGGTGGAGGCGAAAGCAATATACGCCGCTATATAATTGAAAACGATTGGTTGGAAGCCATCGTTCAACTACCCAACAACCTGTTTTACAATACCGGTATCACGACCTATATCTGGATATTGACCAACAACAAACTAGCGCAGAGAAAGGGAAAGGTGCAGCTCATTGATGCAGGCAAATTATTTAGAAAACTTCGTAAAAACCTTGGAAACAAAAACTGTGAGCTTTCGCCACATCACATCGACGAAATTGTGGCCTGTTATACGGCATTATCTTCCAAAGAAAGTGAAGATGAAAACTCTCTCGCAGCACAAGTTTTTGACAATTCCGATTTTGGATATTACAAGGTAACCATTGAACGACCCCAACGCCTTAAAGCCCAATTTACCACAGAACGCATTGAAACCTTGCGCTACCATAAATATTTGGAAGAACCGATGCAATATGCTTATCAGATCTATGGCGATGCGATTTACCGCAACCTTAAAGAATATAAGCAAGAAATCCTGGATTGGTGCGAAAAACAAGAGTTGAACCTTTCTTCTGCCAATAAAAAGAAATTGACACAAGAAGCGACGTGGAAAAAACACCTAAAGCAGGTGGAACTCGCCAAAAAATTACAGCCTCATTTTGCAGATGAAGTCTTTACCGACTTTAATGCGTTTACCAAAGAAGTAAACCGAATTATTAAGAGTGAAAAGTTGGACGCCTCGGCCAGCGAAAAGAAAGCGGTCCTGCAAGCAGTGAGTTGGTATGATGCGGAAGCCGAAAAGGTGATCAAGAAAAAAGAAAAAATTAGTGGGGAAAAATTAACAAAATTATTGGCGCATTTAAGGTGTGCCAAAGACCAATTGGCCGATTTTGGATATTACGCCACCGCCAGGCCCGATGAGTATATTATGTATGAAACCGAAAGCGACTTGCGTGATACTGAAAATGTACCGTTAAAGGAAAATATTCATGCGTACTTCTTGCGCGAAGTACAACCTCATGTACCAGAAGCTTGGATTAATCTAGATGCAACTAAAATTGGGTATGAGATTAGCTTTAATAAGTACTTTTACAAGCATACACCATTGCGTAATATAGTAGACGTTACCAAAGACATTTTAGACTTAGAAAAACAAAGCGATGGTTTAATTGCAGACATTTTAAACTTGGTGTAATGGTAGAAGTTGAAAATAAAATACAACGTTACGAGAAGTACAAAGATTCTGGCGTAGAATGGTTGGGAGACATTCCTGAACATTGGGAAGTTTTACCACTTTTTGCTTTGACAAAAATTAAATCGATTACAAATAATAATGGATTAGAATTATTATCTGTTTATTTAGATAGAGGCGTAATTCGTTTTTCCGATGTTACAGAAAAAAGAACCAACGTTACAAGTTTAGATTTATCAAAATATCAACTTGTAGAAGCTGGGGATTTCGTTTTAAATAATCAACAAGCTTGGAGAGGTTCGGTTGGTGTTTCTAATTATACTGGAATTGTTAGTCCTGCTTATATTGTTTTAAGTTTAAGTAATAATCTAAATCCAATTTTTGCAAACTACCTATTCAGAGATGGTTCAATGGTTTCTCAATATTTAATAAATTCAAAGGGAGTAGGAACTATTCAAAGAAATTTATATTGGCCATCATTAAGACGATCTAATATAAGTCTTCCACCACTTTCAGAACAAACCAAAATAGCCCAATTTTTAGACGATAAAACTACCAAAATAGATGAAGCTATTACCATAAAAGAGCAACAAATAAGCTTGCTGAAAGAACGCAAACAAATTTTAATACACAAAGCAGTAACACGTGGTTTAGATGATAGTGTAACTTTAAAAGATTCTGGTGTGGAGTGGATTGGCAAAATTCCAGCGCATTGGGAGGTGAAAAAGTTAAAATATGTTTTAAAAACCCAAGGACGTATAGGTTTTAAAGGGTATACCACATCAGATTTAGTAGATAAAGATAAAGGTGCGTTAACCCTTGGTGCATCACACTTAGATTGGGAAGGGAATATTATACTAAAAAAACCAGTTTATATTTCCTGGAAAAAGTACTATGAATCACCAGAAATAATGGTTTCAAAAGGAGATGTTATAATAGTACAAAGAGGCTCAACTTGTGGTAAGGTCGCATTGATTGATAACGATTATGGTCCTACAACGATTAACCCTAGTTTGGTTTTATTAAAAGAAATCATTGGACATCCACAGTATATGTTTCTTGGAATTAAAGTTGTTCTAAATGGTATTCTTAATCTAGTTAGTAAGACTGCAATACCAATGCTTTCTCAATTTCAAATAGATAATATTGAAATTCCATTTCCAAATAAAAAAGAACAAAAAGAAATTTCAGCATATATAGATATTGCTTCTCAAAAAATAGAAACTGCAATTGGTTTAAAAGAGCAAGAGATTGAAATGTTAAAGGAGTATAAGAGTAGTTTGATTAATAGTGTGGTGACGGGGAAGGTCAGGGTGTGTTAAAAATAAAATAATATGGCAGAAGGAAATATATCAAAAGATTTGAAATTTGAAGATTTACCCGATTATAAATCTGTAGTCGATAAATTGAACAAAAGAAACTATCCTAAACATCTTATAATGGGTAATGGTTTCAGTATGGCATACGACCACAAAATATTTTCATACAATGCACTATATGATTTTATTGAAAAGTTGAAGGACCCAACCTTATCTAAATTATTTGAAGTTATTAATACAAAGAATTTTGAGTTAGTAATGCGTCAGTTAGATAACTTTATCGAAATGGCTAAAGCTTTTGATGAAGATGGAAAATTGACTAAAGCACTAACAAACGCAAATTTACTATTACAAAAAAGCTTAATTGATGCTGTAAGCTCATTACATCCAGAACATGTTTTCGAAGTTTCAGAAGAAAAAAGTAAATCTTGTTTCAATTTTTTAAAAGAATATTTAGATAAGGAAGGAAAAGTTTTTTCTACTAATTATGATTTGTTATTGTATTGGGTTTTAATGAGAAATAATCCCAATAGTTCAAACGATGGTTTTGGAAGAGAGTATTTAAATCCAGTAGCCACAAGAAGAGGCCAAGAGGATGCCGAATATGGAGACTTGTATTGGGGAAAGTATAAAGATGAACAAAAGGTGTTTCACGTTCACGGTACTCTTCCAATATTTGACACAGGAACGGAAATAGAAAAAGAGGTTTATCGAGACCGCCAATATTTATTAGAAAATATAAAAGAACGAATGGATAAGAAAGAATATCCAATATTCGTAACTGCTGGTGATGGTAAAGAAAAATTAAAACATATTTATCATAATAGATACTTAACTCATTGTTACGATAAACTTTGTGATATTACTGGCTCGCTTATTTCATTTGGTTTCAATTTTGGTGAATATGATTATCATATTATTGACGCTGTAAATAGAGCGTCAAAAAGAGGAGCGCAATCAGGTGATAAGTTATTTAGTATTTACATTGGTGTTTATTCAGAAGATGATTTAGAATATATAAAAAGCATACAAGGAATGTTTGATTGTAAAGTAAATGTGTATAATTCGCAAACTGCTAATATTTGGGGATAGGTAAATATGAAAGAATTCGTTTTACAACTTAAAAAGGATAAAATAGAGCTTTACAAAAAAGACTATCATGAAATGGTTGCAGCTTATAATAGAGAGGCTGCTACAACTAGTGGTTATAATGGCAGGCAAATATTAGAACTTCTGCAAAACTGCGATGACCAACAATCGGAAAGTGTTGTTATAGAAATTGATAGAAAGAATAATAGACTTTTAATAGCAAACAAAGGCATACCGTTTTCAAGAGCTGGCTATAGGTCGTTAGCAACAAGTAATTTATCCTCTAAAATAGACAAAACCCAATATATTGGAAATAAAGGATTAGGTTTTAGGTCTATCTTAAATTGGTCTAAAAAGGTATCAATTTATAGTAATGGATTTAAGGTTACATACTCTAACGAAAATAAAGAAAAGGCTTTCGATAATGCTTTTGATCCAATAATTAAAAATGAAATAAGAGAAACTTACAATTTACAAAGTACAATTTATCCAATACCAGTTTTATCTGTTCCAGAAATAATTGAAACGGATAATTATAGCGACTATGCAGCGGTTATTGAGTTAAACTATAAAAGTGATTTTATAGAAAGTATAGATAATCAAATAAAAGCTATCACATCAGAAACTATTTTGTTTCTGCATTATATTAAAAGTATAAAGTTTATTGGTTTTGATTTCAAAACGGATATTCATATTGATAGAGAAACTGAGAACTTAGTAAAAGGGAGTGTTCAGAAAATTACAAACGATGTTGAGACTTGGGATGTTTATCAAGATGAGGGTGTATTGCCTGTGAGATATCAAAACCAGCAAGGTATAACTGAAAATTATCAGATTCGTATTGCAGTTCCTAGAAACAAAACCAAAAGCTTTTATAAACTGTATTCCTTTTTTGCTACTAATATTAATCTTTACTTTCCTTACATCATTCATGCTACTTTCGATTTAGACCAGAACAGAAAGCATTTGGAAAATTCTGATAAAAATAAATTTGTCGTAGAAAAGTTAACTCAGTTAATGTGTAAAATGGCATTGTTTAAAACAGAAAACAAAGTAGATTGGTCAGCTTTTAAATTATTGCAATACAACACTGAAAACGAAAATTTACAAGAATTAGGTTTTTATAAAAAGCTAGATGAGGTTTTACAGAATGAAAATATTATTCCTTGCGCTAGTGAAAAGTACTTTTCGCTAAATGAAGTTGTTTACTTGGATGAGAGTTTTGCTAACTTAATACCTTTGGGTAATGGAGGTGATATTTTTAAAAAACATATAAAACCAGTGTTTTTTGGTGTTAACTTCAGTGTATTAAAGCCCAAATTCGGAGGATACAAGTATTTTGTTGATTTAATTGATAAATGGAGTGAGTCTATCAATGATACTAAGCTTAGAGCTCAACTAATTGAATATTTAGTTAAAAGAAATGATTTAAAAGGACTTTCAGATTCATTCAATGTTTTAATTAACGAAAAATCAAAAGTAATTGATAAAAAGAATGAAATCTTTACACATTTAAATAATGATTTAGAAATACCTGATTTTTGTTTAATTGAAGTGCTGCATCCAAGTCTTTTTAATAGCTTAATCAATGTTTTTAAAATTAAGGAAGATTCAAAAAAGGATAGAGCAAGAGCTTTGCAAGGTCTTTTAAAAAGTATTGCTAATGTTCATTCCTATGAATTTATTCCGCTTTCTAGAAAAATAGTAAACAATACACACAGTCATTTTGTAAAGGAGCCAGAGAAGAAAATAGATACAATTAAAAAAATGATTTCTGCGCTTTATAATAATTATGACCCAAATACAAATTATACTTCAATTGGTGTATTAGATGTTCCTTTGTTAGATAAAACTAATAAAATAACAAGAGCATCAGATTTATATTTTTCTGATGATTATCCTATTGGACAAATTTGTTTTGACATTTTCGGTGAGACACATCAAAAAAGAAATCAAGTCAATAGTTTTGAATCACTTGGTTTAGAGAATAAAAACATAAACGATGTACAAAAGTTTTTGTGTTGGTTAGGAGTAAACAAATTCGTTAATTATCATTATAGTACAATTACTAATACAAACCATAGTTATGTTAGAAGAGTTGTAGGTTATGCACCAACCACCACTAATGTACAAGTTTTAGACTTTGACGAAAGAGACGCCTTGTTAGAAAACTTAAGTCCTGAGCAATTTATTCTTTGGATAATTAATGATACTAAATTGTCAGATAATTTAAATCAGTTAGAAAAGAAGCATGGAGAAGTAGTTAAATTTAAATACCATGCTAATTATAGTAAATCCCACATTAAAAGTTATTTAGCAGAATTAATAGAAAAAGGTTTTTATAATTTTCGAAATCATTTAATGGATAATACGTTTAAATCTATTAATGATATAGAAATTGATTATTCTAATAGTTTATTTAAAAAACACAATATAAGAAGAAAAGATATTGATGTTGTTTTAAGACAATTAGGAGCTTGTTCAGATTTCAATGAGTTATCAATTGAGCGTGTTCAAGACATATTAGAAAAAATTAATACTGTTTACGATAATGGTAGAAATACTTCGGCCTATTACAGACGTGCTTATTTACATTTTGAAGAAAACGAAGAGCCTTTAACTAAGAATTTAAAGCTTTTTGCAAAAGACCACGAAGGACTAAAATTATTTAATCAAGATCAAATTTATTATAGTGATAAGGTAAAATTACCAAATAAATTGAGAGCGGAGTTTCCTGTATTTAATTTCCCTAAAAGGTCTGGAGGCAAAAAAGCCATTCAGTTTTTTGGAATAAATGATTTATCTGAGATTGAAATTGAATTAGATGATTACGATAAAGATGAATTGGTTACTAAATTACTTCATGATTATTTCGTTGAACTTTATCCATTTATCCTAATTCACAGAATAAATGCTTTGGATAATGAAACTACTAAAAGAAAAGACGCATCGAAATTACAGCAATTGGTTATCAATGTATGTAGTGAAGTTGTAACTAAAGTTGACAATAAATTATTTATACTAGATGATTATGAGTTTATATTTTTAGAAGATTCTGGATATTACTTAAAACTACCAAAACAAGATAATTTAGAGGGAATTAAAAAACACTCAAATTTTAAAGATACTATTGCAGATATTTTATCACATTTATTTGATGTTTCTGGTCATAAGAGTGATTTCAGAGCATTGTTGTCAACTGATTTAGAAGATGTAAAACACATTACTAAAGTCAATTTTGGTGAAGATTTGCTAGATGAAACATTAACTATTTTAGGTTTTTCAAATTCTACAATAGCTTTTTGGACAACTATTTATAGGATTAAAGGGCAAGAGTTAAGTTTTGATGAAGAGAGTTATGTAGATATAAACCAAATAAATAAAGATTTAGATTTATCGTTGCAATCACATTTATCAGATTATGCCTCAATAAACAAAGAAAGTAATCTTCCTTATTTAAAGGATTTGTTTTCAATATTAGATATTTCAATCATAGATTATAATTCTTATAGCATAAATAGCTTAGACCTATATGATTTCCATTTAAAAAAACTAACAGCTTTTTTTATAAATAAATTTAACATCTTTAAACAATCTCTTCATAATTCTTCTAAAACTATCGAGCTTCGAGAAAACTTTCTTCAAAAATTACACGATTTTGAAGTTAGGTTGGATGTTTATGTGAAATCAGTTGCATTAGAAAATAGATTTAAGTTTTCGTTAACTCTAGAAGAGTACTTCAATTTATTTATGCAAATAGAATTTGAAGAAGTGACCTTAATTGAGTTTAAGGACTTTAAAGATATTGATGATATATACGAAAAAAATAAGACACTATTATCAGAGGAGGAGCTTGAGTCAATAGAAAGTTCTAAAAAACTAGAAAGCTTGTTGTATTTTGAAATAGACATTGAAGCTTTAAAAAAAGAATTTTCAAAAGCTTCCAAAAAGGAATTCGTACCACTTACTAACGTAAGTAAACCTAATGGTAATGAGACTTTAAAAGAAAGGAGAGTTGGTTCTTTTAAAACTAAAAATTGGTCTGGATATAAAAATCGAAAAGGATTATTTAACCCTAATGGAAGTTCCAATAAAACTAAATCTGAAATAGGTAAAACATCAGAGGAAAAGGTTTACAATCATTTATGTAAAAAATATACGAATGAGTTTGTACATAATAAAGCCAAGGAAGATGAAGGTTTACATTACGATTTAAGGTATAGTCCAGACAAAGGGGAGACATACATATATGTTGAGGTTAAAACTTTTTCAAAAGATACTTTTATTATTTCTCGAGAGGAATACGAATTTGGTATAGATAAAAAAGAGTTATATGAAATATGGTTAGTTAAAAATGATGAACTAATTATTTTCGAACATAAACTTGAAGAATCCAATTTAGTTGTTAAAGACTATTACGTTGCTTTTTCAGAACTCGAAATCGCTTAAACACAAGAGAATATGCATAGCCAAACCAACGAACAAGCCCTAGAAGCTGCCATAGAAAAGCACCTTACAGGTGCCTGCCTAGAAGATATAAAAGAGCTAGGCAAGTCTATTGATACAGTAAATGAGGATGCAGAAGTCTATCGTTCTGGAAAGGGCTTTTTGGTTGGGCAACCGGCAAACTTCAATGCCCAATATGCTATAGACGAGCAATTCTTCTGGGACTTCTTACAAGAAACCCAACCGGAAGAATTAGAAAAACTCCAAAAACAAAGTGATTGGAAATTAAAAATTCTTCAGCGCTTTGATCGTATGATTAAAAGATATGGTGTGTTGCACCTACTCAAAAAGGGTTTAGAAGTTGACGATGCACATTTCACTCTATTTTATCAGTTACCGTTGGCGAGCAGCGGAGTCTCCGTAAAAGAAAAGTTTCAAAAAAATAGATTCAGCGTTACCCGTCAGATTAGATATAACCTAGACAAGCCAGGAGAAGAAATTGATTTAGTGCTTTTCATCAACGGGTTACCCATTATAACTATGGAACTGAAAAATCCATGGACTGGTCAAAATGCCAGAGTGCATGGGCAGCATCAATACCGAAAGCAGCGCGATAACCAACAACCTTTATTGCAATTCGCTCGTTGCGTGGTTCACTTCGCCGTAGATACGGATGAGGCGTATATGACAACAAAATTGGCGGGGGAAAAAACCTATTTCTTACCATTCAACAAAGGAAATAAACACGGTAAAGGAAATCCTGAATTACCTTTTGGAGCTATAGGACATCGTACTCAATATTTGTGGGATGAAGTGTTTACGAGAGAAAGTCTAGCTAACATTATACAACATTTTGTTCGCTTAGATGGAAAGAAGAAAGATCCTCTAAATGGTAAAACGCTTTTTTTTCCTAGGTATCATCAAATGGACGTTGTACGCAAAATCTTAGCAGATGCTACTAAAAAGGGTGTAGGGCAAACGTATTTAATTCAGCACTCCGCTGGATCTGGGAAATCCAATTCCATAACCTGGGCAGCCTATCAATTGATAGAAACATATCCTGAAAACGATACTGTTCCTGGTAGTAAAGGAATAGAAAAACCATTGTTCGATTCGGTCATTGTAGTTACAGATAGACGTCTGTTAGACAAACAGATACGAGATAATATTTCAGACTTTTCAGAAGTAAAAAACATCGTAGCCCCTGCCTATTCTTCAAAAGAGCTTCGTGATAATTTAGAGCAAGGGAAGAAGATTATTATAAGCACCATTCAAAAGTTTCCCTTCATCATCGATGGAATTTCAGATTTAAGCGAGAAACGATTTGCAGTTATAATTGATGAAGCGCATAGTAGTCAGAGTGGTTCAGCTCACGACAGTTTGAATACTGCCATGGGGCAGCAAGTCACTGAGGAGGAAGATATGGATGCACAAGATAAAATTGTAAAGGCCATGGAAGCAAGAAAAATGCGTGGAAATGCTTCTTATTTAGCTTTTACGGCAACTCCAAAGCCTATTACCCTTGAAAAGTTCGGAGTACGACAAGAAGATGGTGATTTTGTTCCTTTCCATCTTTATTCAATGAAGCAGGCCATAGAAGAAGGATTTATTCTAGATGTACTTTCTAATTACACTACGCTCAGGAGTTACTATGAAATTGAGAAGTCGGTAGATGACAACCCTTTGTACGATAACAAAAAAGCACAAAAGAAATTAAGGGCTTATGTAGAGCAACATCAACAAACCATTCAAACCAAAGCCGATATAATTCTAGATCATTTCATCCCTAACATTGTCAATAAAAAGAAATTGAAGGGCAAGGCCAAAGCAATGGTTATTACGCAAAGTATTGCCTCTGCAATTCGATATTATAAAGCATTACAACGTACTCTTAACGACATGGGTAATCCATTTAAGATTATCATTGCCTTTTCTGGTGCTAAGGAAGTAGACGGTATTGAATATTCTGAATCTGAAATGAACGGGTTCCCTGAAAAGGATACTAAAGACAAGCTTAACGAAGAAGCCTATAAAATATTAGTAGTAGCCAATAAATATTTAACCGGATTTGACCAACCGAAACTATGCGCTATGTATGTTGACAAAAAACTACAAGGCGTGTTAGCTGTTCAGGCGTTATCACGATTAAATAGGGCGGCAAATAGTCTTGGAAAAAAGACCGAGGATTTGTTCGTGTTAGATTTCTTCAATTCAACCGGTGACATCAAAGATGCGTTTGACCCGTTCTATACCGCCACTTCATTAAGTCAAGCCACTGATGTTAACGTATTACACGATTTAAAAAGTGTATTGGATGATGTTGGTGTGTATGAGTGGTCTGAGGTAGAAACTTTCAATGAAAAATTCTTCAATAAGGAAGATGCTCAAACGCTTAGCCCCATCATTGAGAGGTCCTCTGAACGTTTTATACATGAATTGGAGCTAGAAGATGATGAGAAAGCCGATTTCAAAATAAAAGCTAAACAATTTGTAAAAATTTATGGTCAAATGGCTGCTATAATGACTTTTGAAGTTGTGACTTGGGAAAAGCTTTTTTGGTTTTTAAAGTTTCTTATTCCTAAACTCCCGGTTAAACCAGACACAATAGACGGTCTAGATGAATTACTAGAAGCTGTCGATTTATCAACTTATGGTTTAGAACGGGTTAGATTGAATGAAAGCATTGGTTTGGATGATTCAGACAGCGTTGTTGATCCCCAAAACCCAAATCCCAGAGGGGCGCATGGAAGTGAAGAAGAAAAAGATCCGCTAGATTTGATCATACAATCTTTTAATGAACGATGGTTTCAAGGTTGGGAGGCGACACCAGAAGATCAACGTATAAAATTTATAAGCCTAACAAAATCCATACAAGCGCATCCAGATTTCCAATCTAAAGTCGCCGAAAATTCAGATGAACAAAATAAGAATTTGGCATTTCAAAAGATTTTGGACGATGTGATGTCCAAACAGCGTAAACAAGAATTAGATCTGTATCGCTTATACGCAAAGGATGAAACTTTTTATAGAGCTTTTTTTGACACTATGAAACGTATGGCGACTATTGGTGACAATGGAAATACTCAGATTTAAAGCTTCATCAACAAGGCATTCTATTTTACATATGATTAAAACCGTCCTCAAAATAAACGCATCCGCCTCTGCTCGTGAAAGCAGCTTTTCTTTTTTCTGTGAATCACAACTCGACAGTTTCAATGACGCTTGCATTAATTTAATCAATACCCCTTGGGCTGACTCAGGAAGGGCTTACACGATACTGAAATCAATGAACGTATCATTTTATTTGTCGCGAGACCACCCCCTCCGCCCATGCCTTGGTTTCCGGACTAAAACACTCTAAGATGGCATCGGTGCCCAAGACACTTCCCTTGGCATTTCTGCCTACCACCGCTATAGGGACCCGTTTGTCAGGATGGTCTGGAACACGCACCGTAGCATCAGGATACGTAGCAATACCCAATCCTTCATTTACCGCATGTATTAAATTATGTTTTTTCAAGGATTGAATCAAGGCGTGCTGCAATAGATTCAAGTTGGGTGTATCTAATACTGAATTACACAACATCCCAGCGGTTATAGTGAGCTTATCTTTCCGTAGACGCCATCCCTGGGACATCATGGAAACGTCCGGATTATTAACAAATCCTACATCTAAAATTCCCGCAGCTTCCAATGCCAACACTTCTAGCATGCTTTCTACTGGAGGTCCGTATGAATAGCGTTTGGTAAATTCGTCAACCGTAATCAATTGGTTCATCACCTTCCCCGAAACACCACTAAAGGCAAACAATCGGTATAATAATGGTTGCAAATGTCTCCAAATCTGCCCCATGGTATAGTCTAAAGTCGGCAGGGATTTCCCTAAGGACATAGCAATGGTTTTTTTAAGATACTCTACAACAGGGAGGCCTGTATCCAACAGACTTTCATGACGTATATCGGTGTCTTTCAACCACGCCAACACGACGGCTTCCAATGTTTGCGCATCATCTTTAGTACCTGTTATGCGAAGGTGAATTGGTACCGCTACCTCGGCAAAGGCATTCAACACAAATTGGATATCCTTCTGCTTTTCAGCTTCAGCCAATGCATTGCGTATGGTAAGTTCAAAGGCGTTTTTTTGCTGTTCATCGGGGATGAATTTGGCATCTACTTCTCTTCCATAGGGCTTAGGAACCAACGGTAGTCCATCATGACTATAAGGAATAATTTTACGCACACAACCTTTGGAAGGTTCAAACTCTAAGAAATGGCTCCCATGCTTTTTATGGAATGAACCAAAACGATAACTAGTTAACTGTTTCATGACATCCAACATTGTCAGTCCGAATCCCTTAATAATCACATTTCTGTTACCCAGATCTTCGCGCGCTAATTGTTTCTTATATGGATCATGGATGTATATGGGTTTGCTGTTAATAGAGGCGTGTTTTTTATTCGCAGTGTCTTCTTCGGTATCCTCTGTAGGAAGATGACCCAGAGTGAGTAGGCACTCATCTACACGATAGGTAACATTATTCGTGGAGAGTGAAATAATTCGATCATCATATTCTAATTGTGTAACTTCCTCTTTAATCAACTTGACCTTCCCTACCTCTTCCAGACGCAAATACATACTTTTGGCACGTTGATGTAAATACTGCCCCATTTGTGAACGGGCTGGGTATTGGTCTTTATCGCTGTTAATATCATATAGCATTTCATTTTGAACACACCAAGTGACATAAGAAGGGAAAGAAGGTATCGTGACACCGTTCCAAACTATTTGTTCCCTTCCTTTCAGATCGACGAGTGCACGATGGGAGATATTAATACAATTGGTTTCGGGTTGGTCTAATCGCCAAGCAAGGCCGGTACCCATTTTTTGGCCAGCATCAAAAAGTAATATGGTATCCAGCTGGAAGTTATCGCAATCAGCAGCAGATAGGATGAGATTTTCTAAACATGCAAGTCCTCTTGGACCAAAACCTACAATGGCAACGTTCATTTTCTTTGAATTGGATGCTTAAAGGTCGCTATTTGAAAAATCCTAAAACCTTAGAAAGACGTTAAAATTTAAGCACTGTTTGGATTGAGTAGGAGGAAATACAAATTTTTAGTTTTATCGATTCTGCCTTACGTTTTATCCAGTTTGGCCATATCCTTGAACTCTTGGACCTCCACACCCTCTGGAATCACTACGGTATATTTCGACATATCGACGTTCTCCTCGATGCTAATGGCAGTATATTTCATTTGACACCACTCTGCGAAGCAATCTCCATTCCCAGGTAGATACCCGGAAGCATATCGGGCATTTGTTGCAAGGCTTCGGGGCGTGATATTTTTTCGGTGCAACAATAGGTAGACGAAGCTCCTTCGGCACCTGTCATTACTGCTTTTTTACATTCATATCCCAAAATGCTCTTAGTTCCGTTGCTATATTGAATATCCAAATTCTCGGCTAATTCGTCTGCCTCATCGTTGAGTTCATTCAGATTGCCAAGGAATATCATATTTCCATCATACTCGAAACGAGCATGATCATAGTTTGGGTGTCATTTATGTCCGCTTAAACGTTTCACCTATCGGTTCGCGTTGTGGTTCAGCTTTCGTTTCATGATGAGATAGACTCCCGAGATTGAAGGGTGTAGCTTTCTTTTTAAGTTTTCGTTAGCAGATCTACTGTAAAATGCATTGTATATTTAAACATGATTCTAACACTAATAATAGCATGGCTGGTTGCCACAACATGCATGACAGGGTTTAGCTATTTATTTTCAACAATCTTGAATGAAAATTTCAAGGAACCTGTCTTACTAACCGACCTTTTAGGTAAGGTTTTTCATATCGAACTTCCCGTATGGGTTGGGTGGCTCGTTCATTACCTGACTGGAATCTTATTCCTAGTATTGTTAATAGCGGCATATTCACTTACAAATGTTGACATCTCTGTGCTATGGGGTATTATTTTTGGAGCATTTTTAGGAGGGATAGGCATTGTGATGTGGAAAGGACTTTACAAACTCGCCAATACCGATCCGCCCACCCATACCCGGCTGTTTCACCTGCAACTTATCATCGCACATATTTTCTTTGGAATGGGAGCGATAGGTGTAGAACGGTTCTACGATGCCTATTTAAAAATGTGGTTATAAAAATTAATCTGTACCTGACTCTTTTTCTTCTTCCTCTATTTCCTCATCTGAAATCAAATAGTGGTCTTTCCCCAATCCAACAATGTTGATGATATTGGTGACCGTGGTATAGAGCATCAATATGACCGTAATCATCATCCCACTGAGGATGGAAGACGAAATCAACGTGGCCCAATAAATCGCGTCGAACCACGTAGTAGGCACATTTTCAGCTTCAGTAATGGGAATATTGAATAGCTGGAATAAAATCAACGCACCGACAAACAGAAACGTATCGAACGTAGCTATATTGAGAACCTGCTTGTAATGGGCTTTCTTCAATTTATTTTCAGTTCCCGTGCTGATACCCAATAAGGTGAGCAGTAGCGCCAAAATTGTAGCCGATGCCAGGACAATGGTGTTACATAGCATGTTGAGCCCAGGAAGCGAACTGGCAATTAGTTTTTTTGCTTCATAGCCAGAAACACTGCCCAATAGAAATACTGCCAATCCCAAAAACAGGGTAGCCACCATGCCCCCGTAAAACGCTTTTTTGTTCTTACGTATAAAATCTCCAATTTTTGTTTGTGCTGCCATATCTTGAGTGCTTTTACATTATTTCGTATGCGATCGGTTTAAACGTTCCCCCGTTGCTATCTTCTGCCGAACAAGCCGTAAGCCCCACCAAGAGATCCATTTCTGCCCGAATAATCAGGTGGTCCCCGGCTTTTGAAGTTGGGGGCAACACCGATATGTTTCCGTCGCTGTCATACTGCACATTCATAAATACATTGAAGGCGGTAGGGATGTCATCTGGCGCAATACCGAATGGTTCCAATGCCATTTCCAAATTCTCTTTACAGCTTGGATGGTACCCTTTATGATTGTACATGATTTCAAAGGTTTGCTTACAACAGGGTGCGAGCAAAAAGTCATTCCTGCCATTGGTGTCAAGTTCGATATATGCAAGTTTCCGACTTCGATTGCTCCATAAATAATTATCGGCTGTAATCTGGATGCACTCTTCAAAATCCAATGTCTTGCCAGAAGAAATCCGTTCTCTCGTATCTTCTGCATTAAAGAGCACCATGTCACTTACCTGTTCACCCTCGGGGTCGATTATTTTTAATTTTTGTCCTTTTTTAAGATAGAACGCGGTGCCGGATTGTGGTGGTATTATTTTACGCATTGTTTTGTTCTTTAAATTAAGTGACGTGTAACTTAAAACATTAGTGTTTACTTGTAAAAGGGCATTTCCAATCGGCTGCTACTGCCCTGCCGCTATATTGTCTTGCTTCGCTATTGGTGCCGAAATCTTCTAGCATCGGATTGATAGATCCTTGATATGCTTTATCCCGCTTTCTAATCAGATCCCGAACCCTTTCGTATCGTCCTGCACTTCGAAGCAATTCGAACTGGCTGTGTAGATTAAAAACAATCATCGGAAAAGGTGATGACCGTGCCCATCTAGAAGAATTCGGATGCATCCCCACGATGTAAAAGGAAGTCCCCAATAAACTGAAGCTAAAGTTCGGTGATTCAGGATCCGGACTGGTAGTTGTATCCCACGCATGTGTATCGATGCTGTGTAGTGTTTGCAACAAGTTCCATAGGGAATTTTCAAATTGTTGTTCGGTTTCAATCGTGGCATCTTCAAACACAGCAATAAAAGTTTGGAATTTCATAGAATCTTCCTCAACTTCATTTACATATGTTTTTAAATCGTTCAATAGAGTATATGGACAAAAATTATCCATATTTCCGTACGATTGAATGGTTACATTGTCATCGGCAATAACGCTCTGCGCCATGACACAGGGGTGGTCATCGAGAATAAACTCACGTACCAAGCCTTCCACATCTTCTTTTTCTTTAACTTCAACAGTAGTTTTCATTTTTTGATTTTATTTTTTAAATATATACTCAACATTAGGGCATTCAGAATGAAAGAAATTCCATTTGTCAATATGATTGGCCAATCTATTTTTAGTATTCCATACACGGTCCACAATCCTACCCCTAGCAAAAGTATGCTGAAAAAAACAGGGCTTATATCATCAACCTTATTAGTTTTTATGGCTTTATAGATTTGGGGAATAACCGCTATGGTCGTAAATATCCCTGCTAGGTAACCGATAATGGATAATAAGTCCATATTAACTTTCTTTTACATCTTTGAGCAACCAAGGCGATAGTTTATGGTCTTCATTGCTACTATGGAGTACTACAATATCTCCGGTGGTCTCGAAAACTACAGCACGGACTTCAGAGAGGTCAAGAACATTCGCTTCCCGGAGTTTAGACCGAAGATCTCCCTTGGTAACCCGAGCTTTTAGAAGATTATCTTCTAATATATCTGGGCCCATCATTAATAGGAGCGGTTCATTGTCGATAGCCCTTCTGAATGGTTTCCATTTACGTAGGAGTGCAGCAGTAAGTTGATACAGATAGACCATAAAAAGCCCTACAATCCCTTCAAGGAGCGTAACTGATTTTGATAAAATTGTTGTTGCAATTAAAGAACCCACTGCGACGGTCATTGCAAAATCGAAGCTTGACATTTTGGAGAAGCTACGCTTTCCAAAAATCCGTGTGAAAATAATTACCGCAATGTAAATAGCGAGTGTAGTGATGGAAATCGCAAACAGCGATTCCATATCGGAGTAGAACCATTTTTCCATGAGTCGATTATTGGTTGTGCACCAACACAAGAGTTGTATGCTAGTTTGGTTGTTTTTTCTTACTAGAAAATTACTATCTAATCTAAATTCCGGAAACAACATTAGCACTATTTAACCTGAAGTGTTAAGCTTATTAAAAAGTATAGGATATGAAAATACAATACTGCTATTATGATGAGCGGAAATCCCATAAAACCGCCACCGTTAAAATCAATTAACCGCCACGGTTAACCCGTCGTTATTTAAGCAACACATACATATTAAGTATCTAAGAATCGTTTTTTGCCAAGGCACTTCCCTACTGTCCAAGCCTTGCCACCGATTAGATAATAGCACGAAGCCTTTTTAGTTCCAGTACTGCCTCATTACCAAAGCGCGTTTCGATCAATTCAAAAAGTTCTTCATTGGTTTTGATATTGAGATCAACAAAGCTATTGATGAGCTGTTTAAATTTTTCCTTTCCCAGGTAGTTTTCAAACTGATGGAGGATCAAGGGTCCCTTTACATACATGGCCAGGTAGGACGGTCTTTCCTCATAATCTGCTAGTACCTTAGTATCGTTTTCAATTCGCTTTTGCTTCTCTTTTATATTGGCATCATACTCGGCTAGGCCGTACACCTCCCGTACAAAAACCATGGATAGGTATTCGGCAAACGATTCGGACAACCAATGGTGTTTGGTACTGGCATTGGCCTCGGAAAACCAATAATGTGCAAATTCATGACACAAAAAACCAGCCAGAGAAATTGCTTTTCGGTTTCTGATATCACTGAGGACGATGTAATTTTTTCTGGAATAGCCGACATCCTCTCTCGGACTCACTACTATTTTTCGCTTTTCCCGAAAGTCCTTTGGCGCGTCAATATATCCGTTCAAGAAATGCATTACGTTATCGGCTACAATTTTGACCGAATCAATTTTGGTGTCAGAATGCAGCGCATAAACCTCTACAAATTCTCCTTGGACCGTATGGAATTTTTTTGCGGCCGTAAATGAGACATCCAACCTCGGGATACTGTTCACGATCAACCAACCGCCATTTGCATCGGACTTACTAAGTTGGTCACCGGTGGTAACGGTGTATGAAGAATCTATTTGCAATGCCATCTCATACTCAAATTTTGGAAAACCATCGATAAAAGGAAGCCAGAACGAATCGATGTTCAGCTCCACCCAATCTTCCGTGATACGGTTCACTTGGTGGTCCACTGGAATTTTAAGGGAATAGCCCATATTCAGAGTCACTTTCTCCAAACCTTTATCCAACAGGGTCAGGATGATTCTGTTTCTTGCCTCATCCATTTCGGCTATGGATAGTTTAACGGATGGATCTGTTTGCAAATTATGTACTATCGCAGCTGGATTCAAATAAAGTTGAAGGGTGTCATTTTCAAAATAATTCGTTTTGATTTTTATCTCGACTTCGGCTTCCAACCCGTTTTCCTCTGGAAATACACCCAGTTTAAGTTGATAAAGGGGAAGGTCTTTCGATTTGCCGTTCTGAGCAGCTATGAACAACGGTAAAAGGACCACTGTACATAAGATCATTTTTAGTAGATGATGCATGATTTTCTATTTTGATTGATTGAATAATTGATTGATTCGCGCACAGCGAAAATGCAATAGTGATGGTTATTGCTCTTTACGTAGAAGGGTAGTGATGGTGTCTCATAAAGATAAACTAATTTTAAATAACCGCCACCGTTAAAATTAAATTAACGGCCACGGTTAACCCGCCGTTTTTTTACGAAAGGTAACTGGACTAATCGGCTGGCAGTGCGGCATCTATGTCACGCAGGTATTTCTCGCGAGCCATTGCAGCACCCTTTGTAGTGTAGAATTCAATATAAACCACAGTCCATGGCCGATACCGCTTGGTCCATCCGCTTCCTAAAGCATTATGGGATTTCATCCGTTCGATTAGATTCGAAGTATATCCCTTATACAATCTATCTGTTCTGTTAGAAGCCAAAACATACACCACAAATTCATCCATAAAAAAACGTAGCGGGAACTGGACTCGAACCAGTGACCTTCGGGTTATGAGATTTAATTAAATTCAATACCATTTATTAGATTGCTAAAAGTTAGATGTTTACATGTTTTCAATAAGATATTCACTCAAATTTTTGGGTAAGTTTTTGGGTCAACTAGCAATTCTTAAGAGAATAGCCTATCTACCACCTCGATATGATTTTTAATCGACAGCTTTTTCACATCCTCTAACCCGGGAAAATGCCGGTTATTATAGAATTGTTTAAATTCACGCATTGCTATGGAAATAAAGAACCATTTAGTATCCCTCAACAATTATATCTTGAGGCAGGCCAACTCTCATAAAATATCTTGCAAAAGCCTGTGATAAATGTTCACGATAAGGAGGCAATACACGGAATCTTTCTTCAAGAGCAGTTGAAACAGCTTTAAGATTATCGATGTGTATACCGTATACATTCCTGAAGTCGACCACCAAATAGTCATTAATACTAATATCCTCGTTTTTGTCAAGTAGATGGTAGCTGGGCAGATGTCCTTTCCTCAGTCTATCAATAATTTTTCCTTGGGCTTTTTTACTTTGTTGCTCTTTAGGAAGGTCTTGCATAAAATCTCCCAAACTCTTATAGTTACATACTAGCACAAGCTCGATCTTGCCATTTACTAGATCACAAGATTGTGACATAACAATTGAGTCAATTTCCTTTACGTCGACTTCCAATTCGGCCTCCGGATCAATTGTATTTGGAGGTATAATAATAGGACAATTTGGAATTAGGTCACCTTGTTCTAGTTGACCTGAATTGTTTAAAACTTTATACCAGTCAAAATCCATTAATCAATGTAAGTTTTCGGTGCGTATTTTTGAACACTGGCCACTCTCGCCCGAACTTTATATGATTTTTTGACCCTTAATTTTGAAACCACGTCAAAATTCTCCAACATAATATCCTGCCATGTTGCATGGGACCTGAATAGTTTTGTGTTCTGACCATCACTTACAGTGGTGAACGTCGTTGAACCATACATATCTTTCAGGTCCAACGTTCTAAGATTATTGTTTCTAGCCTGATAAGCCCACCTTACCGAGGAAGGGGTTCTAAGATATTGATTGCTCTTAGAATCCTCGACGACGGTCTTTACCGGAACATCCATTGCAAACAGAAAATGTAACATAATATCTTATTTAAAGGTTTCGTAAAATTCTTTTTTCGTGATTCTCTTGAATATAGTCCGTAGCTGGCCGTGGGAATTTTCAACCCACATTGTAAGTGACTGTCTCGAATATTGATCCTTTGGCCCCATTATTTTTGTTTCCATGATCAATCCTGTGTCAGTTGCCAGCCTTCCATATCGATAATCCAGGACAAAGTTATCCTCATTGAGCCGGTATTTTAAAAACAGCCGCATATCATCGCTTCCTCCTTCCCCGGGCAAAAAGGACTGATGCACGCCGAAATTGAAGTTCTTGTTCAGAAAATCCATCGGAGAGTCTTTGTTCGTATCAAGCGGAAAAAAATCAATATAAGCCAAACTAGGTGTAAATTCCAGCTTGGAGGCATCTGGGTATACGGCTACAAAAGCATCTATTACTGTATTAATCTCTGCAAGAAATTCTACCCAGTCATATTTTTCGTCTGTCACATTAACCGACAAAAGACCTGGTCCTATTTGATAGAGCGGATAACCCTTTTTCTCTCTGCGATACCTAAAAACAGTATTATTAGCCATCAACTCTACCGGAACATCTAAAGGAACCAAGTTTTCGCGAAACTTGAATTTTTCTTTGAGTTCATTGTAAAGGTCCCCATGAAGATATTGAAAAGTCTCTAAATCCGGTCTACCAGAGATTTTCCATTTCATTTCGAAAATAACCTCTACTAGTGGTGCATTTGGAAGTCTACTCATACAATGAATTTCTATTCAAAAATAATGCTAAAAACAAAAAACATACTTAAAATAGTGCCAAAGTTTAATCTCTTCGATGTTTTAATACTATATAATTGCGTAACAAACTGAATTATCAACACAAATAAATTACATGTCACTTGGAGGGATATTACGAATATAGTAATATTTTGACAAAAATCATTTTATGTATGAAACATTTGAACTTCAATACAGCTAAAATATTAGTATCACTGGTGATTCAATCATGTACTTTTGAAACACAGTGTAAGTTGATAAATTATATTTACAAGCATGGCCCAGAATACCAAAGTGAATGGGACAAAAAGCATGGAATACCTTCCTTAGCCAAGACAAGAGAATTGGTAATCGAAAGCATCAAATCTAAAAATCAGGTTTCCAACCCGAAGGTATGCCAAATCCCGACCATTCACAAATCATAACCCCCTAACTTACAGCTTTATAAAATTTTTAAATACCAACGGTCTGGTTCTTTTATTGGAAATCTGGGTAAGCTTTTGGGTAAGGATTTGGGTAAGAATCGGAAGGTTTCGGTATGAAAAAAAGATACAAAAAACACGAAAACCCCTGTATTTACAGGGGTTTTCCTTAGTAGCGGGAACTGGACTCGAACCAGTGACCTTCGGGTTATGAGCCCGACGAGCTACCTACTGCTCTATCCCGCGATGTGGACGGCAAAGATACAATAAATAGTCGCTAATTTTAACAAGAAATCATAAAAATTTCGAAAAACCCTGTCATACTTTTATCTTTAGATATGAGCAAGAAAGTACGAATCACCCTTATCACCATCGGTTCCATAATCGGCCTACTTCTTTTGGCACTGATTATCGGAAATATAGTGGTTAAAAATAAAGTAGAAAAATTCTTTACAACCGGACTGCCTGAACATATTGCAGCAAGTTATGGTAATCTAGACGTCCACCTCATCACCGGCACCATGACCTTTTCAGATATTTCGGTATCCCTGCAAGACACATCTAAAAAGGCAAAGCATACCCATGTAAAAACAGAAAAGCTCATTGTAGAAGATTTTAAATACTGGGACTATCTATTTAATAACCAAATTCATCTCGAGGCGATTCAAATTTCAAAACCAGACATCACCTATTACAAACACAAATATCAGCCTAACCAAAATACTACAAATTCAAGTACTGCAACTAATAAACCCTTACAACGAACGGTATTAATAGATAAATTTTCTATCGACAACGCCAAAATTACCATGTATGACGATACAACCGACTCTACCTTTTTATACGTGCCCGACATAATGGTCACCGTTAGCGGTTTGTATTTTGATAATGAAACTTTGCAAAAAAGACTCCCCATTACCTATAAAAACTATCAGGCTTCTACCGATAGCATCTTTCTAAAAGTAGGCGCATATGAAGCGTTGAAAACGGGACCTTTGCAATTAAAAAACAAAAAACTCACTGTAGACTCCATACGTTTGTACACAAAATATTCAATAGCAAAACATACCGAACTCCTTGAAAAAGAAAGAGATCATTTTGATGTATCTGTAGGAAGCTTATCTGTGAACAACATTGATTTCGGATTTACTAACCGACAATTCTTCTATAAAACGAGCAAAATTATATTCGATAAAATTGACGCTACCATATATCGAAATAAATTGGTAGCAGATGACACCAGAGAAAAACCGCTGTATAGCAAAATGCTTCGCGAACTCCCTATCGCACTTACCGTAGATTCGTTACTCATAAACAATAGCAACGTGCGGTATGAGGAAAAAGTAAAGGCTGATCAACCCCCAGGAACCATCCACTTCGACAATCTAAATGCTAACATAGAAAATGTAGGGAATACATATCCGGAAAAACAAAGCACCAATATGAAGATTACTTCAACGTTTATGCAAAGCACCCCAGTTAATGTTGATTGGACGTTCGATGTACAAGATACTTCTGATGCTTTCACTTTTAAAGCAGATATCGGGCCCCTAGCCGCAGAACAGTTGAATTCGTTTACAAAGCCAAATCTAAGGGCAGCATTAGAAGGAAAAGTAGATCAAACATTCTTCTCAATTTACGGCACCAGTAATCAGTCTGAAATTGATATGCGCATTAAATACGACCATTTTAAGGTGGACCTATTAAAAGAAGATGGCTCTAGCACTAAAACACTACTATCGGGATTGGTGAATTTATTTTTGAAGTCCGATAGTGAAAACGACAGTGAAGGATTTACAAAAGGCAGTGCCACGGTGCAGCCGGATAAAACGAAATCCTTTTTTAATTACTTATGGTTGAACGTGCGTGACGCACTAAAAGCTTGTTTACTATAATATTTTATTCCATAATCCATTTCATGGCTTCCATACGTTTTTCAACAGCAAAACTTTTTACGTTTATAGGCAGTAACAATTTCTCAATACTGGCGCACGCATGAATCCATTTTCGGTCACTCACGAGAGCTACCTTTCCTAAATTTTCCTTATGCTCATATTTAAAAAGCAGGTGCTCACTTATCGCAGGCAGTGTAAATCTTTCAACGCCTTGATCTTCTAGATAAAGATTTATAGAACCAAAGCGTTCAATTTTCTTTTCAATTTCGGCAATAAGCGATGCTGCGCGCTTTTTATTAAACACACCATCTTCAATTAGAAAACCGACTGTCTTCTCAGAAAAGCTAAAACTAGGACTCATATCAGGAGTTGAATGGTACTTAAAGGTACGCAAAAAACTTATTGCCCGAGATTTTCAGCAGAAAAAGAGTGCAATTCGCCTCCTTCGAATACTACGGAAACGGTAATGGGATTGCAACAAACTTCGCAGTCTTCTACATAGGTTTGGGAAATCGATGGGTCTAATAACATCGAAATCTCTTCCCAACAATACGGACATTGGAAATAATGCTCAAACATTAAAAATCTACATTTAATAACTGCCCTGTGAGCTGAAGTAGCTCCAATTCGGCCAACTTCGCTTCGTATTTGGCTAAATTCTTGTTCGTTTCTGCATTCAGTAAATTTATTTGTGCCTGACGCAGTTCTACCGAAGTGATTTGCCCTAACTTATACCGCTCTTGAGAACGTTCATAGTTATTGGTTGCAGTGACCACATTTTGCTCCTGAAGCCGAAATACTTCCAATCTATTAAGGTATGCATCATTGGCATTCGCCACATCACGCCGCACTTCATTCTCTATTTGCTGCAACACCAACTCTTGGGAATCTTTCTGGATACGGAGGTTTTTTACATTGGTAATGCCGCTTCCACCGTCAAATAAGTTCCAGGTTAAACTTATTCCAGCACCAAATCCAGTTGTGGTTCGCGAACTCGCAAAACTTGTTACCGGAAATTCACCCTGGGTCCATCCGTACGAACCATTAATGCCCACAGATGGTAAAAAAACTGCCTTGCTGGCCTTGTAATTGTATCCTGTAATGTCAATATTTTTTCTTGCCTGTTGAAGGCGCACGTTGTTCGTGTCAGATTGTTTAATGAATTCTTCTAACCGTAATTCTCCCACAAATACTACAGAGGTATCTACCGCAAAGCTACGTTCTAGATCGCTGTTCAAAACCACGGTGAGATCCCGCTTAGTATTGCGTAATTGCTGTCTAGAATTTAATAAATTAATACTGTCTGTCACCAAATCGACTTCGGCATTTAAGACCTCCAATTTATTAACCTGTCCGTATTCAAAACTATATTCGGCGCGTGTTAAACGATCTTTGGTATTCTGATACGTTTGCTCTAATACCGAAATATTTTCTGTAATGCGAGCCACCTCATAATACACAGAGAACAATTGCAAGAGTGTGGTTTCTATAGTCTGTCTTGCCTGTAGTTCCCCAAGGTTGTATTGTTCTTTTAAACTCTTGTAATTATAGAATCGCCCCAGCCCATCAAACAACGTATAATTTAAATTTACCGAAGCATTGTATTGGGTGCTTTCTGCACCATCAACTACGTTGGTTTCTCCGTTATTGAAAGTCACTTCTTGGTCTTCAATATTGTAAGAAGCTCCTGCAAGCCCCGTTATTGAAGGCAGGTAACCTGAATTTAAAATATTTTGGTTATTGTCTGCAACTTCAAGATCGTTATTGGCGATTTTAATGCCAAAATTATTTTCTAACGTTTCTTCTATTGCCTTTTTTTTACTTAAAAATTCTTGTGCCGAAATCGTCATAGAAACGAAGCAGCCCATCAATACTAAAAATGATCTAAGCAGCATGTTCTTCTTGTTTTTGCTCTTTTATAGCGCGTTCTACTTCTTCTTTTTGAACATCTTTCCCTGTTACGAGCCATTTAGCTCCCGCTTTGGTACTATTGGTCACCGAGAGTAATACAGGGAGTATGATTAACGTAAGTACCGTAGCGATTCCAATTCCGTAGGCAATTGAAATTGCCATAGGTTTTAAAAATTGCGCTTGTCGGCTTTTCTCTAATAGCAATGGTGCAATTCCCGCAATGGTAGTTAGTGAGGTAAGAAATATGGCTCTAAACCTAGAACGTCCTGCCTGATACAACGCTTCATCAAATTTCATCCCTTCGCGTAAATAGGTATTGAATTTTCCAATTAATACCAAACCGTCGTTCACCATAATACCAATAAGTGCAATAATACCGAGTGCAGACAAAATGTTAATTGGGAAATCGTGTATCCAGTGTCCCCATGCTACTGCAATAAAGCTGAAAGGGATCATGATCATGAGCAGTAGGGGCTGACTGTAACTGCGGAAGGTAAATGCGATGACTACATAAATTAAGAACAATACGATAGGTACTACCGTCCATGCCGAATCTGCTAGTTTACCAGCTTCTCGGTTTTGCCCTTCATACGAAACAGAAACTGTAGGATATTTTGAAAGTATTTCGGGCATGACGTTCGTTCTAATATCGGTCATGATTTCGGTAGCACTCCCTTTGGGGTCGTCCAAATCGGCATTCACCTGAATCTCTCGAAGTCCGTTTAAATGACTGATACTTTCATCACCCCGCTCAATAGAATAGGTGGCAATTTCACCAAAAGGAACCCGTTGCCCACCTGGCGTTACAATTCGCATTTCGTCTAGGTCACTTATCGATTCGCGATTACTACGGTCATAGCGCACCCAAACCCGAATTTCATCTTGTCCTCTTTGGAAACGCTGTGCTTGGAGCCCAAAAAATCCTGCCCGCACTTGGGCCATCACATCACGAAGGTTAAGTCCGAGTGCATACGCAGACTCGTTCAGTTCTATGTTTATTTCTTTGATACCTTCAGGGTCAGAATCGGTAACATCGGCAAGCAATGAGTTGTTTTCTAACGCAACTTTTAGTTCCGTTTTAGCCGCTTTTAGCTCTTCGGTGTTATTTCCGAGGAGTGAAACCGACACCGGGCTCCCCCCAAAATTACCACCAGAACCGAATGTGAGACGTTCTACACCATATACTCCGCCTACTTCATCCCGAATGGCGTTGGTAATCTCTGGCGAGCCAAAATCACGTTCTTCACCTGGTAACAAGTTTACATTCAGTGATGCCTTATTATTTCCGGGCCCCACGCGTTTGATAATATTTTCAACTACTTGCTTATTGCCTGTTTGCTTTTTAGTAAAATCTTCATTAACACGCCACGCAGCAGCTTCTACCACCGAAATTATGCTATCGGTAAGCTTCGGATTGGTACCTTCAGGCATCAATAAGTCGATACTCACACGGTCACTCGCAATGCTCGGAAAAAACGAGGCACGCACTACTCCACCCATAAATGAGCCCACGGTTAAAATCATAAGTCCCAACAAAATAGCAAGGGTCACAAATCGTTGGTTTAAGGAAAATCGTAACACCGGACTGTACAGGTTATCCCGACAATAGCGCATAAATTTATCGCCATATTTGTTGATTACTCGCAGCTTCTGAAAAACTTTAGCGATACCCTTCTTGTTTTTTCTTTCTTCTTCACTTTCGCGAACCAATGCTTTTGAGTGGGCAATGTGGGCAGGTAAAATAATGAGTGCTTCAATAAGCGAAACTGCCAGCGTAAGCATCACAACTACCGAAACTTCACTAAAAAAGTCGCCAATCCTACCATCGAGAAAAAGGAAGGTTGAAAAAGCCAATACCGTAGTTAAAATTGCTGAAATAATGGGCGGTAGCACTTCCATGGTACCATCAATCGCAGCTTTGATGGGAGTCTTTCCTTTTTCGTAATGTTGGTAAATGTTTTCTGAAATCACAATACCGTCATCAACCAGAATACCAATTACAATGATCATCCCAAATAGCGACAACACGTTGATGGTTACACCAAAGTTGGCGGCAAATATGAACATTCCCAAAAACGATATCGGTAATCCGAATGCCACCCAAAACGCCAGTCGTGTATTCAGGAATAAAGAAAGGAAGAGCAATACTAAGATAATCCCTACCGCTCCGTTTTCTAGCAGCAAATTGGTACGATCATTCAATCGAATGGAAGAATCACTTACCACATCAATTTTTACGCCTGTGTATTTCTGGTTAAACGTGTCTATGTACGCATTTACTTGCTCGGCCGTAGAAATCAAGTCTTCACTATTGGTATTGGTAATTTCTACGTTTACTGCTACATTTCCGTTGAAATAAGAAGCGTTTGGAGTTTCAGAAAACCGATCGCGCACTGTTGCCACATCTTGCAAACGCACGACTGTACCGTTGGCATTGGCACGAACTACTAAGTTGTTCAGTTCGGTGCCGTAATACGATCTGTTATTTGCTCGAATCAGATAATCTTCTGCTTCGGTTTTAATATTTCCACCGGTGGTAAGAATATTCGCTTCCGCAACGGCCGCAGCGACTTCAGAAAAACTCAAATTATACGCTAGAAGGTCGTTCTCCCGCACCGAAATTTCGATTTCTTCTTCTGGATAACCAGAAACCGAAATTTGAGAAATACCCTCCATGGCTCGAAGGTCGTTTTCTATCTGTCTGCCAATCTGTTTTAGGGAAGCCAATTCGATATTATCGCCGCTAATGGCAAAGTCTATGGTCTGGCGAATCCGTTCTTGTTTAGCGACTACCAAGGGTTCCATTCCTGTGGGGAAGTTAGGCACACGATCTACGGCATTCTTAACTTCGGCCACCATATCGTCGATATCTTCACCACTTTCAATTTCAACAGTAATGCTACCCCCATTCTCACGAGAGGTAGAAGTAACGCGCTCTACGCCTATCAGACCTTTTAAATTATCTTCAATTTTAAGAACTACCCCTTCTTCAATTTCTTCAGGAGCAGCGCCAGGGTAGGCAACGCTAATGCTAATAATTTCAGATTCTTGTAGTGGGAAAAATGACGACTTTAATTGCAGCATGCCTATTACACCGAAAATGGCAAAAGCAATGATTAGCACATTTACAGCAACATCGTATTTTATAAAGTAACTGATGACCTTTCTCATGCTATTCTACCGTTTCTGTGTTAGCTGAACTAGGTGTTGAACTCTCGTTTACCTTTACAAGCATGCCTGCGTAGGCGCCTGGAATCGATTTCGATAAAATTTTCGTTCCATCTGGCACACCTTGTACCACAACTTCTTTTGGTGAAAAATGTACAGGTTGCACGGGTATTATGTCTAAAACACTGTCGCGTACAATATAGATTTCAGATTCATCTACTAACAATTTTCTTGAAATCTTAATGGCATTGGGTTGTTCCCGGGCTTCTAGTTGTGCTTCTAGGTACATCCCTTCTTTAAGGTCTTCGCCTTTTACTTCAACAAATACCTGTATGGTCTGCGTGGCTGGGTCGATACGCCCATTAACACGCGATACTGTTCCAGTATAGGTTTTAGAACTCTGAGGCAATGAAAGTTCAACATTTTCACCTAATTTTAAAAGATCGCTAAATGTTTTACCAATCGCCAATTCCACTTCAAAAACTGAGGTGTTTATGTATTCCCCTAGTTTTTGTCCTTGTCTAATTAACGTTCCTTTGGTGACCAAAGCTTCGGTTAAGATACCATCGAAAGGTGCATAAATACTATATTTTCCGAGGCGTTGCTCTAAATTTTTTAAATTGTAATACGAAGAATACACCCCCCTACCGGTGACAAAATATTTTACATTTTCAGAAGAAGTCTCTGGTAATGGCGGCACACTATTGTCTATGTTGAAATTATCTAAATACGCCTGCCACTTCGGAAAAGCGTCTGGATAATCTAAGCGTAAATCGGGCATTAAAGAAGTGACCAAGTTGTAGAATTCACTCTTAGCAGATTGCACCGAGGCATAATATTCTGCAGCATTCACCCTGATTAAAGTTTGTCCTTTTCGGTAGGGCTGACCCACTTTAAAATCTTTTGCACTGGATTGAAAAATACCTTGAACCTCAGAATACAATTCGAGTCGTTCCTTGGCTTGAAGCGTTCCGTTTGCAGCAATTGTGATAGGTACTGTGTCATTTTTGACCGTTTCCACAAAAACTGTTTTAATAACCTTATCAACTTTAGGTTTCGGTTTGTTGTTATTGTCAATGATATATTTAGCCCCGAAAAAAGTACCTAACAAAATAAGTACTCCTAGACCGTACAGAAGAATTTTTCGCATCGCCAACTCGTAGATTAAGTGTAAGCTTCAAAAATACTACGGCTTTAAACCATCGAAGTTAAAAGTATCTTAAAGTTGCAATTTTTCGATACGTTCGGTTACAGATTCCCAATCTTCCATAAGTTGGTTAAGTTGGTCTTTTTTACCTTGGCACATTCCAAAAAAACCATCTTGGGCGATCGTAACATCGTAGTTTACTTGTAATTCTACATCAATTTCTTTCAGCTCTTTTTCCAGCTTAGCAATCTTAGCTTCGGTTTTGCTGAGCTTGTTCTGAAGTGACTTTAGTTTTTTCTGTTCTTCGTAGGTTTGCTTGCCCCCAGTGGTTGTCTTTTTTTCTTCGGAAACTTCCTTGGTTTTCTTTTCGGCTTCACGTAGATTTTCTAGATTTCGCTGCTCTAGGAAATAATCGATATCGCCCAAATACTCCTTCAGTTTTCTATCTTTAAATTCGTACACCTTGTTGGTGAGTCCTTGCAGAAAATCACGATCGTGCGATACTAATATCAACGTTCCCTGAAAGTTTTGCAGCGCCTCTTTTAATACGTTCTTCGATTTGATGTCCAGGTGGTTGGTAGGTTCATCCATTACCAACACATTGAAAGGTTGCAACAGCAGTTTAGCCAACGCTAGGCGGTTTCGTTCGCCTCCAGAGAGCACGCGCACATATTTGTCTACTTCTTCCCCACGGAATAAAAATGCCCCAAGGATGTCACGTACACGCGGACGTGTTTTTTCATCTGCCGCATCGAGCATGGTATCTTCTACGGTTTTACTTCCGTCAAGATAGTCTGCCTGATTCTGGGCAAAATATCCAATCTGAACATTATGGCCTAATTGTATGTCGCCTTGGTATGGAATCTCTCCCACAATCATTTTAGCCAGCGTAGACTTTCCTTGCCCGTTCTGCCCAACAAAAGCCGTCTTAGAGTCTCTTTCAATAAGCAAATCTACATTGTTCAGTACTTGTTTGTCGCCGTAGTGCTTTGAAGCATTTTCTGCGGTGATTACCACTTTTCCCGGTGTCACAGAAATAGGAAACCGTAAACTCATCACGGCATTGTCGTCTTCGTCTACTTCAATTCTGTCTATACGGTCTAATTTTTTGATAAGCGATTGTGCCATGGTGGCCTTACTCGCTTTTGCCCGAAACTTTTCGATCAGCTTTTCGGTTTGCTCAATTTGTTTTTGTTGGTTCTTTTGCGAAGCCAACTGTTGTTCTCTTAACTCTTTCCGAAGCACCAAATATTTAGAATACGCTTTGGGGTAGTCGTAAATTTTACCCAATGATATTTCAATGGTCCGGTTGGTTACATTATCTAAAAACATTTTATCGTGAGACACCACCACAACTGCACCAGCGTAGTTTTTCAGGAAATCTTCCAGCCATAGAATCGATTCAATATCTAGGTGGTTGGTAGGCTCATCGAGTAAAAGAATGTCATTGTTCTGCAATAGTAGCTTTGCGAGCTCAATACGCATACGCCAGCCACCAGAGAACGTCTCGGTTACTTTATTGAAATCTTCACGTTGAAATCCAAGTCCTTGTAAAATACGTTCAGTTTCTCCTTGGTAATTATACCCGCCATGAATTTCGTATTGATGCTGCACTTCATTCAGGTCGATCATCAATTGGTTGTAACCATCACTTTCGTAATCAGTACGCTCTGCCAATTGGGTATTGATATGCTCAAGTTGTTTTTCTAGCGCTTTAATTTGGGTAAAAGCCTCATACGATTCTTCTAACACCGTGCGTCCCTTGGTAAAATCGATATCCTGTTTTAAAAAGCCTATGGAAATTTCTTTGTCGGTTGCGATGGCACCTTCGTCATATTCCTGCTCTCCAGAAATGATACGGAGCAAGGTAGATTTTCCGGCTCCGTTCTTACCTACCAGTCCGACCCGATTACCAGGAGATAACTGAAAGGTGATACCTTCAAAAAGGTATTCGCCCTGAAATGAAACCGAAAGATTATGAATATTTAGCATGCGTCTATTAAAATTATTTATCTCCCATGATGGCTAGGGTGTGCAAAGATGCTTAATTTTGTTATGCAAAAAAAATTGCATTTAAAAGAACCGCAGCCATGGGATTAAAAGGAACCAAAATCTACAGTATTTTTACGGGCACGTGTCCCGTTTGCCATACAGGTAAGATGTATTCAAATAAAAACCCATATGTTTTTTCTGAAACTTTAAAAATGCACGATCGGTGTCCGAATTGTGATGTAAAATTTAAGATTGAACCCTCATTCTTTTATGGTGCTATGTACGTTAGCTATGCTGTAGGTGTTGCCATTGCGGTGGCGGCATTTATAATTGCCTATTTCTTTATTGGCTTAGACAGACTAACCACCTTTTTTGTAATTACGGGCACTTTGGTGTTGATGCTCCCAATTATTTTACGGGTTTCCAGAAATATATGGATTAACTTCTTTTTTAAGTTTGATAAGGAGCGGGTGTAGTTAGTTGTTAGTTGTTGGTTGTTGGTTGTTAGTTGTTGGTTGTTGGTTGATGGTTGATGGTTGTTGGTTGAAATATAATTTTGTTGGAAGATCAACTTAAATTCCACCCTCGGATTTTGCTGCGCAAAATCACCTTCCGCCAATAGCGGAAGGAGTGATTGGTTATGATTACTTAAGAAATCTATTGATATTAACCTCTGCAGGTAGTGGTTTTCCAGCTGCTATCGAATCTAGTAACCATTCTGACAATAATGGCGCCATAGAAAGTCCGCGGGTGCCCAGGCCATTCATAAAATAAATCGGTTTGTTTTCGAATGGTTTACCAAGTAATGGTTTTCGATCTTTTACGGTTGGACGTATGCCTGATACTTGATTTACAACTTCAAAATCACACGAAATCATGCGTTTCAATTTTGAAACAATTTCTTCCCTAGCATCTTTGGTGGTTCCTTTTGAAAAATCATCACGGCCATAAGAAGCACCTACTTTATACAAGTCATTTCCTAACGGAATAATCATCATCGGACCTTTCAGAATCGAATTCAATTTTAATTTTGGTGCTTTAAAGATGACGTATTCGCCCTTGTTGCCAACAAAAACCTTATCACGGTTTGGAGAGACTGAGAGGGGGAAAAACGGATTATCCACAATGGAAGCCCCCTCGCAAAAAATAATATGTTTTGCTGAAACGTCCTTATATTCTACGTGATTTCCGCTTATCTTCAATAGGTCATGTTCAAAATTTTCAGAAATCAAGACATTACTAGTTTTCAAAAAGTTTCTGAAGGCATTTATCAACTTTTCGGGATGCATAAGTGCGCCGCCCTTTACGTTTCCAAGTCCGAATGGCGCAGCAACAGACGTGTTTTTATTTGTGAGAATTTCCGAAGAAAGAAACGATTCGAGTTCCTTTTTATCGCTTGCTACCATCCAATTGTTTTGTTCCTCAACCGAATGCAGGATACGGTGTATTGCCACATCTTTGAGGATTGGAACACCGATACGTTCACCCAAACTTTTATAGAAGGGAATGGCCGTTTTGAAGAAGCTTGCAGCATTCCAGGCGGCAGTAAAGCGTTTTAGTACAGTTGGGTTCAACACCCCACCAGAAGCCGCCGTAGCCCCTTCCTGTGCATTATCAATCAAACTAAAGGACTTGCCCCGAGCTTGCAGTCGTTCCGCTAAGCAAATACCTGCTATTCCGAATCCGACTACGATATAATCTACTTTTTTCATGGAGCGTAAAAATACGGAAATAGTTGGTGGTCATTGGTCTGTAGTCTTTAGTAATTAAAAGTGCTGTCTTATCAACCCATGATGCAAACTGCTTCTGCCACTGCAAACTATTTCACAGTACGTTTCGCGTTAGGGGTTGAAGCGGCATCCTTTTTTAGGGCATTTCGATACGACTTCCTTACGGAAGTCACTCAATGACCCTAAAAAAGATATAGCGGAAGACCCGACACCAAGCTTTAGTGAGGGGGAACGCCCAACACAACCCAATAAAAAACCCTCCGAGGGAATACCAAGGAGGGTTTGTGTTTGAAACCTAGTGGAATATTAATAGTTCCAAAGGTCTATTTCCATGTTTCTGATTTGATCTTTAATTCGTTCTGCTTCCAGTAACTGCATCATCGCATTATCGTTGATATAATCGCGAACACCACGGTCACCTTGTACGTTGTCTTCTTTGTAGATCATGGCGTTAAATCGCCTTGAATTCAACAAATGGTCATACGAAATAGGTTGCGAAGTATTTTTGCGGTTAAAGGCTTTGGCTTCGTGTAACGCTTTTCGTGCGCCCGGGAACCAAACCCAGAACAACTCTACTTTACTATCTATCATATCGTCAGGGAACGCTTTAGAACGTGCTTCGTTAGCAACGGGGCACAATCCTAACAAACGGTACTTTAATTCACCTTGACGCTTGTCGAGGTACCAAATACCGCGAATTCTCCATTCTTCGATATCACCAGCATCTAAATCGAATCGTCTGATATACTGCGGATCTACAATCCCTTCAGCATTCAACTGCTCGATACCTAGATCGGTAGTATCACTATACACAAGAGAAGCACTCAGGTCTTTTAACGTACGCTTTTCCGTAAAGTAAGAATCTGCATAAATATGCTCGATATTACCATTCTTGATGTTTTTCACCAATACGTCGTATAACGAACGTCTTTCAGAACCAATGTTGTTGGTGTCTATTGGATAGTACAATGGAAAGTTCACACGCTCATCTAAGTCGATGATCTCCCAAGTGGTTTTAGACCACAGGATATCACGCTCGTCTGTATACCCATAAGGTAAAGGCTCGTCATTGTCATAAGCAATCTGCGCTTCCGTCTTCTTGCCTATGTCTTCCGGTGTCTTGGCGTTGAGTACATTTAGCTGCGCATTTGCAGTAGCTGTCACTAACAACAATCCAAAAACAGTTAAAACAACATTTTTAAAAGTCATAAATCAGTTTTTAATTCTAGTTTGTAAGCTCAATGATTACAGGTGATGTTTTCTTTAACACCACACTACTTCCTTGAACTTTTGCATTAATATCGAAAATCTGCACTGCGTCGCCACGTTTTGCTCTACGCAATGCACCTTTAGCAGCACCATCTAACCGTGTTCCATTTACACGAACTGTTGGTTGTCCTGATACTTTAAAGCTAAAGCCTGTTACTTGTAAGTTTACGTCGAAGTCGAAATCTGGAAGCACCGCGGAGATTGAAGCAATTTCCAATCCGTTACGTTGCATTCTTACGATTCCAGTCTCTCCACGAACTGCACCTTGTGGTGCTGGGATATCCTTGATACGGAATTTAGCTGGCGTGCTGATTCGCTGTCCGTCAGGCAATGTTCCGCTAGCAGTAATTGTAACTTCACGTCCAGCACCTGGTCGCATCACATACTTACTACCCGAGATTTTACTTAGGCCGGTAGCACTTGCAGAAACATTATTATCTGGAATACCAGGAATAGAAACCGTCATTGGGTTATCTACACCACGGTAAACTACGTTCATTTTATCTGCTGCAATAACTGCTGCATTTGGCTTAGAAATTGTTGCGAAGCCAGTTTTTACAGGCACCTCTACTTTTTCTCCACCTTCACCATATACAAGTGTTCCTTCAATTTTGTGATCTCCAGGGCTACCTGCACCTACATTCAAGACTACTTTACCACCTTGTACAGTGTATTGGTCTTCAGTTAACGGCCTACCATCTAAGGTAAGATTCACTTCTTGAGGCACTGTACTTGCATCGGTACGACCTAAAAGAATAGCACCGTTAAAAGTTTCTCCAGAATAGTACGCAGATTTCTCTACATCCATAATGGTAGAATAGTTACTAAAAGAAAGTGCTGCTGCTTGTTGTCCAGACAACATTTTCTGTAAAATCTCACTTTGGTTTGTTTTTACGTCGTTTTGCAACGAAGTCATTTTTGTAAGCGAAGCAATTAACGGGAAACCTTCATAGTGGTAGTTCAACCAATCTTGCTTGGTACCATCAGACTTCTCAACTTCTCCTGTTCCGAAGGTATCATTGATACTCGCAATAATTTCGTTGGCACCTGCCACTTTTTTAGCTACAGCCGTATCAGATAAAATCGCTACCATTTCAGTACGGTACTTATTCATCTGATCGATAAATTTTTGACCTTCAGGCTTCAAGTTCTCTCCTGTAAAGAATAAATTGTTGAAGTGATCTGGCTTATCCATTACTTCGTAATCTGTAGGGTCTTCAATAGTCTCAACAGCGCCCGCTTTTAAGCTTTGCATATAAGCGTCGAACTCAGAAGTAATCGCCGAAATCTCTTTCGCTTTTGCTTCAACTGCCGCATACTGCTCAGGTTCATCACTCGCTTTGGTAGCTAGACCGTCCATAAACGCAACATTCCTTTCGGTTGCCGCTTGGTTAGCGTCGCTAATTTTTTCGTTTAACAGTCCGAAAGCAGATAATACTTCTTTCGACATGTTCAGTGCAAGCATCGCGATGAAAACCAGGTACATTAGGTTAATCATCTTCTGCCTTGGGGATAGTTTTCCTCCTGCCATTTTCTTTGTTTTTTAAAGATTAATATTTGGTTGAAAAACTATCTTAGTTTCTGTTCATTGCAGATAACATACCTCCGTACACACCGTTCAATGAAGAAAGGTTGGTTGCAAGGTGTTCCATCTGAGCTTTTAATTGTTCAGCATTTTCAGCTACTTGCTGATTTGCTTCTGTTTGGCGGCTTGTAGATTCGATCTGTACCTTATAAAGACTGTTCAATGAGTCCATTTGTGCAGCGGCCAAAGCCATTTCTTCACTGTATTTCTTAGTAGAGCTCATTGCTTCTGCAGTAGGAGCCATTCCTTTAGCAGCACCTTCGAATGAACGGATACTTGTACTTAATGAATTCATTAATTCTGAATCGATACGTGCATCTTTCAACATTTCGTCTAATTTCTTAGATAAAAGTCCTTGCGCGTCTTCTGGTTGCTTCGCTTTCTTTCCTGAAGCTGCTCCACCAGCCAATTCTGGGTATACTAAAGACCAATCTAAATCGTCATCAACTGGCTCGAATGCAGAGATTGCGAAAATGATAGCCTCGGTAATCAGACCAATTGCTAAAAGAAGTCCTCCATTCAACGGACCTAATTCCCAGTGAAGGATTTTAAATAGTGCTCCTAAAATTACAATAGAAGCTCCAAGGCCATAGGCCATGTTAAATAGTCTTTTAGATGATTTTGATTGTGCCATAATACAATAGTTTTTAGTTAAGTTAAGTAAATAGTAAGTAAGTTAAGATTCAATAGTATAAGAAGGGAAACGCAAGGTATTATCTTGCGTCTCCGAAGTTGTTATTTACGGTAATATCGGTACCCATATAGTCTTGCACCGTACGGAAACCAATGTAACTTCTTGCAGAGTCTGCATATTCGAAGTCACGGCTGCTCACTTGTAAGAAGTAAGCCACGTCTTTCCAAGATCCACCACGTACTACTTTACGCATGTTGTCTTCGTCGTTTACGTTAGGGTTCATGGTTGAAGAGTACTCGTATGAAGCTGCGTCATAACTAGAGGCTACCCATTCTGCCACGTTTCCTGCCATATTATATAAGTTGTAGTCGTTTGGCTCGTATGCATCAGCTTCTACCGTATAAAGGGCCTGGTCTGCTGCGTAATCTCCACGCAGTGGTTTAAAATTCGCCATAAAGCAACCACGGTCATTTTTAGCATACGGACCACCCCAAGGATATGTCGCAGATGCCAATCCGCCACGAGCGGCATACTCCCATTCTGCTTCTCCAGGAAGACGGAATGAGTTTACATGCTGGCGATTTTTCGATTTTTGGAATGCGTTTTTATACAACGTTCTCCACGCACAGAATGCCTTAGCCTGTTTCCAACTTACTCCAACTACAGGGTAGTCTCCATAAGCCTCATGCCAAAAATAGTCGTTATGCATTGGTTCATTGTACGAATAGTTAAAATCTTTAATCCAAACTGTAGTGTCAGGGTAGATTTGAATTTCTTCTTTCTTGATAAAGTCTTTTCTACGTTTTCCATCAGCTCGTGCCGCTGCCTGGATGTCCATATACGTATACTGGAACTTTAGTTTATCTACATCTATGGTACGTTGCCCATTGTATGCTTCTTCAGCAGGGATATACATGGTATCCATCACTTCAGAATAGTACTCGTCTGGATATTCACCTGTATCCCAAATAAGGTCTACATCTTTATTAATTTTTCTACCAGCATAGAAATCGTCTCCCATACCATAGTAGTTATCGTACATATATTGCTCGTACGGGGTCATTTCTTCGTTCTCCTGATCTACGAATGCAAATTCACCGATACCTCCATCACCCGGAGTAGCTCCCACCTCATCGGCAAGAATAGCTAACTTCAAACGAACGGTTGAATCGCGTACCCATTCAACAAATTGTCTGTACTCTGCATTAGTGATTTCGGTCTCGTCCATGTAGAAAGAACGAACCGTAACAGTCTTTGTTGGTGCATCGTTCACCGCCACAAAGTCGTCATCAGATTTACCCATAATGAATGAACCACCAGGGACTAATGTCATCCCGTATGGTTTCTCTGGGTACCATTTTTTGCCTTTTGCGCCAACAAGTTCTCCTCTATCTCCAGAGTTACAACTAAACAAAAAGGCTACCACTGCAGTAAATGCAAGAATCTTCTTCATAGGTATTTAGGTTAAATTCAATTGATTTAAGGGCGTAAACCTATCTATAATAATTTAAAAAAACAACTAATTTCTTTAAAAACCCTTAAACCAAAATATTACTTGGTTTTATTAAATTTCATTTTTTCGGCGGGCTTTCAACCACCGCTCAGGAATCTCCTGATTCGTTGCAGCCACGTATTCATCGTAAGTGCATGGTAATAACGTATGCTTTTTCAGTTTAGTATCTACTTCTGAAATAAATGGCAATTCAACCCACCAGCGACCTGTTTTGTGGCTCTTTTTGAACACCAAAACCTCTGCTTCAACTGGCACTTTATAGGTAGAATAATACCGTTCGTCGGTAAAATCATTGTCTAAAATCCTGAAGTTAACACCTTCAACGAAGTACCAAAGTACTTGCGCCACTAACATCGCTCCACTTTGTACCTGTGAAAAATCTTTCAATTCATAGATTCCAAACGATGACACCCGATTGCTTATACCTGCATAGCGGGCCAATGCACAAATTTCGCGACCGTCAAATCCATTTGGACTTGCACTATTCTTATAACTTAATTCTGCGCTTTTTATTGCTGAAATATCCAAAGTAACAATATCTGCATCTCTCATCACAGGCTCTACCATCGCAATATCGGCAGTGACTGCCCCCAATCTATAGGCATCAAAATAAAGTTTGTCCATGAGCCCAATCTCTCCTGGCGGATTAAAATAAGATTGATAGCCCAGCACACTATAATTAAAGAGATTATACGGCTCGTCTACAATGATTTTTCCTACGTACGATTTGTTCGAAATAGGCTTTTCGGCATCACCAAGATCGAAGTTGGTATCGATGTTAACCATATTCACCATGTTCGGACTACCGTCATAGGCACGATACTGCGCATACAACGTATCCTGCCCACCTCCAAAAATGAGGGGTATAATATCTTTTTTGAGCAGAGCGCTCACTACCGTCTTTAAAGCAAAATAGGTGTCTTCTACAGCTTCGCCTTTTTCAATATCCCCTAAATCGACTATTTTCTTAGACCAATTTCCAGGATACAATGAGTAAAACGCACTGCGGAAAGCGTCAAACGACACTTCTTCTCCTATATAATTAACATCGTTTCGGTTTTCGAGCACCCCAACAATTGCAAACGAAACATTTTTCAAATCGGGAAGGTCTCCCCGGTTGTGATGTAGGTCTATTTGTTTTCCGAGAGTTCCATCGGGTAAGATTTCACGATGGGCTACCACTTTTTTTGAAACAGGAGAAAGAAATTCGATCATAAGGTCTTTACGGACTTAACTAGTAATTGCATTCTTGAGTGCCAAAAGTAGCAAATCTGATCCTTATTTCTTTGCAGGTTTTTTCTTAGCTGTTGTTTTTTTTCTCGTCGCCTTTTTCTTTGGTGCTTTTTTGGCGAGCAATTCTTGGGCGTCTTCTAACGTTATCTTATCTGCCTTCGTAGATTTTGGCAGTTCCACCTTTGTTTTTCCTTTTATTAAATTGAAACGTCCCCAACGTGCTTTCTCTAATCGAATGCCTTCATCGGGCCACTCGTTAATGAGCTTATCGATTTCTTTTTGCTTTTTATCTTCGATGAGCTGCACGATATCTTCTTCTGAAAGATTATCGAAATCGTATTTCTTGTTCACGTTAATGAACATATTGTTCCATTTTATAAATGGGCCAAAACGACCTTTTCCTTTTTGCACCGGCAAATCTTCATACATATATATAGGTGCATCTGCTTTTTTCTTTTCTTCAATAAGCTCTTTCGCAAAAGGCATCTCTACATCAAGTGGGTCCATTCCTTTTGGTAATGAAATAAAGGTTTTTCCGAAGCGCACATACGGGCCGTAACGACCGTTATTCACTTCAACTTCCTCACCATCATAAACCCCCAAGGTCTTTGGTAGTTTAAATAGATCCATTACCTCTTCAAACGTTACCAAGTGCAATTGCTGGTCTGGCCTCAAGCTCGCAAACTTTTTCTCTTCATCGTCTGGAGCACCAATCTGTGCCATAGGGCCATATTTCCCCAAACGAACCAAAACGGGTCTTCCAGACTCAGGGTCTTCCCCTAAAATACGCTCACCACTTTCACGGTCGGCGTTTTCTTGCACATCTTCAACATGCGGGTGGAACTTGGCATAGAAATCTTTCATCATTTTCTTCCAGTCTTCCTTTCCTTCAGCAATATCATCAAAATCTTCTTCTACCTTCGCCGTAAAGTTGTATTCAAGAATATTTCCGAAGTGCTCTACCAAGAAATCATTCACGATCATCCCAATATCGGTAGGCACCAACTTTCCTTTATCACTTCCTACAGTCTCAGTAAGTGTATTGTCTTTAAGACTATCGTTCTCTAAAGTGAGTTGTAAGTACTTCCGCTCTTCTCCATCGATGGTTCCCTTTTCTACATAATTTCGATTCACAATAGTCGAAATGGTTGGCGCGTAGGTAGAAGGTCTACCAATACCCAACTCTTCCAATTGTTTTACCAAAGAAGCTTCTGTATAACGATAAGGAGGTCTTGTAAAACGTTCGGTTGCAGTAATGTAGCCAGCATCTAACGTATCGCCCTTTTTCAGGTTGGGCAACATACCGTCTTGTTCTTCTTCTTCAAAATCGGTTCCTTCAAGATATACTTTTAAAAACCCATCAAATTTGATCATCTCTCCATTGGCAGTGAACTGTTCCTTTACTTTTTCAGATGCGTTTACATCAATTTTCACATTGGTACGCTCTAACTTTGCATCACTCATCTGGCTTGCCAAAGTACGTTTCCAGATAAGATCGTATAAACGTGCTTGGTCGCGGTCACCTTCAATACTGTGCTTGCTCATGTCAGTTGGGCGAATGGCTTCGTGTGCTTCTTGGGCACCTTTCGATTTCCCTTTATAATTGCGCGGCTGGCTGTATTCGCTTCCGTAGTATGATTCAATTTCTTTCTGGGCCGCGTTACGCGCATCATTACTGAGGTTCACACTATCGGTTCTCATATAGGTAATTAAACCAGCTTCGTACAACCGTTGTGCGATTGTCATGGTTTTTCCTACTGAAAAATATAGTTTTCGTGAAGCTTCCTGCTGAAGGGTTGACGTAGTAAAGGGTGCTGCTGGCGATTTCTTAGCCGGCTTTTTTACCAAATCGGCAATGTTATAATCTGCGCCCAAATTCTTTTGAAGAAAAGCACGCGCTTCTGCTTCGGTATCGAAATTCTTAGGAAGCTTTGCTTTAAACTTACTTCCATCGGCAGTGATAAACTCGGCATCTACACGATACGAAGCTACTGGGCTGAAAGCTTCGATGTCCCGCTCGCGTTCCACAATAAGTCGTACCGCAACACTTTGCACGCGTCCGGCAGAGAGCCCGCCCTTCACCTTGCGCCACAATACAGGAGAAAGCTCATACCCCACCAATCTGTCCAGAACGCGTCTAGCTTGTTGGGCGTTTACAAGATTGTAATCAATTTTTCGCGGATTCTCGATTGCTTTAAGGATGGCAGATTTTGTAATTTCATGAAATACAATCCGTTTGGTATTCTCGTCATTTAGGTCTAGCTCTTCAGAAAGATGCCAAGCAATGGCCTCTCCCTCTCGGTCTTCATCACTCGCCAACCAAACCGTATCTGCTTTTTTCGCAAGACCTTTTAAATCTTTCACCAAACTTTTCTTGTCTGGAGAGATAATATATTTAGGTGTAAAATCACCATCTACATCTACCCCCAGTTCTTTGGAAGGCAGGTCTGCGATATGTCCAAAACTAGAGGCAACTTTAAAATCCTTTCCCAAGAATTTTTCAATAGTTTTGGCTTTCGCCGGGGACTCTACAATCACTAAATTCTTTGCCATGCGTTCAATTTTTTGGATTACAAAAGTATGTGATTTTTTTTACACCGAATTTTTAACCCAAAAAATTAGGTTTCTGTTAACATAAGAACAGTAAGCCGCGAGCGCACATTTCAACCTAAAAAAAGAAAGTAACTACCTAAATGACACTATTTATAACAGCGCTTCACTCTGAAAACCTATGGTGCTTTTATAAATGTAATATATAGGTATATGCACAAATAGCTGGGTTACAAAAACACCCACAAAGCAAAATATGATGCCCAATTGCGCGATCATAGATGAAATCATCACGATTCCGAAGATAATAAGCCAAAATTTATGCCCCAGTTTAAACGCAGCTTTAATAATCTGCGACACTGATAGGTCTTGGTTAAATGTAAAAAGCACGGCAAAGAGTTGGAGTGGAACCATCACATAAAAAATGGGCAAATAACACAACAGCGCTGCTACAATAGCAATACCCATGGCAGCAAGGTTTAAGAGCAATATCTTCCCAACATTTCCTTTGAGGAAAGAAAAGTAGTTTCCAGATGGCGGATTTAGACCCGTGTCCTTAAACTGAATGACTTTATAAAAATGGGCCACCAACAAAAAATTAAAAAGTTGCACCACTAGGGCCAACGCAAATATTACCAACATATAACCAATCCAAAAACTGATTTCATAATTCAACTCCGGCTGATAATAGGGATCACCCATATTTTCAAACAACCCAACATAGAAGGGCATCAGCGGTACATAACTAATTATAAGCAAAGGAATCACAAACAACATGCTAATGAGTCCATGAAACAATGCGGGCTGCCAGAGCTCTTTCACTGCATCAAAACTTTTGGTAAGAATATCGCCAAAGTCTGGTTTGGTAGCTTTTTCAATTGAATCAAATATAGGATGTTCCATGGTTTGTAAAGGTTTGGTTGGTTAAAGATAGAAAAAAGTAAGCTGCCATTTTGACATAATTTTAGATTTATCTGTATCTTTGCACACTGCTTGAGACAGCCCTAAAAGAATACCCTAAAACAGCATGCAAGAAAAAACAATAGATGAAACCCAACAAGGAAACACCCTCGTTTTAGAGCACAAATCTGAAAATAAGAAGAAGCTTTTTATCGAGAGTTACGGTTGTTCTATGAACTTTAGCGACAGTGAAATTGTAGCGTCTATCTTGGCAAAACAAGGCTACAACACCACAAGCAACCTAGAAGATGCCGATTTGGTTTTAGTGAATACCTGCTCTATTCGAGACAAGGCTGAGCAGACCGTACGGAAGCGTCTTGAAAAATACAATGCTGTTAAAAGGGAGCAAAATCCGAAGATGAAAGTTGGGGTGTTAGGCTGTATGGCAGAGCGCCTAAAAGAACAGTTCTTGGATGAAGAAAAGATTGTAGACATGGTAGTCGGGCCAGATGCTTATAAAGATTTGCCCAATTTACTTGCAGAAGTAGAGGCTGGAAATGATGCGGTGAATGTAATTCTTTCAAAAGAAGAAACATATGGCGACATTGCGCCGGTTCGATTAAACACAAATGGCATCAATGCATTGGTAAGCATCACAAGAGGCTGTGACAATATGTGTACTTTTTGCGTAGTTCCTTTTACCCGGGGGCGCGAACGAAGTCGAGATCCGCAAAGCATTCTTGAAGAAGTAAACGATCTAGCCGCTAAAGGGTATAAAGAAGTCACGCTGTTGGGACAAAATGTAGACAGTTATTTGTGGTATGGCGGCGGACTCAAAAAAGATTTTAAGAAGGCAACTGAAATGCAAAAGGCGACGGCAACAGATTTTGCAAAATTGCTTTCTATGGTTGCCGAAGCACAGCCTACGATGCGTGTTCGCTTTTCAACTAGCAATCCGCAAGACATGACCGAAGACGTCTTCCATGTCATGGCCAAATATCCTAATATCTGCAACCACATACATTTGCCATTTCAAAGTGGCAGTGACCGTATGCTGAAGGAAATGAATCGCCAACATACCGCCGCCGAATATTTAGCGCTGGTTACTAAAATGTGGGAGATTTTGCCCGATTGTAGTATTTCTCAAGATATTATTGTTGGCTTTCCTAGCGAAACCGAAGAAGACCATCAAGCTACCTTGCAGCTCATGGAACAAGTGAAATTTGTTTTTGGGTATATGTATAAATACTCCGAACGTCCGGGCACCATGGCTGCCAGAAAATTTGAAGACGATGTGCCAGAAGCAACGAAAAAGCGTAGACTCACAGAAATTGTAGATGCCCAACGATCACACAGTGCTTTTAGAACACAACAATTTTTGGGTAAAACCACTAAAGTACTGGTTGAAAAAGAATCTAAAAAAAATCCCAACCAATGGAGCGGTCGAAATGAGCAGAGTATCGTGGTGGTATTTCCTAAAGAAAACTATAAGCCAGGTGATTTTGTGAATGTAAAAATCAATGATTGCACCAGTGCTACGTTGATTGGCAATGCAGTGGTGAGTAGCGAGTAGTGAGTAGCGAGTAGTGAGTAGCGAGTAGTGAGTAGTGAATAGTGAGTAGTGAATAGTGAATAGTGAATAGTGAATAGTGAATAGTGAATAGTGAATAGTGAAAATTAACCTTTAACCTTTAAAAATATTGGAAAGCGTACAAGCAACAAAACAACGATTCGGTATTATTGGAAATGATCCAAAACTGAACCGTGCCGTAGAAAAAGCCATCCAAGTGGCTCCCACCGATATTTCAGTATTGGTGACTGGTGAAAGTGGTGTGGGTAAAGAAAGTATTCCAAAAATTATCCATTCTTTATCACACAGAAAACATGGCAAATACATTGCGGTAAACTGTGGGGCGATCCCCGAAGGGACCATAGACAGCGAACTATTTGGCCATGAAAAAGGATCATTTACAGGCGCTACCCAAACACGTAGCGGTTATTTTGAAGTAGCCGATGGCGGGACTATTTTCTTAGATGAAGTTGGTGAACTTCCGTTGCCTACGCAGGTGCGCTTACTACGGGTACTTGAAAATGGTGAGTTCTTAAAAGTGGGATCTTCTAAAATTCAAAAAACAGACGTTCGAATCGTGGCGGCTACCAATGTTAAAATGGTAGAAGCCATAGAAAAAGGTAAATTTAGGGAAGACCTTTATTACCGTTTGAGCACGGTAGACATTAACCTACCTCCATTGCGGGAGCGGTCTGAAGACATCCATTTATTGTTCAGGAAATTTGCTTCAGATTTTGCACAGAAATATAAAATGCCCACCTTGCGACTAGAAGACGATGCCGTGCAAATGTTGTTGAACTATCGCTGGAGCGGAAATATTAGACAATTGCGAAATGTGGCGGAACAAATTTCAGTATTAGAACAAGAACGAACCATCAACAGAAATACATTGCGGAACTATCTTCCAGACATGGGAAGCAATCTGCCGGCAGTAATTGGCACCAAAAAAAGTACGAGCGACTTTAGTAGCGAACGTGAAATACTCTATAAAGTATTGTTCGATATGCAACGGGACGTGAACGACTTAAAAAAATTGACCCTCGAACTGATGAATTCGGGTAATGCTAGCAAGGTGAAAGAGGAAAATAGTGGGCTGATCAACAAAATTTATTCTGAAGAGCACAACCATCAGGAAGAATTGGCAGCGATAGTCGATGAAGATGAAACAGCCACCGATATTGAAGTTTTGGGTATTTCAGAAGGGAATACCGAAAGCAGACAAGATAAATACGACTTTGCTGAAGAAATACAAGAAGAAGAGAGTCTTTCCCTTCAGGAAAAGGAACTAGAGCTCATCAAGAAATCGTTAGAAAAATACAACGGCAAACGAAAAGACGCCGCAGACGAACTCGGTATAAGCGAGCGTACCTTGTACCGTAAAATAAAACAATACAACCTATAAACAACCGTACTTATATGAACCATTTGCGTAACATCGCCATTGTATTTTTTCTTGCGGCAACGCTACAAGGTTGTAAGTTCTATTCGTTTACGGGAGCAGATATTGATTATAGCACCACTAAAACTTTTCAGGTAAATTTCTTTAAAAACAATGCTCCCATTGTAATTCCGGGATTGGCACGAGATTTTACGAACGACCTACAAGACCTATTGGTAAACCAAACGAGTTTAGAATTGGTAACCACTAACGGCGATTTAATTTATGAAGGTGAGATTATTGAATATTATATTGCCCCTATCACCGCCCAATCTAACAGTACTGCTGCGCAAAACAGACTGACCATCAGTATCAATGTTCGGTTTTTCAACACAAAGAAAGAGGAAAAAGATTTTGAGCAACGTTTTTCATTCTATTTCGATTATCCAGGAAGTACGCAGCTCACCGGTTCCCGCCTAGATGATGCCGTTGCAGTGATTTTTGAGCGTATTACACAAGATATTTTTAACAAATCCCTAGCCAACTGGTAATCGTGAACACAGCAACTTTTACATATCTATTGGCGAATCCGCAGCAGTTGAACGACCAACAGTTGGCCGACTTAGAAACGGTGATTTCGAAATACCCTTATTTTCAGAGTGCACGGGCCCTTCAGCTAAAAGGATTAAAAAATAACGATAGCTTTCTGTACAATGATGCCCTAAAATTAACTGCGGCCTATACTGCAGATCGAGACATCCTGTTTCAGTACATTACTTCAGACGCGTTTGTGCAAGATAAAATTTCCGAAGCCATCTTACAACACGATGCTTCAGTAAATGAACTCGAAGTTGAAATAGAAGATGTAACCGAACAAACCGCACTCGAACTGGACAAGCAACTAAAAAATGAGCTTAAAAAGGCCGAAGCAATTTTAAATCCGCAGCTGTTTGAGCGCAAAATTGCGTCGGTTAAGGAAATTTCAGAAGAAGTAAACAAAACACCAGAGCCTGAAGCACAAAAACCGAATGAAGCTGATGATACTTCTGAAGTGACCACACATAGCGAAGAAATAGAACCAGACGCTCCCCTAGCCTTCAAAAAACAAGATACCCATTCATTTAGCGAATGGTTGCAGCTCACAAGAGCACAACCTATAGATCGTTCTGAAGAAAAAGAGGAAGATGCTGCGCAAACACCTTCACAAGATGAAGCGATTGAAAAAAAGTTCGAATTGATCGAAAAATTCATCCAAGACAAACCAAAATTGGAAGTTTCGGCACAACCCACCAAGCAAATTGACTTGGCAGAACCATATACACAAACGCCGAATGCCTTGATGACAGAGACTTTGGCAAAGGTTTACCTTCAACAAAAAAACTATAAAAAAGCAATTAAAGCTTACGAAATTTTAATTTTGAAAAATCCCGAAAAAAGTGGTTTCTTTGCAGACCAAATTCGGGCAATTAAAAAACTGAATACAAAAGAAGAATCATGAGCACGTTTACAATATTTTTAGTCTTAATAATTTTTATCTGCTTTTTATTGGTAGTAGTCATTATGGTACAGAACCCAAAAGGTGGCGGATTGTCATCTACGTTTGGTGGCGGTGGTGGCCAGCAATTGGGAGGTGTAAAGAAGACAACCGATTTCTTGGATAAAAGTACCTGGACCCTAGCAGTGGTATTGTTGGTACTCATCTTGGCATCTAACATCCCAATCATGAATGGTGTAGGGACAGATAGCACTTTTGATCAAGACGCTGTTGAGAATGTTGTACCAAATCAAACAGATACAACTACAGACGGGACTGATACAGAATAACATATTTCTATAACACTTTATAAAAAGCCAGCTACTCACATAGCTGGCTTTTTTTGTACTATTGTATTTCAGAAGCACCTAAAAAAACACCATGCAAAAAATACTAATCCTTTGGGTGCTATCCATCCTGTTTTCGAGTTGCTACGCTTACAAACCATTTACAGACCAACCCCAAAATGTAGTCCTTGGCACTAAGTATCATTTCGATCTTAATAACGGAAAAGAAATGACAAAACGAATCGATTCAGTAGGTGCAGATGCATATTACTATTCAAAAGGAAAGCGATTAGAAGCAGTGCCTTTTTCGGAAGTAAAAAAACTAGAACAAGGTTCCTTCTCGCTTGGAAGAACCATAGGTTTCTCAGCACTTGTAGCCGTGGGAATAGCTGTGATTGCAAGCATCGTATATGTTGTTGCTGGCCTCTCTTAGTTCATATTTCATATCCATTTATAATTTACATAAATAACCTGACAATTTATCAGTTTACAGGGCGTGGCATACTTTCTGCCTATTGCCAACAGACATTATAACTATTAATTTAACAAGAGATTCCCGCAGCTGTGGGAATAATAAATTCAAGATTTTATTATGGCATTAAAAATCCAACCCCTTTCAGACAGAGTAGTTGTCGAGCCACAAGCGGCTGAGACAAAAACCGCATCTGGATTGTACATACCAGATAGCGCAAAAGAAAAACCACAACAAGGCAAAGTAGTTGCCGTAGGAAAAGGTAAAAAAGATCATGACATGACCGTAAAAGTTGGCGATACTGTTTTGTACGGAAAATATGCTGGCAGTGAGCTAAAATTAGAAGGTAGCGACTACCTCATCATGCGCGAGGACGATATCTTGGCAATCATTTAGCACGTTAACTTAGATTGAGCTAAACTGACGTGGTCAGGTTGAGCGCAGTCGAAACCTTAACACAGTAAAACCAAATAGACTTCCCCTTTAATGGGAGTTGTAAACACTAAAAACTTTAAGAAATGGCAAAAGATATAAAATTTGATGTAGAAGCACGTGACGCAATAAAACGCGGCGTAGATGCTTTAGCAAACGCAGTAAAAGTAACATTGGGTCCTAAGGGACGTAACGTAATTATCAGTAAAAGTTTCGGAGCACCACAAGTAACTAAAGACGGTGTTTCTGTAGCGAAAGAAATAGAATTGGAAGATGCACTTGAAAATATGGGTGCACAGATGGTAAAAGAAGTCGCTTCTAAAACCAACGACTTAGCAGGTGACGGTACGACTACCGCAACTGTTTTAGCACAGGCCATCGTAAAAGAAGGTCTTAAAAACGTAGCCGCTGGCGCCAATCCGATGGACTTAAAACGCGGTATAGACAAGGCTGTAGAAGCTATTGTAAAAGACCTTGAAAAGCAAAGCACCAAAGTGGGTAATTCTTCTGAAAAGATCCAGCAAGTTGCTGCGATCTCATCTAACAATGATGAGACCATTGGTAAACTGATTGCTGAAGCCTTCGGAAAAGTAGGCAAAGAAGGGGTAATTACGGTTGAAGAAGCCAAAGGAACGGAAACCTATGTAGACGTTGTGGAAGGAATGCAATTTGACCGCGGATACCTTTCTCCTTATTTTGTGACCGACAGCGAGAAAATGCAGACTGAATTGGAGAACCCGATGATCTTACTATGCGATAAGAAAATTTCGTCTATGAAAGATTTGATGCCTGTTTTAGAGCCTGTAGCACAACAAGGAAAATCATTGTTGATCATTGCTGAAGACCTAGACGGTGAAGCATTGGCTACCTTAGTAGTAAACAAGTTGCGAGGATCACTTAAAATCGCTGCTGTAAAAGCACCCGGATTTGGAGATCGTAGAAAGGCAATGTTAGAAGATATCGCAATCTTAACAGGCGGAACGGTAATTTCTGAGGAAAGAGGATTCACTTTAGAAAACGCTACGCTAGATATGTTGGGTACTGCCGAAACAGTAACTATCGATAAAGACAATACTACCATCGTGAACGGTGCCGGCAAGAAAAGCGATATCCAGACACGTGTGGGACAGATAAAGTCTCAAATTGAATCTACTACAAGCGATTACGACAAGGAAAAATTGCAAGAACGTTTGGCTAAATTGGCCGGCGGAGTTGCTGTATTGTACGTAGGTGCTGCGAGTGAGGTTGAAATGAAAGAGAAAAAAGACCGTGTTGATGATGCATTACACGCTACCCGCGCTGCCGTTGAAGAAGGTATTGTTGCTGGTGGTGGAGTTGCCTTGGTACGTTCACAGAAAGTGCTAGAAAAACTTACTACTGAAACCATGGACGAAGCAACTGGTATCCAGATTGTATCCAAAGCGATTGAATCTCCATTGCGTACCATTGTTGAAAACGCAGGTGGTGAAGGTTCTGTTGTAGTGAACAAAGTAAGAGAAGGCAAAAAGAACGAAGGTTTCGATGCGAAAACTGAAACCTACGTAGACATGCTGAAAGCAGGAATCATCGATCCGAAAAAAGTGACACGTATTGCTCTTGAAAATGCGGCGTCTGTATCTGGAATGATTCTGACAACCGAATGTGCTTTGGTAGACATTAAAGAAGATGCACCAGCCGGCGGCGGAATGCCTCCTATGGGTGGCGGAATGCCAGGCATGATGTAGTGGCGAATCGCCACAGATAGTAATATTAGTGAGAACTCACTAACTTAAAAGACCTTCGATTTTTAGCGAGGGTCTTTTTTTTAGAACCAACTCACTTAGTTCACGTCTTAGTGCGTAGCATAAATGCGAAAACCGCCCTTTTCAAGGCGGTTTTCTATTTGTTTTCTCTTTAAAGGCTACGTAATTGGTACGTTTCCTATGTTGAAGTTTTATTTCAAAAACTTCTCGTTCAAATTACTTCTTCTTTGAAGTAGTCTGAGGAGCTTTCTTAGGAGCCTGTTTTGCAGGTGCCTTAGGAGCTTTAGCTGACTTTTGATTTTTCATAACTTTTAGTATTTAAAGTTACTGAGCCTTTCGTTTTCTTAAACCTTTTAGGTTTTCAGTCGGTCGATTTCAACTCATATTCTTATCACTAAGAACATCGTAAATGTACATCAGAAAACGATACGAAAATTTTTTGTTGGCTAAAGATTAACTAAAAAAATGGAGTATAAATTATGGCTATTTTCGGCCCTTAACAAGTCGAAAGATACAAATACTCACAAGTGTTATTACCAAAGGCCAAATAACAAAAAGATCTACCCGCATTACCGCGCTTCCACCGTCTGGTTGGGTTGCCATCCATTGTTGCATGTAATACTCCCACACCAACGCTGCAACAATAACTGCAACTGTGATGATATAAAGCAATGTCACGGGTTTAAATCGCATCTTAGTTATTCTTGTGGTCTTTTTTTACCTCTTCATCTCTATACATGCAACACGGATGTACGCTGTTATACGCTTCATCGGTAGCAGTAATCTCTTTGGTATCATGCCCCACTGCTGCAATATTTTGCTGAATTTTGGTAAGATCGGTTTTTCGTTCGTCAAAAATCAATTTCAGCTCATGTGTTTCTATGTTCCAAACAGCAGACTTAACGCCCTTTGTTTTTACAGAGGCCTTTTCAATTCGCTCTTTACACATGCCGCAAACTCCGTCTACTTCAATGGTAGCTCTGGCATTTTTATTTTGGGCAAATACGCCTGTTCCTAAGAGCAAGGCGATGGTAACTATAAGTACTTTTTTCATTTTTTTTTAATTTAAATTATAACGTAATCCTGTATAAAAACTACTCCCAAAAATGGGGCCGTAGACAAATGTACTATCAAAATACAAGCCAAACGGATCGTCTGCACTCACGATTGGATTCTCTTGTTGTACATTGGTAACATTCTCTCCGCCCAAATATACTTCAAAACGGGGTGAAAACACACGGGTAACCTGAAAATTCAATGTTCCCAAGGTTGGGGTTCGCTCTGGCAACTGAAAGGCTTCAGGGCTCATATCGGTAAACGGATACCGTTGTGAATCGAGCCAATTGTAGGTGGCGTCTACTTTCCATTGGCTCCCCGAATCAGTGCGATGGGACTCCCACGCAACATTCGCAAAAATTCGGTTTTTAGGCACCAAGGCTCTTTCAATGGTACCACGATCTACAGCACCTCCATTCATGGTTGCCTGCACATCAAAATACTTATAAGCAACGCGAAGATCGGTACGCTCAAATACATTTAAACTCACTTCTGCCTGAAAGCTATTGGCAAAACTATCTCCATCTAAATTGTAAAACTGAACCTGCCGTGAAGCACCCCAATCTACAATCACTTGGTTTTCAAAATCGGTACGATAAAAATCGAGTGCGATGTCCCCTGTCCTTCCGAAGAGATTAAATCCTTGTAGATACGAAACACCATAATTCCATGCTTTTTCAGGATCTAAGCCATAAATAGGCCCCTGCGAATCTGGCAATTGTATCACTCGATTACTAGAAAACAACTGTTGGTTTTCAATAAAAATATTGGCGCTTCTGCGGCCACTACCTACTGAAAACCGGAACACTCCCTTATCCCAAGCGGTATACCGTGCGTGCAACCTTGGTGTTACAAAAAAGCCCAACCGATTATGGTTGTCTGCCCTAATCCCCATGGAAAGATTAAGGTTTTCAAGATCGTCGTAGTTGTATTCAAAAAACCCTCCTACTGAGTTTTCTTTTCTGTTGAATGGAGCCGTAAGCACCAATTCTTTGTATTGATCGTACGTAAAGCTCACCCCCATTTTTACTTTGTGACGTGAATCGCTTATAATTGAATTATACATCGCATTTCCGTAGAAACTTTGATGCTCAATATTATATACGCGTAGCCCAAAATACGACTCTTGGTTGTGATAGCTAAATGCCGTTTGCACACCGATGCTCTGGTAAGGTATTTCGGGATTCACCCAACCTAATTTTGCCGAAACATCATAGCGTTCAGTATTTATCTCACTACCCCAAAAATTGGTGGTCAATTTATCTCTGTCTGGATCAAAATCTAATTGTCCTGTTTGTTTTTCATCGCGCATGGCACGCACATTTATAAAACTTACAAAACCGTTTTCACCGTCTGTGTACTGCCAACGATTCATCACATTCACCTGTTTCGCTAACGGAAGGTCTAAAAATCCGTCGTCATTATTATCAGACTTCAACGTTCTTGTGTTTCCATGTAGGTAAAGACCCGTATGCCACCGATCACTAACTTTGGTGTTGAGATGGGTATTCAACTCGAACCTCCCATCAACGGCCCCATAGGCGTTCACAAAAAGTTGATGGTCTGTCGTCGGTTTTTGGAGTTCGGCATTGATCTGTCCCGCGATGCTTTCAAAACCATTCACCACACTCCCCGCTCCTTTCGAAATTTGAATACTTTCTACCCATGTCCCTGGAATAAAACTGAGCCCTTGTGCTTGTGCTGCACCGCGTACTGAAGGAATATTTTCGGTGGTAATGAGTATGTTCGGACTTTTAAGTCCGAGCATTTTAATCTGCCGTGTTCCCGTAATCGCATCTGGAAAATTCACATCGATAGACGGATTGGTCTCAAAACTTTCAGCAAGGTTGCAACAGGCTGCTTTCAGCAATTCGGCACTGCTTACATTTACCATATTTTGTGCTTCTAGATACGAGCGTGATGTGGCTTTTTTTCTTGCGGAAATGGTCACTTCATCGAGTGCTCCCTTCGATTTCAGCACATGTCTGATGTTTCTTGCTTCGGAAATGGTTAAGGTGTCAGATTTGTACCCCACATAACTGATGACCAATTTTGAATATTGCGATTCGTACGGAAGTTCAAACAGTCCGTTAAAATCGGTTACGTCGCCCACGTCAGCATTGAGCCAAAATACATTGGCGCCTGGCAATGGGACTTCTTTATTGTTTACTACTTCCAACACAATCCCTTCCACTTTTTGTTGTGCGAGCGTGATCATTGGAACTAATAAGATGATATAAATAAGCTTCCTCATGTAGCTTTAAAATTTAATTGTTTTTCGATTTGCGTGTTTTAGCCATAATGGCCGGCGCTCCCAGTGTAGTTACTGCGAGACTTCTATTTTCCGCATACGCGGAAATGTCAAATCAAATAAGGAAGGTTTCATAAAGTACAGGAATGTCCTTTATGAGCGGAGGCGGATTATATTCTGAATAGAAAATTTTCTCTGTAGCAATCTCGAAGTTCGATTGCAATACAAATACCGAAACAAATGCCGTCACAAAATGAACGGGTAGCTGAACGTCAAATTCAGAACTATTAAAACTATCGTCGGTATTTACTTTGGTGTATTGGTTGGCACAACAGCTATGCTCCTTGGTAGATTCGTCTGCACAACCGTCATCTACAGCCATGCCACAAGTGAGTTGTTCTTCGCCAAGAGTAAGCGTTGCTAACATTTCAAAATCGCCACAAAAATGCTGTGCATAGGCAATACCACTAGTGCTTGCCATAAGCAACATGCATAATACTATTGATGCGATTTTTTTCATTCGCTCAAAGGTACAAAATTTGCAAAACAATCATACTAGTAGAGATGAGACTAGCCAATTACAGAAACCACCTTATACCCAAGCCTACAACCAACCAGGTATACGAAACAAAGGCAGCATATTTAAGAACAGTCTCTAATATCCGACTTTTAGGAGCCATCTTCCCCATGTTGTGCGAAACATCTGTTTTTTTGAAAAATCCCAAATAGATCAAAAAGGCCGAAGCTGCCAAAAACAAGATATTCAGAACAAAGGTGTAGTCTAACTTAAAGTAATCGCTATCACCAATAGTTACTTGCGATGGATCTGGAATTATATTGAAAAGGTCGAAAGCGTAATGCAGGGTTAAGGATGTGCCAATCAATGCGGTAAATAATAGGAAAAGAATAAAAAGAGACATTTTCCATCCGTAGTATTTAGCATTGATACGCAGTACCGGAAAAACGACCAAGTCACTAAAAATAAACGCCATTACCCCAGCAAAACTCACCCCCTTCCCGAACAGTAGTGCTGCCAATGGAATATTCCCCATAGAACCGATAAACGTTAAAAAAGCAGCAACTGGCCCCACTACCACATGCTCAAGGACTTCCAAAAAGGTAAAATCTGTAGTTCCTTGTCCGCTATTAATAAACAAGGTTTGAAAAAAGCTATCGGGAACAAAAGCCGCTACTATTCCGGCAATGGTAAAACCAACTGAAACATCTTTCCAGACCATGCCCCATTCCATTTTGTATTGGCGCGCAACTTTTACCCAACCTTCGGTAGAACTGATTTTTTGTTTCCAGTTTTTATCGGAATCCATTTCATCACCATCGTCATTTTTTAGATTATTCCGTGCGTTTTCAATTAGTTTTTTAGGGTTGATGATTCGAATGAGAATCCATACAATTAGAATGAGCAGCACACCTCCCACATACTCTCCAACAACAAATTGCCAACCTAAAAAAATTGAAATTATAATTCCTAATTCTATCACCAGATTGGTGGAAGCCAGTAAAAACGCCATCGAAGAAACAAAACTCGCTCCCTTTTGGAAAATTGATTTAGCCGAAGCCAATGCTGCAAAACTGCAAGAACTGCTTATAAAACCAAAAAATGTACCTAGCAATACACTCTTGTGTTCCCCACCGCCCATGGTTTCCTGCATCTTTTTTTCGGTCACAAAAACCTGGATCATGCTACTAATTACATACCCCAAAATAAAGGCCCAAAGCGCCATCCAAAAAAAACCAACGGTGGTATAGGCGGCCTCCGACCATTTTTCGAGGAATGTATTCATTACACTTCAGTTTGGATTATTTCAATGAAACCAGTGAGCCACCTTCAGAAGCATTATGATTTGAAACTAGAAGGTTAGACGCTGTGGCTTTATTTTGAAAAACTATTCGATTTTCCCCTCAATCCTTCCGCAGCGCAACATTTTATCCCCAAAATAAGGGTTCATAATGTCACTACTGGCGCTTAACCAAGAAGCACCTGTATTGTTGAAAGCCATCGGGCAGTATTGTTTGTAGATGGTGCCAGAAGCAACTTCACCTTCGAGCATTTCTTCCACGATTGCGGTAAGCTCAACAAAAGCTTCACGTTGCTTATCCATGTGTCCTGCCTCCATCACGTTTTGGGCAGCTTTCATTGCAGAATCATCTACCCCCATATTTGCAAAAGCGGTCATGAGTCGTGAACCTTGAGCAGCAGTCTGTGCTGCATTTGTGGCAACCATAGCATCTTTCATGGCAATATACTCGCGAAAAACTACGGCCATATTAGGGTCGTTAAACGCAACCTCACCAATGGTAGGTTTTTTACTTTCATCTTGGGTAATGTCGTTCGCAGTTTCAACTTCTACGGTTTCTGGCTCGTTACTTTCTTTAGCGTCTTTGCAAGAAACAAAGAGCGACAAACTTAAGCCGAACAAGATATATTTTGTGTATTTCATGGTTCAAATTTTAAAAAACAAAGATAGGGATTTCAATAAAAAATCAATGTTGATTCTTCTGTCTTTGTTGTACGTAAAAAGCCGGTACTAACAAAAATAAAGGGAGTGGCTGTATTAAAAAACGACGCACATAAAACAAAAGCATATGTTCTCCCGCTTCGGAAATATGCAATAACACATACAGTAAAATTCCCAAGACCAACGCTAAAATTCCGTAGAGTACCAAAGAAAATAATACAACGCCACGATTTTGAAATAACACCCAGAGTATCCCGATAGACACCCCTGTATTCAGTAAAAATCGAAACAGCACATGGACGAGTGTTTTTAGCTTGTCTAACTCTGGCAAAGCCATCGTAGTATGGTCTGTCTTAAAAAAAGCAAGTAATGGATCGTAAAACAAATCGGTTTCAAACGCACGTATCAGCACCAGCAATGCAATGCCGATAATTATTAAGAGTATTTTTAGCGCATTATTCATTTGTAGTAACTATTGGTGACAACATACGCACCCAAACGAGCCATAATAAAAAAACCATTCCGTAAATCAATGCCGGAAACAAGACCCCGTGCAACCAATGCTCTTGCTCTGGATAGTTGTAAAGAGCGATTGCCAGTATGGCGATACGCAAAATATTCACGGCATAAATCAAAACACTTCCCACAAAGATAAAGAGCACTGTTTTTTTCAATGATTGCGCAAACGCTATGACAAAAGCTATAAATAGCACTATAATGCTAATTGCATTACAGCCCTCTACAATGCGTGCAAGGTAGGTTCCATTTACAAAAAGCTGCATCGATGGTTGGGCCTGGTGTGGAACGATGGCTGCTTCGTACCCAAAACTTTCTATCAGTAAGGTACTTTGTTTTGACACTAGATTTGTAATAAAATCGGGCGGATAGGCCGAATTCACCGAAACCCCTAAATATCCCGCATAGACCAGACTAAGCAGTAGATAACTACCTGAAAACAGTAGCAAGAACTGGAGGACTCCCTTGTATTTTTTAAACAAAACTTTCAACATGGCATTTTAACAAAAATACAGCATTTGTGTTGGCAAGAACTGTTCTTTTTGAAATACATTTGTCTAAATATTATTGCCTTATGCCCTTTAAAAACCTTCAACCCCGCGTTGCTGCACTATTGCACAATTCAGATGAAACTGTTGAACGCCGATTGACCCAGGTATGTGAACTACTTCAAGAAACCATAGGATATTACGACTGGGTAGGTTTCTATTTTGCAAATCACGAAGCTAAAACACTGCACCTAAAAGCCTTTGCCGGCGAACCCACCGACCATACAGTGATTCCGTTTGGGAAAGGTATTTGCGGACAAGTAGCCGAAAGCAACGCCAATTTTGTAGTGCCAGATGTTGCCGCCCAAAATAATTACATTGCTTGTAGCATGTATGTGAAAGCTGAAATTGTGATTCCGTTGTTTAAAGACGGAAAAAATATCGGGCAAATCGATATCGACTCACATATGGCCGATCCGTTCTCTGTTGAAGATGAAAAATTCTTGGAATGGGTAAACGAGCAAGTTGCTGAGATTCTTTAAAACTCCATACACGTCATGCTGAATTAGTTTCAACATCCCACAACTAACTCCTGCTACCATTGAGACCCTGAAACCAGTTCAGGGTGACGACAGAAGTTTTAGTCAGAATAGTTGTAGCTATTTATCATTCGTCCATGCTGAACCCCGCCAGTCCGCCCGTGCCGGTACGGACGGCAACGAGTCTTTCGAACTGGTTGTTTCAGCATCCCACAACTAACTCCTGCTACCAGTGAGACCCTGAAACCAGTTCAGGGTTACGAAAAAATTTACATTCCCGTACGAATTGCTTCAACAGGATCTAATCGTGAAGCCGAAATTGCAGGAAGAATCCCCGATATGAGTCCGATTACTGCTGAAATCGCAGTTCCTAAAAACATATTCCAGCCCGAAAGCACAAACTGGAAATCGCCTGTAAACGTAGACGCGATGATAGACACGATAAACACTAACACCAGACCTATCAGTCCGCCAATCACAGCCAAGATTACTGCTTCAAATAGAAACTGAAATAGAATAAACCTATTTTTAGCTCCCAACGATTTTTGAATTCCAATCAGGTTGGTTCGCTCTTTTACACTCACAAACATAATATTTGCAATTCCGAATCCGCCAACCAGCAGTGAGAATCCGCTTATAATCAGCCCGATGACATTCATCTGACCTGTGATATTATCGATGAGATCGGTAAATCCTTTTAATTGGTTCACAAAGAAATTATCTATATCGTCAGGTTTAAGTCCGCGTGCCATCCGCAATCGTTGCGATAACGCCGCTATAAATCCGTCACTTTCCACGCCCTTTTCAGGTTTCAAAACAATAAAAGGCGTTAAATTCCGGTTGCTGCTCCCGAACACTTTCCGAACAGCATTTACAGGTAAATAAGCCGCAGTATCACGAGAACCGCCAAAAAGGGACGAACCTTCCTTTTTCAACACCCCAATAATAGTAAATTTTCTTCCGTAGAGTCGCGCTTGTTTTCCAATGGCCTGCTGGGCAGATCCGAACAACACATTGGCTATTTCGTCACCTACCACCGCTACATTCGAACCGCTATTGCTTTCTGTTTCATTAAAAAAGCGACCTTCCGCTATATCGAGGGCTTCTAATTCATAATATTCAAAAGTTACCGCGCCAATCTGTACATTGCTTACCGTAGCACCTTCAAACTTCATGGTTTCTGGTGGCACGTTTAAGGTATACGACACGGCTGCTACGTCGGGCACATTTCGCTTAATATATTGATATTCGTCATAGGTGACATCAGGAAACTGCTCCCATTTCCAACGGGGAATTTCAGTAGGGCCAAATGAAAAACGCCCGAGATAGATAGTACTATTATCTAGCGAACTTAAACTTCCGTCGATTTCTTTTTTTAGTGAGTCTACTGCAGCTAGTACCGCGATTATGGAGAAAATACCGATGGTTACACCTACCAACGAAAGGAAGGTACGCAGCTTGTTATTTTTTAGTGCATTTACTGCAAAATTGAAGCTTTCTTTCAGTACACGAAGGTAGATAAGCATGGTTGGTGTGTTAAACGGGTTCTATCTGTTGATAAAGTTATAAAAAGTAGGACGCTTTCTGTTGGCATTCGTTACAAATTACGCTGCAGAATCATTATTTTTGTCGCTTATATTTTCAACCAGAATTCAGCAACCACACCTATGAGCGACACAAGAAAGATTTCATCTGCATTAATTTCAGTTTTTCACAAAGACGGTCTGGAGCCAATCGTAAAAAAATTAGACGAACTTGGCGTTATGATCTACTCTACCGGAGGCACCCAAAAATTTATCAATGATTTGGGCGTCAACGTTATTCCCGTAGAAGACGTAACCGATTATCCTTCCATTTTGGGCGGACGTGTTAAAACGTTGCACCCAAAGGTATTTGGTGGTATTCTGAACAGACAGGACAACGAAAGTGATGTTCGAGAAATGGGGCAATACAACATTCCGCAGTTAGATGTGGTGATTGTAGATTTATATCCTTTTGAAAAAACGGTTGCTTCGGGTGCTTCGGAACAAGATATTATTGAAAAAATTGATATCGGCGGAATTTCACTCATTCGCGCAGCAGCCAAAAATTTTAAAGACACCATCTGTGTTTCTTCAATGGAAGATTACGCAGACTTTCTTGATGTTATTTCTGAAAACGAGGGCGAAATTACGCTGGCAGACAGAAAGCGCTTTGCAGCAAAGGCGTTCAATGTTTCTTCGCACTACGATACCGCCATCTTTAATTACTTCAACAGCGACCATAGTATTGCTTCGTTAAAAATTAGTGAAACCAACGGGCAGGTATTGCGATATGGTGAGAATCCGCACCAAAAGGGATACTTCTTTGGCGATTTCGACGCAATGTTCGACAAGCTTCACGGTAAAGAATTGAGCTACAACAACCTCCTAGATGTAGATGCCGCTGTAAATTTAATGCACGAGTTTAAAGGCGAGGCCCCTACGTTTGCCATCTTAAAACACAACAATGCGTGTGGTATAGCACAACGCGACACCGTACTAGCGGCCTATAACGATGCTTTGGCAGGTGACCCGGTTTCGGCATTTGGAGGAATTCTAATTAGTAATACTGAAATAGATGTCCCCACCGCTGATGAAATTCACAAATTATTTTGCGAAGTGGTCATTGCACCTTCTTTTTCCGAAGAAAGTTTAGAAATCTTAAAAGGTAAAAAGAACCGAATCTTATTAGTTCTAAAAGACGCCGAACTACCGAATACAACGGTTAGAACCTGTTTAAACGGTGCGTTGGTGCAGGAAAAAGACCATAAAACCGATGCCGAATCTGATTTAACCAACGCCACCAACAATAAACCCGACAATAGAGAGTTAGAAGATTTGTTATTTGCCTCTAAAATATGCAAACACACCAAGAGTAACACCATTGTCTTGGCCAAGAACAAACAATTATGTGCCAGTGGTACTGGGCAGACCAGCCGTGTAGATGCATTACGCCAAGCAATTGAAAAAGCAAAAGGATTTAATTTCGATCTGAATGGTGCCGTGATGGCCAGCGACGCGTTTTTTCCGTTTCCAGATTGTGTTGAAATTGCAAATAAGGCAGGTATCGAAGCTGTTATCCAACCCGGAGGGTCTATAAAAGACCAATTGAGCATCGATTATTGCAACGAAAATAAAATGGCAATGGTATTTACCGGAACCCGTCACTTTAAGCACTAATTTTGTTACATTTGTTGGGAACGAGCACGTTATAGTTTAATTTTTTACACCTACCTGATTACTTATGGGATTTTTTGACTTCCTCACCGAAGAGATTGCTATCGATCTTGGTACCGCGAACACGCTTATCATACACAACGACAAAGTAGTAGTAGACGCACCATCTATTGTGGCGCGCGACCGCAGTACTGGTAAAATTATAGCCGTAGGTAGGGAAGCAGCGATGATGCAAGGAAAAACCCACGAAAACATTAAAACCATTAGACCTCTAAAAGATGGTGTAATTGCAGATTTTGACGCCAGTGAAAAGATGATCAATATGTTCATCAAAGACATTCCGGCACTAAAGAAAAAATGGCTTACGCCTTCCCTGCGCATGGTTATTTGTATTCCTAGCGGGATTACAGAAGTAGAAATGCGTGCGGTAAAAGAAAGTGCAGAGCGCGTAAACGGAAAAGAAGTGTACCTGATACACGAACCTATGGCGGCAGCTATTGGTATTGGAGTAGACATCATGCAACCCAAAGGAAACATGGTAGTTGATATTGGAGGGGGAACTACAGAAATTGCGGTGATCGCCTTAGGCGGAATTGTCTGCGACAAGTCTGTTAAGATTGCTGGAGATGTATTTACCAACGACATTGTGTACTACATGCGCACCCAGCACAACTTGTATGTGGGTGAACGTACGGCCGAGAAAATTAAAATCCAAATTGGAGCTGCTACAGAAGATTTAGAGTTGCCTCCAGAAGAGATGAGCGTGCAAGGGCGAGATTTGCTAACGGGTAAACCGAAACAAGTCCAGACAAGCTATCGTGAGATCGCTAAAGCATTAGACAAGTCGATTCTTCGTATTGAAGACGCAGTGATGGAAACATTATCACAAACTCCGCCCGAGCTAGCAGCCGATATTTACAATACAGGTATCTATCTTGCCGGTGGTGGTTCGATGCTTCGTGGTCTTGACAAAAGGTTGTCGCAAAAAACAGACCTCCCTGTCTATATTGCTGAAGACCCATTACGCGCTGTAGTGCGCGGTACAGGTATCTGCCTAAAGAATATCGCTAAGTACAAGAGCGTACTCATTAAGTAAACTTCTGATTTGTGCAACAGATTATCTTTTTCTTTATACGGAATAAAAATTTCCTGTTGTTTTTGCTGCTTTTCGTTGTTGCATTTGCCCTAACGGTAAATAGCCACTCCTACCATCGCAACAAATACATTACCTCTGCCAATTTTTTTAGCGGCACTATTTATAGCTGGAAAAGCGATGTGGTGGGATATTTCAAACTAAAAGAACGCAATAACGCACTTGCCGAAGAAAACAGGCGTTTACGTAGTTTATTGGCAGAAGCCCGCGATACCGTTCCATTTATCGCACTAGACAGCACTGTCTTTCCGGGTCCTTATCAATACTATCCGGCAAAGGTGATCAATAATTCGTATTCAAAAACTAAAAACTATCTTACCCTTCGCAAGCGTATTGGAGATCCGATTGAAGCCGATATGGGCGTGATTTCTTCCAAAGGAATTGTAGGTATTGTAAATAAGGTGTCTAACAAATATGCTTCTGTACAGTCTATTTTGAATACCAATAGCAAGATTAATGCGAAGCTCAAAAATTCGTTCCATTTCGGAACGTTGGTTTGGGATACCCAAGAACCCAACGAAGCAAAATTAATCGACATTCCAAGACAAGCACCCGTTGTGGTGGGAGATACCATTGTAACCGACGGTAAGTCGACCATTTTCCCAAGAGGCATTCTCATTGGCACCATTAAAGATTTTAACTTGTCTAACAACCAAGATTATTATGATGTCACGGTTCAATTATTTAATGATATGACCAATCTCCACCATGTGTATATTATTGAAAATGTTGAAAAAGAAGCCATTCAAGAGATAGAAGATGTTGAGGTGAAAGCACCGCTTCAGAACAGGCCCACCGAATCAATAGAAGAAACCAACCAAGAGAACGATGCAGAATAGCGACCTATTGGTAAATATCGGGCGTTTTAGTATCATGGTTGTGATCCAGATATTGCTGTTCAACCACATCAATTTTATGGGGTATATCAATCCGTATCCTTACATTTTATTTATCGTTGTCTTCCCATTTACAGGAAACAAGAGTTTACTTATATTTCTAGGCTTTCTGCTGGGGCTATCTGTAGATATTTTTAGCGACTCTGGAGGTGTGCATGCTGCAGCCTGTGTTTTTATTGCGTATCTACGGCCATTACTGCTGAAATTTTCTTTTGGGGTAAGCTACGAATTCAACACCATAAAACTGAGCAAAGCAGATTTAGGCGCACGCTTTACCTATATTTCGGCCATGGTATTATTACACCATCTAATGTTGTTTTCTATGGAAATTTTTAACACTTCACACTTGGTATTGATCTTGAAATCTACGTTATTTTCAAGTATCTTTACCATAATAGTATTGTTCTGCATTACGCTACTTTTCAGCAGAAAAAATTAAGCTGAAAAACAACCCTTTTTAGAATGAGAAAATTATTATTACTTGTTATTGTGATGATAACTGGCGTTGTATTTGCCAGCAGGCTCTTCTATCTTCAAGTGTACGACACCTCTTTTGAAAAACTTTCAGAAAACAATGCGATAAAAATTGAGTATGATTATCCGCAGCGCGGCTATATTTACGATCGCGATGGTGAATTGCTAGTTTCTAACCAACCGTCGTACGATGTGATGGTAATACCGCGTAATGTAAAGCCACTAGACACTTTAGAGTTTTGCAAATTGCTGAAAATTTCAAAAGAAGAATTTAAACGGAAACTTGAAAAAGCCCGGATTTGGTCGCCACGACTTCCTTCACCTCTCTACCCACAGTTAACCAAGGCCGAATATGCGTCGCTTTCAGAAAAAATGTACAAATTTGAAGGCTTCTATATTCAAAAACGTTCGTTACGTGAATATCAAGTGAGCCACTCTGCCAATGTACTCGGGTTTATTAGAGAGGTTGATGAACGCATTATCAAGGACAACCCAGACTATATCATGGGGGAACTCATCGGGAAACAGGGTGTAGAGCAAGCGTATGAAGATGAATTGCGTGGCACTAAAGGAGTGAAATACATTCAAAAAGATCGATTTAACAGAGAAATTGGTTCGTATAAAGATGGTGCGTTCGATACGATTCCAGAACGCGGAAAAGACATTCAGCTTACCATAGATGCAACCTTACAAAAGTATGGTGAAGAACTGTTCGCGAATAAGCGTGGTGGAATTGTTGCTATCGAACCTGCCACAGGCGAAATTCTTGCTTTAGTTACCGCGCCAAATTTCGACCCTGGGCTTTTAGTAGGCCGTGAGCGCTCTGCAAACTTTACCAAATTGTATTATGATACTATTGCAAAACCATTGTTTGATCGTGGTTTGCAGGGCGAATATTCTCCAGGATCCCCTTTTAAAACGCTAACTGCATTAATTGCGATGGAAGAAGGGGTGATGAATACCACCGAAAAAGTATATTGTAACCACGGGTATGTGTATGGTCGTGGCCAAAAGTTAGGTTGCCACAGCCATTTTAGTCCGTTGGCCATGATAGACGGAATCGCACAATCGTGCAACGCTTATTTTTGTACGGCGTACCGACGCATTATCGAAAAATACCCAACGCCCCAAGAAGGTATCGATAATTGGAAAAGCCACTTGAACAGCTTTGGCTTGGGCGATTATATGGGTTATGACCTTCCGAGTGGTAAAAAAGGGCTCATCCCGAATTCAGACTTTTACAACCGTTGGTACAATTACCCGAAGTACAAGTGGTATGCTACCGCAACTATATCGAATGCCATTGGCCAAGGTGAAGTAAACCTAACGCCCATGCAAATGGCTAATTTTACCGCAGCCATTGCCAATAGGGGCTATTGGTACAGACCTCATGTTATTAAAAGTATTGAAGGACAAAAAACGATTCCTGAAGAATATACCGTCAAAAATGTAACTACCATAGCTCCTGAACATTTTGAACCTGTGGTACAAGGTATGTTTGATGTGTATAACAAAGGTACAGCGTCTAGCCTTAGAGTTCCAGATATTGAAATCTGCGGAAAAACAGGAACTGCAGAAAATTATGTGCGTATTGATGGTAAGGCGGTTCAGCTTACAGACCATTCTACCTTTGTTGCTTTTGCTCCTAAAGACAACCCGAAGATTGCGATAGCTGTTTTTGTGGAAAACGGTTATTGGGGAAGCCGCTACGCAGGTAAAATTGCTAGTTTGCTCATTGAAAAGTATATTAAAGGTGAAATAACCAGAACCGACCTCGAAAAATTTGTACTGGAGGGCAGCCTTATGAATGAATACGAGAAGCCGTACACCGGCAAGCCATTCCCAATTAACGATGGAAAAAAGATAAGTGCTAAGTTCTTAGCTGAAAACAATACGAAATAACCCCTAATTTCTACTTGAAATTACACACCGAAGCGACACCTAAAACCCAATGTCCCAAAGCAAAGTATATTTAAAATTTGACTGGCTCACCATTTTCCTGTTTTTTGCCTTAGTGGGAATTGGTTGGATTAACATCTATTCAGCTTCCTTAGATGAAACTGCTACCGCTTTTTTCGATTTAAGCAACGTATACTCAAAGCAGCTCATGTTTATTGGTCTGAGCGTGCTGCTCATCATTTTTATTCTAGCCATAGATTCAAAATTTTACGAACGTTTTTCGAGTGTCATCTATATTATTTCACTGGTCTCACTGCTCGGACTATTCGTTTTTGGCAAAGAGATTTCCGGTGCTACTTCATGGTATAGTTTTGGCCCCTTTGGTTTGCAACCCTCAGAATTTGCAAAAGCGGCTACTGCACTGGCACTCGCTAAATATTGTAGCGATATGCAAACCAATATTGGAGAGTTCAAACATCAAATACGTGCTTTTATCATCATTGCACTACCGGCAATATTCATCATCCCGCAACCTGATCCAGGGAGTGCTTTGGTGTATGCGGCGTTCATTTTCCCCTTGTATCGAGAAGGCTTGCATTTTGTATATTTATTGCTCGGGTTCTTCGCCGCAGCGTTGTTTGTGGGCACATTAGCTTTCGGCGTTATATGGGTATCCTTGGGTGTGATCGCTATTGGGGCACTCATCTTTGCTTACAATGCGAAACGAAATCGAAAACGACCCCCAATTATTCGTTATAGCATCATTGCTGCTGCGTGTATAGGATTTGCTTTTTCGGTAAATTATATATTTGAAAACGTCTTTGAGCAACGCCATCGAGATCGTTTCAACATTGTTCTGGGAAAAGAAACCGATTCTCAGGGAATTGGGTACAATACCAACCAAAGTGAAATTGCAATTGGTAGTGGTGGATGGACCGGTAAAGGCTGGACCCAGGGCACACAGACCAAAGGAAATTTTGTACCAGAGCAACATACCGACTATATTTTTAGTACCGTAGGGGAAGAATGGGGATTTGTGGGCAGCCTTGTAGTAATTATACTATTCGTGGCCCTCATTATACGTATCATCTACCTTGCCGAACGACAGAAAAACCAATTTAGCCGTGTTTATGGTTATAGTGTGGGTGCAATCCTCTTTCTACATTTTTTCGTAAATGTAGGCATGGTAACAGGCCTATTCCCCACCGTTGGGATTCCGCTGCCATTTTTTAGCTACGGCGGCTCTGGCCTTTGGGGTTTCACCATCTTATTATTCATTTTTGTGAGACTTGACGGTGGTAATTATTACTACACGTAATCAGCGGGGTGGCGAGCAAGCTGTTTTTTTGTAAGTTGTTTGACACAAAAAATAAGGTTGCGAAGGCGGACAAAAACCCAACTATTCATTTTTGTGAGACTTGACGGTGGAAATTATTACTACACGTAATCACCGGGGTGGCGAGCAAGCTGTTTTTTTGTAAGTTGTTTGACACAAAAAATAAGGTTGCGAAGTCGGACAAAAATCCAATTATTCATTTTTGTGAGACTTGACGGTGGAAATTATTACTATACTTGATTATCGGGGTGGCGAGCAAGCTGTTTTTTTGTAAGTTGTTTGACACAAAAAAATAAGGTTGCGAAGGCGCACGAAATTAGAACTAATGATTTTGTCCTATTTCGCAGCGTTACTTACCATGCTTTCCTATCCACCGAAGCCTCAAAACTCGCTTGCATTTGTTTTGATAACTTCGGAAAAAAATCGATTCCTGTCTTAGCCTCAATGGCGTCGATAGGCACAGCATAGTCATAAAAGGATCTATCAGTGCCTTCATTTGGAATTAAAAAAGCTATGGCTTGGTAACCATCGCTTCGTTTGTCTAAAATAATTTTATAAAATTCTTGAGGTACTGAAACTTCTTCATCGCCAATATGTTCTAACCCATCTCTTAGCACACCTCCTGTAACCACAAACACACCGTCGTATTTTTTAGCCCAATACCGTGTTTTTTGTTCCAATCGATTCCATATCCCACCATTGAATTGGCGGTTTTGTGGACTAATATTGCTAGTTAAAAACGTCTCGTGATACGCATCGTAATCAAATTCACGGTCTGCTGCCGGGCAAAGATGCCCTCTGTCGTACCCAGAATTTTTATAATTGCGCCAATCTGCTGAACCTGATGCAACACTACGATCTGCAACAAAATACGGACGTTTAAAGTCGCTGTTTTTTAGATGCTCTTTTTTTAATTCGTATGCCACCCATTCAGCTTGTTCGTGAGCTTCAACATAAGACAAGGTGTAATACTGATGGGTTACCACATCGCCAGTTGTGGAAGATGGCAAAAACCCTTCGTTGAATTCGGCATAACTGGTCGTAGTCTCTTCAGTATTGGGGTAAGCTTCCTTTTTTTCATCCACGTACTTTTCAGCATAATACAGCGCAGCAGTGACCAAAATAATTAATAAAGGATATACTAATTTTCGATTCATCTTTTCAATTTTAATAACATCATGTGGCTTTTACATCCATTGCGTCGCGAAGCGCATTCCCAATCAACATAAAAGCTGTTACCAAGCTCATAATTGCAAGTCCGGGAATGATGGCTAAATACGGCTTTCCGAGAATGATATAACTATAATGATCTTTTATAATCCCGCCCCAGCTAGGCATGGGTGGCTGTGCCCCAATGCCCAAAAAACTCAATCCGCTCTCTATGAGTATCGCCCCAGCAAAATTAGCCGCCGAAATAATGATCACGGGCGCCATTGCATTGGGTAAAATATGTCTTGTAATAATTCTCCAATCGGTATAACCCAACGCTCTTGCCGCAGTAACGAACTGCATTTCTTTTACGCCCATTACCTGTCCACGTACTACACGTGCCACTTCAACCCACATCGTAAGCCCTACCGCAATAAAAACTTGCCAAAACCCTTTGCCAAGGGCGAGTGTAATCGCAATAACCAACAATAAAGTAGGAATAGACCAAGTAACATTAATAAGCCACATAATGGCCGCATCTACTTTTCCGCCAAAGTAACCCGCAATGGCTCCAAGGCTTATACCAATCACCAATGAAATGAATACCGCTACAAATCCGATCGCCAATGAAATTCGAATACCAATAAGCATCCTGCTTAATAAGTCTCTACCATATTTATCGGTTCCCAGTATAAATTTTTTAGTTGAAACATACTGGGTAGAAATTTCGCTAGGTGTTTTGGCAGCTGGAAACAGACTATGCTTATACTCCTTTTGGAGTCCGCCAGACCCTTCTTCGGTATATTCAGTAATTAGAATACCATCTTTGGTGGTGCTAAAAGTGGAAATAGGAATTTCGGTCGCCGTCGTTTTCTTTCCAAAGAAAAACGCTCCTAAACCACCATTCGATGTTCCCTGCGAAGGTATGGTTAGGATTTGCACCGTAAACCCCGGACTTTTGGAATGAATAGAAAGATGCATTTGATTTGCATTTTCTGAGTCGTCTGGAGCCAAAGCATACGCAAAAATTGCCAAAAGCACGCATAGTGATAAAAAACACAAACTGAACATCCCCCAAAAGTTTTTTTTAAACTTTTGAAGTGCCAACTGTGTTACCGAAGTCGCCTGTTTTTTCACCGCATAAAACTACAAAAAAACCCGCGACACACTTTCAGGTATCGCAGGTTTAAATATAAATTGAGCCCAATTAGACAATCTGTTTAAGGATTGGCAAATTAGTTTTTAATATTGGCTAATTTTTTGGTCTTAATGTTCGTTATTTTGAGGTCTTCAAGAACATTTACAGCCTCTTCAACATAAATATCCTTCGCCAAGCTCTTGTGCCATCTTTTGCGCTTCTCACGTAAAGTCGTGTCCTGGCGCATCAGCTCAACTTCATCTGGCAGCGAACGGTAACTCATTTTATTGTCATACTCGTCTATAGCATCAAACTTTTTGGTTTCTGCTTTGCGTTGTTCTATTTCAGCATAGTACTCGTCAAAATTCAAGCTTACATCCAATTCGTCACGGCGTTTTTTAATCCATCGTGCATTTTCTTCAATAAGGCTTAACTGTTCACTTTTTGCCATACGCGCTTTACTTTTGGCAATCGCTTCATCAAAATCAACATATCCGTCCCATACATCAAATTTGGCAGGGTCTATTTTATCAAACGGCAACGGGTTGTCGTAATCTCTTTCTCCAATGTCTACATAGCTAAACCTATCTGGCATCACCACATCACTTTTTACCCCTTCTAATTGGGTAGAACCTCCGTTTACACGATAGAACTTTTGGGTAGTCAGCTTCAACGCACCCATATCGCCCATGTCGTTTTTACGCAACCATTGGTTTAGATCGACTAAGTTTTGTACGGTTCCTTTTCCGTAGGACTGCTCGCTACCGATAATGATAGCACGCTTGTAGTCTTGCATCGCAGCCGCTAAAATTTCGGAAGCCGAAGCTGATAACTCATTTACTAAAATCACTAACGGGCCATCCCACAAAATATCGTCATCTTCATCTTCTAAAACTTCTTTACCGTTACTGGTAGAAACCTGTACTACCGGACCTTCTTTAATGAACAACCCAGCGATATCTACCGCAGTTCGCAGTGATCCCCCGCCATTATTCCGAAGGTCGAGTACTAAGCCTTCAACACCTTCTTCTTTTAAGCGAACGATCTCCTGTTTTACATCGGTAGCAGAATTACGCTCTTTATAATTTTCCATGTCAAAGTAGAAAGCTGGCAAGTTGATAAGCCCAAACTTTTTATCCGACTTTTCAATCACCGTACTTTTGGCATAGGTTTCTTCAATTTCTACCACATCCCGGGTAATTGTTTCTTCTCTCGTGGTACCGTCTACTCCTTTAATGGTAAGTGTTACTTTAGAACCTTTAGGTCCTTTAATCAGTTTTACGGCATCGTCAACACGCATTCCAACAACACTTACTGCTTCTTTTTCGTCTTGCTGACGCACTTTGGTAATTAGGTCGCCTACTTCAATGTGCTCTCCTCTCCACGCCGGGCCACCACTTATAACATCTACCACTTTTATGTAGTCATTCTTCTTTTGCAGTCGGGCACCAATTCCTTCTAGTTTTCCGCTCATGCGCAAATCGAAACGATCGCGGTCTGGCGGAGCAAAATAGTTAGTATGTGGATCAAATTCTTCGACGATTGTGGTCAAAAAGGTTGCAAAATAATCTTTACGCTCTAAGTCATCGGTAAACTCGTAATATTCTTCCAGAGAAGTACGGGTTTGCGTTCTCGATTTTTCTTCAATTTCTGAAATAGTTAATTTGGCATTTTCAGAAGGTGTAAATTCTTCTCCTTTTTCAGCAGCCTCTTTTTGATTTTTTGCTGAAACTTCCTTTTCTTCAACAAGATCGTAGTAATTTGAAAGCGTAGAAAACTTTAATTGTTGTCTCCAACGATCTTTCATTTCACTTTCGTTCTTTACATACGCTAGATTTTCGTAATCTACATTAATCACTTCATCTATTGAATAATCGAAAGGTTCTTCTAATACAGCAGCATATCGTTTCTTGCCTTCTTCCATACGTTTCATAAATCGGTCATACACCAAATTGAAGAAAGTCAGATCTTTTGCCTTAATCTGATCGTCGATCAAAGTTCTATAAGCACTAAACTCTTCAATATCTGAAGCTATGAAATAGCGCTTCAACGGGTCTAAGGCATTGATAAAATCATCATACACACCAGCACTGAAGGTGTCATCCATGTCTGCCGGACTGTAATGCCCTTTTTCTAAAACATAGGTAATTAGGTCTAACAGTACTTTGTCTTTATCTGGATCGTTAAATTCTTTGGTGGTAAAACTGCAGGAAGTTACCGCCATTAAAACTCCGAGAAATAAAATTTTCATATTCTTTTTCATAAAACGCATCGTCCTTTTTTTTGAACCCTAAAAATAGAGAAAAAACCGTGCCAAGTGGCCCTTAGGGTACTAATATTTTGTTAAACGGCTGTCATTCAAAAATTGGCAGATTCTGAAGGTAACCTTTTGTTGGTATAATTGATTACGTTCGTTTTTTATAACAACCAAGAATCTGTTCTAAATTGAATCGCTGTTCATAGTATAAACTGTATTTTTGTACTCTTAGTATTTCAACCTATGGCAACTAAAAAACCCCTCATTCTTGTAACCAACGACGACGGTATCACAGCACCCGGAATTCGTGCACTCGTAGAAGTAATGAACACCCTGGGCGACGTTTGTGTAATTGCACCAGATTCTCCACAAAGCGGCATGGGCCACGCAATTACGATTCATGACACCCTCTATTGTGATGCCATTGAAGTACGAAAAGATGAACCGCAACAAGAGTATAGCTGTAGCGGCACTCCAGTAGATTGTGTGAAACTGGCGGTGAACGAAATTTTAAAACGGAAACCTGATCTCTGCGTAAGCGGAATAAACCACGGAAGTAATTCTTCTATCAATGTCATTTATAGCGGTACCATGAGTGCAGCCGTAGAAGCAGGCACGCAAGGAATCCCGTCTATTGGTTTCTCACTGTTAGATTATTCGCTAGATGCCGATTTTGAGCCTGCGAAAAAATATGTAAAGTTACTTGCTGAAGAATGCCTTAAAAACGGACTCCCAAAAGGAGTAGTACTGAATGTGAATATCCCAAAAGCAAGCGCTTCTGAATTGAAAGGAATGAAAGTTTGCAGACAGGCCAATGCCCATTGGACCGAAAATTTCGATAAACGTACCAATCCGTTGGGCCGCGATTACTACTGGCTTACTGGCGATTTTGTAAATGAGGACAAAGGGGAAGACACAGACGAGTGGGCCTTAGCACACAACTATGTTTCAGTAGTGCCGGTTCAATTCGACCTTACCGCCCATCATGCAATCCAAGAAATCAATTCCTGGGATTTATGAAAACCACCAAACAGTTTATCGCAAAAAATATCGGGATTGGTTTTATACTCGGGGTACTAACCAATTTGCTAGGCAGTGTACTTTATATCTTGCTATTTTCCAAATTCAACTTTAAAACCACCATCAAAGTGGCTTTAGAACAAGATGTAATGGGTAATATTATAGGTCTTGGTGCCCTGCTCAATCTATTGCTTTTTTTCTTTTTTCTGAAAAAGAACCGATATTATAGGGCCCGTGGCGTTATTATGGCAACACTACTAGCGGCATTTTTCATCCTCGCGGCAAAATTCTATTAGCAGATACACATTGCTTCTTGTATATTTAGGCATATTTTAAAAGCATGAAATATTACCTTCTTGCAGGTGAGGCGTCTGGCGATTTGCACGGCGCTAATCTTATGAAAGCAATCTACAAAGAAGACCCCAATGCAAACATTAGGTTTTGGGGAGGCGATCTGATGAAAGAGGTTGGCGGAACCCTGGTAACACATTACAAAGAGCGTGCTTTCATGGGTTTTGCTGAAGTGATAACGAACCTTAGAAAGATATTTGGACTGATTTCAGATTGTAAGAAAGACATTGAAGCATTTCAACCCGATGCGCTCGTTTTTATAGACAACTCCGGTTTTAACCTACGTATTGCAAAATGGGCCAAACCGAAAGGCTATAAAACACACTATTATATCAGTCCGCAAGTTTGGGCCTCAAGAGCCAGCAGAGTAAAAACAATTAAGGCAACCATAGACCATATGTATGTGGTGTTGCCATTCGTAAAAGATTTCTACAAAAAGTACGAGTATCCCGTGCACTTTGTGGGCCACCCATTAATTGACGCCATTGCCGATAGAACCCAAGTAGACCCCATACAGTTTAAAGCAACACATGGTTTAGACGAACGCCCTATCATTGCCTTATTGCCCGGCAGCCGAAAACAGGAAATCAATAAAATGCTGAAGGTGATGTTGAGCGTGGTAAGCGATTTTCCAGCATATCAGTTTGTCATAGCGGGAGCTCCGAGCCAAGAATCCTCCTTCTATGAACCGTTTATGCAGCATCAAAATGTTCGGCTCATTGCAAATAAAACCTATGATCTTTTAAGTCTGTCTACGGCCGCGTTGGTTACCTCGGGTACTGCCACGCTAGAAACTGCATTATTTAAAGTACCTCAGGTAGTATGTTACAAAGCCAATGCCCTTTCCTATCAAATTGCGAAACGCATCATCACCCTAAAATTTATTTCTTTGGTGAATTTGGTACTCAACAAGGAAGTTGTTAAAGAGTTGATTCAGAATGAACTTCACAAAAAAAATCTAAAAAAAGAATTGACGGCTATTTTAGACGAATACAAGCGTGCTACGTTGTTTTTAGAGTATTACGATCTTGAGCAAAAATTAGGAGGAAAAGGAGCCAGTGAGAAAACGGCAAAATTGATTATTGAAAGTTTAAAACAATAACTTATAAATCACTCACCTTAAATTTCTTCAACCATTTGAGGTGGTTTCGCGCAAGAAATCGTTGTTAATTTCGTTTTGATAAGTGTTTTTAGTTCTTCCAAAAAGTTGCCAAATTGATGCGTATTTTTAAAAAATAACCAAGCTGCCCGCCTTCTCGGGACCTATCGATGAAAAAACTACTACCTATTTTATTGCTTTCCTTATTTTTAGCTTCCTGCGGAAGTTCAAAAAGAACTACAGATTCACGAATTAAAAAATCACGGACTAGTGTTAGTAATTCAGAAAAAACTGCCAACGCACAAGCAGATCGTATCGTGGAACACGCCAAGAAATTTCAAGGCACAAAATATAAATTTGGTGGTACTACAAAAAAGGGTATGGACTGCTCTGGCCTAATTTACACCGCTTTTCTAACCGAAGATATCGCCTTGCCACGTATTTCACGTGATATGGCAAAGCAAGGCAAACGTATTTCGCTCTTAAAAGCCCAGGCTGGTGATTTAGTGTTCTTTCAAACCAATAAAAGCAGAAAGGTAATCAACCATGTAGGGCTGGTGGTCGAAAATGTTCGTGGTGAGTTAAAATTCATCCATTCTACCACTTCGAGGGGGGTAATCATATCCTCAATTCAGGAAAATTACTGGAATTTGGCTTTTGTAGAAGCGCGCCGTATCATCTAAAATTACTATCTTTAGTCTAACTCTCCTACCCTAATTGGCCTCGCGCCTTTCTTCTAGGATGAGAGTTCCTTTTATTAATACCACGGTTGTTCTATTTTCAGTATTCCTCACCCTGGGGATCTGTCTTTCCTATTGGGTACATGAACATATTGCTATCACAATTTCAGCTGAAATTCAACTTGGCTTATTATTTTTTATTGCTTTACTCTTGCTATTCGCACATTGGCAGAATAATGCGAGATTGAGCCCCACGTCTCTATTTGGTGTTTTGGTCTGCGTACTTTTCTTCGGAATTGGCTACACCTCGTACTCGCTTCGATTTCCGAAGTACATAAAACAGCATTATACACATCATACAACGTCCGACAGTGCTTCCTTTCTTCAATTGAAGATTAGAGAAAAACTGAAACCCAATACCTATTACCACAATTTTATTGCAAAAGTTGCTGCTGTAGATGGTTCTGAAACAAAGGGGGACCTCCTGCTACATCTAGCAAAAGATTCTCTTGCGCAACACTTATTTGTTGACGAAATTCTGTTCGTTCAAAAAATTCCCAAAGCAATTCGGCAGCCATTGAATCCGCACCAATTCAATTATGCGCGATACATGAAAAATAACGGGGTGTATACTGAAATCACCTCAAAACCCCGTGATATTCTATTTCAGAGAAAAGGAAAAACTACATTGGTTGGTTTTTCAGCTTCCCTGCGTAATTTCTTTATTTCAAAACTAAAAAAAAGTTCGCTGGAGAAGGATCAGCTTAGCATAGTACAGGCATTAGTATTGGGCCAACGTCGTGATATTAGCAAAGAACTCTACAATGCGTATGCTGCGGCTGGCGCCATCCATATCTTGGCAGTATCTGGTCTGCACGTAGGTATCTTATATTTTATTTTTATGTGGCTCTTCCGGCCGCTTTCCTATTTCAAACATGGAAATACCATTAGAAGTGTTATAATTGTGGTGCTTCTCTGGGCGTTTGCCATGTTGGCCGGTCTCTCACCATCGGTCGTACGGGCCGTGACCATGTTTTCTTTTTTTACGCTCGCCAGCTCACTAAACAGGCCCACCAATAGTTTTAACACGCTCTTTCTCTCCTATTTGCTGTTATTGTTACTCGTGCCCCATTGGTTATTTCAGGTGGGTTTTCAATTAAGTTACCTCGCTGTGTTCTTTATTCTTTGGCTACAACCAAAACTTTACAACCTCTATACACCTAAATTCTATATCGATAAAATGCTGTGGGGCATCACTACGGTCACCATTGCAGCACAGGTTGGTATCGTTCCATTAAGTCTCTATTATTTTCATCAGTTTCCTGGGCTTTTCTTTATCACAAACCTAGTTATTTTGCCTGTGCTGGGGCTCTTACTTGCCGGCGGACTCCTACTGGTCATAATGGCAGCTTTCAATGTGGCTCCTGACGTTTATGTTGAAGGGTATAATTTCGTATTGAAACTCTTAAATGAATTTATTGTTTGGGTGGCCACACAAGATTCCTTTTTGTTTGCAGACATCCCATTTTCCGAAGTAAAAGTGCTAGCTAGCTATTTGGTGATTGTTAGCTTAGGTCTGCTATGGAAGAATTATAATGCCAAAACATTTCTGTTCTGCCTATCTACTATTACAATTTTCTGCGGAAGCGTTCTATGGGACAAAAAAAGGAACAACTATCATGAATTGGTAGTTTTTAACCAAAACCGAAAAACCTTAGTGGCCGTAAAGGAAACTACTGAAATAACCATCATGAGTCCTGACACTACAATACAAAAATCGCATTACCTATTGAAAGGGTATAACACACAAGCAGGAATTAAAAATGTACATGGTAGTCGCTTGCCAACCTTTTTTACGTATAAAAATCAACAGATATTGGTGTTAGATAGTTTAGGAGTTTATAGCACAGTTACCAAACCTGATATCGTATTACTAACCTCCAGCCCGAGAGTGAATTTAGATCGGCTCATCGACAGTTTATCGCCACGTATTATTGTGGCAGACGGGAGTAATTATAGAAGTTATGTAAAACGATGGCGACGCAGCTGTTCCATAAAAAAACTCCCTTTTCACCATACGGGTACCAAGGGAGCCTTTACACTTAAATAGTCGAAACACTTAACTAAAAAACAACTACTTAAAAGTGCCTTTAAAATTTTCCTGATAATCTTGCCAAGCTTCGGCAGTGGTCAGTTTTTTATAATCATCGTTTGCAATCATTTTGAGAAAAATCTCTAACTGCTGTGGTGTTTTATAACCAGCGATTGCTTGTATGAGTGTACCGTCCTCTTTAAAAAACACTAGACTGGGATATCCCGTAATTTTTAACGCATGGGCAAATAAATGTTGTGAGTTGCGCCCTTTTCGGCCTGGTTGATAATTAGGGTTGGTATAAGTAAAATCTTGATACGTTAATTCTTCGTCACCTTCCGCATTAAACTTTACCGCATAGTAATTATCATTTATGAATTTAGCTACTTGAGCATCACTAAACGTATTTCTGTCTAGCAATTTGCACGGGCCACACCAAGTGGTGTACACATCCATAAATATTTTTTTGGGTTGTTTCTCTTGTGCTGTCAATGCCTCTTCCATACTCATCCAATTAATTTTTTGGGCGGTCATGGAACCAACAACTAATAGCAAGCCGAGTAGTAACAACTTTTTCATAGCAATTTTTCTTTTTGTAAACGTTTTCAACTTAAAAACAGTTCAGTTTTATGTAACAAAAAACGTTCCACAAAGGGAACGTTTTTTATTCATTAAAATTGTGTATTATTTAATACCGTGCATCATTCGTATCATCGTTTTATTCAAAATGACTAGAATGATTCCAGCGGCTACAGGGATTAGTGTAAAAATCAAGAAGAAAGTAGTCATCCCATATTCTTCAACAATAGGATCAATGTAACTTCCTGTTATACCCGCTGCAAGGTTGGCTATAAAATTAGCTACGAACCAAACTCCAAACATCAATCCTACCAACTTAAGTGGTGCCAATTTACTCACATACGAAAGACCTACCGGAGATACACAAAGTTCTCCAAGTGTATGGAACAGATACGCTAAAATTAAGAATATCATACTAACGCTTGCCGTTTTAGCTCCCAATGGAATTCCCATCGATCCGAATGCCAAAATTCCGAAACCAAGTCCGAGTAAAATCAAACCTATCGCAAACTTTACAGGTCCGCTAGGGTTGTATTTACTCTGCCAGATTTTAGAAAATAGGGGTGCAAACGCAATAATAAAGAATGAATTCAGAATACCGAACCACGATGCCGGAACTTCTGCAGCCTCTGCAGTAAACTCACGATAAAGCATCCAAAGTACGATAGCCCAGATGATGGCAAAACTGATACCCAGAAATATATTTGAAAGCGCGTATTTACCAAACGTTTGCTTAAATAACATTGCCAACACCCATGTAATGATTAGCATTGGTATAATGGTGAGCAGTGTATTGAATACCTTAAAGATCATTGCACCATTATCAACCAGAACTCTGTCTGTATAATCTGCAGCAAAGATGGTCATAGACCCACCTGCTTGTTCAAAAGCCCACCAAAAGAAAATCGTAAAGAAGGCAAAAATTCCGATCACAATCAATCTGTCACGAGTAACTTTCGATTTCTTAGCATCGTCTGCAACATCTTCAACGGCCTCTTTTGTAGCTTCTAACCTGTTTTCAACCGCATCGTCAAAGTCTTTTGTTCCCTTCGGTGAAAGACCGATACGACCAAATATTTTTTGGGCAAAATAAAATTGAAGCATTCCGAAGAACATAAAAATACCTGCGAGTCCGAAACCATAATGCCATCCAACTTTTTCACCTATATACCCACATAGTAAAATTCCTAAAAAGGCTCCTGCATTAATACCCATATAGAAAATGGTATATCCAGCATCCTTTTCCTTGCCTTGTGTTTTGTACAACTGACCAACGATAGAAGAAATATTCGGCTTAAACAATCCGTTACCAATAATCAGCAAACCTAACCCGATATAGAAAAAAGAGTCTGATGTAATTTCGAGCGCCATAGAAGCATGTCCGAGCGTCATCAACAACGCACCAATCACCACTGCCTTTCGGTACCCAGTGACCATATCTGCGATAATTCCACCAAAGATGGGTGTTACATACACCAAGCCCGTATAAATTGCATATAATTGAAGTGCTTCAGCTCTTGCCCAGCCCCAGCCGCCTTCATCGAGAATAGAGGCAACTAAAAATAGCACGAGTAGTGCGCGCATTCCGTAGTAAGAAAAACGTTCCCACATTTCAGTGAAGAACAGTACAAAAAGTCCCGAAGGATGCCCTAGAACGGTTCGCTGGTTGATTTCTGAACCTCCAAATTTAAATTCCATATTCGTAAGTGTTAGTTATAAGTTGTTTTTAATATAATCTGTCATTAGTGTATATAAATGTAATCGTGTATTACCTCCATAAATCCCATGATTTTTATCTGGGTAAATCCGCCAATCAAATTGTTTATTGGCTTGCACCAACGCTTCAATAAGTCGCATGGTATTTTGCACATGCACATTGTCGTCTGCACTACCGTGTACCAACAGGAATTTTCCTTCTAACTTCTCTACATGGTTTATAGGTGAATTGTTATCATACCCGCTCGCGTTCTCCTGCGGGGTCGTCATATACCGTTCTGTATAAATCGTATCATAAAAGCGCCAGCTGGTAACCGGGGCCACTGCAATGGCCATAGAAAAAGTGTCTGGACCTTGAAACAAGCAATTGCTAGACATAAAGCCACCATAACTCCAACCCCAGATTCCAACACGCGAACTATCTATGTATGGAAGTGCTCCCAATTGTTGCGCAGCAGCTATCTGATCTTCTACTTCGTATTTTCCCAACTCCTTTTGGGTCATTTTTTTGAAGTCACGACCTTTTAGTCCGGTACCACGACCGTCTACACAAGCAATGATATAGCCTTCTTGTGCCAACATTTGATGCCAATAGTCGTTTGCACCACCCCAGCTATTTTTCACATTTTGTGAACCAGGCCCAGAGTATTGGTACATAAAGAGTGGATACTTTTTTGACGGGTCAAAATCGACTGGTTTAATCATGTACATGTTCAGTTCTTCGCCATTCACGTTGATAGTACTAAACTCTTTTGGAGATGTTTTATACGCAGCTAACTGATTTTTTAAAGCTTCGTTGTTTTTAATCTCACGAATCAATTTTCCATCTATGGCCTTGTGCAAGGTGAACTTATAAGGGGTTTCTGTATCGTGGAACGTATTGATGTAATAGGTGAAATCTGAGCTAAATGAAGCACTATTAGTTCCCGTTTCTGTACTAAGGCGCGCTTTATTTTCACCATTTTTTAGTACCGAATAGACATCGCGGTTAATGCTTCCATTTTCTGTGCTTTGGTAGTAAATACGACCCGTTTTCTGATCGAAACCATAATAATTGGTCACTTCCCAAGGGCCTTTTGTTACCTGATTGATAAGCTGTCCTGTTTTATCGTAGTGGTAAATATGGTTCCAGCCATCTTTTTCGCTGGTCCAGATAAAACTGTTATTGTTTAAAAAAGTAAGGTTATCGGTAATGTCTACGTAGGCATCGTCACGTTCTTTTAGGATGAGCGACGTGGTATTCTTAGCAGCATCAACAAAAACAAGGTCTACCATGTTCTGCTTACGATTGGTTAACTGCACGCTTAAGATATTTGGATCGTTTGTCCATTTAATTCTCGGTATGTAATAACTGTTGAAATTTTCTAAATTCACATCAGCGGTAGTGTTCGAGTCTAAATCATATACATGTAGTGAAACTTCCGCATTAGGGTCGCCCGCTTTCGGATATTTAAACACTTGCTGGCTCGGGTATAGATCTTCCCCAAAAACATCCATAGAGAAACGAGGCACTTCGGTTTCATCAAATCTGATGTACGCTAGTTTGTCACCATCTTTATTCCAATCGAATGCACGCACAAAGGCAAACTCTTCTTCGTACACCCAATCTGTAATACCGTTTATAATGCTATTCTTCTTACCATCGGTAGTGATTTGTTTTTCACCTCCTGTTTCCAAATCTTTTACATACAAATTATTGCAATATCCGTAAGCTACTTTTGAACCATCTGGACTAAAAGTGGGTTCCTGAATCTGCTTATCTGAAACAAGCGTTAACTTTTTGCTTTTTAAATCGTACACGTAGTACGTCCCGAGTGATGAACGGCGGTATATTTGTTTTAATTGGGTTGCCAATAACAATTTCGACTCATCTTCACTCAATTCATAGGAAATGATAAAATTAATTCCCGGCATGTCTTCTGAACTTACCAGCGTGCGTACTTTTTTACCGCTTTTATAATCATACACATCTACGGTTGAGGCACTGAGCTGCCTACTGTAATTTAAAACGGCGTATTCTTTTCCGTTGTTCATAGATCGCAATGCGTCTAGACGTTCGGTTCTAAAAGTTCCACCCCAGATATCTTCTAAGGTGATGTCTTGTTTTTGGGCTGTCGTAACTGTTAAAGACAGTACGAACAATACGAGTAGGGAGGTACGAGGAAGGAATTTCAAACTGTTAAAATTTTGTTATGTCAATGTTACTAAAATTTCAGCAACTTTCCATGATTTTAATGTAAAAATACGGCATCTTACGCTGCCATAAAGCTGTCTAAAATTCAAGAAAAACGTCTTTAGCACACAATTACAATAGTCTTATCTTTGTAGCTTCAACCCTGTACGGCATGACACAACCAATTTCTGGATTTTCTAAAAAGTCGAAAGAAGAAAAAATACAATGGCTCCTCGATACCTACTTCCCAAAGAACAAGGAAGCAAAACAAGTCATAGAGCAATATTGGAACAGCGACCAAGCCCTGCAACAATTACATGACGATTTTATAGAGAATGCCCTTACCAACTACTACCTCCCGTTTGGCGTGGCTCCTAATTTTTTAGTGAACGGCAGCCTGTATTCCCTGCCTATGGTGATTGAAGAAAGCTCTGTTGTGGCAGCCGCAAGCAACGCTGCCAAATTTTGGTTGTCTCGGGGCGGATTCACAACCGAGGTAATTTCAACTACAAAAAACGGACAAATACACATCGATTTCTATGGTGCTTCGGAAACCTTAGCCGATTTTTTTACTGAGATCAAGCCGAAATTAATAGAAAGCATTGCCAACATCCAAGAAAATATGAAACGCAGGGGCGGCGGTTTGATTGATATCGAGTTATTGGACGCCTCCCAAACCCTTGAAGGATACTATCAACTACACGCCACATTCGAAACCCTCGATGCCATGGGAGCCAACTTCATCAATAGCTGCTTAGAGCAAATGGCAGCAACTTTTGAAGCAGAAGCAAACACATCTAAAAAATTCGATACCCATCAACCAAAGGTAGTGATGAGCATTTTATCCAATTACGTCCCAGAATGTATGGTCAGGGCGTCGGTACATTGCAAAGTAGAAGACTTGGCACAAAATGATATTTCTGGTGAAAACTTTGCCGCAAATTTCGTGCGTGCTATAGACATAGCAAAATCTGAAACCCGTCGTGCTGTAACCCACAACAAAGGCATTATGAATGGTATAGATGCTGTGGTACTGGCAACCGGAAACGATTTTAGGGCTGTAGAAGCCGGAGTGCATGCATACGCTGCCAGAAATGGCTATTACAGCAGCTTGACCCACGCAAAGATAGAAGATGGGGTCTTCAGTTTTTGGATTGAATTACCATTAGCACTGGGTACGGTGGGCGGACTCACATCCTTACACCCGCTCGTAAAATTTGCCTTGCAGTTGCTACAACAACCTACTGCAAGAGAGTTAATGGAATTAATTGCCGTTGCCGGGTTGGCACAAAACTTTGCCGCAGTGAAATCGTTGGTTACGGTAGGCATACAAAAAGGCCATATGAAAATGCACCTAATGAACATTTTAAACCAATTAGAGGCCACTTCCGAAGAAAAAAAGAAAGCAATTGAGTATTTCACAACCACAGCCGTATCGCACAGTGCAGTGACTAAATTCATCACATCTATACGAAGCTAAGATTTTAGAGTACCGTCAAAACACAATCCATTGAAAAAGTCATTTTACAGCAACGGCAAGTTACTACTCACAGGAGAATACGTTGTTCTAGACGGAGCCACAGCCTTGGCCATTCCCACCAAGAAAGGACAAACGCTTACTGTTTCAGCTACTGAAGTTGAGGGCATCAAATGGCGAAGTATCGATGCTACTGGAAACCGTTGGTTTGAAGCACATATAGACTTAAATAAGCCCACTTCAAAATCAAACAATCCAGTGGAGCATACACTGAAGACCATTCTAAAACAGGCAAAACAACTAAATTCAGATTTTCTAACAGACGCAGTGGGCTATCAGGTGGAAACTACACTTTCGTTTCCAAGAGACTGGGGCTTGGGAAGTTCGTCTACGCTCATCAATAATATTGCCCAATGGGCCAAAGTAGATGCCTTTGCACTCCTGCAACAATCCTTCGGAGGTAGCGGTTACGACATCGCTGCCGCAAAGCACGACAAGGCTATTTTTTATCAGATTAAAGATAGCACACCAACTACCCAAGAAGTTACCTTACCATGGGACTTTACAAACCAGTTATTTTTTGTGCATCGCAACAAAAAACAAGATAGCAAAGAAGGTATTTCGAAATACAAAGAAGCTAGACCCTCACAAAAAGAGATTGAACAAATTAGTGACCTGACACGAAAAATGCTTTTGTGCTATTCCATAAACGATTTTGAGCAACTGTTAATGGCTCACGAACGAATCATTTCTTCCATCATAGGACTTCCTACCGTGAAAGATTTGTTATTTCCAGACTTTTCAGGCACTGTAAAAAGCTTAGGCGCTTGGGGTGGCGATTTTGTACTTGCCACTGGCCCTATTGATACCATGGAGTATTTTAGAGAGAAGGGGTATACTACTATCATTCCATTTACTGAAATGAGCTTATAAAAAAAGCCCCGATTTCTCGAGGCTTTTTACTATGATATAGGAAACTGTTTAGAAGAAGTTCTTGCGATTATCTTCTATTTCTGCTGCCTCCTTTAATGCATTATACACATCTGTACTGATGGTTGGTGTACGCTGCGTATTTAATTGGTTTGCGTATGAAGCATAGTTATCTAAGCTTGGCGCAGGATTTACTGCCAACACACGAACTTTATACACACCGTTGTTTCCAACGAGTAGATCGGTTTCTTCACCAGCCTTCTTTCCGAAAGCAACGCCAACAACACTCGGCTCGTTACCAGCTCCAGGTAGTGTAGGTGCAGCCATGGTTACCGCAGTTGCATTTTGAACGGTCACGCCTTGGCTTGCAGCAACCTCTTGAACAGTAGATCCTGTAACGCTTTCTTTAATCTTTACGGCTTTCTTTTCTTTTCTTAAGATAGGAGTCACTCTAGGTGAAGCTTCAGCTATGCTCATTAACCCTTTCGGATTCTTACGTGTTAATTGCGCTACAACATAGCCATCAGGTGTACTAAAACGCTTGATGTCTCCTACTTCGGTCTCTTCTTCAAAAGCCCATTTTATGATGGTTCTGTTATTTCCGATACCAGGAATGGTAGCATCTAGTTCACCTACTTTATTTACAGGCTTCACACCGTAACCAGAAGTTTTGGCTACTTCAGCAAAATCACCTTTTTTAGCTTCCAACTCGAATGAAGTTGCTTCACTAAATATGGTGTTCAAGGTTTTTTCACTCGCTTCGATATCACGAGTTACCGTTGCAATTTTCATTGCTTTTTGTTGGTTCTTTTGCCCTAATACCTCTACAAGGTGATAACCAAAACGTGTTTCAACAACACCCATATCGCCTACATTCTTTTCGAAAGAATAATCTCTAAAAGCAGGCACCATCTGATTGTAAGGGAAGAAATCGTATACCCCATCTTTCTCTACACTAGCGATGTCTGAAGACATATCTTTTACAAAGGTTGTAAATTTAGATTTGTCCGTTTTCAAAATCGTCAACAAACTATCTGCCGTTGCTTTTGCTTCAGCTTTTGTTCTGCTAATGCTGTCTGCCTGGCTCAGCCCAATAGGAATCAAGATATGGCGAACCTTCGCAGAATCTGGTAATTGGCGTACAGCAACAACTTTACTCAAGTTTATTGTATTATCTACTCTGTAAGGACCGTAAATACTCCCTACTTCCATATTGTAAATCGTGTCTTTAATAGACGCCGGGATATCTGATTTGTACATCCATCGGTCTTGGTATGGGTTTTCAGAATTGGCATTTACAAACTCTTCAATATTGTCAGTGGTTCTAAAACCAGGGATGGTATCGTTTAATTTTGAAACTTCATTAAATTCTACCGTTTCGTTTAATAAATCATTGATTTCAGCTTCCGCTTCAGCAATATCTTCTTCTGAAGCTTTTTCAGAAATACTGATATACTGAAAATCTACTTGCGGCTCTACCGTAAATTCTTTTTTATGATTTTTAATGTAGGTTTCGATTTCAGCATCTGTTACCGGAACATCTTCGTCTGCAATTTTAGTGAATGGGATAAATGCATATTCCAAATTCACCTTGTCATTCTCATAACGGTATTGCTGCTCCCCATCGACAAGGGTAGAAGCCAAGCCGCCCTTCACCATCGTAAAATACATGCTCTCTAAAACAACCGTCTTAGTACCTTTAATATAGTCATCCCACTGTTGTGATGCTTGTTGGTTGGTACGGATGCTCGCAACATACTCATCTAATTTTGCTTGGCTAAATTGTCCTGCTTCATTTTGAAAAGTTGGATTTCCAGACAAATACGTGCTCAATGCATCGTTCAACATGTCGTCTTGTACTGTTAAGCCAAGTTCTTCGTACTGCTCTTCTAACAACACGCGTTTCACTTCACGATCGTACACAGCATTGATTGCCTGTCCTGGAGCTGCATTCTGCGGAAGTTGCTTTTGCTGCGCCTCTACTTTGCTCATAAACTCAACTCGGTCTAGATCTACTCCGTTTACCGTAGCTACCGTGCTAACTGATTTATCTGAAGAAAACCCTCCACTTTTAAGCACATCTGCCAAAACGAAAGAGAATAATGCCAACGCGATGATAATGATCAAGAACACCGAACGTTGTCTAATTTTATTTAAAACTGCCATTTTATCAAGTAATTAAACCTTTTTAATACCGTACCAAAAAGGTGTTTGTATTTTTTGAACTAGTGGGCGAAAATACCATTTTCCCCCCATTTATGAAAACCTTTTACCGAAAAAAAATAAGGTGGATTTTTTCTTGTCAGCCGAAGGACAAAGCGAAGTTCGGCTCTTAAAAATCACAGTCTGTAATTTTAACAGCCAATCATTAATTTTCCTCTTTCACTTCAAGCTCTACCAGTTCTATTTTGGTGCTCGACACTTCAAGAATGGTAATCTGGAAATCTTCGATGGCTATGGTCTCCCCTTTCTGCGGAATTTGTTCGGTGACGTGAACAATCATACCGCCCAGCGTTTCATACGCTTCGCTTTCAGGAAGGTCTAATTTGTAAGCTTCATTTATATAATCTACTTCAAGTCGGGCAGAGAATTTATAACGCCCGTCGCTCAATTCGTCTTCGATAAGATCTACGCTATCGTGTTCATCTTCAATCTCACCAAACAACTCTTCAATTATATCTTCAACGGTAATAATTCCCGAAGTACCGCCATATTCATCTATCACCACTGCCATACTACGATGTTTTCTGGTTAGAATGTTAAGCACATCTTTTGCCAGCATGGTTTCTGGAACAAAAATCACTGGCATCAGTATTTTTTTGAGTGTCTGTGGCTTTTTGAACAACTCGAACGAATGGGCATAGCCCAACACATCGTCTATGTTTTCTTTGTAAATAATAATCTTAGACAACCCCGTTTCAGTGAACATTTTTGCCAATTCTTTGGGTGTGGTCTGTATGTCTACCGCAACTACTTCGGTACGCGGAATCATTACTTCGCGCGACTTGATTTCAGAAAAATCGAGTGCATTCTGGAAAATTTGTATCTCGCTATCAATTTCATCTTGAATCTCTACCGTCTCCATCTGTTCGCTGATATAATTTCCGAGTTCTATTTTGCTGAAAGTGAGCTGTACTGAATCACCTTCGGTTTTAAACAGCAACCGCAGCACTAAATCTGATATCCATATGATAAATTCTGAAATAACCGCGAAGAACACATAGAAGAAATAGGCCGGAACAGCAAAGATCTTCACCAAACGGTTGGCATAAATCTGAAAAAACACCTTTGGCAAAAATTCAGCTGTCAATAAAATAACCAGGGTAGAGATGAGTGTTTGTATTAACAGACCTGAAGCCCCTTCTATGGGGATGTATTCCATTAACAGATCGCCCATAAAAAAACCGTACACCACCAAAGCAATATTATTGCCCACGAGCATCGTGGCTATAAATTTGGAAGGACGCGCTGTAATTTTTTGAAGCACCTTGGCCAGAAAATCATTTTGCTTCTTCTCTATTTCGATATGAATTTTATTAGAAGAAACATACGCAATCTCCATCCCCGAAAAGAAGGCCGAGAACAGTAACGATGCAATAATGATGATAACGGTATAATCCAATGTGTTGCGTTATGGTTTTGGGTTAGATCTCTTTCTTAACTGGGTAAATAAAATACGGCATACTGCCACTAAACTGAACCCTACGTCAATCTTCGCCTCTTCTTCTTTTCTCTATATTTTTACGGAACCTCCTTTTGAAAAAGAACATAAATATGGCCACTACCGTAAAAAATAAAAATAAATAGGCTCTATTGCGGTCAGTTTCCCAATTGGTAATCACCAAAAAAATGGCAAAACCAGCCATAAAGAGGTACACATATTCGAAGAGTCGGTAAATTTTATCAGTCATTCTGGATGCTATTTTTTTCAATAAGTTGCACGCCTTGGTTGTTGCGTGATATAAAGGTAGTAAAATCTTGGCTAGAGTCGAAACTGGCACCATTGTTTACAGAACCATCTTTTAAGGTAATTTGGTAGGGTTGGTCTGTAAAAACCCATTCTTTTGCTTGGTCCCAGTAGAGCTGGTCTGCATTTAAAATCACACTATCACTAGTCACCAAGACTACATTTTTCCGTAGGTCTACAATTCCAGTTTCTTCATACTTGATGGCATAATCTGAAACCACGGTACTCAACTTTCCATCTTCCCAGAAAAAAAGCTCTACCCCTTTCGGAAATTCTAAAAAGGGGAAATCAAAATTGGAATAATCTTTCATTTCAGGCGCCCTTAGATTGGCGACCACCTTTCCTGAGTCTGTATATTTCATATTAATGCCCTTCCCCTCTGCAAAAGGTAGGTTATCGCCCATAGCGAGTTTCTGGACATTTTGGTAATTGCCCTCACACGCAAAAAGCGTGATGACGAAAAGTATCGCCATCACGCTCTTAAACATATGTGGTATGTTAATCATTCTTATAAGTTAGGCACTCTCACACTACCGCCAACCCAACAGTTAAAAGTAATGGTCTTACCTGCCATCCCTGAACTGAAGATGTCACTTTTCTGTGGTGCACGTGCTCTATACGATGAAGCAGCAGCTCTTGCATTGCTTGCAATACTTCCATCTACACGAGCAGCTTTTTCGGCCATTTCTGCAGCCTTCCAGTTAATTGCTCTTTTCTCGAATGCTGTACTTCCACAGCTGTTAGAGCTGTCACCGTACATTTTTGCAATTCTCAAGTACGCAACACCTAACGATGGGTTTTCGGCCAATGCCTTGTTGTAATAGCTACGTGCACTACTCAAACTACCCTTTTTACGCATGTTTTCAGCAATACTGTAATACACACGAGCTTTGTCTTTTGGCTTCGTTTCCAATTCAGCTGCTTGGTTGTAATATTCCATTGCCTTGCTACCGTTGCCATCTTTTTCGGCCAATCTACCTAAGTAAAAAGCAGATTTTGCAGAAGGCTCTATGGTGTGTAATTGTTGTACCATTTTAAAGAACAATGGCGTATCACAATCTTTAGAATTCAGCTTTCCAGCAGCACTCTTTAACCAGTTTACATCAGTCTTTTTCTCTTCAAACAGCTTTTCGTACAACGGAATTAAGTTATCACAATCTGCTAATTTCCCTAATTTACCATTTACACTTCCTTTTACCTTTCCGTAGGCACCGAGATTGGTCTCATAGTTATTCTTATACTTGTTTTCTTTTGAAGTAAGCTTTTTTCCAGATTCTTCCTTATCGATTAAGGCCGTTAGTTTTCCAGCTAACTCTACTTCTTCCTTTTCAAGCTTATCGATAATAGTATCGTATAAGTCGAAAACTTCCTGTACATTAATTTTCCCTTCCTCTTCAAGGTCTACACCCAGTGAAAAGTATGTGTACAAGCTTTTCGGACTCGTAAACGTTTCTTCATCTTTTTTGAAGGCAGCTTCGAACGCTTTGTATTGTTCCATTTTGGTACCGATACCAGCGTCGTATTTTACTTGGGCAATATTTGCCATTTCACGACCTACTTTCGTTTTAGATGGAAAATGCTGAATACGCATCTGTACCGTCTTTTCTAAGTCTGAAATCTTGCTCTTGTCTCCTTTTTCGATAAAATCTTCGAACATCTTCGTACCGTATTGGTACACCGCCACACTCCACGTAGGACATTTGTCTACCAAAGGTTGGTAATGCGGAAGAGCCGCTTGATAATTTTTTGCTTTGGCTGGAGCAGTAAATAAAGATCCTAGTGTCGCACATTCGTCTTGTGCAACCGCTTTGCTACCAAAGGCAACAAATAGTATCGCTGCAAGTAAAATTGCTTTCGTTTTCATAGTGTTAGTGTTTATAATAATAAGGTTATTCATAATATCGTTTCTCAAACCATCTGTCGTTTAGCGACAAACTTAAAAAAGTATTGAAGAAATTCTCTTTTACTAAACCAAAATCTTTTGTTCCGCGTGTACCGATCTCAAAACCTATGTTTACGTTAGAGAATAATCTTCCTACGGGTAAACCAACTCCAAAAGATATGCCAAACTCATTTATATCCTGTCCGTTTACGTTAATCCCAGTCTCTTCAAACCTAAATCCGCCGCGGTAAACAACTCGTTGCCAGTAGTTTCCTAACGAATTATAATTCGGAATATAAAATCCGCCAATTCTGTACTTACTGGCATCTTTGAATTCAACATTCGAAATATCGAACGTACGGTTGGTAAAATTACTTGTTTTTTGATCGGTGTATTCGGCACCTATAAACCAAGACTTCACTTCCCCTATCCCCGCTCCGATGGTCCACTGTGAAGGAAATGTAAAATTGGTATCTCCAACTTCAATATCGCGGCTGTCGATAACAGCCTCAGCACCCGTATCTGATTCTAAAAGCGTTGAAATATTCCTGCTGTTTTCTGAAGTAAAATCTGTTTCAGGGGTGTAGGTAAGCTCTGTGAAAAGGGTTAAGTTATCTTTTAATTTCTTTTGGTAGCTTACTCCCAAGTTAAAACTAAATCCGAGTAAATCACTTCGGTTTTGCTCCCGTGTACTATATTGTATTCCGTCTTGGCGGGCTGTTGCGATATTTTCGATATTTCCGAAGTTATAGTTTCCATCCACTCCAAAACTCAGCTCGTCTGTAATTCGATAGGCTACGGTCAAAAAAGCTTTGTTCAACCCTCCCGTACCCGTGTATTGGGTGGTACCTGTAGGAGCGTCATCTTGCAGTTGGTATCCTACCGCTGTATACGGTATTAACCCAAAACTCGCACCAAATCTTCCCATTGGGATACCAACAGCCACGTAATCTAAACTTGTGGTAGATGCCGTCTCTTGTTGCGTTTCTGTGTTTAACGTTTCACGCTTGTGGCTAGCTGCAATGGTAAAATCTACCAATCGCAAATTAGCTATCCCAGCCGGATTTTGTATGTTGAGGTGTATGCTATCGCTATAAACACTAATGCCCCCCATTGATCTATTCTCTGCTGTTCCCTTAAACTTGAGGGTCCCGATTCCGTAAAAAGAATACGGCGATACAGTACCTTCTTGTGCTTGTGAAACTCCTATACCAAGGAGAATAAATACGATGAATAAGTTTCTTAACATTCTTATGTATTATGTTGTAAAATATGGAGCAAGCCCTCCAACAAAAAATTGGGGTGGGCAAAGATGCTATTTTTTAGGCTATCTCGCAACAAATGAGCATCTCCTCCTGTTAAAATAATTGTAAAATCTGGAAATTGTTCGCGCCAAAAGGCTATATATCCGTCGATTTCCTGTGCAATTCCGAAAAGCACGCCACTCTGCATGGCAGCTTCGGTACTGTCTCCGATGGTTTTTATAGGTAGTGTTGGTGTTAGTAACGGTAAATTTGCAGTAAACGTATGTAACGCTTTATAACGCATCATCACTCCTGGTGAAATAGCACCCCCCAAATACTGATTTTCTTCAGTGAGGAAGTCGTATGTAATACAACTCCCCGCATCAATCACCAAAACGTTTTTCTTCGGAAATTGGACAGCGGCGGCACTTACCAATGCAATTCTATCTACCCCTAGGGTATTTGGTGTGCTATATGTATTCTGAAACGGAACGCGGGTTTCTGAATCGAGCTGTACAAGATCGAATCGTTCGTTCAATAATTCTAGGGCAGCCTCCGGAACGTTTCCAACCGAAGAGACAATCGCTTTTTTTAGACTTGGATATTTTACGAGCAGGGTGTTAATTTCGTTAAGAACAGAATCTTTGGTAGCGTGTACGAGTTCTTCTAGCGCGGCGTCTTTAAAAACGGCGAGTTTGATACGGGTATTGCCAACGTCTATGATTAGGTTCATTTTTTGCTAAAGACTGCAAAGTTAAGGCTTCGTTTCAAAAAAGCTGGTGTTACAACGGGGTAAAAACATATCCTTATGTAATCACAATAAAAAAACCCATCTCGCCAAGGCGGATGGGTTTCGTGCTTGTGGTGGTACCTCCAGGAATCGAACCAGGGACACACGGATTTTCAGTCCGTTGCTCTACCAACTGAGCTAAGGTACCTGCTTAAAGCGGGTGCAAATATAAGTTTATTTGGAGTTTTGCAAAATATAAAATAGATTTTTTTTAATCGCAGTACCGATTTTTCCTTTCCCTCGCGTTAAGGATTGCCGCAGAAATCCTGCGAAGCAGATTGGAGCAGAAAGCCTGGCCCCGCCCCGATGGTTATCGGGGATCGGGCAACGCCCAAAAAATTAGATATAAAAAAGCCGAAACACTAATGTTCCGGCTGTAATCTCTACTTGGCAACGATTATGCTGCCAACGAACGTCCTTTTAAACGTTTTTCAATTTTCTGCTTTATCGCGGTAAGACGCTTCATCAAATCCATTAATGCTGCATCTTTGTTTTGCTTGTAAACCTCATTCACGCCAAGTATCAATTCTTTGGCTTTCCGACTGGCAATTATTCGGTCGCTTGTCGTCTTAAAAGTGTGCTTCTCTTGCTCAAACTGCAAGGCCTCATTTATTATTTCCATGTACATCTAAATTAAAGGTTGGAACTGTGCTTCAAAAAGCTTATAATAGTAACTAAAAATAGTCCAGTTTATTCTTTCCTGAAGTAATTTAAACAAAACTTTAACACAACTTTTAACACTCTCACTTTCAATTGTCAAAACCACGCAATTTTACAAGAAATTTTACCTTTGAAAAAAATCTGAATAAACGAACTGGACATGAAAAATTTCCTATTCCTCGCATTCTTTTGCAGCATCACCTACTCACAAGCGCAAATACTTAACGCAGAATCGTTGCGAAAAGTTACAGACACCTCCGGATTTTCAGGAGCCGCCTCCTTTAATTTTTCCTTAAAACGAAATGTAAACGATTTCTTTACCCTGGGTAGCGATATCCATGTTCAATATAAAAACAACAACCACCTTGCATTGTTTAAAAACGATGTAAATTTCCAAAAAATTGAAGGTGAAAAATTTGAAAACAGCCTGATTTCGCACCTGCGCTACAACTACCGATTTCATCCCCGCATTGCCTGGGAAGCATTTGCCCAAGGGCAATACAACAAGATAAACCTCATCGACTTTCGCGGATTGATAGGCACGGGACCTCGATTTAAACTAACCACTTCAGAGAATTACAAGGTGTACCTCGGCACTTTGGCCATGTTGGAGTACGAAGAAGTCACAGACGGGGTTACGCCTTTGCAGCGCAATCTCAGGGGGAGCACCTATGTCTCGTTTAGCTTTTATCCCACAGACCGAATCAGCATTATTAGCACCACCTATTACCAACCGCTGTTCAAACAATTTAGCGACTACCGAATCTCCAGCCAAAGCTCGCTGGCAGTAGATCTGTTTCAGGATTTTGCGGTTAAACTGAGCCATACTTTTATTTATGATGCCTTTCCGGCCGTGGGCATCCCCAATTCGCAATACGAATTCACCACAGGTTTTGCCTATACCTTCGATTAAACCAAGAATCTATAAACTTACGTAAGGTTGGGTGGTAACTCCCGACTCACTTCCCTATATTTACAGCACATTAAAACCAATCGGTTTTTTGTTACGTAATTAATATTAAATGTAAACCAGATACTATGTCCTACTACGATCCGAAAGACCTTCGCAAATTTGGGAACATCACCGAATGGAGTGAAGAGTTGGGTACAAAATTTTTCGATTACTACGGAAAAGTCTTCGAAGAAGGAGCCCTTTCTGCACGTGAAAAATCGTTGATCGCCCTTGCCGTGGCACATACCGAACAGTGCCCGTATTGTATAGATGCCTACACCAAAGATGGCCTGCAGCGCGGGGTTACCAAAGAAGAAATGATGGAAGCCGTACACGTGGGAGCTGCGATTAAAAGCGGTGCCACGCTCGTACATGGTGTCATGATGATGAATAAAGTGAATAAATTAGACGGATAACAAGTTGGGCGTGCCCCTTTAGTTGGCTTCGAGAACACTTCGACTAGCTCAGTGTAAGACCTCAGCCAACTAAAGGGTCGCGCTTTCAGCGGTCGCTTCCCGATAGCTATCGGGAGAGCTCCAACAACGCCTCTATCGCTCACGCAAAAAAAAAGAATTGCCCACAAATGTGGGAAATATATATGGGAAAACTAAAAACACAAAGCTTACACAAACGCGATAGCGAACTTGCACAATCCAACAGACAATTGGAGATTCTCTCCAACGGGATCTTTCAGGATGGCGAACTTCCTACTTTCGCAAAAAAAATAAAAGAAACCAACCAATTTCCGCTCCGGCCTAAAAAGCTGGAAATCTTACAAATTAACGTAGGGTACATGTGCAACCAAGTGTGCGAACACTGCCATGTAGATGCCGGCCCAGACCGAAAAGAGATCATGACCTGGGAAACCATGGAACAATGCCTGGAGGTGATACGCAATACCGGCGCCCACACCTTAGACCTTACTGGTGGTGCCCCCGAAATGAACCCGAATTTTAGACGTTTTGTAGAGGAAGCTAGCAAAGCAGGGATCAAAGATTTTATCGTTCGCAGTAACCTTACCATTATTCGAGCCAATAAGAAATACTACGATCTGCCCGATTTCTTTAAAAAACACAATGTGCATGTGGTAAGCTCGATGCCCCACTGGACACGCGGTAAAACCGACAAACAAAGAGGCGAAGGTGTGTTCGACATGTCTATTAAAGCCCTGCAAGAACTGAACGAACGCGGCTACGGAATGCCCGATAGCGACTTACGGCTCGACCTCGTTTACAACCCCAGTGGTGCTTTTCTACCTGGCGACCAGGCCAGCATGGAAAAAGATTTTAAAAAGGCACTGATGGAAGATTTCGGAATACACTTCCACAACTTATTTGCCATTACTAATTTGCCCATCGCACGGTTTTTAGATTACCTGATTGCTTCTGAAAACTACGAAGACTATATGTATCAACTGGTAGATGCCTATAATCCCGCTGCAGTTAAAAACGTAATGTGCACCAACACCATTTCGGTGAGCTGGGATGGTTATTTATTCGATTGTGATTTTAACCAAATGCTCGAATTGCCCGTTGCCAGCAAGGTGAAACACATAAGCGATTATAACGAAGACCTCCTAAACGATAGAAATATCGTAATTTCCCAACATTGCTTCGGCTGTACCGCAGGTGCGGGCAGTAGTTGCCAAGGAGCCGTCGCCGAATAAGCTTTAAATAGTTGGCACACATGAAATACCTAATTGTCTTCATACTACTCATTTCTCAATTAACGGTTGCCCAACAATCGTTAGACGAGCTGTTGTCGCAATACAACACGCGCAGCATTCCGTATATTTCAGTAGAAGGCCTACGGGCGCTTCAGATGAATGACGATATTGTAATCCTAGACACCCGCGAACCTTCAGAATTTAGTGTGAGTAAAATAGATGGTGCGGTACATGTCGGGTTCAACGATTTTTCAAGTGATACCATTTCCGAAGAAATCGCTGACCCAAACACTCCCATTGTGGTGTACTGCTCGTTAGGCATACGCAGCGAAGAAATTGGCGAAAAACTAAAAAAAGCAGGGTTTACGAATGTTCAAAACCTGTATGGTGGTATTTTTGAATGGAAAAACAAAGGCTACCCCCTATTAAACGAGCAATTGCAACCCACTGATAGCGTTCATACATTTTCGAAATCATGGAGCAAATGGCTAAAAGCAGGAATTCCAGTTTTTGAACAAAATAGCAACTAGCGTAAAAAAATGGCAATTTTAGGTTCAAAAAATACAGATGAGCGTACGCAAACCAAGGATGTGTTTCACTACCCGACGTCAAAAAATGCGCTCATAATCTTTACGCGAAATCCCGAACTGGGCAAGTGCAAAACGCGCTTAGCAGCAACTATTGGAGATGCTGCTGCTTTAGAAGTCTATACCTTTTTACTTCGCCATACGGCGGAAATTTCCGCAGCAACACAAGCAGATAAATTTGTGTTCTACTCCGAAAAAAAGCGGGAAAACGACCTCTGGGATGAAGCAACTTTCAGAAAAAAAGTGCAACTTGGCGACGATTTAGGCATACGCATGGAACAGGCGTTTCATGAAATTTTCGCGCTGGGATATGAACGCGCCATCATTATTGGTAGCGACATGTACGATCTAACCACTGCCGACTTAGACAATGCGTTTACACAGCTCACGACCCATGAGTATGTTTTGGGGCCAGCTGAGGACGGCGGTTATTATTTATTGGGCATGAAAACGATACAGCCAGCCCTTTTTAAAAATAAAGCATGGGGAACGGAAACGGTTCAAAAAGACACCTTGCTAGATTTGAAAGATGCCCGTGTAGCAATCTTGGAAGAAAAAAACGACATCGATTATTACGAAGACGTTAAAGATATTGAGATATTCCAACAGTTTTTACCTGCTCATTTAGATAATAGAATTGAATAACCTACTAAATTAAGTAAATGAAAAAATACATACTACAAGCCGTCGAATTTTTACAGCAACGCGGATTCGGGACTCCGGAAGTTGGGATTATTCTGGGTACAGGCTTGGGCAAAATTTTAGAAGATGTAGAAGTGGAAGCCGAAATGAGCTATAACCACATTCCGAACTTCCCTACGGCCACGGTCGAATTTCATACAGGAAAATTAATCTATGGCAACTTGGGCGGTAAAAAAGTCATTTTAATGCAGGGGCGTTTTCATGTGTACGAGGGATACTCGCTTTTAGATGTGACCTTCCCTGTACGTGTCATGAAACACCTAGGCATCAAAAAATTGTTGGTGAGCAACGCTGCTGGCGCCATCAACTTAAATTTTAAAAAAGGAGAAATCATGCTGATTGACGACCATATCAATTTGCAGGGCGGATCCCCATTGGCATTTAAAGGCATAGAAAAGTTAGGAGAACGCTTTGTAGATATGAGTGCTCCATACAATCATGATATGAACCAAAAAATGGAGGCCATTGCCAAAGAGCACAACATTAACCTGCACAAAGGAGTGTATGCGAGTGTAGTAGGCCCCCAATTAGAAACTCGGGCAGAGTATCGCTATTTAAAGATTATCGGGGCAGACGCCGTAGGTATGAGCACCGTACCAGAAGTGATTGTCGCCAACCACCTGGGCTTGGCAGTTGCTGCGGTTTCTGTACTCACAGACGAGTGCGACCCAGACAACCTAAAACCTGTAGACATTCCCGATATTATTGCACAGGCGGGAAAGGCCGAACCACAAATGATCACCTTATTCACCGAATTAATTAAACAACTATAGATGGACAAAATTCTGTCTTTTGCGCTTTTGGCATTGGCTGGCTATAGAATCATTAGCTCTTTTGTACAAGAACAAGAATTTGGAAGTTTGTTCGGGCTAGAAATAAATATTTGGCTATATCGTGGCATATGGCTTTTGGTAGGTGTTTTAGCCATCAACTCACTTCGGAAAAAAATAAATTTAAAAAAATAAGCATACTGAGTTACTCAGTTCACTTAAAATTAATCTCAGCGCCCAGCGCACTAAAATTATGAGTTATTTAGATACTACACACGACGTTTATAAAGAAGCAGCACTCACTCCAGATGTTGGGCTGTGCTGCACCACCAATCCTATTTGGGAATTACCCGGACTGAAGATTCCTAAAATCATGCAGGAAATGAATTATGGCTGCGGAAGCACCGTGCATGCACGCGACCTTTCAAACAACCCTAAAATGTTATACGTTGGTGTTGGCGGCGGTATGGAACTGCTTCAGTTTGCGTATTTCAACCGTGAAAAAGGCGGTGTTGTTGGTGTAGATGTGGTAGATGAAATGCTAGAAGCTTCCCGAAAGAACTTTAAAGAAGCAGAAGCGATGAACCCTTGGTTTAAAAGTGAGTTTGTAGACTTAAAAAAAGGAGATGCCCTTAACCTTCCCGTAGAAGACAACAGTATAGACGTGGCAGCTCAAAATTGCCTGTTCAATATTTTTAAAGCCGAAGACTTAAAACGTGCCATCGAAGAAATGTATCGCGTATTAAAACCCCACGGTCGATTGGTAATGAGCGATCCTACCTGTGAGCAACCCATCAATGAAAGCTTGCGAAACGACGAACGCCTGCGGGCTTTGTGCTTGAGCGGGAGCCTTCCTATTGCTGAATACGTAAAGGCGCTCACCGATGTTGGTTTTGGAACCATTGAAATTAGAGCGCGAAAGCCATACCGAATTTTAGACCCAAAGCACTACCCTACCGACGAACTGATTTATATAGAAAGTATCGAGGTTGCAGCTATTAAAGATCCTATGCCAGATGACGGTCCTTGTGTTTTTACAGGCAAAGCAGCTATTTACTATGGAGAGCAGGATTATTTTGATGACAAGAAAGGTCATATTTTACTGAAAAATCAACCTTTGGCCATATGCGATAAAACTGCAGCTGCGCTACAGGAACTCGGAAGAGATGATATTTATTTTAGCGAGTCTACCTTCCATTATGACGGCGGTGGGTGCTGCTAGCACTCGTTTCCTTTACTGAAAATCTCAACCAGGTTGTGTCTGTTATAAGATTCAGTCGAAGCTGAATATGTAATATTTTGCTAAAACTAACCTAAGCCTACGTTAATTAGAGAACTTCATGTCTAGAGGGTTCGTATATTATCTAAAATAACTTATTATGAGATACTTTACATATACTATGTTACTTGCCTTTGCACTAGTTACTTTGCAAAGTTGCAACCTTCTCTCTGCGGCTGGAGTGAGCAGTCAGGGACAACCCACAAAAGAAGTTACAGGAAACTTAACCTCGACCACGGCTAATTCGGCAGTGAATATCGATCACTCACAATGGGCCACGCTACTTAAAAAGCATGTTGATAGTGAGGGAATGGTAGATTATAAAGGATTTCAGAAAGACGAAAAAATGCTTGACGCGTACTTAGATATGTTGGCGACAAAAGATCCTAACAACGATTGGAGTGTACAAGAATTATTGGCATTCTACATCAATCTTTATAATGCCCAAACAGTAAAGCTCATCGTAGAAAATTATCCAACCAAAAGCATCAAAGATTTAGACAGTCCTTGGACCAAAGGTCGCGCACGCGTAGATGGAAGGGAATTATCATTAGGCGGAATCGAAAACGGAATTCTTCGGAAAATGAACGAACCCCGAATACACTTCGCCATAAATTGTGCGTCTATTTCATGTCCAAAATTACTGGACGAAGCCTACACCGCGAGCAAGATAAATGAGCAACTAGAAAAAGTGACAGTCGATTTTATCAACGGTGATAAAAATGATATTTCAGCAAATGAAGCAGAGCTTTCGTCTATTTTTAAATTCTACCCAGACGATTGGAAAGTAGATGGAAAAGTAAACATCACTAAATATATCAATCAGTATAGCACCACCAAGTTAAACCCGAGTGCCGACCTTACGTATAAGGAATACGACTGGGGATTGAATGAGCAGTAAGCTGACTTAAAATAGTTCTCGAAGCATTGCTTGCCCGAGTATAATTTTAAAAGTAGAAGCAACTCGAAACTTCAATTTTACGTATGTTTACACCTATGGTTAGCATCATCATTCCGGTTTTGAACGAAGCAGAAACGCTTCCCACACTTCTAGAACATCTTACCACAAATGCTTCAAAAGCGAATATAGCAGAGATTGTTTTGGTAGATGGCGGCAGTACTGATGGCACTAAGCAGTTAGCTAACGATTTTGCTGCCTCATCTCTGTGGCCCATCGTTTTGATTTCTTCGAAAAAAGGGCGCGCCAAACAAATGAATGCTGGTGCAGCATTTGCAAGCGGATCGGTATTTTATTTCTTACATGCAGATAGCTTGCCACCGAAAAATTTTGACAACTTGATTCTTTCCGAAGTAAAAAAAGGAAACCCCGCTGGTTGTTTTAAAATGAAATTTGATAGTAACCATTGGTGGTTGCGCTTGGCAAGTTGGCTCACGAAATTTAATTGGAGAGCCTGCCGTGGAGGTGACCAAAGCCAATTTATCACCAAAAAGTTATTTAATGAAATAGGCGGCTATGACGAATCGTACATTATATATGAAGATAACATCCTCATTAACGAACTATATGCCAGGAAAAAATTTGTAGTGATTCAAGAATGGCTCGGTACTTCGGCACGATTGTATCGCGAAAGAGGAATTTGGACCTTGCAATATCATTTTTGTGCGATTTACGTTAAAAAATGGTTTGGGGCAGATGCTGATACCCTTCACCAATATTACCTAAGACATATTAAATTAAAACGCACCCACGAACTTACTACCGTGGCAAAAGCACCCGAAATCGTGGGAGATAAATAGTTTTTTAGGATTTCTTAAACATTCCGTTTGTGTAATTGGTTGTAATTTTAGATTTCAACCAAAAAAACAAAAAGCTATGAATATATTTGAGGCTATTCGCGCAGATCACGACATCCAAAGAAAACTTTTAGACCAAGCCCTGGCAACAGAGGGAGATACCAAAGAACGAAAAGAAATCTGGGAAAAATTGAAAGTAGAGTTAAAAGGGCATGAAACCGCCGAAGAACGAAACTTTTACAAACAACTCATAGATAACGACATGATGGTAGAGCATACCCGACATGGTATTGCAGAGCATCACGAAATAGACGAATTGATCGAGAAAGTAGAAGAAGCAGATATGGATAGTTCTGCTTGGCTCGCACACCTAAAAAGTCTAGACCATCAGGTACGACATCATCTTGAGGACGAAGAAAAATCGTTCTTTCAACTAGCAGGAAAAGTGTTCTCGGAAGCACAAAAAACAGACCTCGCTAAAAAATACAATGCAGAAATGGAGGCGCAACGAAAAGAAATGAAGTAGGCATAACGTATACTACTACACTGAAATGAAATAGTTAAAACCCAAACAATTTTTGACTTTATAAGACCCCGCCCTACGGCGGGGTTTAATTCGACCGACCATTTTTGATACGCCTACTGCTTTCAAAAATGGGGTCTCATTAAAAGTACTGGCCGATGCCAATTACAAATCCGTTGGTTGCATTTTGTGTAATCCCATAACCGTAATCAATTCTGAAGACCGTATTAAAAATACGTTTGTGAATAAATCGCACACCAACTCCTGGGTAGACCCGTAAGTTCTGGTCGTCTGCAAAATCACCAAAATCACCCCCTGGGTTTCGCCAGCTTCCAGCATCTACAAAGAGATTTCCCTGTAATACAAACCAATTTTTTTCAAAAAGCGTTTGACGGTATTCTGTATTTAATACAACTGCCGCGGTACCTCTATCGATTGTGTTTCCAACCCCTCGAATATTTAGGTTGTTGTCTACAGCAAAAGGTGCAAACGGACTCTCATTATTCGTGGCAACACCCAAGCGCAATCTGTTAGCCCAATTTCCGCGTTCTCCCACGCGCTTGTAATAAATAAAGTCGTTAAAGCCGATCAAAAATTCGGGCAGCGCTTCATTGCGGCTGGTTACATACTGAAAGTTAAACGTACTCTTAAATCCGTCTACAAAATAATAGAAGCGTTCCACATCATTGTATTCATAAATCAATTTGTAGAGTAATTTTTTGACCTCCAAAAACTGCGGCACTTCAGCATTGGTAGCACCTTCCTTATACTCGTAGGTTTCAGTAAAATAATTGGCCCCCAATTCCATTCGGTGTGAAAAATTGAATTGATGCAGCAGTAAGGCCTCGTAAGACAGGTTATTGTATTTATAATCTGCAACGCCTTCGTCTAAAAACACCGGTTCTTCTGTAGTAAGATCCTGAAAGTTAATTGCAATCCCTGATTTTTTCCCAAACAGAAAAGGCGCCCGAAAATTTAATCCGTAGCTACTGTAAATATCCCTCTGATAGAATCCGCCCGCGAGAATATTTTGTCCGAGACCATTAAATTCATATAACCCCAATCGGTAGGCAAATTCATCGTCATTGGTTGTATATACGTTCGCCGAAGGAATAATGGTAAAATTTTCTTCAATGCCGTATACTACCTTATACGTACCGTCGTCCTTCTCATCGACTGTAAAATACGCATGTGCAATGCCTGGCAATCGTCTGAGGCGTTTAATGTCTTCCTGGAGTTGTAAGCTATCTAACGGTGTTTTTTCGGTTACTTCTGTAATTTTTCGAATAAACTGGGCACGTGTTTTTTTGTTGTTTTGTATTTCCACTTCGGAAATTTCCTGAGCGGTTACACTAGCACATGCAATGAAAAAAACGAATAAAAACCCTTTTACCATAACCCATTAGTGGTACGGAAAGAGAATTCCTAACAAAGAATAGTTCAGAAAAGAAATTTGTACAGCACCCTTCGCTATAAAATCTAATCTTTTAGATGTTTAAAGAAGTTTTTGATTGTTTCTTCAGCAGGCTTGTTTTGGGGAGTAAACTGACTGTTTTCGGGACCACCCACCTTATCGTGTGCTATAAACCACTTCCATATAAATCCGCCCGCAAACCAAGGCTCATGATACATTTCATTAAATAATGCTTGGGTAAGGTTTACTTGGGCCGTAAGGTTTACTTCTATCATATCCCGATCGCTTTTCCACGGTTCTTTACCAGCAAAATCCACACTGCGATAACCGTATTCGGTAAACAAAATAGGTTTCCCATGAGCTTCGGAAACTTTCTGCATTTCAATTTTCCATGGTTGCCACCCCCTTTGGGCGTCTACTATTTTTGGCGTTTTCTCCTCCGAAACTGGGAAATAAGCATCTACTCCAATATAATCGAGTTGTTTCCAGAAAGGCACCCGTTTGTACTCGTCCCAATTGGCCGCATAGGTCAGTTTTCCTTTATAAATTTCTTTTACTTCAGTGATCAGATTGTTCCAATATTCGGGGCGATGAACGATAAATTGTTCTAATTCCGTTCCAATGCAAAACAAGTTCACATCAGTTTCGGCGGCTAATTCGGCATACAAAAGAATAAACTCACGATACGAATTTTCTAGTGTTTGCCATTCTTTTTCGGTAGCCATCTTTAAATACCCGGTAAACTCACCACGCCAAATCCAGATTTGGGGTTTAAGCATCACTTTGATACCATTGGCATGCAAGCTTTCAACATATTGTTTCACACCTTCACGACGCTCGCCATACCATTGTCGTTCGGTGTTAAAAAAAAGTGTAGGAGCTTCTAGATTTCTGATGAAGGCAAAGGGCATTACCGCCGCATAATTGGCATGTACATTTTTAACCTTTTCAATTTGAGCCTGAGTAGTTGGCTCTCCTGCGGCTACAAAACTGATTCCATTAATTTTTTGGCTCTTCGAACTACAACTCTGGAACAGACAAATACACAGTGCAACCTTTAAAATGAATTTCATAGCAGACACAATTTGTGGTCAATTTACAAAATTACAACCGCTAATTTGCTTAAAATACTGCACGTATGCCAAAGTTGAAGGTTTCTCCCAAACCCGTGTTATTTCCGCGCACGAAATTGGTGTAAAGGGCTTCCAAATTCACCTCATCGGTAAGTTGAAATTTTGCACCCCCACCAATTGCTGTAAAATCTTGCGCAAAGTCGTTACCCAAATCGATACGTTGGCTATGTTGCACCAAAGCTAAAACCGTAAATTTTGACGAAGGAAAATAGCTAAAAAACACCCCTGGTGTAAGATTTAAACTGTTATTGGCAAAACTTTCGTTTGTGTCGCCCAGACTGAGCTCTGTGTTTAGTTCAGTAAATAGCTGAAAAGCATCTCCAGCAAACGTGTAGTCGTAAAAAAACCGGTTTTGCCAGATATATCCTTTTTGGTCTAAAAAAACACCTTCTTCCACTTCAGTATCGACCAAAGGGATAAAAACAGACGATTGGATTGAAAAATTGGAGCGTCGCTCGAAAGGCACAAACTTCACCGATGGCGCCACCGATGTGAGTCCGCTACGAGCCGTGCCTCTTTCTCCATCAAAACTAAAAACATCTAATGCCGGTCGGTCTGCAATCACGTTACTTCTAAACTCAAGAATGACTCCTAGATTTACTCGTTTGTTATCGCTCACACCCGTATATCCCTCTAGCGTAGACGTGAAAAAGGTTTCTCTAGGTTCACGACCTTCGGTAAACGTACTTTCGGTTTGGGTATAGAGGTTATTAAACCATTTCAAATCGAATTGCCCTTTGGCAATTAGCTTAGACGGCGTAAGATTTTGGATTACAGAGCCGCTCGTTTCAGTGTCTTCTTCCTGGGAAATCAGATGGGTTGCAGACAGTATGACTGCACAAAAGATGATAACTTTTTGAGATAATTTCATGGTTCTTTAGTTTTAGTTTTGATTTGCGCCCCGTTTACGTAGGGTCGTGCTTCACTTGTCTGCTAAGACGTGGGGAAGCGCTTAGCAGACAGAGCATAGACTTAAAAATTCTTGGGGGAGTTGCACTAAAAACAGTGCATGCTATTTGTTATTTAGTCGCCAATCGTAAGAATAATAGGTAACCTTGGCATCTGTTGAAACTTTCTCTTTACGGTATTGATTTAGAAAGTCTATCTCACTTCCATTTTTTATAAAATCTTCTTTATACCATTTAAAAATTTCAGAAAAAGCTACTTTGTTGCCTTTTACTTGTATAAAACTGGGGTCGTTCAGCGCTTTTACCGTTTGTTTTTCGAGCAGCTTTTCTAGATTGGCTGGTGTATACGCCTTTGGAATAATGGGTGGGCAACCTAGCGCACCACATACCAACACAAAATGAAACCGTGGTTCATTAAATTTTGCACGCAGCTTTTTATTTTCGATATCGTTCAGGGTGATTCTTGTGCCTGCCAACTCATAGGTAGTCTTGTCGAAAAACCCTTTCTTATCTAAAGGTGATTTTATAGGGTAATTTGATATAATTCCTTTGATAACAGACAGGTTATACGCATTAATCCAAAAAGCTTGATAGGTTTTTTCTTCGGAAATCGGCACTGACACATCTTTTGCCATTGCCAACACCTTGTTCAATGCTTCTGGGTTTTCATAGATAGCACCATAGTCTACTTTTCCGTTAGAAACATAGGTGCTGAAAAAGCTGTCTGCTTCATCAAAGAATGTCGAAACATCTTGCGAAGAAGCATCAAAAGAGAAAACAAGTAGAAAAAGGAAAAATAACAGATTGCGATATTTCATTTTACAAATTTTATAGGCATTAAGTCAACATCTTTTCAAAATGCTTACACAGGCAACGTAAAAAAACCTGAGACAGTATCATTCGCGCCTTAATACTCCTTAAAAAATAGTATCTTCAAGACATCAAATTCAGTTCACTTGTAATGTTTCGGAACTTCCAAACGACTCAAGTAGCAACTTATCAAAAAAATATGCAACATGTTGTCATTATCGGAAATGGAATTGCGGGTGTTACCGCAGCGAGACATATCCGAAAACTTTCAGATAAAAAAATCACCATAATTTCTGCCGAAACAGACTATTTTTTCTCCCGTACAGCGCTTATGTATGTGTATATGGGACATATGCGATGGACAGATATTGAGCCGTACGAGCATTGGTTTTGGGAGAAAAACCGCTTAGAATTAAAGAAAGCCTATGTTTCAAAAATTGAAACTTCTGCCAAAACACTTCATTTTAAAGAAGGAGGAAATATGCAGTACGACCAACTGATTATTGCTTCTGGGTCTTCAACAAATACGTTTGGATGGGAAGGCCTAGATAGCAAAGGCGTAGTGGGTATGGTGACCAAACAAGACTTAGAACAAATTGAGAAATATGCACCCAATAATAAAGAATGCCGAAGCGCTGTTCTTGTGGGTGGCGGATTAATAGGTGTAGAATTGGCCGAAATGTTACGCACCCGAAATATTGACGTCACTTTTCTAATTCGTGAAGAGAACTTTTGGGACGGTATACTTCCCGAAGGCGAAGCTGCCATGATTTCCCGGCATGTAAAATTGCATGGTGTCGATTTACGAAACCACACCAACCTCGATAAAATTGTAGCCGATTCAGACGGAAAAGTACGCGCCGTTATCACCAAAGAAACAGGCGAAGAAATCGCATGCGATATGGTGGGGATCTGTACAGGAGTGAAACCCAACATCTCTTTTTTGGCTGAAAGCGGCATTGAAACAGACCGGGGCATCTTGGTGAACCGAAAACTAGAAACTAATATTAAAGATGTCTATGCCATAGGCGATTGTGCGCAACAGCGGGAAGCAATAGCCAACCGAAAACCTGTTGAAGCCGTTTGGTATACAGGCCGTATGATGGGCGAGACAGTGGCTCAAACTATTTGTGGCAACCCGTTCGAATACAACCCTGGACATTGGTTTAACAGCGCTAAATTTTTTGATATTGAATACCAAACCTATGGTTGGGTTTTTTCAAAAAAGAAAGATTACGAAGCACATTTCCATTGGCATCACGAAGACGACACCAAATGTATCACCATTGCCTACCATAAAGATTCGATGCAATTTTTAGGTATCAATACCTTCGGAATACGGATGAAACATGAGGTTTTTGACAGATGGCTTACCGAGAAGCGTGACGTGCATTTCGTGATGGAGCACCTAAAGAAAGCCAATTTTGATCCAGAATTTTATACCCAATACGAAAGCCAAATACAACGAAGTTTTCAACAGCAACAACCTATAAACGCATAAACCATGAGCACCATACAAAGAGACATGTCTTTAACCGGGCAACCCCCAAAAACCATTAATACTCAGCAAAAGATAGCTTCAGTTATTGGCTTGACCGGGTTGGTTATTTTGTTTATAGCATTGTTCAATGTCAACTTTCCAAACAAAACGCTTTGGTTATCACTTTCATTGGGTTCAATTGGGGTTGGGACTATCTGGTTCGCCAAAGCTGCATATCTAAACAAACACGAGGGGATTAAAAATGATGGTGTTTATTTTAAATCGTTGACCAATCGCGGCTTTTGGGGTTGGGTTCTGGGAATTGTCATGACGCTATTTTATATCATTTTGTATTGGTTTCCGCAGTATTTAGGCCTCGTAGAAGATGGTGATAACACAGGGGTTATATCCTTGTTCGACCCACTGAGTAAAGCCATGAGTGGCAAACCGGCCAGCCAATGGTTTCTCTACGGAACCCTATATACCTTGGCAATTCTTGCCTTTGGAATAAAATTTATTTGGAAATATAGGCACAATCGGTACGAAGTGATCCGAACATTTTCAGTCATGTTTTTTCAATTGGCTTTTGCCTTTGTAATTCCAGAGATATTAGTGCGTTTAAATGAGCCTTACTACGATTTCAAAAACGTATGGCCATTAAACTACGACCTGTTTGCAGGTTATAAGATCGATGAATTTATAAGTGCGGGCGATGTAGGACTTATCATGCTCATCTTTGGGGTGCTGTCAGTTTTTGTAATCACACCCATTCTAACCTACAAATACGGAAAAAGATGGTATTGCAGCTGGGTTTGTGGTTGCGGCGGACTAGCAGAGACGGCTGGTGATCCGTTTCGACATTTAAGCGATAAGCGGCAAGTTGCATGGAAAATAGAACGCTGGGTGATTCATAGTGTGGTTGTCTTTGTAACTGTGATGACTACAGCGACGGTATTTTCATACCTACAGGCAAACGAATCTAAAAATATTAGTGAGTGGAGTAACCTCGAAAACAAGATGGTTTTTATGAGTGACGCAGAAGGGAAACCACTCAATGAACGCATCTTGGCGGCTAAAAAAGCGGGTGCAAGTAGTGTAGTTTTTTTAAACAAAGACAACAACTCGCCGGCTCCCATAGTAGACAACACAGAGGGCATAACCATCGATTTCTTTTTTGCTTCGGAAAGTGAAAATGAAGCAGCTTTGTCGAAAATAAACAATGGGGAAGCGGCAACCATTGTAGCCGATAGATCTGAAGGTTCTAACTTGAATGTTACCAAAGGACAGGAAGTTGCCTATTATGATAATCTATGGATTGGCAAAGAATTTTTTATCTGGTTTGTGATAGGGTTGCTCACCTTAGTTTTTGTATGGGTACTATTGTTCAAGAGAGAAGAATTAGCCAAAGACGCGAAATACGGTGCTATTGGCTATTTTGTCGTGGTACTATCCATTTTATTGTTCACCTACTTTAGCAGCCCCGGAAAGTTATTCTTTTTTGATGCCTATCAACTCCGGAAAAGCTACGGTTTTTTAATCGGTGCCATGTTTAGCGGTGTGATTGGCGTTGGTTTCTATCCTATTTTTGGAAGTCGTGTTTGGTGCAGATTTGGTTGCCCAATGGCAGCGATATTAGGGTTTCAGCAGCGGTTGTTGTCTAAATTTCGGATTACCACCAACGGCGGTCAATGCATTTCGTGCGGAAACTGTTCTACCTATTGCGAAATGGGAATTGACGTACGGGCGTATGCGCAAAAAGGCGAAAATATTGTACGAAGCAGCTGCGTAGGCTGTGGGATTTGTTCGGCTGTTTGTCCGCGCGGTGTATTAAAACTGGAGAATGACGGTATGAAGGGCCGTATAGATGCCAATGAGATACTGCTTGGAAATGACGTAAACCTTATGGAGTTGATGAACCAAAAACCGAGTCCGAGTAGCTACATCCACCAAGATTGATAATAAGTCTCATTAACGATTTAAGTAAACCCGTTGGGTGAAATAAATTGTTATAGTTCAATTCGCGTTTCAAATTTGAAATTACTATTTAAAAAAGCAAAATGTCAGTTGGAGCGCCAACCCGACTTCGTTCTGGCGGGCGCTCAATGTGACTTATCATTTTAATTTAACTTTTTTTACCTATTTCAACCAACTGGGTTTACATAAATAAATTTTTTGATTGTGGCAGTTAGCATTGGTCGTTTACTACGTCTAAAACCGCATGCGATATCAAATTCTTGCTATGTTAATGTTATTCGGAATGATTGCTACAATAGGTTCGGCAACTAATCTTTCCACAGAAAAAAAATACCAAAAAACATTTTATGACACTGGCATCCTAAAAGCAGAAGGCTGGCAAATTGGAACCGTTAAAATTGATTATTGGTATTTCTATCACGCCAACGGGCAAGTAGCTTCCAAAGGAACTTTCAGAAGCAACCAAAAAGAAGGGTATTGGTTTTATTACAACGAAGAAGGTCATCTGCTAAAAGAAGGGCACTATAAGCACGGAATGGCATCAGGTTGGTGGATTTTTTACGATATTGCAACCCATTCAGAAAAACGATTTCAATACAATCAGAACCAGAAAAATGGATATGCCCTTATCTACAAAAACAATCGATTGAGAAGAGCAGAGAAATATCATAACAACACCAAAATTGGAGAATGGACCTCAATATTTTCTTTCAAACGAGATAACCCAGACGTTTCGCTATAATGCAACCTTCAGTAAAAGTAATCATACCTGCCTTTAACGAGGAAGCTTCTATTGGCCTTGTTGTACAAGACATCCCTGCGTTGGTAGAAGAAGTGATTGTAGTGAGTAACGGCTCGACAGACCAAACCGAAGCTATTGCAAAAGAAACCGGCGCCACTGTTTTGCAAGAACCGAAACGGGGCTACGGATACGCTTGTCTTAAAGGAATGGCGTATGTGGCAGCGCAGCCTAGGAAGCCCGATATTATTGTATTTTTGGATGGCGACTACAGTGATTATCCGCAGCAACTCACCGAATTAATTACCCCCATTGTTGAAAAAGATATCGATTTTGTAATTGGGGCAAGAGTAAAACGACTTAGGGAAGTAGGAGCGATGACATTTCCGCAGCGATTCGGAAATTGGCTGGCCACCTCGCTCATGAAACTTTTTTTTGGTGCAAGATTTACAGATTTAGGTCCGTTTCGGGCGATTAAATATAAAAAACTGTTAGCACTTCAGATGGAAGACAAAACCTATGGTTGGACGGTAGAAATGCAATTAAAGGCACTAAAGAAAAAATATACCTATGTTGAAGTGCCCATGAAATATAGAAATAGGATAGGCACTTCTAAAGTTTCTGGAACAGTAAAAGGTGCTATCTTTGCTGGCATTAAAATACTTGGCTGGATTTTTAAATACACGTTTAAAAAATGATACTTGAGACCATTGTCATGGTTATTTATACTGCCGCGCTCATCTTGATATTGATGTATGCGCTGGCCCAATTAAACCTCCTCTTTAATTATCTGCGGAATAGAAAAAAGCACGATAGATGTGCCATGTTCGACCTTTCTAACCCGGAAGAAATTCCTTACGTGACCATACAATTACCAGTGTACAACGAACTGTATGTGATGGATCGCCTTTTAGAAAATATTGCAGCCATAGAGTACCCGCGAGAAAAACTGGAAATTCAAGTATTAGACGATAGCACAGACGAATCGTTAGAAACCACAGCCGCCCATATTGAAGCATTAAAAAAGTCGGGGCTCGACATTGTTCACGTAACGCGTGTAGATCGAAAAGGTTTTAAGGCTGGTGCTCTAAAGGAAGGCTTAACGACAGCAAAAGGAGAGTTTATCGCCATTTTTGATGCTGATTTCCTTCCGAAGAAAAAATGGTTGCTAAACACCATACCGTACTTCAAAGACCGAAATATTGGCGTAGTGCAAACCCGTTGGGGGCATATAAACAGGGATTATTCGTTACTTACCCGAGTGCAAGCATTTGCTTTGGATGCACACTTTACATTAGAACAGGTAGGACGAAACAGTGAAGGGCACTTTATCAATTTTAATGGTACAGCTGGCATTTGGCGCAAGCAATGTATTCTAGATGCCGGCAATTGGGAAGGCGACACACTAACCGAAGATCTTGACCTAAGCTATAGAGCACAATTAAAAAATTGGAAGTTTAAATATTTAGAAGAAGTAGAAACACCTGCCGAATTACCTGTTGTGATCAGTGCGGCACGGTCGCAACAATTTCGATGGAACAAGGGCGGGGCCGAAAACTTCAGGAAAATGCTGGGCAAGGTTTGGCGAAGCAAGAATATTTCGTTTAAAACCAAGATACATGGAACCTTGCACTTGCTAAACAGTACGATGTTCTTGAGCATTTTGGTGGTGGCGATTTTAAGTATTCCCATGTTGTATATCAAAAACGAATACGCCCATTTAAAGTATTACTTCATCGTAATGAGCTTTTTTGTTGTGAGCACGCTCATTTTCTTTATCTGCTATTGGTTTACCTTTAAAAAGATTAACGGTGGCGGATTCATGAGTTTTCTTGAATACATTGGTATGTTTTTTATTTTCTTCAGTATTGCCATGGGGTTCTCGGTACATAATTCTATCGCAGTGATTGAAGGCCATATTGGGAAAAAAAGTGAATTTATTCGCACACCAAAGTTCAATATTAACACCTTAAAAGATAGCTGGAAGGGCAACAAATACCTTCGCAGTAGGATTTCTCCAAACATTCTCATTGAAGGAATTTTGATGCTCTATTTCGGTTTTGGAATGTATTCGGCCTTCGTTGTTGGAGACCAAGGAGGCGATTTCGGACTTTTCCCGTTTCACTTAATGCTCTTCATTGGTTTCGGGTTTGTTTTTTTTAAGAGCATCATTAGTAGGGCTTAGTCAAAAATTTCTGCTATTTTAGAACCTTAATTTTTCAGCTTTCAAACTAAATGTCCACTAACGTTAAAGCAACCTGTTGTATCAGCTTGTTGCTCATTATTTTTTCAGTTAACAGTTCCGCACAAAATGAAGGTGGAAACTATTATGCTGAAAGACAAGTGGAATTAATGCACGATAACGATTTTCTACATTTTACAGACCGTTGGTATACCACGGGGAGTTTCATCAGTTATCGGAAACTTCTAAACGAGCGGAATGAAGACATTCCCAATCGCAGACAGCTCACCTTTCAATTAGAACAATCTTTTTACACACCATCAAATATTCTATCAAGCCGTATTGAAGATTACGATAGGCCTTATGCAGGCTTCTTAGGCCTCAACACTTCGCTAACCCTTACCAACGAACGACGGATGTTAGACTTTACGTTTACTATTGGGGTTACGGGTGAAATTTCAGGATCGGAAGGGTTACAAAATTGGTTTCACAGCACTAACGAATCGCAGGCCACACAATGGACTGGGCAGATTGAAAATAACACCCACGCCAATCTCTACGGAAGTTACCTTCGTGAATGGAAAGTGTATTCAGGTTTTTTAGATGCGATTTTAGCTACCAAACCAAAAGTAGCGTTGGGCACCAAAGATTATTATCTTGAAAATACGATGACGTTATTTTTGGGCAAACGTAATGCTATGGAAAATACCATGGCATATCGCCAATTGGGGAACATAGAAAATGAATTATTTTTTGCGTTAACTGGTGCTTACAGATATGTCATACACGATGCCATGTTGCAAGGTTCTATTATTTCAGACAACAGTGAATTTACATTAGAACCCGTGAATTCACTCATTTTTTATGGTGCAGAAATGTATTGGAGAACACGAAGAATGGATTTTAAAGTTGCCTATATGTTCACAACCAAACGTGCCGAAAGTACGGGCACACACGGGTTTAGCACCTTGTCTATTTCGCGTAATTTTTAGAAGGTAACCTCCACTTCTTGCTTAGCTCCTTCCCGCTCGATAACTACTTTGGTAGTTTGTCCTTCTTCAAATGTAGCCAATGCTTTCATATAGCTCATCATGTCTATTACTTCAAAGGCCCCGAGTTTCTTAACGATATCTCCCTTTAGAAGTCCTGCTTTTTGTGCTGGCTTGTCTTCGCTCACTCCGTCGATGCGCATTCCTTCGCCCGTAAACAGATAATCGGGAACCACGCCTAGCCCTACTTTAAATCTGGGCACTTCTTCGCTTTCATCTTTCGTTTTCCGAAAAGCTAATTTCCCGTCATCGTTCAGATCTACAATAATGGCATGGATATAATCTGAAATTTTCTGCATTCCTTCATAGTTCAGTTTCTCAGCATCATCACCAGGCTTGTGGTAATCTTCGTGTTGCCCTGTAAAAAAGTGCAACACTGGAATATCGGCCAAGTAAAAACTGGTATGGTCGCTCGGACCAATTCCACTATTGTGTTCAGCAATTGTGAGTCCGTAGTCATTATTCGCAAAAAGTGTCTGTTTGAAAATGGGTGATGTGCCCACTCCGTGAACAGCGATGGTGTTTTCTTCATTTAAACGGCCTACCATGTCCATATTAATCATGTAGGTAATTCCATTTTTGTCTACGGTACTATTTTTCACGAAATAATTACTGCCCAAGAGCCCCATTTCTTCGCCAGAAAAAGCAATGAATAAATAATTATTGTCTTTTGTGTTTTCCGCTGTGGCGTCCATCAGTTTAGAAGCCAGATTCAGCATCACTGCCACTCCGCTGGCATTATCGTCTGCACCATTGTGGACGGCAGGTTTTTCTTCTCGATACAAAGAACCTTCTCCGCCCATACCTAGGTGGTCATAATGCGCACCGATGACGACTGTTGTAGACGCTTTATTATCTATAAACCCGATAACATTGGTTCCTGTAAGCGTGCTATCGCTTTTAAGACCCGTGAATTCTGCTTGTTCGTGCGGATTGCTACTAGGACGGAATGTAAAGGTTTGGGTATAATTATTTTGATAGCCTTTAGGTACTAGGCCAATTTCTTTAAAACGCTCTTCAATATAGGTGGCCGCTTGTAGTTCACCCTCGGTCCCAGTTTGTCTGCCATTAAAAGTGTCATCAGCCAAAGCAAACACATCCTCTTTCATGGTTGTTTCTTTTTTTACATTTTCTTGGCACGAAAAGAGAATGAAAGTCGCACAAAGTATCCAAATTAAACGCATATCCTTATTTTTGCACAAAAATACAGCAAAATGCGATACGTACTTTATATTTCGATACTCTGTTTCCTAATTTCTTGTAAGAATTCAACTGAAGAAAAAATGGCAGACGACACATCGAAAACTACCGAAAAAGTTTCTGAAAAAACCTTGATGGAATGGGATGATGACAGCCTTATTTACCCAGAAGAAAAACATTTCAAAAATATTCGGCAGGTTACTTTTGGAGGCGATAATGCAGAGGCTTATTGGAGTTTCGACGATAGCCAACTGGTATTCCAATCGAATAATAGCGCTTGGGGAATGGAATGTGACCAAATGTTCTTGATGAATGCTTCGGAAACATTTAAGGGTGACAAACAGCCGCCAATGATCAGTACGGGCAACGGAAGAACTACATGCGCTTATTTCTTACCTGACAACAAGCATTATGTATATGGCTCTACGCATTTGGTAGATAAAGAATGTCCTGAGGTACCACTTCGGAAAAACGGAAAATACGTATGGCCGGTATACGATAGTTTCGACATTTTTGTATCTGACCTCGAAGGAAATATTACGGCACAGCTCACGAACGAACCGGGTTACGATGCTGAAGCTACCGTTTCTCCGATGGGTGATAAAATAGTATTTACCTCGATGCGTAGTGGCGATTTAGAATTGTACACCATGAATATTGATGGCTCTGATGTGCGTCAAATTACAGACGAATTAGGGTATGATGGTGGTGCTTTTTTCTCTCCTGACGGAACAAAATTGATCTTTAGAGCATCTCGACCAAAAACGGCAGAAGCTGTAAAAGAATACAAAGACCTGTTAGCACAGGGATTGGTGCAGCCTACTGAAATGGAACTTTTTATTTGTGATGCTGATGGAAGCAATTTAAGGCAGCTTACCAATTTGGGCAACGCCAACTGGAGCCCTTTCTTTCACCCAAGCGGCGAAAAAATATTGTTCAGCAGTAATTTTGAAGCAGAACGCGGATTTCCATTTAATTTATATTTAATCGATCTTGATGGAAAGAACTTAGAGCGTGTGACACATAGCCAAACATTTGATGCGTTTCCTGTTTTTTCAAATGATGGCAAATACTTAGCGTTTTCTTCCAATCGGAATAATGGTGGTGGCCGTGACACTAATCTTTTTATTGCTGAATGGCAGGATTAATTTTCAAAAATTAAAATTTTTCTGAAAGCTCGAGTGCATTCTTTCTACCAACGATGAAAGAATGTGTATCGAGAAGGTTTCTTCTCGATACTATTTTTAACTTGCGTAGCAATTAAAAATCACTCGAGGTGAATCTCACGTTAGAACGTCTGAAAGCTATAGTGCTCCCATTTTTGGGAGCCGTTATTTTCTATGTTCTGTTTGCGTATTATCTTGAGCGGAGCGAATTTATAGCCCTCCTCTTGCTGTACGGAGCACTGTTTTTTGTGAGTTGGCGTATCATCGAACATTCTAAACTTAAATTTTGGACGCTAGTAGCAATCGGAATTTGTTTTCGATTGTTGTTTCTTCCTGCTATCCCCAATTTATCGCAAGATTTTTATCGGTTTTTGTGGGATGGACGATTGTTGATACAAGGAGTGAACCCATACATTTTAACTCCGTTATCTTACATGACAGACCTCTCGACTGCCAGTCCGATAGATTCGTTATGGCAGGCGCTCGAGGTGACATCTGGCATTACTGTGTCAGACGCTGCCATTCTTTACAACGGTATGGGAGAATTAAATGCAAGTCATTATAGCAACTACCCGCCCGTAAATCAGTTGTGTTTTGCCATTGCAGCGCTTCTATCAGGGAAAAGTATTGTTGGCTCGGTCGTTGTTTTGCGGGTGCTGATTATCTTAGCCGACATTGGGATTGTAATTCTTGGAAAGAAACTATTAGAGCGGCTCAAGCTTCCTAGCAAGAATATTTTTTGGTACTTCCTGAATCCGTTTATCATCATAGAGCTTACCGGTAACCTACATTTTGAAGGGGTCATGCTTTTCTTCTTAGTGGTTGCATTGTATGCGCTCTGTAAAAAAAAATGGTTTTGGGCCGCAGTGCTCTTAGGAATTTCCATTTCAGTAAAACTATTACCACTATTGTTGTTGCCCCTGTTTTTCGGATATTTTGTAAAGTTCAAAAAGAACGTGAAGGAAACCACCACTTCTCCATTTCCTGCACTAGGTATTTTTAGACTCATAACCTTTTATGTTGTTGTACTAGTGGTTGTCCTATTAACTTTTGCTCCATTTCTATCGTCAGCGTTTATCGCTAACTTTTCAGCGACCATTGCCTTGTGGTTTCAAAACTTCGAGTTCAATGCGAGTGTGTATTATATCATTCGGTGGATTGGTTATCAGACCGTTGGTTGGAATATCATTGGCACCGCAGGGAAAATACTTCCAATTATTGTTGTGATTGCTTTGCTAGCCCTTGCCTTTTTCCGTAGAAACACAACACTACAGCAACTCATTACCGCCATGCTCTTTGGAGTTTCTATCTACTTTCTACTATCTACAACCGTACACCCTTGGTATGTTGCAACTCCGCTCATTCTGTCCGTTTTTACTACGTACAAATTTCCGATCGTGTGGAGCTTTTTTGTGATATTGAGCTATTCGGCCTACGGAGCAAATGGTTTTGATGAAAACTTGTGGTTGGTCGCACTAGAATATATTGTTGTTATTTCTTTTGCTATTACCGAGATTAGCTCCAAAACTGGTAAAAGAGAAGGAAACTTCCGGATTGTAGCACGCTAGAAAACCTTTGTTACAAACAAATCTATCACTTCAATTACAATCAGGATGATTATGATCCATTCTAGGGTACTGCTCTCTTTATGGTTCCAAATGTCCTTAAAAAGCTCTAAGTTTTCTTTAATGATGGTAATCCGATCTTGAATGTTTCTATATCGGTCTTTAAGGTCGAATACCTGCTTCAGTTCATTATCAAGTTTCGCCAACTGCTCGTCTTCCCAAACCACTTCTGGAGAATCGAAGATGTACAAATTTTCTGAAATTCTATTTTTTATATTGAGGGTTCTACCGATAAATTTTTTCAACTTGAGGCTAGAAATATGCAGTCTCCCCTTCCGTTCGAGCGATTGTGTGTGCTTACTGGCTTCCTCCAATAATCGTTCAGTGATTTCAGAATAACGGTCTAATGCCACCGATTGTGAAGTATGCAGCATGATAAGGCGCACCATTTCTTCATCTACTTCAGGAATCGTAACACTATCAAACAAAACTTTCGTCGTTTTCTCCTTAATGGAAACATCAATTGTTTCAATTAGATTACCGCTCACTTCTCCTTTTCCAAAAGGGGCAAGTTGCTGCGCAATCTCTTTGATTCGTACTTCGGAAATATTAAAATAGCTTACGATTCCAAACTGGAAAATATACACGAATTTTGTGTCGCTCAGTTTGTAAAAAAGTTCATCACTATCACTAAACAGTAAATTTGCCTTGAAGTTTTTCCGTATCTCACGGATATTCAGTTGCTGTGCGATCTGGCGCGACTGTACTTTAAACATAGGGGTGTTCGATTCCGCGTTACGGAATACATCTGATTAAAAATTAGGGGTGTTTTTTACTTTTTGACGCGTTCTAAACGATAAAAATCTTTGCGTCGATCTTTTAGATTTTTTACTGCTCCAAAAGAGTGGAGCTCTCTAAGCAGACCCAAATCTACGTCTGCCACCAAAATCATTTCTGCGTTTGCCGTTGCTTCTGCCTTAATACCATTGCTCGGAAAGGAGAAATCACAAGGTGTAAATACCGCAGATTGGGCGTATTGAATGTCCATGTTATGCACATTCGGTAAATTACCTACACTGCCTGAAATAGCGACATAGCATTCATTCTCAATCGCTCTGGCTTGTGCACACAAACGCACTCTAGAATATCCATTTTGTGTGTCTGTAAGGAAAGGCACAAAAAGGATGTCCATACCCTCATCTGCCAATAATCTAGACAATTCTGGAAATTCAGAGTCATAACAAATCAAGATTCCGATTTTTCCACAATCGGTATCGAAGGTTTGTAATTTGTTGCCATTCTGCATCCCCCAAACCTTTACCTCATCTGGGGTACAATGTATTTTTTCATACCGCTCAACGCTTCCATCCCTTCGACATAAGTATCCAACATTATACAACTTATTGCGTACCAATTCTGGCATGCTACCCGTTATGATGTTGATGTTATAGGAAATAGATAACTGCGATAGTCTTTGGGTGATTTCCTTTGTATACTTTGCCAATTCTCGAATGGCGTCAGACTCTCCCATCGCGTTAAACTTTGCCATTAACGGCGCATTGAAAAACTCTGGAAATACAGCAAAATCGCTACGATACCCGGCAACACTATCAATAAAATATTCAGCTTGGTGCATTAAATCTTCGAGCCCGTCATAGCGTCGCATCTGCCATTGTATGAGCCCGAGTCGAACCACGCTTTTCACTGCACTCGGTTTTTTTGTGGGTTTGGTATAATAAATATTATCCCATTCCATAAGCACGGCAAATTCTTCAGAAGCTTTATCGCCTTCTAAATAATTTTTTAGCACACGCACCGGGTGAAAATCGTTTGAAATTTGAAAGTTTAACACAGGGTCGTCAATCTCTTTGCGTTTTACTTTTTCAATATATTGCTTGGGAGAAAATTTATCTGAATGCAAATGATAATTCGGCATTCTTCCACCAAAAACAATACTTTTCAAATTTAAATTTTCACAAAGCTCCTTTCGGTAGTCATACAAACGCCTTCCTAAACGCAAGCCCCTAAAATTGGGCTTAATAAAAACATCGATACCGTAAAGCACATCCCCTTCGGGGTCATGAATTTTAAAATTTGGGTCGTCGGTAATATCGTTGTACGTATGTTGATTGTCAATTTTATCGTAGTCTACTATCAATGAGAGTGCGCAACCCGCGATTTCACCATCTACTTTGATCACCACCTGACCTTCAGGAAAAATAGAGATCAGCCGACCTATTTCGTCTAATTTCCAATACGAATTTGGCAATCCACCATATGCTTCAATAGTTGCTTCTTTGAGCGCCTCATAGTCTTGAAGGCTCAAGAATTTTAATTCAATATTTTCAATTTTTGAAAGATCCATTGGTGCTAATTTACATTCCTAGAAGGTAAGCGAAAATTAAGGGCGCCACAATAGTAGCATCACTTTCTATGATAAATTTTGGCGTATCGATATCTAGTTTGCCCCAGGTTATCTTTTCGTTGGGTACGGCTCCTGAATAACTCCCGTAGCTCGTAGTAGAATCTGAAATCTGGCAGAAATAGCTCCAGAAAGGTGTATCAGTACGTTCCATATCTTGATATAACATAGGTACTACGCAAATAGGGAAATCGCCAGCGATACCTCCACCGATTTGGAAAAACCCGATGCCTTTTTCAGAATTATCAGTATACCAATCTGCAAGGAAGGTCATGTATTCAATTCCGCTTTTCATGGTAGACGCTTTCAATTCACCTTTTAGTACATAGCTTGCAAAAATGTTACCCATCGTGCTGTCTTCCCAACCCGGGCAAACAATCGGTACGTTTTTTTCAGCAGCGGCATACATCCAACTATCTTTTAAATCGATTTCGTAATGTTGCTCTAACACCCCGCTGAGCAACAATTTGTACATATATTCATGCGGAAGGTATCTTTCGCCCTTTGCTTCGGCATCTTTCCAAATTTTTACAATATGCTCTTGTATTCTTCGGAAAGCTTCTTCTTCAGGAATACAGGTATCAGTAACACGATTTAGGCCCTTTTCGAGCAAGTTCCATTCATCTTTTGCTGTGAGGTCTCGGTAATTCGGAATGCGCTTGTAATGGCTGTGTGCTACCAAATTCATGATATCTTCTTCTAGATTTGCACCCGTACATGAAATGATATGCACTTTGTCCTGACGAATCATTTCAGCAAAAATTTTACCCAATTCGGCTGTACTCATCGCTCCTGCCAACGACACCAACATTTTGGCGCCACCGTTCAGCTGGTCTTCGTAGCCTTTGGCCGCATCTACTAACGCCGCAGCGTTAAAGTGTAAGTAATATTTTTGAATGAATTCTGAAATCGCTCCTTTGTTAGTCATTGTTGCTATCTTTAAATTTTGTGATTGTATTTTTTTCTTGGTTGAAATTGCTCTCAAACTCTTCACCAGCATCTTCACCAGCAAACTTGTAGCTCAACATTTTATAGTAGAGTTTTGCTGCAAGAAAATCTGACGACTTATCCTCTTCTCTTGGGCACAATTCAACAATGTCGAAACCTACTACGTTCTTTTCTTCAAAAACTTGTCGCAGGAAATCCAACGTTTCATACCATAGCAATCCGCCAGGCTCTGGTGTGCCCGTAGAAGGCATAATTGACGGATCTAAAGCATCTAAGTCGAATGTAATAAAGACATTATCGCCTAACGCTTCAATAACATTATCCATCCAATATTCATCGGTAGCCATGTCGTGTGCAAACCACGTTCTATCTTCATCCAACACGGTAGTTTCAGCCACATCCATACTGCGAATACCCACTTGTATTAAATTAGTGGTTTGGCTCGCTTCGTAGACGGCACAAGCATGGTTACATGAGGATCCTCCATACTCCTTTCGCAAATCGGCATGGGCGTCTATATGTAAAACTGTAAGGTTGTCGAAGCACTCATTAAAAGCCCGTATGGTGCCTATTGAAATACTGTGTTCACCACCAAAGATGGTAACAAACTTATTACGTAAGATAAACTCTTTTGTTTTTTTATGAACTTCATCTACTACAGCTTCTGGAGAACTGTTTTCTATGATGGCATCTGCAAGATACACTCCTTGTCTGTATACCTCAGTCTGCGTTTCAATATCATACAATTCCATATTCTCTGAGGCATGCAAAAAGGCATCCGGCCCTTTATCTGCACCTTTTTGAAAGGTGCTTGTACCATCATAAGGTACTGGAATTAAAACAATTTTAGATGTTTCAAGTGCAGCATGCTCTTTGGCGATGCCTGCGTACGTTTTTGTATTCATTGTTACGATTAGTTCTTAGTAAATTCTAATTGATCTTTTGTGTTTTTTTCTTCTGAACTCACGTTTCCGTAGCCTAAGATACCGAGTAGCTGATCGCTTGTTTGTTGTTCTGAAAAGAGTCGCGTTGTAATGTTTCCGTCGTCATCTTTATCAACCAAAACATGCTTAGGACTCGGAATCAGACAATGTTGAAGTCCGCCAAAACCACCTATAGTTTCTTGATATGCTCCCGTGTTAAAAAAACCAATGTACAACGGCTTTTCTTTTTTAAACTTCGGAAGGTAAATTGCATTCATGTGTTGCTCACTGTTGTAATAATCGTCGCTATCGCAGGTAAGTCCGCCCAATAACACACGCTCGTATTCATCTTCCCAACGGTTAATGGCCATCATGATGAAGCGTTTGCTGATAGCCCAAGTATCTGGTAAGGTTGTGATAAATGATGAGTTAATCATGTTCCATTTTTCACGGTCGTTTTGTTGTTTTTGGTATAGTATCTCGTAAATCGCTCCGCCGCTTTCCCCTACTGTAAAGCTTCCAAATTCAGTAAAAATATTAGGTACTGGCACTTCAGCCTCGGCACAAGTAACATTAATCTGATTGATGATTTCGTTAATCATGTATTCATAATCATACTCGAATGCTAATGAATTCTTTATCGGGAAACCACCTCCAATATTTAGACTATCCAATGACGGGCATACTTTTTTAAGTCTGGTATACACTTTTAGGCATTTTACCAATTCGTTCCAGTAGTATGCATTGTCACGAATCCCCGTATTGATGAAAAAGTGTAGCATTTTTAATTCTACTTTTTCATTGTTCTTGATCTGTTCCTCATAAAATGGAACTATATTTCTATAGCCAATACCAAGTCTAGAAGTATAGAACTCGAATTTTGGTTCTTCTTCGGAAGCGATTCTAATTCCTACTTTAAACTCTCCAGTAATTTCATTAGATAGCAAAGAGAGTTCTTCATAGTTATCGATTACCGGAATGCAGTTTTCATGCCCATTGTTGATGAGTCGAGCAATGTTCTGAATGTATTGGTCACGTTTAAAACCATTGCAAACGACGTATGTTTGGTCGGTAATTTTACCTTCGGCCTTTAGGTTTTCAACAATATTGATGTCGAATGCTGAAGAAGTTTCAATATGGATATCGTTCTTAAGCGCTTCATTCAGTACATGTTTGAAATGTGAGCTTTTGGTACAATAACAATAGTTATATTTTCCTTTGTAATCATTTTTTTCAATGGCATCGCCAAACCATTTTTTGGCACGTAGAATATTATCTGAAATTTTTGGAAGGTAGGTAAACTTTAAGGGTGCTCCATATTGTGCTACCAACTCCATTAAATCGATGTCGTGGAAGGTTAATGTGTCTTCCTTAAGTTTAAATTCTGGTTGGGGAAAATCATACGTCTGATTGATCAGATCGATGTATTTAGTATTCATGTTGTTGTTTTTGGTATTTAAAAGTAGCTCATAGATGTATCGATTCCACAGTTAAGGAGTAGAATAACAATAATTTAACGCAGTTAACCTTAGATACGGATTGGGTTTAGCCAGTAAGCCAAACGGGTAGCGATGCCTTTGGTCTTTATTACCGGGCCATCAATTTTTGGAGTAACGGAAGCTAGCTTTAAATTTCGGTTTTCTGCCTTGCAGTCTGTTTTTGAATATGACTTCCTAATCTTCAAAAACCCGAACATAGAAACTGGGTTCAATTTGTTCAGCTAAAAGTGGCGCAAATGTAATTTATTTTTTGATTTGGCAAATTATTTTTATGAGAATTTAAATAATTGGAGCGCATAAAAAAAGTTCCACCCAAGGTGGAACTTTTCTATCTAAATATTTCGTTTTACTACAGCATTGAAAAAAGTTCAACTTCTTGTTTGGTTAAAATCTTCCAGCGCCCTCTTGGCAAGTCTTTTTTGGTTAGATGTGCTATGGTTACGCAATCTACTTTTACGACATTGTACCCTAAGTGGTCAAAAATAGTACGTATCAAGCTGTTCCCCATATTCTTGATTTTAAGTCCGACTTCCTTTTTAGGCGCATTGGTGACATAACTAATTTCTTCTACGAATACCTTTTCACCATCTACCAGCAATCCTTCTCTAATTTTATCTAAGTCTGCTGCTTTCAGGTTTTTGTCTAATTCAATATGAAACAAGCGTTCCATCCCTTTGTTATGCAGTTTTTTCATCAGCGCATCATCGTTGGTAAATAGTATGAGCCCCGTCGCATTTCTACCCAATCTGCCTACAGGTTTTACATTGGCAGTTGTAGCATTGCTTATAAGGTCCATTACCGTAAGTCCTTTACTATCGCTCGTCGTTGTGGCAACAGATTTCGGTTTATTGAGCAAAATGTATGTATCTGGCTCAGGGCTAATACGTCTGCCGTCAAAGCGCACGTCGTCTGTTCGCTGTACTTTGTGACCCATTTCGTTCACTATCTTGCCGTTTACGGTAACCAAGCCAGTGGCAATATAGGTGTCTGCCTCCCGTCTAGAACAAATGCCACTATTGGCGATGTACTTGTTTAAGCGGATGCCATCAGGGCGTGCTGTCGATTTCTTTGTATTTGTATTCGGTTTTCCTTCGGTTTTCGAACCAGCTGTATGCTTGGCTGGGGCACCACCACGGCCAGTCGGTTTATTTCTATTTTCACCTTTTAACGGTGCATTACCACGAGCACTACTTTTGCCCTTGGTTGTATTGTTTCCTCTTCCTGAAGTCTTTCCTTTTCTACTATTATCTTGTCTGCTCATGCTTATGCCCGCAAAGGCGGGTACCTCTTTTAAAACACTAAATATTAGTGCGTTGTTATTTTTTGCAAAGATAAAGAAGCTTTCGGCTAAAAGCTATAGGCTTTATGCTTTATCTTCAAAAAACACCGTAGATTGTCGTTCGGTATTAACAGTAAGCTTTGTGACATCGGGCCTTGAATAGTGCCCAACGGGGTCAAAATTCTGTCGCTCTTCATACACACGGTTAAAATTGAGCGTATGGTAGCTATTCCCTTCTTCGTTCAAAATTGGTTCAATGATCCATTCACCATCGGGTCCAGCGATACAACTACCCCCATTTGCGAGCACTTTTGGAGCGTTTTCTAAAATGAGATCGAGATGAGGAGTAGCATCGGGGAAGTCACTCACAGTCATCAAAGATGAGACTGAAATGACAAAACTACGTGATTCGCGAGCGATAAATCGGGTGATATCTTTTGTGTTATGGTCGCTGCCGGGCCATACGGCCACGTGCAGATTTTCACCCTGCCCGTAGAGCGCAGCTCTTGGCAGCGGCATCCAATTTTCCCAGCAGTTAAGTCCGCCAACGGTAAATTCCTTTAATTTATGCACCCGCAGCCCATGTCCGTCTCCTGGTGCCCATGTAAGGCGCTCATCATAGGTAGGCTGTAATTTGCGATGCACACTTTGTATTTTTCCATTTTCTGAAATATAAACCAACGAGGCATAAATACTGTGTCCTCCTCTATCTGTTGGGCGTTCAATAACTCCTAAGTAGATTGCGATTTTGTGCTTCTGGGCCAGTTCACAAATGGAATCTAAATCACCATTTTCAATAGTTACTGCGTTCCGAACGTAATGGGCATGTAACTCCTTATTTATCTTAGTATCCCAATGCGCCCCGTCTGTTAAGGCGAGCCAAAATGGATAGCCCGGCAAAAGAGCTTCACCAAACACGATAAGCTCAGTGTTATTCTCTGCAGCTTCTTTTATTTGATATTCAATTTTTTGAAGTGTTGCCTGCTTATTGAGCCATACTGGGGAGATTTGGGCGAGCGCTACATTGAGGAGGTGTTTCTTTTGCATATTATAAAGTTACTGTTTTCGTTGACGCTTTTTAGACAAATAGTTTACAATCTCACATAGAAGCCGACATCTAGGAAAGTCGCTGTTCGGCAGACTTATCCAAAGCGACTTAAGACCAGATCAACATCAATGAGCACAATACTGAAGACCCCCACTACGATAATTAGTTTTAGAATATTGTGTAAAATGATGTAATGGAGTTTTCGTGCCGATTTCCACAGTACGAAATCGAATATGATTAATGCGATAATACTTCCGAAGAAATAATAGTTCATATAGCCTATTTCGAATTTGGTAAGTAAAAGAACAGTTGGCACCAAGGTTACAACACTCAACATTGTTAACATCCGTTTTGAAAGCTTTTCACCATATACCACGGGAATAGTACGATAGTTCTGAACCAAGTCTCCTTTCAAATTTTCTAAGTCTTTGGTAAGTTCCCGCATTGAAATCAATAAGAACAAAAAAGTAGCGTGCACAAAAATAACCACATCAAAATTTCGATAGTAGATAAATACGGCAAAAAACGGTATTACGGCCAAAATTGCAGCAGTAATGTTCCCTATAAAAACGTACTTTTTCAATTTATGCGAGTAAAACCAAATGGCAAAAATATAAATTGAAAAAAAGAGCACGGCCTTAAAACTCACATAACTCGCGAAAATCACCGACAGGAAATTAAGCACAAAATAGCTCGTAAGTTTGGTTTGTTGGCTCACCAGCTTATCGAGCATGGTCTTGTGTGGTCTGTTAATAACATCTTTTTCGGAGTCGTAAAAACTGTTAATGATGTATCCTCCGGCAATGGCCGAGGCAGAGGCCAGAACTAACATCAACAAGTTGGGATCTAGTAAAACTGTTCGTGCCGGTAAATTGGGAGCCAAGATATACACCGAAGTAAGATATTGGGCCAATACGATCACCAGGATATTGTAGCCCCTGACGATTGAAAACAGGCTGAAAAACTTCAATAGAAAGTATTTCTGTTTTCGGGTGAACATGTAAGATTGGGTTTAGAAGTTGTAAACCACTTCCAAATTGTAGTTTTTAAGTTCTTTTCTGGCGTGATCAATATCTTCGGTAAAGCCTAGCATGTAACCGCCGCCACCAGAACCACAAAGTTTGAGGTAGTATGCATTGGTATCGATCCCCTTTTTCCAAAGTGTATGGAACTCTTTCGGAATCATGGGTTTAAAATTGTCTAAGACTACTTTCGATAGTTGTTTTACATTTCCGAAGAGCGACTTTACATCTCCTTTCAAAAAATCGTGAACGCAGGCATCGGTGTGCTTTACAAATTGGTCTTTCAACATATTTCGGAAACCTTCTTGCTTCATGTTTTCCATAAAAATATTGACCATGGGGGCGGTTTCCCCTGTTTGGCCGCTATCTAATAAAAACACTGCGCCCTTTCCGTTTTCGGTTTGTGACGGAATGTTAGCACTTTCAATGCTGTCTTGGCTGTTGATGAGAATAGGAAGACTCAAATAACTGTTGAGTGGGTCCAGACCTGACGATTTTCCGTGGAAAAAAGACTCCATGGCACCAAATATTTTCTTCAACTGTAATAACTTCTCACGGGTAAGATTTTCTAGAACCGTAATCTTTTCAGTTGCGTACTGGTCATAAATAGCCGCCACTAACGCTCCACTACTCCCTACTCCGTATCCTTGCGGAATGCTAGAATCGAAGTACAGTCCGTTGGCGACATCTTTCTTCAACTTATCTAAGTCGAATGTAACCAAAGCGGGTTGTTCGGTCTGTAAGTTTTCTAAATATTCGGTAAAGCGTTTTAAAGCACCATTGCTTTTACGCGTAGCGATGGTTTTATGGGCATCTATTTTTAGTGCTCCGTTGTAAAAATTATACGGTATAGACAGACCTTTAGAGTCTTTAATGATACCATACTCACCAAAGAGCAAGATTTTAGAGTAGAAAAGGGGACCGCGCATAGTTTGTTTGTGTAGTACTAAAGTACAATAATTTAACTAGTTGGTGCAAAGATACGAAAATATAGAATTTTAAAATGTTTAAGAATTCACAATAGTAGCTCCCAATCCGCAGCCATCATGAATATATTCTCCATTTTTACAAAAAGGAGATAGCTGGGTTTCTATAAATTGTTGTACGACTTCCTTTTCTGAAATAGGATATAACACATGTACATTGGCGCCGGCATCTAACGTAAAGCAAACCTTACTTCCTGTATCCTTACGGAACTGCCAAATACGGTTGATTATCTCCAGAGTGTTTGGTTTCATTAAAATAAAATAGGGTTCACTCGCCATCATCATACCATGCAACTGTAATGCTTCGCTTTCTACAATATTGATGAATGCTGAAATATCCCCAGATTCGAACACCGAAATTAGTTTTTCAAGATTGCCATTGGCTGTTTTGAATCGGGCTTCGGCATAGGGGTTGCCGTTCATCAGATCGTGCCCAACGGTACTGCTAACTTGTTTTTCACCTTTGTCTACCAATAAAATACTGTCTTGATAGTCTTTGAAATTTTCATGAACCGTATATGGATATTTTATTCCGAAGAGGTTACTACTCCCTTCAAGTTGCGGATGCTCCCCCCAAACCACCAACGGACCTTCAATACTCCTGGCAGCACTGCCAGAGCCCAAACGGGCTAAAAAGGAAGCTTTTTTATTTGAAAAATGAGTATCGTAATTAGCTCCAAGCTTATTTTCAATCGCGACCAAGCACATAGATAGGGCACCCATCCCGCTGGCAGAACTTGCAATTCCGCTGCTGTGCGGAAAGGTATTTTTAGTTTCGATCTTAAATTGATACATTTTCAGAAAAGGTACATAGCTATAGATACGTTCAAAAAATTTCCGGATTTTCGGCTCAAAGCCCGTTTCCCTTTTACCGTCTAAATAAACTTCAAAGTTGAAAGTTGAATCTTCCGTAGTTTTTTCAAAATACAAAGTGGTTTCGGTTCTACATTCTGACAACGTAAAGCTAACCGAAGCATTTTGCGGCAATTGCTCCCCATACTTTCCCCAGTATTTTACCAGTGCAATATTGCTGGGAGCTTGACAGACCACAGACCCGCTATTGACAGTCTTTGGAAGGTATTTCGGAATGAACTCTGAATGCATCATATGTAGCACAAAAATAGGGCTCTTTTTTATTTCGTGATGACATTTTAAATTCTTTTCGATTTATAAGAAACAAACTCATTATGATGAACACGTTTAAAATCACACTCGTAACATTAGCTTGCTTCTGTTTAGTTAGCTGCCTAATACCTACCTCCTCTCAAGAATCTGAAACAAATGACATGGCAGATTATGTGGAAGACGTCAATAGTGAAGACAATATCGTTGCCCCGAATATTCAAAGCGAAGAAAAAGCCATAAATAACAATGATTATTCTCAAAACGGCATCACTTACTTTAAAGTGTACGACCAACAAACGGGGATGGTCTCTAGCACCGTTCCCTTTCCATCATCTTGGACGCAGTTACAGAACAACCGTGATTATACTTTCGAGGGACCGAGAAATTTAAAAGTAAGCGGTGGATTTGGCCGTCAGTTTACCTTCGGAAATAGCTATTACCAAACAAACAGCACCCCTCCAATGGACGTGAACCAAATTATTGAAACTTTTTTTATGCCTACAGCACGAGAGACGAATCGGAAATTATTAACGACGTACGAACTTCCAAAACTGGCACAAAATAACCAGCAATTTAAAGAGCAACTATGGAGTTTTGCTCCTTCCAGAAAATCGACCCAAGCGTATGGTATCGAATGGGAGGACGATCAAAATATGAAATATATCACGATACTTATTATCAGTCAGGAACTTTCAAATTATGGCAACACATGGAACTTTTTTGGTCAGTACCTACAAGCCAATTCAGCAGATTTTTCCGAAGCAAAAAAAGCCTTTTTATATGGTTTGGAAAACACGCAATACAATCAACAATGGATTGCCACCAGAAACCAAAACGATATGAATCGTGCCAATGTAAGTTATGCCGCACACCAAAAACGTATGGCGGCCATACAGGCACGAGGAAATGCTTCGATGGCCCTTTCTAAAACGTATAGTGAGATATCTGATATTTCCCACGCAGGATATCTAAAACGAAGTAACATTAACAGCGCAGGCCACTCCAAAACCATTAACACAATTGCAGAAAATACAGTGATTGCAAACCATGGAACAGGAGAACATTATACAGTTCCTTCCGGCAGTAATTACTATTGGGTGAACAATAGAGGTGAATATTTTGGGACCAACAATATCAATTACGATCCACGAATAGACCAACAAATTAATGATAGCGAATGGACAAAATTTGAAGTGGAGAACTAAAATTTTCTGTATCTTTCTCCGTACTTACCTTGTATGGAGAGCGTTAAAAACATAACAGAACAAAACAAATTGGTAGCAGCCATAAAGGCAAACGACCCTAAAGTTCTCCAAATGCTTTATCAAGAAAATTACGGAAAAATAGCAGCCTATATTTTTAAAAATAGTGGGTCTAAGCCACAAGCCAAAGACACCTATCAAGAAGCATTTATTGCGTGCTACCAAAATATAAAAGAAGACAAATTTGTACCACAATCGGAAACGGCCCTACAAGGGTATTTATTTACCATTGCAAAAAACAAATGGACCGATTATTTACGCTCGGCACACTATAAAAAAGTACAGGGAATGAACGAAGTTGTTAGTTTGGGATTAGAGGCTCCAGAGCCATTTTCTTCGGAAGTTAGCGAAGAAGAATCAAACTTAGATTTGGCGATGACGGGCTTTTCCAAATTAGGAGATGAATGCAAATCACTTCTGAAACTTTTTTACTTTGAAAAAAAATCGATGGAGGAAATTTCCGAACTCATAAACATTACCGATGCATCTGCCAGGAACAAAAAATACCGCTGTATGCAAAAATTGAAAACGATTGTAGCCAATCTCAAAGACTGATGTATGACCCCAAGAGAAAATGAACATATGCAATTTTTAGATGCTAGCGAACGCTACTTAGGCAATCGTATGGACCTTGCTGAGAAAGCTGCTTTTGAAGAAAAACTGGCAGAAGACCCTATCTTGTCACAACAATTTGATGAGCATAAAAAACTCATTCTAGGTATTGAAAGTGCCGTGCTTAAAGAGAATTTAGATGAGTACCATGCTACACTAGAAAACGATTCGGGTGTAAAAACACTTTCCGATAAAAAACCGAGTCCGTACCTATGGCTTGGTATTGCTGCGAGTATTGTTGTTGTTCTAGGTCTTTTCCTCTTTTTTGATAAGAACGATGACAACGACGCTCTTTTCGCAACCCATTTTGTGCCAGACCCAGGTTTGCCCACCACCATGGGAACTTCAGAAAACTACACTTTTTATGAAGGCATGGTAGATTATAAACGTGAAGATTACAAGACGGCCATTACCAAATGGGAATCGCTATATGCTGAAAAACCCGAGAACGACACACTCAATTATTTCTTGGGTGTAGCAGAACTTGCCAACAAAAATGCAGCAAACGCAATAACCTATCTAGAAAAAGTAGCTCCTGTGAACGAAAGTATGTTTCAAGAAGAAATTTTTCACTACCTAGGCTTGGCAAACCTCAAAGCAGGAAATATGGAACAAGCAAAGCAAAATTTCCAAAAAAGCAAAAAACCCGAAAGTGCAATCATTTTGAGTGAATTGAATAACTAACTATGATTTTTTTACGTGTCTTATTATGTAGCTTGATACTTTCCTTCACCGCAACGAGTTTGGGACAAACAGATACGCTAACTGGAATTCCCAAGCTTCGTGAACTTATTAACCAAAAGCAAATTGCAGACGCTAAAAAAGAACTAGCCAGCCAAATTGCCAACTTCAAGGCTACTGAAAAATTCGACACACTTCCTTATTACGTAGAATTTGTTGGAAGCTATACCCTAGCAAACAATAACTGGGACCTCGCACTGGCCCAAGCAGAAGCATTTGTAGACACACTTATTTCCTACAACAATGCGGGTATTTCAAAACAAGCATTAAAAGAACTGGCATGGATTTACGACGAAACCGGCAAACCAGACAAAGCGTACCAAACCGTTCGAGAAGCATTAACCTACGCGCGGAAAGAGAAAAACGTTAAAGGGTCGACCGTAGCCGATATTACCTATAATTTGGGATACTATTCTGGAGCCATGGGCGAATACCAACAAGCAAAAAACCATTATTTAGATGCCTTGAAGCTCGTAAATGCGAATCCCAATCCCGATCAAATCTTTCTACAGCAAATTTACAACTCGCTTGGTGGCGTGATGTGGATGCAAGGCAAAATGGATAGCTGCAACTACTATTTTAAACAATCAGTTATCGCCCTAAAAAAAACCGATAGCTCGGCAATGAACCGATATTTCAGGCCTGGGTTGCTAAAGATGAACATGGCAGTGGTTTCAAATGTGCTGGGCAAAAACAATGAAGCCATCCAATTTTCCGAAGAAGCTATCAACAACTTTAATACCTACGTACGGATTTCAAAAGACGAACAACGTAAAAATGCAGCTAAGGGCCATACCCTAGTAGCGATAGACAATCTTGGTGTTTTTTATAATACGATTGGTGAATTTAGCAGAGCTGAAGACCTCATTATATATGCACTAGAACAGAAAAAAAAGAACAAAACCCACGACGATCCCAACGTAATCATCTCACAAATCATACTTGCGCAAGCCAAGATGAACACGCGGAAATTAGACGAGGCCGCACAACTTTTAGACAAATCTATAGACCAATTAAACAATACCACTGGGGTACAAGATAATTGGCGAGCAGCCGCATATTCTACCAGGGCAAAAATTTTTGAAGAAAACAAACAGTTTGAAGAGGCAGCGATTTATTATAAAAAGGCTGAAACTATGTATCGAATTGAAAAGCAGGGCGATTTCAATAACGATGTTCTCACAGAGTTTGCTAGCATGGCGCTGTTTTATGCGAAACGCGGAAATGAATCAAAGGCAATCGAACTGGGCAAAGAAGCATATGAATATACAAAACGGAGCGTTTGGAAAAACACCTTACAAGCACAAATCAACACGCTGTCACTGGCCGAAGTGTATTTCGAATTGGAAGATTTCGAGCAAGCCATAATATACAGTGATGAAGCAATCGATTTTCGCTTACATTCTGCTGAAAAAGCAAAGAGTGTCCAAGATTCTGTCCTTGCACAGTTCTCGAAACCCCGGGCCTATCTTATTAAAGCGAAAGCTCTTTATGAAAAAAATAAGCCGCTTTCTGAAACAGAACTTTCCGAATTACTCAATCTACTGAACAATGGTATCGCCATTCTAGAACAGCGAAAAACGGTTATCAAAACATACGACGATGTCTCTAAACTAATTTCGAGCAACGAAGAATTGTTCAATTTTGCCAAGAAAATCAGACTCGACCATTATTTGCAAACTGAACAAAAACAATCCCTTGACGAAATTTTAAGTTTGCATGAATCTGCTATCTATAGTCGCATCAGGGCCCGATTAAACCTTCGGCAGGACATACAATATGCCAATGTTCCAAAATCGGTCATTGAAAGGGAGCAACTGCTAAAAAATAACCTTTCCAATTCACTAAAATCGGAAACTCCCGATGGTATAGATCAATTTTTTAGCGCTACCCAAAACTGGAATCAATTTATAGATAGTCTAAGAACTACGTATCCTAAGTATTACGATATCCGATATAAAAATATTGAAACCTCCTTAACTTCTATTCAGCAAAGTTTACCAAAAAACACCAGCGCTATTCGTTATCTGTTCGTCGATTCCAAATTGTATGCGATAGTGTTAGACAAAATACAAAAAATATTAATACCGCTAGATTTTAACGCCATAGAAAATTCCCTGCCGGCTATCCATAATAATCCCTTTAGTGTACAAAAAATGGGACCAGAACTTTACAAACTGTACGATGTGCTCTGGAAACCGTTGGAGGCGCATATCAAGCACACCAATGTAATCATTATCCCAGATGGCGCGCTTTACAACCTTAGTTTCGAAATGCTTACCCACAAACCAATCGTGGCATGGGGCGATTTGGCTGAGAGCAGTCTGTTAGGCCGTTATACCATTTCCTATAACTTCAGCTTGTTACTTCTAAATTCTGATACGACCTCCACCACCTATGCGCATAATTATGTGGCGTTCGCTCCAGAATTTACTTCAGAAATGAAAAATGAATACCAGTTGGCGGTCACAGATTCGGTACAATTAGATAAAACATATTTAACCTTATTACCACAGCCATTTACTTCGGAAATAGCCAAAAAATATGCTACCGTATTTAATGGAGATGCTTTTCTGAACAAAAATGCTTCCAAGCAGTTCTTTATGAAGAATTCAGGTGAACATAAAATTATTCATATCGGAACACACGCCGAATCAAACAATGTCATGCCAGAATTGTCGCGGCTTATTTTTGCCAAATCAGTTTCTAATGACACCTTACTGAACAATAATTCCCTTTATACCTACGAAATTTACAACCAAAACCTCACTTCTGAATTGGCCATCCTCACTGCCTGCGATACTGGGAAACCAACGTACCAAGCTGGCGAAGGCATGATCTCTCTGGCACATGCATTTCGGTACGCCGGCAGTAAAAGCATCTTAACCAGTCTTTGGCAAATCGATGAACAATCCAGTGCACAAATTGTAAGTGCTTTCTACGATTATCTTAAAAAGGGGAAGGCAAAAGACGAAGCCTTGCGACTGGCGAAATTAGACTACCTTGCTACTGCCAATGGCAGAACAGCAGCACCTAGCTATTGGGCCGGACTTGTTTTAATAGGAGATACCACGGCCATCGAAATAGATTCAGATTCCGTTAGTTGGGGCTGGTATCTTACCGTTGGCTTACTTGTTATTGCCCTTTCCATAATTTTCTTTCTACTCCGGAAAAAATAAAACATCCTATTTGTGATGACATATTTGAATTGCTTCGATGTACTATTGAAGTGATCCCAAATCTACTTCCTTTTTTTGCCCAACATACCATTTAGAACCTGCCTCTTCTATTATGTATTCTAATATCACAACTTGGCTTTTGCCAGGTTGGAATTGGAACCACAACACCAAATGCTATCTTAGATATTAGAGCAAGTAACCCTTTAAATCCTGCTGCAACCGATGGTATATTAATTCCCCGAGTCGCTAATTTTCCTACTACGAATCCGAGCGCAGAACAAAATGGGATGCTTATTTTTCTTGACACCCAAGTTGGCATCAATAAACCAAATTTTTATTATTGGGATCATCCCAATAGCAAATGGGAAGAAATAGGCAATACGCTAGATGAAGCTTATGACCAAGATGGTGCTGGGACAGGTAAAACCATTACGGCAGATAGCGGGGGTGTTTTAATACAAGGAACAGATGGTCTTCAAGTGACAGGAACCCACGGAAGTGGAGCCACCCTTTCCTTAAGTGGTGCAGGCACCAAAATGTTTTTCTATCCAAGAAAATCAGCTTTTCGGGCAGGAGGAGTTTCTGGAAACCATTGGGACGACAGCAATATTGGGGAGTATTCCACCGCTTTTGGGTATAATACCATTGCAAGTGGTGTGTATTCTTTCGCTTCTGGATACCAAAGTACTGCCAGTGGGGAAAACAGTGTGGCTATATCCAATGCTACAGCAACTGGCTTAAACGCAGTAGCGATTGGAGATAACTCAAATGCATTGGCAGATAACACAGTTGCCATTCAAGGAGATGCCACCGTAGAAAATGCCATCGCCATTGGGGGAACAGCCTCTGGCATCAATAGCATAGCGATTGGTGGAATTGCATCAGAAGATAATACAATTGCCCTGTTAGGAGGGAGTGCATTAGGTGAAAATTCATTTGCCTTTGCAGGAACAGCAGAAGCAGACAACTCACTATCTTTTGGAGGTACATCTGAAGCAGAATATAGTATGTCATTTTGGGGTGGTGAGGCAAAATCTTATGGAGAAATTGCCATGGGCACCTATGGGCAAAGCTATATACCCAGTTCAACCACTAGCTTCGTCGGAACCGATAGGCTGTTTAGTTTAGCAAATGGGTATAATGATTTCTCAAGTGGCTTTGTATACTCCAATGCAATGATTGTTTTAAAAAATGGAAATGTGGGATTTTCAATCGATGAACCAGCGGTCAACCTTCACATTGGAGGAGCTTTTGCACTAGCGCAAGGCCAGTATACTAATGTTACCACAGATAACCAAACCATCACCATTGGAGATTCATCCCATGTCTTACTTGTTTCAAATAACACGACGACAACCAACCGTACCATCCTCCTTACAGATGGCATGACACCGGGTCAATTATTAATTATTGTTATGGGCGGAAATTCATTTCGAGGGGTAGAACTAGAAGACGGTTCTGCAAATGTGAATCTTCAACAAACCCGGGAATTATATGGAGGGGATACCCTTACACTTATTTGGAATGGTACAACATGGTTAGAAACAAATTATTCAGATAATTAAGATGAAAAATATATCTCTACTCCTAGCATTCTTATGTGTAAACCTTGCACATACACAAACGGTTGGAGTTAATACCAGCACTCCAAGAGCTCTATTGGAAATACCTGCCACAAATTCTTCATTACCATCGGCAGAAGACGGACTATTGCCTGTTCGGGTCGCTACTTTCCCTTCCTCCAACCCCACAAGCAATCAAAATGGGTTGTGGACTTATCATACGGCGAATAGACAAAATTATTGGTGGGATGAAACCACCGGGGGTTTCGAGTCTTTTCGAAATACATTAGACCAAGCTTATGATAATAATGGCTTTGGACAAGGACGGTCTGTATTTGCAGATTCCGGGGCACTCACCGTGGTTGGGGACGGCCTTTTTGTTACAGGTACCTTTGGAAACGGAAACAACCTAAATCTCGAAAATGGAGGGAATACCAACCTTATCTTTTTTCCAAAAACTGGTAGCTTTATCAAAGGCAATATGGTATCCAATACAAATACGACAGACTACGACTACAACGTAATTTTTGGTGATGGCTACAATAGTGATCAATACGGCGCTAGCTATGCCACTATTTTTGGATATTATACCAGTGCCTCCGCAGATTATTCCATTTGCCTGGGATATTCCTATTCGTTAAGCTTTGGGGGAATCGCAATTGGGGCTAGCGGCATTTCTCTTGGGGGATCACTCGGACTTGCTATTGGAAATAGTTATACAGTGTGGGATGGTATATTCGCAATCGGGCAAAATACAGGGGATCACACAGATCTTTCGGTGATAGGAAATAACAACCATGCTGTCTCTACCGGAGTTAATGGTTATTTTACAGGAATTGGAAACAACAATACCGGAAACTTTACTGGTTCCCCATATTCCCGACAAAGGTTCATAGGGTTTAATAATACTTTTGGGAATGGCCTCGGAATGGCTATTGGAAATGATAACACCCCAGAAAACGGGCTCACCATAGGGCACCATTTAGTATCTAATAGCAGACAACAAATAAGCATCGGTTTCTATAATACCAGCTATACCCCAGATCCAGAATCCTCTTTCGGACAAGAGCCCGACAACAGATTATTAGTCTTCGGAAATGGGACAGCTACACAACCATCTGATGCATTTACCGTACTTGAAGATGGAAGAACAGGAGTGGGCACCGCTTATCCAGAAGTGAAACTTCAAGTAGCAGGAGGCTTTTCAAGCCAACCCGAATCGTTCACTGTGACCTCCAACCAACAAACCATAAACGTAGAAAACAAATCTTATATACGTGTTAACTCAAATAACCTCCCAAGCAACCGGGAAATCGTGCTATCTGATGGAAATACCTACGGACAAATACTAACCATCGAATGTAATGCAAATGGGAGTTTTGGTATTCGTTTGGTAGACGGGTCCAATAGCATCTTATCTAATGCATCCATAGATTTATACCACGATGATACCATCACGCTTATCTTCAGAAATAGTTGGTATCAAATTGGACATTCGAATAATTAGCATCCATTATTGATGACATATTTGAATTGCTTCGATGTACTATTGAAGTGATCCCAAATCTACTTCCTTTTTTTGCCCAACATACCATTTAGAACCTGCCTGAAAAAAGCACTCTTTCTTTTATTTATAGTTCCTGTACTTGCCTCAGGACAAGTCGGTATTAACACGACTAATCCGCACCCCTCTTCTATCCTAGATATGAATAGCACAACATCGGGTGTACTCGTACCACGTATGACAGCTGCGGAAAAATTAGCCATCACTACTCCCGCCACGGGTTTGTTAGTTTATCAAACCGACTCCCCTATCGGTTTTTTCTATTACGACGGAACATCATGGGTGCAAATCAGCACTGGAAGCAGCGCTATGGGAGAATTTCAAAGTATCAGCGGGCTCGTACAAAATACGACAGCTGTAGGTAGTGATGACTTCGTATTTGGTGATACCGATTTAGAAGGAGCTGGCAGTAAATTCTTTCTAGACACAAGCAAAGGTGCTTTCAGGGCCGGACAATCATCAGGAAACGAATGGGATGATGCTAATGTTGGAAATGGTTCTGCGGTACTTGGCTATGGAACCGCATCGGGTGATGGCGCCGTCGCATTCAACTACGGGAACGCATCGGGCGCCAATGCCTTCGCGGCCATAGGCGGGAGTGCCAGCGGGATCGAATCGGTCGCATTACAGAGCTCCACTGCCTCGGGCAACCTCAGCTTTTCGGGCGGAGGGGTGAGCACCGCGGGGGGTGAAAACTCATTCGCGTTCGGGTCGAACAATACCATTGACGCTTCAGCCGTAGGTGGCAAGACCATCGGGACCAGCAACAGTGTCACGGGACAGCAGGCATCCGCCTTCGGTGACAACCTAACCGCATCTGGGTTCGCTTCCTTTGCAGCTGGTACCTCCGCAGTTGCATCGGGTGACGCATTCAACTACGGGAACGCGTCGGGGGCCAATGCCTTCGCGGCCATAGGCGGGAGTGCCAGCGGGATTGAATCGGTCGCATTACAGAGCTCCACTGCCTCGGGAAACCTCAGCTTTTCGGGCGGAGGGTTGAGTACTGCTAGTGGAGATAACTCATTTGCCTTCGGTTCTAGTGCATCAGCTAACGGCGATCATTCAATTGCGCTAGGAAATGATGTAACTGCATTATCATATAATGAAACCGTTTTCGGCTTCAATTCAGAAACATATACACCAGCTAGCACCATTATGAGCAATGCAAATGACAGGTTATTTGTAGTTGGAAACGGAAATGCTGCAACTGGAATTCCAAGCACTAATAATGCGTTCACTTTACTCAAAGATGGAAGAACGGGTATCATGCGAATTCCTGCCACTAATATCTTAGAAATTGAGGGCAATGCTTCAAAAACAACGGCAGGTGATTGGCTTGCAAATAGTGATGCGCGTCTCAAGAAAAACATTGTAACCTTTTCCGAAGAAAAAGCATTAGAAAAACTATTAGCATTACGCGGAGTTACTTACGAGTGGAATGACAACCAAACGGGCAGCCAACGTCCTGAAGGCACTCAATATGGCTTCATAGCCCAAGAAATCCAGGAAGTTTTTCCTGAAAATGTTGAAAAAGACAATCTAGGGTTTTATCAAACGGCCTATGGAACCTATGATGCACTCTATGTACAGAGCATAAAAGCGCTTCACCAAAAAATTGAAACCTTGGAACAAGAAAACACCGATTTGAAAAATAAAATAGACGAGATACATGCTATGTTAACCAAGAATCAATCGAATTATAACAAGTAAATTTAGCCTGTTCACCTAAAAGTAATACCATGAAAACAATACTTGGGGCCATGGTAAATTGAATGCGCTACTGGCTGTTGAAAGTGCTTTGGGCATTTCAGAAGCAAATGCAAACCAAATTAGCGTATTCCCTAATCCAGTTGAAAACAACCTACAGTTCCAGTCGAACGTTTCCTTAGTTGAAATACTATTTGTTGACACCTTAAGCCGACTCATAGATTCACATACTGATGCCAATGGAATACGTATGCACGATGTTTCAAATTTAACAAAAGGGCTTTATTTTGTTACGGTTCTTTCTGAGAATGCGACATCCAAAACATTTAAGATTCTGAAGAAGTAGTCAACTTTAAAATTTTAGTCAAGGTATAATAATTTCGTGCGGTGGCGGTAACATTCAATTTATCCTCAAAAAAATTAGTACTGAGTTTTGCCTTCCCCGCGCCCATTTCTGGATAAAAATACACGCAGCGTTTTGTGAGATGGAAAACTTCTCCTGGAAAATCAATTTTTTCAATTTCTGAAATTTTATCGGCAAGTGGACTGCTTTTCAGAAGCACAAAATAACTTTTCAATTTCTTTTCTTCGGAAAACGGACACGCATTTAAAATCTGTTCTATTTCCGAAGCATCAAAAACCAACACCGGAACTTCCCAACCAAAAGTTTTAGTGATTGCCATTTCAATTTTATTAGCCAAATCCTCGTTACTTTCCGAAGCAGTAAAAACCCAATTGCCCGTGTGTAAATATACCTGCGGATTCTTGAAATCTAAATCGGCTAGCATCGTTAATTGATCAACTTTCGGAAACTTCTTATGTCCGCCAACATTGATTCCCCTTAGTAATGCAACCTTGGTATTATTCATCCTTTTTATTCTTTATTTCTGCTCTTCGCATCGGCATCGCATCTATTAAATCAAAGAACTTTTCAGCTTTTTGAATATCCGTGGCACGAAACTTTTCACCTCCGTCTAAGCCAATTAAGACAACCTGAAAATTTGAAATGGTAGATACTTTGTTTGCTGAAATTTTAATGTCTTCATCAAAGTCTACAGTATATCCACTATTAGTAACATGGTAGACGATTAGCTTCCGGTCTTTAAGGGCAGCAAGCTCATTTTGTAATACTTCTAATTGTTGTCTAGCTTGGGTATTCCCGAAGGCAGGTGACGATACCACGATAATACGTTGTTTCCACTGGTGTTTGCGTAAATCTTGAGCTTTCATAGGCACAAATGATAGGGCTATAAGGAATAAGACAATTATTTTCATATATAAAGATACAGTTCTTGTGTAGGATGGCCACGTAGGATTTCCCTCAAAACTGACTTCTCTTTCAAAGAGTTGGAAAATTACAACTAATGTTAGTGAGAATTAACATTAAGGAGGATTCTTATGCTGTTTTTAAGACTGATTTATCATTTAGAAAATCATTCGTTAAACCTATGGTAAACTCTCTTAAACAGCCAGTTAGATAGAGACATATTCGTTATTTTAAGTATAGAAAAATTGAAAATAAAACGCTATGAAAACTTTAAAAAATATTTTATTAATGGTGCCGCTGCTATTTTTTGCATGCGGACCCACCGTTAGAACCGTAAAAGCACCGAATACTAATTTGGATACGTATGAAACGTATGCTTTTTTACCAAATTCAATGGAATTGGAAAATAAAAACAACGATACAAAAATGGTTAGTGAAACTGTTTTAACTACAGTTACTCAACAAATTCAAGAAGAAGGATTGGCCATGGATAGATCGAATCCCGATTTGTTAGTGTTAGTGAGTACAAAAACTGATGCCGAATCGTATACAGATACCGATCCAATTTACGCCACGTATCCATATTATAGTTACCCTACGGCAACTAATATAAGTCCGTATTACAACAATAGCTATTATTATAACTATGGTACCGTAAATCGTGTTGTGGGGTACGATACTGATACCTATAATTATAAAGAAGGTACGCTCGTGATAGATTTAATTGATGCAGATTCGAAAGAAACTGTGTGGAAAGGAGTAACTTCAGATAATATTTATTCAGGAAACACAACCGAAGCAATTGCAGACTTAGTTGCCGATGTGTTTGATGAATATCCCAACCAAGATATGTAACCCGTATATACATCTCTATTGCTTAAAACCGCTAGTTCTCTAGTGGTTTTTTGTTATTGTAAAGCCTTGGCAACCACGTATCCTCCTGTCCAAGCATTTTGAAAATTGAATCCGCCCGTTATCGCATCTATGTTCAATACTTCTCCAGCAAAATAAAGATTGGTAATTATCTTACTTTCGAAGGTTTTAAAATTCACTTCCTTTAAATCTACTCCACCAGCGGTAACAAACTCTTCTTTAAATGTACTTTTTCCATCTACTTGAAACACGCTATTCGATAGTGCTTCGGAAAGGGTCGCCAATTGTTTTTTTGTGATGTCGGCCCAAATTTGGGTCTCATTAATATTTGACGCATCCAACAAACTTTGCCATAGGCGTTTTGGCAAATCGAATTGCGCATATTTTTGAAGTGTTTGCTTCGGCTTTTGAAGTTTCAGTGCTAACAATTCTTCTAATGTTTCATCAGCAGTAAGATGTTGTAGCCAATTTACGGCTATTTTAAAGTGATAATTTGTAGGCTCTAATAGTCTTGCTCCCCAAGCCGAAAGTTTTAAAATAGCAGGGCCGCTCATACCCCAATGTGTGATTAGCAAAGGCCCTTCACTTTCAAGTAACACCTTTCCAGAATCGGTATGTACTTTTACAGAGACTTCGGTGCTAATTCCAGGAAGATTGGCGATGCGTTTATCTTTAATATTGAATGTAAATAGCGAAGGCACCGCTGGTACAATGGTATGGCCTAATTTTGAAAGGAGTTTCCATATTTTCGGATTGCTTCCTGTGGCTACCACTACCCTTTTGGTGCTAAACGTCTGGTTTTTTGTGGTTATCTTGAAAAAATCGTTTTCTACGGAAATGTCCTGTACGGGTTCATTCCTCTGAAGATCAATCCCTAATCGGTCTATTTCCGAAGTAAAGCAATCGATAATGGTTTGTGAAGTATCACTCACCGGAAACATACGACCATCATCTTCAATTTTCAGCGCTACCCCACGTGCTTCAAACCAAGCAATGGTATCGCCAGTCATAAAGGTATGGAAAGGCCCCAATAGTTCCTTTTTACCTCGCGGATAATTGGTTGAAAGTTCTTTGGGGATAAATTCGGCATGTGTCACATTGCATCTACCACCCCCAGAAATCTTCACTTTACCGAGTACTTCTTTTCCTCGTTCTAAAATGGTAATAGCCATATTGGGGTTGGCTTCTGCAGCATTTATAGCAGTAAAAAAACCGGCGGCACCACCTCCAATTATGATACAGTCTTTTTGTATCACAATGCTGCTTTTTGCGTGGCGAACTCTTCACAAAGCGCCAATGTTTCTTTTACATCGTCTAGAGTAGTACGCGGATTGATAAGGCACATGCGCAACACCACATGGCCGTTTAATAAGGTGGTTACCAAAAGCGCCTCACGTGAATTTATGACTTGGCTAGAAATATATTGATTCATCGCATCCAATTGTAATTCGTTCCACGTATTTCCAATGGGGTTGTAACGAAAGTTTATCACTGCCAAAGTTGCTGGAGAAATAATTTCCCACTTCTTACTTTTACGCAAGATGGTTTCTACTTTTTCAGCCAATTGAATATTATAAGTAATCGCTTTTCGAAAAGCAGATAGACCGAAGGTTTTTACACTCATATAGAATTTAAGCGCCCGAAAGCGTCGCGTGAGCTGTATCCCATGATCATAAAAATTGATTTCACTTTCATTGCCTTCTACGTCTCTTAAATATTCTGGTTTTTCAGTAAAGGTATTTTTAAGCCACTTATGGTCCCGCACCAACAGACAGCCCATTTCGTAAGGTTGGTAAAACCATTTATGCGGATCTACCGTAAGCGAATCTGCTTTGTCAATTCCTTTTAACAGTTGCTTTCCGTTTTTGGCCAAAATCGCTGCGCCTCCATACGCGGCATCGATATGGAACCAAATATCTTCTTGTTTACAGATTTTTGAAATTTCCGTTAGCGGATCTACCGTACCAGTATTTGTTGTACCAGCCGTAGCAACATAGCAAAAGGGTTGCATGCCTCGAAGTCGGTCTTTCGCAATACAGTTTTTTAATTTGTTCAGGCTCACTTTAAAATCGCCGTCGGTGGGGATGATTTGGATTTGTTCCTTTCTGAAACCTAACACGCGTATCGCCTTTATATTTGAAGAGTGGGCTTGGTCAGACAAATAAATCACAGCCTTACTGAAATCGTCACCACACTTAATACGCCTAGCCGTTACGATAGCGGTAAGATTTGCCATAGAACCTCCGCTGGTAAAGATTCCCCCTCCCTTTTTCTTCGGAAATCCGAAAATTTTTAACAACCACCCGATGGTAATAATCTCCAATTCTGCTGCCGCAGGCGAAGCAGCCCAACCTCCAGAAAATATATTAAAGCCGGTTGCAAGGGTGTCTGCCATGGCGCTCACATAGTTGCTCGGGCCGGGAACAAACGAATACGACTTTGGGTGTGAAACAATGGCACTTTTAGACATGACCTCCTGTAACACAAAATCGAGTACCTGCTTTGCATCAGAGGGCTGTTCTGGTGCTTGCTCTAAAAACAACGAGTCCATTTCTTCGCGCGATGCGAATGCGACTGGTTTTTTAGTATGTTGCGTATCAAAATGTTCAACAATCGCATCTACTACCTTGTATCCGTAGGCAGTCATTTCTTCTTTGGTGAGTTCTAGTTTAGCGTTACTATTCAAGACATTTTATGGTTAAGGTTAAAATAGACCACAAAATTACAACTTCGCAAGCGAAGCAACTCAAAAATAGCAATGAAACCACATTTCAAAAATCGAAGCAACTAGCCAATGTTCCTAAAAATTCAGCTAACTTTATACGATGGAATTGGTTTTGTACATTTTTTCAATTTGGTTTATTATATCCCCTTTTTTTCCTGCTACGGGGCATCCACATTGGTTTTTCAGAACAGCAGATTTTATACGATTACAATCTATCGCCATTGAGTTGGTTTTGTTGGGATTACTGATTTTTTTTAGTTGGAAATTTTCAACCTTTGAGTGGGTGTTGGCAGGTGGTTTGGTATTCGCTATTGGGTACCAACTTCATAAGGTCTATAAATACAGTTCGCTGCATCCGAGAAAAAAACCTGACTTCCCAAGTGACGGCTGTGTCTCTATTCTAGCTGCCAATGTACTTCAAGACAACAAGGAGTTCGACAAATTTTTGGCAGAATGCAACAGCTTCGACCCAGATTTAATCCTCACCATGGAATCGAACAAAGATTGGGAAGAGGGCCTACGAACACTAGAAGAAACACATCCTTTTTCAGAAAAAATACCTTTAGAGAACTATTACGGAATGCATTTGTATTCTAAAAAAGAGCTTTTAGATCTAACTACGCAAAACCAAGTTGAGGAAGACGTTCCCTCTATCTTTTTCAATTATGTGTTAGACAATGGCCAGAAAATATTTTTTGCCTGTCTGCATCCAGCACCTCCAAGTCCAACAGAAAATGAAACCAGCGAAGAACGGGATGCAGAGCTTATCATTACTGGAAAACACATTAGAAATCTGGAAAAACCTACAGTGGTCTGTGGCGACATGAATGATGTAGTGTGGAGCAGAACCACCCGTTTGCTCAAAAAAATGACTGGCATGATCGATCCGCGGATTGGCAGGGGGTTTTTCCCAACTTATCATGCAGATTATTGGTTTATGCGATTTCCGTTAGATCACTTATTTCACACAAAAGACCTGTTTGTTAAGGAGATGGTTCGTACGAAACACTTTGGCAGCGACCATTTTGGGATGTATTACGAAATACATCTTAAAAAAAAAGCAGTGACCCCACCGAAGCCGAAACTAAACGGGGATGAAAAGGAAGAAATTAAGGAGTTGATTGATCGAGCGGAAGAAACCTAATAGCGTTCTTTAAGATCGATTACCAACCCTAGTGCCAAGCACAATAATATTGTTCCTATAACTAAACCACCTACGCCCATAATTAAGTTTTTTGATTTGTACCAAAGATACAAATTAATAGAATCAAAAAAATAAAAATACAATCTCGTAATTCTTAGATTAATAGAAAACGCCCTATTTTTATGGTTCTATGGAGTTATTTTCTGCTAAGACCCAGTATTATATCAAGCGTATAAGTCCGTTCGGGATTATCTGGTTGGTTTTAGCATGGGTGTTTTTATGGACCGAATATGCGGTAATAGGTGATTATGCAAATACGCCAGATACTGCGATTAAAATAACTCCTGAAATCATCGTTTTTGCCAGTTTTGCCGTATTTATTATTGGTTGTATTGTTGGTATTCTAGAAGTGTTTTTCGTAAACCAATTATTTGAAAAGCGAAGTCTACCACAAAAAATTATAGGCAAGCTCTTTATTTATTCAATTCTATTTTCAGTACTCATTCTAATTTCCTACGTAATCGCTGCCAGTATAGAAATGGACATCTCAATATTTGATCAAAAAGTTTGGGATCGATACCGCGAATTTTTTTATAGTATCACTTATATCAGTACCGTATTACAAATCGGGTTTTCACTTTTTGTATCCCTTTTATACGCCGAAATTAGCGACAATTTAGGGCAACAAGTATTATTAAATTTCTTTACAGGAAAATACCACAAGCCCAAGCGCGAATCAAGAATTTTTATGTTTGTTGACATGAAAGACTCAACTACCATTGCAGAAAAGGTTGGTAATGCTGCCTATTTCGAGCTACTGCAATCGTATTACTACGATTTTTCAAATGCCATCATCAATAACCGCGGAGAGGTATACCAATACGTGGGTGACGAAATCGTAATCACTTGGAAATTAGACAAAGGGATAGAACGAAATAATTGTTTACAGTGTTTCTTCGATATGAAAGAGGCGCTTCGGAAAAAAACAGAACTTTATTTAAAAAAATATGGCATAGCACCTCAATTTAAAGCGGGTATGCATTGTGGTACTGTAACTACGGGTGAAATCGGGGCATTAAAAAAAGATATTTTCTTTACAGGAGATGTGTTGAACACAACGGCACGTATTCTCGGGCTCTGCACTACATACGAATCAGATTTATTGCTTTCAAAAATAATGGCTGACCATCTATCACTGAACAAGGGTTTTTTAGTAAAAGATTTAGGAACTTCCCAACTAAAAGGTAAAGCCAATGCTGTAGCTATAGTTTCTCTGAGTAAAGAAACTGAGAAAGTTTGAGGAATAAATCACCTTTTAATATTCAAATGTGATCCTTGAGCTAAAGCACCGATAACCCGATTTAAAAAAAGATTTAACAACAAACCTAGAACGGAGCTGTAATCCAATAAAAATATACGATTTACATTCGGGAATTGTAAAACCAACTATTCGGAGTGGTTAGGGTTTCGATAAGCCTACAATAAGAAAGTACTATCTTAAGTACTACGCTTAAGCACAAAATTTAGGCACAAGATTATATTGACTAATTTTGCACCTAGAAGTTGCTTCCATTTTCAAATTTTTAAATGAATACGACAGAAGATATATTGAAAGAACGCATTAAAGAGCTTAGCTGTCTTTATGATATATCTTCTATTATCGTAAACGCAGATGTTGGTCAGATGCAGGAAACGTTGAAAGCCATTGCATTAAGTTTAAAAAAAGGATTTCAATTTCCAGAACATACCGAAATTTCTATCGATACTTTAATAGACTCGTATAAAACAGGATCAGTTAACGAACCACTTTACATATCTTCAAAAATTCAGGTATTCAATAAGCCAAATGGAGAAATTATTGCTTCCCTACAAGATGATAAAAGTTCATTTCTAAAAGAAGAGCAGCAATTATTGGATAGTGTAGCCTTAAAAATCGGAAACCTTCTGGAACGTATTGAAATTCAGCAAAACGAAACCTCTCTCAAACGCCAAATGGAACGTGCAGATCGGCTTTCAATCTTGGGTGAAATTACAGCTGGAATTGCCCACGAACTCAACACACCATTGGCAAATATACTTGGGTTTGCCGAATTGCTAAAAGATGATTTTAAGACAGACAAAATAGTTTCTGCAGATTTAGATAAGATTATTGACAACGCAATTTTCTCACGCGAAGTTGTAAAAAAACTGATGTTTTTCGCTCTTGAAATGCCTCAGGAAATGAAACTGATAAATCTGGTGCCGAGAATAAAAAATGCATTAGCACTACTCGACGCCTCCTTTAAAAAAGCTGGGGTTACATACCATGTAAAAATTGAAGAAGATGAATTATGGTTGAAAGCAGACAACATACAGCTCACACAAATTATTTTCAATCTGGTAATCAATGCCATATACTTTTCACCAGAAAATGGATTGGTTACGATTGAAGCATTCCAGTCAAAAAACTATATCGTTCTAAAAATTATTGATGAAGGCCCCGGGCTGACAAAGGAAGCACTTGAAAAAGTGTTTCAGCCTTTTTTTACCACGAAACCCACAGGTGATGGCTCTGGTCTTGGGTTGAGCGTGGTGCACGGCATAGTAGCTAGCCATAAAGGAACGATAGTAGTTGAGAATAACTCGAAAAATGGCGCAACCTTTACTGTTAAACTTCCTAAATCTTAATACTTTTATAATCAATGCAGTTTAAAAAAGAGAACATATTAATAGTTGATGACGACATCCATATTCTGGAATTGCTGCAACGTCATTTACAATCTTGGAATTTCCACTCTTTTAAAGCTGTATCTGTAAAAGAAGCCGTTCAAATACTTCGGGATACCAAAATAGACTTACTGATTACTGACTTGAAAATGCCCGAGATAGATGGTACAGAACTTATTAAATTCGTATCAGAACATTATCCTGCCTTACCCAAACTCGTTATCACAGGTTATCCATCTGTACAGGATTCGCTGGCAGCTATAAAATCTGGTGTGGTCGATTATTTAACCAAACCTTTTACCAAAGAAGAACTTAATAATGCTATAGAGAAATCTTTAGGAAGTACGAACAACAGCTCTAATAAGCCAGTTTCAGCAAATGCAATAGATCAAAAAAACGGTAATGCGTACGGTGATATCATTGGCAATTCAGAAAAAATAAATGAGGTTATTCAAATTATTGAACGGGTAAAGGATAATAAGGCCACCATTTTTATAAAAGGTGAAAGTGGAACGGGAAAAGAACTTGTAGCACGTGCCATACATTATCAAGGAAAGTTCTCCCGAGCACCATTTATTGCAGTGAATTGTGGTGGTATTCCAGAAAATTTATTAGAGTCGGAGCTTTTTGGTTATACGAAAGGTGCTTTTACAGGTGCCGATAAAAGCCGAGACGGTTTTTTCCAGGCAGCAGATGGTGGAACGATTTTTTTAGATGAAATAGGCAACGCTTCCAAAGCTGTTCAGACGCGATTATTACGTGTGCTTCAAGAAAAAGAAGTGGTGAAAGTTGGAGCTCAAAAAGCAGATAAAATTGAAGTGCGCATCATTGCGGCGACCAATAGTGACTTAAAGGAAATGATTAAAAAAGACACCTTTAGGGAAGACTTATATTATCGACTTACCGTGGTGGAAATTGAGGTAGCACCATTGCGTGAACGCAAGGAAGACATTCCCCTACTCGTGGACAAATTTCTTTTTAAATACGGGATAGAATACAAAGACCGTTTTATAAAAATAAGTCCAGAGGTTTCGGAAATATTACAAAGATACGATTGGCCGGGAAATATCCGCGAACTTGAGAACGTGATACAGCGAGCCGTCATAATGTGCGATAGACACATTGATGTAGAAAACCTCCCCGACTCATTAAAATACAACATAGATTTTCCCGAGGGCGAATTGCTTCCGCTCAAAGAAATTGAAAAAAGGTATATTCAAAAAGTTTTGAATGCCACTGATAACAACAAAACTAAAGCTGCCGACATTTTAGGAATTGATCGTAAGACCATTAGGCAAAAACTTTCAGATTAAACGCTACCATAATGGCACAAAACACCCCAACCGGGTAAATATGTACCAGTCCACAAATCCACTTTAGCTTTCAGCAAAGTGCTCAAACCCTTGTTTATAAGGGTTTCTTCTATTTAAGTCACTTCTGGCACACCTGCTGGCATATAGATTGCCTTTAGTACAGCAAAAGATTACAATGTACTATGACATCGAACACATTCAATATTTGTCCAACCTGCATCCATAGAGATAGCTGTGTAATTACTCACAACAAAAGCCAAGTATGGTCTTGTAGTGAGTACGAAGTAGAGGAAAAAACTACAGAAACAAAAAACCCTCTGAATATCAACGATATAAAGAAAGAAGCGCCAGAAATGGCGATGGCATAACCTAAAATTTAAAAAACAATGATTCTCAACAAGTTAGTCACCGTTTTGGTCGGAAAAAAAGAGCTGAAAAATAAATTACAATTCAGCACCATACAAGATAGCCCTTATAGATTCACAAACAGACGAAATCTGCGAAACAGAGGCTTAATTAACAACCCATTTTAATAGTAATGCTATGAACACACAATCCCAAATTAATAATAACGCTCAAAAAAGAGCTGAAGTCTTAAAACGTAGAAGTAGATATATCATCGAAAAATACAATGAGCGCAGTATCACAAATCGTTTATTCAAATAATTGAAAAAATAAATTCTTGCAAAAGGGTTCACACTTATGACAACAATAACAGCAGAAATACCTAAAAGAAAACAGAAAAAAACCTCTGTAAAGGGAATGATGGATAATGTGATGGAGCAGTTTCACAGCGCAGCTGACCATATTGAACTTCATCCCAATATCAGAAAAATTTTGAGCATTACAAACAACGAAATCATCGTGCATTTTCCCGTGAAAATGGACAATGGGGACGTAGAAATATTTACAGGGTATAGAGTACAGCACAACAACGCATTGGGACCTTACAAAGGAGGATTGCGTTACCATCCTACAGTAGATATAGATGCTGCAAGGGCATTGGCAATGTGGATGACGTGGAAGACCTCACTGGCAGGACTTCCCTACGGTGGTGGTAAGGGCGGTATTCAGTTGGACCCTTCAAAGTATTCACAAGCTGAGCTGGAACGTATTACGCGTAGATTCACATTTGCCTTGGCAGACAACATAGGACCAGAACACGATATTCCAGCTCCGGATGTAAATACCAACAGCCAAACAATGGCGTGGATTGCAGACACCTATATGAGCACTCGCCCACCAGCAGAACGCACCGCGAATCAACACGTGGTTACAGGAAAGCCCGATGGCAGTGGAGGTCTTGAAGGACGCGACCGTGCCACAGGGTACGGTGTGTTTTTAAACATCAAGTTCTGGGCAGAGAAGAACAAAGAGACCCTAAAAGGAAAGAAATTCATCGTTCAAGGGTTTGGCAACGTAGGCTATTGGGTATCTCATTTCTTGGAAAAGGAAGGTGCAAAATTGGTAGCCGTGCAAGATGCCTTTGGAAGCATTAGAAGCACCAATGGTATTAACGTGGAGGATCTTTTCAATTATTCTAAAGTTAACAATGGTAGTGTTTCAGGATTTCCTGGAGCATTTGACCTTGACAATGAAAAGTTCTTTACCACAGAGTGTGATCTCTGTATTCCAGCAGCACTTGGAAACCAAATAACAAAAGAAAATGCCCCTAAAATCAAAGCCCGTCTAATCGCCGAAGGTGCCAATGGCCCTACCAATGTTGAAGGTGAGAAGATACTACTGGATAGAGGTGTGACCATAATCCCTGACATCTTATGTAATTCTGGCGGTGTGGTTGGAAGTTATTTTGAATGGTTGCAGAACCGAAACGGCGAACTGTGGCAATTGGACGAAGTAATGGCAAAACTGGATAAAAAGATGCGTGAATCATTCAACAAGGTTTATGACTATGCTGAAAGAGAGGGAATGGATTTAAGAACTGCAGCCTACTGTATTGCAATTAGACGTATTGAAAAAGCCTATATCCAACGAGGTATATTTCCTTAATGAAACAACTTGAAAAATTGACAAAATGAAATACGGAAGCATCATATTAGAAAAAAAGGAGTATGTGTATTTGAAACGAATCCTAAATATCTCGGGATATGCCGAGGATTTTCAAACACAAAAATCGCTGCAACGGTTGAGCGATGAAATGAAGAACGCCCAAATAGTAAATGAAGAGGATATGCCCGAGGATGTCATACGCTTTAATAGCAAAATTATGGTGTTTTCAGAAAATGGTTGGGAAAAACAACTTCAACTGGTCATCCCTTCAGAAAAAGATGCCAAGAAGGATAAAATTTCAATCCTCACTCCTATGGGGTCTGCGCTGTTTGGTTATTCTGAAGGAGATACGATTGAATGGGATTTCCCATCAGGAACTCAAAAAATAAAGATTGTGGCAGTAACACAGGACACGACCCAAAGAACAATTGACATACCTATTTAATGACTTTAAACAATGGAAACCTTACAAACAGAAATATACGAGCATGATAATGATGTGGATGTAACCCATAAAATAAACACCATAGAACTGGACAATTGGATAAATCATCTCAAATACATCAAAAAAGAGCTCAAGAATTTAATAGGTCTTTGTAGCGAAGATTTGGACCCACGTCTGGAAGATGAAAGCGTGCTTCAAAAATTTCAGAAAAAAGAAACTGAAAATGACACGTTATTAAGAGCACTTCAAAGATATATGAATACAAGAAATGAAATCATAGAGTGCGAGGACACCCAATGCGATATGGCATACATCACAGAGCACGAAACTTATAGAAGAAGCTACCTCTATCATTTGGATAAATATAGAAGGCTGAAAGATGAATTTTTTAGCAAAGTACAGGGAAATTTCACGCTGTTGAGTGGAATTTCATAAACGCATACTATTTTGGAAATCGAACTCCCATACAAAATTGACGCGCACCGAAGACTCTGTATAAAAAAAGATCTTATAGCATTGAGCCATTGGATGGATGCAATTACAGCTATTAATACTGAAATTGATTATTTAAAAATCATCGGGCAACAATTAATCAAAGACCATAGTGTAGAAGTAACCCTACAAGGGTTACGCAGAAAGAACACACTATTGTTGGCAATGCTCTGTAAATACGAACAGGAACTCAAAACAGAGTATGAATATGGAAAAAGAGAATATAACGTTAGCCGCGCAAAAGAACACGAAAAAAAACGTGATGCGCACACCGCATTTATTCAAGAGTTTACTCAATTTAAAAAAGGGATATATAATAAGTTATCCAAATATCAACGCAGATAAAATTTAGAACAGATGAAAAAAATATTAATTCCAATCGACTTTAAATTCAATAGCCACGATGCCATTGATTATGCTATCAGGTTTTTTAAACGTGAGCAATGTGAATTTTATTTTCTCAACACATACACCTATGACATATCTGGTCTTAATACCATAGACTTGCTACAGGCAGACGATGATTGGTATGATAAGCCCAAATGCGCATCTGAAGATAATCTTGGAAAATTAATCCAAAAATATGCCTTTAACAGCCGAGATAGTAAACATCATTTTAGTGCCATTTCAGAATGTTCAAACCTGATAGAAGGTATGAAAAAAGCTATGAAAGACATTAAAATTGATTTAGTAGTGCTCCCAGGAAAAGACCGAACAGGGGAAGATTCAATTCGATATAGCCGAAATACCAAACGCATTATAGAGCATATTCGGGAATGCCCAGTAATGATCATTCCTGCCTCTTCAAAAATGCATAAAAAACCCAAATTTGTACTTGTATCACGTTTTGATATAGATCTTCCTATTAGCGAACTTGAAAATTGGTACGAATTGGTACAAATTGCCAAAGGGAATATAAAAATTGTAACCCTGTCTGGAAAAGATGACCTAACTGAAAAACAAAAATCCAATCAATGTAAAGTACGTTATCATCTTGAAATGCTTTCAGGGGAAAAGATAAAAATAGAGTATATCGAAAACGCACCAGCACTCAAAGATTTTGCAAGGTACCATTCAGATTATATAATGTGCCTTATAGACAGGAAACCAGACTTATGGCGAAAAATTGGAATTACCTATTCCAAGATTACCAACCTAGGCCCCTTATTAAGCACACCGCTGATCGCTTTACACAGATAGTTATGAAGTCGATGAACAACCGTACATTTTATATAGTGGTTGGGCTAATTGGCTTGGCAGCAATTGCTATACTCAGCTGGTTAGTACCCGCGCCTATTTTCAGTTAAAATTATAAGTGGAAAATAAAATGGAAAAATTATTGCAAGAAGCCGAAGCATTTCAAACTGCCACGATGAGCCACATGACTACGAGTGACCGGGTTGCGGCGTCGCGTGAAGCAAAACGACTCATCCTGTCGATAAACAAAATATATAAAAAGTCTAAAGACCCAGAACTCATGGATGTGATGAAACAATTGACCGAAAAGAAGAAAAAGATTGAGGTTCGATTAAAAGTAAGGATGGTTTAATTGTAAAATTTGAATGCGTTGAAGCATTTAAAGTAAATAGATTCAATTTTCTATTTCTGAAATCGAAGCAAATAAACTTCTCAACCTATTATTACATTACAATCAGAAAAAAAGGACCACACTCTACATGCAGTCCTTTTCTATTGGTGCGGATGACCCGCCCATTACATATTCGGGTAAACAGGAATCCCCGTAATAAGTACGGGGCAGGCTTCTCATCCTGTCATAATATCTTTTCCATAAAAAAAAGGACCACACTTTACATGCAGTCCTTTTCTATTGGTGCGGATGACAGGAATCGAACCTGCACACCTTGCGGCACTAGATCCTAAGTCTAGCGTGTCTACCAGTTCCACCACATCCGCGTAGTGAATTTTATGTTACGGATCTAACTCATTATTCTTTAAGAGTTACGCTAGACTTCTAGCGTGCTACCTCCCGATAGATATCGGGACCACCACATCCGCGTAGTGTATTTTATGTTACGGATCTAACTCATTATTCTTTAAGAGTTACGCTAGACTTCTAGCGTGCTACCTCCCGATATCTATCGGGACCACCACATCCGCTTTGGGACGGCAAATATAATCACTTTTCAGAATTTACAAACTATTTAACCCTTAAAAATTGAGGTCTTTTGTACCTTCGTAACTATTGAAAAAATTTTTAGATGAAAAGTGCAAAACCATACATAGCTGAACACAAACAACGATTTATAGATGAACTTATAGAATTGTTGAAAATACCTAGTATTTCAGCAGATTCAGCATATAAAGACGACGTGATAAAAACTGCATCTGTCATCAAAAATAGCCTTGAAAAAGCAGGCTGCGATACCGTTGAAATTTGTGAAACCCCTGGCTACCCTATCGTATACGGCGAAAAAATAATCGATAAAAACCTGCCTACAGTTTTGGTCTATGGACATTACGATGTGCAACCACCAGATCCGTTAGACTTATGGCACAGTCCGCCGTTTGAGCCGGTCATCAAAAAAACCGAATTACACCCAGAAGGTGCCATATTTGCCCGAGGCAGCTGCGACGATAAAGGCCAAATGTACATGCACGTAAAAGCCATGGAATATATGACCCAGACAGGGCAACTCCCTTGCAACGTTAAATTTATGATCGAAGGGGAAGAAGAAGTGGGTAGCGAAAGCCTAGAATGGTTTGTGACCCGCAACCAAGATAAATTATCAAACGATGTGATTTTAATTAGCGACACCGGTATGATCGCGAACGACATCCCGAGCATAACCACCGGACTTCGGGGCCTCAGCTATGTAGAAGTTGAAGTTACAGGTCCGAATCGCGATCTGCATAGCGGACTCTACGGAGGCGCCGTTGCCAACCCAATTAATGTACTTACCAAAATGATTGCCTCGTTGCACGATGAGAACAACCATATCACCATCCCTGGTTTTTATGACGATGTAGAAATACTTTCAGCTGAAGAACGCGCAAAAATGGCCGAAGCTCCTTTCAGCAAAGAAGCCTATTGCAAAGCACTCGATATTGAAGATGTGTATGGCGAAGCTGGCTATACCACCAACGAACGCAATAGCATTCGCCCCACACTAGACGTAAACGGAATTTGGGGTGGTTACATCGGTGAAGGTGCCAAAACGGTAATTGCCAGTAAGGCCTACGCAAAAATCAGCATGCGATTGGTGCCAGACCAAGACTGGAAAAAGATAACGACACTGTTCAAGAATCACTTTGAAAGTATTGCTCCAACAGGGGTGAAAGTGGAGGTGAAACCGCACCATGGCGGACAAGCATACGTGACGCCTATAGACAGTACGGGGTATCAAGCAGCGAGTAAAGCCTATGAAGCTACCTTTGGGAAAACGCCAATTCCGCAGCGAAGTGGTGGTAGTATCCCAATTGTGGCACTCTTCGAGAAAGAACTGAAAAGTAAAACCATTTTGATGGGCTTTGGGCTAGACAGCGATGCCATCCATTCTCCCAACGAGCATTTTGGAATTTGGAATTATTTAAAAGGTGTTGAAACCATCCCACAATTCTATCACTATTTCACTAAATTAAAGTCGAACTAATAGCAAAACACCAACCTAAGTAGGTCGCTGAGCCTGTCGAAGCGCAGTTTTACCATTATTTTACTGAAATTCACAAGTAGGTTTTGGGTGCCTGCCTGCCAGTAGGCAGGTTCCCACGCCTTCGGCGTGGTCGGGTCATCCATTACTACGCTTCGTACAAGTGAGAATTTTTTTGTAATAAAAGATGTCTGTTCGAGCGCAGTCGAGAACTTCTACTAGTCTAGAAATAAAATAGGTTTCGACTGCGCTCAACCTGACAGCCTCAAAATTATAGCATACCATTATTTCTCACTTTCCCTGCAGGGTAACCACTGCTACCCCAAACACTCCTCTCGATACAAATGGTCTTCGACCATTCACTCGAGGTGACATTTTATTCGCCTTTGTCAGTTCGAGTGGTTTTGCCAAGCAAAAGTGTATCGAGCACTATATTTTTTTTACGTAATCGGTAATGATCACAATTTGTTGCCCATCAACTTTACCTTCAATATAGGTTTCGTTTTCATGGTCTAAAGAAATACGCCGAACAGCGGTTCCCTGTTTGGCAATCATACTACTGCCCTTCACTTTTAAATCTTTTATAAGCACTACGCTATCACCTGCCTGTAAAATATTTCCGTTGCTATCGCGATGTACCAATTGCTTGCTTTTATCTACAGCATCTCCGGCAGCCGCAGCCCATTCGCGTTCATCTTCCTCTAAATACATCATATCTAAAAGATCCTGGGGCCAACCCTCATCCTTCAATCGATGCAACATACGCCAAGACATCACCTTTACCGCAGCTACGGGGCTCCAAATAGTATCATTCAACAATCTCCAGTGGTTCGCATCCCGTTCCTCTGCTTCAAATTGAGACTCGCAGGTATGGCACACTAAAATGGCCCCATCTGCACCTTCAATTCTTGCTGGGGTTTCTGGTACTTGGTATACATTCAACTTTTCTTCTGCTCCACAAAATTCACATTTATTTTCAGCTCTTTTAGCGACTTCTCTTTCTATACTCATGCTTATTGTTTGAAGCAAATGTATCGACTTTCCATCGGAAATAGAATATTGTCATTTTAAAAAATAATAACTCTACACTTGTAGAATAAGAAAATTTGTTCTATGTTTGTAGAGTAATTAGAAAATATGACCGCATTATCCAATTCAGAAGAGCAACTCATGCAGTACTTATGGAAGCAGAAAAAAGCTTTCATGAAAGACTTGATAGATGCTTACGACGACCCCAAGCCTGCAACCACTACCATTGCCACGCTATTAAAGCGTATGCAGGATAAAGGTTTTGTAGACTATACCCAAGTAGGGCGATCGAGAGAATATGTGCCCTTGGTAAAAAAGAAAGATTATTTCAGCAAACACGTAAATGGGCTCATTAAAAATTTCTTTAACAACGATGCTGGCCAATTCGCTTCTTTTTTTACCGAGACCACAGATCTAAGCAAAGAACAGCTTGAAAGTCTCAAGAAAATGATAGACCAACAAATTGAAAACAAATAAGCATGGAAGTATACATTTTAAAATCGGTTGCCTGCTTAGGAATTCTGTTTGGATTTTACAAACTCGTTTTAGAAAACACTTCCCTGCACACCACAAAACGTTTTTACTTATTGGGAAGTTTGTTGGTTTCTATGTTGATCCCCTTCATCACTTTTACAGAATATGTGGAAATTGCCCCCTTGGGTAGCGCCATGACCGAATTTCCTGCAACGCATACAGCTACCACCCCAAACATAGCACCTATAAATTATGTGCCTTACTTCATCGGAATCGTGTATGGATTAGGGGTTCTTTTATTCAGTTTACGGTTTGGTAGAAATTTGCTTCGCATATACCGTAAAGTTCGTTACAACCCGAAATTTAAGAGCCAATCCGTTTTTCACGTATTGTTACAACTCCCAATGACACCACATAGTTTTTTTAACTACATCTTTTTTAACAAAACCGACTATGATTCCGATACTATTCCGGAAGAGGTAATCATTCATGAAACTGCTCATGCCACACAAAAACACAGTTGGGATATCGTTGTAATCGAATTGTTGTGTATCGTATTTTGGTTTAATCCGTTGATCTATTTCATCAAACACAGTATCAAGCTCAATCACGAATTTTTAGCCGATCGCGCTGTATTACAAAAAGGCGCAGACACTTCCACCTACCAAAAGATTTTACTAGATTTTTCATCTCCCGATAACTATCGGGATTCAAGTCTCATCAACTTGGCACATTCCATTAATTATTCATCAACCCGCCTGAACGGATTATTTTCAAAAGATGCATTCGGGCAGGTTAAAAAACGTTTTACAGTTATGAAAACACACACATCAAGAAAAGCCGCGTGGCTTAAAGGAATTTTAATACTTCCTCTAGTAGCCGTTTTAATCTACGGTTTCAGTACAACCAAAACAATAGAAAAACCGCTTACAGACTCTGGCACAAATGTTCACAATACGAATAGTAGTGCTATTCCAACAGCAAGAAGTATCGACATTCAAATTAAACAAAACGGCTCTTATGTAGTTGAAGGAGTTTCGGCTATTAAAAGCACCTTGGCTAAAACTGTTTCAAAATTACATCAAGACCTTACGCCTGCCATTCGAAGCCAAATGATGAACATTCACATTACGCAGCCCGAAAAACCCTCACGAGAGGAAGTTCAATTTGTGTTCGATGCCTTAAAAGACTATGGTTTTTATCGTTTGGTTGCTGGCAACCAAGAAGTGGTTCGGGGCAAAGGCAATACACCTATGGCCAGCGAAAGTTTTACTGCTATTAAAAAGAAACCCTTGGTGATTATGGTACAGCTAAGTGAAATCACTATTAATGGTAAGCCCTCTTCGCTCAAAACATTTGCTAGAGACATTGATAAACTGACTAAAGATTGGGAAGAAACCGATTATACTGATACCCGACCTATCATCAAAATTGCAAGTACGCCCGAGGCTTTTTTAAAGAAGTTAGATGCAGAATACAAGAAAACCAATTTTTCGAAAGCAAATGGTGGGCTCGGACTCTTACCTCCTCCGCCACCGCCAAGTCCTGATGCACCCAAGCCTGTTGGCGCCACTTTTGCACCAAACGCACCCATTGCTCCGAATGCACAAAATTCGAAGCTTATCCAATACAATTCTAAAGACGGAACAGTAAAATCAACCAAAGGCACAAACATTCCACCTCCACCCCCACCGCCTCCTGCACCAAATGTGATAAAAGGCGTAAACGATGGTGACACCAATATTCCTCCACCCCCACCACCTCCTAAAAGTCCGTTAGACCATGTTATTGAAATGGCCAAAAAGAATGCAACCTTTTATTTGGAAGGTGAAAAAATCTCTTCAGACAAAGCGATTGAAGTCATTAAAAGCAATAACAACCTCAATATTCAAACCACCGGGAAATCTTCTAAAAACCCGCAAGTAAAGATTTCAACAAAGCCTGTTAAGATCAACTAAAATTAGATAGCTTTATTTAAGAGGGAAGCCCATATTTTTCGAAAATATGGGCTCCGTTTATAATATTATAAGCTTATCTAGCCTTGTGTACTCTTGATATTATATATCGTATATCATAAATATCTGTTGAAGCAGTTGACACAACTTTTACAGTACCTCCGTTATTCTCCCATGTATCAAGTGTATACGCATTAAAAGAACTTAAGTAATAGTGTTCCACATTGTTTCCTTTTGACAATACAAAATCTCGAATATAAATTTCACCAACTGCACCACCTATATCTATGGCCACTGTTAATCGTGTTACACTCGACGAATTCGGACGCGCTTTAAATTCAACAGAAATGTTTATCGCATCTCCATTTCGTCCAGTAATAGTTTGTGTAGTAGCATCATAGAATGTTGCTATATCCGTGGGCTTTTGACTGTCCCTAGTGGTAGCAGCATTATTGGGCAATGTTATTTTGGTAGTGTTAACAATAAGGGGGCTTGCAGAAGTATACTGACCATCTACATAGTCGCCCCATCCTGTAAAATCGTTTGTACTGCTTTCGCTTACCAACTTCACCCAATTGGAACCATCATGAACATAATAGGAATTTAAGTCGGTATCATATACGGTCAGTCCTTCTACAGGACTGGCTATAGCTGTTCTGTCGACAGTACTCATTCTTGGTGGCAAAAACCCTGCTTTGTCAGAATTCAATTCAAGTATCGATGAAGGATCTGGAGTGGTGGTTCCGATTCCCACTTGTGCTGTGGAAACAAATCCTGTTAATACCATTAAAAGACATGAGGTTAAGTAAATTTTTCTTTTCATTTTTTGGGACATATTCAATTTTTCTATTTCCTACAAAATAACAGAAAATTGAACTTTTTATCGATTAATGAACCTTTTTTAAAGATTATTTACCTTTTTAGTTAAAAATTATGCGAAAATCACTAAGTAACCATGTTGACAATATGCAACAGCTACGGCACTCAAATTGAGCTTCCTAGCAACAACAAATTGCTCTTAACAGCGTTCTAATTATTCATCAATCCAAAAAACAACAACCTATGCTACAACGCTTTTTCATCTTTTGTTCAGGAGCCGATACCGATATTCTTGAAGATTGTTCTTCGGGAGAACAAACCAAATACGCTGGCATCGGGGCTACCGTATTCTTTACTGCCGTCATGGCGGCGATTGCAGGAAGTTATGCGCTATTTACTGTATTCGATAACTTAGTTACGGCTATCTTTTTCGGCCTCATTTGGGGATTGCTCATCTTCAACCTAGACCGTTTTATTGTTTCTACCATAAAAAAACGTGATAATTTTTTTGATGAACTGATACAGGCTTCTCCAAGAATTTTACTTGCCGTGATCATCGCAGTAGTGATTTCAAAACCGCTAGAATTAAAAATTTTTGAAAAAGAAATCAATCAAGTACTACTCGAAGAAAAAAATGATCTTACACTAGAAAATAAAGATCAGTTGGCACTGCAGTATACACCTACCATAGAAGCACTTACTGCTGAAATAGCTGCGTTAAAAGAAGAAATAAACACCAAAGAAGCTGAAGTGAACGGACTGTATGATGTGTACATTTCTGAAGCTGAAGGAACCGCAGGTACAGAAAAATTAGGAAAAGGACCAGTCTATAAAGAAAAACGTGAAAAACACGATGCCGAACTCACTGCACTCAATTCGCTAAAAGAAACTAATAATGCCAAAATTGAAGCTACAGAAGCCCAAATAGCTACATTGGCAGCCGATTATCAAGATAAAGTTGCAGAGACACAACCCATTATCGATGGATTTGATGGACTCATGGCTCGGGTAAATGCATTGGGTAAGCTACCGTGGCTTCCTTCCTTTTTTATATTCCTATTGTTTCTCGCCATAGAAACCTCACCCATCATCGCAAAATTACTTTCGCCAAAAGGCGCATACGACCTAAAACTTGCCGAGCAGGAAGGTGCACTTAAAAGCTGGGTTACACAGCAAAAGTATCAGCGTGATGTGCTCGTTACCACAGATCGTGAAGTAAACAATCGTGTGTACGCAGATATTGCAGAAGAACAAGAACTATATGATTACAAGCGTAAAATTGCGCGCGAATTGATGCAGGACCAAGCCAATGCATTTTACAAGAAACAGAAAGGTGTTTTGTAGGTATCTTTGCTAAATGTCTAAACCATTTTATAAGCGCAGTTCTTTTCATTCAGCATCACTCAAAACGCTGTTTCCATCACTTCAATTTACTACCGTGGCCGTACCAGACATGAGTTCGGGCAGTAATTTCTTCGGAAATGATCCGCAACATGAAAATCTAGAGGTGGCAACAGCGCGTTTAGACGCTTTTCAGCAGCAACACCCCAACGCCTTATTGGCCAACGGATATCTGGAAGAACGATCTTTTTATAACACTCCCCGTTTTGAAAGAACCCTAAACGAAGTCACAGAATACCGCAACATTCACTTGGGTACCGATTTTTGGGTGCCGGCAAAAACGCCTGTGCATGCGATCTTCAACGGCGAGATTGTGATAAGTCATCACAATGACTTTCATAAAGATTACGGCCCCTTGCTCGTATTAAAACATCAAATAGAGGGTGCTGTTTTTTATACACTCTACGGTCACCTTAGCATCGAGTCATTATCTATTTCCCCGAAAGGAAAAACGGTTTCAAAAGGAGGTCTCATAGGATATATCGGCGATGAAACGGAAAACGGCCATTGGGTACCCCATTTACACTTACAATGCATCACAGACTTATTGGGTGAGACTGAAAATTATAATGGAGTCGCTTACGCCTCAGAATTGGAGCTGTGGAAACAACGTTGCCCAGATCCAGACGTACTTTTTAAAGAATCATTACATTAAGAAACATATTGTGCGATAGCTTCTGCCAGCGATTTTGCCGATTCTGGCGCATTTCGCAACCAGATTTCAGGATCTAAAAATTCCATTTCAGAGAGCATTGGGTTTCCAGCTTCGTCCCAAACAACATCAACCCTCCCATAAGCGGGTGGCACTGGGCATTGCGCATTGGCAAATTCGGCAAATTGAATTTCTTTTTGGCTCGGTGTGTAGTCATGCACCGTACCTCCATAATCGTCTTGCACGCGAAAGTCGCCTTGCTTTGCCTTCTTTAAAATAGCGTGGGTAAATTGGCCGTTAAATACCATGAGCGACGCTTCACCCTTGGTAGTGATGGTACTTATAAAAGGTTGTAGTAACATATCGCGCGCTGCCAATAGTTGTTGAAATAGGTCTTCTTTGGCTTCGATATCTTCTACGGAAATTTTATAGGTATGGAAGGCGGCGGCTGAAACAGCGGGTTTTATGACCATATTTTTCCAACCCTTCTCTTCGGAAATTTCCCGCAAGCTTGTAGCACTCCCTTTCTGAACAAATGCAGTAGGTACAATACGCACTCCCTTTTCGGCTAAATCATTCAGGTAGAATTTGTGGCTATTCCATTGTTGTAACGGCAACGGATTCACCAAATTGGTAACAGCAGCAGTGCTCACCATCCACCTATTGAACGCATGAAAATTTTCAAAATAATCCCAAACAGTCCGAATCACAGCCACTTTCGTTTGCGACCAATCGTATTCTGGATCATTCCAGTAGGTTCTTTTCACCTTGAGTCCGAGTGCTTCAAGTGCATCCTTCAAAAGCTGATACTCTAAAAATATATTGTTTACGTAAAGGTCACCTCCTTTGTTATGAAGATATTTTTTACAGGTAACTATGGTGATGTCTGTCATTGGGTTGGCGTTAGGGAAATTCAAAATTACGTATCTTTCAAACGAATTAAAATTTCAGCTATATGAAAATAGGCTACTGTTTACTTTTCTCTGTGTTTTTTCTGTCTTGTGTCGCGCAAAAGGATATAGATACCGATAAAGCTGCCATTCTCGGTGTTATGAAAGCCCAAGAAAAGGCGTGGAGCCAAAACGACCTAGAAGGTTTTATGCAGGGCTATTGGAAGAGTGATTCGTTAAAGTTCTATGGCAGCAACGGACTCACAAAAGGATGGCAACAAACGCTAGATCGATACAAAAAAGGGTATCCCAGCAAAGATCACAGCGGTACACTTACTTTCGAGATTGACGATATCTCTCCAATTGAAAAGAACAGCTATTGGGTGATGGGGCGGTATTATCTAAAACGAAAAGTTGGCGATGCTAATGGAAATTTTCTTATAATCTTCAAGAAAATCAATGGCGCCTGGAAGATTGTTGCTGATATGAGTAGTTAGAAGGTAGTTTTGGAAGTTGGAAGTTGGAAACTGGAAGCTGGAAGTTGGAAACTGGAAGCTGGAGGTTGGATACTGGAAACTGGAAGTGGGGCCAAGAGGCATATGTCCTTTTATTTTTTAGTCTTTTTTGTCATTTCATCTTTTCACCTTTTCTTAAGTTACACATACCGAAAGCTAATTGCCTTTGATACGTACCCAAAGTTCTTTTAGCAAGTTCTTAGCATCTTCTGGGCGTTTTCGGTTTTCAGTGACCACTAGGTTTTCACCTTTTTTTTCTAGCAAGAAACTAAACACATAATCGCGGTTGTTTGAGTCTACGCTGAGCGTTCCAAATCGCAGGTCATTAAAATACAGATTGCCATTGTCTTCGCTGATGGTATAAAACCCATTGGTCAGTTTAATTAACCGCTTTATTTTAGCATCGGCAGCTAAGCCACCCAACAAATCATGGTTTTTTGGATGTACACCAAATTTTATCGGTTGTGAGTCGAACAGCGAATAATACCCAATCAAAAATGAATGCTCAGTTTCTACATTGGCGGTCCATAAAATTGCATTCAGAGGTGCCGGTTTGGTCTCGATTTCGGTGTAGGCGATACGTTGTTCTTCTAAAGCATTTTCAAATTTTAAATATGTAATCCCTTTTAAGACAAGGGTCAGCACTAAATAAACGCTACTCACCCACAAGCCAAGGTTATTAAATGTACGGCGTTTGGGATCGTTCCGTTTCCGCAGCAGTGCTACTACTAAAAAGATTAAAAACGGCAAGGTGTACAAGGGGTCAATCACGAAAATATTATTGTATGCCAATCTTATATCGAAAGGCCAAAACAGTTGCGTACCCCAAGTGGTATGGGCATCTAACAGCGGATGCGTGAGAAAGCATAAAAACCAAAGCAAGGACCATTGCTTCCAACTAGCACGTTTCTCCCAGAGGGAAACGAGCCATCCAAAAAAAAGCCCAAAAACAATTGAGAAAATAATAGAATGTGTGAAACCGCGATGCACTTCTAGCGCAGTAACGGTATCTACCAAGTAATTGGCCACAACATCTAGGTCTGGGATGGTACCAGCGATTGCGCCATACAAAGCTGCTTTATTACCAACTTTTTTGCCTAATGTGGCTTCACCTACGGCAGCACCTAATACAATTTGAGTTAAAGAGTCCAATTATAGTTGTTGTTAGAAATTTTTTTAATCTATTATATTCATCTTTTTCAATAGAAAAGATGCATTCATATTCTTGCAAACACCGGGCTTAATTGTATAATCAAAATACAACTCACCGTCTTCGATACGCGCATCAAAATAATAATTCTTTACCGTCGGCAACTCCTTCGCTACCTCGCATAAGCTAAGATCATGTGTAGCGACAATACCTGTAGAATTTCCAGCAACCAATTTTTCTATAAATTTTCGTGAGCCTATAGCTTTATCGGTGCTATTCGTTCCTTTTAAAATTTCATCCAAAATGATAAAATACTCGTCAGATTCTATGGCTTCCACTATAAATTTTAACCGTTTCAATTCGCTAAAGAAATAAGATTCGTCATCGGTTAGACTATCGGTTGTTCGCATACTGGTAATAAGCTTAATAGGGTTGTATTTAGCCGATGTAGCGCAGACTGGCAACCCGATATTTGCCATCACAATATGCAGGGACACCGTTCGTAAAAAGGTGCTTTTACCAGCCATATTTGCTCCTGTGATGATAAAAAAGTCCTCTCGGTTGATTTCAAATTCATTTCGCACCATCTTTTCTGGAGGCAACAAAGGGTGGCCACTCCCTTCTACTGTAAGAAGTGACGATTCATTGGTGAGCACAGGAAAAACATGGTTTTGGTGATTAAATGCGTAATTTCCTAAGCTATTGTAAGCGTCGAAAAAAACGATCACTTCAAACCAGTCTTTTACCTGAGAATTATAATTAGCAATCCATTTTTCTATGGTATTTGCAATACTTAAATCGCGCAGCATAAAACCATTTGCGATAACTCCAACCAGCATATTGTTGCGTTGGTCGAGTGCGTCAAGATTTTTGGCAAATTGTTTTAAAACAAGAGATGCTTTCTTTGATTCTGTGAGCACACGTTTCTTTTTTTGGGCAAGTATTGTTGACGAAAACTCCTGCTGTTCTATTTCTGAAATAAGTTTGTGAAACTGTTTAAAAGTGTCCTGTATTTTAGAAGTGTGTTGTTCTAGGTTATTTACTTTTTTAAAATACCTGCCACTTATAGACAAGCCAAGCAAAAACCACCCAAACACTACAAAACCAGAAACGAAACCTAAAAAATACGCCCCTAACAACCCTACCGATAGTATGGTAAAGCCTGTAGAAACAGGTGATATCCAAGAAGGAGTAAAAGCGTTATAATCGTGTAACCATTTTACCACCCGTTCAGCAGAAATTTCAGTTTTAATTAAGGAAGCAACAGCCCAGAAATGTTGTCGCCATTTAGGTAAACTGGCGAGCTCCTGTACGCTTTTTTGTTTTTCAGAAATCTGATTTATATCATTCTCGAGCAGAATGCTAGCTAAAAATTGAGAACCACTTTCTAAAGCGGTCCTATTGAGATACTGATAAAAGGACCCACGACCAAAAAGATCAATATCCTGGCAGAAGGCGTGTTCTGGATTTTTAAATTGTGAACCATCAGGCAACTCTTTAAAATTACGTAGAAGCACTTTGATTTCAGTTTCGTTGTAAGTTATCAAAGCCGATTTCAAATTTCGTTGATATTGAAGGTTGTTATGTCGAATGACCATAACTACAAAAGCTATGATGCCTACTACAATAATGGCAATAACCCATTTTACAGACCCGAAAGTAAAATATACCCCGAAACAAACTAGCAAAAAAAGGAGTATACGAAGGGTGCTTGAGAGCGCCAATTGTTTTTTTAATTTTTTAATTTCCCGGGAATACTGCTCAATTTGAGCGTGGTAAAAATCATTAGGAGATTGCTTCATAATGCGGCCCATTCGGCCTGTAGTTTTTTGGTGAGTGAGGCAACAATCAGCTCGTACGAATGGTCTATCAACTCCACAACTAAGTTAGGCGGGAGTGCGTCTTCAATCATGACGGTATTCCAGTGGTGTTTGTTCATATGCCAACCCGGGATGATCAGTCCATCGTATTCGGCGCGTAATTCTTCTGAGCGGTCGGGGTCACACTTTAGATTTACTTGGGTAGGCGTACGCTCGAGACCACAAACGGCGAATATTTTGTTCATTACTTTAAAAACCAGAGTATCTGGACCGAATGGTAGTGATTCGGTGACGCCTTTTTTATTCAGGCAATACGTTCTGAAATCTTCGATGTTCATGCTATTTCACTTTATAAGCTAATGCCGGTTCATCATCAAAATAGATCACTAAATTACTGTTTGATTTCGTTACTACCTGAAACTCTAAGAAATTATCTTCGGTTTTAAAATTTTTGATATTCTCTTTTTTTCCGAAGTTATACGAATACGAAATTGTTTTTGGCGGATTCGTTTTTATCAAAAACGTAATAGAATCTTGATTTTCTGCTGAAGAGATCACTCCGTGGGCAGGTCTTTTTATCGCATCGATGCGTAACTCATTCTGGATGATTAACGGTAGTTGCGCAAAGAGTTCTCGAGTAAATTGAAAATCTAAAAAAGCATCTTCTACCATGTCTGGATAATGTGTTTTTACAAAAATCTCCGGATCGGTCTGAAACCAATCAAAGGAGGGTTCTTTTATAAATTTCTGATGGTATCTTCCGGCGCCCCAAGTTGCATCTACAAGATACGGAGCACCATCAATAAAGACAACATTCCACATGTGTATCCTTTTAAATTCACGACCAATATCGTCGAAGCTGGTTTTTATATCTCCCCGCACCAAATAAGTCTGAATACCCTGTAGCTCACATAATTTTTCGAACAGCATTGCATAACCTTCGCACACCGCTATTCCTTTTTGGAGCGTTCGCTGAATGGTTTTATTGCGTGTATTTTCTTCTTTGCTATTGCGTTCTCTATAATTTTTAAAGCTATAGTTGAACATTTCATATTCCTTGGGCTCGTACGCAACATTATGAATAATCCACCCGTAGATCGCCCTCACCTTTTCTGCGTCTGTCTTGAAATCACGCGTTATAAAATTGGAGAGCTGCGTTACATCATCAAACCTATTTGGGTAAAATTGTACGGTGGCATCAATCTGTGCAACATCCATTTGTGCGCTTACTGAAAGGCCCCAAAAGACAAAACAGAACCTGAATATCCAGTTTTTCATGAGGGAATCGATTTCTGATCAGTTGCAGCAACCCGCAATGCCGAATAATCTAATTTCCAGCTGATGGTGCCAACGAGCGTTTCCATTAATTTTATGGTTTCTAAAGCTTGGTTTTCAGCCTCAGAAAGGAGCCCGCTACTCGGAATTTTATCCACAATATGCTGTTTGGCCTCCCTATTGATTTCAGTAAGGTCTGTCGCCGTAAACGGGTTCGCCCAGCCTTCTTTTTTATCGTAGTATTTGAAATCGGTTTCTACCGTGAGCAATTCGGGTTGTGGAAAGTTCGTAAGTGTAATCGTTCTGGTTTTCGTATCGGCGTCCATGTGTATTTTCGTAAGATCGAAGCCTACATGGGCTTTCGCCTCTATGAGCACCAATGCTTTCTTCTTTCCGAGGAGCAAATTAATCCATTTGTCCTTGACATTTTCATAATGGTATATTTCAGAAAAATCGCCTTCTACCGTAATAAATTTACACACGGTTCTGATGCGTTCCATGAGTATCACCGATTGCGAATGTGCTTTTTCTTTCTTTCTACCACTGCTGAATTTCAGAAACAAAAAATACGCTACAATAGCGCCAAATGCCAAACCTATAAAGAGTAATTCCATATTATTTTTTACCAATGCTTCCCAAGTGCGTGTGTTTAAAATTGTCTGGATATTTTAATCCGTATCCCAACATCCTATCAAACGCAATGTGTGAAAACATAATGATGCCGCACAGCAACACAATTTCATTTGTATAAAAGTAACCAAAAATGATGAGTCCCACGGCAATTGCCCTATGGTGAAATAGATTATATGTTTGCGCACCCACCTTTGCATTTATAAGATACCCCAACATGCCAATATCTGGTAAAAGCAGCAAGATTAGAAACCACCACCAAGCAAAATCCAAGGTTGCGAACGCCAAAATACCCAGTACAAATAATGCCAATTCTTCAATTTTGAGAAGTTGTTTCATATCATATAAATTTATACAGCACCGGTCTACTTGGAGCTGCATCGTTACTAAACGCTGCCATTTGTAGGTTGAGCAGATAACTTCCGTCTTTTACATCGTAGGGAACATAAATAAACTCAGTAATCGTAGCATTGTACCTAGGTTGTTCGGGATAATTCCAAAAAGCTTTATGCGCTAATAGTTTGCCCTCATCTTTCTCTTTGTCTACACTGGGAAGATCAATCAACAAATGCGCTACCCCGATTTCTCGAAGAAAATTTGCAGCCTTTTCATGAAGGTATGGCCAATTGGTGTTCGAATAATGCTTCGATCGCTTGGCGTCTGTATTTGGCAAGGTTCTAACAACCACCGCCTCTGGTCTGTTATCACCCAATAGCTGTTTTAGCTGTTCCAAAGAAATAATCAAATCGTCTCCAAAAGCCGCTGGTGTTACTGAAATCACTTCTGCAGTGAAGAAAAAATTGGTAAGCGCATCATTCACCGAATAGAATTCTTCTGAAATATGACCCACGCATTCGGTGTGCGTACCATGCGCATGCGGATTGAAATTTATGGTATTAAAATTCACCGATGCGCCTTCACTCACCTTACCTACCCAGTTGTCTAATTTCACTGGAGAAATTTCAGGTTTTCCCAGATACCATGCCAACGGATTTTCTTCACTGTCGCGTAAGGAAATTGATAGGTCTATTGGTGCATTTAGATCTATTATCTTTAAGGTGCCGCCCAAATTGAAAGTTGCTCTCATCGCTACAAATTACAGTTCAATATACAATTTATCATTCCAAACGCACCAAGAAAAGATCGGCCGCAATACCATCACTTAAAAATTTTCCTTTTTTGGTCACCACTAGGTGATGGTTTATCTGGGCCAGCCTACCTTGATCTATGTGAGGCTGGGCCATTTTGAGTAGGTATGCTGTAAACCGTTCTCCAAATGCTTCGGAAATTTCCGCCAATGATATTCCGTTAGATGTCCGCAAACGGGTCATGACGTGCTCGTTGTATTTATCGTTTACTGAAAGCGTCTCGCGGGTGATGGGCAGCCTTCCATTTGAGACTTCTTTTAGATATTTTGGATTGTTAGCGATGTTCCAGCTACGTCGATTTCCATCGTAACTGTGGGCCGACGGACCGATACCCAAATACGATTTCCCCTGCCAATAGGCCGAGTTATTTCTAGACTGTTTTCCGGGAAGACAAAAATTTGAAAATTCATAGTTTTCATAACCTGCACGTTCGGTGTGGGCTACCAACAATTGATGATGGGCTTCTGCAACAGCATCGTCTACAGGCGCGACAATTCCTTTAGCTATAAAACGTTCTAGGGCAGTTTTGGGCTCTACTGTTAGCGCGTAGCACGATAAGTGCGGAATTTGGTAGGCCAATGCCTTCTCTAAGTTGGCCAGCCATCGCTCATTGGTCATTTCGGGAATTCCGTAAATTAAATCGATACTGATATTATCAAAATACTTTTTTGCAAGTTCGATACAGCGTTCCGCTTCGCTCGCATCATGCGCACGATTCATAAGCTTCAGGTCTTCTTCAATGAATGATTGCACGCCAATCGACAAACGATTTACGGTAGATGCTACGAGTTGCTCTAGATACGCTTCCGAAAGATCATCTGGGTTGGCTTCCAACGTGATTTCAGGTGCTTCGGAAACGTTAAAATGTGTATATACTGCATGTATCAGCATATCTAATTCTGAAGCACTCAATAAACTAGGGGTTCCGCCCCCAAAGTAAATGGTTCCTACTGTTTCGAAAACTTCTCCTTTCCGCAGTGCTAACTCGGCAACTAGCGCAGCAAGCAAGTCATCTTTCTTTTTTAAGGACGTAGAAAAATGGAAGTCGCAGTAGTGGCAAGCCTGTTTGCAGAAAGGAATGTGGATGTAGATGCCGCTCGTCTCCCCAATCCCCAATGGGGGTGCCACTAAATTATTTTTTACTTTTTGCGTCATTAACATTATGCCTTATCTCCCCCTCCGGGGGTTGGGGGGACAATTCGCTTTTCATTTTGTTTTACAAAGGCAGCCCAGCCCGAATAACTTTTACCAACCTCAACCCTTCCTTGATTGTAGAAATGACAAACCGCTGCCGCCAATCCGTCGGTACTATCTAAATTTTTAGGTAGTTCCTTAAGGCCGAGTGTGCTTTGTAACATTTTTGCTACCTGTTCTTTGCTGGCGTTACCATTTCCAGTAATGGCCATCTTTATTTTTTTTGGAGAATACTCAGTAATCGGAACTTGGCGCGATAGTCCAGCAGCCATCGCCACTCCTTGTGCCCTACCTAATTTCAACATAGATTGTACATTTTTTCCGAAAAAAGGAGCTTCAATTGCAATTTCATCAGGATGAAAGGTATCAATAAGCTCGATGGTACGTTCAAAAATATGCCGCAACCGTACGTAGTGGTCGTCGTATTTCGAGAGCTGCAACTCATTCAATTGTAAAAAATGCATCTTTTTTCCGAGCACTTTTATGAGTCCGAACCCCATAATGGTTGTTCCGGGGTCAATTCCTAAAATGATTTTTTCTGTAGTAGACAAGGTATTGTTAATTGTAAGTTTCAGCAAAACAGCTAGCATTTTACATTTCAAAAGATACCAAATAGAACCACGTGGGGTAATTTCAGTAAATTCGCATTCATGACGGCTGCTTCACACAAATCTACGCAATATTGGCGCGTTGCCCTAAAAGTTTTGGTGCTTGTCTTGGTATTTTGGTATCTCTTTCACAAAATTGAAGCAGACGGAAATTCGTTACGGCCAATCTTAACAAATAGTTTACAAGAGATAAGCTTGTGGGCGCTGTTCACTTTTATTCTGCTTGCCACGCTAAATTGGCTTCAGGAAATAGCCAAATGGCAACAGACGGTAGCTACTTTTCATAAAATTTCGTTTGGAGAAGCCGCAAAACAAAGTCTTGGTTCGTTAACAGCTTCGTTAATTACCCCAAACCGGATTGGCGAATATGGTGCAAAGGCGTTGTATTTTAGACCTAAACACCGAAAAAAAATCCTTTTTTTAAACTTCGTACATAGCAGTTTCCAAATGTTGGTAACTGTGCTCTTTGGGCTTCCGGCGTTCGTGTATTTTGTACTGGAATATCAAATTTCGATGAATGGAGAAGTATTCTTTTTAATGGGGTTTATCATCGTATTGCTGGCTATCATCGGGTATTATTTCAGAAAAAAACAATGGTTTGTCAAAGGATTGTCAATCCAAAATTTGTGGGAACAATTCAAAAAAATCACGCTTTCCAAAAAAGTAACTTTGTTTTCTTTATCGGCACTCAGATACCTAACATTTAGCAGTTTGTTTTACATCTTTTTAAATTTTTTTGGAGCGTCAGTTACCTATTTGGAAGTAGCGTCCCTCATTTTTAGCATGTATTTACTAGTGTCAGTGGCTCCTACGTTTTTTATATTCGATGTGGTGGTTCGCGGCGGGGTGGCCGTTTGGTTGTTTTCATATGTTGCCATACCAGACATGATGGTGCTAGCCACCGTATTTTCTATGTGGCTGCTAAATGTAGTGATACCCGCAATTGTAGGCAGTTATTTTGTACTCACTTTTAAATCGCAACCCTCTTGATTTGGTTTTACCTACTTACGATTGGCTGTTATGTAGTCGCCATTTTTGCGCTCTGGATTGGGTTTAAAAAGGTGCCTGTGTTTTTACTTCGGAAACATCCTGCAGCAACCAAATTTTCAGTAATTATTGTTTTCAGAAATGAAGCCGAACATTTACCTGCCCTACTCCAATCACTTCAGCAAATAAATTACCCGAGCTCCCATTTTGAAGTGATTTTCGTAAACGACGCCTCTACAGATGCTTCCGAAGAAATTGTACGCGCCACTATGAATGTAAATAATATCGATTTTCAACTCGTACAAAACACATCGCTTCCTAGTTCCTTTAAGAAACAAGCCATTGCTCTGGCCATTTCAAAATCGAAATACGACTGGATTATCACTACAGACGCAGATTGCACCCTGCCAGCCAATTGGCTTTCCGTCTACAACGACTTTATACTCGAGAACAATCCCTATTGTATTGCGGCACCTGTGGCCTATCACAGCAGCAAAACACTGTTAGACAACTACCAACTACTAGATAATTTGAGTTTGCAGGGGGTTACCGTGGGAAGTTTCGGCTTAGGAAATTTGCTACTGAGCAATGGGGCCAATTTTGCATACCGAAAAACAGCATACAATGAAGTTGGCGGATTTAAAGGAAACCTGCACATTGCAAGCGGTGACGACATGTTTTTACTGGAAAAATTCATGAATTCGTTTCCAGATAAAATTCAATTTATGAAATCGAATGAGGCTGTAGTACATACCCAACCAGTTGTATCCTGGAAGCAACTTGTCTCTCAACGAATTCGCTGGGCGTCAAAGACTAAAAAACAAAACAATTTGTCAGCTAAACTTTTGGGGGTGTTGGTGTTTTTAACCAACCTTGGCGTCGTACTTATTCCTGTCGCCTTATTTTTAGCTCCTTGGCATTGGCCCTTTTTGGTCTTGTTGCTATTGGCCAAATTACAAGCAGACTTTTTCTTTATGCGACGTAGCGCCCATTTCTTATCAAAAAAAGTCCCGATTGCTCACTTGCTTGTAGTTTTCTATCTCCATGCGGCAATTACAGTTTATGTTGTTATAGCAAGTCTGTTCGCAAATTATACATGGAAACAACGCAGCTACACAACCTAGTGATTCACACCCGTATACCCTATGATATTTTTTTCTACCTTTAACCGTACCAAAATCTACCTACTATGAAACGTATACTGCTTATTACAAGCCTTTTGTTCGCCCTACAAGCGCCACTACTTGCACAAGAGACTTTTGAAGTAGATGGAAGCTCTTATTCTTTAAAAACCGAAGTTGATGGCGCCCTCACCCTGCTTTGGAATACCATCGATGGAGAGTATCGCTACTTTGCTAAAAAAGGTTCGGCCATCACTGAACTTAAAAACACAAAGACCAACGGAAGGTATCAAGAAGAATACAAAGAATCGCTTCAACTACTCACCGCAGATAATCCAGTACCCACAGCCGATGTTAAACTTACTTTGGCCGATTTGCGCACCTATGTTCGTACCTACAACAAGCAGGTAGATCCAAATTTTGTGGTTGATGAGCCGTCTATTCAGTTGGGATTGCGCTTAGGCGCATTTGCTGGGGTTAGCAACAGTATTTTTACCCAGAACCCGGGGAACAATTTCCTTCCTGTTTTTGGAGTAGACCTAGAATTGATAGACAGGGTGAAACTAGAGCGCCATGCTGTGGTGCTGCGTTTTAAGCAGACTATTGGTAACAGCGACTACGATTTTAACGCGTCGCAGTTTTCATTGAATTATCGCATAAAGTTTGTCAAAACTGAAACCTTAGACATTTTTCTAAACACCAAATTCGTTAGTTATACCTATTCAACGCGTAACGACTTTCCTGTAGAGCAGGCCAATGGCGACATCGTATTAGAATCGTCATCGGGTGGCGACCTTACGGCACATGGTATTTTTGGTATTGGGGCAGATTACCAGTTGGGCAACGGGTATTTGTTCTTTACCTATAACGATATCGTAGGATTGGGCATTGACAGCAATGGTGAATTTCCGGTAGATTTTACGTTAGGATACAAATTCAATCTTTAAACTTTCCGAAGCACCATGATTTACTCTTCTACCGATTTTACAATAATGGGCAGCATAAACTGGGTTTTTACGGGAATCCCTCTTTTGTATGCCGGAGCCACCAACTGCAGCGCTTCTAAAGAATAATGAAGGCTGTCTTGCAAATGCGGAAAATCTTTCTGCAGCAAACTATCCATTTGCATTTGAAGAATGGAGATCTGTGCTTTTTCTGAAACCGAAAACGACAACATGATGGTATCGTTCAATTCTTTAATGGTGGTAACCCCTTGGGCTGTGATTCCCTGCTGAAGATGTGCGGCCAAAGCTTCTTCAAAACAATGCTTCTGATTGGGTTTCGTTGAAAGCGTATCGCAAGCCGCAAACGCAGGATATCGGTCTACATCTTTCCAATTAATGGTTTTTACTTCTTCATCATAGAACGTTTCTGACGAAATTTTTTCGGTCTCAAAAAACTGACAGGAAGTGCAGACAATAAGCGTACTAAGAATCCAGAAATACTTCATACTTGGGAACTACCCATCGAAAGTACAAATTTTTGAATTATTGTTTCTCTTTATTCATGTGTATCTCGGTTTTCAGGTCTTTGATACGCGCCTTTGTAAATTCTGAGTACCGACTTTGTTCACCAAATTTCTCCAGATACTTTTGGTAATACGAAATCACAAGCCGGTCGTCTTCATAATAATTATCGGCTGCGGTGGCCAAGAAGTAGAGCGCTTCCCGATTTTCAGGATTTTCCGCAACTGCTTTTTGAAGTGCTTCAAATTGTTTTTGATAGTCTTTTTGCTTTTTATATACAGACGCCAAAGCAACATACGAAGTATCTAACGGTAGGTCCTGAAGTAAAATTGAAATCTCAAAATGATGTTGTGCTTTATCTAGATATCGTAAAGCTTCGTAGTTTCTTGCAATGTTGAAATGCCACTTCGGGTTCTTGTCGTCGTATTCATTAATGAGAACTGTATATTGTTCTATAGCTTCTTCAAAACGATTGGTTTGCCGATAACTCTCTGCTAAGTTCTCATGCAGTTGAACATTACTTTGTTGAAGGCTCAAGAGTTTCTCATAAACGGCACTAGCACTGTGATAGCTTTTGTTAACAAAGGCAATGATAGCTTTCAAATTCAAAAAGCGGATGCTGTTGGGGTTTGCTGCCAATCCTATTGCTACATGTTCCATCGCGCCATTAAAATTTCGTTTTTCGGCCATGTACTTCGCCAATTTGTAGCGCGCGTTAAGATGTTCGGAATCGAGCAAAAGCGCATGATTAAAATGTATGAAATACATAGAATCGTTTCGCTTTTCTTTTATGAGTCCGAGCTGGTACAGAAACTCAGGATTTTTTGGACTTGCATCTACAAGTGCTCGAAAAAGACTGTCGGCTTTCGGGTAGTTTCTAGCTTTAAAAAGCAACTTCCCGTAGTTGTATTGTGACAGCAGACTCGCATCGGAATCTTCTAACGCCTTTTTATAGTAGTGCAACGCTTTTGATGTATTACCAATGGCATTGTAAGATCGGGCAATTTTTTCTTCGGCATCCTCGGCTTTTTTATAATATTCGATCGCTTTACTATAATTTCCTAGCGCATACAAACTATCGCCAACAACCGATGCCGATGCATTTTGGGCATCGGCTTTGGTTCCTATAAAACATAATAACAAGAATATAAAAAGTCTATTCATCTATTTGAAAAATAATAGGCAAAGCATAAATCACATTAACAGGTTCACCGTTCTCCTCTCCAGGAGTCATTTTTGGTAATGTGGAAACTACACGTATGGCTTCTGCTTCTAGGCTCGGGTGCGCTGCTCTTGCTTTTACGTCAATTACACTACCTGTTCTATCTATTTTAAACTGAACCGAGATTCGTTGACGACCACTTAAGTTTACCTCATTCGCCAATTTGGTGTTGAAATTTTCACCTACAAAGGTTTGGATTAATTTTGAAGTACACTTTTTGACTTCTTCATTAGAACCTTCACATCCAGGATAGGCAGGCACTTTTTGAATTTTTGCAAAAGGGACATCGCTCAAATTTTCCGTTTGCCATTCTTCGTACAGAAGCTTGCCCTTCTCACCAGAAATACCCTTCGTTCCTTCTGGAAAATTATTATAAATAAGCGTCACCAGGGCATCTTTTTCAGCCTGGGTAAGTGTTTCTTTAGTTGAGATTTCAGCAGAAAGATTGGCAATTCTATCAGCTAGATTATCTTCCACATTTTCTTTTTCTGAAGAACAAGAAGTGTAAAACAACATAGCGCAAACAGCTGGAATGAGCAGTAAATACTTTAATTGAAAGATTTTCTTTGAATTTGTTTTTTGTAACATAACGATTCGTTTTTTAATTAATGATGATGAATAAAAAGTGTTCACAAAGCTGATGTTGGTCGTTCCGAAAACTTCCGATAACAGCGTTTGGTAGTATGCAGACTTGTTGGTTGAAGCAACCAATCGGTCTGCGGTAAATTCGTGTAGGGTTCGTAATTTTTGCTGAAATAAATACACCATCGGGTTGAACCAACAGCCTATTTTCAGCAATTCAAAAAACAGCAAATCTAGAGTGTGCCGCTGCTTAGCATGTACCAGCTCATGTTGAATGATGTGGCTTTTTTGTGTTTCTGAAAGGTTTGTTCCTAAGAAAATAGTGTTCAAAAAAGTGAACGCCTTTTCAGTATCGGGTAGCAATGCAAGGGTAAACGGTTCCATTTTTTGTAGGGTCGCCGTTTGTTTCAACCTATAAATTTTCCGAAGTTTTAAAGCAAACAATAGCGAAGCAATAAAAACTCCCGTAGCGTAAATACATAGGGCGATTTCCGTAGCAGAAAATCCTTGGCTAGCAATCACCACGGTGTCTAAAATAGTTGAAGTAGGTACAACTTCCCCTGAAGCAGGATTCCCGATTAAAACGGCTGGTAATTGCACTTTAAACGCTTGGGGAATCTGTTGCTGGAGCACATCTAATTTTATGAAGGGAATCACAAATCCCAATACCGAAGTGACCAGCAAATACACCCTGTTGTAATTAAAAAAGGTTTCCTTTTTCAAAAATAGGTCGTACACCACTAAAAATAGCAGTTGGAATAAAACCACTTGTAAAAAATAGTGTATCATGACTTTTCGTTTTTGTTGATATCGTTCAGTACGCCTTCTAATTCTTGCATGCTAATGTCGTTTTTCTTCATAAAAAAGGAAACCATACTCTTAAAAGAACCCTGAAAGTAGCCATCTACCAGCTTGTTGATAGATTGGTTGCTATACTCTGTTTTCTTCACCTTCGGAAAGTAAATGTGCCCACGGCCTTCCTTTCTGTAGTCCACAAATTCCTTACTTTCCAGAATTCGTACAATCGTGCTTACGGTGTTGTACGCGGGTTTTGGTTCTGGTAATTCATCGATAATCGCGGCCACATTGGCTTCGCCCAAATCCCATAGAATTTGCATGATATCTTCTTCTGCTTTAGTGAGTTGTTTCATCTGTATAAAAAATTTGATATTATGGAAGATGCCCGCCTGCTATTCGGGCAGGGAATGCCTAAATCTTGCATCTTCGTTGTACACAATTTATGTAAAGGGCATTTCATGATTTTTTAGGTGAATAATGATCAACATTAATTTTCCATTGGCCGTCTTCTTGTACCCAAACAAGGGTAAACCGAACAACAGACGTATGCGCTTTGCCCTGATACATGTGTGTTAAGTGGGAAACCCCTTGTTGTACGGCCACATTTCCATATTCTGTAATCAATAAATTTTCGAGCTTCCAATTAACATGTTTCCCTTCCAGGCCTTTCCAGTAGGTAATAATAGCATCCTTTCCTTTCACTTCTGTGCGGGGCCCAACAATAGTCGCTTTTTTTGTATAATAATCTGCGATACTGGTGACAGCGCCCGAGTTATAAGCCGCTTCCATATTTCTATTTTGTTGTAGTATTTCTTCGGAAATACCCTGCCCCGAAACAACCAGCGACAATAAACAAAACAGTACTGTAATTACATAATTCATCTGTTTATTTTTTAGTGGCTGCTAGCGGACCCTCCCACAAAACTTGTTCAATCATCCAGCCCGTATCCCGTTTTGAAAGCAATAAATAATCGATGCCCCACCAAGCGGTAACTTTGGCAGCTGCAATGGAGTTACCAATGTCAAGTATCTGTACTTTTTTGGGAGCATCGGCACCCGGAAAGTTTTGTTTTTCGCGTACATTTTCAGCATAGGCTAGCGCAGCGTCGTAGGTCATTGGCGCCACTTGTTGATAGCCCGATCCGTCGCGCTTTTTCATAAATCCGAATTTGTACAATTTCGGTTGTAAACTCTGCTGTAACTTGGCAGTGTCGCCTTCGTAAAAACCTTCTAAATAGTTCAAACAGGCGCGGGTAATTTGCTCTTCTGCGGAAACGTCCTGTGACAATCCCGTAGCAGAAATCGCCATAGCGAGCATTAAGGTAGTGAGTAGTTTCATAATAATCCTATTTTTTGCAGCCATAACCGTTTGTCTTTGGTGTAGCCGTGTGATATTTCATATTCTGGAGTCATAAACGAATGGTTGGCCCTGGGGTATATTTTTAACGTGATAGGGACATCTTTAGATACATATTTATAAAAATTCTGGATACTCTTATCGGCCGGCACCCGCCCGTCGTTCTCACCATATTGTAAGAAAACAGGACAGCGAATCTTAGCAGCTTGTATGGCTACCCGATCGTTTAAAAGGTCGTCCTTGTTAGGTGAAGCAGGAAGTGCAACCGCATTTGGCGGCAAAAACAAGCGGTCGTATTTCTCACGGAAGACATTTGCCTTCTCTATCGTTTTCGGGTCTATTTCACCTGCAATTATGCCAGCGTAGTATTCGTTCCAAATTGTTCTGATTGCAATATTGTCAGCTTCAGGAATGCCTCTATTCCGAAGGTATTCGTTTATGGCAAACAATTGTCCTTCACGCATGCTGGTTATGGGAGCAGCTGTTGCATTTACGAAGGCGATTTCTGGTTCATCTATTGCCATCATTAGTGCCAAACGACCTCCTTCGCTTGGGCCGTGCACGCCCACTTTTGTTGGGTCTACGTTCACATGGTTTTGTAAAAATTCAAAAAGCTGAAGGTATTGTGCGGATTTATCTTCAAAGGTCTGTAGGTTAAAATTACCAGGCCCTTTCGACTTCCCATTTCCCGATTTATCGAACACCATGGCAACCATTCCGTAGGCAGCAAAAAACCGGGCTTCGTATTCGTAGTTGGCCATTCCTGTCGCACCGCCACCTGGCAGTACCAAGCAAGCCGGCACTTTTTGGTCTGTTAGCGGAATAAAAATCTTTGCGTAAAGGGAATCTTTTCCTATTGGCACCCAAGTTTCTTCAACCTTTATGGGCGGAAGTTTTTTTAATGTTTTCACATTTTGGAATCGTCCTGTAATTTCTAATTCAGTAAGCTCATCAGTGTCAGTGGTTTTAAAAACAGACTGTTCGCCAGAGACACTCCAAAACCTTTGGTTTCCTATCGGTTTTAGGGACATGGTCCGTCCTGTGTAAGGCGACATTATATGTAGGTAGCCATTTTCAGCATATACAACAGCCCTATTGCCATTGTTGTCTTCAAATACACCTTCATATTTAGACAATTCATTAATTGGCAAAGCATCTAATTGTCTGTAAAAAGTGACCGGTTGGGAAATCCCGTTATCCCAAAGTGTTCCAATCAACTTGTTAGAAGATATTGCTGTAGTAAACACCCACGATTCTAGATCACGTATGACCCGCCAGTCTGGTGTGGTCTGTATGTTTTCAGCAACAGCATATTTTTTATCATTGTCTACATACGGAAGTGAAAAGGTAGTAAGGCTATCGGTTATCGTAATTTTCGCATACTGAAATCTATCCCCATGCATTACCTCACCTACATATACTTGTGAAATCCCGAGTGAAGAAATTAATAAAGAAACTAGAAATAATAAAGATTTGCAGAAATTCATACAGCTACCAATACGATTTGATGTCCAAATATAACTAAATATTTAGTTTAAACTAATTTTTTAGTTATAAAATTGTAACAGAAGTGTATTTTTACCTACTGATACTCCCGAATGGATATACTTTTAATTTGCATCGGACTCATTTTAATGCTTGCAGGAATTGCGGGCAGTATTCTTCCGGTTTTACCCGGAGTACCCGTGAGTTGGCTCGGACTTCTATGTTTGTATTTAACACCATCACTGCCTTTTGATTGGGTCTTTATTATCATTACGGGCATTGTCGCAATTGGTCTCTATATTTTGGATTACGTTATCCCAGCGATGGGCACCAAACGCTTTGGCGGAAGTAAAGCAGGCGCTTGGGGTACCACCATCGGACTAATTGTGGGGATTTTGGCTCCTATTCCATTCGGTATTCTAATCGGACCCTTTTTAGGAGCCCTTATCGGTGAACTTGTTTTTAATCAGACCGAAGGGAAACTCGCCGTAAAAGCCGCCTTTGGTTCGTTTATCGGTTTTTTGGCCTCAACGTTTATGAAATTTTTTGCTACGCTAGTCTACATAGGGCTTTTCATCTATAAATTTATAGCGAACTGGGATTTATTTTTCGGATAATGAATTCACTTACTGTCGATTCGGGTCGAAAGGAAAATTATCCTGGTTGTCTGGTGTACCGTCTAGATCACTATCTCTTACCCCATCGTCTATTACTAAAAGCTGAAATGAAATAGGCAAATACAAATTGAATACCTCTTCGTTGAATTGCGCTGTTGGCGCGGAAGAAATCGATACAGATACTTGCATGGAGTTAATAGATGGAACATACACCGTATTTACCCAAACCAATCCTGTGAACGATCCGAATTCTATCAATCGTGCTCCAAATGTAAACTGGAGTCCGCTCTGCTCCATGGTTCGCGTAGCGGTACACAACACGTTAAAGTTTCCGTTGAAATTGTAAAAACCGAACATGCTGTTAACTTGAGAACCAACAATATCGTTAATTGGGATTTGACCTTGCAGCGAAACTAAGGGGACATACTGCCACAGCACTTGGTTGTCGTTACGAGTGACGTTTACCCCTACAATGGGAGGATTGTTACTGGAAATTTCAGTAGCCGTATAACCAACAGGGAGTGTAAACCCCAATTGTGGATACGCACTATGGATAAATTGTTGCCCGGGATTGGCAATGGTTGGAATTTCGGTAAGTGGCACCGGCTGCGCATTTGCATAATCCCAGTACAAAGCTGGAATGCCAGTTACGTTATTACAAAGCTGTGAATTGAAATCGGCAAAAGGTTCCTGCTGTGGTGTGGGTGTATCATCCTTACTGCAAGAAACACAAAACAATATGCTGGCGAAGGTTAGTAAACTGATTTTTTTCATGATCGCTGTTTCTAACCCATCGAAAAGATCTTACATTGTCATCACATCCATTGGGTTTTTTCTGAAATGTTCGATTTTCGAATTCCATCAGGAAGTTCTCCCTCGTACTTCCCCATGTAGAAAAATCCGAGACACCGCTCGCCTTCGGCCAATGAAACATGTTCTCCCACATATTGAATAAGCGCTGGCGAACTCCAATATGCTCCTATGTTTAGATCGTGTGCGGTGAGCCACATATTCTGCACGGCCATTGCCACAGAAGCCACTTCTTCCCATTCTGGAATACGTGCTTCTGGGTCGCGTTGCATACAAATGGCAATCACACATCCCGATTGCAATGCTTTCTGTTCCATTTTCTTGCGCTTAAAATCTGAAGGAGATTCAACCGATTTCACATAGGCTTCGCCCAAGAAAGTTGACAACTGTTTTCTAGAGGTTTCAGAATGAAACACTTTAAAGCGCCAAGGTTCTGTACGTTTGTGCGTTGGCGCCCAATTGGCCGCATCTAAAATCTGGTTGATTTCTTCTTTGGGTATGGGTTGGTTACTATAGACATCTGGGTAGATGGCACGTCTGTTTTCTATGATTTCAGCAAGCATTTGATGTGTTTTCAATGTATGGTAAAGATACTCAAATTGGATGTCAAATTATGCTGTATAAATTCAGAAAGCAAACGTGACACATTCAGCATAAGTTAACAGATAAATATGGTCTGAAGACCGCGCACCCCTGAGGGATTAGTTCGATTACACAAATCATAGATTTGTTATCTCACTAACAAAAAAAGCCCATCCATCAGGATAAGCTTCTCATCGGTAATCCCATAAAGGATTTAACCACATCACGCCTTTGGCGTGACAACACAACATCTTGTTCCGCACTTGTTGCGGAATCTTGCGGTCTGGACGAGACTATATTTGCACATTCTTATTAAATTCTATTCAATAATGCAAGTATAAGAAAACTCCGATAAACTCTGTAATGAATACATATACAGGACTTAATAGAGTATTGAATACAATAGAATAACATTGAAGCAGAAATAATTTTACCATACAATTGCCGTACATTTATTATATTTGTAAACAATTCAATACGATATGGCAACAGTTAACTTTTTATATAGGTCGAAAAAAGATATAGCACCTTTAACCATAAGACTTCTATACCGTCACGGTGATAGAGACTATCAAATAGGCTCAAAAACTAAGCTTCTAATAGGTAAAGATTATTGGAACAAGAAACACAATAGCCGTTCAAAAGATGCTGAGATAAGGAATAAGCAAGTCGAGGTGAAGGCTGAATTACAAAAAATAGAAAATCATATCTTGACTGCCTTCAACAATGCAGATACTAATGAAATTTCAAAAAGATGGTTATCACGAACTTTAGAGCTATATTATAATCCGAGTGATAAAAAGAAGCTAAATCAAACTGTATCTTACTGGATAAGTAAAATTATTAGTGAAGCCCAATTTAGAGACAATACAAAAGGTGGTGTAGGCATTAGTAAAAGTAGGGTTCAAGCTTATGACAGGCTGTTACAACTATTCAATGAGTGGCAAGGCGATAAAGAATACAAAGTCAAGGAAATGAACAAGAACAAATTTGAAGTTTTCAAGAAATGGCTCTTTACAACTAAGCAATATTCAACGTCCTATACGTTCAAAAAGATTTCAGATTTAAAAACTGTTTGCAAAGAAGCTAGACTTCACGGAGTAGAAGCATCCTCTGACCTCAACGACATAAAGATTAAACAAGGAAAGATTCTTGATGATGATATGGACGTTATTACATTAACTGAAGAAGAAATTGAGAAGATTGAAAATGTTCACTTAATAAGCGATTCTCATATCAATGCTAGAAAGTGGTTGATTTTACTTTGTTTTACGGGTCAAAGAGGAAAAGATTTAACTACTAAACTGAATAGGGATAGTTTTAAAATTCACGATAAAAAATTAGTTATAAGACTTGTACAAGGGAAAGGAAATAAGCCTACTACTATACCAGTTCTACCAAAAGTTAAAGCAATTTACAATGAAGGTTTACCGCCCAAAATGGCAACTCAAAAACTAAATACTTATTTTAAAGAAATAGGTAAATTAGCTGGCATTAATGCACCCACTTTAGGCAGGAAAGCTGAAATAAAAGATGAATTTAATGATAAAAAAAGTAAGAAAGGAAATACCAGAGGCGTTAAAAAACTACGTCCTAAGTATGAATATTTAAGCACTCACGTTGGAAGACGAACTTTTGCAACTTTGCATTATGGAAAATTACCAACCCCTATTATAATGAAAGTTACAAATCACGCAAAAGAGAGTACCTTTTTGAAGTATATTAATCAAAGTGATGATAGTCATATTGAAGCATTTTCTGAATTATATAGTGAGAGCGGAGAGGATAACTCTGATAAACTTAAAATTATAAATGTATCTGCGACAAACTAAATAGAAATTTATGATACCTGAAAAATTCAAAGATACCCTTCAACATTATAAAGAATATGAATATACAGTTCTAGGAATAGAGAACGAAGTATTTCTCACTGAAGCATCAAATCCAAATCCGTTAAAACGTAAAAGTGATTGGCATTCAGAGTTATCAGATTTTTTTGAGAAGGAATATGAGAAATATTCAAACAATAAAGTTTTTTTCGTAGGATGTAGTATAGGTTTATACAGAGAACTATACTCTAAAAGATTAAAAATATATCTTGAAGAAAATACTGGGGCTTTGGAAGTTGATTTTATCATTAGAGACTTTAACACTTTAAACGAGGATGAAATTTTTGAATTTGCCCCTGAACATCTAAAAGAGAAAATTATAGTTTCTTACAGAAGACAAAAAGATTTGTTGAAAGAAAAGGCTATTTCTCTTGGTTTTGAGGTATTCAAAGTAGATGAAGAAATTTCAAAGAATAGATACAGGTACAAAAAGAAAGAATCTGAAACTAAAACAGAATCTCTACTGGATTTGAGCGATTCATCTTTAACAGAAAAAATTATTTATCTTGAATTGCTAGGTGTTCTTAAATTTATTAGAGAGAATTCAAAATTTGGAATTTCAAATAATAGTTTAGCATCGCTTGTAAGTGCTATTACTGGCGGAAAGCCAGAAACAATTCAATCTTACATAAATCCTATAGGCAATCCTTCTGTTGGTCAGAAAAACAACCCTATGAACAAAGAAGAAGGTGTCGAAGCAATCAAAAGTAAATTAATAGACCTCGGATTTAGTATAAAATAGAACACATTCAGTCTTTTAGGGAAACCCTAGAAATAACCTAGGACATATTGCACTCATATTAATTTTAAAACAATAATTATGAGTGTCATACAAATGATTCAAATGACTCCTGAAGACCTTCAGGAACAAATTTCTACAACTATTAAGGGTTCTATAGACACCCTTGTTAAAACTTTATCTAAAAAACCTTGTGAAGAATACTTAACAAGAAAGGAAGTGGCTCAACTGTTTAAAGTTGACCTAAGTACTGTTCACAATTGGACTAAATCAGGAAAAATCCAATCGTATGGTTTAGGCGGTCGTCTCTACTATAAAAGGTCTGAGATTGATAATTCATTGGTAAAACTTAAATAATTTATCAATGGAGGCAATACTTAAGAAAGGTAGTTTCTACGTGAATCTACCTGAACGATTATTTAATAAAGCGACATCAATAGCAGAGGTTTCTGAGAATATTGATTCAGGAATATTAGCCTATTTATTATATCTAATTTTAAAGCTAGGGAGCAAGAATAATTTAAAAAACAAATCATCTAAATGGGTTTCACTTTGCTCAAACATAATTAATCAATTAAATCACAAAGGATATAAAGTGGCTGAACATTTAAAAATACTTGTTCAGGAACAAGTTTTGGATTCAAAACCTCATTTTAAACCCGAGACTGGTAAAAAGGGTATCTGTAAAAGGTTTGCTATTAAAGAAGAATATCTTAGTTCTAAAGATGAAATCAAAATGTATCAGGTTTGGAATGAGCATATTGCTAAAAAGAGAAATGTACGTAAAATTCAAAGACAAATCGAAGCGGATTACAAAACAGAACACCTAACCAAATGGCTAAAGCAAAGCTTTTTTGAGATGGATAAAGAATCTGCTATGGATTATATAAAAAAACACTATAGCAAAAAAAATATGCCTCATAAGTTTAGAACGAGAGAATTAGCAGTTTTAGAATTTGAAGAAAAAATTGACCAATATTCCAGAGAAGGAAAGGATGATAGGTTGCATACCTACCTCACTTCTTTACCAAGAGATTTAAAGCAGTTTATCACCTTTGGTGGAAGCAAGCTAAAAGAAGCAGATATTAAATCAGCACAACCTTTTATTTTAACAATACTCTTAGAAAATATTATAAGAGTATATAGTGATGAGATAAATAAACATCGTAAGATTTCATTTAAGAGATTCAGAAATAAAATTAGAACGATGTTAATTCAATTAATCAATACAAACAAGGAGTTAAATAAATCTGATATAGAGAATATTGCTAATAGTATTACTATAATGTTTGTAAATGATTCTGAAACTATTGATTTTGCTGAATTTGAGCATTTTATTTCTCTTGTTCGAGAGAAAGACATTTATGTTTATGTTGGAAAGAAACTACTTAAGTCTGGGGCAATTTGGAGAGAAGGTAAAAAATATATCAGTAATTTTTATGATAAAAGTACTAATTCTACAAATCCAGACTCTTTTGAGACTTTAAGGGATTGTGCTAAAGAAGTTACTATTCAAACATTATATTCTTCAGCAGAAAACCGAGGGTCTAAAGCTGTTAATGATTTTAAACCATTATTTCCTTCTGTATTCAATTTACTTGACAATATTAAGAATAAGAACAAAGCCATATTACCGATTTTAATGCAGCGTATTGAATCTAAAAGCATATTAGACTATAGTACAAAGAAAATCGCTAAAAAACACCCTAAAATGCCCTTAATAACGAAACATGATAGTGTGATTACGACATTGGAATATTTTGATATAATGAAAAAAGAATTTCAATACCATTTGAGTGATTATTTTGGAGTTAAGGTAAAACTGGGTGAAGACTTTTGGTAAATTCAAATTATGCTATTAATCAAATAACCAATCAATCCTACTAAAATCTTTGAGAAGTTTTTCAGCAGCTTTAGGATTAATAGATTTTATAAAGCAAATGTGACCATAGAGCCAGTCATGAAAAGGAAGTACTCTTTGAGATTTCTCATTTTCTTCACCAATCCAACTAAGGTGACCCTTGACACCGTATTTACGACAATAATAAATATGAGAATCTATTTCTTGACGATATTTTTTTGATACATTAATTCCATTTGCTGTTGTTAAGCCTGTTACGTACTGTTTACCCCCTTTTCTTAAGTATTTTACTTTGGTTTCATTAATAAAGAAATTCTCATCACTAATGATTTTTCTTATCAATTTTAAATTTGGAAGCCTCTGGTTTCCCTTGATTGAAAATGTCAAATCATCAGCATATCTTGTATAATTAAAGCCCATCTTTTCAGAAAGTTTTTCAAATCTCAAATCAAGTTTGCTGGCAACAATATTTGCTAACATTGGACTTGTTGGAGCACCTTGAGGCAAAATTGATGGAAAGTTATTATGCTTATACCCCATTATATCTAATTCAGCTTTTGGAATATTTTTCCAATATTGAAAGCGGTGCGGTGCGGTAGTTATTTTTGCCAATGAAACGGCAAGATTTTTTCTATAGCCCATATCTGCAAAAACTCCAAAAACTCGGTTCTCCGTAATTGTATCATAAAATTTGAGTAAATCTATCTTTAAAATTAAGTCGGAGTTTTCGTGAGGCATAGCATTATCTTTAATGGAAATCCCCTTTCTGAATCCCTTGCATGAATTTTGAAGATTTTTCTTCTCAAGAATATTTACTAAAATCCATTTTTGAATAAATTTCAAATCCTTAGAAGGACTCATAATCTCTCTGTAGCCTTCTCTTTTCTTCTTAAGTTTGAAATAATTGTATCTAAAAATTTTATGTGGCTCGTCTTGATAATGGTGTTTTTTTGGTTCTCCAATTAAATGCCTGAAATAGCTCGACTGAATACCCATAAGCATGGCTAAATGTTCAACTGAAAATATTACTGGAAAATTATTCTTATCTAATTTGTCAGCATATGAGATTGTAGCCTCAATAAATTCTTGAGACCTATTCTCTTCTTTAGCTTTGCTAATAAATTCTTTAAAAGGAAATGACATAAATCAAGGTTACTCTTTGTGAATGTTAACGCAGTATTTAATTGCTATGTGAATTTCAGATAGCAACAAAAGGCTAATAACCGAAAATTACCTATATGAAAATCACATAGCAAATAAATTTCTGTTAAGTAGCTTTAGTACTTCTCAAGAAACTATCCTGAGAATCCCTCTTATGAGAGATTTAGCTAACCTATCATTATGTCAATCCTTTAAAAGTTTCTGGTATATAAATCAATTTTTTTGGTTTTAAATTTTCGCTAGTTTCCTTCCTAAATTTTTCCTTACTAATCTTCTTTTCAAGATTCTTTAAATATAGAAATCCTTTCGAATTAATGTTTCGAGATAAATCAGTTAATTTTAAATTATAGGTTCGTTCGTAAACTTCATCCAGCTCTTTATCTGTAAGACCTAATATATGACTGATTACATGGTCTTCAACACCTTTTTGCTTTAACTTTAAAAGTGCTATCACTGAATGGTGTAATCGATTATTATATTTTCGTTGGCTTTCATACTCAACTTTACTAGAAGCCTTTTCATACTTTTTAAGACTTAACAAATCAATTTTTAGTCTATTACAAATACCTATGTAAAATGCAATACCTTTTTTGAACTCTTTAGCGTCATCCATCCTCGTCCTATTCTCTCTAGGAAACAATGGAAACCAGTCTTCATCCCACCAAAATATTGGAATAGTATTGTCTGGAGTACAATGTGTAAATGCTACTATAGATTGTGAATTACCATAACCATTGAGATGACCATGACTCATCGTACTTTTTGATTCATATCTATTAGAAAATGACTGATAATCACCTACTTTACCTAAAGCCATAAATGGCGAGAAACCATATTTATAAAGCTTGTGTCTCTCTTGAGCTTTAACAGTGATATTTGGATAAGACGTTTCAATTTTTTCTTTTCCTTTTTCCATTACTATTGCAGTAAGCACATACCTTTTTGTAATTGTTTTTGAATCACACCATGATTTAGCTCCACTTGCTATATAATCATTACAAAAAGTTTCTCCAGTCCCTATAAAATCATCTATAAAAATTACGCAATCAACTTTTTTCTTAAATAATTCCAAGTCTTTTGAAAGGTAGATTCGCCCCTCATTTTCCAAAGTTTCATAAGTATCAGAATGAGTTAATGGATACGTAACTAATGTTGCACTCTTTCCCAACTTTCCATAAGGAACAACCAAAATCTTATCCTTTTTGTCTAATTCATTAAGTATAGATTTTAATTGGTCTTCCAGCCTATATTGAAATTCCGTATAATTCACATACTCAAAAACTTGAAGAAAATCATATGCGTAATTCAAATCCTTTTCTTCAAAATTTTCCAACCATCTTACAATTTTAGATGGCATTACTGAAAATTTTAGCTTTGGCAATAAGTAATCAATAATCTTTAGCGATTTTGGAGTAAAATCATAAGAATGTCCTTTCGAAAGTGTCATATTTTAAGCCAAATGATTAATATAAAATTGAGCAACACCCTCTATATATTGCTCTTTCAACGATACCTTTAATTCCTTTTTCAGTTTCTTTGATTCCTTAAATCTCTGTATATAAAATTTAGTATTATGTTTCAAAACCCATATTGGTTCAAAATTAGAATAATCATAATTGTCAATATCAAGTAACCAAGTGTAATACTGTTTATATTCTTTCGAAGAGTTGTTTGCCAACTCCTTCAAATCTTGTGTGAGTGGTATATTTTCTTTAAAGATAACATTTACAACTTGACTCAACCTAAAATTATCGTATGAGCCTAAAAAACTACCTGCTTTATGCTCTTTAGAATGGTCTGGAACCGTATTAACAAACTTTTTGAATAGTTCTTCTTCATAATCAATGAGGTCAAAAATTATGGCAATATGAAAAAGCCTAGCTGAAAAGCTTTCCTTTAAAATAGTAATCAATCTCTGCTTAACAATATCCAAGGTGCTTTTATCCAAAGTAGAGATAGCATAGGCAATATCTTCAATCTTCTTTTCATCTATGATATTTTCTTGCTCATCAAAATTTGAAATCCCTAAATAATCAAACACAAAATCTCTTATTTCACTTTCACTTGAAAGCTCTACATAGTGTTTGATAGCCAAAGAAAATGAACTACTTACTCTGTAATCAAACCTTGCACAAATATCCAATATGGTTTTGATATTTTCTTTCGAAATATCATCTCTATAATCTAACAATTGTTTTATCGCATCAAATGGAACTATACTGAAGTGTTCTATTTTATTAATGGCTTTGAACAATTTCGCAATAATTTTATTAATTATATTTGAAGAAACATCTAGTCTGGAACATATTAAAAAAAGGTTAGATACGATTCTTTTGACCTTACTTTCGAAATGACTTAAGTTGCTTGATTCCTTAATAAATATTGCAGATTTTAATAAATTATTTGAAAATTCTTCAAATGTTTTTATTAAGCCTACTTCATCATCAGGTTTTATTTTCTTAACTCCATAAATATGCATAAGGATTTTTGCCTTATCCATTGGTACATAGAAGAGCCAAAGTCTAATTATAGTTGTTGAGAATTTATCAAATTTGCAGGATTCAGGATTAACTATATTACTTAACGCAAAAATACATTCAAGAAACTTTGTAGCCAATCTATGATAATCAGTGAAGTAATCAAATATTATGAAGTTGTACTCTAAGAATGAATAGAATCTAATAAATGAAGCAATAATTTCATCACTCTTCTCATTTGAATAAGAAGTCCCGTGTTTGTCATAAAAATGCATTTTTTTAGCATCTTCTACAAAACCGTCTATATCCCAAGTTGCACTACTATAGAATTTGTCATCTCGAAGCCAATAATAAACATCTAAAAAATAAGGAGCTTTTCTCTTAATATATACCTCATCATTGTCTAAATCTCCAAATTTGAAACTCTTAAGAATTTGCTCCTTATCATTTTCATAGTAATTATTCTTTACCAGTCTTTTTATTTGCTTTAAGTTGTATTTACAAATTGAAGAAATAACTAGATTGTTCTCTAATTCTGATTTTTTATAAACACTATTAAATATAAAGGATGATGTTCTTAAGTCCCCGAGTAAATAAGCAGCATAAGCATTTCTAAGTTGCTCAAATGATGTTAGATTATTTACCTCTAACTCCTTATTAATTTTTGTGTTAGACTCTATAAAATTTAAACTATCAAATTCACATCTTGCACAATCACATTCGTTGTAAATAAATAAATCGTGAATACATATTCTTTTTCTGTATTTTCTACCACCCCAATCTAAATGATTGATGAAATTTGCTTTGAGAAAATTCATAATTCCCTTTAGCTTTTCGTCTTGTTCTGCAACCAAATTATCCCCCTCTGAATAGACTAATTTCCTATTAACAAGTGTTAGATTTTCAATTAAGCTAAAAAATTCATCGTGGTCAGTTTTTATTCTGAAGCTATCTAAACTAGCTCCGTATTTGGTTTTGCTTAAAAATGGCAATTTGGGAATTAATCTTGTTGGGAATACATTCATCCCATTAAACTTATTAATTGTTATGAAGGCTTGGTCGATTATATGTTTGCCTTCAATTTCCTTTACAATACTGGAAAAATCCGCTTCACTTGATAAATTAAAATTATTTTTCCTCGTTTGTTCTTCTCTTGCAGAGTCAATATCTTCCAAAAAATTCTCAAAAGTTTTTAGACTAAGGACATTTTCGGCTGGAATATATATTTGAAGTTTAGGTTTTTTTGAAACTTTCTTTTTCTTGGATAACTCTAATTCTTTTTTCTCAATTCTTTCAGGTATTGTTTTATCTAGTTGAATAGGATACCAATAAGCAATTTGATTATTAATATCACAAAGAAAGAATATCAAAGGTTCTGTTATTTGGTTATAATATTGTTTTATATGCCTTAATTCTAAAGAATAACTTACATTTCCTTTTTGTGGGTGATTTTTTTGTTTAATAAATTTTATAGGAGTGTCAGTGCCTTTGTTCTGAATCTCGAATGAGAGAATTTGAGTGTAATCTTTCCTGTCAAATACTTGATAAAAGAAATCTATACCGATTTCCCTTCTGCCAGCCTCATTATCTACTAACTTTAAATTATTTGTATCGAAGAGATTTACAAGTAAGCTATTCAAAAAATTATTTGCTAAACTCTCAATACTGTCAGAATCTCTGTTTTTACTCATCAAAAATTATCTTATTCTTTAAAACTAATTAATTATTTAATTCAAATGGATTATATTTGACAATCATTATGAACCTTTTAAATAAGGTAGCAACCTGCAATACAAGCGAAGGTGCTGAAACAATGAGCCTGTACTAGGAAAAATATGTTTATAACTTCCTTTAAAGATTTTATTTGTTAGCACATAACTATTAATTTGAAAGCACTTTAAAATGGCTCAAATTTATGAAAGACAAAAAGGTGATTCAGAAAAGATAACCGAACAGTTAGTTGAAATAAAAGAATATTCAAATGAAATTTTAGTTCAGCAATATAATCGTATGTTTCGACTAGGGTTAATGGATGTTCACATTCAAAAATTGTACGTCTTAGCTTTAAGAATAGAATTTATACGGAGGTTTGGTAAGGCTCCGATAGTTTTTGAAGACAATATAATATTGAGACTGACTGAAAAAATAGATATTAACTATATTTACAATCATTAAAATTGAAGCAATAAGAGATATTAAATTATAATATAACGCAGCGTTAGCTATTTATTCTTGCTAGGGAAAACTGGTAATTTATAACTGCACTAGATAAATAGATTAATGCTCACGTCAAGGCGTGGGCTTAGTTTATTTGTGCAGTAGGTATACCAGTACCTCCCTAAGCGATAGGCTATTGTTCCACGCTGTTTGTTTTATAAATGTTGTTTAGGGGGCAAAACAATATGATTCTCAATCAAATGATTAAAAAGTTCCTTTTTAGTATAATCAGAATTTACATAATCTTAGTAGTTTGGATGCCATTTATATGGGTAATATATAATTTCCAAGACAATGAATTTTTATTATTAATACTATCAGTTTTTGCTTTTTTATTAGCCTTAGGCACTATTATTTATATAGCCTATTATTTCAAAACAGAAAATGACCCTGACACTGAATACGACCAATAAATACTTTCAAAAAAATAGAGAAAAATAGAGGGACTAAGGTCAGTGATTATAAGAGAGGTTACTTAACAAAAAGGAAAGTCAATTTAATCTAGGGGGTGGGGTGTTTAAATTATTTTTTTTACTGAATAATTTTGGGTTTTTTATTTCTCTCTCAAGTCGAGACATTACTTACCCTAATCATATAATATATGTCGCCATATAAAATATATCATAAATTTCCGTTTTAAACCAGTTATTAAGGCTTCAAAAGCTCGTAAGCACCCACAGAACCGTTTTAGTGTTAGATTGTCACAAAGGCACTAGAATTCAATTTACATTCTGATAAATGATAATTGTTTATTGAGGAGAGAAATACTGGTCTATAGCTTTTCCCATAAATTGACCATACAAAAACCGTACAAAACAAAAAAAGCCCATCCATGTGGATAAGCTTCTCATCGGTCTAATTTCTTAAACCACAAAGTATTACATGAATGTAATACTTCAACACAACATTTTAGTTGCGGTCTGGACGAGACTCGAACTCGCGACCCCCTGCGTGACAGGCAGGTATTCTAACCAACTGAACTACCAGACCGTGCTTGTTATTTATAGACGTAAAGCTCGTCCTATTTTTTCCAATCTCTCGGCTCAGCGACTCTCCCGTGAAACGGGATATGCTAACCAACTGAACTACAAGACCGTGCTTGTTATTTATAGACGTAAAGCTCGTCAATTTTTTAATCTTGGTATTCTATCATCCCGATAACTATCGGGAGAACTACCAAACTGTGCTACTATTTTTAAGACTTTAAAAGCTTGTCTTGACTAATATTGCTATTAGCGAGGGCAAATATACACCTCCTTTTCATTTCCGCAAACTATTTTTTTTAAAAAAATGATTTTTTTTAGCCTACTACTTCCTAACCTCACCCAAACTTCTGACGCTCTACCAAATAAGTGGTCAAAATTTTATTGAAACCCGCATTCACATCCGCCTGTACGTACTTAATTCGGTATTGACCACATTTCAACTTTAAATCTTCAAAATAGGCTTGTACCGCTGCTTCATAGTTTTCTTTTACATTATCTGCATACAAATTGATCTGCTCCCCCGTCTCCACATCCACAAATTTTCGGGGTCGATTGTTGAAATCGAATTCCAATTCCTTTTGTTTATCAAAAGTATGGAACAGCACCACCTCGTGTTTGTTATACTTCAAATGTTGTAACGCTTCAAACAATTGCTCTTCTTCCCGATCGCTCTGGAACATATCTGTAAACAAAAAGACCAGACTGCGCCGTTTTAATTTTTCAGCAATTAAGTGAAGGTGCGTGTAGGTTTTGGTCTGAATATCTTTTCTTGTATCGGCAATCGCTTCATTCAACTTGCCCAACAACATTTGGTGATGACGTTCGCTTCCTTTTTCATTCGAATAAAATTCGTATTCGTTGCTATAAATACTCATCCCCACTGCGTCGCGTTGCCGTTTTAGTAAGTTCATAATGGCTGCGCTGGCCAGAACTGAAAATCCGATTTTGTTCAACGAATTGATTCGCTGCTCCTTTAGCATCGGGTAGTGCATCGAACTACTATTATCAATAATCAAATGGCAGCGTAAATTGGTTTCCTCTTCGTAGCGCTTGGTATAGAGCTTATCGGTTTTGGCATACAACTTCCAATCGATATGCTTCGTGCTCTCTCCGTTGTTATAAATCTTATGCTCAGCAAATTCCGCAGAAAAACCGTGAAACGGACTCTTATGCAAACCAGAAATAAATCCTTCTACAACCTGTGTTGCGAGGAGTTCAAGGTTTTTAAAACCTGTTATTTCGTTGATTTGTTTTTCTATATCCATACGGTCACCCTGAGCGCAGTCGAAGGTTTTTTTTTGCTTTTCAATTTTTATTTATATCCTCTGCTTATTTCTATAGTGATAAATCCTAATAATCTGCTTTTCATTTTCTTTGTGTTGCTTTCCTCTCACTTTCGTTCGTCGGAAGCAGAAGAAAACGAAACAAAAGAAAAGACGCCTTTTCTTAGACATTTTTCTGAATTCTTCTCGTCAGCCTCACAGAATTCAGAAAACCATTTACAAAACTTCGCGTCTACCTTTGGCAGACTGAATCTCGAAGCTTTTGCAAATTATGTGGAAGAAAAGGATCTTTGAAAATGAAAGGCATAAAAATTTAGTTATTCTAAAACCCCGTCAACAATCCCATACTTCACACTCTCATCGGCATCCATCCAATGGTCGCGGTTAAAATCTTTCATTACCTTCTCAAAATCCTGACCACAATTGTCGGCCAAAATTTTTGCTGAAAGTTCCTTGGTTTTTAAAATTTCTTGGGCGGTTATCTCAATATCACTTGCTGGTCCGCGCGCACCTCCACTGGGTTGGTGGATCATCACTCGTGCATTGGGTTGAATAAATCGGCGTCCTTTTTCACCTACTGAAAGCAAAATACTTCCCATACTGGCGGCAAGACCTGTGCAGATGGTCGACACCGGACTCTTAATCTGTTTAATGGTGTCGTACATACTAAATCCTGAGGTTACATAACCCCCCGGGCTGTTAATATATAACTTGATCTCGTCGTGATTGATACTATCTAAATACATCAATCGGTCTACCACGTGGCGGGCACTTTTATCGTCTACCTGCCCCCATAAAAAAATGGTACGGTTGTCTAATTGTTGCTGCTCTATTTTATCTTGAACTTTTTGTTTTTTTTCTGTGCTCATATATTTTTATTCTGTGTGGTGTAAAGATACTGAAATTGATAATCAATTACGATTTTGCTTCGCTTAGGTATTAGATGTTAGATGTTGGAAGTTGGAAGTTGGAAGTTGGAAGTTGGAAGTTGGAAGTTAAAGTTAGACATTGTAAAAATATAATTCACTAGATAGCCACTGTCATAAAACTATACAGACCTGAAACTCCAAGTTTCCCACTTCCACCACTCTTCACTCTTCACCGCTCACCGTTCACTACTCACTACTCACTACTCTCTACTTGTCACACTGAGCCTGTCGAAGTGCAGCACCCATCACCCTTCACCCTTCATTAAAAAACAAAAAGGCCTGACAACCTGCCAGACCTCTTTATCTCTATACTTGAAATTGTTTAGTTCAACAATCCATCGATTGCCTCTGCGTATACGTTCTTTGGCGCAACACCTACCTGGCGTCCTACCAATTCACCATTGTTAAACACCAACACGGTTGGGATGTTTCGTACTCCGTATTTCGCTGCGAATTCCTGGTTGGCATCTACATCTACCTTACCAACTACTGCCTTTCCTTCGTAGTCTTTGCTCAACTCATCAATTACCGGTCCTACCATACGGCATGGTCCGCACCAAGCTGCCCAAAAGTCTACCACTACAGGTTTGTCACTTTTTAATACTGTTTCTTCAAATGTTGCGTCTGTTATTTCTAAAGCCATCTTTAATGTATTTTAATATTCCGTTATTCAGAATAGGTTGTTCTACTTATTTTACTGTACAAAAATAGGCAATAATTGCGCCAAATGGTAGTAGCTTAACATTAGTTTAGGTGATACGGGTATTTGCAGATTTGATAGTCAATATGTTGTCAATTTGGCGGGTACATCTTCTGACTATTTTTAGGCGGGCTACCGCCACAACGGTACCGCGCTCTCGGCAGTCGCTTTCCCGCTGTCAGCGGCAAGAGCTCCAACAAAGCCTCCATCCCTGCCCGAGGGTTTTGCTAATCAAATTATACCTAACTTAGTAGCAACCATCCTTCTTTCTATGTACACCAAACGCAACTACGGTTTCTTTATGACCTTCAACTGGTCTAAAAAGCCTCTGATTATCGGACTCCTATACAGCGGACTCCTTTTTGGACTGTTTTATTTCTTGAACATTCGCTTTTATCTCCCGTGGCAACCCTTGGGGCTTATCGGTATTGCCGTGGCCTTTTATCTGGGGTTTAAAAACAACAGCTCCTACGACCGAACCTGGGAAGCCCGAAAAATCTGGGGCAGTATGGTAAACAACAGTCGTACCTTTGGGGCTGCTGTCGTTTCCTTCGTGCAGGGCGACAATGCCACCGAAGTCAAAAAGGAACTCATCTACCGCCACATCGCTTGGCTCATTGCCCTGCGCCACCAGTTGCGCCTCGCCCGCCCTTGGGAACATACCGAAGAGCGCATCAAAAAATTATACTTCGCCGATGTATGTGCAGATTACGAACAGGCCGTGCACAACGATCTTTCGCACTTCCTCACCGAAGCCGAATTACAATCGCTTTCCACCTACTCTAATCGGGCCACACAGATTCTTAAAAACCAATCGCAGCGCTTACAAGAACTTCGAAACGCCCAATTGTTCGAAGATTTCCGTCACATGGAATTCCACCACCTCATCCAAACCTTTTACGAAGATCAGGGCAAGAGCGAGCGCATCAAGAATTTTCCGTTTCCGCGGCAGTATGCGTCTACCGCCTATTGGCTCACCCTCGTGTTTTGGCCTTTGTCCCTTTCGGACTCCTAGAAATTTTTAGCACACAAATGGGTTGGATGTATTGGATAGGTTCGGCCATTGCAGGCATTATCATTTGGGTGTTTTTCCTGATGGAAAAGATTGGCGACTATAGCGAAAACCCTTTTGAAGGCACCTATAACGATGTGCCTATCACCGCCATTGCCCGCGGCATCGAAATAGACCTCCGCGAAATGATAGAAGACATCCACATCCCAAAACCTACAGAGGCCATGGATGGGTTTTTGATGTGATAGTCATAAAATGATACTTATTGTCGGTTGACATAAGCTGTTCATCTTTTTATTTTTAATTAAACATTTCAATTATGCAAGAAATAAAAAGTGGACAAATTGTAAAATTTCATTCTCCATATTTTGATGAAGACCCTAATGACCATTATCTAGTCCTGGAAGTCTTTGAAGACGGAGAAAGAACAAGAGCCAAAATTCAAGCCTTGGAGACGAGGTTTACCTTTCCTTCGGTTAGTGTTGTTTTAGCTAAAGATTTAAAGATTGAGCATATTCTCTCTAAACAATTGGATTCATACCTAAAAACAATGATTGTGTTTTAAGCAAAAAACTGTTGACAGGCCATAGGTATCCTTTTTGATTTCAATTCATGAATCCCGACAACTATGTGAACAAATAATTGCTATTGGGAAAAGCATCAAAAAGTTTATTTCATAAATTGTCAACCATTAAAAATGGTCAGGAAATTTAAATAATGTGAGTAGGATGAGCAAAAAATTAAAAGTTGTCGAACTTTTTGCTGGAGTTGGTGGGTTTCGCCTAGGTTTAGAAAAAAGTAATTATGAAGTAATTTGGAGCAATCAATGGGAGCCTTCAACTAAAATGCAGCATGCTTCTTTGGTATATGAAGCACGCTTCGGATCAAACAACCATTCAAATCAGGATATTGAAACCGTACCAACCAGCGAAATTCCAGATCATGATTTGCTTTGCGGAGGCTTCCCATGTCAAGATTATTCCGTAGCTACGACACTAAAAAATTCTGGAGGTTTAAAAGGAAAAAAAGGTGTGCTTTGGTGGTCCATTCATAGAATATTAGCAGAGAAAAAAAATAAGCCTAAATACCTCTTTCTTGAAAATGTCGATCGTTTATTAAAATCGCCAGCGAGTCAACGAGGTCGTGATTTTGCTGTAATGCTTCAGAGCTTAAATAAATTAGGCTATGCGGTAGAATGGAGAGTTATTAACGCCGCTGAATATGGAATGCCACAACGAAGAAGACGTGTATTCATTCTTGGATATCACAAATCATCAAAAATTTATAAAAATATAAAACAACATGAACCTTCCGAATGGCTACTAAAAGAAGGAACTATTGCAAAAGCATTCCCTGCGACACAAATGTCGAAATGCAACGAAATTAAACTTAAAGGAGATTTGGTAAAGATTACTGACGATTTTAATAAAGGGAGTAAATCATCACCGTTTCATAATTCAGGTTTGTTAATTGAAGACAAAGTATATTCTCAAAAAACGAAAGCAACCTATGAAGGTAAGAAAACAGTTTTGGGCGAAATTCTACAGAATGGGGAAGTTACCTCAGAATTTTTTATTGATGATAAAGATTTAGATAAGTGGCAGTATTTAAAAGGATCAAAAAAAGAGGTCAGAGAAACGAAGGGTGGTTTTAAATATAATTATTCTGAAGGAGCAATGATTTTCCCAGATGCTTTGGACAATGCATCAAGGACAATTATTACTGGAGAAGGTGGTAAATCACCATCTCGATTTAAACATGTAATAAAGTCAGATAGAGGCTTAAGAAGGTTAACACCTGTGGAATTGGAAAAACTTAATATGTTTCCCGAAAATCACACAAAACTAGAAGGAATTACGGATTCTAAGAGAGCATTTTTCATGGGGAATGCTTTAGTCGTTGGGGTGATTGAAAAGATAGCTGAGGCACTTCAATCTAAAATAAAGGCATTGTAGATGGAGAATTACGACATCCTTTCTGCTGATTCAATTATTGAGTATGCCAAGAAGCTTAAGGGCCAAACTCTACGATATGCATGCGGAGATGAAATTATTGAGCACGGCTACAAAGGCAAAGGAAATTTTGGTCAAATTTTAGAGAAATACTATTTCGGCTATGAGCCAAACTCAGATACAGATCCCGACTTCAAAGAAGCAGGTCTTGAATTAAAAACCAGTCCTCTAAAAATTTTAAAAAATGGTGAATACAGGTCAAAAGAGAGACTTGTTCTGAATATCATAAATTACATGGAAGTTCATAAAGAGAATTTTGACTCAAGTTCATTTCTTAAAAAGAACTCACATCTTTTGTTAGTCTTCTATCTTTACAACAAAGAAATTGATTTAATCAACTATGATATTAAATTAGTCGGTCAGTGGTTATATCCAGAAGGAGATTTAGGAATAATACGGCGTGACTGGGAACTAATAATTACTAAAATTAAAAATGGCAAGGCCCATGAACTTTCAGAAGGCGATACATTTTATCTAGGTGCTTGCACCAAAGGGTCTACAGCTTTGAAATCATTTCGGGAACAACCCTTCAATAAGAAAAAAGCCAAACAAAGAGCATTTTCATTAAAGCAAGGTTATGTGAACCATATAATTGCAAACATATCTAAAGAAGAAAAAGCTGTATATGGTAAAATCTTAAAACATCCCGAATTAATAGATGAATCAACAACTATCGAAGATGTTGTACTAGAAAAATTTCAGCAATTTTATAACAAATCTTCAGAGGAAATCGAACAATTTTTGGGGTTGAATTTAAATAAAAGAGCCAAAGGCTATTTCTCGAATCTTACGAAGGCAATTTTAGGTATTCAACTGGACCAAAAAATAGAAGAATTTGAAAAAGCAGATATTGTCGTAAAAGCGGTTCGATTAAAAGAAAATAATCTTCCCAAAGAAAACATGTCATTCCCCGCCTTTGAATATAAAATATTAGCAACAACAAAATGGGAAGATTCAGATTTTAAGAATATTCTCGAGAGTAAGTTTTTTATTGTTTTCTATCAATTTCGTGGAGACGAGCTCATTCTCAAAAAGGCTAAGTTTTGGAATATGAAATATTCGGATATTCTCGAAGCAAAACAGGTCTGGAAAAAAATGAAAAAATTGATTTCAGAAGGAAAAATTGTAAAAGAAGTCACTAAAAAAGGAGCTCGAAAAACCTATTTTCCGAAATTAACGGAAAATCGTATTAGTCACGTTAGACCACATGCACAAAACTCAAATGACACTTTCCCGTTACCTGTCGCTGATGTGACAACTAATGTCAATCATTATACCAAACATTCCTTTTGGCTCAATGCGACGTATATTCGAGATGAAATTTATTTGAAATAGATTAAGTCTAATTATTTTGTCTGTTGAAATCCATAATTTTCTCACACCTGTTCAAAAGTTCTTGTCTATTATATTTCTGCAGGTTACTTACAATATCCCAATTAGTTCTTCTGCCCTTCTGCCCTGGAGGTTTGCCTGAGAGGATTGAAACCTCCTCGTTTATTTCAAATCCTTCTTCTTTTAACATTGCCGCTATATTTGAAACTTTCATTTTTATGGAAGAAACAGATCTCGTCTCCAAATTGGAAATATCAGACTCGTTAAATTGGCTTCTACCAAATCGAGCGATGTAAGTACATAAAACCACTTCTTCTTTTGTAAATAATTTTCGAGCCATGAGATACTATTTAATTCAACTTATACTTAACCCCATCCATTGCCAGTTCTTCTAGCAACTCGTTGCAGATTTTGATTTTTTGGGTGCGGCTCGGCATGTTTAACTTAACTTTTTCATCTACTTCATAAATTGTAAAATGCAAGTGCTGGTCGCCTTTATGATAGCCAAACAGCTCTTTTAGGCGCTCTATCTTTCCGTCCTCCAAATCTTGCACCGGCATTTGTATGGTGAGCTTCTTCGCTTGATTGTCCATCACATCATGCAGCATCTGCATAAAATTGTATTGCAATCGCGGGTCGCCTTTTTTACCAGTATCCCGATTGGTCCAGCCTTCTTTTACAAACACCCGCGCATAAATAAAGCTATTCGGGATTAAGAAATGCCGCCACTTTAGGTATTCCTCTCCAAAAATCTTAAACTCATAACTGTCTTCATAGTCTTCTACGGTAAAAATCGCCCACCCTTTTCCGGCCTTGCTCTCCCGGTGCTGCACATCACTCACAATCCCACCAAAGCACAGTTCGCGATTCACATACTTTTCGAGGTTGTTAAAGTTAGACACCTTACAGTTGGTAAAATTCTTCATTTCAACTTTAAAGTCGTCCAGCGGGTGGCCAGAAATATAGATTCCTACCACTTCCTTTTCCTGTTTTAGTTTTTGCATGGTCCCCCACTCTTCACAGGGTGGCACTTGGGGTTCGGCAATCTGTACTTCGCTGGCATCGCCAAACAAACTCACCTGACTGCTATTTTGGGTCTCCTGATACTTTTGGGCAAACTTTACAACCTTCTCATAAAACTTTACCCCGTCGCCTTCGTCATGCATATACTGTGCTCGATGCTGGTCAAAACTATCAAATCCGCCGGCCAAAATTAAATTTTCAAACGCCTTTTTGTTGGCATTCCGAAGATCTACCCGCTTGGCCAGATCAAAAATAGACTTGTACTTGCCGTCTTTTCGGTTTTCAACAATAGTAGCTACCGCGCCGCTACCCACACCTTTTACAGCACCCATTCCAAAACGAACCGCGCCACGGTCGTTTACCGTAAACTTGTAAAACGATTCGTTTACATCGGGACCTAATACTTCTAGCCCCATACGCTTACATTCTTCCATAAAGAAGGTCACCTGCTTAATGTCGCTCATGTTATTACTTAGCACGGCCGCCATGTATTCGGCAGGATAATGCGCCTTGAGGTAGGCTGTCTGGTAGGCAATCCACGCATAGCAGGTAGAGTGACTCTTGTTAAAGGCATAACTCGCAAAGGCCTCCCAGTCTTTCCAAATTTTTTCGAGTTTTTCTGGATCGTGTCCTTTTTTGGCCGCATTTTCAATAAAGCGCGGCTTCATCTTATCGAGTACCGCTTTTTGCTTTTTCCCCATCGCCTTCCGCAGTACGTCGGCATCACCCTTACTAAAATCGGCTAACTTTTGCGACAGCAACATTACTTGCTCTTGGTAGACGGTAATTCCGTAGGTTTCCTGCAGGTATTCTTCCATAGCGGGAAGATCGTAGTCTATTTCTTCCTCCCCGTTTTTACGTCGAATAAAACTCGGGATGTATTCCAACGGACCCGGTCTGTACAAGGCGTTCATGGCAATGAGATCGGCAAACACCGTAGGTTTCAACTCTTTCATGTATTTCTGCATCCCGGCAGATTCGTACTGAAATATCCCTACCGTTTCCCCACGTTGGAACAACTCATATGTCTTCTCATCATCCAGCGGAAAGTTATCAGGATCTAAGTCGATATTGTGCTTGTGCTTCACCAACTTTACCGTGTCTTTAATGAGTGTTAAGGTTTTCAAGCCCAAGAAATCCATTTTCAGCAAGCCCGCACTTTCCACGACCGAGTTATCGAATTGTGTCACGTACAGATCACTGTCTTTGGCAGTGGCCACAGGTACAAAATTGGTAATGTCGCTTGGGGTAATGATTACGCCACAGGCATGGATTCCCGTATTCCGCACCGAACCTTCTAAGATTTTCGCCTGATTCACAGTTTCAGCTTCTAGGTCGCTTCCTTCGGAAAGGTTTAATAACTCATTTACTTTCGGCAGTTCATCACTTCGGAATTTTGACCGTAGTTCCTGATCGCTCATTCCGAAGATTTTGTTCAGCTTGGTCATATTCGGAATCAGCTTGGCAATCCGATCGGCATCACCCAAAGGCAAATCTAATACTCGCGCCGTATCGCGGATAGAACTTTTTGCCGCCATGGTTCCGTAGGTAATGATTTGTGCCACTTGGTTCGCGCCGTATTTGTTGATTACGTAATCCATGACACGGCTTCGGCCTTCATCATCAAAATCGATATCGATATCGGGCATGCTCACACGATCCGGATTCAGGAAACGCTCAAAAAGCAAATCGTACTTAATCGGATCTATGTTGGTGATCCAGAGGCAGTATGCCACCACACTTCCCGCTGCCGAACCACGGCCGGGCCCTACAGACACATCCATGTTTCGCGCTTCGCGGATAAAGTCTTCGGTAATCAGGAAGTAGCCCGGATAGCCGGTATTTTCAATAGTTTCCAACTCAAAATTGATGCGTTCTTCAATTTCTGGAGTGATTTCTCCGTACCGCTTTTTAGCACCTTCAAAAGTGATGTGTCTTAGATAGGCATTTTCACCGCGCTTTCCGCCGTCTGCTTCATCTTCGGCGACCTTAAATTCTTCAGGAATATCAAACTTCGGGAGCAATACATCCCGCTGCAGACTATACGATTCAATCTTCGCAACTACGTCAGAAATAGTTGCAATGGCCTCGGGCAAATCTTTAAAGAGCGCCTTCATTTCTTCTTGGCTCTTAAAATAGTATTCTTGGTTCGGGAGTCCGTAGCGATAACCCCGTCCGCGACCAATGGGCGTTGCCTGCTTTTCGCCATCTTTTACACACAGTAAGATATCGTGTGCATTGGCGTTTTCTTTATCAATGTAATACGTATTATTTGCAGCAACCAGCTTTATATCGTGTTTTTTGCTAAAGGCGACCAGCGTTTCATTCACACGGTTTTCGTCTTCTTGGTCATGGCGCATAATTTCCAGATAGAAATCGTCACCAAATTCCTGTTTCCACCAGAGTAAGGCTTCTTCGGCTTGGTTCTCACCAATGTTCAAAATTTTACTGGAAACTTCACCGTACATGCTGCCAGAAAGCACCATGACGTCTTCCTTGTACTTTTTAATCACTTCGCGGTCTATACGTGGCACGTAGTAAAACCCTTCGGTATAGGCGATACTCGCCATTTTTGCCAAATTGTGATAACCATTTTTGTTCTTAGCCAACAGCACAATCTGATAGCCATTGTCTTTTTGCGATTTATTGGTGTGGTCATCACATACAAAAAACTCGCACCCTACAATCGCTTTTAGTTCTTGTGGAGGCAAAGGTTTTTCGGGCACAACCCCATCGAAATCGGTGGCAGTGTCGTCAAACTCCTCATAAGCCTTTAGGTCTTCTTCGTATTGCTTCTGAAGGGACGCATTGTGCATATTCACCGCTCGCGTGAAATGAAACGCGCCCATCATATTTCCGCTATCGGTAATGGCAACGGCCGGCTGATTGTCGGCAATTGCGGCGTTTACGAGGTCTTGGGTGCTTGCAGTAGATTGTAATATCGAGAATTGCGAATGGTTATGTAGGTGGGCAAAGGGAGCATCTTGCAGCACCTCAATATTTTCTTGCAGTTCTTCGGAAGAAATCTCTTGGGTTTCCGTTTGGGCCTCCAGTTCTTTTCTGATGGCTGCCGAAGCCTTTTCTAGGTTGATATGTTCTAGCCCAATGAGTTGGATTTCCCTCGGATTGGCTTCAGAGAAATTCTGAAAGTAATCAGGCTGAACATCTAATTCTTCCGCAGTAAAAATCTGTCTGCGTACCAACTCTAAAAAACAACGCGTTGTAGCTTCCACATCGGCGGTGGCATTGTGTGCTTCAGCGAAACGTTCGTTGAACAAGAATTCATGCAGCTCTGAAAGTGTGGGCAATTTAAACTTTCCGCCGCGACCCCCAGGAATCTGGCACAATTGTGCGGTAGTTTCGGTACAGGTATCTAAAACCGGGAAGTTTGGAAGTACGTTTTCTTGGTGTAACCGAAGGAATTCGGCTCCCATGATATTGAGGTCGAATCCAACATTCTGCCCTACGATAAATTTTGTTTTCTCCAGTACTGCGGAAAATTTCTGCAGCATTTCTGCTAGGGGAATTCCATCTTGCTGTGCCAATTCGGTTGAAATACCGTGAATTTTTTCGGCATCGAACGGAATATTGAATCCGTCTGGCTGAATCAGGTAATCGTCATGCTCAATCACATTTCCCATAGTATCATGCAGCTGCCATGCAATCTGAATACAACGGGGCCAGTTGTCGCTATCGGTTAGAGGTGCGTTCCAATTACGGGGTAAGCCCGTGGTTTCGGTATCGAAAATTAAATACATTGGTAAATTTTAGAGGTGCGAATTACGAATGTTGGCCGCAAGACACTTGGAACGTAAAAATAAAAAATGCGTTGGAATTGGGCGTTTCAATTTTGTTCGAGTTGTTCACATTTTAGCCGAGTTACGCACAAAAAAAGACCGAAATTGCTTTCGGTCTCTATCAGATTTATTTTGATTGATTTATGCTACGATGGCTTCAAAGTTCTTTACATTTTGTAGCGTATTCTCAATATTTGAGACTTGCTTGGTCAAAATGCTCTTTGTAGTTGGCGGTAAGGTGGTATCTGCAACCACTTCTTTATATTCTTCTACCGCTGTTTTTTCACCACGCTTTACTTCTTCCAAGATATTTTCTTCATCGTTCGAAGTGAAGGTATCTTTCATGCTCATCCAAGTACGGTGGGCGTCTCCTGTGAAGCTAGTACCTTTATCTGGAGTTCCACCAACGTTTCGGATTTCGGTTTTTAATTCATGTCCGAAATCATATCGGTGTTGCGCTTGGGTTTCAAAAAATTGCTTCAATTGCGGATTTTCAACAATTTCGGCTGCTTTTTTATATCCAGCTTCAGCATCGTAATTTTTGGTTAACAATTCATTTAATTTATTTGACATTTTCTCAGTATACATAATCTCTTTCATTTTATAATGTGCAAAGCATTTTTTGTAAAAACCGAAGTTAGAAGCTTTGCTTTCCTTTAATTCGATATACCTCAATATACCATTAAATACAGGCAATTACAAAGAATTAACCCAAGCTTAACGCGGTTTAACAACCTTTAACGCCAATGCTTGGGTTATAAGAAAATGAATGGGTTAATGTGTGAAATTTAGTATTTCACATTGAACTGACCTAAGGTGATTTCGTGGTTCGCGGTGGTAAAAGTGAACGTACCTTTCATCGTTTTGTTGGTAGTATCGTGTTCAAAAATTCGGAAATTACCAGCTTCGGCTGCCTCGCTCACACCATCCACAATATAATTGGCATAATAGCCTCCAACAGGTATGGAATAGCTGCCGGCGGTAGCAGTTAAGGAGACCACCAACCTAATGGTGTCATTGCCCCTAATACCATCTATAACCAAAACAGTATTGTTCACTGTGGCTTCAACATCATCTACGTTATAAAGATCCCCGTTGACCTCAGCGACAAAAGTACCATCAGGGATCATAGGATCTGGACCTACAGGGATTTCTATTCCCTGAGGGAAGGGAACTTCAAAAAAGATTCCTTTCTGAACTGTTAAAGTGTCTACACCAGGAAGGAATGCTTGGAATTCGAATGATCCTGAAATATTTCTTCCTGGGTTAAAGCTGGAAACAGTGACAATTCCGGTTCCATCTGGCTCTGTGCTAAATATATTACCATCGGCATCTTCAAAAGCAGCAAAATTGATGTTTCCGCCGCCAAGTTCGAACACCCCTTCTCGGTCACGCTCTAGAAACAACGTAAGAGTTTCGTCTGTTGTAGATGCTTGTATAGTTAACGTTTTGTCTTGGTTTACCACTGCGGCAGACCCAAGTGACTTAAAAAATACATTATCTATTTCGGCTTGTAGGGCGGGGCTGTTGTCTTCGATATCTTCGCACGCAATAAATGCGCTCGCAACAATCAGGAGCAAGAATAACTTTTTCATGGGGGTGAAAATTTGTAGGTTATCTCGCAAATATAAAATAAAACTTCTATCCAACTACTTTTACTTCAAAAATATAGTATCTTTGCCGTCCTTAATTATAAACCGAGGTCGTGAACCTCAAAAATTAATTTTATGCCTGTAAAAATTAGATTACAAAGACACGGTAAAAAAGGAAAGCCTTTTTACTGGATCGTAGCGGCAGATGCACGCGCGAAAAGAGATGGTAAATATCTTGAGAAATTAGGTATCTACAATCCGAATGTAAACCCTGCACAAATCGAATTGAACATAGACGGTTCTGTAAAGTGGTTACAAAATGGTGCGCAACCAACCGATACTGCTAGAGCGATACTCTCTTACAAAGGAGTGATGTTGAAAAAGCACTTAGCTGGTGGTGTTGCCAAAGGCGCGCTTACTGAAGAGCAAGCCGAAGAAAAGTTCAACGCTTGGTTGGCCGATAAAGAAAATGCGGTTGAAGCGAAGAAAGGAAAACTTACCGAAGCGCAGGAAAAAGCAAAAGCAGAAGCGTTAGCTGCCGAAAAAGCAGTAAACGAAGCACGTATTGCTGAAGCTGCCCCAGCTGAAGAAGAAACTGAAGAAGAGGCAACTCCCGAAACTGCTGAAGGTACCGATGCTACTGAAGAAGTAGAAGCGACTGAAAAAGTTGAAGAAGAAGCACCTGTAGCAGAAGCGACCGAAGAAGCTCCAAAAGCAACTGAGGAAGCTCCAGCAGCAGCGAAAGAAGAAGAATAAAACTGTAACGAGATGCAAAAGAAGGATTGTTTCTTCGTAGGCAAAATCGTAAAAAAATACAGTTTTAAGGGAGAATTGTTGGTAAAGCTAGACACCGACGATCCCGAACAATTTTTAGAAATGGAATCAGTTTTTGTGGAACAACACAAAAATTTGGTTCCATTTTTTATTGAAAAACTATCATTGCACAAATCGTCGTTGCTACGGGTAAAGTTTGAAGAAGTAACTTCTGAAGATGATGCTAATGCCATGCTCGGCACCGAATTATATTTACCACTCGACTTGTTGCCGAAACTAAGAGGAAACAAGTTTTATTACCATGAAATCGTAGGTTTTGCCGTAATCGACGAAAATCACGGACCTATCGGGACTGTAGCCGGAGTAAACGACAGCACACCCCAACATCTTTTTGAAATTGATTTTAATGGTACCGAAATCTTGATCCCGATCAATGACCAAATCATCAAAAAAGTAGACCGGGATACAAACACCCTTTATTTGGAAGCCCCTGACGGACTAATAGACTTGTACCTCTAATGGCTTCTAAACCTTTTCAATTTAAACAATTTAGGGTTGCCCAAGATCGTTGCGCCATGAAAATTGGCACAGACGGCGTATTGTTAGGTGCCTGGGTTTCGCTTCCGAATACTACAGACAGTATTTTAGACATCGGTACGGGCACGGGCGTAATTGCACTGCAACTGGCCCAACGCAGTACGGCTTCAACCATTGATGCTGTTGAAATTGATGAAGACGCCTACGAACAAAGTACCGACAATTTCGAAAACTCCCCTTGGGGAGACCGCTTGTTCTGTTACCATGCCTCGGCACAAGAGTTTGCCTCGGAAATAGAAGACACCTATGATCTTATTGTAAGCAACCCGCCATTCCATTCTCCCCCCCTGGGAGAGATGCAGGAGGCAGAGAGGGGAAATGCTATGCCTGAAAACAGAAAAAAAGCGCGCTTTAATGACGCGCTTCCCTTTGAGCACTTGCTGGTGTGTGCGTCGCATCTGCTTGCCGAAAACGGAACGTTTGCTGTTATACTTCCGAAGATACAAGAACTATCTTTTATTTCTACCGCCAAATCACAAGGATTATTTCCCAACCGTATTTGCAGGGTAAAAGGAAGTCCAACTTCCGAAGAAAAAAGGAGCCTCATCGAATTCTCTTTTAAGGAAACCCAAATTGTAACAGAGAAGTTGATTATTGAAACAGAACGCCATAAGTATACCAAACCCTATGAGGATTTAGTATCAAGTTTTTACCTTAAAATGTAGGATACTACTCTTGCTATTTTTACTTTTGTTATTCAAAATTTTGCACTATGAAACCCGATTTATTCGAAGCACCAGATTATTACAATATAGACGACTTACTCACTGAAGAACACAAGCTTATTCGCGATGCAGCACGTGCATGGGTGAAGCGTGACGTTTCACCAATTATTGAAGAAGCCGCGCAAAAGGCACAATTTCCGAAGTCGATTATCCCTGGTTTGGCAGAAATAGGCGCCTTTGGGCCCTACATTCCAGAAGAATACGGCGGTGCAGGCCTAGACCAAATATCGTACGGCCTGATTATGCAAGAAATTGAACGCGGCGATAGCGGAGTTCGCTCTACAGCTTCAGTACAGTCTTCTTTGGTGATGTACCCCATCTGGAAATATGGCAACGAAGAGCAACGTAAAAAATACCTTCCAAAGTTGGCTACCGGCGAATGGATGGGATCTTTCGGACTTACAGAACCAGACCACGGTAGTAATCCGGCGGGGATGGTCACAAGCTATAAAGATAAGGGTGACCATTATTTGTTAAATGGCGCTAAATTATGGATCTCGAACTCTCCTTTCTGTGATGTAGCGGTAGTGTGGGCCAAAAACGAAGAAGGACGCATACACGGTCTCGTGGTAGAACGCGGTATGGAAGGTTTCAACACACCAGAAACTCACAATAAATGGTCTTTACGGGCTTCTGCTACGGGTGAACTTATTTTTCAAGATGTAAAAGTGCCTAAGGAAAATTTATTACCGAACAAATCAGGATTGGGCGCACCCTTGGGTTGTTTAGATTCGGCACGATACGGAATTGCTTGGGGGGCCATTGGAGCGGCTATGGACTGCTACGACACTGCGCTTCGTTATAGCAAAGAACGGATTCAATTTGGGAAGCCTATTGGCGGATTCCAATTGCAACAAAAGAAATTGGCAGAGATGATTACTGAAATCACTAAAGCACAATTATTAGCATTGAGATTGGGACAGCTTAAGAATGAAGACAAAGCTACTTCAGCACAAATCTCAATGGCAAAAAGAAACAATGTAGATATGGCGCTAAAAATTGCACGGGAAGCTAGACAAATGTTGGGCGGAATGGGAATTACAGGCGAATATCCAATCATGCGCCACATGATGAACCTAGAAAGTGTGATTACGTACGAAGGAACGCATGACATTCACTTGCTAATCACAGGCTTAGATGTTACAGGCCTGAATGCTTTTAAATAGGCTCATTTTTAAAATCCAAATCTAAGGCTTCATCGTATATATGGAGCCTTTTTTAATGTATTAAATCGAACCAATGATTTCACAAGTTCAGAAAGCTATCGCTCCTTTTCAAAAAGAATTAATCGCACACCCACTTTACAGTGAAATAGAACGCCCAGAACACCTACGAACCTTTATGGAGCACCACGTGTTTGCGGTATGGGATTTTATGTCACTTCTAAAAGCATTGCAACAGGGGTTGACGTGTACGACAATTCCTTGGCAAGCCTTAGGCAATCCTGAAACCCGGTATCTTATTAACGAAATTGTATTGGCTGAAGAAACCGACATAAACCTTTATGGAGTGCGGCAAAGCCACTATGAAATGTACCTTGATGCCATGGTAAAGGCAGGAGCTAACACGAAAATTAGTACCGAATTTGTAAGTGAAATTGTTGCGTCAAAAGACATAATAAGAACTATTTCAAAGACAGAACTTCCAGAAACGGTAAAAGAGTTTCTATTATTTACGTTTAAAACCATTGCAAGCGGAAAACCTCACTGTGTGGCCGCTGCGTTTACTTTTGGCAGGGAAGATCTTATTCCTGAAATGTTCACTGCAATCATTGCGAACATCCAGAGCAGGTTTCCGGAACAGGACCTAACTGAATTTAAATATTATTTCGACCGACATATTGAACTCGACGGAGACGAACACGGTCCGATGGCATTAAAAATGGTTGCTGAGCTTTGCAATTCTGAACAGGACTGGAACGAAGTAACCGAAACTGCCATTCAAGCATTAGAAATTCGGAAAAAACTTTGGGATGGAATTCTAGAAGAGATCGCAATGAGCGTAGCGCATACCTAAAAGGAAATTGTATCTTTAGGGAAACTATAAACGAATGTCTTCCCGCAAACGTTTCAACAGAGCTTATGAGAGAGCGAAACGAGTATCGTTTAACGACAACTCAAAGCTCGTTATTTTTAGTGATTGCCATCGAGGCGACAACAGCTTTGCAGATGATTTCGCGAATAACCGGAATATCTACTTCCATGCACTAAAACATTATTACAACGAAGGATACACTTATTGCGAGCTGGGCGATGGTGATGAACTTTGGGAGAATATAGAGTTCAAAAATATTTTAGAGGCCCATAAAAATGTATTCGACCTCCTAAAACTTTTCTACAACGATGGAAGGCTTTTTCGGGTGGTTGGAAATCATGATATGGTATATCAAAACCAGCGCTTTGTAGAAAAAAACCTGTATACCTATTTCAATAAAGTAACAGGAAAAGACGAACCTCTTTTTCCTGGCGTCGAATTTTCTGAAGGCCTTATATTTCAACATGAAACCACCAAACAAGAACTTTTTATGGCCCATGGACACCAAGCCGATTGGATGAACTACGTAGGCTGGAGGTTCAATCGATTTATGGTGCGGGCCCTCTGGCGGCAGTTACAGATTTTTGGAATCGGAGACCCTACTAGCCCAGCAAAAAACTATCGGGAACTAATTAAGGTAGAGCGGCGCACCAAACGGTGGATTATTGAAAATGATAATCTTTTTACCATCACAGGGCATACGCATAGACCACGATTTCCGGAACCTGGAGATATCGCCTACTTTAATGACGGTAGTTGCGTACACCCACGTAGCATCACCGGACTCGAAATTAAAGGAGGGGCCATTTCTTTAATCAAATGGCATATTGCGACCACCGAAGATGGGACTTTAAAAGTGATTAGAAGATTGTTGGAAGGTCCGCAGAAATTAATCGACTATAAAACCGAATAATTCCATACCCCATGAAAATCTTACAACTTATTTCGCTTTCCTTGTCATTTGTTTTCCTAGCAGTTGTATCCTGCTCCAATTCCGAAAAAAAAAGTGAGCAATCTACCCAAGCCGATATTAAGTATTTGGCATTAGGCGATAGTTATACCATTGGCGAAAGTGTTGCCGCGACACAGAATTTCCCCTTTCAACTACAAGATACGTTGGCAAAAAGCACCAACAGTACAGTCGATTATAAAATTATTGCGCGTACAGGTTGGACCACCACCAATTTGCTAAACGCCATAGAAAACGAGAATCCAGCTACCGATTACGATTTGGTCACCCTGCTCATTGGTGTAAACAATCAATTTCAAGGCAAGCCTTTTTCACTTTACGAACAAGAATTTCTAGACTTGCTGAACAAAGCCATTGCACTGGCGTCTGGAAACAAAGACAGGGTAATTGTAGTATCTATTCCCGATTATGCGTTTACACCTTTCGGGCAAAAAAGGGAGGATCCCAAGAAAATTTCAGCAGAAATTGATCAATACAACGCCTTTGCAGCACAGATAGCAACAGAAAATGGAGTGCTATTTCAGAATATCACAGACATTACACGCCGCGGATTAACAGACCCAAGTTTGGTAGCTAACGACGGGCTTCACCCATCTGGCAAGGCATATCAATTATTTGTAGACCGTTTGTTTCAAAAAGCACTCTCGGTAATCGATTAAACATCTGAGGGAGCGAGTGTCACTTGCAGACCTTCTAGTGACGGACTTATAAAAAGCTGACATCCCAATCGGCTGTTGTCTTGCACATAAAATGCTTCAGACAACATCAAGTCTTCATCATGGCTCATTTCTGGCAATTCGTGGTCACTTTCAACATAACATTGGCAGGAAGCACACATCGCCATTCCACCACAAACTCCAATCGTTCCTTCTTCGGCCAACTCATAAGACCGTACTACCTCCATGAGGTTCATATTCATATCGGTAGGAGCCAAAATTGTATGGGTCACTCCATTACGGTCAGTAATATAAATAGTAATATCTTTCATTTTAAACAGTTGGGCGTTACCAAATTGGCACTTCGAGAGCACTACGAATAAGCGTCTATCGAACAAGAAAAGCAATCAATGTGACGCCTCAGTGTCCAATTTGGTCGCGCTTTCGTTACTCGCTTCCCGATTCCCGATAGCCATCGGGACGGGAGAGCTCATACAAACCACTCAATCCCTAACGCGTTATTCTATCTTTTTAACTACCGCTTTGGGCGCTTCTTTTCTACTTCCGTCAAATCCATCAATTCCGCCAACAGTAGTATATTTCATCACATATCGTTTATCTGGAAAAATACGTTGGTAGGCACTTTGGCACATTAACGTGGCTTCATGGAAACCACAAAGGATCAATTTTAATTTTCCAGGGTAGGTGTTCACATCTCCAATAGCATAGATCCCCGGAATATTGGTTTGGTAATCTAGCGTATTGTCTACCTTAATAGCGTTTTTCTCAATTTCCAATCCCCAATCGGCAATGGGGCCCAATTTGGGAGCTAAGCCAAACAACGGGATAAAATGGTCGCAGGGTTTATTAAAAACCTCAGCGCCTCGTTTAATCGTTACACCTTCTACCGCATCATCACCCACGATTCCAACCACTTCGGCAGGCGTTACCATTTCAATTTTGCCCACATTTTTCAATTCTTGCACCTTCTCTACCGAGTCTAGTGCCCCCCTAAATTCATTTCTACGGTGCACAAGGGTGACGCTTTCGGCTACATCGGTTAAAAAGATACTCCAGTCTAGCGCACTATCACCGCCCCCGGCAATCACCACTTTTTTGTCGCGATACATTTCAGGATCACGAATGATATATTCTACGCCGTGATCTTCAAAATTTGCAATGTCTGTAATAGGTGGTTTTCTTGGCTCAAAACTCCCCAGACCCCCTGCAATTGCTACAATGGGCGCATGGTGTTTGGTTCCTTTGTTGGTGGTTACAACAAAACTGCCATCGTCTTGTTTTTCGATGGTTTCGGCTCGCTCTCCCAACGTAAATCCAGGTTGGAAGGGTTCAATCTGTTTCATGAGATTTGAAACCAGATCACCTGCCAAAATTTCGGGAAAGGCTGGGATATCGTATATCGGTTTTTTAGGATAGATTTCAGAACATTGGCCTCCCGGCTGCGGAAGGGCGTCTATAAGGTGGCATTTTAGTTTTAGTAAGCCGGCTTCAAAAACGGTGAAAAGTCCCGTTGGACCAGCTCCTATAATTAATATATCTGTTTTTATCATGAAAAATCAATTCCTTTTTTTCAGATGCAAAAATAAGCTACTTAAGAAATTTTAACCTATGACAATTGTCAGGTTACGCTTCTACATTTATTACTTGTTGTATTTCTGGAGCATGCTTTTTAATGGTCATTTCTACGCCGCTCTTCAGGGTCATCTGATTTACCGAACAACCCACACAAGCTCCCTGCAATTGCACCTTTACAATGGTACCATTGTCTATAGAAAGCAACAATATATCGCCTCCGTCGCTTTGCAGAAAGGGTCTGATTTCTTCTAGAGCTGCCTCTACTTTATGTTGTAAGGTAGTTTCCATAGTTTATTTTTGAACTGCACTACAGCCTGCCATAGTGGTGATTTTTATTGCTTCGGTAGGCGGTAAGTTTTGGTTTCGTTTTACCGTTTCAGAAACAACATTTTTTGTAATTTCTTCAAAAGCATCAGCAATTGGCGATGCGGTTTGCAATGCTGCTGGACGACCTACATCACCAGCTTCCCGGATACTCTGTACTAAGGGAACCTCTCCCAAAAACGGAATTTCTAAATCTTCTGAAAGATTTTTGGCTCCTCCGTTTCCGAAGATATAATACTTATTGTCGGGCAACTCTGCCGGTGTGAAGTAAGACATATTTTCTACTACGCCCAATACGGGTACCTGAATGTTTTCTTGTTGAAACATGGCAACCCCTTTACGTGCATCTGCAAGGGCCACCGTTTGTGGCGTACTCACAACAACAGCTCCCGTGATAGGCAACGATTGCATAATGCTCAAGTGAATATCACCTGTTCCTGGAGGCAGGTCTACCAACATAAAGTCTAATTCGCCCCAGGCTGCATCAAAAATCAACTGATTGAGCGCCTTGGAAGCCATAGGGCCACGCCAAATAACGGCTTGATTCGGTTTGGTAAAAAACCCGATGGAAAGCACTTTTACACCATGGCTTTCAACAGGTTTCATTTTGCTTTTTCCGTCTACGTTCACAGAAAGCGGACGTTCATTAAAAACATCAAACATTAATGGGATGGAAGGCCCATAGATATCGGCATCTAAAACACCCACTTTAAAGCCCATTTTGGCCAAGGTTACCGCTAGATTTGCAGTTACGGTAGATTTTCCAACGCCACCTTTTCCAGAAGCCACGGCTACAATATTCTTGATCCCTGGAACTGGTTTCCCCTTAATGAGGTTCGCATTTTCTTTAGCAGGTGCTTCTACTTTAATATTTACCTTTACATCGGCTTCATTAGAGACCTTCTCTTTGATGGTTTTTATGATATCAGCCTCTGCACGTTTTTTGATGTGCATGGCGGGAGTAGTCATCTTCACATCTACAATCACTTCGTTTGCGAATGTGATTACGTTTAACACGGCTCCGCTCGCCACCATATTCTCTCCTTCACCAGCAAGAGAAATAGTTTCTAATGCCTTTAAAATATCTTGTTTGTTGAATTTCATTATTAAGATTAATTCTAAATGCAAAGATACAATGCAGGTTTCAGATTAGAAAAGAGAAGCATTGAAATGATTGATGGTTGTATAAATTTCTGCAGAAGCTATTACCGTTTAAAAAGACAACTCTTTTCGCGGATCCCAAAACAATTTGTCAAAATCCTGAATCTGGTTGTCGATTACCACAATGCCTTCACTTTCGAGTAGTTGTTGCATCAGGTTGGTACCATCAAAATGATGTTTCCCGGTTAAGAGTCCTTTACGGTTAACAACTCTGTGTGCTGGTACTTGTCCGTGTTTTCCACAAGCGTTCATTGCCCAACCCACCATACGGGCACTGCCCGACGCTCCGAAATAATTTGCAATGGCCCCGTAACTAGTGACTCTTCCATAGGGTATCTGTACCACTACTTCGTACACCTTTTCAAAAAAACCTTCTGACGCCATTTAAAAATCGTTAAAAATCTTAAAAAAAGTAATCACTGAAATGGCAGCCGTAATACCACCAATAATGTAGTTCATGTTGATGCCTTTGCGCTTAGGCCTATCTTTTTTTCTAAAAAACCAGACATATATAGCCAGCATGGTAAATGTTCCCAATCCGGAGGCAAGAACAGCCGCTAATAATTCTAACTGGTTAAAACTAAACCAGCCAAAACCTGAAAATGTAATGCTCACATATAACCAATAAGGCAACGGCAATAAATTGAGCAGTGCCAATAGCATACCTGAAAAAAAGCGGTTTGTTTTTGATCGACCCATCCCTTCTGGCATCTGCCTACGGGTATCTTTGGCAATAAAAAAGAAATAGACGGTTAGACAGATAAAAATCCCGAGTCCGACTTTCTGCAGCATGTCAACATACTCAGGGTGCATGTCTAAAAAGCGTGCAAAAATAAGTGCGATGTAGGTTTGCAACATCACGGTGACGCAAACCCCAATAGAAAACATGATACCACGTTTTCTACCTTCTTTCATGCTTATCTTGGCTGCATACATGTTGAGCAAACCTGGTGGAATTACACCAATGAGTGCCGCCAAAAAGCCAATAACAAAGTTAAGCAATAGTGCCATTCAGGTTGGTTTGCAAGCTCAATATACACAAATTAATTTGTACGAAAAGTGAACCTAACGTAGGTTATCTTCTTGTCTACCTCTAGATATTGGTTCTCATAAAAGGTCTGTATGGAGGTCACTTCTTCAGGAGCGTGTGGATTGCCGTACACATCGTGATGTGCATATTGAATGTCTTCACCCAAACCGTGTAAAAGACCAAGCGTATACCCATGCATAAACTCGCTGTCGGTTTTTAAATGTACCATTCCTCCGGGACGAAGAATATGCTTGTATTTATCTAAAAATTGTTGGTTGGTCAACCGATGTTTGGTGCGCTTGTATTTTATTTGCGGGTCAGGGAATGTAATCCAAATTTCGTCAACTTCGTTTTCAGCAAAAAGAAAATCGACTAATTCTATTTGGGTGCGAAGAAAACCCACATTATCTAGCCCTTCTTCCAAAGCAGTTTTTGCTCCTCTCCAAAACCGCGCGCCTTTAATATCGATTCCCAAAAAGTTGTTGTCGGGGTATTTCTGTGCCAGATTCACCGAATATTCCCCTTTTCCGCAGCCAAGTTCGAGCACCAACGGACGGTCATTTTTGAAGAAATCTTGTTTCCAAGCACCCTTCAATCTGAAATTTTGGTCTGTTACTTCAGCACGGGTGGGTTGCACAACGTTTGCAAAGGTTTCATTTTCTTTAAAGCGTTTCAGTTTATTTTTGCTTCCCACAGGTGATTGTTTTAAAATTTCAGCTTAATAATTCGGTAAAATTAAGGAAATATACCGTGAGGTTATTATATATACATTTGTTAATTACGTATGGCACCAAATGAATCCCATAAATCCACCAAAAAACCAAAAAAAACAATTTTGGTCGCACCACTGCATTGGGGTCTGGGCCATGCTACGCGGTGTATCCCCCTCATCGAATCGTTAGTTGAAAATGGATACGATGTTTTATTGGGAAGTGACGGGGCGGCATTGATGTTCTTACAAAAAGAATTTCCCGAATTACCTAGCCTTACCTTACCCGCATACAATATAACTTATACGAAAAAGGGAAGTTTTTTTAAATGGAAAATGTTGGCCAAGTTGCCCGATATCAAAAAAACCATGAAAGCTGAAAGGCGTGTGGTAGCAGAATTGGTTTCTCAAAATATAATTCAGGGCATCATAAGCGATAACCGAATGGGGGTATACCATAAAGATATCCCTTGTGTGTACATCACACACCAATTGAATGTACTCTCTGGAAAAACATCATTTGTTAGCACCAAATTACATCAAAAGATTATTTCGAAATACGAAGAATGCTGGGTGCCCGATGTTTCTGGCCCTATTAACCTAAGCGGCAAATTAGGACATTTACAACACTCTAGCCTCCCTCTTAAATACATTGGTCCCCTAAGCAGGATGAGCAAAAAAAATCTTCAAAAGAAATATGACATACTCTGTCTGCTTTCTGGTCCTGAACCTCAGCGCAGTTTATTGGAAGAAAAACTGATTTCTGAATTTCATAAAACCAACAAGCGTGTTGCATTGGTTCGCGGTGTGGTTGAAGACCTAGCTACAGTAAAAACCAACAAAAACATCACAGAATTCAATTTTTTGGGAACCCGTGCATTAGAAGTGCTTATTGGAGAAAGTGAATTGGTGGTTTCCCGTTCTGGCTACACCACCATTATGGATCTGGCTGCGCTTCAAAAACCTGCTTTTTTTATTCCCACACCCGGACAATTCGAACAAGAATATTTAGCGAAACGCCTCAAAAAACAAGGACTTGTACCGAGTTGCAAACAAGAAAAATTTACTGTTAAAAAGTTAGAAAAGGTAAAGCTATACAAGGGCTTAGGTGGTTTTTCAAAAACGGAAGATTACAGCCCGCTATTCAGCCTTTTCGAGGGTAAATGAAAATTCGGACCCTATGCCCACTTGGCTTTCCACATAAATTTTTTCGTTGTGCGCATCGATGATGTGCTTCACAATTGCCAGCCCAAGACCACTACCCCCTTCTTTTCGCGAACCACTTTTATCGACCCTAAAAAATCGCTCAAACAATCGTGGAAGGTGTTCTTTCTCAACTCCTTCACCGTTGTCTGTAATACGTACAATGATTTTATTTTTTACAAAGTCTTCAATACCCACTTCCGTAGTCCCGTCTTTCACGCCGTATTTGATAGAGTTTACAATGAGATTGCTTACCACCTGTTGCAATCGCTCGCGATCACCCAGCACCATCACTTTTTCAGGATAATCGATATCAAACGTTAACGAGATGTTTTTTTTGGCGGCCTTCATCTCCAATAGGTCGAAGATACTCTGCACCAATTCAATAATATCGAATACTTCTGTCTGAAGGTCAAGGTCGCCAATCTCCAATTTGGCAATCATATCTAAATCTTTAATTATATAAATAAGCCGTTCTACGCCTTTGTTGGCGCGTTGGAGGTATTTTTTACGTACCGATTTATCTTTCATCGCTCCATCTAAGAGGGTCAGAATATAGCCTTGTACGGTAAATAATGGAGTTTTTAATTCGTGGGAGATATTCCCTAAGAATTCGCGACGATAATTCTCGCGTATTTTTAACGACTCGATTTCGAGCTTCTTGTTTTCAGCAAAACGTTCTACCTCTTTGGTAAGCGTTTCCATATCTGTAGTGACCCGTTTGGGCGTAAATGTTGCAGCATCTAACAACCGAACATCTTCATATATTTTCACCACGCGTTTGTAGATAAATTTCTGGACACGGTGTTGTATCACAAAGAAAGAAACAACATAGCAAACAACAGCAAAAATGATAAGGAACCAGTAGGAGTCTATCCCTTCAACATAAAAAAAAACACCCATGACGAGTGTTAGCAACAGCGTAATGATGGTAGCCGTATATCCAGCAAATTTGTATGTTTTTCTGAAGGGTTTGCGCACTATACTACAAATTTATAGCCCACTCCCTTAACCGTCTTAAACTTATTGTCACCCAATTTTTCGCGCAGTTTTCTGATGTGTACGTCTATGGTACGTCCTCCAACCACAACCTCATTGCCCCAAACGCGATCTAGAATATCTTCCCGTTTAAAAACTTTCCCAGGTTTTGATGCGAGCAGTGCCAGCAATTCAAATTCTTTTCGTGGTAAGACAATTTCTTCTTTCCCAAGTACTACTTTGTACTCTTCTCGATTTATGACCAGGTTGCCTAATTTCATCTTTGTGTCTTCATCTTCAGACTCCTTAAACCGGCGTAACAATGCTTTAACTTTACTGAGGAGCACTTTCGGCTTTACAGGTTTGGTAATGTAATCGTCTGCACCTGCATCAAAACCTGCGAGCTGTGAGTAGTCTTCCCCCCGTGCGGTAAAGAAAGTGATGAGCGTGTCTGACAAATCTGGATTTTCACGCAATTTTTCACACGCTTCAATACCATCCATCTCTGGCATCATTACGTCTAAAATTATCAGGTGTGGTATCTCCTTTTTTGCCTTATCTAACGCCTCTAGACCATTTTCGGCGGTACTTACCTGATATCCTTCCGAAGTTAGGTTATAACCAACAATTTCCAGAACGTCCGGCTCATCGTCTACCAATAATATTCTTGTTTCTTTTTTCTTCATTTTATTTGTACTAACAAAGTATAAATATACTACAAATCCGCAATGCCATCTCTTTAGAGAAAATCCTTAACGTTTAGGTAACACCATCATACACCAATGGATTACCCAAATGTAAAGTTACACTGTTTAGTCGTTATGATAGGCACCAAAATAATTCGAATTACCTATCGGAAAAGGTAAATACAATTTCATAGTAGCGAGGCTTTTTATTATTGCCTATTTTTGATGTGCAATTGCCATGCTTTGAACGCACCAAAAAATTTCACCCATATCAGTTCTGAACCCGATTTCGAATCGGCAGCACTAGCAACCTTCCAATTTCAATACCAGCATGTGCCTGTGTACAGAAGGTTTTGTGATTTATTGGGTATTTCAGCAGAAAAAGTGAAAGCCTTAGAACACATTCCTTTTTTACCTATCGAATTTTTCAAATCTGAAAAAATCCTTGCCACAAACAAATCGGTTGAAAAAATTTTTTTAAGTAGCGGCACCACAGGAGCCACCCCTAGCAAGCATTACGTAGCAGAATTAAGCAATTATGAGTCAAGCTTTTTAGCAGGCTTCAACCATTTTTATGGTGCACCAAAAAAATTTGCATTCTTGGCCTTACTGCCCTCTTACTTAGAAAAGGGAAATGCCTCATTGGTTTATATGGCCGATCGGCTTATTTCTGATAGTGAAAATGTACATAGCGGGTTTTACCTTGACGATTTAGATGCGCTTGTTGAAAAATTAGAATTGTTGGAGACCAAGCAACAAAAAACAATTTTGTTGGGGGTGTCTTACGCTTTGCTCGATCTTATTGACAAAAAGAACTTTCAGTTACAGCACACCATAGTGATGGAAACCGGAGGAATGAAAGGAAGACGCAAGGAATTGATAAAATCTGAACTGCATACCATTTTAAAAAACGGATTCGGCGTTTCTGAAATCCATAGCGAATACGGCATGACCGAATTATTGTCACAGGCCTATTCGTCAGGAAAAGGAATATATCGTTGTCCACCGTGGATGCGCGTGCTTACTCGAGACACCGAAGATGCCCTTTCATATGTTTCACAAACCACTGGCGGGATTAATGTAATTGATCTGGCCAATATCTATTCATGTTCTTTTATTGCCACGCAAGATTTAGGAAAGGTTTACAACGATGGAACTTTTGAAATCATGGGTCGTTTTGACACCAGTGACATACGTGGCTGTAACCTAATGGTACTGTAATGGAAAAAGCAAAAAACAACGGTTGTCTTTGGATGTTTCTTGCGGTAGTATGCACATGCTTCGGATACGGATTTCTGAAAATTATTGGCATATCCACTTTGTTTTCCTTTATCGTTTCATTCGGTCTGTCATTTTTCGTTTCGAACCTAATTGTAGGAAAACCAAAGCGCAACTTTAGGTGGATTGGCATGTTTGTAGCCATATTGTTTTTGGCATTGTTCAGTTTTTTGATTTCTGCTGTAACCAACGGATGGGAACGAACCCACACCGAATCATTTAATAATTCGGAAGCTATGGCACGCGGTACGATGGTAGTAGGATTAGATACCATTCAGGTGTATCGCAGCAATCGTATCTGGAACGACAATTACGGTAAAAATTATACCGCTTCACTTACCATTCGCGAACAGGATTATCTAGCGCTTTACAAGCACCTTGAAGGGTACCGGGCGAGAAGCAATGCCAATTTTTGGGGCGATCTGTACGATTATATTGATCGTACCGACACTCCAAAATTAGATTTAGTCTTAAATGCTTTTGCTGAAATTCAACGTGAACAGCAGCTTGATCAGATGGAATTTGCCGAAATGGTCGTAAGTTGCATTCAAGATATTCCGTATGCCTTCGTTTTTGAAGCTGCCTGTATGCCCGCCAAAAATTACGAATACAGCATTCGGAAGGTGTTGGAAGAATGCCCAGCATGTTGTGTGGGCGGCGTTAAATTTGGGGTGCAAAATCCGTTGTCATTTTTACAGAGCTTGAAAGGAGATTGCGATTCGCGTACCGTGCTCATTTATAGTATTTTAAAACATTTTGATTACGATGTGGCCATCCTGAATAGCGATTTTTACCGTCATTCAATTTTGGGGATCAACCTACCCGCTTCTGGAACTTATAAAACGCACTACGGAAAAAGATATGTGCTTTGGGAAACCACTGCGAAATATTTTAAAGCGGGAGATCTTCCAGCTAATTTCAACGATGTTACCCACTGGAATGTAGTACTAACAAGCAAATAAGTCTATGAATACACAACTCTTAACCCTAGCCCTTATAGAACTGATACTCGCAATTTTTGTATCTGTCGGAATCATTTTTGTTTCTTATAAATTATTGAAATGGTTGTTCTTTAAAAACGAAGACCTGCAAGGCGAAAACATGGCGTTTACCATCTTCACGTCGGGGATTATTATTTCTATCGGCATCATTTTAAGTGAAATTGTACCTTCTATCACGAACATCATCAGAATTGCGACCACACAAAATGAAGGTATTGCAACAGGCACCGTCATCAAATATTCATGTTTGTATTTATTCATCGGATTTGTGGTGGCGGTGTTTATCAATATGTCGGTTTTCTTTCTTTTCTCGCTCCTTACTAGGGGTGTCAACGAATTTAAAGCCATTAAAAACCATAATCTTTCCGTAGCCATCCTTGTCGCAGCCATTCTCGTGAGCATTACCCTGATTGCAAAAGACAGTATCGAGCTACTTATTAGCTCACTCGTACCTTATCCTGAAGTCACAAACTTTTTATAGACCGTTTGTAAGTTTATCTGAATCACTGCGACCTAGGCGATATGAAAAATTACATCGTTTATTTCGTGTTGCTGTGCTCATTTGCCATTCACGCACAAGAAACCAATACAACAAGGGGCTATGCGGCCGAAGGCTATGACGTAGTGGCCTATTTTGATGGTCAAGCCATGGAAGGTGAAAAAGAATTTACTGCCACCCATAAAGGTGTAAAATATCAATTTGCAAATGCTAAAAACTTACATACCTTCCAATCGAATCCAGAAGCGTTTGTGCCCCAATATGGCGGATTTTGCGCCTATGCAGTAGCAACAAGCGGAAAGAAAGTAGGGATTAACCCAAAGTCTTTTCAAATTAAAGATGGGAAACTATACCTTTTTTACGATTCTATTTTTGCAGACACTTTAGAGAAATGGAATGAAGAAGGACCTACCTTATTACAAACAAAAGCCGACGAAAACTGGGAGAAAATTGCGATGAAAAAGAATTAAACTTCATAATTGGTTGGTTAGTTTGAAAACCCCTTACAGCTATTACTACTGTCGGGGGTTTTCCTTTTTTTACAACCGATACGTCTTGGCTATTTACTAGGTAGTTTTTAAGATGAAGTAATTTTTCTTCCCTCGTTGTACTTCGACAAGCTCAGCAACCACTGTCCTGATCGCATTTATTAATTTGCAATCAATATAAAGTAGTTTCTTCTGCCGCGTTGTAGGAGGACGAAGGTATCGTTAATTAGGTCTTCGTTTGAAATCATATATCCTTCGGAAACTTTCTCTTTATTTACTGAAATTGAATTTTCTTTGAGTGCGCGTCTCGCTTCGCCATTACTTTTTAAAAATCTCCCTTTTTCAGCCAGTGCAGCTATAATGTCCAATCCGTTATCTAATTCTTCTTTGGCTATTTCAGTTTGGGGCACTCCTTCAAAAATGTCTAAAAAGGTTTGCTCATCAAGCGTTTTCAAATCTGATGATGTCGATTTCCCAAACAATATACTCGATGCTTTTACAGCATTTTCATATTGCTCGTTTCCATGCACCGTAATGGTTACTTCTTCAGCCAAACGCTTTTGCAACGCTCTAGTGTGTGGAGCTTCGGCGTGTTCTTTCACTAAAGATTCAATGGTCGGTTGATCTAAAAACGTAAAAATCTTGATATACTTTTCGGCGTCTTCATCGCTCGTATTCAACCAATATTGGTAAAACTTATAAGGAGAAGTACGCTTTGCATCTAACCAAACGTTACCACCTTCACTTTTTCCAAATTTGCTTCCGTCGCTTTTTGTGATGAGCGGACAAGTAAGTGCATATCCTTTTCCGCCACCGATACGCCGAATAAGTTCGGTCCCCGTAGTAATATTCCCCCATTGGTCGCTACCACCCATTTGCAGGGTACAATCTTCGTTTTGATAGAGATGCAGAAAATCGTATCCCTGTACCAATTGATAGGTAAATTCAGTAAAACTCATTCCGTCGGTACCATCGCCCGTAATACGGTTCTTTACAGAGTCTTTTGCCATCATGTAATTAATGGTAATGTGCTTCCCTACGTCGCGAATAAAACCGAGGAAAGAGAACTCCTTCATCCAATCGTAGTTATTTACCATTACCGCTTGGTTATGTTCTCCCGAAGAAAAATCTAAGAAGTGCGAGAGCTGTTTCCGAACACATTCTTGGTTGTGCCTAAGGGTAGCCTCATCAAGCAAATTTCGCTCGCTGCTTTTCCCTGAAGGATCGCCAATCATCCCGGTAGCACCACCAACTAAAGCCACAGGCTTATGTCCAGCACGCTGAAAAAATGCCAACAACATGATGGGTACTAAATTACCGATATGCAAACTATCTGCCGTCGGGTCGAAACCAACATACGCACTGCGCATCTGCTCTAACAAATGTTCTTCGGTTTCAGGCATTACGTCGTGTACCATGCCACGCCACTTCAGTTCTTCAACGAAATTTTTTAAGCTCATGTATTCGGTTTTGCGCAAAGATAGGCTGCTCTATGTAAACTGAAAAGCATCGCATAAAAAATAGTACATTCGTACTATGATTCTAGTCACAGGCGGAACAGGCTTAGTAGGTAGCCATTTACTCTACTTTTTGCTGAAGAAAGGCGAAAAGGTTCGGGCTATCCACAGAAAAAACAGCGATTTGCACATTGTTGAAAAAGTCTGCAATTATTATCAAGGAGACTATGCTTCAATGGCTACACAATTGGAGTGGTTTGAAGCCAATATCACCGACATCCCAATATTGACCGAAGCTTTTGAAGGTGTCACCCATGTCTACCATGCAGCGGCCTATGTAGATTTCAACCCAAAAAATTACCATAAGCTCAAAAAGGCAAATATTGAAGGGACTGCCAATGTGGTGAACCTGTGCCTTGAAAAAAAGGTTGAAAAATTATGCTATGTGAGCTCTATTGCTACCTTAGGAAATGCGATAGGAAACGAAGTGCTTACCGAAGAGACCTACTGGAATCCTGAAGCAAAGAACAGTGTATATGCCATCACAAAGTACGGTGCCGAGATGGAAGTTTGGCGCGGCACACAAGAAGGCCTACAAGCAGTAATTGTTAATCCAGGGGTGATTTTAGGAGAAGGTCTTTGGCACAAAGGCAGCGGAAGTATTGTAACCCGTGTCTCCAAAGGATTGAACTATTATACCAGCGGCGGAATTGGCTTGGTAGACGTGCGCGACGTAGTGAGGGCCATGCTATTACTTATGGAAAGTGACACTACCAACGAACGTTTTATACTGGTAGCAGCTAACGAAAGTTATCGTGATTTTTTAACCGCCTTGGCAACACATCTAGGCACCCAAGCACCCACCAAAAACATCGCAAGGTGGAAACTTTCAGTTTTTAGCGGCATCGATTGGTTTTTTTCAACGCTGTTTGGTACCAAAAGAATGTTGTTGCGCACACATGTAAATTCGTTGTATACCTTCGACACTTACGATGGAAGTAAAATTGAAGAAGTTCTGTCATTTAGCTATACACCCCTTTCGGAGACGTTATTGCGTTTGACAGAAAATTTCCGTAGCGATACTACTTAATTTTCTTCTTGTTCTGAAGTTACCGATTCGATAAGGCTTTTCGACCTTGCTTGTGCAGTGTCTATTTCGGCTTCCAAGTATTGTTTTTCAACCAACGAATCTTGTGCTGCTTTTCGCTCTGCATTTTCTTCAAGCTTGCGTTCGTTTTCGTTCTTCTTTAATACTTGTAAACGTTGCTGCACCTTCGAGATAATATCATTGTACGTATCGAGATCGGCAGTATAGTACGCATTGCTCTTAGCAAATTGCAGGCTGTCTACGTTGTATTTCGCAAACAAAAACGAATCGAGTTTAATGCCTTGCTCCCGAATGTGTTTATTATCGATGCTTCTGGCAGCATTCCCTAAATACACCTCGGTGAGTAATGAAACCATGGTTTCTTGAGAAATCAAATTTTCTGGTTTTTCTGGCCGCTCTACATGTTGGCAAGAAAAGAGTATCAAAATTACTGCTATGGAACAGAAATATTTCATTTTCTAGAAAAGGTTAATCGTTCGCCACGGCTTCTATTGGGGAACTTTCCATTCTCGTAAGCCAACACACCGTTTACAAAAGTGTGCGTGACCCGCGATCTAAAAGTAGTGCCTTCAAAAGGAGACCAACCACACTTATAATCAATGTTATCCTTGGTGACTGTCCATGGAGCATTTGGGTCTATGAGTACCAGATCGGCTTTATACCCTTTGCGTATGAATCCGCGATTTTCAACTTCAAATAAGATAGCAGGATTATGTGCTGTTTTTTGAACAATCTTCTCTACAGAAATACGTCCTTTGTGGTGCATCTCAAACAAAGCTTCCAACGCATGTTGTACCAATGGCCCACCAGAAGGAGCTTTGGTATAAACGTTTGCTTTTTCCTCTAGGGTATGCGGAGCATGATCTGTGGCAATTACATCAATACGGTCGTCGTTGAGCGCTTTCCAGAGTCCTTCTTTATCAGATTCGGACTTAACCGCTGGGTTCCATTTAATTTTGGTTCCTTTTTCGGCATAATCTGCATCGGTAAACCAAAGGTGGTGAATACATACTTCTGCCGTGATTTTCTTTTCCGACAATGGTTTTTTATTACTGAAAAGATGTGTTTCCCTTTCTGTAGAAAGATGGAACACATGCAAACGCGCCCCCGTTTTTTTGGCCAATTCTATAGCTTTGCTTGATGATAGATAACAAGCTTCGGCACTTCTAATTTCAGGATGCTTTGAGATTGGGATATCTTCTCCATACTGCGCCAACGCTTTTTCCATATTTTGCTTGATGGTATCTTCATCTTCGCAGTGTACTGAAATAAGCAATTTTGTTTTGCTGAAAATTTCTTCGATGGTTTTCGGATCGTCTACCAACATATTTCCAGTAGAGGAACCCAAGAAAAGTTTTAAGCCGGCGACATTTTTCGGATCTACTTTCAGAATTTCGGCTAAGTTATCGTTCGTGCCACCAAACATGAACGAGTAATTTGCCCACGCTGTATTTTTTGCGATGGTAAATTTGTCTTCCAAAAGCGGAATGGTAGTAGCTTGGGGTACCGTATTGGGCATTTCAATAAAAGAGGTGATTCCTCCCGCCACGGCTGCTCGCGATTCAGTTTCAATAGTTGCTTTATGGGTGAGACCCGGTTCTCTAAAATGAACCTGGTCATCAATCATTCCCGGGACAAGATAATGGCCATCTGCATCAATTATCTTGGTATCAGAAGTTTTCGCACTAATTGAATTTGAAACTTCGGCAATTACGTCATTCACAATAAGCACATCTCCTTGGGTGATGGTACCTTCGTTTACAATTTTTGCATTTTTAATTAAGATGGGGTGCATTAAATTTCATTAAAGTTATTACTACCAATAAGGCTCTTAAATTTCATTTTTAGGACACCAAATATAGCTTCAGAAATTATTCCCCCGCTCATCTTCGATTCTCCTTTGGTTCGGTCGGTAAAAATTACCGGAACCTCTACTATTTTGAATTTTGCCAAGTACGCCTTAAATTTCATTTCAATCTGAAAAGCATACCCAACAAACTGAATTTTCTCCAGATTTATTTTCCGCAGTACCGAATGGTGATAACAGACAAATCCTGCCGTGGTATCATAAATCTTCATTCGGGTCACAAACCGCACATATTTTGACGCCAACCAAGACAACAGCACGCGACTCATGGGCCAGTTAACTACATTTACGCCTTTTATATAACGCGAACCTATAGACATATGGTATCCATCTTTTGCACAGGCATTGTACAGCCTGATCAAGTCGTTTGGATTGTGCGAAAAATCGGCATCCATTTCAAAAATATATTCATAGTCACGTTCGAGCGCCCAGTTAAAACCATGTATGTAGGCGGTGCCGAGGCCCATTTTTCCAGCACGTTGTTCTATAAATAGGCGCTCCGGAAATTCTTGCATCAACGCTATCACCGCGGCTCCTGTACCGTCTGGCGAATTGTCATCTACGATTAATACATCGAATTCACGCTGCAATGCAAACACATTCCGAAGCAAACGTTCGATGTTTTCAATTTCGTTATAGGTAGGTATGACCACGAGGGCGTTGGACATGCAAATATTTTAAGGCAAATGTACTTTTTTTTGGTCACATCTTGTTGGTAAAAATCATAACATGAGCTGTAGAAATGAGCTAATTTCAACTAATTTTACACCATGGATTATGCGTTGCGCACGTTCGAAAACTTAAATTGGGTCACCTTGGTACTCGTTGGTTGTCTATTGTGCTATACGCTAGCCAAATATCTATACCCAAAACGATTTCAGGAATTTACCATGTTGCCGGTTACCAACAAGTATTTTTTGGTGCTTGGCAAAGGAGACGAGATCAAGCATCCATTCAATGTACTGTTGTTTATTCCTCAGGTGTTGGCCGTTTCGCTATTTATCTATTTATTTTTGAAAACCCAGCAATACGCTATAGAAAGCCCAATTTTGTTTTTTATACAAATCTGTTCTATTTACAGTGTTTTTGTGTTGTCTAAGTTTATGGTAGAAAAATTAATCGGTGCTATTTTTAACATTGAAAAAACCATTAATCGGTACCTCTATCAAAAGTTAAGCTACCGAAACTTATTAGCTATTGTTATTTTTTTAGCGAATTTGATCTTTTTTTACACCTATGAACCCACACCCACCATTTTATTAATTGTGCTCCTAGTAATAGCCGTTCTCAATGGCATCACGCTGTTTTACAGCTATAAAACCAATACCAAGTTAATTTTTCGTGAGTTGTTTTATTTTATTTTGTATCTTTGCGCACTTGAAATTTCACCCTATATAATTCTCTATAAAGCGTTTGTATAGAATTGAAATATTAAAAAAATTGCAGCTTATGAAAGTGAAAACTATTTTAGTTTCTCAGCCAGAACCAAAGGTTGAAAATTCTCCTTATTTCGATTTAATCGAAAAGCAAAAAGTTAAAATAGATTTCAGACCTTTTATTCACGTTGAAGGTGTTTCTGGAAAAGATGTTCGTTCGCAAAAAATAGATTTAGGTAACTTTACTGCTGTTATTTTAACGAGTAGAAATGCCGTAGACCACTATTTTAGAATTGCTGAAGAAATGCGCTTTAAAGTGCCAGATACCATGAAATATTTCTGCCAAAGCGAGGCGGTTGCTTACTATTTGCAAAAATATGTGGTGTATCGCAAGCGAAAGATTTATGTAGGTAAAAGAACCTTCACGGAACTTTCGCCACTGATCAAAAAATATAAAACTGAAAAATTCTTACTTCCTTCTTCAGACAAATTGAAACCTGAAGTTCCAAGTGTACTGAACGACCTAAAAGTAAACTGGAAGCAAGCTACCTTTTATAAAACGGTGGTAAGTGACTTATCTGACCTTAAGAATGTATTTTACGATATCTTAGTGTTTTTCAGCCCGAGCGGTATTGTCTCCCTCCTCGAGAATTTCCCAGATTTTAAGCAAAATGACACCCGTATCGCTGTGTTTGGCAATACTACGGTAAAAGCTGCTGCAGATAATGGGCTTCGTGTAGACATACAAGCACCAACCCCAGAGACGCCGTCTATGACCATGGCGTTAGAAAAATATATTAAGGAAGTGAACAAAGGCAAATAGCCCTGACTGTACCTAACAAAAAAAGCTCCCAAGCATAAACTTGGGAGCTTTTTATATTTTAGGCCTATTCAATTAGCCACCAATGGGGGCACCACCTAAAATTTCATCGTTGGCAAATGCTTCAAACTTTTTAAAGTTTTCCTTAAACGAAGCCGCCAACTCTTTTGCTTGAATGTCATACGCTTTTGCGTTGCTCCATGTTTCTTTAGGGTTCAGCACTTCGCTTGGCACATTAGGGCAGGTTTGCGGTACATCTAATCCGAAGATAGGATGCTTCACATAGTTTACATCGTCTAATTGTCCGTCTAGCGCAGCCGTAATCATTGCTCTGGTATATTTTAACTTCATGCGGCTTCCCACTCCGTAGGGTCCGCCGGTCCAACCCGTGTTTACCAACCATACATTTACGCCAGCCGCTTTCATCTTAGCGCTTAACATTTCAGCATACTTGGTAGGATGCAATGGCATAAAAGGAGCTCCAAAACACGCAGAGAAATTAGGGGTAGGCTCGTTGATACCCTCTTCAGTACCTGCAACCTTAGCTGTATAACCACTAATAAAATGGTATGCCGCCTGTCCTGGTGTCAATTTTGAAATCGGAGGCAACACCCCAAAAGCATCGGCTGTTAAGAAGAAGATGTTTTTTGGGTTTTCTCCAATAGATGGCTCCTGAATATTATCGATGTGATAAATCGGGTAACTCACCCTTGTATTTTGGGTAATAGAAGTATCTTCAAAGTCTACTTTTCCATTGTCGTCCATCACTACATTTTCCAGAATGGCCCCTGGTTTAATAGCATGGTAGATATCTGGCTCGTTTTCTTCGGAAAGGTTAATCACTTTTGCATAGCAACCTCCTTCAAAGTTGAATACGGTGTTTTCTGCTGTCCAACCGTGTTCGTCGTCACCAATAAGTTTTCGAGAAGGATCTGCAGACAAGGTCGTTTTCCCTGTACCTGACAATCCGAAGAAAATAGCTGTTTCACCATTATCTCCAACATTCGCAGAACAGTGCATGGGCATAGTGTTCTTGTCTACTGGTAATATAAAATTAAGCGCAGAGAAAATCCCTTTCTTAATTTCACCTGTATATCCTGTACCGCCGATTAAGGCAATTTTTTTTGTGAAGTTCAAGATGGCAAAGTTATGCTGGCGGGTTCCGTCAACTTTTGGATCTGCCATAAATCCTGGTGCGTTAATAATGAGCCACTCTGGGTCAAAATTTTCCAATTCGGCTTCGGTAGGCCGTAAAAACATGTTGTGCGCAAATAAATTGCTCCAAGGGTATTCATTTACCACGCGAATGTTCAATCGGTACTTATCATCTGCACACGCATAGCTATCGCGTACATAGATTTCTTTTTCAGAAAGATAGTCGGTCACCTTATCATAAAGGGCATCGAACATATCGGTAGGAAACGGAATATTGATATTCCCCCACCATACTTGTTCGCGGGTAACATCGTCTTTAACAATAAATCTATCTTTTGGAGATCGGCCCGTAAATTCACCTGTATTAACAGCAAGGGCTCCGCTTTCGGCTTCGGTTCCCATTCCCTTTCGTATCGTTTCATTATGTAAGGCGGAAGAAGTTAATTGGTAATGTACATGGGCATTCTTGATTCCGTAGTTTTCTAACGAAATCCTTTTCGTAGTTTGGTTTTTATCGACCATTACTTGTTTTAATTGTTGTGACCACAAAAATAAGAAATATACAACACAATGCTTCTTTAAAAAAAGGTAATTATCCCCTTTTAAATGTTAATAACCCGTATGCTAAGCGTATCCAACCTAGAATAAAGAGGAGTCCGCCTATTGGCGTTATTGGACCCAAGAAAGAGACAGAAAATGGCAGCTGCTCTTTTAGTGCAAGTAGATAGATAGAACCCGAAAAGAAGAGCATTCCGAAGCAAAAAAAACGCAACACCCATTTTTTGGTTGTCAATGGCACTTGTGCCGACAAACCGATAACCAACAAAGCAATAACGTGATACATCTGATAGCGTACGCCTGTTTCAAAAGTAGTTAAACTTTCAGCACTTACTATCGATTTTAATCCGTGGGCACCAAAGGCACCTAACGCAATGGTGGTAGCTGCCAAAACTGCCGCGATTACTACAATATTTTTGCTCGATTTATCCATAAATTTGTGCTACAATCCTTAAATTCGCTTGCTATAATCTTATCTCACAAAGATACTCAAAACACCTTAGATGCGTAACATTTTAATAATTGGAGCAGGACGTTCTGCGACAAGTTTGATCAAATATTTACTCGACAAATCTGATAGCGAAGCGCTATTTTTAACTATTGGCGACCTGAATATCCAGAATGCACAGAAATTTACGAGTGGCCACCCGAACGGTCGCGGAATTTTATTAGACGTTTTCAATGCCAATCAGCGACGTGAAGCGGTTGAAAATGCCGATATCGTGATTTCTATGCTTCCGGCTAGATACCATATGGAAGTTGCCAAAGACTGTCTTGAGTTTGGAAAAAACTTAGTGACAGCATCGTACATCAGTAATGAAATGCAGCTGTTAGACCCGAAGGTAAAGGCGAAAGGGTTGGTGTTTATGAATGAGATTGGCCTAGACCCAGGAATAGACCATATGAGCGCTATGCAGGTAATTGACCGAATCAGGGACAAAGGCGGTAAGATGCTTTTGTTTGAAAGTTTTACAGGTGGTTTGGTTGCTCCTGAAAGTGACGACAATCTCTGGCATTACAAGTTTACATGGAACCCAAGAAATGTAGTACTTGCCGGACAAGGAGGCGCTGCCGAATTCATCCAAGAAGGAACTTATAAATACATTCCCTATCACCGTCTCTTTAGAAGAACCGAATTTTTAGACATTGAAGGCCATGGCCGATTTGAAGGATATGCTAATAGAAATTCATTGAAATACCGAAGTGTGTACGGGCTCGAAGATGTGCTTACACTTTACCGCGGAACCATAAGACGTGTCGGTTTCAGCAAAGCGTGGAATATGTTTGTGCAATTGGGCATGACAGACGACGGTTACACCATTCCAGATTCTGAAAATTTGAGCTACCGTGACTTCGTAAACCTATTTCTCCCCTATTCGCCAACAGATTCCGTAGAACTAAAATTACGCCATAGCTTAAAGATAGACCAAGACGATTTAATGTGGGGCAAGTTGTTGGAACTTGACATTTTCAACACAGAAAAAAAGATAGGCATTAAAGATGCGACGCCTGCCAAAGCACTTCAACGTATATTGGAAGACAAATGGACCTTGCAGCCTGAGGATAAAGATATGATTGTGATGTACCATAAGTTTGGATACGAATTAAAAGGTAACAAACACCAAATAGACAGTAGTATGGTGATTAAAGGAGACGATCAGAGCTATACTGCCATGGCAAAAACCGTAGGACTGCCCGTTGCGATTGCCACTCTTAAAATATTGAACGGTGAAATCACCAATCCAGGGGTGCAACTCCCCATCAAAAAAGAGGTGTACGAACCTATCCTAAAGGAACTAGAAGATTACGGAATTAACTTTGTTGAAAAGGAAGTGCCCTATCTAGGATACAATCCTGATAATGTTATAGGTTAATACCGCCGAACAACCACTAGCACTGATGTGTCATACAAATGGCACAAGAATGACGTAACCTATTTAAGATAATTTATAGGTTGACTACTAGATTTGCCATGCAGAATTTAAAACGACAAATGATTGCTGAAAAAGTCAAAAATGGACGCATGGTCATGGGCTACTCACAACAAGAGCTAGCCAATGCTACCAACATAAGCCTTCGATCTATTCAACGTATCGAGAAAGCACAAGTTTCACCACGACCACACACCTTAAAGGTATTGAGCGAAGAATTAGATTTTTCCCTCGATTTCCTGAATGAAGCATCTGATGAAAAAGGTTCCGTAAAAAAATATAATATGCTCTACGCGGGAGGCATTGTTGTGGTGCTTTTATTAGCCTGGGCATATATCGCACAGTCCAGCGCCTTTCCTGAGACCACCTTCGAACTGTTGGTGTTAAGTGCTATCACTGTAGGTCTCATCAGTTTTTTTCTGCACAAAATTTTTTCATAACCTTTAAATAGAAAACATGATCGGTATTGTTGTCATCCTTGTGGTGTCATGGTTGCTTTTACGCTATATTTCTTCGGAAAATTTAAAAGCACTGGGGCCTTTTCCTATCTCGAAACGCTTTCTACAGCTTGGTGCTGGCGTTCTATTTGCGATCGTACTGAATAGTCTTATTATCTTTACTGAAGCAGCCATCAGAAATGCTTCTTGGGAACTTCAATCGGTGTCATGGCTCGAAATCTCAAAGGCGCTCTTTTATCATGTTAAATCTGTCCTGACTGAAGATTTACTCTTCCGAGGTGCGTTGCTGTATCTTCTAATGACTAAATTAAAACCTTGGATCGGAATGTTGGTGTCTGCTATTGCTTTTGGTATCTATCATTGGTTTTCCTACGGAATTCTAGATTCTAGCATGATTGTGCTCATCTATGTCTTTTTTACTACCGGTTTCATGGGATGGGTTTGGGCCGATGCTTATCGCCGAACTAAATCGATGGCCCTAGGCTTTGGATTGCATATAGGATGGAATATAACCACCGCCGCCTTTTTAATTGCACAACCCTACGGAGAACTTCTCTTAATCGCTTCAGAAGGCAACACCTTTTCTGAATCCACAGAAACCTTGATGGTTATTGTAAAAGGTCTACTTCCCCCAGTTCTCATGCTCTTGTATATCCGGAAATACCATAAAAAAACCGAAACGACTCAGTAGCCATTTCGGTTAAAATTATATGTTCAACGTGCTTATCGTCTCCCTAAAAAGATGGAGATAAAGTAAAGTAATGTAGCCAACGAACCAAGCGCAGCTACCAAATACGTTCTGGCCGCCCATTTTAAGGCGTCTTTTGATCCCGCATATTCTTCTTGCGTGACCATATTGTTATTCTGCAACCAGGCAAGTGCTCTTTTACTCGCATCATACTCTACCGGCAACGTGATAAACGAAAAAACTGTTGTCATCGCGAACAACCCAATTCCGATTAGAAACACCCAATTACCAATGGCCATACCAGTTGCGGTTAAAATAATTCCGGCCATGATCACAAAATTCGAAAGTTTACTGGAAACTCCTACGGCAGGTACAATTGCTGATCGCATCTGCAACCAATTGTAGGCGGTAGCGTGTTGTACCGCATGCCCTACTTCGTGTGCCGCCACAGCCGCAGCCGCAGCATTTCGTTGCATGTAAACGGGCTCACTGAGGTTGACTGTTTTTTTCTGCGGATTGTAATGATCGGTGAGTTGACCCCCTACCGAAATCACCTCAACATCGGTAATACCGTGGTCTTCCAACATTTTTTCGGCAATTTCCTTTCCACTCAATCCATTTCTTAAATGGACTTGTGAGTATTTTTTGAATTTACTTTTCAGCTTGTTGCTAACGTACATACTTACTAAAAAGATGACACCAGCTAATATATAATATCCAAACATATTCTATTTCTTGTTTTTGAAATGCACTGCATCTCTGATTTTTCTTTTTTTAAAACGAACGTCTCCATTCGTTTGCATGATAAAGATAGCAAATACTGTGCTGCACTAGCTCTAGCTGACAAATTTTGAAGAAAAATTAACAGGTGGGCCAGTAATAACAATTTTCTAGCGTCTTAACCCACAATGTTCACAATCTTTCCCGGTACGATAATCACCTTTTTAGGAGTACGTCCCTCTAAGTAAAACTGTGTCTTTTCGTGTGCCATTACGGCAGATTCAATTTCATCTTTGCCCATATCAAGTGGCAATTCCATGGTAAAGCGCATTTTTCCGTTAAACGAAATCGGATAGTTTTTAGAACTCTCTACCAAATATTTTTCTTCTAACTTCGGAAAAGCGGCATACGCAATACTTTCGTCATGTCCCAATTTACTCCACAATTCCTCTGCAATATGTGGCGCATACGGAGAGATAAGAATCGCCAAAGGGGCTAACACCTGTTTTGAATCGCACTTCTGCGCGGTCAGTTCGTTCACAGCAATCATAAAAATAGAAACCGACGTATTAAAACTGAAATTTTCAATATCATCAATCACTTTCTTGATGGTTTTGTGCAAGGTTTTCATGCTGTCTTTAGAAGCTTCCGCATCGGTCACCTTAAAATCGCCATCGGCTCCGCCATGGTATAATTTCCAAAGTTTCTTTAAGAAGCTATGTACTCCTGTAATTCCAGCCGTATTCCAGGGTTTTGCCTGTTCTAACGGCCCTAAGAACATTTCATACATACGCAAAGTATCAGCACCGTATTGGGCGCAGATATCGTCTGGGTTGACAACGTTGTACTTCGATTTCGACATTTTTTCGACTTCGCGGGAAACTTTAAAAACTGCCCCCTCTGCCCGTTGGGCATCTCCCCCGGAAGGGGAGAAAACAGTCCCATTTTCTAAAATAAATACAGCATCTTTAAATTCTTCACGCCAATTTATAAAGGCTTCGATGTCTAGTTCGTTTGAAGTGTTTACAAAATCAACCAAAATATGAGTAGAATTCAAAGGCATAATTAAAGTTAAATCTCCTTCTTCAATTCGTTCTAACATATCGCCAGGCAAATCTTTTTCAACAACAGCCTCCAGTTTCTGCTTGTTTCCGTGTAATGCATCTTCATAAATATCTTTGCCAATAAATATTATTTTCTTGTCGATTAATATTTCATCTTTATTCAAAACAGAATAAAATGTATAATATCCGAAAGCACTCTCTCCCAAGATCATGCCTTGGTTGATCAGTTTTTTTACGGGTTCATCTACCAACAAATGGCCCAAATCGTATAGTGCTTTTACCCAAAAACGGCTGTACAACAAATGCCCTGTGGCATGTTCGCTTCCACCCAAATACAAATCGACATTCTCCCAATATTCCATCGCCTCTTTGCTCGCAAGGGCATCGGGATTGCCAGCATCCATATATCGGAACATATAGCAACTGCTCCCCGCCCAACCCGGCATGGTGTTTAGTTCTAGGGGGTAGACACCTTTGTTAGATCCTTCGACTGCGCTCAGAGTGACATTCTCATTACTTACAACTTTGTTCGTTTTGGTGTCCCACGCCCAATTTTCGGCACGTCCCAAAGGGGGTTGTCCGTCTTCGGTGGGCAGATATTCATCAACTTCTGGCAATACCAGAGGCAAGTATTTCGCATCAATCATTTGCGGGAGTCCGTTTTTATAATACACCGGAAAAGGTTCTCCCCAATAACGTTGGCGGCTAAAAACAGCATCCCGAAGGCGGTAATTTATTTTTCCAGTTCCTGCGCCAATTTCTTCCAGTTTATAAATGGCTGTTTTGGTCGCTTTCTTATAATTCAATCCGTTCAGGAAGTCACTATTCGTAATCACCGTATTTTCTTTGTCTGCAAAGGCTTCTTCGGAAATATCAACTCCATCAAAAATATTTGGGATGTCGATATTGAAATGCTTGGCAAAATCGTAATCGCGTTGATCGCCACACGGTACTGCCATCACGGCTCCCGTTCCGTAGCCAGCAAGCACATAATCCCCAATCCAAATCGGGATGGGTTCTTTCGTAAACGGATGCTCAGCATACGCTCCGGTAAACACACCGCTTATTGTTTTTACATCGGCCATACGTTCGCGTTCGCTACGTTTTGCAGTCGCTTCAACGTAGGCTTCAATAGCTTGCTTTTGTTCGGGCGTGGTGATTTTTGACACTAATTCATGCTCCGGAGCCAAGGTCATAAAACTCACGCCGAAAATGGTATCAGGACGGGTAGTGAAGACGTCGATAGAATGAGACCCTTCGACTGCGCTCAGGGTGACATCTGGCTTTACCTTAAAAGTAACTGTAGCCCCTTCTGATCGCCCAATCCAATTGGTTTGGGAGTCTTTAAGCGGTTGTGGCCAATCGATTGTATCAAGACCGTCTAACAAGCGTTGGGCATAGGCGGTAATACGCATGCTCCATTGCTTCATTTTTTTTCGAATCACTGGATACCCTCCTCTTTCAGAAACACCATTCACCACTTCATCATTTGCCAAAACGGTTCCTAATTCTGGACACCAATTTACTTCAGTTTCGGCTAAATAGGTCAATCTGTACTGCAGTAGAATTTCCTGTTGCTTTTCCGAAGAAAAACCGTTCCAATCAGACGCGCTAAAAGAAGTAGCCGTATCGTCACAAGCAGCGTACACGTTTTCGTTCCCTTCCGAAGCAAACAAATCGATTAACCCAGCAATTGGCCTCGCCTTATCGGCATTATAATCGTACCAACTATTGAACAACTGTATAAAAATCCATTGCGTCCATTTGTAGTATTCCGGATTTGAGGTGCGTACCTCACGGCTCCAATCGAAACTAAATCCAATCTGGTCCATTTGCTTGCGATAGCCTTCAATTTTATTTCCCTGCTTATCAAAGCCTCCTTCAATATTCACCTTGGTAGTCTGCGCAGGATGCTGTCCGGTCTGTATCGCGTACTGCTCGGCGGGTAAACCAAAACTATCATACCCCATGGGGTGCAACACATTAAAGCCTTGGTGGCGCTTGTACCTGGCATACACATCGCTCGCTATATATCCCAACGGATGCCCAACGTGCAGACCGGCCCCTGACGGATACGGAAACATATCCAGCACATAATATTTTGGCTTGTCACTTTTGTTTACAGCTTTAAAAGTTTGGTTCTCGGCCCAATATTTTTGCCATTTGGCTTCAATTTCGTTGAAATGATAGTTGCGCATCGCTTGTTTTTCAGTAAAAATAAAGCACAAATTTACAGCTATTGTACGAAAGAGGAAAGGTAGAACGTTAGTAAAATACACCGAAGGATTGTGCTTGCAGCAGGTATTTTCAGAACCAAAAATCTTGTTGCGCACTATACTTCAGCTATAGATTGTTTTGTACATTTACATTCATAATTTGAACTTATAATCAACCTCATTGCCAATGGCATCTTCTTTTGAAAAATACCAAAAACGCCGCTTGATATCGTCTTACTTTTCGGTGGTAATAAGTATCTCTCTAGTTTTGTTCTTACTGGGATTGCTAGGCTTGTTGGTATTGAACACTAAAAAGGTAGCCGACCATTTTAAAGAACAGATTGCACTAACGGTGTATTTAAAAGACAGCGCCAAAGAAGTTGAAATCACCCAATTAAAGCAAAGTCTAGCGCTGGCAGAATATACCAAAACAGCCACTTTTGTATCGAAAGAACAAGCTGCAGAAGAGCACGCGGCAACCATTGGAGAAAATTTTATGGATTTCCTAGGGTATAATCCGTTGCAGAATAGTATCGATGTGTATATGCTGGCAGATTATGTGTCGCCCACCAAATTAGAAGAAATCACCGCCGAGATTATGACCAAAGACTTTGTAGACGAAGTGGTGTATGACAAACCGCTGATTGCCCTCTTAAACGATAACGTGAAAAAGGTAAGCCTATGGGTACTCATTATTAGCGGTGTATTTTTATTTATAGCAGTATTACTTATTAATAGTTCCATACGCTTGTCGGTGTATGCCAAGCGTTTTACTATCAAGACCATGCAAATGGTTGGCGCAACCAAACGCTTTATTCGGCGTCCTTTTGTATGGAAAAGTGTGCGATTGGGCATGATAGGAGCCGTTTTGGCGTTAATAGGGATGGGTATTGTATTGTACTACCTCAACCTAAGTTTCCCAGAACTGCAGCTATTAGAAGACAAAATATTACTGATTGCGCTTTTTGTGGGTGTGTTCTTAATAGGAATTTTTATTACCTGGCTCAGTACTTTTTTCGCAACCCAGCGCTTTTTAAACTTGCGCACCGACGAATTATATTATTGAAAACTTAATTGTAAAAACTATCGATATGAAATCTATAAAATATATCTTGATTGTTTTACTCGCGGTTGTATTCCAGAGCTGCCTCATTACCAATCCGAGTGAAGAAAAATCGAATATCGTAGAAATGAAGGTGACCAAGATTAGTGAAGGGGGCGTAAAAGACTTGGTATTTCACAATGCGGAAGGCGATTTTTATTATATCAATCGCGGACTCGAAAACGGATTCACCTTAGAAAATGCAAGGGAGGCCGTTCTAAATAAAAATGTTAAATTGCACCTCAGTGAAAGTTGGATCGGAACAGAGAGCAGACACATATCACAACTCGAAGTAGACGGGCACATACTGTACACTGAATTTGATGGAGAACTCAAGGTTCAACTGAACCAATAATAAATACTATTTTGGGAGAACAAAAAAGAAAAGAAGAAGCAGCGGTACGACGGGCCACTTTCGTATTTGAAAAGAAAAATTATACCTTCATGCTCATTGGTGTCGCCTTTATTGTTTTAGGCTTTATTTTAATGACCGGCGGAGGAAGTGACGACCCGAATGTGTTTAATCCTGAAATCTACAGTTGGAGACGTATTCGCTTGGCACCCGCCCTTATCTTAATTGGTTTTGGTATTGAAGTCTACGCTATTTTATTGAACCCCCACAAGACAAAATAATTCATGGAAACTTGGGAGGCCATCGTTCTTGGCATCATTCAAGGGTTAACCGAATTTCTACCTGTTTCATCCAGCGGGCACCTAGAGTTAGGGAAAGCCATTCTGGGAGACAATTCTGTTCCCGAAGAAAGTCTTTTATTTACAGTAGTACTTCACTTTGCCACGGCCTTGAGCACTATTGTGGTTTTCAGAAAAGATATTATTGAAATCGTTTTGGGTTTGCTGAAATTTAAGTGGAATGAAGAAACTAAGTTTGTTTCTAAAATTGTTATTTCCATGCTCCCTGCAGCCCTTATCGGAATTCTGTTCGAAGAACAACTAGAGTCGTTTTTTGGTGGAAGTATAGCCTTTGTAGGAGCTATGCTCATCGTTACAGCCATCTTACTTTGGCTGGCAGATCGCGCCAAAAACACTGGGAAAAAAGTGTCTTTTGGCAATGCATTTATTATTGGCGTGTCACAGGCCATTGCCATGCTTCCCGGTATTTCCCGAAGCGGCGCAACCATTTCAACATCGGTACTACTGGGTAACGACAAAAGCAAAGCAGCACGTTTCTCTTTTTTAATGGTGGTGCCACTAATCTTCGGTAAAATTGCCAAAGACATCATGAGTGGTGATTTATCTGCTGAAAGTACCAACCTCACTACTTTAGGTATCGGATTTGCAGCAGCGTTTGTCGCCGGACTTTTTGCTTGTACATGGATGATTGCCTTGGTAAAGAAGAGCAAGTTGCGATGGTTCGCCATCTATTGTGTACTTGTAGGAATCACTGCCATCGTAGTAAGCACCCTTTAATATGACCGAAGAAGATTACAAAAACGGACACGTCATTTTAATCGACAAACCCTTGGAATGGACTTCCTTTCAGGTGGTGAACAAAGTGCGTTGGCTCATCAAAAAAGAATTTAACCTTAAAAAAATAAAAGTGGGGCATGCCGGCACGTTGGATCCGCTTGCAACCGGATTGCTCATTCTGTGTACAGGAAAGTTCACAAAAAAGATTGAAACCTACCAAGCGCAGCACAAAGAATATACGGGAATAATCACCCTGGGGGCTACCACCCCTAGTTACGATCTTGAAACTGAGATAGACGAAACTTTTGATATTTCAGCTATTTCCGAAGAAAAAATTCATGAAGCTACCCAACAATTTGTAGGCGACATACAGCAACAACCTCCTGTATTTTCTGCATTGAAAAAGGAAGGCAAACGACTCTACGAATTTGCGAGAGCAGGCGAAAAAGTAGACATCCCTACGCGATCTGTACATATCTCAACCTTCGAAATTACCAATATCGACTTGCCCAATGTTTCCTTCCGAGTAGCCTGTAGTAAAGGCACGTATATTCGGTCTTTAGCGCATGACTTCGGAAAAGCGTTACAAAACGGAGCCCATTTAAGTGCCTTGAGACGTACCAAAATTGGTGATTTTTCTGTCGAAAAAGCCTTTTCTATTGAAGAGTTTGAATCACAGTTTAAAAGCCCCACCTCTTAATAACGCGTTAATCTTCAAGGAGTTTTCAATTATATTTCAGTTATTGTACTCGTGAATTTCAATTATTCATATCGCGCATTTTTAATCACCTGCTTGCTGTTTGCCATCTTCTTTTTAGCATTATACAGTTGGAAATTGGGCAAAGGCCAAGAGCCTTTCGACCCTAAATATGATATTGAATATACCGAGACAGACCCTATTTTAGAAGAAGAACAAGAAGAATTGGCACTTTCAAATCTTGAAAAAACAGCCATTGAAACAAATCGAGCATATAATGAAGCCGAAAAGTTCTTGAACAAAGGAACTGATACCGAAACAGAAGATTTTGAACAAAAGCTTGCCGAAATGGACGCGGCCATCACCGAAGGACTCACCAACAACTCAGATGCAACCATAAAAGCTGCAAAAGACAAAATGAAGAAAACCTTCGAGACTACGCTGAGTAAAGAGGACGGAAAAGTTTCACGTTCAAAAGGTGCCAACCGTAGAACAACTATTAGTTATAGCTTAAAAGACCGTTCAGCGTTGGCACTCCCCAATCCAGTCTATACCTGTGACGCAGGAGGGAAAATTGTGATTTCAATAGAAGTTAATGCGCTGGGTAAAATTGTGAAAGCCACCTACAACAAATCACTTTCTTCTACCACCAACGGTTGCTTAATAGACAGCGCATTGGCCTATGCCAACCAAGCGCGATTTACCACGCAAAGTAATAAAGAGCTCCAGTTAGGTACGATAAGTTACAATTTCCCAGGCCAAGATTGAGAAAGCAGCGATGCTAAGTCTTCAAAGATATTCTGTCCTTTATCCTTCGTATACCAAACCTGCAATTCCTTTTTAAATTCTGGGGTAAGGACCTGGTGTTTCATTTTAAAATTTTCAACCATTTTGGTAGCATTAGAAGGTCGAGGACCCCAATCTGCCACGACTTTTTCCTGTTCTTTATCGTAAACGATGAGTTTAGGGATAGACCTTGAACCATTGGTCAGAAATGCGTCCATCAATGTTGGATGCTCATCCCGTAAGACGATAAATAGCTCGATATTTTTTGCAAGCGCAACAACTTTAGCTATGGCAGGAAGGCTCTGGGCGGCATCTCCACACCAGCTTTCAGTAATAACAATCCATTGTTGTTTTTTAGTGGTGCTTGAAAATTGTGTTGCCACAGTTTCTGGTATCCGTAGTGTTTTATCCAAACGGCGCATACGTGCGTTATTGAGCTGGGTATATTCGCTCAAAGCTTCTGTCTGAATTGGTCCCGTAGTTGTCTCATTGGCCGCGTGTTCGCTTACCAAATTTCTGTAGTCTGTGTAACTGATAGCGCTCGGCAATGCAAGCTGTACTAATGCTTCTTTTGTTTTTTCTGAAATCTCCATGACAACTATGACGAAAATAAATTAAAAATCTTACTACCTTTCCTACGCTACAAAAACAAAATTATGAAAAAACAGCGGTGTTGGTGGTGTGGTGAAGACCCTTTATACGTAATATATCATGATGAAGAATGGGGGGTTCCTGTGAGGGATGATGACAAATTGTTCGAATTTCTAACACTTGAAACCTTTCAAGCGGGATTAAGTTGGATTACCATACTTCGGAAACGTGAAAATTTCAGAAAGGCGTTCGATGAATTTAACTACCAAAAAATTGCTACCTATTCCGAAGCGAAAATTGAGCAACTTTTGCAAGATCCAGGAATTATTAGAAACAAACTGAAAGTACGAGCAACGGTTTCCAACGCCAAGGCATACCTTGAAGTTCAAAAGGAATTTGGGAGTTTTAGCAACTATATTTGGAGTTTTACAGAAGGCGTACCGATCCAAAATTCATTTAAAAGCAAGGAAGAAGTTCCAGCAAACACTCCGCTAAGCGATAGAATTAGTGCCGACTTAAAGAAACGTGGGTTCAAATTTGTAGGTAGTACCGTTGTGTATGCGCATATGCAAGCAACCGGAATGGTAAACGACCATCTTACAGGCTGCTTTCGGCATTCAGAAGTAAAAAAAATTAAGTAAAGCTAGTATAGCCAATAAACTAGTGAAACAGAACTATGTGATATGGATTAGTTAGAACCAGCGGTTACTGCCAAATATTTATTGTTTTTAGTAGATACTTTCAACGCGCGTAGGGTTTGTTTGTAGCGATGGCGCACCGTTTTATCTTTAGGTTCTTCCATTTCAAACCACTTCTCGAACCATTTTTTTGCTTCGGCATAATTACTTCGGAAATATTGCGCTGTTGCCAGTTCTTGATAGATTTCTAAGGTAGGATATCCTTCCTTTACTACCTGTTCGTAGACTTTTACCAAGTCTACATCGGTGTTGACATCTGTCTTTTTAGTTTGGGATACAGCCGAAACACTCGCAAACAAGAATAATAAGGTACATGCAAAACGGGAAAGATTTCTCATAAGTTTGGGACTTTAGAAATAACTACTGCAATATGGTAATTATCTGATTAAAAACCAAATAAACACTTCAAACAGACTATTTCTTTAACGTTAACGAGAAAAAAGCTATAAAAACAAATGCTCTTAACTCAATACCAAAATTTTAATTCTTAAGCACCTTTTTAACGGAAACACCTTGCTGTGTAGCCAGTGTTACGAAAAGTGTTCCGGTCCAATTCGATTGCAGCGGTACTGATAACGTACCACCTTCAGTATTCATAGTGCCAGCATAGAGTTGTTGCCCCAATACATTCGAAACCGTCACAGTAACTTCAGCTACTTCTTGCTGAAATCGAAATGAAACAACATCTGTAGCTGGGTTTGGAAATGGCCCTAAGACCGCACCGATTGAATTTTCATTCACATTGAGCACATTGCCCAAATTGATTGTCCAATAACCCTGAGGTGCCACGATAGGTCGCACGGCTTGTTTACCAGAAGTTGCTTCTGCGGCAATATAATATTGTATATTCTCTTCGGTATTTGGAATTGTAATATCGGTAGCCCACATATCATTTCCTGCATCACTTAGAGAAGTTTCTGTCCAAGAAGACGCACTCTCTTCCTTCCAATAAACCGATGCACTTGCAATGCCAGAATTATGTTTTACCTGTGCTTCAATTGTTACCGTTTCATTCGCTTCGGCTTCTTTAATTTTTTGGTGTACAATCCACAGGGGATCTGCCACCCCAATGGTATGGGTAATACAGTGAATGGCACCTAACTGGGAGATAAGATTCTCTCCAGAATTATCTACATCTATTCCCACTATATTATAACCGGGCAACATTTCTTCCCATTGTTGAAGGGCGGGAACATCAACTTCTGCCCGATATGTTGGCACCAACACAGTTTTATTTATAAACACTGCATTTGTGTACGTTCTATAATGGCCGCCAGTGTCTGGATAATTACCACCTGTACTAGGAGGCGCATCAATCCATTCTACATTGTAAGGAGTCCCAAAAGCTGAATTAAAATTACTCAGCACGTAGTCGATATTCGCTTCAATTTGGGGTCCGTCGGCCACACCCTCAGGATATTTACTCACCAAGAGGGTTTCTTCATCCAATAATTTCATATGCATATCGATATGGTTGATCACATCGTACGGCAACGCGGTCATTTTTATGTACGTATTAATCCCCATATACTCATTCATAATTTGGTCAATCTGCGCTTCTGTCTTAGCACTTACACCATAGGGATTGCCCGGCTCGTTTTCTTCTAAAATCAACTCTGAAGCAAAGGCATTACCCAATCCGTCGCTCATAAAGTTTCCACCTGTATTTACGAGGTCATTGGTTCCAGAATCTGTGACATAAATCGGCACTCCGGTCGTACTGGCATGTGCCAAGGGCATCACATCATCGTCAGGCCGAGGTCTGTTATAGATCCAGTCTACCAGCGCACGTTCGCCCACATCATCACTATACACCGTATTTCCAGCATAATCGCGAATCCAGATACTATTCCAATCTTCATCTAAAAAAGTGATGTTTGTAAGATCTACCCCATTAGAGCTAAGATAATTTGAAACAGATGTCTCATTTTGTGTGGTAATGATCACTTTGCACTCTTCAACAGATGCAGCCACAATCTGTCTTAAAATATTTGGAAAATTAGGTTGCCAAGTCACCACCAGATACTCTACTTCTTCCCATTCGGCCATCGTTCTTACAGGGCCTGTAGGCGGCGGAGTTCGGTTTGCGTTACCAAAAGTGTAAGTTTCTAGTGCTTGTTTTTCACTTTCAGTAAGGTATTTTGGCAAAGAGGGTTCTTGTGCTGATACCAAAGTTGTTGCAAAAACAACCATCAATAAAATTATAGGAATCAATCGTTTCATAAGATGTGGCTTAAATTGGTATGCGAAGATACGGAAATAATCTTTTTTTTAAGATGCTGTTTATGATGCATTTAGCCATTTTATAAACAGAATACGATCTACTTCTTTAGCACCAAAACGTGCCAAATGCTCGGTATACACTTGGCAATCTATAAATCGGTAGTTTTTGCTAGCCAAATTAGCCGCCAGCGCAGCAAAGCCAACTTTTGAAGCGTTGCTTTTTAGACTGAACATACTCTCGCCACAAAATACTTTTTTATCTGGCAAATCTACTCCGTAGCCACCTCCCACAAGTGAGTTGTCTTGCCAAACTTCAAACGATATGGCATGGCCCAGCTGATGTAGTTTCTGGTATGCTTCCATCATATCACTAGTAATCCATGTACCTGCTTGTCCGTCGCGTTTTACTGAGGCACAATGCTTGATAACCTTTGAAAACTCTTGATTAAAAGTAACGGTGAATATTTCCGAACGAATCACTTTCCGAAGCGATTTAGACACCTTAAAATCAGCTATCTTCAGTACCATTCTAGGATCTGGGCTCCACCATAAAATGGGTTGTCCGTTTTCATACCAAGGAAAAATACCAGACTGGTAAGCCATGAGCAACCGTGCCACAGAAAGATCTCCACCAACAGCCAACAATCCGTCTTCACTCGCGCTTTCGAGGGGTGGGAATTTTATGGCAGCAGTAAGTATGTTCATTAAACAACAATTAAAAAAGTAAGAGACCGATTAAAAAAATGGCCATTCCCAATACCATAATTAATAAAGTGTATGGAAGAATTTGTTTGGCTTTCAATTTGGTAATTCCCAACAGTGGCAGCGCCCAAAATGGCTGTAACATATTAGTGATTTGATCGCCATAGGCCAATGCCATAATGGCTTTAGGGAGCGGAACCCCTAATTTTAAAGCAGATTCAATTACGATGGGACCTTGTATCGCCCATTGACCGCCACCACTAGGCACAAAAATGTTTACTAGACCTGCGCTGAAAAATGTAAAAATAGGCAGGGTTGTCTCGGTAGCTATCGACACAAAAAAGTCTGAGATTTGTACCACCATTCCGCTATCGCGCATGATACCCATAATTCCAAAATACAGTGGAAATTGAATTAAAATACCTGAGGCACCCGAAATAGCCTCCTGCACTGCTTTCAAGAAATTTGAAAAATTTCCGTGTAACACGAGTGCCAACCCTAGCATAAAGAAATTGAGCATATTTGGTGTGATGCGTAATTCTCCTAAATTTTTAACGTACTGAAACAGGAAAGCGACCAGAATTACAAGTCCGAACCCAACACCAACAATTTTAGATCGGTCAATTTTTCCAACGTCATCAGCTGCATCATCTGTTTGGTAGCTATTGTGATAGGTTGGCAATTGTACCGAAGTTTCAGCACCTCTTTTCCCCAGCAAGTATAGCGCCAACGGTACCAGCAGCAGTAAAACAGCAAATAGAACAAGGTTCGTAGCACTAAATACCGTTTGGTCGAAACCGATAGCATCTGGGAGTTGTTGCACCAAACTGGCATCTCCAACTCCAGCCATCAAACTCTTCAGGTGACCACTTTCACCCACTTTTAATGGTGCAGAACCACTCATTCCGCCGTGCCAACCCATAAAACCAACATAACCAGATGCACCCACCAACGGATAGTTTATTTTAAACCCTCGTTTTTGTGCCGCCTCACCTACCTTTCTAGCCATGATGGCTCCAAAAATGAGCCCCAGACCCCAATTGAAAAATGAAACCATCAGTGTAGTGGCACTCACCAAAACCACAGCACTAGAGGTGCTATTCACTAGATTGGTTAGTTTCGCAATAAGACGTGACATAGGAGGGCTTAACACTAAAATGTGCCCAAGCACTAAAATTAGCATCATCTGATAGGCAAATATTAGCAGTGCGTTATTCCAGATACCTTTTTCCCAAAACGATAGTATTTCGACAACATGCGATCCTTCTGCGGGTGGCGCCGTAAAAAAATACGCCAACACTATTGTGGTTAACGTAAGCAGTATCGCTATGGCAAAGGGTGACGGCAAATATTTGTTGAAAACCGTTTCGATATGCTTGGTGATATTCATAGGGTAAAAATAGAAAATCCCGCCCAAAGGCAGGATTTTCTTAGTGTTTTCATTTACTTCTTAAAACGGCAAATCATCGTGGTCGTCTTCATTCAAATTTGAAGCCGGTTCAAAAGCATCCTCTGGAGGCATTGGTGGCATATTAGACGAAACCGATTGGTCTACATTCTCGATTCTCCACCCTTGGATGGAGTTAAAATATTTTGTTTCCCCCTGAGGGTTTACCCATTCACGCCCACGCAGGTTAATACTCACTTTTACATTTTGCCCTACTTGGTAGCTGTTTAGCAAATCGGTTTTGTCTTGCACAAACTCGATCATGATGTGTTGTGGATATTGTTCTTCTGTAGTAACGACCAATTCTCTTTTTCTGAACCCATTGTTTCCGTAGGTTTTGGTCTCGTCAATCATTTTAATTTTTCCTTGTACTTCCATTTCTATAGTTTTTTGATACTTCGGTTAAAATTAAAAGTTTCCGAAGTAAGTAATCGTATTATTTTTTAGAGAGCAACAAACACCAAGCTTCATGAAGTTTTCCGTTACTTAAAAGTGTTTGTGCTTCTGTGTGTAATTCATTTTCATCACCCGAAGTTATCAGGTATTGGTAAGGTTCTGAAGCTTGCGACACAAAGGTAGCTATTTCTGTTTCACTGGGCAACGTTTCTACGTTAGCAAGCATGCCCAAATCGTTTCCTGTGAGTGTCTTACTCAAACGAATAGCCATGGGCAGTCTATCTACCCCTATGCCAAGCGTTCGTAGTGGTTTTTCGACCTCAAAAATTCCATCTTTAGCACGAGAATACCAGTTACCCCCCATTCGTGCCACTGTATCAATTTTAAAAGGATCAATTTTTTGTTCGGCGTCTAAAATAGCTTCGTCTATATGTACTTTTACAACTTCGCAAAGCACCAAATTCCCCGCACCTCCTTCGCTGCCTAGACCGATTACCTCTGTTACCTTACATTCAAATTGCACCGGCGCTTCTTTTACACGGGGTGGCTTTACGAATGACGAAGGTATTTCAGTGAATCCCGCCTTTGTAAATTCGTTTACTCCTTTGGCATATTCGGTAGATGACAGGCTCATTTGTTGTACCATGGCGTAACTCACAATATTCACAACCACTTCTTTCGTTTCCAGCACATTTTCTAGTGTATGTTTTGTAGTGTTATCGCGTACCCTGCGCGCAGGTGAAAAAATTAAAACGGGCGGATTAGCGCTAAAAACATTGAAAAAACTGTAGGGAGACAAGTTTACATTGCCTTCAGAATCTACGGTGCTAGCAAAACAAATAGGTCTTGGAGACACCGCACCTAACAGGTACCCGTGCAACACGCCTACTGAAACTTCCTTCGGATCTATACTTAACATAGCACAAAGGTACCCAAAGCAATGCGTTATTGAAAACAAGCTTACACAATAATATTAACAGATTTACTTTATATTTAGCATACGAAAACTCCCGCTTTATGCAGAATCGAAAAGCCCTGATACGTTGGGGAATTATTACCGTTTCAATTTTTATTGTCACGCTCGTTGCCTGGAACACATCTGTTTTTTTTGATGTTTTAAAACAAAATGAGCGTTCCAAAATGCAAATCTGGGCTTCGGCGCAACAAGATTTACAAGAACAGATCTTGAGCAACGATGGGGTCATGAGCGATGTGGTACTAAAAGTGATTGAAGGCAACACCACAACACCCATGGTCATGCACCAGATGGAAAATGACACCTATGATTACAGAAACTTGGATCTTCCGAAGCTGGATTCGATAAAATTGCAAAAACGGCTTGTTAAGCTCTCTAAACAGTTTGCACAAGAAAATAAACCTATTGAAGTAAAAAACAACGATGAATTGCTGAGCACTATCTACTATGGCAATTCACCCATTATCAACAAATTAAAGTATTATCCAGCAGCGCTTATCTTAATTATTGGGCTCTTTTTTACTGCAATTTACTTCTTTTACCGAACTGCAAAGAGTTCTGACCAAAACAAACTTTGGGCTGGAATGGCCAAAGAAACGGCACACCAAATAGGAACTCCGTTGTCATCTCTGGTGGGATGGACCGAAATTCTGAAGACAGAAAACGTAAATCCAGAGTATATTTCAGAAATAGAGAAAGACATCGACCGGTTAAAAACCATCACCGAACGGTTCTCGAAAATTGGTTCGGCACCAACCCTTGAGCGAGCCGATTTGGTAGCAGAAACGAAAAGCGCCTACCAATACTTAAAGACACGAAGCTCAAAACTGATCGAATTTGAATTGGATGTCCCGAACGAAGCAATTTATGTAAACCTGAACAAGCAATTGTATGGTTGGACCATCGAAAATTTGGTTAAAAATGCCATTGATGCCATGAGGGGAAAGGGAAAGATCATAGTTGCCATTAACCCCAAAAATGATCGTGTGTTTATAGAAATTACCGATACCGGTAAAGGAATTCCGAAGCGTGACCACCAACGCGTATTCCATCCTGGATTCACAACAAAAAAACGGGGTTGGGGGCTCGGCCTCTCACTGGTAAAAAGAATTATTGAAGAATACCATAACGGAAAAATTCGCGTTTTAAAAAGCAGCCCGAAAGGCACCACCATGAGCATTATGCTTCGTGAATTAAACTAACATGAAAACAACCCACACCATACATACTGCCCGTCTCAACAATAATTGCCCTACTTGCTACGCAACCGATGGCTTAGAGCTAACTTTTACACAACAGAAAAACGAAAACAAATTTTTTGAAAAAGCTGAAAAAGAGATTTCTTCCAACTTATATTGCCATACCTGCAGTAACACTATTTTTCCTGTAAATTGGACTGAAGATATTGAGCGTGTACATGAATACCATAGAAAGCTAGCCACACCGCTGCCCACTGCTACAAAACTAAAACCACTGCTCTACGGCATCATCATTCTAGACGCAATGCTTGTAGGAGCACTGATCTATTACTTTACGTAATTAAAAGTTTTTTCGGATGTCTTCTGCTAAAGCCGCCATTTCATCCTGGTCCATAGATATTTTATGCTGAAACGACATGTCTTTCATATCGTTTATTGGGATAAGATGCACATGCACATGCGGAACTTCCAGCCCAATCACAGAAAGTCCAATTCGTTTGCAAGGAATGGTTCTTTCTAGCGCTTTGGCTACATTTCTAGAAAATTGTAATAACTGTAGATAATCCTGCTCACCCAAATCGAACAGCTTGTCTACCTCATCTTTAGGAACACAAAGCGTGTGCCCCTTGGCATTTGGGTTGATATCTAAAAAGGCGATAAATTTATGGTCTTCCGCGATTTTGTGACACGGAATTTCACCTTCGATGATTTTCGTAAAAATGGATGCCATAGCTAGTCGCGCTTAATTTCAATCACATCAAATTTTACGGTTCCGTTTGGCACTTGTATTTCGGCTACATCACCTACCTGCTTACCTAACAGCCCTTTTCCGATAGGAGAGTCTACAGAAATTTTGCCGGTTTTAAGGTCTGCTTCGCTCTGAGCTACCAATTTGTAGGTCATTTCGGCGCCGTTCACCTGATTTTTAATTTTTACGGTAGAATGTACCAGTACTTTGCTGGTGTCTAACTGGCTTTCGTCTATCAATCTAGCGCCAGCTAATGTTTCTTCTAATTTTGAAATACGCATTTCAAGCATACCCTGCGCCTCTTTGGCCGCATCGTATTCTGCGTTTTCACTTAAATCTCCTTTGTCTCGTGCTTCAGCAATGGCTTGCGACGCCTTCGGACGCTCCACATCTTTTAATTGGTTGAGTTCGTCCCGCAATTTTTTTAATCCTTCAGCAGTATAGTAAGATACTTTGCCCATAATTCCTTCGTTGTAATCTTATACGTCATTTTTAACCTGCGGAAATAGTCTTTTTTACTACTTCGGCATAGAACACAAAAAATCCCATACGTTGACGGGATTTCGTAGAACAAATATACTAAAAAATAACTTGTTGGCTATTTTGTCGTAATTTTGAATGCTGCAAAACGCACGTAAATATTTAAGAACAAACCCTAAATACTGATCTAATTTTGAATCATTTTATAAAAAGAATATTGGGAATAACCATATGCATCACCTTATTTGTGTGCTGCAAGAGCGACGACGACAATAATGGTGACAACCCGTTTTTAATCGATCCACTAGTAAACATAAACCTCAACCTCAACCTTCCCGAATATAACGCCCTCAATTTTCCGGGTGGCACAGTGTTGTTGTCGCCCCCACAAGGCATAAAAGGTGTGGTTATTTATAACATCAACAATTCTGAATACAGCGCGTTTGAATTAAGCGACCCAAACCACACCCCTAATTCATGCTCGCGAATGACCATAGAGGGTATTGTTGCCACTTGCCCTTGTACCACAGACGAAAATAGCTATGACATCGTGACCGGACTGCACAGAACAGATCAAAATGTATTTCCCATGTTGCGTTACCGAGCCGTTAGAAATGGCAATAACATTCAAGTATCAAATTAAAACTTAACCGTTGCCCCCACTAAAAAGTTAATGGTTGCCTGCGGAAAAAACCCTGCACCTTCAACCGTGGTTACAGTTGGCGGATTGCTAAAATCGTCGTCGAACGTAAAGAAATAACCATTGCTCACATACTCAACATTGAACAGATTATTCACCAATGCTGAAAACACAATTTCGCGCACCACAGGTAATGAAGTTACCGTGTAATTGATGTTTAAATCATTGATGAAATACGAATCTAACTTAGATACTTCGCTATCTATATTGCCCATAAACTGTTCGCCTACAAACTTCGACAGAAAACCAAACTCTAGATTTGACATAGGTCGATACAAAATTGCATTTCCCGCCACAATTTCAGGAGAAAACGAAATGTTCGTATTGCCTAAATTAACAAGTGAACCGTCTCTAGAAAATACGAAATCCCTGTTTTTGTTGGTGCTAAGAGCAATGTTCGGCAACACACTTAAATTATCCAACACCTTAATTTGCGCATCTATTTCTAACCCGAGACGATAGCTCTCACCACTTGTGGCACGCAAGGGTTGCCCTACATCGTCAAGCGCACCAGTTAATACCAGTTGGTTTTGGTAGTCCATATAAAAGAGGTTGCTATTCACTGTTATTCTATCTGACACGTAGCGCCATCCCAATTCGAAATCGTCTAAAGTTTCCGCAGTAAAAATCTCCTGCTCAAAATCGCTACGGCGTGGTTCCCTGTTTGCCCTTCCGTAGGAGAAATAAAACTGATTCTGTTTATTTAATTGAAAAGAAGCTCCCGCCTTAGGATTAAAGAAATCGTAAGTTACATCTACATTTAAAGGCTGTCTATCACTTTCTGTGCCCGCTGTTTTATGTGTTACAAACCTGCCCTGCAGGTCGGCAAAAACGCTCCATTTATTATTTATCTGATATGTTGCCTTGGCAAAAACAGTAAATTCGGTTTTCTCGCCAGTTCCTTCATAGTACCGATCTTTATAATCGTACCCAATTGGAAACTCAGACCAAAGTATTTCACCAAAATGGTCACCGTCGTACAAACTATAAAACAGCCCGCCGGTAATGTCCCAATTTCCGTCTTTGTAATTGGCGTTGGCATTCACAGCATAAAAGTCGTTATCTAGCCATCTACGTCTGATATAATCGGTAGAAGTAATAGTTTCTCCGTTGATTTCAATTGGTTCGGCTCCCAAGAAATCAAACTGACTATCGCCACTAAACAAGATATTAGAAAAGTAAAAGTCGTCTACGTACTGTTCAAAATATCCTCTTCCGTAGGTATAGTTTAGCGCAACGTTGGTACTCCAATTGTTATTGAAACGTTGGTTCCACAGCAATTGGTAATGATCTTGTGCGTAGTTATCTACTTCGTTGTCGTAAAACCCTTGAAAATTTCCAGCGTTATCGTATTGTTGTCCAACCGTGTTAAAGGTTCTGTCAGTTTCCAACGTAGCAGCATCGATGCCATAATACGCCTGGTAGGTTTCTTCCCTACCGCCAAATGTAATGGCTTTAATGAGGGTATTTCCATCTTTAAAAGCTCCTTGTAAAAAATACGATTTCAGGTCGCTTGAAGCCCGATCGATATATCCATCGCTGGCGATGTTAGAAAGGCGCCCGGCAATCTCAAAATGATCATTCAATAAGCCAGTGCTAAACTTCACATTATGCCTTCTGGTATTGTAAGAACCAAAGCTATTGGCAATTTCACCATAGGCTTCCTCAGCAACCGCATCGGTTAACAGATTTAAACTGGCACCAAAAGCTCCAGACCCGTTGGTAGAGGTCCCTACCCCACGCTGTAACTGCAAACTCTGTACTGAAGAAGCAAAATCTGGCAGGTTTACAAAAAAGGTTCCTTGGCTTTCGGCATCGTTAAAGGGAATCCCGTTCAGGGTCACATTTACCCGCGAACCATCGCTACCACGCACACGGAGGTAGGTATAACCCACGCCGGCACCAGCATCGCTGGTAGTTACCACTGATGGCAAGTAATTTAATAGAATAGGAATGTCTTGACCGAGGTTTCGATCTTCAATTTCTTCTGCGGAAAGATTAGAGTGTGTAATGGGTGAATCTGCTTTCACTCGCACCGACTGCACCAAAACTTCTTCCAGTGTTTCTACAGAAGTGGTGTCTTGTTGCTTTTCTTGTGCTGTCATTGTAGCCACAGCAAAGGCCAAAAGTGCAGTAATTCGTAACGTTTTCATTCGTAAAATTTGTTTACGAATAAAAGGGGCGTTATTCTGTTGTTATTAAAAAATGATCCGACTGTAGGATATCTCCAGCTCGTCGGTAAGCTCCTCGCTAAAAATGTCCACAGGACATTTTTTTAACGCGACATACGAAAAAGCGCCTGCCCGCCTGCCCGCACCTCGCTAAAAATGTCCACAGGACATTTTTTTAACGCTCGGCTTCCTAAACAGCATTACCTGTTCTAGGTTCTATGGGTATAATCTCAGCCTAAAAGATTGTTGAATTTTGATTTCCAATTTTCGATGAACGAACATTTCAGTTCATTAATCTCGAATCTTCAACCGCTATGCTTCAATCAATCAAGCACCCCTTTGAGATGTGCCGCAAATGTACGGAAGCCAGATGATAATTTCATTATTTTTAGCAGTGTTTTTCTGTATCTTTACTATGCTATGAACAAACCTATTAAAACTCGTTTTCCCCTTAAGATTATTGTAAGTTACCTCGTTTTGGCGGCACTGGCAGTAATTGTGAGCGTGTTTTTGTTTTCTGAATTAAGGCTGTATTTAGATGCCGCCAACAATAATGATGGCAAAAAAGTAGTCGAAACAGGTTCGCTCATTAATTTGGTATATGAAACCGATAGTTTCTCGAGACTAGCATTGCTTTCTGAAGACGAAAAAGATTTTGAACGGTTCCAAACACAGGTAGACTCCCTCTATCAATCGATAGCCGATTTCAGAAAATCTACCCAAGATGAAGATCAAAAACTGCAATTAGACAGCATTAAGCGTTTGCTCATTTCCAAAAATAAAAACATCATTGAACTCCGCGAACTTTCTATGGAAATGAACCAAGATTCTTCGCTAGATGACATCCTTCAAGAACTCGACCGTCTGGAGAACAGTACTGGAAAATTAACTTTCAATAATTTTTACAGAAACGAGCGAATGAGCCGTGGAGAGCGTGAAGCTAAACAACGGCTTTTAAAATTAATGAATTCAATTCAGGGATTAGACACGGTAAAAGTAGATGCACGTCTCATCGATTCAACTATTGCTGTGACCCGCTATATTGTGGCCGAAGCAAAATATCTTCGGAATAGGAATCAAGAAGAACTTAAGATTCGGGAAGCCGAACTGATCGCAAACGATCTGGTGATCTCAAAAAATCTTCAAGAACTCATTACCAGCTTCGACCAGAAGATTACCGAAAATTATTTAAATGAAAAAACCGTTCAGCAACGCTCGATGGAAAAAGCCAGCAGCGTACTGAAAATTTCAGGTATTGTTGGCCTTATAGTCATTCTACTATTTTCATACATCATTATTTCAGATTTCTTCAAAGCTGAAAAGCTTCGGAAAAAGCTACGCCTCGCTAAAGAAACCACCGAAGAAGTCTTGCGAAGTAGAGAACAATTGATAGCCACCGTGAGTCATGACCTGAAAACTCCCCTACATACCATTTCAGGATACACCGAATTATTTCAGAATACCGAACTCACCGAAAAGCAATCGTATTACACTGCCCAAATTGCAAGTGGCTCCCGTTTTATTACAGAATTGGTAAACGACTTGTTAGATTTCTCGAAGCTGGAAGCGGGTAAATTAAAAATAGAACACGTTCCTTTTTCTCTGTACAATATTTTACAAGAATCTGGACAAGCTGTAAAAGACCGGTACACAGACAAATCAGTAGGGTTGCATTTCGCCATAGAAGAGCAGCTACAATCGCGTTATTTTAAGAGTGACCCCCTGCGTATTCGTCAAATCGTGCTCAATTTGGTAAGTAACGCTTTTAAATTTACAGAGCGGGGCACGGTTTCTATTATTGCTGAAATCGTTTCTGAATCGGCCAGCAAGACGCATGTAAAAATTACAGTAAAGGATACGGGTATAGGGATTTCAGCAGAAAAACAAGAACTTATTTTTAAAGAATTTACACAAGCTGAAGAAGATACCTCCAGCAAGTTCGGAGGTACCGGATTGGGCCTTGCGATCTCTAAAAAACTGTCTGGTTTACTCGGCGGATCCATTTCGGTAATCAGCGAATTGGAGAAGGGAAGTTCGTTTTCAGTGATACTTCCATTAGAACAAGTGTCTGAAATGGAAGTGCCTGCATCAGAACCTATCAAAACACATGCTTCTAAGCTGGAAGAAAAAGGTTTAAGTGCAATAGTTTTTGATGACGACCCCTCGATGCGTTCGTTACTTCAAGAGGTTTTAGAACAAGAAGGAATCACCTGTACGGCTTTCGAGAAATTTTCTGAGTTCGAAACTGTTGCAGGGGCTGTAGACTATGATTTTGTACTTACCGACATCCAAATGCCCGAAACCGACGGATTTGATGTATTGGCGTCACTTCAAAAAAGCAAAGCACTTGGCCATAAAAATCAACCTATTATTGCGATGACAGGTAATCAATCTCTTAAAACTGACCATTATCTCGATGCGGGGTTCTGCGAAGTTTTATACAAACCTTTCCACAAAAGCGCATTGCTAAACACTCTTCACTCTTTGTTTGAAACTGGAACTACACTAGAGGAAACCCCCAACCAAAAACAAACAGATACAGATGCTGTATACAATCTCTCCATGTTGAAGTCATTTCTCACCGACAAAAAAGCACTGAACGAGATTCTTTCCGTCTTTTTAGTCCAAACACATACCGATATGGAAACCATGCGCGTAGCATTAGCCAACGAAGACATTGAAACCATCAACGCAATTTCCCACCGAAAATTAACAATGACGCGTCAGATTGAAGCCAAGCAGGTAGTTTCGGTGCTCGAGCAGCTAGAACTTATAACAGCACCTGGAAGCGATTTAACAGCGCTATTTGAGAAACTTGAGACAGAAATAGCCACCTTGGTAGCAGCTTTGGAAAACGAAATAAACTAGAGTTGTATTTCGTAATGTTTCAACTTATTGTAGAGTGTTTTTCTAGTAATATTAAGTAGTCTAGCGGCTTTTGCTTTATTATTATCTGCTTCTTTAAGTGCGTTAATAATAAGCAGCTTCTCGTTTGTATCTTTTGAAAAATCCTTTTTTGCCGGTTTTTCGCTTTCAGCAAGCACTTCTCTCGGAATCACATCTAGCGTGATCGTATTTCCCGTAGCCAACAATACCGCTCGTTTGATTACATTTTTTAATTCACGGAGATTCCCTGGCCACGAATATTTTTTAAATGCCGTTTCAACCATCTTATCGAAGCCTTTAATTTGTTTGCCCAAAGCAATGTTGGCTTGGTTCAGGAAAAATTCGGTAAATAAGAACAAATCGTCCTTCCGCTCGTGGAGCGATGGTATGTGTACTGAAAATTCATTCAGTCTATGGTAGAGATCTTCCCGGAAAGTTCCTTCGTTCACAGCTTTGGTAAGATCTTCATTGGTCGCAGAAATAATTCGAAGGTCAACCTCAATTTCGGCATTGCTACCCACCGGTTTAATACGGCGCTCTTGAAGTGCACGCAACAACTGGATTTGATTTTCGTACGATAAATTTCCTACCTCATCTAAGAAGAGTGTACCTCCATCTGCCGCTTGAAAATGACCTATTTTATCATTTACTGCCCCTGTAAAGCTTCCTTTTACATGCCCAAAAAATTCACTTGCTGCAATCTCTTTCGGAATAGCACCACAATCTACTGCAATAAAAGGCTTATCATGCCGCATACTTGAATCGTGAATTGCTTTGGCGGCAACTTCTTTTCCGGTACCACTTTCCCCTTGTATAAGCACACACATATTGGTTGGCCCTACCAACTGGACGTACTCATTAAATTTTTTAGAAACTTCACTAATCCCCTTTACAAAGGGCAGGTCGATAGTTTTGGTATGTGTTACTTTAGCGTTCGTTGAAGGCACAGCCGAGGAAGCGACTTCTGGTACATTTTCAGATTGTTCGAGCACCATAAGTAATTCTTCGGGACGAAAAGGTTTCGAGATATAATCGATAGCTCCTTTTTTTATAGCGTCTACGGCTGAGGTTACATCGGCATAGCCTGTCATGATAAGCACTCTAGTACCGGGCGCGGTTTCTTTGCAATATTCCAATAATTCAATTCCCGTTGTATCTGGCAATTTAAGATCGGTGATGACCACTTCAAAAGCACTATCGGCCAAGACTTTTTTGGCATCCATACCATTGTGTACAGTTTTCACCGTACGCTCGTTTCGCTCTAAGAAAGCACTGAGCATGGCAGCAAAAGCCACATCATCTTCAACTATTAAAATATGTTGACTCATCGTTTAGATTCAATAAGGTAAAAATAAAGAATATGATGGAGATTTAATGTGAATAGTATATTAATTAGTGGAGTAAAAGGAAGCAAAAGTGCTATAAAAAAAGGGTGCCCCAAAGGGCACCCACGCGAAGTATTGAATCTAAAAATACCTGCAGCTTACTGCTTTTCAATCCACTCGCCCTTGCTGTTGGCATGCAAGGTTTGGCTTTCGCCATCTGCGGTAGAAATTACTAGTTTGAATTCACCTTTTTCAGATTTGTAAGCCTTGTTGATGGTAGCACCCTCAAAATCTTTTGCTACGGCATCTTTCACAGGCTGGGGTAATTCAGAAACCTTCACTTCTGCGTATTTCTGAAGCTCTTGTTGGGATGTGAAGTTAGCTTCAGCATTGATGGTTGGTACTGCATAAGTAGATATCATTCCGATGGAAAATATCAATACCAAAATTATCTTTCTCATAGGTTGGGGCCTTCTGTTTGTTATGAGCGCTTTCACGTTCAATACCTATATAGAAACTTTCGCGCCAAACTAGACACACCCAATCAATTAACAACAAAAGCCTGATGTTGTGGTAGTTGTATAAAACTCGGCAAAATTAGAAATATTAGAATGTGTGTATTTGCAGGTACACCTGTGTAAAAAAGAAACACTTTTTGTTTTCTCTAATTAGAGAGGAGGAGGTTTTCTTTGTTGTTTTTTAAGTGCCTGCTGCTTTTTTTGCCGCAGACGTTTTTCGATGGCAGATTTTGAAGGCTTGGTCTTTTTGCGCCGTTTGGGGATTTTAACCCCAACTTCAATCAAACTCAAAAATCGTTTCGTCACAATCGTTTTATTGCGGTGTTGGCTTCGTGTATCACCGCATTGTAAAATCAATACATCTTCTTGTGTAAGCCTACTTTGCAAGTTTTTCTTAAGCTGTTGCTTTTCAATATCAGACAAACCTTCAGAAGTTGCTATATTAAATTGTAGTTCAATTTTTGAAGCTGTTTTGTTTACGTGCTGTCCTCCCGGGCCACTACTTCTAATGGCCTTAAACTGCAGTTCTTTTAAAAGAATTTCAGTTTTCATTAGGCGTTGGGGCGGTGTTCTTTTTGAAGCAGGTCATTCACCGTTTTCACTGGGTTAAATGTACTCAGCGGCACTTCTATAAAAATAGTATTCCACTTGGCCATAGCTCCATTCCACAGTCCAGGGAGCTCTAGTGCCTTTAACGGCTTTCCGTCTTGTGATTTTTCTGAAATAAACCCAGTATTGGGATCACAATACCGTTTCAAGTCAAATTTAGCTCCTTCGTAGTTTTTTACCCCACAAACAAGGTCTACCGGGTTAAAATGGGTTGCTTCGCTCACTACATGTGCTTGTCTGGCGTCGGTACGGTCAATTTGGGCCATTTCAACAATTTGAAGGCTTATTTCACCCAGAGCGTTTTTAACCCAGAATGGTCCACCTCCTGGAGCTCCGGTATTTCTAACAACTCCGCACACGCGAATAGGCCTGTTCAAGAGAGTGATAAGCTCCTTTCTGGAACTCGGAATATCTTTAATATTCAGGTCATTCCACAGCAGCGATTTTAAATCAGCAATTTGTTCTGGAGTTTCTTTTTCATCCTTCAGCAGTGCGACATAATGAAAAACCCGCTCTTGTACTTGTAACAGTTTTCCAGCGAGCATTTTTTTATACTCCACCGTGTCATCAACATAATCTTGCGCAACTACATTGTCAATATTTTTTATAAAGATGATGTCGGCTTCAACATCATTCAAATTATCCAAAAGCGCGCCATGCCCCGAAGGCCTGAACACCAATTTACCATGACTATCGCGAATGGGTTTGTTCTCTGGAGTTACAGCAATCGTATCGGATGCTGTTTTCTGAAACGAATAGGAAACATGAAAGTTCTTTTTAGTTCGCTTCCGAACCCTTCTCTTTACGGCTTCAAATTTTTCTTTGAAGAAAGGCACGTGTGCTTCAGAAAAAGTAAAATGTAGATAGGCGTCGTTTTTACTAGTTGCATAAAAAGCGGCTTCATACAATTGTTCTTCAAAGGCGGTGGTTGCATATTTGGCGTATTTATGAAATGGTATTAGCCCTTTTGGCAATTTTGAAAAATTAAGGCCTTTCTCTTCCAGCATGCTCTTTACAAAGTACTGTAATCGCTCCCCCTTTTTACTCTGTTTGTATTCAGGATAATTTTCACGTATTTTTTTTCGCACACTATTTACAAACGGAAAGTCTTTTAACGAATTAGCGAAGGTTTCTAACTGCTTGAAATTTCCACTTTTCACAAACTTGTTGAACGTTTCTTTTTCAGGATTGAAGGTGTTCAGAAACTCAAATAAAAACTTGAACATCCGGGTGGCTGCTCCAGAGGCAGGTACAAATTTTACAATGGTTTTATCTTTTTTTCGTTTTTCGTAAAGTGCAATGAGTTCTTTTTCTTCTTCACTGCTGAATTTTTCAATACCATTGCCAATAGTTGCAGCCGTTACAACATGGGTAGGAGGAATTCCCTTGGCGAATTGTTCCAATTGTCGAACTACCTGTTGAAGGGTAAGCCCATGTTCTTCAATTTGGGCAATATCTTTTTCGTTAAGCATCTATTATTTTGTAAATCTTTTGTCTAAAATTTCGATAGCATTCTGCAACCGTTCTTGGGGCGAGCCCTTCAGCAACGTATATGCAATGTTCCGCTCTTTGAGGGCGTTTTCAAAATTACGAAATAACGTAGACCTGTCGAAAGGTCTATCTCTCAAATCGTCTGCCTTCCAAGGCACATCGATTCCCGTTAAAAAGTAATAGTGGTACTGATGGTTGTGTACCGCGGTTGCAATTTCTGTCGGACACCAACCATTGTAATAATACTCGCAATATACTTGTAGTTCTAATAAGTTTGTATCACAAAACAAATAATCGCTAGTAGATTTCGCCAAATTATTCTCTAAACGTATTTGCCCTTTGGCAATGGGGAGAAGATCTTCTTTTGAAATTGTTTCTTTCTCACGATCCCACTTGTCTTGAAGATAGGTGCGCATGTATTCTGGCACCCATTCTGAAGTATAATGGGCCGCCAATTGTGTAGCCAAGGTAGTTTTACCTGTAGATTCAGGGCCAAAAAGCACTATTTTCAAGCAATCACTTGGTTGTTGTTCAAATATTTTTTCCATGCGAGATAGCCAAAAATAGCAATAAAGGTAAAGACTAGGTACTGAAAACTCGTAAAGGTAAATCCTTTGTAAAAATACAGCGGTACCGAAATCACATCGCCTACAATCCAAAAGATCCAATTTTCAATTTTCCGTTTCGCCATAAGCCACATCCCTACAAAAAATATAGCTGTTGTTACCGTATCAACATACGCGGTCCAGTGGTTCCATTTATCGAATGCCTGATAAATTACAAATACAAATAGTAAGGTGGCAACAAAAATGAGAAGTCCGTATTTCTTTTCCGCAGCATTCATCCTACTAATTGGCGTCACATGCGTGGCATCTACTTTTCGGGTCCAAACATACCATCCATACACGCTCATGATAAAGTAGTATCCGTTAATCATCATATCGCCCAGTAAGGTCCACTTAAAGAGCAGATATACAAAAATGGCCGTACTTATCATACCCGTCGGGAACACCCAAATTTTATTCTCTTTAGAAAACCAAACAGATAGGAACCCGAAAATTATGGCAACGATTTCTAAAATTATATCTACGGTTTCGTATTCGGCATACTGACCAAACAGAAAATCAAAAATGGGGCTCATAATCGCTGCGATCTGATTTTACGATTTTTAAATACATCAATCCATTGTCAATGGCCGCCAAGGCTGTTTTCATTTCAGTTTGCAACACCTTCATTACAGCATCATATTCACCATAAACTTGGGTGCTCAACGGATTTTCGAGCACGGTGAGATCAGAGGCCCGAAGGTGCTTTATAAAATTGATGATTGGAGGTTCAAAATTGTCCTGTAGCGGAGTAAGTGTGAGTTCTACGGAAATATTCATGTGTTTGTCTTTAGTCTTTAATTCTTAGTTTTTAGAGGCAGGTGATTATTAATTATTTGTTGATCACCCCTCCAAACTTACACTCGGTACCTGCCCGACTTTGTCATTCAGGCGGGCGGGCAGGCTGTTCACTTTTTACTGTGCATTTTTCATAGCTTGCTCAAATACCGTCCCCATCACCACCATATCGGCTCCGGCATCATACGCTTTTTTCTTTTGTGCTTCTGTTCTAATACCACCACCAACAATCAGCGGAATGGTAAGTTCCTTTTTTACCGCACGGATAATCTCTTCGGAAACAGGAAATGCAGCACCACTCCCAGCTTCCAAATAGATGAGTTTTGCACCTAATAGTTCGCCTGCTTTTGCGGTATCTACAATTAACTGAACCTCATGTTGTGCCATGGGCTCAGTTCCAGTAACCCGCGCTACAGCAGAGCTATTTCCACCGTCGATAAGTAAATAACCCGTCGCGATTATCTCAAGATTTGATTTTTTGATGGCCGGAATTGCTTTTACCTGTTGGCCGATTAAATATTCGGGGTTTCTTCCCGATAGTAAACTCAAAAACAACAGCGCATCTGCCTGGGGAGTGATTTGGGAGGCATCTCCAGGAAAGAGCACAATGGGCTTGTTGGTATGTTTTTTTAAGGATTCTACAACCAATGCCGTTAGGCCATTTGGCACCGAGCTACCTCCAACAAACAGATGGGTGGTTTCCTTCGGAATTTGCGTCAAGAACATTGCGGCTAGTTCTGGCTGAAATTGTTCAGGATCTACTAAAACAGCGAGCAATTTTTGTTGTAAGGCTACGGCCTCTACGATTTCTCGATATCTACTTTGTTTCATCTTGGGTGTAGATAAGGGCGTATGCACATGTAAAGTCTTCAAATTCAAGAAACCAGACCTGATAGCGTTCTTCTTTGTCATTGTAGCCCACCTCGGCTGTAGTTTGCAAATCGTCTAACCTAAAATCTTCAACATAAATATGCTGAAGGAAACTCACACCCGGAGTCGCAAAACTTTTGTACAGACTTTCTTTTGCGCCCCAGACCATAGTTAACTTCCGCATAATAGCGTCTTCGTTGGCGAGGGTCCGGTATTCTTCAATGGGTGTAAACTTATGTGCTATTTTCAGTATTTTATGTCGCTGTTTTTCAATATCGATGCCTACTTCGGAATCACTAATAATGATTGCTGAAAAGATAAACGAATGTGTAATCGATATTTGCTTGCCATCTTTTAAGTGAGGTTTTCCGTAGTCGTCATAATATAAATCTGCATCAACATATCCCTCTTCCGCGAGCAAATGCCGCACACTCATAAATCCGCGTCTGTGCAGGTCACTTTTCATACCATCTACTCGCTCTCGGCAATGCGATGTTAAGTGAATCCCATCCGAAAGCTCCTCGAACGATTCTTCAATCTTCCAAATCAGCACCTTAGCTCGGTTCGCTACTGTTATAGTTTTGTAAAGTGGCATAATTTCTCGCGAATATTGTGTATTTTTGCAGTCCGAAAATTGAACGGAAAAGAAAAAACCTTATTAATTCAAATATAATAATATGTCTACGAACACAGTGCCTTACACGGCGTATAAAGTAAAAGATATTTCGTTAGCCGCTTGGGGTCGTAAAGAGATCGAATTGGCCGAAGCAGAAATGCCCGGTTTAATGTCTTTACGCGAAGAGTACAAGAACGAGCAACCATTAAAAGGCGCACGCATCGCAGGATGTTTGCACATGACCATCCAAACGGCCGTTCTTATTGAAACTTTAATTGCCTTGGGTGCCGAAGTAACATGGAGCTCATGTAATATTTTCTCTACCCAGGACCAAGCAGCCGCGGCTATCGCAGATGCTGGTATTGCTGTGTATGCATGGAAAGGCATGAACGAAGAAGAATTTGATTGGTGTATCGAGCAAACCCTATTCTTCGGGGAAGACCGAAAGCCATTGAATATGATTTTGGATGATGGCGGTGATTTAACCAATATGGTATTAGATAAATACCCAGAGTTGGTTGATGGAATTAAAGGACTGTCTGAAGAAACTACAACAGGTGTTCACCGTTTATACGAGCGCATGAACAAGGGAACGCTTCCGATGCCTGCGATTAATGTAAACGACAGTGTGACCAAAAGTAAATTCGACAATAAATACGGTTGCAAAGAAAGTGCAGTAGATGCAGTAAGACGTGCAACAGACATTATGTTGGCCGGGAAACGTGTGGTAGTTTGCGGATATGGTGATGTAGGTAAAGGTACCGCAGCCTCTTTTAAAGGAGCTGGAAGTATTGTAACCGTTACTGAAATAGACCCTATTTGTGCACTACAGGCTGCTATGGACGGATTTGAAGTAAAGAAACTTGAAACCGTAGTAGGAAATGCAGATATCGTGATCACAACTACAGGAAACAAAGATATTGTACGTGGTGAGCATTTTGAAGCCATGAAAGACAAGACTATTGTTTGTAATATTGGGCATTTCGACAACGAAATTGATGTTGCCTGGTTAAAAAACAATGCAGCCAAAGACGAGATTAAACCACAAGTTGACAGATACGACTTAAACGGAAAGCAAATTATCTTGCTTGCTGAAGGCCGTTTGGTAAACCTTGGATGCGCTACAGGGCACCCAAGTTTTGTGATGAGTAATTCATTTACCAACCAAACTTTGGCACAGATTGAATTGTGGAAAAACAGCGACCAATACGAGAATAAAGTATATATGTTGCCTAAGCACCTAGATGAAAAGGTAGCCAAATTACACTTAGAAAAGATTGGTGTAGAACTTACCGAACTTAAGAAAGACCAAGCCGATTATATCGGTGTAGCTGTAGAAGGGCCGTACAAGCCTGAGTACTACCGTTACTAAATGTAGGTCTTAGATCGACAATTTTGTTGATTTTAAAATAAAGACAAAACCCTTGCAGTCCCGATAGGTATCGGAATGTGAGGGTTTTTTATTTGGCAGGCTTGCTTTTTAGATACACCTCAATATAATGTACGGTATTCAAGTACTCGTTTCGCATCGCATCTGCGTAGCTCAACACGTCCTGGTGAAAGGTATAGTTTGGGTTAAGGGCGTCTTGTAAGGCAGCATCGGTCATAGTGAGGGCAATAAACCACTTCCCCGTTCGCGATGTATGGGCACTTTCTAGCACAGGGCTAAATCCGTTTTCTTCCAATCCAGCATCTACCGCCATGGGAAGCAAATTTACCGTTTTGGTGGCTCGCTCAACCTCATAGAAGGTAAGATAATAGGAGTTTGAATTTATTGTTACGGGAATATTTCCCAAATCATCATCGTAGACAATCTGGAATTTAGCATTCATATAGTTGTAAAATTCATTGGCGTCTTTCGAGTCTTCAAACACGTACACATACTGCTGTGGCAATTGTTTTTTGAATTTTTTCGGTGGAAATATCTTTCCTCCATCAAAATTAGGTGCAATTTGTAGTGGGATGCATGACACCAAGCAAAGCGCACACAGGAAAAGAGAGAGATATTTCATACGGTGGTTATTTGCGGAAGGTACATCAAAAAATGTTCCGAAATATTCGGCATCAAGATTGCGCTTATACTAAAAAAATTGAAGCTACGTTTTTACAGTATGCGAATTCCATCGTTATTTCGAATCACAACATTGTGCTTATCCCTCTGTATAGGTGGAACTTTCGGCTTTACTTGTAGCGCCCAAGTAGGGGCGGTTATTTCAAAAAACAAGCCAATTAGAACAAAAAATTCGAAGAAAAAAGCATCGAAACCAACGCTAGATACTAAAAGCTTAGCGTTAAAAATAACCCGTGGCAAAACTTCCGAAGCAGCAAAAGCAGAAGCTATCTTCCTTTGGTTGGCAACACATATTTCATACGATAATGAGCTTCGACTAAACAAATCGCTGCAGCAAAAAATATACACTTCCGAAGAAAATGTAATGTACCATGCATTACAGCGTAAAAAAGCACTTTGTGGCGGATATGCATTTTTGTACAAACAATTATGTGCCGAGGTAGGCATAAAAGCCAGTGTCATACACGGAACTACACAAAAATACAAGGCAACACCTTCAAAAAACACACCCGACCACACTTGGAATGGGGTCTATCTTAACGGCAAATGGCACCTCTTAGATATCACTTGGGCGGTAAGCCATGGGAGCCTGAAAAATCCCCAGCGCTTTTGGTATTTAACAAATCCGTCTGACTTTATGAAGACTCATTTTCCCAAAGAACAAAAATGGCGGTTGATTTCTAAAAGTATTTCAAAATAAAAAACCCCAACCGATTGTACTCGATTGGGGTCTAACTTTTATAGAAATAAATATTCTAAGCTTCTGCGTTTGGCACGATAGAAACGTATGATTTGTTATTTCTTTTCTTGGTAAACTTTACCACACCGTCAACCTTTGCGTGCAATGTATAGTCTTTACCAGCGTATACATTGTCTGCAGGATGGTGCTCCATACCACGTTGTCTAATGATGATGTTCCCGGCAGTAGCTTGTTGCCCACCAAAAATCTTAACACCTAAGCGTTTCGATTCTGATTCTCTACCGTTTTTCGAACTACCAACTCCTTTTTTATGAGCCATCTCAATATATTTTTAGGGTTCGCCCAAAAGGGCTGAACTGGTTAAACTTAAGCGATTTATTTTCTACCGCCGTCTAATTTATCTTGTAATTCTTTAAGCTCGTCCCACTTACCTGCTGCAGCCAATTTAGCTTGCTCTGGCCAAGTGTTGGCTACCAAATGTGCCATTCTTGAACTTGCTTCTGCCAAAATAGCTTCAATAGCTTCTGGCTTCGCTTTCGCTACTTTTTCAAAAGTATCGAGTCCTGCATTTACCATGGCTTCCATAGCTTTAGGACCTACACCTTCAATTTTCTTAAGGTCGTCTGCCTTTGCAGCTTTCTTAGGGGCCGCTTTTTTAGCTGGAGCTTTCGCCTCTGCTTTTGGCGCCGCCTTGGTCTCTTTCTTAGGAGCTGCTGCTTTGGTTTCTTTTTTAGGGGCTGCCTTTTTAGCTTCCTCTTTCTTTGGTGCTGCTTTTGCTTTGGTCTCTGTCGCTTTCGCGGTGGTTGACTTCTTAGCTCCAGAAGCTGCGATCGATTCGATTACGATTTCAGAAAGTGATTGTCTGTGACCGTTTTTCTTTTGGTACCCTTTTCTACGTTTCTTTTTGAAAACGATAACCTTGTCACCTTTTAGGTGTCTCACGACTTTTGCTCCAATAAGAGCGCCGTCTATAGCCGGGGCGCCAATGGTAATATTGTCTCCGTCACCTACTAAAAGAACGTTGTCGAACTCGACTTTCTTACCTTCTTCAGTGGCTAAACGGTTTACAAAAACCTTTTGGTCTTTTGCAACTTTAAATTGCTGCCCTGCTATCTCTACAATTGCGTACATAGCGTAACGTTTAGATGATTATTTTAAATTAAAAAACCCGCTTCTCTTCAAAGCGGGTGCAAATATAATTTTAAAAAATTAATCTACAAAGTGTTTAGTTGCTATTTTACAGGGTATTTCGCTTCCCATCGGTAGTATTCCAAGAATCTTTCAACAATTGCATAAATGCCAAGGTTAACACCACCGAAGTAGAGAGCCCCATAAGCACTAATGAAATTAGGATCACAAATGTACCACTATCGTAGTTTAGGTTCCAGGAATCGAGAATGTTTCGTGCAAATTCAGTATCAACTTGATACATATTTACAGCCATAAAGATGACAAATATAAAGGTAGCAACAGCGCCGCTCATAAAACCGACTTGGAATCCCTTTTGGTATTTAAAGCGATCTTTTCCGGATTTATATTTCTTGAGCGCCATCAATATTCCCACCCCATATATTACTCCATTGGCAGCACTCAATACCGGGTACTGGTGCAGGCCAAGTAATTTTGTGATAACGAAATACAAGATTAGGCCAATGGCAATCAAGACACCGTATTTGAAATAAATTTTAGACATAGGTTGGATTTTTTATGAACTATAAAGTTCGCAAAAAAAATTTGGACGGTAGATTGCTTTAACGGAATGTTAGGCTTTTAACGCCCTTTTATTGCCCAAACGCACTCCAAAAAGTATAACTGCTGCAGCTAAAATTTGCCAAACACTAAACACCTCTCCGTCTATAAATCCCCATAACACAGCAACAACAGGCATCGTATACGTTACTGAAGAAGCAAAAACAGGGCTGGCAATCTGAACTAATTTATTGAAAACCACCTTCGCAATGGCTGTTCCGAATAGCGAAAGAATAGCAACGTATAGTGCAGATGTTTGCATTTCAGCCGAAGAAAAAACCGTCTCAAAAAAACCAGTAGCGTATAAAATCGCTCCTGCAGGTATCACAATAAACAAAAAACTCCCTGTGGTAACGGCCAACGCACTAATATCGTTTAAATACTTTTTGATAATATTTACATTAAAAGCATACCCCACGCTGGCAGCTAGAATAAACAAACTATACCAGTAATTCTGATTTGGGTTGAATTCGGCCCCGGCCAGAATAAGAAACAAGGTTCCTAGTAAACCGATAATGACACCGGCAATTTGAAACTTGGTAGAAGGAATTTTGAACAACAGCAACCCGGTGAGCAAGGTCATGATAGGAACCACACTATTCAACATAGAAGCAACGGCACTGTCGATTTCATTTTGCGCCATTGCGAACAGAAAGGGTGGAAAAAACGAGGAAATAAATCCTGAAATCGCTACCCATTTCCAATGGCGGCGTTCAATTTGCCGTATGCTTTTAAAACCGACCGAGAACAGAAAGATGGAAGTTAACACAATACGTAACGAACCCAACTGATAGTCGGTAAGGCCCACGAGTCCCTTTTTTATCAAGATAAAGGAGCTCCCCCAGATAAGGGACAGTAGCGCTAAGTACCACCATTTTGCATTCGATCCTGCCATCGTTTAAACGAAAGTGCAAAGGTGATGATAATTTTAAATTGAATTGGGTTGATCTAAGATTATTCTTCCCAAGAAATGGTTTCCATGATGCGCCTTATGTCGTTGCGCAGGTACATGACGGCCGGATAGATAGAATCGAAATTAGGCTTGGCATTAAAGTAAAGCGAACCCTGTACAAAGTGATTCAAACTATCTGTAACATAAAATTGCGATTGTGTGGCCGCATTACCTTCGAGTGCGTAGAACATGCCATACACCTTGTTTAGGGTGTCTACCCTAGGCTGTTCAAAGATGGCCTGGGCTTTTTTGCTATGGTCATAGGTTAGTTTTTGGGCGTCATACAACAATGAATCTAGGTTGGCGCTGCGTATTTCTTGATAGGTAATATACACCGTAGCGTCCATTAAAGGATATTCTAGGTTCATTCCGCAACCATTCTTCACCTTTAAGTTTGCCAATGTATTTTTTTGAAATGAATACTGGCACTCTGTGTTTATTTCTTTATAGTTTGGCGCTGGATATTCTAACCGTAACATCGCGGCAGGCCTTACGGTTACCTCATCATTGCAAGAGGCCAACAGCAGGATACACAAAAGAAGTAGCGCGCTTCGCATAGTTATGGTGTAATTGAGAGTTTTATTTGTTTGATACGTTTGTTATCGAACGCTTCAATGGTAAACGCATATTGGTGAAACTTTAGTACCTCATGCTGCTTCGGAAATCCTTTTGATATTTCTAGTAGGAATCCGGCGAGGGTTTCGGCATCTCCTTTTACTTCTTCGAATATATTAGGATCTTCAATTTTGATGACCTTATAGAAGTCTTTCATCGGTGTTTTCCCTTCAAATACAAAGGTATTGTCGTCTAATTTTGAAAAAATCAGATCTTCATCATCAAATTCGTCACTTATCTCCCCTACAATTTCCTCAATAATATCTTCCAAAGAGATAAGTCCGCTCGTACCACCATATTCATCTACCACAATTGCCAAGTGCATTTTCATTTCCTTGAACTCATTCAACAAATCGTCTAGCTTTTTGTTTTCCGGCACGAAATAAGCATCGCGCACCAAACTTGACCAATCCAAGGTTTTGCGCTCTACATAAGGCATCAGGTCTTTTACGTATAAAATCCCCGTAATGTTATCGATATTATCTTTGTACACTGGTATACGCGAATATCCGTTGCTTATAATTTCTGGCATGATGTCTTTATACGCCATCTCTTCGTTAAGCGCAAAAATATCCATACGCGGTTTCATCACCTGTTTGGTATCGGTGTTTCCAAAGGTTACGATCCCCTGTAAAATCTTTTGCTCTTCTTTGGTCGTATCTCGATCGTCTGTAAGCTCTAATGCTTGCGATAGCTGGTCTACACTTAGGTTCGATTTTTGTTTTCCGAATTTATCTTCAATAAACAATGTAGCCGCCCGCATGGGGAGGCTTACAGGAGAAAAAAGCTTGTCAAGCACACTTAACGGATACGCCATGAATTGTGAAAACGACAGTTTGTTCCGACTGGCGTAAATTTTTGGTAGGATTTCCCCAAAAAGTAAAATCAGGAACGTCACTACACCCACTTCTACCAAAAACCGAATGTTTACGCCAAAGTAGGAAGTGCTAATATTTCCGAAGAAGGTTTCACCCAAAGAAGCAAACAACAGAACGATAGCGATATTAATAAGGTTATTCGCGACCAAAATGGTAGCCAACAATTTCTTGGGCCGCACCAACAAGCGTTGTACGATCGCTAATTTTTTGTTCGGATTCTTTTCTTCAGGTGTTTCAAAGTCGGTTGCGGTAAGCGAAAACAACGCCACTTCTGCACCAGAGACCAATGCCGAACAAAGCAGTAAGACCAGTAGGATAACCAAACTGGAAATGTCGGTATAAGAGAGCAGTGAAATAAATAAACTCGGGGGTTCAGGATCCAATGTCGTGGGTTTGGTTAAACTTAAAACGGAAGATCGTCATCTTCGTCGCCATGGGGTTGCTGCACGTGCTGTTGCTGGGCAGGGGTCTGTGATGGTTGCTGCTTAGCAGACGATTGTGGGTCGTTACTGGAAGATGGCGCGCCGCTCCCATCAGTTTTTGGGGTAAGAAAGGTAAAATCTGTACACTGAATTTCTGTGCTGTAACGGTCTTTCCCTTGCTCGTCTTGCCACTTGCGTGTTTTTAAACGACCTTCAATATATACTTTATCTCCTTTTTTTAGGTATTTTTCACAAATCTCGGCACCCTTGTTACGCACTACAATGTTATGCCATTCGGTATTGGTAACACGCTCGCCCGTGGTACGGTTGGTATAGGTTTCGTTGGTTGCCAAGGGGAACCTCCCGATACTTCCGCCCCCATCAAAATAATGCATTTTCACTTCGTCTCCGGTGTGGCCAATTAGCATGACCTTGTTCAATGTTCCACTCATAATATTTGTATAATCTACAAAGGTATATTTTGAATTTTAAATATAGTCAATTTTAAGATTTTATAGTGTGTCCTTTTTAAACTTTGGACGTATAGTTTCGGGTTACTTCGGAAACGTAAAGGTTTTCAAAAAGTTTTCTATAAGAATTGGAACAGGAAACGCTTCAAGTTTATGGATTGGCAGTGCGTTGTCTTTTAAACGCTCCACATACCAGATCCAGAATGTCGTAATTAAATGTTGGTGCGACAGCTTGTGTACAATAGGTGTTTCATTGTGTTTAACTATCGTTTTTGGTTCGATGGCTTCGGAAGTAATGAAGGCCGCGGTAACGATTTCCGCGAAAGCGTCGTGCTGTGAGAGTTCTTTTTCTGAAACCTCCTGGGAAGTTTCAACTAAGGGAAACTCGTACAAGTTCTGCCAGATCCCTTTCCCCTGCCGTTGGTTGAGAAGGGTGTTACCATCTTCAGAAACAGGTACGATATAGTTGAAGTACCGTTTTCTAATTTTTGTTTTTTTCAGTTTAACAGGCAACTCCTTAACTTTATTATGTAATAGCGCTTCGCAACGATCTGAAAAAATACAATTTCCACAATCAGGATTTTGCGGCACACAATACCGCGCACCAAATTCCATGATAGCTTGATTGTAGGTTCCTGGCTGTTTAGGGTCTAGAAGGAGTTGTGCCAATTGTTTGAATTCTTTGATGCCTTTTGTGCTATTTATAGGTGTCTCTACGCCAAAAACACGCGACAACACCCGGTATACATTTCCATCTACCACGGCGGTGGGCAAATTATAGCAGATAGAGGCAATTGCACTGGCAGTATAATCGCCTACTCCTTTTAGCTTTAGGAGGCCTTTATAGTCGTTGGGGAAGACGCCATTTAACTCATTTGCCACAAAGATTGCCGCTACACGTAAATTTCGCGCTCTTGAGTAGTACCCAAGTCCTTGCCACAGTTTGAGCACTTCTTCTTCAGGGGCATTTGCCAAGTGATGTACGGTAGGATAGGCGTTTACAAAATTCAGGTAGTACGGAAGCCCTTGTGCAACTCGTGTTTGCTGCAAAATTATTTCTGAAAGCCAAATTCGGTACGGGTCTTTAGTTTTCCTCCATGGCAATTCACGTTTGTGCTTTAAATACCACGTTATTAGTTTGTTAGAAAAAGGGGAGCTGTTTGTGGGCATTGTGCGAATGTAATAGTTATCTATTTATATTTTAATAGATTAAGAGCTTAGTTTTAAAAATTAAATTGTTTATATTTGCGACCTCGAAAAATAAACCTATAATACCCAATTTAAAACTTATAATACAATGACGAAAGCAGATTTAGTAGCAAAAATTTCAGAAAAGCTAGGAATGGAAAAAGGAGATGTACAAGCTACTGTAGAGAGCTTCATGACCGAAGTTAAAAATTCATTAGAAGGTGGAGATAATGTATACCTTCGTGGTTTTGGAAGTTTTATCATCAAAACTAGAGCCGAAAAAACCGGTAGAAATATTTCAAAAAACACTACCATTAAAATACCTGCACACAACATACCTGCATTTAAGCCAGCAAAGGTTTTTGTAGAAGGTGTAAAAACCAATGTTGAAGTAAAATAATAACTCATCCCGCCAACGGCGGGATATCTAAAAAACACAAGCATATGCCAAGTGGTAAAAAAAGAAAAAGACATAAGGTAGCGACGCACAAGCGTAAAAAGAGAAGACGCGCGAACCGCCACAAGAAAAAGTAGTTTTGATACTACTTTTTTCGTTTAAGAAACAAACAAATCGTTCTTTGAAAATGAAATGTGACTGTCCTTTTTATGTATGGCAGTTAGGTTTCGACGGGTAGCCCCATTGGGGCACTAAATCCTGTGATAAATTATTGTTTAATCCATCCCGATAGCTATCGGGACTAAAATCAAAAAATCGTGAACTACGAATTATTTATTAGATCCAGTTCACAAGAAGTTGATTTTGCCCTTTTAAAAGATGGAAAACTACTCGAATTACACAAAGAAGAAGACAACAACAAGTTTACTGTTGGCGACGTGTTTATCGCCAAGATTCGGAAAACTGTTCCCGGTCTCAACGCAGCCTTCGTTAACGTAGGCTACGAAAAAGACGGCTTCTTGCACTACCACGACCTCGGTCCGAAGGTGCTCTCTTTGCTGAAATTCGTAAAACGTGTAAGCACAGGTAAACTTAAAGAGTATACTTTAAAGGATTTCCCATTTGAAAAAGAGATTGATAAAAATGGTGGTATTAACAATGCCCTCAAAAACAATCAATCTATTCTGGTACAAATTGTAAAAGAACCCATTTCCACAAAAGGACCCCGCATTAGCAGCGAGCTTTCTATAGCTGGTCGTTATATTGTGTTGGTCCCGTTTTCAGACCGCATTTCTGTTTCCTCAAAAATAGAATCGCGTGAAGAAAAAGAAAGGCTAAAACGCTTAATCATGAGCATACGGCCCAAAGGATTTGGAGTGATTATACGCACCGTAGCAGAAGGCAAAAAAGTAGCAGAACTGGATAGAGATTTGCAAAATCTCGTAGATCGCTGGACCGCGATGTGCAAAAAGCTACAAGGGGCGCACCACCCTAGTAAGGTGTTAAGTGAATTAGACAGAGGAGCCTCTATTATTAGGGATGTTTTCAACGACAACTTCACCAATATTTATATTGATGACGAAACCCTCTATTTACAGATTAAAGATTATGTGCAAGAAATTGCACCCGATAAGGAAAACATTGTAAAATATTACGACTCGAAAGTACCGATGTATGAAAAGTTCGGTATTGAGAGACAAATCAAGACTTCCTTCGGAAAAACCGTATCCAGCAGCAAAGGAACCTATCTGGTGATTGAACATACAGAAGCCATGCACGTTATAGACGTGAACAGTGGCAACCGTAGTAACAAAAGCAATAGCCAAGAAGGAACCGCGCTCGAGGTAAACATGATCGCTGCTACCGAGGTAGCACGACAGTTACGCCTTAGAGATATGGGTGGAATTATTGTAATCGATTTTATTGACATGGCGCGAGCCGAAAATAGAAAAAAACTCTACAACCACCTTCGTGACGAAATGAAGGAAGATAGAGCAAAACACAAAATTCTACCCCCAAGTAAATTTGGGTTAATACAGATTACCCGCCAACGTGTACGTCCAGAAATGAACATTAAAACACGTGAAGAGGCCCCAGGAATGGAGGCTGGCGAAATTGAAGCACCCATTACAGTGGTGAACAGAATTACCGAAGATCTAAAAAGGATCCTCAAAAAAGACTATAAAAAGATTACCCTAAACACACATCCTTTTATAGCGGCTTTTTTAATTAAAGGCTTTCCATCTGTGCGAACCAAATGGTTCATGGAGCACAAAAAATGGATAAAAATCCAACCAAGAGATGCTTACACGTATCTTGAATACCATTTTAACGACAAAAATGGTGAAGAGATAAAATAATACCTAGAACCCCTTTTATCCCGATACCTATCGGAATAGAAGGGGTTTTTTTATTTTTGGGCACCTGCCAGCCGGCAAGGCAGGTTCCCTATTTGACACTTCGAAGACACTTCGACTGCGCTCAGTATGACACCTCAGTGTCCAAAATGGTCGGGCTATACGCTATATCCCCGCCCCGATAACTATCGGGGATCGGGGGATGGCCTGCCCATACCGAAAAGGCACGTTCGGGCGGGCCGCTACTATCCCTAACGCAAACTCGTATAAGACCCTGAAACAAGTTCAGGGTGACGTCATGCTGAACTTGTTTCAGCATCTCACATATATTCCTATAAAAAATAGTATTTTCCACCCGTGAACACCCACAAAACATACACCGTAGAACAGGCTATGCTTCGACAGGCTCAGCAACCTAAAATCGCTCTAAACAAGAAAGCACGTGCAACAGCATAAAACATACACCGTAGACGAGGCAAAGAAAAAGCTAGAGCACTACTGCGCGTATCAGGAACGGTGTCATAAAGATGTGCAGAAAAAATTGCGCAATATGCGCATGATTCCTGAGGCTATAGACCAAATCATCCACCATCTAATCACCCAAAACTACTTAAACGAAACGCGGTTTGCCCAAGCATTTGCCCGTGGAAAATTCCGAACAAAAAAATGGGGACGCAACCGGATTGTTCGCGAATTAAAATTTCGGGATATTTCAAAATACAACATCACTCTCGCACTCAAAGAAATTTCAGAAACAGACTACCAAAAGACGTTCCACGAACTGGCTGAAAAACGATTGCGACAATTAGAAAATGAAACCAATCTTCAGAAAAAAAAGAAGAAACTAGCAGACTATCTATTCTACCGAGGCTGGGAACCGAACCTGGTTTGGGATAAAGTCACAGAGGTAGTGAAGAGTGAAGAGTGAAGAGAAAATTAAGAAATACCCAATTTCTCGTGTGTTCTTTCAATCGCCTTTTCGTTCTTCTTATCTATCCATTTTTGGCCTTGCAAACGACGCATCAGATTGTCGTAGTGGCGCATAATAGCAATATTGTAGACTGCTTTTCCCAAATTTTTTGGGTTTCTGGCAATGGCGCGAAGACTCATTGAAAATCCTGGTGTGATGTAGCGCATATAGTGCCAATAGCCCTCAGGCATATACAATACTTCTCCGTGCTCTAAATTGCCCCGGAAACCTTGCGCTTTTTTCAGTGCAGGCCATTTGTTGTAGTCGGGATTCTTAAAATCGATATCTTCTCGTACGATCAACGAATGAGGGATTTTATACAGGTAGTCATTCTGACTTTGGTCAAACAAAATGACCTCCTTTTTTCCGTGGAAATGAAAATGGAAAATATTAGCCAAATCGATATCATAATGCATAAAGGTATAGCTGTCCTCGCCACCAAAAAAGAGCATCGGCAAGCCTTTCATCAAGCTAATTCCAAAATCTGGATAGGTATAATCTTTCTGTAGTTCGGGAACTTCCTTTAGAATATTCCACAAGAAAATACGGTATCGGGTCGGTTCCTTTTTCAGCAACGCAACATAATCACGCATTTTCATTTCGGCATGCGCCTGATTAAAACCTTCGTCGTGGCGTACGGGCCTATCATCGTACAGGGGAACCGTAATGTCTCCGGCCACTTTAGCCATATAATCTAAGTCCCATTTTTGAACCGCTGGCCAGTCATCTACAAAATGCTCAATAATAACAGGCTTCTGAGGCTTTAAGTAGTTTTTCTTAAAGTCTTCTTTCGTAATACTATGTACCCTGTCTATTTCTTGTAGCTGCATAATGTAAACAACGAAATTACGAAACTTTAAGGTAACATTAGATGGTTTCAATCAATATGCTGAAACCATTATCTATGAATTTGATATGTATAAAATTAATTGAATTATTAGGCTTTTGCTTTTGCCTTTGCCTCTTCGTTGCGCTCAATGGTATGCCCCGGGCGGGTCCATTTTGGCTTTTCACCTTGTGCCTTGTATTTCGAATATTGAGCTTCTACTGTTTCTGGCTGCTCTTTTTTTACAAAAGGCTTCATAGGCTGTAAACCGAGTAACTTAAACATTTCCATGTCTTCATTTACATCGGGATTGGGCGTGGTCAATAACTTGTCTCCCGCAAAAATAGAATTGGCTCCCGCGAAAAAGCACATGGCCTGTCCTTCACGGCTCATTTCTGTACGTCCGGCAGACAATCGAACTTGGGTTTGTGGCATCACAATCCGGGTGGTAGCCACCATACGGATCATTTCCCAAATACTTACTTTTTCAATCTCACCCATGGGAGTGCCCTCTACAGGCACCAGGGCATTGATCGGGACACTTTCCGGTTGCGGACTCAAACTTGCCAAAGCTACTAACATTCCTGCGCGGTCTTCAACAGCTTCACCCATGCCGATAATTCCACCACTGCATACGGTAACATTTGTTTTACGAACGTTTCCGATGGTATCGAGCCTGTCTTTATAAGCACGGGTAGAAATCACATCTTTGTAGTAATCTTCTGAAGTATCTAGATTATGGTTATAGGCATACAGACCCGCTTCAGCTAAACGCTGTGCTTGGTTCTCGGTAATCATCCCGAGCGTACAGCACACTTCCATATCTAATTTATTGATGGTTCGTACCATTTCCAGCACCTGGTCAAACTCTTCACCATCTTTTACATTTCGCCAAGCCGCTCCCATGCAGACACGTGAGCTTCCGCTTGCTTTTGCGCGTAGTGCCTGTGCCTTTACATGTGGTACAGACATTAAAGCGTTTCCTTCAATATCGGTATGGTACCGTGCCGCCTGCGGGCAATATCCACAGTCTTCTGGGCATCCCCCCGTTTTAATAGAAAGCAAGGTAGAAACCTGTACTTGGTTTGGGTTATGGTGTTCGCGATGCACCGTAGCTGCCTCATAAAGCAACTCCATCATCGGTTTGTTGTAAATAGCTAAGATTTCTTCTTTGGTCCAGTTGTGCTTGATTTCAGTCATATTAGTTCTTTGGTACTGATTTTTGCAAATTTTCTCGGAAAACGTCAAACAATGAAGGTTTCGACTGTGCTCAACCAGACATCGTGTAAGAATTCAAAAATAGGAAAATTGAATACAATTTTTAGGGTTTCTGCAGAATAATACTAACAGCATTTCCACCAAATCCAACTGCATTCACCATGACTGTTTTTAACTCCTTCGGAAGATGTCTCGCATTCGGAAAAAATGGATTTTCAATAAATTTATTATGCTGAAGCATGAGTACAGCCATTTCTACACTCAACATCCCAGAAGTAGCAAAGGTGTGCCCCAACAACCATTTGTTAGAAGTGAGTAACGGCAGCTGCCTTCCGAAAACCAGGTCGATGGCGTTCTTTTCGGCAATATCCCCTTTTACCGTTCCTGGCGCGTGCAATACAATAGCATCTACGGTTTTTAAATCGGCATTTTCCATTGCCCGTTGCATCGAATGTTGAAAACAATCGGCATTTTCTGAAATGGAGCTGTTATGGGTTAAGATTTCAGATGCAAATCCGAAGCCTGCAATAACCGCTTTGGTTCGTTGGCTGACACCCCGTTCTAGATATGCCACAGCAGCACCTTCTCCCAACACCATGGTGTTTTCTTTTTTTTGAAATCGCATGCTCTCGCAAGCCATTCGGTGACGGGAATTGCTATACAATTTTAAAGCCTTCATCTGCGCAATGGTAAATGGCGTGAGTGCGGCTTCACTCCCCCCCACTAAAAATCCGTCGGCCATTTCGGCTTGTAGCCAAGCAATTCCATTAAGCATAGCATGCATGGCTGTGGAGCAAGTTACCGAATGATCTATGGCCACGCCCGTAGTGCCTAACTCTTGAGCCACCCATGAGGAGATATTTCCTAAAGTAGTGGTAGGTGATGTAAATGGGGAAACTTTACCATGTTGCTGAAAATCTTGATGGTATTTTTCGAATAAGCCCGTAGCCCCACGGGAAGAACCGATGTTTACTCCCAAATTTGCTGAGCGAATATCGAGTTTCTCCCATCCTTTTTTTGCTGCTAAAATGGCCAATAGTACTGTTCGATCTACATTCTTGTAACGGTCATTGCTATCTTTAATTTGTTGTATTTCTGTTTCTATTTCCGAAGCAACTTTTGAGATGAGTGTGCCTTCAAATTCAGAGAATAGGGGTACGCCGTCACGATAGCGCTGCCAAACTTTTTCGGTGGAAGCACCAAAGGCTGAAACAGACGCGATGGCCGATATGGAGATGGGTGGTTGCAATACTATATTTTCGGCAAATTTACACTATTGCCAAAGCTCCTTCAATACTATCATACATTTTTTGAAGCTGATCTTCCGAAATCACATAAGGCGGTAACACATAAATGGTATTCCCCAAAGGTCGTAGTAAAATACCTTGTTCTATAAAGTATTGATAGAGACGATCGCGCAGGTTTCCATAGCGTTCCATTTCAACAGCAAGGTCTATCGCCAAAATCACCCCTTTACAACGCGCTTCATGAACTTTGGGGTGTTTTGCAATTTTCTGAACAAAGTTTTCGTGGGCGTTTGCTATCAACTTTTGTTGCTTTACAATCACATCAGACTGTAATAACTTTAACCCAGCCAATGCGGCAGCACAACCCAACGGATGGGCGCTAAACGTATGTGCGTGGAAAAAACCCTTATGCGTTTCCGTACTTAAAAATCGGTCGAAGATTTGTTGGGTGCAGCTCGTAATGCTTAACGGAAACATTCCTGCGGTAAGTGCTTTGCTAAGACATATAATGTCGGGCTGATGGGAAAGATAGTGAGACGCAAAGGTTTTACCTGTTTTTCCAAAACCTGTCATAATCTCATCGGCAATGCAAATTACGTCGTTTTGTTGACACAATTCGATAAGGGCACTTAGGCCGGCAGCCGAATGAAATTTCATGCCGGCAGCTCCCTGCACCAACGGTTCAAAGATGAAAGCCGCACATTTGTTTGCTTCAATGCTATTTTTCAATAGCTCGAGAACACCTTCTGAGTTTTTTTCCTGCGGAACGGGAATACGGATCACTTTCAACAAAAAATCTTCAAACGGGCCGTTGTAGGCCGATAATCCGGAAGCACTCATGGCGCCAAACGTATCGCCATGAAATCCGTTTTCAAATGCAATGATGGTATCTCTCTTTTCACCAGCATTATGATGGTATTGAAGCGCCATTTTGATGGCCGCTTCTACGGCAGTGGAACCGTTGTCGTTAAAAAATATCTTTTGTTGGTTCGCAGGAAGGACTTCCATTAATTTTTCAGAAAGCCGCACAGCGGGTTCATGTGTCAATCCGCTAAACATGACAAAATCCAAGGTCTCCATTTGTTGGGTGATTGCCTTTGTGATGGTTGGATGCCCGTGGCCGTACATGGCGGTGTACCAAGACGCAATGCCATCTATGTACTCGTTACCCTCCTCATCCCAAAGCAATGCACCTTTAGCCTTAACGATCCCGATAGGTGGCTGGGCGGTTCTATGTTGGGTAAGTGGGTGCCAGATGTGGTTTTTGTCTCTATCCTGAAGTTTCATCTTACAAATGTAAACATCCCCCTAGCCCCCTTCAAAGGGGGAATTCAATTTTGTTTCAATATTTTCTGTAAGGTTGCATGATCCTGAAATAAATTTGGAGTGATAGTGAGTGTTATATTTCGCCATGCTGAACCCACCAAATCATGTCTATCGGGCTGGTTGTTTCAGCATCTCATCATCTAGCCAACACCTAATATTTATTCTATTAGGTTTGCATCTCTTATGAAATTCGGTTTGTGAGACCCTGAAACGAGTTCAGGGTGACGCTCAGTGTTATATTTCGTCATGCTGAACCCCGCTAGACCATGTCTATCGGGCTGGTTGTTTCAGCATCACATAATTTAGGTGAAAATTAAAGTTTTTAAAGTAGGGTTCTTCTCCCTTATTAAATTTAATTTCCAATCTCTTTTCCAATTCTTTAATTGCTTTTCTCTTGCAATAGCTTGTTTTATATCAATAAACGTTTCATAATAAACACAATCGGTCAAATTATACTTTATAGCAAATTTAGAACCGATTCCATTAGCATGCTCCACGATTCTCTTTTGCAAATTAGACGTAATTCCAATGTAAAAAGTCGTTCGATACGTGTTTGTCAATATGTAAACAAAACTGGTTTTCATAATGTGAGACCCTGAAACAAGTTCAGGGTGACGTTAGTTTATTCCTTAAGACTGCTGCATATTCTTTTACTACATTACTATCAAAATAGGGTTCTTCGTCAATACGGCCCAGAATTCTGACTCCCGACATTTTTGCAATGATTTGCTCGGTACTTGCGTGTGCTGCGCCACTAAAAATAATTCCGAAGACATTCAGGTTTCTCGTCTGCAAGGCTTCAATGGTTAGCAGTGTATGGTTGATACTGCCTAAATAATGGCGGGAAACCACAATCACCTGGTCTTCTGGATGAATGAGGTCTGTGATGGTTTCTTTGTTATTTAACGGAACTAGCAATCCGCCAGCACCTTCCATCACCAATGAATTATTTGTTTCTGGACGCTTTATTTTTTTTCCAGAAACCGAAACACCGTCAATTTCGGCAGCAGCATGCGGACTCATAGGTGTATGGAGCTCAAAAGCAGGTTTGTGGAATACACTCTTTTTGTTTGACACCAAGCGTTGTACTTTCACGGTATCGCTATTTTCTAATTCGCCTGCTTGGATCGGTTTCCAATAGTCTGCTTGCAGTGCTTCGGTAACAATAGCCGAAACGACTGTTTTGCCCACTTCGGTGGAGATCCCTGTGATAAAATAGGTTTGGTTTTTTGCCATTGGGTAAAGATAGGAAAATACGTTTCCTTATTCGCTTGAACTATATGTCTCCCCCTGTTTATCTTGAGTGATTTCAAGATTATTTTTGAGGAAATCCATCAGTTTTTCAATTTGTTCTTTCGTATTAAAACTATGAACACAAACACGCAAACGCTCTTGGCCTTCGGGTACGGTTGGCGAAAGGATAGGTTTTACATCGAAACCCTGCTTTTGAAGTTGCGTAGCCAAGTGCTTCGTTTCTGTATTACCCGAAACCAAACAGCAGTGAATGGCAGAATCACTTGGAAGAAATTGCGACTGTAATCCTTCCGTTCGCAGTGTTTCTTGTAAGTAGCCTATGTTATTTTTCAATTTAGTAATGTGCGCAGTATCGTTTTCTAGTTGTTCGTACGCTGCTAAAATAGTGGCTATAGAATGTGGCGGTAAGCCTGTGGTATAGATAAAACTTCGGGCAAAATTCACCAGGTATTGTTTTAATTCTGGGCGTCCCAAAATTGCGGCCCCGTGGCACCCTAGACCTTTTCCGAAGGTTATAATTCTAGTGAATACTTCGGTTTCTATCCCTAATTGTTGTACGAGACCTTCACCGTGCTCACCAACAACTCCCAATGCATGGGCTTCGTCTACCACTAAGTGACAGTTATATTTTTTACAAAGTGCTACCAGACCTTTTAAATCGGGTTGGTCACCGTCCATAGAGAAGGTGGATTCTGTGACGATGTATATTTCAGAATTTTGATTGAGGTTTCGACTGCGCTCAACCTGACATATAGATGATAGGTGTTCTAGATTGTTATGCCTAAACTTATACGATTTGGCGTGGCTCATCTGTATGCCGTCACGTATGGAGGCATGGCACAATTCATCGTATAGAATAAAATCACCTCGCTGGGGTACGCTACTGAAAAATCCTAAGTTGGCATCATAGCCGCTATTGAAAATCAGTGCACTTTCGGAGTTGTGGAATTGGGCAATCTTATCTTCTGCAAGTTGAAATAACGAATGGTTTCCAGAAAGTAACCGAGAACCTGTGGCTCCATTCACTTGAAGGTGGTGATGCTTTAAAATTTCCGAAGCACGGTTAAAGATTAGTTCCGAAGTACTAAAACCCAAATAATCATTAGACGAGAAATCGACCAAATCACTAGCCTTCCCCAAACTGCGGAGTGCGTTATCTGAAGATCGGTCCTCTAACTTTTTTTGAAGTTTTCTCGGCAGCATACGTAAAGATAAACAAGAGAATGGTAATGGTTTGTATTCTATAAATTTTGACCAAATCAATCAATCATTTCAACAAACTGTGAAAACACTTCTTTATGTTTTTCCAAATCCATTTCAGGCGAAAGTGCTACACGGGCAATATAATCTTTATCTCCTTCTTTGGTCGTGCCTTGGGTAGAAGTGGCGGGAATAGTCCAATAGCAACCTTTTAGCTGCCCATAACTTACACAGTACTTACTTTCTTGTGGTATTTCTGTAATCATTAAATCGATTAAGGTGTGATTGAGTGCTCTTTTATACGCCTCTCTCTTTTCTGGTGTTGCTCCTTTTGTAGGTAAATCCAGCGAAAAAACAGACGGTTTAAATCCTTGTTTGGCCAATTCTTCAGAAACAAAATTAATTTTAGCCTCAGGTAGCTTTTGTTCAATAAAAGTAACAAACGATCTTGTGTTTTGATACGCAGCCTCAATCCGTTGATTCATGGACGGTAACTGCTGGGCCAATATGTCATACTGAAGTGGTGTAGCTTCGTTTTCACAGAGGTTTAGATGTAACGCAATTCTGTCCATAAGCCCTTGTGCCTTCGTATTTCCTACACAGTAACCAGCAGTACTTCGCCCTCCGCTAGGGAATTTAGAGCCGCTTACATAAGACAGGGCTCGGACAGTAGAAAGCACTTCGCCTTTCCCCAAAAACTGAACGTTCGGGCAAAACGTTTGATCTAAAATAAAAACAGGATCTATAGCTGCAGTATCCGATGCTGTGGTGCGTTCTTTTTCCAATACCCGCTTCAATTCTTGTAAATCAGGCACCTCTACTCTCGGATTTGTAGGTATTTCAGCAATAATATAAGGTACAGCATCATCTTTAGCAACTTCTGCCAACACCTTATCGATACTGCGCACCATATCATTATTTCCATCTACAGGAAGGTCTACCACTTCCACATTTCGTATAGCCGCGGCCACACGTCTTGCTTGATCGTTCGTGCCACCATAACAATTTGGTGGGACAATAAACTTAATGGCTTTCCCTTGGTGATTTTCAATCGCGTGGTGCACAAGGCCCATCATGATAGCATACTGCACTGAAAGTCCGCTAGAACCAACCACAGCCTTGCTGTTAGTGCCGGTAACGTCGTGTATGTTAGCAACGACTTCCTTTCGGTTGTTTTCAAGATTATGAATATGTGAAGCGATAGCAGATTGATTTGCTAGCGACTGTAGTGCTTCTAGACTGTTTGCTGGTGTCATGGCAATGGTTTCGCGCCTACGAACATGTTGTATTTCCGAAATATAATTGTGGTTCTTTTCATGCTGAACCATCAAAATGCTTCCAAGATTTGAATATGCGGTCACATAGAAATCAACAGCGGGGTGTAGTTCGCTTTGTGTAATTGTATCACTTCTTGAAATGAAAACAGAACTACCTTCACCTTCTGAAATTTCAGCTAGATTGTGCACCTTTAAGAGTTCAAAATCATACCCATACACGCGCTGTAACAAATCACCCTCGAGTATTGGTGGTACTTCAGCCGTATAGAAAATCCTGGTGGGCGTTTGATCTAATGAATTTTTTCTCAAAATTGCCAATATGGGCATGGGGTACGATGAAAAACTAATGACGTTTTCTGCCGGCAGACTGTGTAAACGACCCATAGCCCATTCTAGTATGCAAGATAATGGGTGGCCCAACCTGATATAGTCGTATGCAGTAGGTAAATCTGCTAGTGCTGCTTTTTCTGAATTTTGTTGGTGATACAGCTCTTCAAACTGTTCTAAGAACTGCGTCTTCGCCAAGTTCTCATCGTAAATATCTAGACGATGGGTAGTAAGTTGCAACCATGATTGCGGCATGTGCCGTAAAACATTGTCAATATATGTAAGCATATTCGTTTCGGTCATAAGTGTAGCTTTTTAAAAAGCACTGCAAAGATACAGAAGGGTAAAGGAATTACTTTCATTGACAAATGGAATGTAATGTGTTCAAAACAAGAGCTAATGTTTTAGAGGCCGTTTTTTAATCATTCCTCCTTTGATATCTTTTATACTGTTCATGACGATAAATGCATCCGGCTCGATTTTTTCTATTTCGGTATTTAGTTTGTTTAACTCCAGCCGTGTAATAACCGTATAAATAATATCTAACTCTCTAGAAACACCATCCTTTGCGTAGCCGCCCTGACCTTTGTAAATGGTGACACCACGACCCAGATTATCGATAATCATATTTTTTACGCGAGTACTCTGGGAGGAGATAATGGTCACGCCTATGTATTCTTCGATACCCTCAATAATAAAATCTAATGTTTTTGAAGCGGCGATATATGTAATCATAGAATATAGGGCAATTTCAATAGAAAGGAGATAGGCCGCAAACGAGAAAATGATAATATTGATTAAGATAATGATATCGCCAATCGTAGTTGAAAATTTCCGACTCAGAAAAATAGCAAGTATTTCGGTTCCGTCAATAACGGCGCCCCCTCTTATCGCCAAACCGATTCCCGCTCCAAGGAAAAATCCGCCAAAAACTGCTACCAAGAGATCATCGTTGGTGACATTTGGAAATGGCACGACAGCCACACAAAGCGCAAGCCCAATAATGGCCAAAGCGGTTTTCACTGCAAATCGGCGTCCCATAATTCGATAGCCCAAAAATATAAAGGGAAGGTTTACCGCTATAATGAGTACGTAAAGTGGGATGTCTGAAATTGCAGCAAGCAGCAACGAGATTCCGGTAGCCCCACCATCGATAAAATCGTTTGTAAGCAGAAAGCCCTTAAAGCCAAAGGAGGCAGAAAAAATACCTATGATAATAAGTATTAAATTTTTTAAATTCCTTTTAAAGGAAATTACAAATTGCCGGTATTCTTTTGCGAGCTCATATTTAGAAGGTTTTCCTGAAGAATACTTCTGTTTTCCCTTAAATTTTTGGGTGGCTTGGATAATAATGTCTGCTATAAAGGAGCTCATCTATATTTCTACTTTTTTTCCGACAACCAAATTGTTATCACCTGCAATTTATGATATTCTATCTGGAAAAAAGCACCCCTTGAGAAACTTTTAAGAGGGAATAAAATATCGAAAAAAATCTCTAAAGAGGTAATTTAAGCCCAAACTGAAAATGAGCTCACAATTTAAGTATCTTAGTGAGATAAACTGACTGCACATGATTTCCTATTCACTTGTTACTTCGGAAAAAGAATTGCATCAGATATTGCAATTGCAACAACAAAATCTACCCGAGTCTGTTTCAGAAGCAGCACAAAAATCCGAAGGGTTTGTCACAGTGCAGCACGATTTTGCACTATTGAAAGCAATGCATGAGAAATGCCCGCATATCGTCGCAAAGGATGGCGAAAAAGTGGTAGGCTACGCACTCAGTATGCACCCTGATTTTGGAAATGACATTGAAGTGTTGCGACCTATGTTCGAACAAATACATCGCTATTATAGCAGTATTGAATCGGCTTCAAAACTATTGCATCACAACAACTTTATTGTCATGGGGCAAATTTGCATCGCCAAGGCCTATCGCCAACAAGGAATTTTTAGGAAATTGTACGAGACCATGCAAGCTAATTTGCCAGATTCCTTTTCAACCATCATTACTGAAGTAGACACTAAAAATCAACGTTCGCTAAACGCACACTATTCCGTAGGCTTTAAAGACTTGAAACGCTATGTGTCGGGCGGACAAGAATGGGTATTGATCTATTTAGCATAAACTGTCATTTCGAGTGCAAACGAGAAATCCCATAGCGATTTGTTCGTGAGATTTCTCAGTCATTCTTCCTTCGAAATGACAACTGTAGTATACAAAACAGAAAATTACTTGTCTTTAAAAGCGCATTCCACAGTAGGTTTTTAGTCATCAAAATAAAATATTTCTACTAATCAGGAATAGGGTCGATCTATTTAGCATAAACTGTCATTTCGAGTGCAAACGAGAAATCACATGGCACTTGGTTCATGAGATTTCTCAGTCATTCTTCCTTCGAAATGACAACGCTAGCGTATAAAGCATAAAAAATCCCAAACTCCTTTTGGAATTTGGGATCTGTATTATTTGGAATTTGTGTGCCGAAATTAATCTGCCAGCACAATTACTTTGTTATCGCTGCACTCTACCGTTCCTCCGTTAATGTGCATATTCCATTTTCCATCTTTCTGTGTAAACTTCTTTTCGAAGCCTTCGGCGATGGTCGGATTTCCTTTAAAACGAACTTCTCCTTCAACTAACAACGATACGATAGCAGCGTGGTTGTTCAACATCTGAAACTCACCATCCATGCCCGGAACCGTTACACTTTCTACTTCACCGCTCACTAAAGAAGCTTCTGGAGTTACTATTTCTAAATACATGATATACTTTTATTAAATGAAGTGACAATTCTACACTGCCCCCTCTGTCAGCTGATGCTGACATCTCCCCTTTGCAGGGGAGAATTATTCTTTAGTTTAACTAAAATATTATCTAGGCTTCCGCTAACATTTTCTCACCTGCCTCGATTGCTTCTTCAATGGAACCTTTCAAGTTAAAGGCAGCTTCCGGAAGGTGGTCTAACTCACCATCCATGATCATGTTAAAACCTTTAATGGTTTCCTTAATATCTACCAATACCCCTGGGATACCTGTAAACTGCTCTGCCACGTGGAAAGGCTGTGATAAGAAACGCTGTACACGACGTGCACGGTTTACCGCCATCTTATCTTCTTCAGATAATTCTTCCATACCCAAGATGGCAATAATATCTTGTAATTCTTTATAACGCTGTAACAACTCTTTTACACGTTGCGCACAGTTGTAGTGGTCTGCACCTAAGATTTCTCTCGTCAAAATACGCGACGTAGAATCTAGTGGATCTACCGCTGGATAAATACCCAGCTCAGCAATTTTTCTAGAAAGTACCGTTGTTGCATCTAAGTGGGCAAAGGTTGTTGCCGGTGCCGGATCGGTAAGGTCATCTGCAGGTACGTATACCGCCTGTACCGATGTAATCGATCCTTTCTTTGTTGATGTAATTCGTTCCTGCATGGCACCCATCTCGGTTGCCAAGGTTGGTTGGTATCCTACCGCAGATGGCATACGACCTAAAAGTGCCGACACCTCAGAACCTGCTTGTGTAAATCGGAAAATGTTATCTACGAAGAAAAGTACATCTTTTCCTTGTCCGTCGCCTGCTCCATCACGGAAATACTCGGCAATAGTCAAACCAGACAAAGCAACACGCGCACGTGCTCCTGGTGGTTCGTTCATCTGTCCGAATACGAAAGTTGCTTTCGACTGCTTCATGGCTTCTTTGTCAACTTTGGTCAAGTCCCATCCGCCTTCTTCCATCGAGTGCAAGAATTCGTCTCCGTACTTAATAATTCCAGATTCTAACATCTCACGCAACAAGTCGTTTCCTTCACGTGTACGCTCTCCTACTCCTGCAAATACTGAAAGTCCACCGTGACCCTTTGCAATGTTGTTAATCAATTCCTGGATCAATACGGTTTTACCTACACCTGCACCACCAAAAAGACCAATTTTACCACCCTTTGCATACGGCTCAATAAGGTCGATTACCTTAATACCTGTAAACAATACTTCGGTAGAAGTAGAAAGATCTTCAAATTTTGGTGCTTCACGGTGAATTGGCAATCCGTTGTCTCCCTCTTTCGGAAGGTCACCGATACCGTCAATAGCGTCACCAATTACATTGAACAGACGCCCGTATACCGCTTCGCCGATTGGCATTTGGATAGGCGATCCTGTTGCAACAGCGTCAACACCTCGGCTCAAACCATCGGTAGAGTCCATAGAGATGGTACGTACCGTATTTTCACCTACGTGCGATTGTACTTCAAGAATCAATTTATTTCCGTGGTTGTCTACTACGAGACTGTCGTAAATTTTCGGAAGTTCAGCTCCGTTCGCAAACTCAACGTCTACTACTGGGCCAATAATCTGTGCAACTTTTCCTGTAACTTGTGCCATTGTTAACTGTATCTGTTTTAGTTATCTACGGGCGCAAAAAGCACCCTTGTTTTTAACGGTGCAAAGATAGTTTTTTCTTACCGAATATCACAACCCAAAATCACTAAAAATTTCATCTGTGTTTTTTGGGTGGCTACCCCTCAGTAAAAACTTCGCGGCACCGCGCTTTCCGTGCTACGAGGTAGCTCACTGCAATCGCTGCCACAAAAGCAAATTAAAATTACTGCATCAACAAACAAAGGCTTCTTCCCCCAGCGAGGAACGGAGCATCTCAGGAGAAGGTGGGCATCGGTGTGAACCGATGCTCGGAAGGGGTAAAAAATTATTCTGCTTCTTTACGAATCTAAAGCCTCACAATAGTTCCGAATGTTATTTTTGAACAAGGCCAGCACCTTCGCCATTAATGCATCATCTTTTTGTATCTCCCTACCATCAATCTCTACCACAGGGGTCAATTCACCCATGGTTCCTGTAGCAAATACGCCGTCGGCATTGTAGAGTTGCGATAAGGTGATGTCTTGTTCTTCAATGTCGATGCTATTTTCCTTGCATATTTCTATTACTGTGGCGCGCGTAATCCCCGGCAGACACGCATGGGCATAAGGAGTCACTATCGTCCCATCTTTCACCATAAACAAATTGCTTCCATTAAGTTCCGCTACAAATCCACGGTCATCCAACATCAATCCGGCATCTTTACCAGCCACATTGGCCTGTATTTTAGCGATGATATTGTTGAGGAGGTTGTTGTGGTGTATTTTACTGTCTAAATACTGTGGCGCATTGCGGCGCTGACTCGCACTGATTACTTTTATGCCGCTAGCATTGTCATACACCAGCGGTTTCCATTCGGCCAGCACAATCAGGCACGACCCATCTTGGTTTAGTCTCGGGTCCATACCACTGGTTATTTTTTCACCTCGGGTAAGGGTTAATCGTATGTGGGTGTCGTCGGTCATACCATTGGCATCCAGCGTCATTTTAATTGCTGCCTTTACTTCTTTTTTTGAAGGAATGTCTGTAAACGCCAACGTTTTTGCACTTTCCTGCAAACGTGTTAAATGCTTATCGAGGCAAACAACACCCTCAGGATATACGCGAAGGCCTTCCCAAACGGCATCGCCTCCCTGTACCGAACTATCAAAAACAGAAACCTTGGCTTCATTTCGAGGGTACAGACCATCCTTTACATATACTTGAATCGTGTCGTTTTTGGGAGTACGTTTTTGTAGCATTTAATCGTTTTTTAAAATATGATTCTTTAGAATATTATAATATGGAAGTGCAGCAGCCAACACAGGCTCCAAGTATTCGGGTAATGGTTGGTCACTTGTTCGCTGCACGGCAAACCCTTCAGAATTATGGACGTTTGCATACCAATGTTCGGCCCAAATCCCATCTTCAGGAATGCCTCCCTTTTTCCATGACAGCATTGCTTCAAAAAAGGGAATCTGCAACAAGCTACAGATTTTTTTAAGATAGGTCGACGGATCTTTTAGCAATTCGTCACTATCGATTACAATGGGCGTTTTTCCCTCTGAAGTTAAATAGGTGAAAATTTCCGAAGCCTTTTTTATCCCGATATCATCTAGGGTGGGGTGCTCTATAACTTTCGCAAAAGAAGCCAATAACTTTTTAGGATGGCGAATTAAAATAATGTTGTGCCATTTCAGAATAAATTCAGGAGCATCGCTCAAATAATGGTGCGCCATTCCCTTTACGAAAACATGATGAGATATAGACAACGCTCTAATTTGGTTTAACACCAAAGCTGCATCATTCGGCATGGTTCTCACTATTTCATTGTGGCAAGGATGCTGGATTTTTACATCAGCATTCGAAAGATAATATCCGTAAAATGGCTCGTCCAGCACCTTCATATCGGGTCGCTGCGCAAAACTGTACATGAGTGCGGTAGATAGGTTTCGCGGACCAGAAATAAGGTTGATGACTTTCACGAAATAAAAATAGAATTATTCCGCAGAGATTGTACTAGAAAAGTATAAAAAAGATTACTCTACCGTCACACTCTTCGCCAAGTTTCGCGGCTGATCTACATTCTTTTCTAACATGACAGCAATATGGTATGACAACAACTGTAATGGAATAGTTGTTACCAACGGGCTCAGTGATTCTGGAGTTTTAGGCACCTCCATGATGTAGTCTGCCAATTCTTTAACCTGGGTATCACCTTCGGTGACCACGGCAATAATTTTTCCTTTTCGCGCCTTTATCTCCTCGATATTGCTCACTACTTTTTCATAGTGGTTGCTGTTTACTGCAATTACCACCACGGGCATCTGCTCATCAATTAGCGCGATAGGGCCGTGTTTCATTTCGGCAGCGGGATACCCTTCGGCGTGGATATAAGATATTTCTTTAAGTTTCAAAGCACCTTCTAAAGCTACCGGGAAGTTATAGCCCCTTCCGAGGTACAAGAAATTAGCCGCATCTTTATACTTCGCAGCAATTTCTTTAATCTTATCGTCACCTTGCAGCGCCTCTTCCACCTTTCCAGGGATGGTATCTAACTCCCGCAAATGCAACATATAGTCGCTTTGTGAAACTGTTCCTTTTGCCTTCGCCAATCGAAGCGCCATCATCATCAACACAGTGATTTGCGTGGTAAATGCTTTGGTTGAAGCCACACCAATTTCAGGACCCGCGTGTGTATAGGTGCCGCTGTGTGTTTCTCTAGAAATGGTAGAACCCACTACATTGCAGACTCCGTAGACAAATGCTCCTTTTTCTTTCGCCAATTTTATGGCAGCCAATGTATCTGCTGTTTCCCCACTTTGTGAAATTGCAATGACCACATCTTTCTCTGTGATAATTGGGTTTCTATATCGAAACTCGGAAGCGTATTCTACCTCAACAGGGATTCGGGCGAGGTCTTCAAAAATATATTCAGCTACCAAACCAGCGTGCCATGACGTTCCGCAAGCAACAATGATAATACGATTGGCATTGGTGAATTTTTCAATATAATCTTCTAATCCACCTAGCTTTACAATGCCCTTGTTGGCCAAGAGTCTCCCACGGTAGGTATCTTTGATTACAGAAGGTTGCTCATAGATTTCTTTGAGCATAAAGTGGTCGTACCCTCCTTTTTCAATCTGTTCAATATTTAGCTGAAGCTCTTGTACGTATGGATCTACAAGGTTGTCTCCTTTAATTTTACGCACTTTCACGTCACGACCGCGACGTATAATTGCCATCTCTTCATCTTCAAGATAGATGGCGTTGTTGGTAAATTCAATAAAAGGGGTTGCATCACTCGCAACAAAAAATTCGTCGTCTCCAATCCCGATGGCCAAAGGGCTCCCGAGTTTAGCTACAACGATTTCATCAGGTTTATTTTTATCGAACAATGCAATGGCATAGGCTCCTACGACTTGGTTAAGTGCAATTTGCACTGCCTTACCCAATTTTACATTTTCCTGTTTCTTAATTTCTTCGATCAGGTTTACCAATACTTCGGTATCGGTATCACTGTTGAAATGATACCCGCGGTTGATAAGCTCCTTTTTAATGGAAGCATAGTTTTCTATAATTCCGTTGTGGATGATAACCAAATCTCCACTATTACTGTAATGTGGGTGCGAATTGACATCGTTGGGAACGCCGTGGGTAGCCCATCGGGTATGGCCTATCCCCAAACTACCGTTCGTTTTAATTTCAGCAGCAACACGCGATTCAAGATCTGCTACCTTGCCTTTTGTTTTGCTAAGTTGAATTTGGGTACCATCAAACAATGCAATACCAGCACTATCATAACCACGATATTCTAAACGTTTTAACCCGTTTATAATAATGGGATATGCTTCTCTGTTACCTATATATCCTACAATTCCGCACATAAAGAATAAAATTAGTTGGGTTCAGTATAGAAAATCTGAAGTTTCAAACGTTTGGCTTCATTCGAAGTTCTGTTTCCGTGGAGTACCGTTCCTTCTGGAGAAACAACGGTGGAAGCCGGCACATTATCGATTCCCGGAGCTTGAGAATTTTCCAAATCCTGAAAGTCGAAAACCGTCACATTCTGCGAAACTACCAGCGCTAAAGGCACATTTGTAGAGTCGCTATTAATAAGGTTGCTCACATGGTTGGTGATTCTAATCTTGTAGAAATCACCATTGGCATCGGTACCACGCTCTAACGGACCATAATGGTCTACCAGTGCTTCAAAAGGTTCTTCTCCTGAAGTTGGGTCTAAGGGAAGGTCTGCCAAAAAGTTATCATTTCCAGTTTCATAAATCACTAAGCGCAGCGGTTCATTATCTCCACTGGGCACTATATCTCTATTTACATAAAAAATGAGGTTGGCTTCATTGATAAGCCATTCTTGATCACGCAAAAACTCTAGCTCGTCTGCTACTCCGTTTCCATCTAAATCTTCACCGAACAATTCAATTACCGAGACAATACCGTCGCCACCCCGCACATACAGGTTTTCTTCACCATCGTCAATATTTGGGTTGGCCAAGGTACTTGCAATAGACGGATTCAATTCATTATCGAAGGTATTCACGCTAATCGCGTCAAAATTGAGTCGGAGCACTGTTTCAATCGGGTCTTGCGTGTTTTCTTCACACGTTTCTCCAGTTAATGTTTTAAAGGTGTAGAACAAATCAATTCTCGCATCATTCTCTGGATCGTTATCGCCGTCGAGAACGTCGAAAATAAAAGAGCTGCCATTTTCAGTAGGGCTATCCACTTTAAAATACAGTCCTCTTAAGAATTCACGGAAGTTGTTATTATTAATGAGGTTTGCTGTTCCTTCCTGTTCAAAGATTTTGCGTTGGAAAAACTCATTGGGTAATGCAACTCGTAAGCCAGGTGGAAGTGTTACCGTATCATTCAGTACGATTCCTTCGCTACTAGGTACAAAATTTTCGATGGTCATGATCTTACCTCCCAAAAAGTTTTCAAAAGTTCGTCCTTGGTTCGAGTAGTACTTCTGTTGCTCCTCAAATCCGGCTTCTGGATCAAGGTCCCTAAGAAAGAATTTCGACTCGTAGATAGAAATATTTATGGGATCATTTCCGAAGATAGAATCTGTGGTAAAAGTAGTCACAGAATCGACCGTTGTTGCGGTACTATAAAATGGCAGGTACAATACTACACTATCTAATTGGGTACAATCTCCAAAATCAGGATCGGTTTCTGACAAGGTGAGCTGGCTTAACAAGTTAATGGTTGATTTTCCGTAAACCGGATCGTTATAAACCCCTAGTTGATACGACGGAAGGGCATTGGTCTGGACAGGCAACAACTTTCTGCTGTACGACACAACGGTACTCTGGTCGAATAATTCGGTGGTGAAATTTTGGTCTACAATGTCAGATCCAATGGTATTGAAATCTTCCTCACAGGAAGCGAAAACCACAATTACGACTAAAATTGCCATTAATTTTGGCAGTAGATTCTTTATCTTCATAATGCTTCTTAAAAAATACGGCTATTCTGATGCCAGTACTTTGTTTTGGTAAAAATCTAAATATGCGTCTTGGATGGTTTCTGTGTTTTGGTATGGCAGCACTGGAATTTCGATGGTTTCGAGGTATTCTTTCAATGCTTGGGGGATTTCTTCTGAATTAACGATGGCAGCATCAGAATTTTCTAAAGCCACTTTCATTACATTCGTATAATCTGGGCTCTTCAACACTGCTACTTTATCTTCAGCAATACCGTCGAAACTCATTTTATCGGTCACCTTTTCATCTAACGTACCATCAAAGCCTTGATTGTACACAGAGGTAACTATTTTACTATTTTCGAACAAGGGTTCGTTGCCATAGTAGTTTCTCAGGTATAAAGGTAAGAACGAAGCCAACCAGCCATGAACATGGATGATGTCTGGCGACCAATTCAACTTTTTAACGGTTTCAATAACACCTTTGGCAAAAAAGATAGCGCGCTCGTCATTGTCTGGAAACAGATTTCCCTCTTCATCTGCATAGGTCGCCTTTCTTTTAAAATATTCTTCATTGTCTATAAAGTACACCTGCATTCGTTCCTTCGGAATAGAGGCTACCTTGATAATGAGCGGCATGTCCATATCATTAATCACCAAGTTCATCCCCGAAAGGCGAATAACCTCGTGTAACTGATGTCTACGTTCGTTAATATTTCCATACCTTGGCATGAAAATTCTGATTTGACCGCCTTTATTATTGACCATCCTTGGGGCCTCAAACGACATGGAAGAAATCTCGGTCTCAGGGAGGTATGGAACTACTTCGGAAGACACATACAAGATTCTCTTATCTTTCATAGGATTGCTTTAATTGGTGTTGCTGCTTAAAACACGCAAAATTACGAAAATTTATGCAGTTATGAAGCAATAACTTAATTTTGCGGATGATTAACTAAATTTTATGACCATTTACACGACCACCAAAGCATTGCAAAAAAAATTGTTCTCGCTGCCTATCGAATCTAGCATTGGTTTTGTGCCCACCATGGGAGCTTTACACAGGGGCCACATTTCACTCGTAGAAAAGGCATTGCAAGACAACAGCCATGTGGTTGTGAGTATTTTTGTGAATCCGACCCAATTCGACAACAAAAACGACTTGGTGAAATACCCGCGTAATATAGACGAAGATACCGCCCTGCTGAAGAACCTGGGTGATTCCGTTATTGTTTTTGCTCCATCTGCCGAAGAAGTTTATGGCGAAAAAGTAAAAGCAAAGAAATACAATTTTGGCAGACTCGCAGATGAGATGGAAGGACAACACCGGAAAGGCCATTTTAATGGGGTTGGTACGGTACTGACCCATCTATTTCGCATTATTGAACCCAGCAAAGCATATTTTGGCGAAAAAGACTATCAGCAACTCCAAATTGTGCGAAAGTTGGTATTGCTCGAAAACATGCCCGTTCAAATTGTTGGTTGCCCTATCTTAAGAGAATCCAATGGCCTCGCGATGAGTTCACGCAATGAACGCTTGACCGATGCACAGCGAAATGAAGCTGTTTTTATATCTGAAATTTTAAAACAAACCCGAGAAAATTTCAGCAAAAAATCGATTCCAGCACTAAAAAGAGCTGCAAAAAAAGCCTTTGATGAAAATCCGCACCTCGAATTAGAATATTTTGAAATTGCTAATAGCGACACCCTTACATCAGCCAAGCGAAAACAAAAAGGAGTCTCTTTTAGGGCCTTTGTGGCAGCATTTGCCGGAGATGTAAGGCTCATAGACAATATGGCTGTGAATTAAATCAGATAACTTCGCTTTTGCTAAATACCTATCCACAAAGATAATCTACAGCCTGTTTTGGATTAGAAGCTGTAGCCTTTTCACTCTGGTACGAACTTTGTAAAAAATCAAAAATCAAATTGTATCTTTGCACCATGCAAATTCATGTAGTAAAATCTAAGATTCATCGAGTAAAAGTAACAGGCGCCGATTTAAATTATATCGGTAGTATTACCATAGATGAAGACCTTATGGACGCCGCTAATATCAATCAGGGCGAGAAAGTTCAAATAGTGAATAACAACAACGGAGAGCGTCTCGAAACCTACGCTATTCCTGGTCCGCGTGGTAGTGGCGAAATCACTTTAAATGGTGCTGCCGCCAGAAAAGTGGCCCCAGGAGATATCCTAATTTTAATTACCTACGCGCTTATGGATGTGGCCGCAGCCAAAGATTTTAAACCGGCATTGGTTTTTCCGAACGAAGAAAACAACCTCCTTACCTAAGGTGAACAAATCACTCTCTAAATTCTTAAGCATTGCCCTACCGCTCGCGTTAGGAGCATTTTTAATTTGGTACATCTTTAGCCTATTTACTCCCGAGCAAATTCGCCAGATGAAACTCCACATTAAAGGTGCAAACTATTGGTTTGTGGGGCTTTCGGTAATTTTAAGTGTATTGAGCCATGTAATTCGGGCATATCGGTGGAATTTCATGTTGGCACCGTTAGGGTATGCTCCAAAACTCGCCAATAATTTTATGGCAGTTTCGGTGGCTTATCTTATGAATCTGTTTATTCCGAAAAGCGGCGAGGTTTCCCGTGCTTTGGTGCTCACCAAATACGAGAATGTCCCTTTCGACAAAGGGTTCGGCACCGTAATTTCAGAACGTATCGTAGACCTTATTTTATTGATTCTTTTTACGCTCCTAGCACTATTCCTTCAATTTGACGTACTCTATGCCTATTTAGCCGAGGTGGTTCCGGTTAAAAAATTAATGCTCTTCGGAAGTATAGGATTACTGCTATTATTGATTTTTCTTGCGTATCTAAAATTTGCAAAGACCGCGCTAAGTCTAAAGATAAACAAACTCATATCGGGTTTAAAAGAAGGGGCGCTCAGTATTTTAAAAATGAAACAAAAAGGGGCATTTTTATTTTGGAGTGTTGCCATTTGGGGGTTGTATATCGCTTCCTTTTACACGGCTACACTCTCTTTAGGGGAAACCTCCGGAATTTCATTCGGAATCATCATCACGACCTTTGTGGTAGGAAGCTTCACCTTCGGTTTCACGAACAGTGGTTTCGGTTATTACCCTGCGGCTATTATGGGTATTTTGTTAGTGTTCGGGATTGATGAGCCCGTAGGCTGGGCATTGGGATGGATTGTATGGACCAGCCATATGATTTATATTATCGCCTCTGGCGGACTCTCCTTTCTATTGTTGCCGTTTTATAACAAAGGGCAATCTTGATAGTTGGTAAAAACATTCGCTATAAATTTTAGTATCTTTCCCCTTCTAAAATTTTAGACCATGAAACGCCTATTATTACTTTCAGCTTGCTTACTCCTTTCATTTTCTACTCTTGCACAATCTAAGATCATCTATGAAGAATTTGCTTCAAACAAACTAGATGAAACGCGAAAGCTAAAAATTCAGCTGCCACGAGACTATGATGTGAACACAGACAAAGTGTATCCAATCATTATAGTGTTAGACGCCAACTACTTATTCGAACCTGTAGCCGGAAACGTAGATTATTTCAGCTATTGGGAAGACATGCCTGAGAGTATTGTGGTAGGAATCATGCAGGGAGATTCACGTTATGATGATGGTGAATACGACGACACCAACTTTATGCCCGCAGATAAAGGTGCCGATTTCTTTGAATTTATCGGCTTAGAATTGCTCCCGTATATAGACAACACGTACCGCACGGCACAGTTTACTATCGCAGTAGGACACGACTTTACCGCTAATTTTATAAACTATTATTTATTTAAAGATCCGCCGCTTTTCAACGGATATATCAATTTAAGTCCAGACCTAGCGCCTATGATGGCCGAGCGTATCCCCGAGCGTATCCCAAATATTGAAACCAGAACGTTTTACTACCTAGCAACAGGAACCGATGATGTAAAAGACCTCATGGACCTAACCATTGAATTAGATAGTTATCTGAAACCCTTAAAAAGTGATAATTTCGACTATCATTTCGATAATTTTGAAGGAGCCACCCATTATTCACTGGTAGCACGGGCCATTCCGTCGGCACTTGAGAAAATATTTTCAGTTTACCGCCCCATAAGCAAGCAAGAATTTAGCGAGAAGTTACTGAAAATGGATACTCCAATCAGTGAATATTTAACTGATAAGTACAAGATAATCGAAGATCTATTTGGCCTTACCAACCCGATTCGAATCAATGATTTTATCGCTACAGCTACAGCTGCTGAAAAGAAAGAACAATGGGAATCTTTGCGCACGATCGCATCGTTGGCACAAAGACAGTATCCTAATACAGTTTTAGGAGACTACTACATGGCACGAGCGTATGAAGAAATGGGAGAACCTAAAAAAGCGATGCGAACCTACCAAGGTGCATTCGACAAAGAAGAAGTAGATTTTATCACAATCGACTTAATGTTAGAAAAGGCAGACAAGATAAAAGCCGATTTCGGATTTTAAATAACGCCCCAAGCAAGATGCAATGGGGCGCCTATGGTTGTTTGGTTAGTAATTATTCTTTAATGATATGCTTGGTAAGGGTGCCAAACTCTGATTTAATTAGGAGTACATAGGAAGCACTGGCCAATTCTGAAACATCAATGTTTAATGTAGTTTTATTGAAATGTCTAATCTCCTGAATCATTCTTCCTGTTACATCGTATAACTGAATTGTTTCCACAGCAATATTATTTGGATTGTCGATAATGAGTTTTGCTGAAACAGGATTCGGATAAAAAGAAAGACTTCCTAAATCGACTTCTGAAGGTGTCCCTAAAACAGCCTCCACACTTAAAATAAACATACAAACCGTCTCATTTCCTGCCGCGTCGATAGCAGTTATGGTAACTGGATAATCACCTGGTTCTAATTGGGTTCCAGCAGCTGGTGTCTGATTGGTATTGCCCACAGGGTCGGTACAATTATCACTCACCGTTACAATGCCTTCTGAAATATAATCTGGCACCTCATAAGTCGTCATATCTACAAAAACAGTGGTGTCGCTTATACAATTAACAGAAGGTGCCTCGGCATCTTCAACAATCACATCAAAACTACACAAGGTGCTATTTCCAGCGGTATCGGTTGCTGTATAGGTAACCGTAGTAGTTCCCACAGGAAACATATCTCCACTAGCATGCGAAGAAGTAAGCGTAAGCCCAACACAATTATCAGTGGCCGTTGGTGCAGCCCAGTTCACGTTGGCCTCACAAGCGCCAAAATTGTTTGGAACAGTTATATTAACAGGACAGTTAGTGATAACAGGCATCTCTTGGTCGGCCACCGTTATGGTGAACGAGCAATTCGCTTCATTCCCTGAAGCATCGGTTGCTGTATACGTTACGGTGGTTGTCCCCAATTGAAAGACATCACCTGGGTTGTGAGTACTCACCAATGTTACGGAACAGTTATCTGTAGCTAGCGGCACTACCCATGACACCTCAGCATCACACTGCCCGAGGTCATTGGTCACAGAGATATTAGTCGGACACGAATTAATGATAGGGTTTTCAGTGTCTTCCACAGTAACAGTAAAACTGCAAACTGCTTGATTTCCCGATGTGTCTGTCGCAACATAGGTAACCATAGTTGATCCAACAGCAAACGTGTCGCCTGGCACATGACTGCCTACTAAAGTCGCTCCACAGTTGTCTGTTTGTGATGGTGGCGTCCACGAAACTACTGCTGAGCAGTTTCCTGGGTCATTAGTCATCACAATATTTGAAGGACAATTAGAAATCACTGGAGCCTCATTTTCAGTAATAGTTACTGTAAAACTACAGGTGTCTGTATTCCCTGAAGCGTCTGTAGCGGTATACACCACCGTAGTCTCCCCTGCCGAAAATGTATCTCCGGGATTATGGGTAGACGAAAGCGTTGCGCTGCAATTATCGGTTTGTAAAGGGGGTGTCCAAGTCACCACCGCTGTACATACTCCTGGGTCTGCATTTTGTGTTATATTGAAAGGGCAACTCGAGATTATAGGGTCACTTGTATCTTCAACAGTTACGGTAAAAGAGCAAGTATCTGCATTGCCAGCAGCGTCTGTTGCTGTATAAAACACAGTTGTAACTCCTACGGGAAAGGTGTCACCAGGATTGTGGGAAGCACTGAAGGTAGCTCCACAATTATCAACTACGGAAGGAGCAGCATAATTAACCACCGCTCCGCAGGCACCGGTATCGTTAGAGACAATGATATCAGAAGGGCATCCCGATATTACCGGATCTACCGTATCTAGAACGGTTATTGTAAACGAACACGTTGCCGAATTGCCTCCATTATCTGTTGCAATATACGTTACAGCAGTGTCCCCCACAGGAAAAAACTGACCCGGATTGTGCGATGATGAAACCGAAGCAAAGCAATTATCAGAGGCAGTCGGAGCTGTGTAATTAACCACAGCACCACATGAATCAATTTCAGAATTAACGGTAAAAGAAGTTAAACATCCTGAAAAAACAGGTGCCTCATCATCGGTAACTGTAACGGTAAACGTAGTCGTAGATTGGGCATCGCTATTTCCAGCCGTATCGGTAGCAGTATAGGTAACAGACGTTATACCAACAGGGAAGGTATCTCCCGAATTATGCGTAGATACGACTGTAAAATCGCAGTTGTCTGTGGCCATAGGGGGTGTATAGGTTACCACAGCATCGCATTGACCAGCTGTTGCTGAAACTGTAATGTTAGATACCGATGATATCACAGGAGCCGTAGCATCGGTAATGATTACTTTTTGGTTTTGGGTAATACTATTGCCATTTCCATCGTCAAACGTCCAGGTAATAATGGTTTCACCTTGCGCAGTTACTGGAAAGGCATCGGTGGTGCCTGTTATCACCCCAGTACACGCATCGGTTGCTGTAGGGGCAGGAATGGTCGTTACGGCACATTCGCTTGTGATGTCGGGCAGTGTAGGAATGTCTGGAACAGGGTCAACGTTTTCAGCTCCAGCATCTATAATTTGCCACAAGTCGTTGTCTATCATATTTTGGCGAGCAACAGCTCCTGTACAATACCTACTTGTACCTCCGTTAAAATTTACACCATTTTGTAATGTTTGGGCATTCCACCCATTGAGTAGCGCATCATAATTTGCAATACTCAATGAAGCACCAGCGAACATGTTCTCCATATCGGTTACCATAGAGACATCCCAGCCACCAATGTTCTGGTCGAATGCTTCCGCAGCAGTAAACATTTCAACCATATTTTGTACAGAAGACGTATCCCAGCCACCAATATCCTGATTAAAAAGCAAGGCATTGTTAAACATGTTTTCCATGGTAATCACGTTGGAAACCGTCCAACCACCAATATCTTGATTAAATAATTCTGCACTGGCAAACATAAAGCTCATATCTTCAACCATAGCTACCTGCCAGGCACTTAAATCCTGATCAAAAGCCAGTGCTCCATTAAACATATTCGACATATTGGTGACATTGTTTACCGTCCAATTACCAATAGGTTGATTAAAAGCCTTGGCATTGGTAAACATTCCGCTCATGTTAGTCACCATCGAGGTGGGTACAAACCAGGTATCAAGGGGTTGGTTAAATACTTCGGTATTCGAGAACATTCCTTCGGTAGTTTCTACTGCCAAAGGCGTCCATAAATTTAGTGGCTGGTTGAAACTTTCAGCATTCAAAAACATCCCCTGCATATTTATTACGTTTGAAACATCCCAAGCACTGATATCTTGGTTGAAATCGAGCGCATTCGCAAACATAGAGTCCATTGAAAGTACGTTCGTGGTAATCCAACTAGGAAGTGGTTGGTTAAAGGGACTTTCAGCAAAAGTTTCTTTCATGGAATTCACATTAGAAACATCCCAAGCATCGATTGGTTGGTTAAAACCGCTTTTCAAAAACGTTCCATCCATATTTTCGAGCGCTGTGGTGACCCACCCATTCAAACTTTGATTAAAATCGGTGGCCCCACTAAAGGTTTCAGAAAGGTTTGTGATGGTAGTCACATCCCAAGTATCAATGGGGTCGTTCAACGAAATGGCACCTTTAAACATCTGTGCTAAGCTAGTCGCGCCAGAAAGGTCTGGCACATCAAGCGCATTTATCCTGAGATTTGAACAACCATAGAATGCGGCTTCCATCGAAGTCCAAGCAATAGCACCCCAATTTTCAACAGAAAGTAGTTTTTCTTTATCTCCTCCATTATTGAAATAAATACGTGGAAAATTGCCTCTAATTTTTACAGTGTAGGTTCCTGCAGAAGCATAGGTATGTGTGTTGTTCCCCGTTAGGTTGTTAGATCTGCTTCCATCGCCCCAATCTACTTCGTACATATAACCCGAACCGCTTGTAGGTATTGTAATTTCATTGGCTGACGAGGTCCCGGGATTGTCGGTTTTCCAAGTTGTGACAAATGTATTTCCGCAATTTTCACCACCATCGGTAATCACCCAACCATAAACAGATTCAATGGTTTGTTTTGCTACCGTTCCGAAGCAAAATTCACTAGTTCCAGCATTAAAATTCACCCCAGTCTGAAGCAGCTGCAGTGCCCATCCAATGAGCAGGTTATCATAGTTCTGAATACTGAGTCCTGTATTCGCAAACATATCGGTCATATCGGTAACATTCGCGACATTCCAACTTCCCAAATTCTGATCGAAGTTGGTGGCACCGTTAAACATTTCAGACATATCGGTTATGGTTCCCACGTCCCAATTTCCAATGTCGGTATTTAAAGCTGTGGCATCTTTAAACATAGCCGAAAGATCTGTTGCCAAACTCAAGTCTGGTGTGTCTGGGGCTGCTATCACCAAATTGCCGCACCCTTCAAACGCATTGGCCATAGAAGTCCATTGGTTGTCTCCCCATTGGTTTACAATAATAATTTTATCGGTATCGCCACTGTTGTTAAAGAAAATCTGTGGAAACACCCCGCGAATGGCTACTGCATGTACCCCTGCAGTTGGGTAGGTATGGGTAGCGTCGCCAGTAACACCAATGTCGTCGAAGGTGCCATCGTTTTCCCAATCTACATCATAAAGGTAAGTTTCACCAGGCGCAGTAGGGATTGTGATCATTTCCGAAGCTGTCGCCGTTTCCCAAGTAGTGATAAAATCCTGCGCTTGCAATGGAATTACAAAGAGCATAAAAACTAGTAAGAAGTAAGCAGTATTTTTTTTCATAAGATAGTGGCTACTTGGTCGCTTTTTCCTTTTCGCGCAGCATGGCGACGTACTGAACAATTTCTTTTGTTATTCTGAAATATTCTTCAAAAAGATCGGGTCTGTACACATCTGGTTTGCCGTCTACAATCTTTGTAATGCGCGGGTCAAAAAAAGCGTAAGTGTAAAACGAAGCGGTCACCAATTTATCTGCCGGCACGATCGGGTCATACGCATAAATAAACTGCAGCATCAACTGTTTGTCGTTAGGGTACAAATTGATCATCCGCCAAAACGCTTTTTGGATTTCAAACTTCTCTATAGACTCCTTCACATCTGCCAAGGAATACACATCTTTATAGACACTTTCACGATAGGCTTCATCTTGTGCTAATTTTTGGGCTTCGTCACTAAAAATCATCTTATTTTCATTCACAATCACCCCTGGAGTTTGCACCTTCACCAGCCATTCATTTAGCACCTCTTCATTGGCCATCATCTCTTTTAATTGGGCTTCTGTAATGGTGCTATTTTCTGAAACCGTAGGTTGTGAATAAACCAATGTTCCCATCAGGAAAAGTAGTAGTAGAAGACCGAGTGGTTTATTTTTTAAGATTGCTTGCATAGTCAACTTCTTTTGAGGATTCGGTGTTTAATTTTTCTGAAATTCGTTGTAGCTTTTCTTCGAGTGTTTCAATGGTAGCATCTAATTGATTTTGTTGTGTTTCAATAGAAGCTACCGCATCTGCCCAACTAGCATTGTGTACGCCCATCACAATTTTTACCAGTTTGGGTCCGCCATTAGCGTTGGTTTCCCAAGATCTACCTACAGCTAATTTGAAATCTTCAGGACGCATGTTTTTTTCTGAAATCGCCTTTCCGTAGCCAGCCATCTTTGTATCTGTCACTATAAAATCGCCTTGCTTCACCGGCCCGATAACTTTCACGGGAACCTGACCCAAAAAAGCAACTGAATTTCCTTTTGGCACCTCTGCATTGTCTGGATTATTACCTAGTACAATAGGCTTGTGCGAAACCACCAATACCTGTTCCGCATTTTCTAAATTTTTTGAAATCTCCCCCCCTCGTACGGCCACAATATCTCCAGCGGTAATGTATTCTGAAACATCTGCTCTTGGCAACCATTCAGCATAATCACCATTTCCAGATTCGTACGAAACTCCTATCTTGTTGAAGGCGTCGATCAAATTCGACATTTCTACGCCTGCTCCCACCAGACCTTCCACCAAATCGACTCCTACGAACCCTGCTACCACGTTTATCACATAGGTTTGGTCTAACACCGTATTGTCAAGGAAATCGGCTGTAGACTGTGCTACAACAGACCCTGTCTCACGGTCGGCCATATCTTGAAAGGACAAAAATTGGTTTTCTTTGCTCATCGAGTTAGACACCGTACCGAAGGTAACATTGGGCAGTGTTAATAGCGCATCTGCCACACCAATTTCAGGAATAGCAGCAGGTATAGCCGGAATAATATTACTAATAGAAGGAACTAATACTGTTCTCGGTACGCGTATCGCTGGAATATATATTCTAGGAAGCGGCGGAACACAGAATTCTACTGGCGGAATACAAATGGTACAGTTAAAAAAGGTACACGGATTGAAACAATACTGCCCAGAACACAATCGATTGGTACCTGAAAAAATGGTAACCTCAGGAACAATAGTTGTTGCGGGAACCGCTATTTCAGGGGTGCTTACAGGCAGTCCTAATTTATCATTAATCACATCAATAATACTATTTCCAATCGCTCCAAACTGCCCAGCAACCAGATTAGTGGGTATAAGGGCAACGATATCATTTACATTTATCGAAGCACCGCCTGGGTTGGTTGTAGCAATAAGCGACTGTACTACATCAATTTGTGGTTGGTATTGTGCCAAATAAGGGTTTGTTACATTCAGGTAATCAGACGCATTGTTAGTTCCTTCGGGACCATTATAGGCTCCGTGTGTTCTTCCCAATTTGATAAGGATTCCGTCTCCTCTTGTCGCAGCATCTGTATCACTATTGGTGTTCTCAAATACTCCAATATGCCCTGCTTGATTGTCGTTTATAGTAAGTTTAGCTGTAAAAATGCTTGGTAAATTGGCAGCACCTGTAACGGTAAGATCATTTTGTATTAAAGATAGTCCGTCAATGGCTACAATACTATTAAATGTAGTTGCACGGGTTACATTCAGGATCCCGCTCAAGTTAGTCGCGCTACCGTTCAACACGTCTAGGGTATTCGCTAGGTTGGTAGTTCCATCAACATCCATTATTCCAGAAAAACTGGTCGCTGCGTTATTATTTACGCGTAACGTACTTTCTAAAGTAGCCGCACCGCTTGTTGTTAAGGTGCCGCTAAGGGCTGTTGCTTTTCCGTTTAATACTGAAAGACCATCACCCAAACCAGTCTTTCCACCCACATTCAAGGTTCCAGTGAGGGAACTCGGATTGCCCCCAACTAAACTCATGTCATCTCCTAAGGTGGTTGCACCATCTACCGTAATGGTTCCCGAAAGTGTAGTCGCGCTTGCGTTTGCTACGGTAAGTGTATTGTTTAAACTCGTAGCTTCATCTACAGTCATTGTTCCCGATAATTGAGAACTGCTATTTCCACCAACTGTAAGATTGTTATTTAATGAAACAGCGCCAGTTACATCCAACACATCATTAAGCGTAGTTTCTCTATCGGTGGTTAGCGTTCCTGATAAATTGGTCGGACTCCCATTATTTACAAATAAATTGTTATTTAGATTGGTAACTCCGTTAATGGTTACATCATTATTGAACGTTGCTTCACCCCCTACGGTTAAATCTCCAGAGAAATCGGTAGGCGTTTCATTATTTACAAAAAGTGGATTGTTTAGATTGGTTTCCTGACCCACACTTAAAGTTCCCGATAATTGGGTGGGGTTCTGCCCGTTTACATTCAGCCCGCCATCTAAATCTGTGGCGCCCGTCACAACCAAGGTGTTTTCAAGTCGGGATGGGCCGTTGGCTATAAGTATTCCAGATAGCATCGTGGGTGATTGGTTATTTACGTTTACGGTATTGTTGAAATTGGTGACTCCATTTACATCAAGGTCTTGTTCTAAGGTGGTTGGACCTTGAACAGTTAGATCTCCAGAAACAGTTACGTCACTTTCGTTATTTACGTTGACATCGTTCAAGATGTTCGTTTCTCCATCTACATTCAAACTTCCAGTAAGGAGGGTTGGACTGCCATTTTCAACATTCAAACCATTTCCTATTTCCGTAGTACCTTCCACCTCTAATATCGCATCCATTCGCGTACGTCTACCTACAAAAAGAGAATCTTTCAGCAATGTAGTACCTTCTACCGCTAAGGTTCCACGGAGACCTGTTGGGGAAGCATTTGCCACGGTTAACGAGTCTTGCAGAGTTGTAATTCCATCTACAGAAAGCAGGCCAGAAAGGTCAGTTGTAGCTTGTTCATTTACAAACAAATTATTGTTCAGATCGGTTTTTAGCGCTACATCCAAATTTCCTTCGATAGTAACATCACCCGCTACGTTCAAGTCTTTTGTTACGATAATATCTCTATGGAAAGCATAAGGGATAAACAGTAATTCTTTTTCCTCTTGAAATCGAAATCCGTTACCTAAATTGGCCTCTACCTTTAATTGCTTCGCAGTGCCATCCCAGACAATTTTGCTGAAATCTCCAAAATCAGGTTCGCCGCGACCTATCACTAAATGGATCATTCCGAAGGCATCGGTCTTCGTAGCTTGAACTTCACGATATTCGGCGCTACCCGTTTCATTTAAGATTGTAAAACGCACTTCTATATTTTGGCTGTTCAGCACATTCCCTGTTTTATCTAGGCCGGGAATTTCCTGAGCATCAGGATCTATAATAACCGACTGATAGCTAAGCCCGTCGGTCTGTGCCATACCACATAAACCGACAAAGAAAAAAATAAGTGTTAACTTTTTTATCATCAGATTAGTGTTTTTGGTTGTTGAGCAATACATCGTCTGCTTTTTGGTCTAGCAGTTCTACTTGTTTTTCGAGCGATTTGTATTTTGCTTCGTAGGTGTCTTGTTTGTCTTTCAGTTTCATGATGATATTTGCCCAATCCCCGTTGTGAACCCCCACAACCGTATTGATCATTTTAGGACCCTCTTGAAGGTTTTCATCCCATGACCTACCGACAGCAAGTTTAAAATCGGTTGCCGTCATATTTTCTGGAGCGATTGCAACACCGTAGCCTTTAATAGTTGCGCTGGCAACTATAAAGTCTCCAGTATTAACAGGCCCTAATACCTTTACGGGAACTTGGCCCATAAAAGCTACATTGTTCCCCAAGTGTACTTTATCTTTATCTGGCGCATTCCCTAAAATGATAGGTCGGTGTGAAACCACCATGATTTGTTCTGCATCAATAAGGTCTTTAGTGATTTTACCACCTTTTACAGCAACAATATCTCCCGAGGTAATATATTCGGAAATATCCTCGCGGGCCAACCATTCTGCATAATCACCATTTCCAGAGGCATACTCCACTCCAATATCATTGAACGCATCGGTGATGTTGGCAATTTCAGCGATTCCGGTAGCAAGTCCATCTGCCAAGTCTGCTCCTACAAAACCAGCGGCAACATTCAAAACATACACAGGATCTAAAACGGTATTATTTGCAAAATCGACAGTAGATTGTGCGCGTATGGCACCCACCCATCGGCCATCTTTATCTTGAAAAGTGACATATTCGTTGTCTTTATTGAGCGAATTCGGAACAACTAATCCGACATTGGTGGTTGGTATATCAATTGTAAACCCAGGAACAGGTAGGTTTGGAATTTCTGGCACCAATGTAAATTCTGGAATAATCGGTATTCTGGGCAGCACTACTTCCGGAATCGTTACTCCAGGTATTCGCAACCCAATAATCGGAACCGTTACGTCATTGGTAATAACTGTTTGAGGCAATAAGGTAGTTCTCGGCACTGTTACCGCCGGAAATCGTACGGGTAACAAATCGTTTATCGGCCCTGGCGGATCTACATCGTTGATGTAATCTATGATTCCATTTCCTATTCCCGCAATAGCTCCTGCCAAAAAGGTAGTAGGCACTAAGTCTAAAATTTCATTGGGTGTGAATGTTGTTCCAGTAGGTGATGAATTACTCAACTTACCTTGAACTACATTAATAGGGCTTTGCAGTGCTGAGATGGCTGCAATCGGGTCTATTTCCAAATACCCCTCTCCATTTGTTGGGGGAAATGTCTGGTTAGGTGTTCCCACATAAGCTCCGTGCGTTTTACCCAATTTAATAACAATCCCATCGCCATTTCCATTGTTGGTATTTTCAAAAGTAGCCACAAAATTTTGGCTATCTGCAGCAACATTAATTGCATTGGTACTAATAGAACCCAGCGACGCGATACCAGTAACAGTTAAATCGTTATTTATGGTAGTCGCTCCCGAAACAGTTAACGTATTGCTCAAGGTTGTTTCACCATCTACTGCCAATGTTCCAGACAATCTAGTGGCCGCACCACCAGTAACATCTAAGGTATTGTTCAAAGTAGTTGCACCCGCTACGTCTAAGCTTCCCGTTAAGGTAGTAGCACTTCCATTTAAAACCTCTAAAACATCATTAAAAAAAGCACCTTCGGACACAGATAGAATTCCTGTAAGCTGTGTCGGACTCCCGTTTGTTACTGCTAAACCGTCGTTGAGCGTAGTAGCTCCGTCAACCTCCAACGATCCAGACAATTCAGTAAAGCTTCCATTGGCAACCGTTAAACTATTATTTAGCACGGTTTCTCCTATTACATCTAATGTTCCTGAAAGGTTGGTAGCACTTCCATTGGTCACATCGAGTGTGTTATTGAGCACTGTGGCACCTGTAACGTCTAATGTTCCTGTAAGTGTTGTTGCACTTCCATTAAGCACATCTAGCGAACTTTGCAAAGTAGTTTCACCCACCACATCTAACGTATTATTAAGTTGTGATGCACCAATAACATCTAATGTACCAGACAAGTTTGTATCGGACCCATTGTTTACGTTTAAGGTGTTATTTAAATTAGTAATTCCCTCTATAGTAACATCATTTCCAAATCCGATGAGCCCATCTACATTAAGGGTTCCCGAAAGTACTGTAGGGCTCCCATTGTTTACATTTAGACCATTATTTAGGTCTGTTTGTTGTTGCACGGTAAGGGTACCCGATAGGTTTGTAGCACTTTGGTTGTTCACATCTAGGGTGCTTTCCAGATTTGTTGTTCCCAGTACCTGAAGGGTGTTTCCAAATTGTGTTTCACCTGCAACCACCAACGTTCCTGAAAGATTCGCCGGACTGGCATTATTCACATTCAAATTATTGTTCAGGTTGGTAATTCCGTTTACGGTGAGGTCACCGTCAAATTGTGTTGCACCTTCTATGTTTAGACTTCCAGAGACATTCAAATCGCCGCCTTGGTTAATATTTACGTCACTTTCAAAATTGGTAAGCCCATCTACGCGCAAGGTTCCCGTGAGCTGTGTGGCACTTTCGTTAAGCACGTCCATACTGTCAAAAAGGGTCGTTTTGCCTCCAACTTTTAGCTCTTTTCGAAGAAACGTATTTCCTTCTACTTCCAAAATATCCTGAAGATTCGTGGCGCCAAACACAAGCAATTTTCCGGTGAGTGTAGTGGGACTATCATTGGTAACACTCAAAGCATTGTTCAAAAAGGTCTTGCCTTCTACAGTGAGGGTGCCCGACAGCAATGTTTGGCTTTCATTCGTAACACTTAGTTTATTGTTTAAGTTGGTAATTCCGTTTACGGTAAGGTTGCTTCCGAAGAAAACATTTCCGGCTACATCTAGAAAACCTGATGCAATAATGTCTCTATGAAATGCATACGGCACAAACAACAAACGCTGGTAGCTCAATTCGTTAAAATTTCCGTCGAGGTTAATCTCAACCTGAAGGTCTTTTTTGGTACCATTCCAGAAAATTTCAGTAAAAAGTCCCGTACTCGGAGTTCCTTGGCCAATGGTTAGGTTTACCATTCCGAAATCGTTAGTTGTGGTATCCTGAATTTCTTGGTACTCAATTGCACCATTAGCGTCGATAATCGTAAACCTGAATGCGACTTCCGTATTGACCAGAATCGTATTTTCAGCATCCACCCCTGGCAATTCTTGTGGCTCAGGATTTATGATGATTGCTTGATAGCTCAGCCCGTCGGTCTGCGCAACAGCAGTGAGCGATAAGATGATCGTAAAACAAAAAAGTAGTAGTTTTTTCATGGTGTGACTTTTATTCTTCGATTTCTATTTCTTCCTCAATTTCCTTCTCTTTTTTCGGCGGAAGGCTAAGGGTAAAACCGATACCAATATTGTTCATATAAATCTTTAGCTTCTCATTGCTATTGGGCGAAGTATCTTCAAGATCAAGGCTCTGCCCATAGGTGTACAGTACGTAAATCGTGCTTTTTTCTGAAATGGGATACGACACCCCAAGGCCTCCACGGAAAAAAATACCGGCATCGTCAAATTCTTCTACTCCTTTTAGGTCGAAAACTTGATTGTTAAGGCGCTGTGTGCCCTGAAGTAAAAACTCATAAGAGGCATTTACTTTTAAAAATGGGGTAAAATCATAGAATGTGAATAGCTCATAATCGAACCCCAAATTGATTCCGAGGTAATCAACATCGTACTCAAAAAATGTTCCCAACACATCGTCACTCCCTACAGAACCGTAGCTATTGTGTGACGCACCCACACTTACGTTGAGGCCTTCGGTAAAGATTTCATGGCTAAAGCCAACAGACAAGTACCCTTTTGTGACACTATTTAAATTTTCCAATTCTTGGCCATTGCTGTTGGTAAATTCAAAATTTGATGTTGTGAGTCCGCCCTCCAAAAAAACTTCTTGGGAGAAAGAACTGAGCGCTGTCGCTAAAAATAACATGGAGATATAGATTCTCATAGTTGGCAGGTTGGTTAGTTTTTAATTAAGTTGGCTGTAAATTCTTTTTCGGCCTGTGTGAGATACAGCAGATAACTGGCACTGGCAAGACCGCTAAAATCTAGTTGCATTTCTTTTGAAGGCTGTTTTTGTTTTTGGTAAACCACCCTTCCAGAAATATCATATAGAACTATAGAAACGGGTCCTTTTAGTTCTTCGGAAAAACGAATGGTAACTGAACTGTTAAACGGATTCGGATAGACAACCGCTTGCAACGTATTATCTTCTGAAACGACGCCCTTGATAGAAATTGGAGGCTGGATAAACCCTTGTAGTCCCGTTATATTTTCAGTAGCATGTTGCCCAATAACGCTGGCCTGGCCTACGCTTTGTTGAACTACGTAGGTTCCATCTTGAGTTGGCAAGGTGGTTGAACTTCCGTTTACACCAACGGTAGACCGTACGGTTTCTTGGGCAGCAAGGGAAAGACAAAGAAAGATACAAAGGATTGTGGAGCGTAGTTTTAGTACCATAAGTTATATTGTATTGGCCTGATTCTCAAATATAGAGGTAGGACAAGCCCCACACAATACGTATGCAATGTCTAAAACTACGTACCCCTACGTAGTGCTAAATATTCTGCAATAACTCTCTGTTTTCTTCTGCCCACATCAACAAGGCATCAGGCGCAGGATCTAGCCCTAGTTTGTCGATAATATTGGTACGGTGTTTTTGTACGGTTCGATAGGAGATTTGTATAATCTCTCCTATTTCTTTTGAAGATTTCCGTTGGGCCACCAAACGTAAGATGGTACGTTCAGACGGTGATAAAAAATTAATCTTTGCCATGGTTGGGACCACTTGGTTTTCAAAAACCTGCTCAAACTTTTTGCTGAAATAGGAAATATCGTTCTGAATACTTTCAATACAATTTTGGATCTCTGAAAACGGTTCATCTTTTAGGAGATACCCATCTATGTTCAGCTTTTTTGCCCGTATAATGAAGCCTTTTTCTTTATGTGAAGTTAGGATAATAAATTTGGTAGCTACGCTGTGTTGTTTGGCTTTGGTGATAATTTCAAATCCTGTAAGCAAGGGCATTTCAATATCCAGTACCGCCACATCGGGTGTTTCAGAAAGAATCTGTTCTAGCGCAACGGCACCATTATGTGCTTGAAGAAGCTGATGGTAGCCATTTTCAGTAAATTCTTGAACCAACCCTTTTAATAACATGGGGTGGTCATCGGCAACTAAAATTTTTAGATTCTTGTTCATTTCTTCGGAATTGCAACTGTTATTTTGGTTCCTGCCTGCTTGGCACTTTGAATGGCCAAGGTACCTTTTAATATTTTTACACGCTCGGCCAAGGTTTTTAATCCCAAACTTCGCTGCAAAGTCGCATCAGCAACTTCAAATCCTACCCCATTATCTGAGACCGTTATCAAAATTTGGTTTTTCTGAACTTCCACTTCAACCTCTACAGCGGTAGCCTTAGCGTGTTTTAGGCTATTGGTTAAACACTCTTGAATTAACCGAAACACATTTAATGTTTCGTTCGCGTTAAAATAATCGTCGATCGGCATAGTAGTGACCGAAAAGAAAGTATCAGACTGCTCGTCTAAGTCGAACACCAATTGCTCAATACTTTCTGTTAAACCGAGTAACTTTAAATTGGCCGGATAAAGTCCTCTAGAGATCGCCCGAACTTCTTCCAAAACATTGTCTGCTAATAGTGCCACAGCGGTATCGCCATGTTGTTGTGTTGTCTTTTTTATAAGCGTTAATTGCTGCCCTACACTGTCGTGCAATTCTTTCGCGATATGGTTTCGTTCTTCTTCTTGTGAGGTAAGCAAATCTGAGGCAAAACGTTCTTGCATTTTTTGTTTTTGCTTGCTCTGGTACAAAAAATATAGTAACAATGACACCGTAAGCAACAAAACAATCGTATAAAACCACCAGGTTCTGTAAAAGAAATGTTGTGCATTAATGGCTAATTGCAGCGGTTCGCCGAGTTGGTTTCCTGAAAAATCCTCTCCCACTATTTCCAGGGTATAATTTCCCGGAGCCATATTAGGGAATGCCACAGATTGATCCTGTCGTAACCCAACCCACTCCCCTCGATTCAGTCTGTATTTAAAGGTATTATCTGAAATTGCCGTTGCGTGCGTAAGCGCATAGTCGAGTTCTAATTCTCTATGCTCTGCCAAAAGCACGATGGGTTCTTTATTGTTTAGCGCTAATTGGTTGAAGTTTTCTTCTAATTTGCGGGATTCCGGATTGTATTTTTTAACGCGCTGAAGTTTTAAGGTCGAAACGAGTGCTTCTGGATGAAGTTCGGAAGGATCAAATACGTTTAATCCCCGTAGGCTGCCTACCAAAAATGTACGCCCTATTTTTAAAGCACTATATCGATTAGCCTCGTTATGGCTCAAACCATTTGACACCGAAAACCGAGTATTCGATTTAGAAATTGTATCAAAAGCAACCACGCCGTTAAAAGTATTTATCCACCATACATTGTTATCGTAAATTATAGTACCTATTCCTATATCTAGAGGGTCTTGATATTTTTTTTCCCAGTTGCCAGACTGCGAATCAAAAACTCCAACAATACCTTTTCTAGAACCCAATACAAATCCGATTCCGTCTACATAATCTACCATCAAGAAAAATGAATCGCCCAACACCTCCTTATCTTTATATAGCTTCGTTTCTTGCGTATTGAAATTATAACTCAATATGCCTTTATCGGTGGCTCCCACCAGCTGCTGCCCATGTATTGCTATATCGAAAATATCTAGCGAATCAGTCGCGATAACTGGCTCATGCTGTTTTGTTCTGGTATTAAAACGCATCAGGTGATACCCCTTCGTGCCATAAACAAGAGTGGTGTCATTCAGTTTTTCGAGACAAATCACAGGAAAATGCCTAAAGGAAGTAGTTTGCCCCGTAGCCGGGTTTATCTCTATAATATTTCCGCTGCTATTACTCCATAATGATGGTTCGATTTCAATAATATTCCGACTCGAATGGGGGATTATTTCACGGTTTGCTTCATACATCTTGAAAGGTGCCACAACGCCTGTTTCCAAATTAATGTCGTACCACCCATTCCTTTCGGTGGCTACCAGCACTTTGTTCGCATTTCGCTGAAAAAGGGCCCTGATACTATATTCTGAAAGGTAATTTTTAATGGTTTCAGAAGGAAATTTGAAATAATGCAATTCATTGGCTCCATTTCCAATCCACAATTCTTTCTTCACATCATCTGAAAAAAGCGTCATTGGGGTGGCCGAATCAAATATATTAACCTGTGTTTTGCTTATATACCCATCATCAGACCAATAAGACAGGCTTACATCGGTTGCATTTGCCGTAGTGGTGATATCCCCTCCTTTAGTGTCATTGTAACAGCTCAGGTGTTCTCGGTTTAGCTTGCTGTTAGCTTGTTCAACCGGTTTCACGTCTAGATTGACGCGGTCTATATAATGCAACTGCTCATTTTGGGAAGGAAACACATAGTTTACGCCGTCTTTTTTAAAATGTGTCTCCATAAAAAATTTGGCTTTCAGGCTTTCTCTTTTACGTATAAAATCTGTATCTGGAAATCTTTTCAGCAATGTGCCTTCCCAGTCAAAAAAGTGTATCGGAAAGTTGTCATCACTAATAAAAATTACGTCTTCAAAAGGAACTAGAAGCGTAGACGGATCTAAAAGGTATTTGTTCTTTCCACCCTCAAAACTGAATAAAGGGGCAACCGTTAAATCGTCTAACAATCTGCTGAAGGTAATTTTACGTCCTTTTTGATGGAGAATGTAATGATGCTCTTGATACGGTATTACAAACGACAACGCATCTGCTATTTCATTGTCTTCGGCAAAACGAATACGCGTGATTTCAGTAGTAATTGGGTCAAGCAAGAAAAGTGCATGTCCCGAAGGCACCAACGTATGTACATACATCTTACCGTCTGCACGTTTTTGCAATTGCCCAACGCTTAATACCGACTCCTCATTGTCTGGGAAATAAATGTTGTGGAACGTAGCCCCATTAAAGCGCTGTAACCTATTCTTCTTTTCAGAATTTACTATAGCCCGTACGTCTAGAAGACTGCCCCCTATCCATAAAAAACCATCGTCATCATAGGCAAGAGCATCAATCTTATCGAGCTCGAGGCCTTCTTTTTTCGAAAAAACTTGATGGTACGTTTTCCCTTGTTGGGCAGCTGCCAACGAAGTAAAAAGCAGGATGGCCACATACAGATATAAAAACTCGGGGAAGCGGTACACTTGCAGTTCGTTCTATAGATTCAACGACAATATACTCAAAATTTTAGCTCCGTTTTTAGCACTACATCAATAATTACGAGCCATTTATACAATGTACTGTTTCAATAAAATTATGTCTATTTTAGCAAGACCTATGGCCAAGATAAAAACTACATTTTTCTGTCAGAATTGCGGGGCACAATTTGCAAAGTGGCAGGGGCAATGTACCTCCTGTAAAGAATGGAATACCATTGCTGAAGAAATTATCCAAAAAACGACGTCTAATTCATATACAGATAGTGTCTCGAATGCTGGTAAACGCCAGCAACGGGTTTCAAAACCCATACGAATCGCAGATATTTCTTCTGAAAAAGAAGCTAGGCTCGATACAAAAAACAACGAATTGAACCGCGTCCTGGGTGGAGGTCTTGTTCCGGGAAGTCTCACGCTTTTGGGTGGTGAGCCCGGTATCGGGAAAAGTACCTTGATGTTGCAGGTTGCGCTTCAACTACCGTACAAAACCCTGTACGTTTCAGGAGAAGAAAGTGCCCAACAGATTAAAATGCGGGCCGCCCGAATTTATCCAGATGCCGAAAGTTGTTTTGTACTTACCGAAACCAAGACCCAACATATCTTTAAACACATCGCAGAAGTTGTTCCCGATATCGTAGTAATCGATTCGATACAAACCTTGCATACTGAGTATATTGAAAGCAGCGCAGGTAGCATCTCCCAAATTCGCGAATGCACTACAGAACTGATAAAATTTGCAAAAGAAACGGCAACTCCAGTAATCTTAATTGGTCATATCACTAAAGATGGAAATATCGCCGGACCAAAAATTCTAGAGCACATGGTCGATACCGTCTTACAATTTGAAGGCGATCGCAACCACATCTACCGAATTTTACGTGCTAACAAAAATCGTTTTGGAAGTACCAACGAGCTGGGGATTTACGAAATGCAAGGCAGTGGCCTACGCGAAGTGAGTAATCCTTCGGAAATATTAATCTCTAAAAACGAAGAAGATTTAAGTGGCACAGCTATTTCAGCAACACTTGAAGGAATGCGCCCGTTAATGATTGAAATACAAGCCCTGGTATCTACGGCAGTTTACGGGACACCCCAACGAAGTGCTACTGGTTATAATGCAAAACGCCTGAATATGATTTTGGCCGTGCTCGAAAAACGCGCTGGCTTTAAATTAGGTGCTAAAGATGTCTTTCTGAATATCACAGGCGGAATTACCGTAGACGACCCCGCCATAGACCTTGCGGTGGTCGCTGCCGTGCTCTCGTCTAATATCGATATTGCCATAGACAAGCGAATGTGCTTTGCTGCGGAAATTGGATTGGCTGGAGAAGTACGTCCCGTTACACGGGTAGACCAACGCATTTTAGAAGCTGAAAAACTAGGTTTTGAAAGCATCGTGATTTCAAAATATTGTAAACTTCCGAAGGAAAAGTACGGCATCAACATTATTAAAGCTGCCAAAGTACACGACGTTGTACAGCATCTTTTTGGATAGTTTTGGTATAATTTCTGCTACACATCAGGCCATGGAGAAACCAAACTTTTTTTATTTCAGCATCTTGCTCCTGCTCTTGGTGGGATGCGAACAAATTCAAAAAGCAACCGATGTAGTTACCAATCCGACGGCACGCGAACTCTACGATCGCAACTTCGAAAAAAACGATTCGGTGTTACTCTCATGGAAACAAGCATTCCGAAGCGCACAAAAAGACAGCACGATTGTGACCCTTCCTTATACGGAAACCGGGGTGTTCTCTGCTGAAAAATTTAATGTACACAGCTATAACATACAACTGCGCGAAGGTGAGCAATTGGTGGTCTCGTTAGCAAAACAACCCGATTCTACCCTCGTTTTTATTGAACTCTTCGAGAAATTGAAGGATTCGTCTAACACCTACAGATTACTGCAAGCGTCTGCACCCAATTCGAGTCAGCTTAACTACACCATCCAAAAACATGGTGATTTTAAAGTCACTGTGCAACCAGAAATTAATACCGATGCTCGTTTTCAACTAAAAATATATACCCAACCTACCTACGGGTTTCCGGTAAGCGGCGCCACCAATAAAAATGTGCAAAGCTTTTGGGCAGCCCCACGAGATGGTGGCAAACGCTCACATGAAGGTATCGATATTTTTTCTGCTCGTGGAACACCACTCCTCGCTGTTACCGATGGCAGAATTTCTTCTACAGGAAATAGAGGTCTGGGCGGTAAACAAGTTTGGCTTAGGGATGGACTTTTTGGAAAAACTATCTACTATGCACATTTAGATAGTATTGCCGTGAGAGAAGGACAAAAAGTTGCTTTGGGAGATACCATCGGGTATGTGGGCAACACGGGCAATGCTGAAACCACAGAGCCGCATTTGCATTTTGGTATTTACAAAGGCAGCACAGGCCCTCTAGACCCGTATCCGTACATCAAAAAAACAGAGATTCCTGAAATAACCACCCAAAATAAAGTAACGCATGCCATTGTATCTAAAAATAAAACGGGCGTACACCAGGGTCCGTCTGCTGCATTAGACGAGTTGGCAATTCTTTCAAAAAATGACACCCTCTCGGTTCTGGGAGCGCACGGAACATGGTTTTATATACGGGCCAACGATAGTATCAAAGGGTTTGTCGCCCAATCGCAAGTGAGCGAGCTTCCTTCAAATTAACAAATCTTTGGGCGTATCGCATGTACGCAGCCTGTATCTTTAGATACCTAAACTGATGACATGTCGATATTCTCAAAAATCAAAGAAACCTTTTCTGTTTTGCGCGCTGTAGACGTGCAAGCTATTGCCAAACTATCCCAAAAAATTGATTTGGGCGAAGTAATGAAAACTGTGGGTGAGCTAGACGACCGGCAGATGGCTGGTCTCATGCGAATGCTAAAAACCAAAGCACGGAAAGGACAACACAAACTACCTCCCATAGATGGTGATTTTTATGATTTGAGCCTTAAACTGACCCCGCACCAACGGGAGATTCAGTTAAAGGTGCGACAGTTTATGGAAAAGGAAATCAAACCCATTGCCAACGATTTTTGGAATCGAGCCGAATTTCCCCACCATATCATCCCCAAAATGGCCGAACTGAATATCTGCGGAATGGCTTACAAAGGCTATGGCTGCCCAAACGAAACATTTCTAATGGAAGGCATCATGGCCATGGAACTGGCACGTGTTGACGTGTCTATTTCAACGTTTTTTGGCGTACACAGCGGACTCGCAATGGGGTCGATCTATCTCTGCGGAAGTGAAGCGCAAAAACAAGAATGGCTGCCAAAAATGCAACGCATGGAACTAATAGGTGCCTTTGGCCTTACCGAACCCAACGTAGGCTCTGCCGTAGCGGGAGGCATGGAAACTACTTGTTATAAAGAAGGAAATGAATGGGTGCTGAACGGACAAAAAAAATGGATTGGAAATGCCACTTTTAGCGACGTGACAATTATTTGGGCACGAGAAAAAGAAACCCATGCCGTAAAAGGGTTTTTGGTACGAAAGGGAAACCCAGGCTATAAAGCCGAAAAAATGCAGGACAAAATGGCCTTGCGTACCGTGCAAAATGCACTCATTACCCTAACCGACTGCCGCGTACCCGAAAGTGACCGCCTACAAAAATGTGATAAATTTAAAGATACCGCCAAAGTACTGAAGATGACCCGCGCCGCAGTGGCTTGGCAAGCGGTAGGATGCGCCAGGGGCGCCTACGAAAGTGCCTTAAAATACACCAAAAAAAGAGAGCAGTTCGGCCGGCCAATTGCGCGTTTTCAGCTTATCCAAAATCATTTGGTAGAGATGGTCGCCAATCTTACAGCCATGCAAACCTTGTGTTTTAGGCTTAGTGAAATGCAAGACCAAGGCATCATGACCGATGAGCATGCCTCGCTAGCCAAAGTATTTTGCAGCATGCGCACCCGCGATGTGGTGAGCCGCGCTCGTGAAGTCATGGGCGGTAACGGTATTCTGCTCGAGCATGATGTGGCACGCTTTGTGGCCGATGCAGAGGCGATTTATAGCTACGAGGGCACCAAAGAAATCAACTCTTTAATCGTTGGGCGCGCCATTACCGGCTATAGTGCTTTTGTGAGTTAACAAATTGAACTAAGGCGCCGGATTGGGAATTTGTTGATGTACTTTTTCGATCTCGCTTAGCATTTCTTCGGAAAGCGTCACATTAATACTGCCTATATTTTCTTCTAACTGTGCGAGGGTAGTGGCTCCTATGATGTTAGAGGTCACAAAGGATCGGCTGTTTACAAATGCCAATGCTAATTGCGGAAGGCTTAGCTCGAACTTTTTGGCTATTTCAGCATATTTTTCAGTTGCTCGAAATGATAATTTACCACTGTAACGTGAATAATTTGGAAACAAGGTCACCCGTGCGTTTTCTGGTTTGCGATTGTACAGATACTTTCCTGAAAGCATTCCAAAAGCCAAGGGAGAATATGGAAGGTACCCTATGTTTTCCATCTGCAATACTTCAGTTAATCCTACCTCATCCCGACGTTGCAACAAGTTGTATGCATTTTGTACAGCAACCATTTTGGTGGCTCCCTTTCGATGTGCTTCCATATAACGCATGACGCCATACGGGGTTTCATTGCTCAAACCAATATGCCGTATTTTACCTTGCTTTACAAAATCTTCTAACCGCGTCACTATTTCAGCTAAATTATCATCCCACTCAGCGTTGGGGGCATGATCATAATCTCGAACACCGAAAATATTTACACTGCGTTCTGGCCAATGCAGTTGGTACAAATCAATATAATCTGTTTGTAGCCGCTTTAAACTTTTATGCAACGCATCGGTGAGCGAGGCTGCACTAAAATCTAATGGGTCTCGAATTTCTCTAAAAATTCCGCGGCCAGGGCCTGTGATTTTTGTGGCAAGCACCACTTTATCGCGATTGCCATTCTTGGCAAACCATTTGCCGATATATGCTTCGGTGAGCCCTTGGGTTTCCATCGTAAAAGGCACCGCATACATTTCGGCCGTATCAAAAAAATTCACTCCTTTATCGAGGGCTAAATCCATCTGATCGTGGGCTTCTTCTATGGTGTTTTGTCGCCCAAAAGTCATGGTGCCCAAGCAAATTTTACTGACTTTCAGGTTGGTATTTGGGAGGTTGGTGTATTTCATACAATTGTTTTACCCGCTATATCTTGAAGGTTTCTTCTAACTTAAATTTCGTTCAGCAATTTATTAATCTCGTCTAATTTCGGTGTTAACACCACTTCAATTCTACGATTTTTTGCCTTTCCTTCAGCCGTCGTATTGGGCGCAATGGGGGCATACTCCCCTCTTCCCGCAGCGGTAAGGTTATCTTTGGGAATCTGTCCGTTTTCAGTTAAAATTCCCACAATGGCTGTGGCTCTTTTTGTTGAAAGATCCCAGTTATCTTTTAAGTTTCCGTTTCCACCGAAAGGCACATTATCTGTATGTCCTTCAATAAGCACGGCAATCTCCGGATTTTGGGCAAGCACAGTTCCCAATTGTTGTACCATGTTTCTACCTTGGGCATTTACAGACCAACTTCCACTGTCGAACAACAGCTTATTTTCCATAGAAACATATACTTTCCCGTCGCGTTGCTCGATGTTTAATCCATTTCCTTCAAAATTGGTGAGTGCGGCAGAAATAGCATCTTTTAGTGCTTTCATCTTGGCATCTTTTGCGGAGATAATGCCTTCAAGTTCTTCTACCCGCGCCGATCTGTCTCTCAGTTTACGCTCTATTTGCTTCAGCCGTTCGGCTTCTTGCGCCAAGGCACGTTCCTTTTCTTCAAGCTGTTTCAGTAACTTTCGGTTTAACTCAAGGTTCTCGGTGAGCGCACCAGAACTGTTAGCTTCTAAAGCGTCATACGATTTTTGGAGACGCTCTAAATTACCCTGCGTAGCCGCCAAATCCATTTCTAATTGTGTTTTTTGTGCCTTCAATTGTGCAACTTCGTCACGTAGATTCGCGACTGTATATTTGTCGGCACTTGTTTCTGTACCATCCAAGCGTGCCATGAGTGCTTCGTTTTCGGCGCGGAGGGTTTCATTTTGATCTTTTAAATCTTCATAAACCTGCGATGAGACACAGCTTGCGAATAAGAGCGCACAAGAAAATAGGATAAGTAGGTTTTTCATAAAGTATGTGTTATTTAGGATATTTCTTCTGAAAGCACACTTCAGAATTCGAGCTCTACCAACAACGGACAATGATCGCTGTGGTAGGCGTTGGGTAATATAACGGCGCGACTTAGATTTTCTTGTAACGGCTGTGCAACCATATTGTAATCGATACGCCAACCTTTATTGTTAGCACGTGCGTTGGCACGGTAACTCCACCAGGTATAATGATGCGGCTCTTTGTTGAAATGGCGGAAACTGTCTATAAATCCGCTGTCTATAAAGTTGCCAATCCACTCGCGCTCTACCGGCAAGAATCCAGATACATTTTTGTTTCGCACGGGATCATGGATATCGATTGCCTGGTGACAAATATTATAATCGCCACAAATCACAAGATTCGGAATTTCTTTCTTTAGAGCATCTACATAGGCCTGAAAAGCCGCCATATAATCTAGTTTATGTTCCAAACGCGCAATGTTGGTGCCGCTGGGCAGGTAGAGACTCATTACAGATACTTCATCATAATCTACACGAATATTCCGACCTTCAAAATCCATCGATTCTATCCCTGTTCCGTACGCAACATGATTTGGCTCCTGTTTGCAAAAAATTGCGACACCACTATAACCTTTTTTCTGTGCGCTGAACCAATAATGGTACGGGTAGCCAGCCGCTTCAATTTCGGCCACATCAACTTGGCCTACCATGGCTTTGGTTTCTTGTATGCAGATTACATCGGGGTCTGCCTGTTGCAGCCATTCGGTAAAGCCTTTTCGCATGGCGGCCCGAATGCCATTTACATTGTATGAGATTATTTTCATAGGTATTGTTTTCTTCGGAAATTGAATACTACACGGTCAAAAGAAGTGTAGCCAAAATTAGTACGGAGTGATGCTTCACGCCGATAAAGTGCTAATTTAAATAGTATCGTATTTTTACAAGGCTACTTTACTGAAAGGTTTTCAAAAAACAATCAACAAATTCTAACTTTCAGCGTTACGTTTGTAGGCCTATGAACAAATTGTTGTGCTTCTTGCTATTTTGCACCGTTACCGTTGGAGTAGCGCAGGAGACAAATACAAACTACCGAACCAAAAAAGTGGCGGTTCGTGATACCATTCGGGTAGATACGGTGAGCATTAACCCTAGAAGGTTTGAATTGCTGGATGCATCAGGAAAAAAAATAGACAGCACTTCGTATACAATCGATTTTAAAACGGGGACGCTTCTTCTTTTAGAAAATTTCGACCCAACAGATTCTATAACCATTAATTATTTAAAGTACCCACAGTTTCTCACCCGAGATTATTTCACCTTCGACCCGAAACTGATCATAGAAAATACCGGTAGCATAGACCGATTGTATTCTTTAGAGCAGGGTACAGACACACGTACGTTTAAACCTTTTGACGGCTTGAACACCGTGGGAAGCATCTCTAGGGGCGTGACCATCGGAAATAACCAAAATGCTGTGGTGAATAGTGAACTGGACCTACAAATCACAGGAAAGTTGAGTGACAAGGTGTCGATACGGGCATCCATCCAAGACGCCAACATCCCGACGCAGCAAGGTGGTTATTCACAAAGTTTGGACGAATTTGACCAAATTTTTATAGAGCTGTATAGCGACACCTGGAACATCCGGGCGGGCGATGTAGACCTACAGAACAACAACAGTTATTTTGGGCGCTTTACCAAAAAGGTTCAGGGAATCGCCCTAGGAGGCGCGATAAATCATGAAAGTGGCGCTAAAACAACAGCCTTTGCCTCTGGTGCCTTGGTGCGCGGTGTTTTTCAGCGAAGTCAGTTTACGGGACAAGAAGGAAACCAGGGGCCGTATAAATTGGTGGGACCCAACGGAGAGCTGTTTATTCTGATCGTTTCAGGAAGTGAACGGGTGTATGTAAATGGTTTGTTGTTAGAGCGTGGTGAAAATGCCGACTACGTCATCGATTACAATGCAGGCGAAATACGGCTTAACCCTACCTATCCTATAACCGCGAACATGCGAATTACTGTAGAGTATCAATTTACAGACCGAAATTATACGCGATTTATTGGCTATGGAGGTGGAAATTATACCAGTGAAAAATTAGACTTCGGCGTATATGTGTATTCTGAAAATGACGCTAAAAATCAACCTCTTCAGCAAAACCTGTCTGAAGAACAAGTAGCAATTTTACAGGCTGCCGGTGATGACATGGACGAAATGGTGGCACCTTCGGCAGTGGAAGATACGTTTTCAGAAAATAAAATATTGTACAAAAAAGAAATTGCCGCCAATGGAGATGAAATTTTTGTGTTTTCGAACGATCCAGAAGACCAACTTTTTAGTGTTCGATTTTCACTTGTACCTGAAAACCAAGGAAATTATGTAATCAGTACCCAAAGTGCCATCAGTCGTATTTTTGAATACGTGCCTCCTGTAGATGGCATTCCGCAAGGAAATTACGAACCCATTATTCAGTTAAATGCGCCTACGAAACTTCAGGTGGGCGGACTTAACGGTAGTTACCGCCCCACTGAAAGAACAATGGTAAATTTTGAAGTAGCTGGAAGCCAAAATGACCTAAACCTGTTTTCGAACCTTGATGATGGAGACAACGACGGATTTGCTGGAAGGTTGGATGCAAGACAAAATCTTTTTACTACAGCAGATACCTTAAAAGTAGATGCGATTGGGGCTATCGATTTTATAAATGAAGATTTCAGAACCATAGAAAGGCTATACAACATCGAATTTAACAGAGATTGGAACTTGTTGAATCCGATGGGCGACCAACGGTATTTGATTGGCGGATTTGAACTGAATTCCCCAGAATTGGGTACAGCTCAATATACATTTCAGAATTTAGATTTTTCTGAAAATTTCACGGGAACAAGAAATGTTTTAAACGGAAATTTACGGTTCAATAAATTACAGACCTATACCGCAGCTAGTATCCTGAACAGTGAAAGTGACAGTTTATCTTCCAATTTTAACCGATTGCACCAAACAGCGGTATACTCATTAAAAAACAGCTGGGTTGGTGGTAAAGTAGGTACCGAAGACAACCAGGTACGGGAATTGAATAACGATAGCCTGAGCCCCGTAAGCCAACGCTTTTCAGAATTTGAAGTTTTTGCCGGGGTGGGAGATAGCACCAAGGTTTTTGTGGAAGCAGGATACAGACACCGTGTGACCGACAGCGTGCTTTTCAACAAATTATTAAAGGTAAATACCTCGAACACCTATTTTGTAAAATCGAAGTTGTTGAACACGGCAAATACCCAACTCTCTATATTTGCCAACTATCGGGAGCTGACGCCTTTCAACCGAAGCACAGATTCGCTGGAAACAGAGAAATCATTGAACTCGCGCATTCTCTACAACCAAAATATCTTAAAAAATGGCATTCGTTTCAATACGGTTTTGGAAGCAAACAACGGAGTGCTTCCGCAGCAAGAATTTACCTATACCCAAGTAGAGCCAGGGCAGGGAATTTACACCTGGATAGATTATAACAACAACGGCATACAAGAATTGGACGAATTTGAAATTGCACAATTTCAAGACCAAGGAGACTACGTGCGTATTTTACTGCCCAACCGTGTGTTTATAAAGGTGCGCGAAAATAAATTTAGTCAGATTGTGACCTTAGACCCCAGCAATTGGAGCAATAAAACAGGTTTCTTAGCGATTTTGTCACAGTTTTACAATCAGACTTCTTATGTGCTCAACCGTAAAGTGCGGCGCGATAACGATGGTTTTAACCTCAATCCGTTTAGAGATGGCGATGAAGACCAGTTGGGGCTCAACCTCAACTTTAGGAACACCCTCTTCTTTAACCGCGGAAAGCAGAAATATACCACCAGTTATACGTATACGGCCACTTCGGGTAGTAACCTGTTGGCAGTTGGGCTACAAGAAAACCAATTGGTGAACCATCAGCTAAACTTTAACCATAAGTTTTGGGATTCGTGGCTGCTGAATCTACGCGGAGCGGTAGGCGGAAATGAAAGTACTTCTGAGAACTTTCCGAGCCGAAATTTTGAATTAGACAATTATGAAATAAATCCGAAACTTTCGTACTTATTCAACCGTTCTACCCGTTTTGATGTATTCTATCAGTTTATGGATGAAAAAAACATCTTGGGTGAGATGGAGCAATTACGCCAACAAAAACTTGGAACTTCTTTTTCATATACCGATGCCCAGAAAATATCGATTAATGGTGAGTTCAACTATATTAATAATGCTTTTGAGGGCAGTGCGTTTTCTCCTGTGGCGTATCAGATGTTAGAAGGATTACAACCGGGAACTAATTTTACATGGACGCTTTTGTTCCAAAAAAGGATTACGCAATATCTAGATGCGAACCTTTCTTACTTCGGAAGAAGTAGCGAAAACGCTAAGACCGTACATACCGGAAGTCTACAACTGCGGGCCTATTTTTAAATATTCAAGTTAAAAACTTCAATAGCGGCACCTTTTTTGTATTTTAACCTGATACAAACTATAAAAACACTTACTCATGAAAATTTTAAACCTTGCAGCGGTCTGCATCTTATTTGTCTTTACTGCTTGTTGTACGAGCAGCAAAACAACAAATGGCGCCGCAATGAATGAAAATACTATGGAAGCAAAACAAATGATGGAAAACGGATTTACCATGGGCACCATTGTAGCATCTACTGCTGAAGATGATTGTCCTTATGTAATTAAATCTCAAATAGACGACACCGAAGTACTATTCGACCCGATTAATCTTGAAGAAGGATTCATGAAAGACGACATGAAGGTCTGGTACAAATACAATCCGTTGCGTATGGCAAACCGTTGTCAGAAAGCGAATCCGGTAAGTCTGACTGAAATTAAAGAAATGAAGTAAACATATAATTACTCCAAATAAAAAGGGCTGCCCGTTGGGCAGCCCTTTTTTTAATCTGTAGTTACGTTAAATTACTTAACGATCAGCTTTTTAGAAACACCACTAGTGCTGTTCCCGATACGTACAATGTATACACCGCTAGCAGCGTAAGACATATCAAGACCATACTCATAACCGTTTCCGTTGTTCTCAAGACCGTAGCTTAAAAGCGTTTGTCCTAAAACGTTGGTTACTGTAAGTGTTAATCTTTCGGTCACCTCTTGAGTTGCCAAAGAGATATCGAAGAAATTGTTTCCTTTGTTTACGATTAATAAATCTGAATCTGTAACAATGTTCTCTTCTACTCCTAAGGTAGTGTTCATTACCGTTTTTGAAGCGCCATCGTTAGCAGCTACCGCATCTCCAGCGAGATTGGTAGTTACTTCAATATCGTATGACGTACCAGGTGTAGACATATCTACAGTTGCTGTAAATGTGTAATCGATACTTTCAGTACTTGCCAACGGACCAGCGATGGTTTCGTCTGCAATACTTGTACCGTCTACGGTAAGATTAATTGGAATGTTAGACTGTGGGTCTGTACCAAAGTTAAATACCGTTACTGTAACTTCTTCAGTTGCTGTAAGCGCACCATCGTTAGGCTCGGTAATTGTCACCGCTCCTACGTCATTTGCTTGTGTTGGCGCAATAGTAAATACCCCTACGTGGTCTTTTCTACCTCCAACGGCAATTTCGTTAATAAACCAGAAGGTTGCGTCGTCATTAGGATCGATATCAATTTTTGAGTAATCTCCGTAACGCAAGTTAGGGATGTTATTGGTACTCTTCTTGATTAAAGTTTCAGCAACACTCATAGTTCCAAGAGGGTCTGCAGCAAATCTACCTGTATAATAGGTACCAACTCTAAAGTCGGTTGGGTTTGGAGTAGTTGGTCCTGCCATAGCAGAATATCCCATACCAATATTTCCAGCATTGTCCATCATTAAACTACCCATCCAAGCGTGCTTTCCATCAGGAGATGTAAAAGTACCTTCTTGGTGTAATGTCCAAGGCTGTCCTGCACCTGTTTGGCGTAATTCTACCCAACGGATACCCGCTAGTTTTCCACCACCTGCATCAGTATCGACTGTAAAGTTTAACAGCGCAGAGTTGTATGTAGGAAATTGTCTGAATTGTGCTTGGTTCATAATCGTTGCTTGAATGGCATCGATTGAAGCTCCACCACCTGGCTGTGACAAGTTAGAAAACGATCCACCATCAAAAACTGAGATGAATGGTGCCAATGGGATTTCAGTAACAGCAGAAACCGTCGAGTTTGCTGGTGTTGCGAAATCAGGCTCTACAATCCAATATCTGATGTGGTCAGTAGCAACTCCACCGTACGAATCATCTCCTAAGTAAACAACAGTTGCACCTCCAGAGGTTGGCATATCGTCGTTAGTAACGTTTAACACCTGCGCACTGTGGAAAGAAATACCAGGGTTTGGATTGATCCAACCTGGGAAACTAAAGGCTTGGATTCCTGCCGTAGGAGCTCCAGCAAGTGCCGCGGCTCTTTCAACTACCCAGGCTTTTGCCGATGCATTACCACCATTATTACCTGTTAGATAATACCCATCTCTCCACACAGAGAGTTTGTTATAATCATTTACGTTTGGTACAGTATATACGTTCCATCCAGCAGTTACTGGGTTTGGCCCGTCAGATACAGCTACCTGAACGCTACCGTTAGATGAGAAAAGGTATGATAATACCCAACGATCTGCATCGTTGTCATACGAAACAGTAAGGTCACAACACCCACCTCCTGAGAAGATGTTTGTAGGCCCTAACTGGCCCGTAAGTGGCGTTCCACTTTTGTCAAAGATTCTAAAACCTGTATTAAATACGGTCATCACGTGATTAGGTCCTACTGCAAGAGCTGGATCTGATGGAGACGAGCCCGAAGCAGTTGCTTCAAAATCGAACAACAACGCACGTGTATTAATTTTTCCTTCTAGCGGATTTGGGTTGCTAGCGTATACATCATTTGTAGTTTGTGGGTCTTTCCCGATGATGTAAGGGTACGAAGTAGCACGCTTATCTTGTGCTTCGCGTATGCTCATGTCTGCAGGAACCAAGTTCGTTCTCGACTCTAAAGACGGCACATACATTTTAGGTGGAGTTTCACCTACAAAATCTGGTCCTTGCTGTGCATTTACAGAAAAACCAAACGCCATAATCATGGCGAGTAATGTTAATTTAACTTTCATTAGAATAGTTTTTTTAGGTTAATTCTTAATAAGACGTTAAAATTACGAAAACTTCCGTTCTTATGAAAAGAAAAACCCGCTAAATATAAGCGGGTTAGTCTACTAATTTGGTATGTTATGAAGCCAAGCTTCGTACGAAATGCTCTTTTTAAGCCGCGCTGCTATTTCAGCTATTGGAATGCGTTCTTGGTCCATGGTGTCGCGATCTCGAATCGTTACCGTTTGGTCTTCTTTGGTTTGGTGGTCTACCGTAATACAAAAAGGGGTTCCTGCGGCGTCTTGTCTTCGGTATCTTCTACCTACCGCATCCTTCTCATCATACGCTACGTTATATTCCCATTTAAGGGAGTCCACGATTTCTTCAGCAATCTCTGGGAGTCCGTCGCGTTTTATCAACGGTAAGATGGCTGCTTTTACCGGCGCCAAGATAGATGGCAACTTTAACACCACTCTACTGCTACCGTCTTCTAATGTTTCATCTTGCAGTGAATTACTCAATACTGCTAAAAACATTCTGTCTAGTCCGATAGAAGTTTCAACCACGTAGGGGGTGTAATTTTTATTCAGTTCAGGATCGAAAAACTGTAATTTTTTTCCACTAAATTCTTCGTGTGCCTTTAAGTCGAAATCGGTACGGGAATGTATCCCTTCCAATTCTTTAAATCCGAAAGGAAAGTTGAATTCGATATCTGCTGCTGCATTGGCGTAGTGGGCTAGTTTCTCATGGTCGTGGAAACGATAGTTCTCTTGGCCCATTCCTAATGAAAGGTGCCATTGCAAACGAGTTTCTTTCCAGTAGTTGTACCACTTCATCTCGTCACCCGGACGTACAAAAAATTGCATTTCCATTTGCTCGAATTCACGCATCCTAAAGATAAATTGGCGGGCTACGATTTCGTTTCTGAAGGCTTTTCCTGTTTGGGCAATTCCAAAAGGAATCTTCATACGTCCTGTTTTCTGCACATTCAGAAAATTCACGAAAATCCCCTGTGCCGTTTCTGGTCGTAGGTACAAATCGGTTGCACTTTCTGCCGAGGCTCCCAACTTGGTTCCAAACATGAGGTTGAATTGCTTTACGTCGGTCCAATTTCGAGAGCCTGTGTCTGGATCGGCAATTTCCAATTCTTCTATAAGGGCTTTTACATCTGCTAAATCTTCGGCTTCTAACGAACGTGCCATACGGCCTAAAATTTCTTTTTGCTGCTCACGGTACCGCACTACCCTTGGGTGGGTAGCCACAAACTGTGCCTCGTCAAAAGCATCACCAAAACGCTTTTTCGCCTTTGCGATTTCCTTCTGGGCCTTTTGCTCTAATTTTTCAGCATAATCTTCAATCAACACATCGGCACGATACCGCTTTTTTGAATCTTTATTGTCGATAAGCGGATCGTTAAAAGCATCTACGTGTCCTGAAGCTTTCCAAGTGGTTGGGTGCATGAGGATAGCCGCGTCTATACCCACGATATTTTGGTGCATATACACCATACTTCGCCACCAATACTCGCGTATGTTCTTTTTTAATTCTACTCCGTTCTGCGCGTAGTCGTAAACAGCACTAAGGCCGTCGTAAATTTCGCTAGAACCAAATATGTAGCCGTACTCCTTTGCGTGCGATACTACCTTTTTGAATTGATCTTCGTTTGCCATGGCGCAAAAATAGAAAATTTTGTATGGGCGTACCTAACAGTTTGTGGTTTTTAAACAAAGAAAAACCTGCACAGAAATTCCGCACAGGTTTTAGCTATATTATATTTGTTTGTTTGCCTATTTTAGAATCATCGTGGTGGTTGCAATCTGGTTACCCCCATCAAATACATTTATGACGTAACGGCCTTCAATCAGGTCATCTTCCTTGGCATCAATCATCGCACAAACATCTAATTCTTCGTTTTCGTAAAACACATTTACAGACTTGCTATAATTGAGCACGCCATTTTCAAAATTGAGAATTGCTTTATCTCCCAACACATTGTTTTTTGGGTTCAGCACTTGCACATAGAACGTTCTGTCTCCAGCTTCTGCAATTGCGTTTGGTGCTAGTTGGAAACAAGCTCGGATTTTATCGGCGCGACTGCTGCGTCTCGTATCTACAACTTTACCACTATTTCGTACAATTACGGCTTCCCCACGCAAGTCGGTAGCACGCACGGTAGATCCTTTCGCAACGGTTTCAGACAAAGCTTGGTTTTCCATATTTACAGAATCTACTACTTTAATAGTCTCATTCAGAACGGTATTGGTACTGTCCCGCTCAACCACAAGCCTATTGTTGGCAGCAATCAAGCTGTCGGCCTTTCGGAACAACGCAATACGCTCGTTTTTCAATCTACCAATCTCTACTTTATAACGCTGAATCAATCCTACGTTAGCTTCAGCATCTTTTACAGAATCGAGTAATATTTCAATACGCTCCCGCGCAGCGAGTAATTCGTTATCTTTCAGTTCGTTGTCCTGAATTACCTCATCGTAGTTCGCAATAAGCTCTTCCAGTTCATTTTCAATTTCAATCTTTTGTTGCTCTAAGTCGGATACCGTACTTTTACTATCGTTGTAGAGTATTACCGTGTATACGGCCAATGAAATAAGAAGCACAGAAAGCACTCCTATCAGCACTTTAAACTTGGCACTATTATTTTCGGTAGTCATATCTAAGTTTACTTTGGGTTTAGCTGGCTAAATTACTAAGCAAAGGCATCCATCTTGTTTATGAAATGATAAAAAAAATTAAAAAATGTTAAATATCTTGTTTCCAAAACTTTGCCACGGTTGCAAGAACAAGCTTTTAAAAGGCGAAGAAGTATTGTGTGGCGCCTGTAGGCACGACCTCCCGCTACAATGTCACCATAGAAACAACGACACAGCAATGCAGGCTATTTTTAACGGGCGTATCCCTGTGAGCCATGCTACTGCCTTACTACAATTTCACAAAAAAGGGATTACGCAGCAATTATTACACGATTTAAAGTATCGAAAACAAGAACAGATTAGTTTTTTCTTCGGAAAATGGCTGGGTGATGAATTAGCAGAAATAGCCGCATATAACGAAATTGATTTGGTAATCCCAGTGCCGATACATCGAAAAAAACGACGACAACGGGGATATAACCAGGTGACTGGTTTTGGTGTCGAAATTGCCAAAGCACTCGACATTCCTTTTGCTGAAGACGTCTTATTGAAAAAATCTGCAACCAAATCGCAAGTATTCAAACAGCGCTTTACACGTTTTACAGATGCCGAAGTTTTTGAAGTAGCGAACAACCCCTCCATACAAGGCAAACACATTCTCATTGTAGATGACATTGTTACAACCGGGGCCACTTTAGAAACTTGTGGCAATCATCTTTTAGCACATGGGGCAGCACAAATTAGTCTGGCCACCATGGCGATTACATTATAAAACGGGGAAAGCAGATATCCCAATAAAAAACTTGTTATTTTTGTTCCCTTGAAACAATTCGCTGCATATTTATATACATACAAGCATAGAGCCTTGAGTTTGCTCATTCTATGCCTGTTTTCACTTTCATTTGTAGATTGTGCAAAACGTGGAAGACCTTCTGGCGGAAAAAGGGATTCGTTACCGCCAGTCATTGTGAAAAGTACCCCGGAGAATTTCAGCACTAACTTTGAAGGTAATGAAATTAGAATCTTTTTTGACGAATACATTAAATTGGTCGATGTACAAAAAAACTTGGTGGTTTCTCCTCCGCTCGAGTACCAGCCCATTATCACGCCGCTCACAACCAGCAAACAATTACGTATTAAAATACAGGATACGCTACGCGAGAATACAACCTATTCGTTTAACTTCGGAAAAAGTATTGTAGATAATAATGAGAGTAATGAATTTCCGTATTACAAATATGTTTTTTCTACCGGAAGCTATATAGACAGTCTCACCTTGTCGGGAAAAATAAACGATGCGCTTTTGCCCAAAGCCGAAAACCCTGTGAGTGTTTTGCTCTACGAATACAACGAACGTTTTTCAGACTCGATAGTATTTAAAGAAGAACCGAGCTACATTACCGTAACCCAAGATAGTAGCAACACCTTCCAATTTACGAATCTAAAAGAAGGGAAGTATCTATTGCTTGCGCTGAAAGAAACTAATAACGATTATATTTTTCAACCAAAAAACGATAAAATCGGATTTGTACGCGATACGGTTTCATTGCCTACAGATTCAACATATAGTTTGAAGCTGTTCAAGGAAATTGCCGACTATAAAATTGCACGGCCTACCCATGTGAGTAAAAATGAAATACAGTTCGGGTTTGACGGTAATGGCGACAGTCTCGAAATTTCGCCCATTTCCGAAGTACCCGCAGATTACAATGCCAATATATATCGCGATTTCGAAAGAGACACCTTACATTATTGGTTCCGTCCGGCTTTTGATAGCGAAGTAACAGATTCACTACTTTTTAAAGTCACAAATAGAGCAACCATAGATACCGTAGAGGTACGCCTAAAAAACCTGTTTGCAGACTCGTTAAAAGTGACGGTGGCATCTCAATCTACCCTCACACCGAAAGACACCTTTAAATTACAGGCAAACACTCCCATAGAAGCGATTTCCGCAGAGAGAATCAAGATTATCGACAAAGACTCTGTTGAAGTGCCCCACACTTTTACGCTAGATAAAAAATACAACAGGGCGAATATCGTTTTTGAAAAGAAATTTGAACAATCATACAACATCCAAGTATTGCCAGATGCCATTACCGACTTTTTTGGAGCTACCAATGACACCCTTCGGCTAAAAGCACGTACGAAGGCAGCAGACGACTATGGTGAAATTAACCTCACCCTCACGAATGCAAATCAGTTTCCGTTAATCGTACAATTGGTGAATGAAAAATACAACGTCATCCAAAGCGTCTCTATCGATGAAAATATACCTGTTCGGTTTCAGTATATAGACCCCGGGTTGTACTACATACGTGTGATTTTTGACACCAACCAAAATGGCACATGGGATCCTGGAAATTATCTACGCAACGAACAACCTGAAAAAATTAAATACTATCCGGCCAGGCTTGAGGTAAATGGTAATTGGGATTTACGGGAGACGTTCAATTTAGAGTAAAGCCGTCCCTATCGTTTAAAAATTGTAGGTGTTTGCGATGGGTAGCAATATGCTCTTTTGAAAGCGTCACGGTTTCAATAAATTCATTTTCAAGGTCTTTTTTGCTAGAAATCTGTGCTCCCAACACATCATACGCAGCACTGTGCCCCACATATCCATGGTCATTTCCGTCTAAGCCTACTCTATTAATGCCCACGCAATAACTCATGTTTTCGATGGCGCGCGCCTTTAGCAATGCGTCCCAAGCTGCCACACGTTTTTTGGGCCAATTGGCTACGTACAATAGCAGATCATAGTCTTCTGTATTGCGAGCCCATACCGGAAAACGTAGGTCGTAACAAACCAGTGGGCAAATGCGCCAACCTTTGTATGTTACGATTAGGCGTTTGTCGCCCGCCGAATATGTTTTGTGTTCGCCCGCCAAAGTAAACGTATGTTTTTTGTCGTATGCCCCTAGCAGTCCTTCGGGTGTAACAAACAACAATCGGTTATAGTAATTTCCGTTTTCTTCAACAATGATGCTTCCGGTAATGGCGCAGTCTTTTTCTAAAGACAACTTTTGCATCCATTTTAGTGTGTCAACCCCCTTAGGCTCTGCGAGTGCCGCAGCATTCATTGTAAAGCCGGTGGTAAACATCTCAGGAAGTACAATCAGATCGGTTTCAGCAGTAAGGCTTTTAATTTTCTCTTCAAACATAGTTCGGTTAGCAGCTGCGTCTTCCCAATGAAGTTCTGTCTGTATGAGTGTTACTTTTAAATTTTCAGGTTGTGGCATGTTCTCGTGACTTATTCTAAAATTTCGATGACTTTTGAAGCACCCTGCATCTTGGCATGGTCTAAAGCTGAATTGCCACGGTCATCTTTTACATTTTTATCGGCTCCATGCTGTAGCAACATCTCAATTATTTCTAAATGATTAAACGTGGCTGAAAAGATAAGTGCGGTAGCACCGTTGTAATTGGTCATATTTACATCGGCATCATGTTCAAGCAATAACTTCGCAATGGCATCAAACCCTTTAAAGCAAACCCCCATAAGGGCTGTATTCCCACTTGCGTCTTGTTCGTTAATGTTTTGCGGATGTTTGAGTATTTCTTTTGCAATGGCTTCATGACCATAATAGGTTGCCAACAAAAGCGGTGTGCTTCCGCGTGTATCCTTTTCAGAAACCCACGAAGGATGTTCCTTTAACAATTGCGAAACCGTTGGTTGATCTCCATTTCGAATGGCATCGAATAATACTGAAATTTCCATAGGTATTAAGTTGTGATAAATATAAAAAACAAAGCAACACCATGAGTGTTGCTTTGCATGATTTTAACGGCAATTCGCAATGCGCTTATGCCAAATCGAATCGGTCTAAGTTCATTACTTTGTTCCAAGCGCTTACAAAATCGTTTACAAACTTCTCTTTTGAATCTTCACAGGCATATACCTCTGCAATGGCTCTCAATTCTGAATTTGAACCAAAAATCAAATCGGCTCTGGTTCCTGTCCATTCAATTTCCCCGGTCCTTCTGTCGCGCCCAGCAAATACACGGTCGTCGTCTGACGTTGCTTTCCATGTTGTACTAAGCTCAAGCAAGTTTGTGAAGAAATCGTTTGTGAGTGCTCCTTTTCGATCAGTGAATACACCATAGCTCGAACCGTCGTAATTTGCATCTAAAACGCGCATTCCCCCTACCAAAACGGTCATTTCTGGAGCAGTAAGGGTAAGCAAGTTTGCTTTGTCTACCAATAATTGTTCTGCTGAAATTTTCTGGTTTGGTTTTAGGTAATTTCTAAAACCATCTGCCACAGGTTCTAAGTGTGCAAACGAATCTACATCAGTCTGTTCTTGTGATGCATCTGCCCGGCCAGGTGTAAAAGGAACCGAAATCGTGTGTCCCGCATTTTTAGCAGCCTGTTCTACCCCAGCGCATCCTGCCAAAACTATAATATCTGCAAGGGATACTTTTTTATCCCCCGACTGTGCATTGTTGAAGTTATTCTGAATTTTTTCCAATGCGGCTACCACATCCATCACATTTTTATTCACTTCCCAGTCTTTCTGTGGGGCTAAGCGAATTCGCGCTCCGTTAGCGCCACCACGCATGTCAGAATTACGGTAGGTCGATGCAGATGCCCAAGCCGTAGCAACCAACTGCGATACTGATAATCCAGCATCTAAAATGGTTTTTTTAAGCGAATTAATATCCTCATCATTAATAAGGGTATAATCTATTTCAGGAATTGGGTCTTGCCATAACAATTCTTCTTGCGGCACTTCTGGCCCCAGATAACGTGAGGTAGGCCCCATATCTCGATGGGTTAATTTGTACCAAGCGCGAGCGAAGGCATCTTCAAATGCGGCATGGTCTTTATGGAATTTCTTTGAAATCTCTAAATATATTGGGTCCATCTTTAGTGCGATATCTGCTGTAGACATCATCAAATCCTGTGTTTTTGATGCATCGTGTGCCATGGGCGCCTTTCTTGCGTTAGAGGCATCGGTTGGTCTCCATTGGTGGGCTCCCGCAGGGCTTTTAGTTAGTTCCCATTCATAGTTTAACAATACGTCAAAATAATCATGGTCCCATCTATTCGGGTGTGGGGTCCAAGCACCTTCAAGTCCGCTTGTTATGGTATCGTCACCGCGTCCAGTCCCCATGGTGTTGATCCACCCCTGACTTTGATGTTCTATGGCTGCACCTTCTGGCTCTATGCCAACATATTTTTCTGCGTCTCCTGCTCCGTGGGCTTTTCCGAAGGTATGGCCACCCGCTACAAGCGCAACGGTTTCTTCATCGTTCATTGCCATACGCCCAAAAGTTTCTCTAATGTCATGTGCAGACCCCAGCGGATCTGGTTTTCCGTTTGGTCCTTCAGGGTTTACATAAATAAGTCCCATATGAGCCGCCGCAAGTGGTTTTTCTAACTGGCCTTCTTCATATCGGGCTTCATTTGCCATCCATTCAGATTCTGAACCCCAGTAAATATCCTGTTCAGGTTCCCACACATCTTCACGACCACCCGCAAATCCGAAGGTTTTTCCACCCATCGATTCGATGGCTACATTTCCTGCGAGAATCATTAAATCTGCCCAAGAGATTTTTTTACCGTATTTCTTTTTAATGGGCCACAATAGCAAGCGTGCTTTATCTAGGTTCCCATTATCTGGCCAACTATTTAAAGGAGCAAATCGTTGGTTCCCTGTATTACCGCCTCCACGGCCGTCGGTTACTCGGTAGGTTCCGGCACTGTGCCAAGCCATTCTGATAAATAACCCTCCATAATGACCAAAATCTGCTGGCCACCAATCTTGTGAATCTGTCATGAGGTGTGTAAGGTCTTTTTTAAGGGCCTCTAAGTCGAGACTCTTAAACTCCTTAGCGTAATCGAATTTAGAACCCATCGGGTTCGATTTTTCAGTATGTTGCCTTAACACATTTAGGTTTAATCTATTTGGCCACCATTTCTGGTTGGTTGTTCCGCCACCGGCGGTTTGATTTTGAATACCTCCAAAGTACGGGCACTTACTTGCATCACCATCATTTATTTCCCAAGCTTCTCCTTTATGACTCATAATATTAAATTTTTATAGTATTGGACTTCTATTTTTATCAATTTGTTGTTGCCCTTAAAGATACCAATAAAACCACTTAGAAGTGAGCAGTCTTATTGGATGTATTAATTTTATAATTGCTAAAATTGATAGTTCGTTTATTCTAAAATAATTTTACTTGATACTGCATAATATTTTTGCTGCGCTTTTTAAAGTCTCATCAGTTTTGGCAAAACAGACACGAAGTTGTTTAAAGTCTTCATTATTGGCGTTAAATACCGAAGTTGGGATTGTTGCAATACCTTCATTTTTAGTTAATCTCTTAGCAAATAACACGTCATTTTCATCTGTAATTTCTGAATAATCTAACAACTGAAAATAGGTGCCTTTTGAAGGAATCAATTTGAAACGTGAATCTTTCAGCAGCCCGTTAAAAAAATCCCTCTTTTTTTGATAAAAGCCTGCTAGATCAAGATAGTGCGATGGCTCCTGAAGATAGGTAGCCAATGCTTTTTGAATGGGATGGTTTACACAAAATACCACATATTGGTGTATCTTTTTAAACTCATCCATCAACAATTTAGGGGCCGCACAATAGCCCATTTTCCATCCAGTGTTATGAAAGGTTTTACCAAAAGAGGCTGTAATAAAAGTACGCTGTCGCAATGCTTCAAATCGTGCCGCACTCTGGTGTATTTCTCCATCAAAAATGATGTGTTCGTACACCTCATCACTGATTACCAAAAGATTATTTGTTTCGACAATCGATTGTAGCGATAGCATATCTTCTTTCGTAAAGAGCATACCACTTGGGTTGTGCGGACTGTTTACAATAATCATTTTGGTCTTGCCAGTTATTTTTGAGCGAACGAGATCCCAATCTGGTTGATAGGTGGGCGCTTGTAATTGAATTGGCACCGTTTTCCCTCCAAACAGCTGCACTGCAGGCGCATAGCAATCGTATGCAGGTGTGAATATCACTACTTCATCTCCAACTTGTATGGTGGCAGCAATCGCTGTGAAAATAGCTTGGGTCGCACCGGCTGTGATTACAATTTCTGTCTCTGGCTGATAGGAATGCTGATGGAGCCGATGTATTTTTTTTGAAATTTGCTCCCGCAACCCGAAATCGCCTGGCATAGGCGCATATTGGTTATGCCCCTCTTTCATGGCTTGCGAAACCAAGTTTATAAGAATGGGGTCACTTTCAAAATTGGGGAACCCTTGTGATAGATTAATAGCGTCTGTTTCAGCAGCTAATTTGCTCATCACGCTAAAAATTGAATTTGAAATATTTGGTAATTTACTCGTTATCATAAAATCTATAAATATTCGTTGTAACAGTCTAATCCAGAAGAGTCTGGGAGAAAAATTTAGTATATGGCAGCAAATTAGTATCTTGCGCCTCCCAAACCTACTTAAATTAATGAAGAAACTACTTCTTTTCTTCTTTGCGATATGTTCGCAGTTGTGCACACTTGGCATTTTTGCCCAACAGGATAGTGCAAGTGATGCTACACGCCTGAAATTTAAACAACTTGTAGATTCTTCTGAAACTTACTACAATTTGGGTAATTATAAAAAGTCGATGGAGGTAAATGTTCAAATCCTGAATACGGCCTTCGAGATAGATGATCCAGCACTCATACACAAAGGGTATAGATTTTTAGGATACGATTTCATGGCGCTAGACAACATGGAAATGGCGAAAACAAATTTCGTGAAATCGGAACGCTACGCGATGGAATCTAAAAATGACACCGCCATTGCGATTACCTATATGGATTTGGCTAATCTGTATTCTTATGAAGAGAACGGCTATAAGCGGGCAATGCGATATCATAAAAAATCGATTGAAAAATTTAAAAAAATCAACGATTCCTTAAGTTTAGCCAAAGCCTACTATAATACGGTAATTACAGCTTTTGATGCAGAAAAATACAAGGATGGGCTCTTTTATTTGATAAAGGCAGATCAATTCAGAAAAAAAGTAAACAGCCTACTATTTGAAGCAGGTATTGAGAACTTGTTTGGCACATTTTATACATACAAGAAGGAATATGATAAAGCCGAAAAAGCTTATACCAAAGCCATAGCAATTGGAGAAAAAGAAGCGCTCTCTTCCGAACTTGAGGTTGCCTATCTAGGTTATAGCGACGTGCTCTATGCCAAGGGTGAATATGTAGCAGCTTTTGAAGCTCGTAAAAAATACGAAGAATACCTCATTGCCAACCGCGAAATTGAAAAATCGGCTGCCGCAAACAATGTTACCTCTAAATTCCAAATTGCCGAATACCAAAAAACCGTAGAAGCTGCCCAACAAAAAAATGAATTGCAGGCCGAACTTATGAAAACCAAGAGCAGAACCAACAAATTTCTATGGATTTTTTCGGCCCTCGGACTCTTCTTTACGGTGTATTTATTTTATGCCTACAGACGGCGCAAACGACTTGTACGCGAGTTACAGCTAAAAAACAAGGAATACCTACGTGCCAAACAGGAAAGTGACAAATTGGCCAAAGCAAAAGCCAAATTCTTTTCTACCGTGAGCCATGAATTAAGAACGCCTCTTTATGGAGTGATTGGCCTGAGCACCATTTTAATGGAGAACAAGGAATTAAAAAAGCACGAAAAAGATTTAAAATCTTTAAAATTTTCGGCAGATTACCTTTTAGCGCTCATCAACGATTTGCTTCAAATGAATAAAATTGACAATCAGGCGTACACCGATGATGCAAGTGCTTTCAATTTAAGGGAACTTATAAATACAATCGTCTCATCTTTCGAGTACATGCGGTTACAACATAAAAATGATATTATTGTTTCTATAGATCCAGAAATACCAATATTGTTAAAAGGAAGTTCGGTTCGTTTATCGCAAGTGCTGATGAATTTACTAGGAAATGCCTGCAAATTCACTGAAAATGGAAGTATTTATGTAGATGCAAAGATTGTAAATGCTAGCGAACAGACCGCCTTAATTAAGTTTGTGGTTCGTGATACGGGTGTAGGGATTGCCAAAAACAAGCTAGAAAGCATTTTCAACGAATTTTCGCAATTTGAAACTGCAACCCAGAATTATCAAGGTACAGGCTTGGGACTTCCTATTGTAAAAAAATTATTAGATCAGTCCAATTCAGAGATTAGCGTGGTCAGTGAACCAGGCAAGGGCAGTACTTTTTCTTTTAATCTATTGTTTGACGTATTGCAACAAACTTCGCAACAGGAGATTGCTCCTATGATAGATACCAATCTTTTAGATGCTAAAAAAATATTGATTGTTGAAGACAACAGGATCAACCAAACAGTCACAAAGAAAATTCTAGAAAAGGAAGGTGTAATTTGCGAAATAGCTGAAAATGGCGAGGTCGCTGTTGAAATGGTTCAAAAAAATGATTACGAGCTAATCTTAATGGATATTAATATGCCTGTAAAAAATGGTATTGACGCCACAAAAGAGATTCGAACATTCAATAAGCACATTCCAATTATTGCGCTTACTGCGGTAGAAGTAGATGAGATTCGCTATCGTATTTTCGATTGCGGGATGAATGACATTATTGTAAAACCGTACGATGTTACCAAATTTAGACAGACCATTGCAAAGAATTTAGCGGGTACTGTAGTTGCTGACAAAACACTTAAAGCTATTTAAATTCTTTAAAAAAAGGATATGAGTTAATATATCCTACCACATCGTCTACACATTTGGTCAAATTCTTTTTTATTTCGCCTTCCCAAAAACGGAATACAGCAAACCCTAAATCTGTAAGCTGCTGATTTACTTGCGCATCTTTCTGCATGTTGCGTTCAATCTTCGGAATCCAAAATTCGCGGTTTGTCTTTAAGCGTTTCTTAGTGACATCCCAATTGTATCCGTGCCAGAATTCCCCATCAATAAAAATAGCCAAGTTGTATTTCTGTATGGAAATATCTGGGGTGCCAGGTAATTTCTTGTTGTTTACACGATATCGAACTCCTTTTGTCCAAAGTGCTCTTCGGAAAAGCAGCTCTGGCTTTGTGTTTTTGGAGCGAATCTTACCCATGATGCGCGACCGCTTTTTGGTGGTATAAAACCCGGCAGACTCCTCGAAACGTGGCACTTTAATATTTCCGTGTTTGTCGTATTCAATCACGTTATTAAAATACGAAATCCCAGCCTTCAAAAAAGACTGGGATTCTTAAAATCTTGTTATTTATGGTTATCCCTTTAGCGAAGCAGCCAAATATTCCCTATTCATTCGGGCTATATTCTCTAATGAAATCCCTTTCGGGCATTCTACTTCACAAGCTCCGGTATTTGTACAATTTCCGAAGCCTTCCTTGTCCATTTGTTCTACCATGTTAAGCACACGGGTTGCGGCTTCCACTTCACCTTGGGGTAATAAGGCATATTGGCTAACCTTCGCTGAAGTAAACAGCATAGCACTGGCATTTTTACAGGCCGCTACACAGGCTCCACAACCAATACAAGTGGCCGCATAAAACGCATCGTCTGCATTTTCCTTTTCAACAGGGATGGCATTGGCGTCAATCGTATTTCCTGAAGTATTCACTGAAATATACCCACCTGCCTGCTGGATACGATCAAATGAACTTCGGTCTACCATTAAGTCTTTAATTACTGGAAACGCAGTTGCTCTAAATGGTTCAATAACTATGGTATCACCGTCATTAAACATACGCATGTGCAATTGGCAGGTTGTCACCAAACGATCGGGACCGTGGGGCTCACCATTGATTTGCAAGGAACAACTTCCGCAGATACCTTCTCTACAGTCATGATCGAAAACTACAGGTTCTTCTCCTTTATTGATCAAGTCTTCGTTTAACACGTCTAGCATTTCTAAGAACGACATATCCTCTTCTACACCATCAATTGGGTAGGTCACCATTTGTCCTTTTGCTTGTGCGTTTTGTTGTCTCCAGATTTTAAGTGTAAGCTTCATAACTAGTTCTTATATTATTGAGTTATTGAGTTAATGTGTTACCCGACTGAGAGCAATTAAAATTCTAACCCTTACTCCTTTTCAGATACTTAATATATCCATTTAATATTTTTAATGTTTTATCGTGTCTTGCTCGTAATTCATTTAATATTTCTTTTGAAATATAATCTTCATCTAGAGCAATTAAGCCGTGATCTAGTGTCTCGTTGAGAGACCCTCTTGCCATTCTGCAAAATTGAATATTCTCTTGAAAATGAAATCTACCAAACCCTTCAGCAATATTATTTCCTACTGAACGGGATGAACGTCTAATTTGAGAAGTCAAACTGAATTTTTCGTCTTTTGGAAACCTAGGGATTAAATAATCTTTTACAAAATTTCTAAGAGCTCTCGCCTCTTTCCAACAAGCCAATTCTTCAAAAGTCTCAAAACTTGCCATTCCATATTAACTTAATAACCTAGTAACCAAGCAATCTGGCAACTAGACAACTCTATTTATAACTTCTCGTTTTCAATTCAATATTTTCAAAAATCAACTCTTCTTTATGCAACACAGCATCTTTCGGTTCTCCTTTGTACTCCCAGGCAGCTACATATTTAAAGTTCTCATCATCGCGTAAGGCTTCTCCCTTTTGCTCACCACTCTCTTCTACACTTTCTTCGCGGTAGTGCCCTCCAGCCGATTCATTTCTGTGCAATGCATCCTTGGCAAATAACTCTCCCAATTCTAAGAAATCGGCCACACGTCCGGCCTTTTCGAGTTCTTGGTTAAGCCCATCTGCCGTTCCTGGAATTTTCACATCGGCCCAAAATTCTTTGCGCAATTCAGCAATCTCGGTGATTGCCTCTTGTAAATCTTTTGCATTACGAGACATTCCACATTTGTTCCACATAATCTTTCCAAGTTTCTTGTGGAAATAGTCTACCGAATGCTTTCCAGAACCGCTCATCAATTTATGGATACGGTCTCTAACGTCTTTTTCAACCGCTTCAAATTCTTTCGTGTCTGTAGGTATTGGCCCCGTTCGAATGTCTTTTGAAAGATAATCACCAATGGTATACGGCAATACGAAATATCCGTCTGCCAAACCTTGCATCAATGCGCTGGCTCCTAACCTATTGGCGCCATGGTCACTAAAATTAGCTTCTCCCGTGGCATATAGACCTTCAACTGTGGTCATTAAGTTGTAATCTACCCAAATACCTCCCATGGTATAATGCACGGCAGGATAAATCATCATCGGAGTTTTATACGGATTCTGGTCTACGATTTTCTCGTACATCTGAAATAAGTTCCCGTACTTGTTCTCAACTACTTTTGCTCCTAATTCATATACTTCAGCGTCAGTTGGGTTTTTATTCCCTTGAATTAAGGCTTCTTCCTTTCCGTAGCGCTGAATGGCACTTTTAAAATCAAGGTAAACTGCTTCCCCTGTTTTATTCACTCCAAATCCGGCGTCGCAACGCTCTTTTGCGGCTCTTGAAGCCACGTCTCGAGGCACTAAATTACCAAAGGCTGGATACCTGCGCTCTAGGTAATAGTCTCTATCTTCTTCTTTTAAATCTGTAGGTTTCAATTTCCCGGCTCTAATGGCCTCTGCATCTTCTTTTTTCTTCGGAACCCAGATACGTCCGTCATTTCGAAGACTTTCAGACATCAACGTTAATTTAGATTGGTGTTCTCCTGAAACTGGAATACAGGTTGGGTGGATTTGTGTATAACACGGATTTGCAAAAAATGCGCCTCTACGGTGTGCTTTCCAAGCAGCTGTAACGTTACTTCCCATGGCATTGGTAGAAAGGAAGAATACATTTCCGTAGCCTCCGGAAGCTAAGACAACGGCATGAGCACTGTGTCTTTCTATTTCTCCAGTCACCAAATTTCTGGCAATAATTCCTCTTGCCTTGCCATCTACCTTAACGATGTCTAACATCTCATGGCGATTGTATGCTTTAATCTTACCACGGTTTATTTGGCGGTTCATGGCCGAATAAGCTCCCAACAATAATTGTTGCCCAGTTTGTCCTTTCGCATAAAAAGTTCGAGATACCAACACACCACCAAACGAACGGTTGTCAAGCAAGCCTCCGTATTCACGGGCAAATGGCACTCCCTGTGCAACACATTGGTCGATGATATTTGCTGAAACTTCAGCCAAACGATAAACATTCGCTTCCCGAGAGCGGTAATCGCCCCCCTTTACAGTATCGTAAAACAAACGGTAATTGCTGTCGCCATCACCTTGATAATTTTTTGCTGCGTTTATTCCACCTTGTGCCGCGATTGAATGCGCGCGTCTTGGCGAATCTTGGTAACAAAATGTTTTTACGTTATAACCCAATTCTGCCAAGGTAGCAGCAGCGCTCCCCCCAGCCAGCCCTGTACCAATAACGATCACATCGATGTTTCGTTTGTTGGCCGGATTAACTAGATTAATTGAGTTTTTATGATTGGTCCACTTTTCGGCTAAGGGTCCTTCAGGTATTTTAGCATCTAATATTGACATAGCAGAAATGGTTTTAATGTGGAAGTTGATTTAAATGAAGGTATAAGGCGATAAAGATGAAACCGAGTGGAATCACAATTGCATACACTTTTGCAAACTTCGTAAGTGCTTTTGAATACTTGTTGTTGAAGCCTACACTTTGGAAAGACGACGCAAATCCGTGCCACAAGTGAACTGCCAACAAGATAAAAGACAAACAATAAATCCCAACACGGATTGGGCTTTCAAACTTGTGCACCAATTCTTCGTAGTAACGGAACCCACTATTAACGTTGTCTGGGTCTAATAAACCGCTCATGTCACCTTTAAAATACTTGATATTCATCTCAGGCGCCCAGAAATCGTAAAAATGTAACCCTAAAAAGGCTAAAATCACCAATCCAGAAATAATCATGTTACGAGAAGCCCAAGTCGAGTTTGTGTTTCCCTTAAACGAATTGTACTTAACGGCGCGTGCATTTCGGTTTCGAATTTCTAGAATAAAACCCATGATAAAATGGAATATTACCCCAAAAATCAAAATTGGTTGTAATACTGCCTGAACCAAGATATTGGTTCCCATAAAATGGGACCATTCGTTAAAGGTATCAGGATCGATTACCGAGGTTAGGTTAATGGTAAAATGTTGTCCTAAAAAGAAAACTAAGAACAAGCCCGATAGTGCCATGGCAACTTTACGGGCGATGGAAGAGGATATGATTCCCATTATGGTTGTGTTTTCAAAATTTTGAGTTACAAAAATACAGCACAGAAGGCGTTTCGGCAAACATTGAGAGCCGTTTTATTACTAAATAGAATGATTCTTACGTTAAATTTTGTTTAATTTTTAAATAAATCTATTAAACATAAATGATTCATTATAAACCGACATCTTTTTCCAAACAAACCATTCTTGCATTATTTCACTTCTAAAATCTCTTTTGTAGACTTTCCATTCATCGATACGCTAATTTCATACATTCCTTTGGGCAGATAGGTGTTTCCATCTTCAGCTTCACGTAGGCTCACGTCATTTTTCTTCATGGTCTTGATTCCTTTTTCTGAAAGATTTACGTTATAATCAATCACATTTACCCCCTTCATCACTTCTTCTTTCCAAGAATTGACCACTACTCCATCTTCTGTGGCTACGGAAATTTCCGCAGTACCGCTAGCCGGAGCATAGACTTGTAACGGAACTGTGGGTTGATTTAAAAAGTCTCCAAACGCATTAAAACCACTAGTTCCCCAACGCCTAGACGCTCTTATAGGTGTAGGTTTCGCCATAACGAATACATTACTATTCTCTGAATTTAAAAGTTGAAGCAATGAGATATCGGCAATATAGATAGAACGCCCATGTGTGCCTACCACCAAATCTTTTTCACGCTTTTGAAGTACAAGGTCATGAACAGCCACATTTGGGAGTCCGTTAGAAAACGGTTGCCAGGAATCGCCACGATCAAAAGACACATACGCGCCATTATCGGCTCCCAAATACAATACGTCTTCATTTTCTGGATCTTCCCGAATTACATTTACAGGAGACAGCGGTAAATTACTGGCGATGTTTTTCCATGTAGCACCATAATTATCACTCATATATACGTACGGTTTGAAATCGTCCCATCGATAGCCATTCAGGGTTACGTACACACGCTCCTTTTTGTGTTCTGAAGCCACCACACGGCTCACCCAAAGATCTTTTGGAAATGAGGCTGAGATATTCTGCCAATTGGCACCTCCATTTTTAGAAACATGTACGAGCCCATCGTCACTTCCCGCGTAGAGTAATCCGAATTGGAAAGGGCTCTCTGCAATGGCGGTTAAGGTTCCGTAGGCTACATTTCCTTTCTTCCCTCCCGTAGTTAAGTCGTCTGAAATGGCAGACCAATCGTTACCCTGATTCATAGAGCGCATTAGCTTATTGCCTCCTAGATATAGAATATCCTGATTGTGGCTGCTCAATAAAATAGGTGTTTGCCAATTAAATCGGTACGGATTCTCACCTAGTTCATGTTTTGGCTGTATGTAAGTGTTCTCATTTGTTTTTCGGTTTAAGCGGAAATAGTTCCCGAATTGAAACCCGGTATATACAATATCACTATCGCGGTTGTCGATTTGAATTTGCATTCCGTCGCCGCCCATGATAAATTCATACGGATATTTCCCGTTTTGCATCCAACCTGGATTTTCTTCACTGTCGTGCGGACCAACCCAAACACCATTGTCCTGTAACCCTCCATACACATTGTACGGTTCTTCATTGTCAACATTAATGGCGTAGAATTGCCCTACTGCTGGTTGGTTGTTCTTTATCCAGTTTTCACCATCATCATAACTAATATTAACCCCGCCGTCATTTCCGTTTATTAAATGACCTGGCATTTTAGGGTTGATCCAAAGGGCATGGTGATCTGCATGTACATTTGGAGCCGAAATAGATGTAAAGGTTTTTCCGCCGTCTTTCGATTTTAAAATAGGTACTCCATAAATGTAAATTCCATCTCTATTGCTCGGGTCTACATGAATTTTTCCGAAGTAATACCCGTAACTGTAATAAATTCCATCTAAGAAATCATCGTGGGTCTTTTTCCAAGATTTTCCACCATCGGTACTTTTATACACTTCTGCCCCAATTACAGGCGTGTCAAACAACATACTGTTGGCATCTTCTAGGTATTTGGCAAGGTCTACCGGCTTTACGGTTCCGCCGCGCACCATATTTTTTACATTATCAGCCCTGTACTTTTCTTGGAAACCGTTGTTTCGTAAATAGGCATTCAATTTCTTGTCGTCTAGCGCCAAAAATTGCGAAGACGTCATCGTTTTAAACTGTTCTTTAGACAAGTCGTCGCCTTCCTTCTTCCCGCCTTCATCATCTCTTCGTGCTTGGTTATCGTGTATGGCATATACCGTATTGGCATCGTACACTGCCAGACCAATTCTACCTACACCATCGCCCGTTGGGAAACCGCTATTCGGACCAGAAACTTTAGTCCAGGTACTTCCACCATCGGTACTTTTGTAGATACCACTTCCTGTTCCGCTTCCACGGAAATTCCAAGCCTTTCGGTCTTTGTCCCATGAAGAAGCATACATCAAGTTGAAATTATTCGGGTCTGCGTCCATTTCGATGATACCGCTTTGATCGTTTACAAAAAGTGTTCGTTGCCAAGTAGCGCCGCCATCGGTTGTTTTATAAACACCGCGATCGTTATTGGTTGAGTACAAATGCCCTACGGAAGACACCACTACCTCATCTGTATTGTTGGGGTTGATAATGATTTTTGAGATATGGTGACTGTCTTTAAGCCCCATATTCTGCCATGATTTTCCGTTATCGGAAGATTTTAAGAGTCCGATTCCCGCATAGCTGGACCGTGAAGAATTAACTTCTCCTGTACCTACCCAAATCGTGTTGTTCTTCCAATCTACTGCAAGGCTTCCAACATTTTGCGTTGGGCTACTGTCCAGAACTGGTGTAAAGGTGGTTCCGTTGTTTATGGTATGCCAAACACCGCCACTGGCATAGCCAACGTAAAACTCGGTGGGATTATCCGGATTTACTGCCAAATCTACCACCCGGCCGCTCATAATAGTTGGCCCAACATTTTTAAAAGGAAGGTTTTTAACCAGTGAATTTTGTGTGAGTTGTTCTTTCTGTTGTAATGCATTTGATACATCTGAAGCCGATGTAGCAGGTTGCTGGGCAATTGCAGATGAGACAAAAAGCAACGTACAAGCGGCGAATAGAAATTTTTTCATGGTTGGAATTTTTAGAAAGGTACAAAATACCACATTTGAACCTTATGGACAACCCAAAAAATGCAATTCAAATTTCACTCTTCATCTTGAATTTGGCGAATGGTAGTTATCAAATTTTCAGCAAAATTAGTTTCAGCACTATTAAAACCAACATGTTGCCAGCGAAGCATCCCATTTTTATCGACTACCAGTAAATAAGGCAACCCAGAAGTGTTTAATTGTAGCTGTTTAAAAAAGCTACTCTCATGATCGTATAAGTACGAAAACCTATAGGACTGGGCAGCTATGAAGCGTTCAAATTTTTCGGGTGTATCACCTCCCAAATCTGCATTAATAACAAAAAATGCAACCGATGGGTCGTCCTTAAAGTACTGCTGCACATGGTTTAATTCTTTTAACTCTTGGATACAAGGCTTGCACCATGTCCCGAAAAAGTCTAACACCACCGTTTTTCCTTTGAAATCGCCCGTAGAAATTATACTGTTATTCAGATCTGTAAGCTCAGCGACAGGCATAGGTTTATAAAGCGCTTCGGAAAGACTGTCTTTCAAACTTATAGGAATCACATAAAGCATAAAAAAGACTACCATTACAGCAAAAAAGGTTAGCAAAATACCCGAACGCAACTTCAGTTTTGGAGCCCAAATGGCCAGCCAACACGATAGCAAACAAAACAGTGGGATGTAAAAAAGCGCAGGAATTTCAGTAAGCACAAAAAGGGCAAAAAGCACTATAAAGCTCCACATGATAAGCAAGAGCTTCATAACTATTGAAAGCGGCACCGATTTATTAATACGGCCCGAAAGATAAAAAAGCAGCACCCCTAGTGGCAAGATAACTTGAAAATTGATAGTTACAAACACCATTATTAGCACTAACAAGATACTTGCAGCAAGTCCAGTTAAGAGAGGTTTGCCCAACAAACGAAATGTAGTTGCCATATTGTTTTTAGCAAATATGCGATCTGAAGTGTAAAGGAGCGTTCGGTTGCGCGTAGCGGCACCAACTATTTAAAAGAGTTTCTGAACTGTGAAGGTGTTTTTCCTGTTTGTTTTTTGAAAAACGTGTTGAAGGTTGTTTTGTTTGAAAATCCGCTTTCATACATTATTTCTTTCACTTGTTTATCGGTGGTGCTCAGCAACTGTTTTGCAACTTCCAAGCGCCTGTTGTTGATAAATTCGTAAAAATTGCAACCGTAGGCTTTGTTGATGATATACGATAAGTTTCTTGAACTTATTTCCGTATGAAGTGTCATTTGACCCAATGAAACATCGAATTCTAAATATGGTTTTTCTGTTTCAATATACGCTGCCAAAATATCTTTTTGTTCGTTGTATTGTGCTGCATCTAAGGTAAATTCTGAAGCATTTCCTTCCAGATCAGTTGCTTGCAGTCCTTTAAAAAGTCCGACATGTTTCAGACCAAAATAGTAAAGGCAATTTACAAGAACCAGTACGAGCGCATACACCAAAAAAACTAAGAAATCACCATTATTGGTCACTGGAAGAAATCCTTCTAGTAGCGCAGTGAATATGGCTGCAAGTTGAACATATATTGCTATTTCGAGCCATTTTAAATCGATTTCGATATAGTTAGCCAAGGTTGTTTTAAGTTTTGACCGAAATCTAAAAATCAGAACTAAAATTGCAAACAAGTAAAATGCAAGATGTGCTGTGATAACTAGTGAAACAATGTCTAAATAACTCCATAGTTTATTCCGAAGAAAAACCACAACACCCAATGTCAAAATTGCGGGAATATAATGCCATATCATTTGCTGCGGCTTTTCGTTTCGATATATCAAGCTTTTTGCTAAATGAAAATAGAGCGGCCCGTAGAGCAACCCGAAAAAAGGTCCTAACCAATTTCCGCTAGAAAATAAACGTTCACCAAGAATCAAATACCCAAAGTGTATAGCAATACAAGCGCATATAGACAAAAGCATCTTGATGAAAAATGGTTTTGTTTTTCGGTTCGTCCATAGAACAACAACAAAGAATAGGCATTGGTACATGATTAAAAAACCTATAATATCTGTGGTGCTAAATGCCATGTTTTACTTTTAAAATGGCAAGGTACATATTAAATATACGGTTTGGTTTTACTACGCGTATCTGTACGTTTTTAAAAGCAGATTACATGTTAATTTGCAAGGGCTCGACTCGAAATTTGATTAAAATTCTGTTACTTTTGAAAAAAACGTAACAACATGAAATACCACCCAATATCTTCAGACCTATATATTAGAAACCGTAAAAACTTTATGGCGCAAATGAAGCCGTCTAGTTTGGCGGTTTTTAACAGCAACGATATCTACCCGATAAGCGCAGACAGCACCATGCCGTTTCAACAAGCGCGAGATATTTTATATTTAAGCGGCGTAGACCAAGAAGAAAGTATTTTGGTGTTGTTTCCCGATGCACCAGACCCAAAACACCGAGAAATTCTGTTTCTAAAGGAAACCAACGAACATATTGCGGTTTGGGAAGGTGAAAAATTAACCAAAGAAAAAGCATTGGAAACAAGCGGTATCAAAACGGTGTACTGGCTAAAAGAGTTTGATAAGGTGTTTTATGAAATTATGACACAGGCAGACACGATTTATTTCAACACCAACGAACATTACCGTGCCAATATAGAAACGGAAACCCGCGAAGCCCGTTTTATCAAAACAACCAAGGCAAAATTTCCAGCGCATAGCTGGGCCAAGAGCAATCCTATTTTGCAACGCCTGAGATCTGTGAAGCATTCTATTGAAATCGATTTGATGCAACAGGCGTGTAACATTACAGAAAAAGGGTTTAAACGAGTGCTTGATTTTGTAAAACCTGGCGTATGGGAGTTCGAGATTGAAGCCGAATATATGCACGAATTTTTGAGAAACCGTAGCCGCGGATTCGCATACACGCCCATTATAGCAAGTGGAAACAACGCCAACGTGCTTCACTATATAGAGAACAACCAACAATGTAACGATGGCGACCTTATTTTAATGGACGTGGGCGCAGAATACGCCAATTACAGCAGTGACATGTCGCGCACCATTCCCGTGAACGGACGTTTTACAAAGAGACAACGCGAAGTTTATGATGCCGTAAACCGCGTAAAAAATGATGCGACTAAATTATTGGTGCCCGGCACCCTTTGGAAAGAATACCACGTAGAAGTGGGTAAATTAATGACGTCTGAGTTATTGGGTCTCGGCCTCCTAGACAAGGCCGATGTGAAAAATGAAGATCCAGATTGGCCAGCATACAAAAAGTACTTTATGCACGGTACGTCCCACCACATTGGGTTAGACACCCATGACTACGGAATTTTATGGGAACCCATGGAAGCCAACCAAGTGTTTACAGTTGAACCTGGAATTTATATTCCAGACGAAGGATTTGGAATTCGACTTGAAGATGATGTTGTAATTCAAGAAAATGGTGAACCTTTTAATTTAATGCGGAACATCCCAATTGAAGCCGAAGAAATTGAAGCGATAATGAACAGTTAATTCATGAAGTATTATGCGCCAGAAAATGCCCATTTTTTACTTCCGTTTCAATTCGATCCAACGTTATTGGAGAACGACCTGAAAAAATGTAGCACTTTCAATTTTTTAAAGAATTACGTCCCCGCCAATTACAATGGCGATGATTATATTTTGCCATTACGTTCTATTGACGGAAGATTAGATCTACCGGCGGCATTTCCGAATAGTAGTGAAAAATTCAAGAATACAACCGCACTTGAAAAATGTCCTTATTTCAAGGAAGTGATCGATTCCTTTTTATGTGAAAAAGATGCGATTCGGCTAATGAACCTTCCTTCGGGGCGAGTCATTAACGAACACGTAGATTATAATTGCGGATATGAAGACGGTCTGTTTCGGGTACATATTCCTATTATAACGAACGATCAGGTTCGTTTTACATTGAATGGCATACCGCTTACCATGCGCCCTGGCGAAGCTTGGTATACCAACGTAAACCTTCCGCACAGTGTAACCAACACAGGAAGTACAAACCGAGTACATTTGGTTTTAGACTGCATTAGGAACGAATGGTCAGACAAATTATTTGCCTCTGTTGGTTTCGATTTTACCCAAGAAAAAGAAGTAGCTGAGCAATTTACAGAAAGCACCAAAAAAAGAATGATTGAAGAGTTGGAGCTGCAGGGTACACCCGCATCAAAAAAGTTAATTATCCAGCTTAAACAAGGAACAAGCTAATCGACTATCTTTTTACAGAGAAAACCGATTATTTTACCACAATTTCAATGTAGCCCCACTTTCCGAAGCGACCACTATTATTTATCCATAACCTTCTTAGCGTATGTACTAAACGGTAAAAATTTTAGTACTTTTAAACGAGCAGAAAACTATAGTAGTAAGCCTGAAATATCTCCCATGAATCACATTTTCTTAGTTAGTTGTTATTTTTTAGCATGCTATATGTGTATGGCGCAGCTCCCCACACAAAGTTCTGGATCTGCGGTCACGGGATCAAATATTGATGTTTTCGACACCAACCGATTTTCAATATCGGCAATGCAGAAAGCTTCCAAGAGCGAACTCTCCTACGATGATATTGAAGGCACTCCTTATATCGACAACAATACTGGCGCAGCCAACAACCTTCCTTTAGGCAAGTTTTACACTCCTAATTTCGAATACCTGGAAACTGCCTTGGCCCGTTACAATGCCTATACCGACAAAATCGAGGTGTCTCCCTTAGACGATGGTGTAGATTATTATTTTCTGAAAAAGGAACCCGATTTTTTATATGTCGTTTTAAAGGATAAAAAATATAGGGCATATCAACATGAGAACGGAATTGGTTACTTTGTAATCGTATCAGACGACGACAATCGTAGCTGTACTCTATTGAAAAAAGAAACCGTTTCCTTTAGAAAAGCTAAGAAAGCAGAGAGCAGTTTCGTAACGGGAACACCCGATTCTTTTCAGAGACACAAGGATATGTATTATTTAAAGCTGGATGCCACTATTGTTGAAATTCCTAGACGGAAAAAAGACTTTTACAAGCTATTCGGCAAGCAAAAAGAAGCAATAAAAAACTACGTAGAAAATTACAAGCTTAAATGGAACGACGAGGAAGACTTGTTGAAGATTTCAAACTACTACAACACGCTCTTACTGTAAAAAAAAGGTAAAAGTGCTCTTAGCTCGAAGAAGACCCTTCTTTCTTTTTATTGAAATTCGAAAATACATTGGCCAAGACGAAAGCAATTCCCGCGGGGACTACCCAACCCATACTGTATTGCGACAATGGAATAGAATCTTTGAGCCCGTCTAAGGCTCCTTCTGCCATAAAAAATGTGAGAAAATCTGGAATGCTAAACAGAAATGTTACCAAGGCTACACTGCGAAACACGACAGCTGATGCATACCGTTCGGGTACTATATTTAACAGGATAAGCACAATCGTGATAGGATAAATAAACATGAGGGCAGGCAATGCGATATCTATAATATAATGAACATCAAATTGGCCAATAGCCACACCTAGCACACAACCCAAGATGGCTGTTACAACATAAGCGTTTCTAGAATTTTTACAAAGTCCTTTTACAAAATCTGCGGTACCCGTAATGATTCCAACAGCAGTAGTAAAGCACGCTAGGGCAACCAGAATTGCGAGAAATGCGGTGCCGATACTCCCTAAGGTTTCGGTACTTAAAAAAGTGAGTAATTCGGTTCTGTTTTCTACGGAAATCGTTCCGCTAAAAAATGCTCCCAAGGCAATTAACCCACCATACATCACAAACAATCCTATACCTGCTAGCAGGCCTGATTTGGCAATCATTTTCCTTTTTTCCCCATAGTTGAACTTTCCCTGTAGCGCCAATGAAATCACAATTACGCCACCAACCACCACTCCGCCAATAGCGTCAAAAGTTTGGTATCCTTCCAACATTCCGGCCGAGAGACCATTGTCAAATATAGAAGTTCGCAACGGTTCCGTTTCAGCAAAGAGTCCGATCCCGATGATACTCACCAATAGTAGGATGATTAGTGGTGTTAGGAACTTTCCGATAAGGGTAATAATATGAGTTCGGTTTAGAGCAAACACAAGCACAAATACAAAATAAATACTGCTTAAGGCTAGCGAACTCATCTCAAAATATGGCTGTATTGCCATTTCATAAGTAACAGATGCCGTTCTTGGTGCCGGTAATGCCACCGAAATTGCGTAAACGATGATACAATATACCAACGCAATAGCTGGCGATATCTTTTTAGCAAAATCGAGCATCGAACCTTGGAGCCGCGCGTAGCCATAAATTGCCAGAATGGGTACGACTACGGCCGAAGCAGCAAAACCAATAAGCACCCAAAACCAGTCGGTACCCGCATTATAACCAAGAAATGGAGGGAGAATCAAGTTTCCGGCGCCAAAGAACATGGAAAAAAGCGCAAAGGCTGTGAGATACGTCTGCTTGTTAAAGTTCATTTAAATTTAGAAAAATTAAGTGTGGGTGAAGGTCGTTGATTAATTTTGGCATTTAAATTTCCCCGAAGATATAAAAATGATATTCTCCTACCACCATACACCTATATATTATAACAGCCAAGGTAATGGCCCCGTGCTAATGTTACTACATGGCTTTCTTGAAAGCAGCACCATGTGGGACGGCCTCCTCCCAGAAATCACAAAAACGCATCGGGTAATCACATTCGATTTTCCGGGGCATGGTAAAACCCCGTCCATTAGCAAAGTGCACGGTATGGAGCTGTTTGCCGAAATTACTTCGGCACTTTTGGCGCAGCTCGGGATTGCTGAAGCTACCATTATAGGGCATTCTATGGGTGGTTATGTGGCCATGGCTATGGCAGAAAAGTACCCTGGGCAAATTAAAAAGTTGATTTTGCTGAATTCTACCCCTGCTGCAGATTCGCAGGCGCGTATTGAAAATAGGGAACGTGCCTTAGCATTGGTACCTAAAGCTAAAGACGCCTTTGTAGGTATGGCGATCACCAATCTTTTCAACGAAGCCTCTAGAATTAAATTTGAAAAGGAAATTTCAGCATTAAAAGCAGAAGCGCTTACCTTTCCACTTGAAGGAATCACAGCAGCGATTGCGGGGATGAAAGACCGTAAAGACCGGACTATGGTGTTAAAATCTTTCAGCAAACCAAAATATATGATTTGCGGTGTGCACGACCCTATTTTACCAATCGACGACTGTAAAAAAATAGCGGAACAAACGAAAACTGAGTTTTTCAGCGTTAATGGCAGCCACATGAATCATATCGAAAACACTACCGAAATTGTTAAAATTTTGCATTTAATCGAAAATAAATGCATTTAATCGATATTAATTCGATTTTTTTTCTACATTTAACCCATCTTAACAATTAAACCAGCCACTAGTTATGGAAAAATTTACTACTTCCCCATTTTCCCTACTGAGCGTTGTTTGCGCAACCTTCGGCCACGATTACGCCGAAACTAGAAAAATTACCAACCATATTAGCGAGTATACCTGCTGCCATTGTGGAAAAGAAGTTACCGACAATATGAAAGGTACACTTGAAATCCTTACCGTAAAAATTAAAGAGACCAACAACGTGCTCGCTTCCTTTTACGCCAAGAAGAATCAAAAAATTCCGGCTTAGACATGAAGATGTTATCGTGTAAGTTTAAAGGCCATTCGCTGAAACAAATCGCGACAGACTCTTTATATAAAGAAGAGTTTCAGTGTGTAAACTGCAAGCAGCAATTTACCACAGATGGCTACGGCAGAATGGTAAAGCTCTCTAAGTACTGGCGTGAGAACAATCGTTATTTTGAAACCGTTCTCGCCAACCAAAAATCGGCTTAACTATTCACTTTCTTCCATCGCATTCCAGCCTCTGGCAATTAATGGTATTTTGGTATTCGCACGGGTAATGAGGTGCATGCCTTCACTCTCTTTGGTAATATGGCCAATCACGGTGAGGTTTGGGTTCGCTTTTATCTTCGGAAAGTCTTCGGTACTAACGGTAAATAACAATTCATAATCTTCGCCGCCACTTAACGCAATAGTCGTACTATCTAGATTAAATTCTTCGCATGCAGAAATCACTTGCGGATCTAATGGAATTTTATCCTCATATAAATTACACCCAACTGCAGAGCTTTTACAAATATGAATGATTTCACTTGAGAGTCCGTCGCTAATATCAATCATCGAAGTAGGTTGCACTTCTAGTTCTGCCAACAAACCACCAATGTCCTTTCGAGCCTCCGGTTTTAACTGCCGTTCAATTAGATAGGTATATTTTTCAAGGTCGGGTTGTGAGTTGGGGTTTACTTTGTACACTTGTTTTTCTCTTTCCAATACCTGTAACCCCAAATATGCAGCGCCCAAATCGCCGGTAACTACCAACAGATCATTTTCTTTGGCTCCAGTGCGATAGGCTATCTTCTCGGGAGTTGCAGTTCCAATCGCAGTAATACTAATCACCAATCCAGAAGTAGACGAAGTGGTATCGCCACCAACTACATCTACTTTGTAAAGTGCGGCAGCTGTTTGTATACCGCTGTAAAGTTCTTCCATAGCCTCGACTGGAAAACGGTTAGACACTGCTATTGAAACAGTAATCTGTTGTGCAGTGGCATTCATAGCGTATACATCAGATAAGTTTACCATCACTGCTTTATACCCCAAATGCTTAAGTGGCATATAACTAAGGTCGAAATGTACCCCTTCTACTAACATATCGGTGGTAACCACCAATTGTTTGCCTTTTTCTGGTGCCAAAACTGCTGCATCGTCTCCTATTCCTTTTACCGTCGTCTTGCTTGATATTTCAAAATTTTTGGCAAGATGGTCTATTAGACCAAACTCTCCTAATTGGGCAATAGGTGTTTTTGAAGTATCCTTATTTTCAAACATATATACTTTTCTTCTGAATTGGATGCAAAAATACGGCTTCATTTATAAAACAAGACCTTATCCTATTGGATTTTATGGAAGGTAGGTGTACTTTAGGCTCTTAAAGCTATGACCATGAAAAGAATTTTCCTGTTACTCTGCCTCACTTTTTTTATCACCATGTGCTCTGAAGACGAAACTGTAATCGCGATGGATCCTGGTGATATCATGAACGACCCCCCTATGGAAGACCCACCTCCACCTCCTCCACCACCAACTTTTCCTGCTCCATGTGATGGTGGATTGGCTGGTGGCACCTACTCTTGTTTTGGTATCGACCTTATTTATCAGTTTAGTCTTGCTGACATGGATGCAAGTAGAGGGAACGATTGCTGGGGCTGGACAGATGCCACAACCGGAAAAGAATATGCAATCATGGGCTTAGACAATGGCACCGCTTTTATCGACATCTCCAATCTGGAGCTACCCATTTATTTAGGAAAACTTGCTACAGAAACTTCGGCAAGTACTTGGCGGGATATAAAAGTATATCAAAATTATGCATTTATTGTAAGTGAGGCCATGGGTCACGGAATGCAGGTATTCGATCTAACTAAATTGCGCGATGTGAACAACCCGCCAGAAAATTTCAACACAGATGCAGTGTATAATTTATTCGGAAATGCCCACAATATTGTAATTAATGAAGAAACAGGTTACGCCTACGTAGTTGGGACCTCAACATTCGATGGCGGACCACATTTCATTAACATTCAAGATCCTGAAAATCCCCAGCCAGCAGGTGGTTACTCTATGGGCTCATACAGCCATGATGCCCAAGTGGTAACCTATAACGGCCCAGACACCGATTATACTGGTCGTGAAATACTGATTGGAAGCAATGTAGATGAAGTGGTGTTGGTAGACATCACCGACAAGGCGAATCCGCTACCAATTTCTACCATTTCGTACGGACAAACAGGTTATACACACCAAGGCTGGTTTACCGAAGACCAGCGTTATTTTATTTTAGGGGACGAATTAGACGAATTGGATTTCGGACTTATGTCGCGAACCATAATTTTCGATTTTACAGATCTGGACAACCCGATTGCCCATACCGAATATGGTGGGCCAACACCCGCGATTGACCATAATGGATATGTGAAGAATAATCGCTATTACCTCGCAAATTATACTGCAGGCTTAAGGATTATTGACCTCAGCGATATAGCAAATGGCAATTTAAATGAAATCGCTCATTTCGATTCATACCCAAGTAACAATCAGGCGTCTTTTAATGGGGCTTGGAGTGTGTATCCGTACTTTGAAAGTGGCCATATTATCATCAGTGATATTGACGGCGGATTCTATCTTGTTAGGTAGAATATTTGATATATTTGCATTTAAGCTAAGAATTCCGGCTTCCTTATTGATTATAATTCAATAAATTTTAAGAAATCTTGAACAATTTTAAACGGTTAGCGTCGTTTCAGCAATATCAAAAAAAATTATTTATGAAAAAAATTACACTCACCCTCTCCCTACTTATTTTTACAACCCTCGGGTTTCAAGCACAAACACCTTGTACAGGTGGCACCGCAGGACCTTACCCTTGTAGTGGTTATGATTTACAATCTTCTATAGATTTATCAGTACTTGATGCCGCAAACGGTAATGACTCATGGGGATGGACAGACCCTACAAATGGAGATGAATACGCACTAATTGGCCTTAGTAACGGTACTGCATTTATAGATATTTCAAACCCAACAAGCCCTGTCTACTTGGGAAAACTTCCTACACATACGGGCAACAGTCTCTGGAGAGATGTAAAAGTATATAACAACCATGCATATATTGTGAGTGAAGCATCTGGCCACGGAATGCAAGTATTCGATCTTACCCGATTGCGCACGGTTACTTCGCCGCCAGTAACATTTACTGAAGATGCACATTTTGACGAATTTGGAAGTGCGCATAATATTGTTATCAATGAAGATACCGGTTATGCTTACCCTGTAGGTGCGCGTGATAATTTTGGAGTTCCCGTTTTTAATGGCGGACCTATATTTGTGAATATCCAAAACCCTACATCTCCTGTAGGCGAAGGTGGTTATGGAATGGACGCCTATAGTCATGATGCACAAATGGTAACCTATTGTGGGCCCGACCCAGATTACAACGGAAAAGAAATCATGATAGGGAGCAACGAAAACGAAATTGTTATCGTTGATATTTCAGATAAAAACAACCCAGTAGGTATATCGACACTAGATTACGGAGACGTTGAATATACGCACCAAGGATGGTTTACAGAAGACCAACGATTTTTTCTCCTCGGAGATGAATTAGATGAACAAAATGTTGGAATCCCAACACGAACTGTTGTTTTCGACCTAAATGATTTAGATAACCCGTCGGTAAGCTTCGAGTATTTTGGACCTACAGATGCAATAGACCACAACGGTTACACCAGAGGTTCAAAATTTTATCTCGCGAATTATAGAGCTGGATTACGTGTGCTAGATGTTTCAGATATTGAAAATGGAAACATTACCGAAGAAGGGTTTTTCGACTCCTACCCCAATAACGACAATGCTAGTTTTAGCGGTGCTTGGAATGTATATCCCTATTTTGAAAGTGGAAATATCGTAATAAGTGATATGCAACGTGGTTTCTTGTTGGTAAAACCAAGCAGTTTAGATACAACTCCTCCAGTAGCAAACTGTGGTACGGTAACCGTAGCATTAGATGCAGATGGTAACGGAATACTCACGCCCTCTGATGCCAACAATGGCTCTACAGACAATGTAAGCGTGGCAGGATTTTTAGCATGCGATAAGTTTTTCGATTGTGCAGATTTAGGCACGAATATGGTTGAAATTGAAGTATATGATGCCTTCGGAAATATAGATACCTGTATGGCAACAGTGAATGTTGTAGATAATTTGGCGCCACAGCTCAGTTGTCCGGCAGATGAAGAAGTTTTATTCGACGCCGGTCAGAATTTTTACACCGTACCAGACTATGTAGCACTCGATCTGGTAAGTGCAGCAGACAATTGTACTGGCACCCTTACTATTTCACAAGACCCAGCACCGGGCACACAATTAACAGCAGGAAATTATTTTATTGAATTTGAAAGTACAGATGCTTCTTCAAACGTCGGTATTTGTAGATTTCAATTGGCAGTAGAAGTTCCGTTGTCGGTAGACGAAAATGCTTTAGAAAACGGTCTTCGTGTTTATCCAAATCCTGTTTCCGAAGTAATTACGATCGCTTCTCAAAACGTTGGAGTAACTTCTATTCAAATTGTAGATGTGAGCGGTAAAATTATTTTTGCAAAAACCTACGATGCCATACAAACTGAAACCATAAATGTTTCTAGCTTTACGCAAGGCGTTTATTTTGTAAACATCAATAATAAAATCACAAAAAAATTGATTAAAAAATAAGTAAGCTTTGGTCATTTAAAACGACTAAAAACTTAGGTACTTATAATTGATAAAACCCCACCCCATGAAGTCTATATATTGGTTATTCGTAAGCGCATGTTTTCTTGTAGTTTTCTCATGTAGTGACGGTGACGATCCTGTTACCGAAATGGAAGAGGAAGAAGAAACGATGGAAGACCCACCTCTTGATACGGTTTTATTGGGTGAAATTACTTTCTCGAAAAATCTTGGAGGTAGTGACGACGATTTCCTTGTTGCCGCCACCCAAGCTACCGACGGGGGCTATGTGATGGCAGGGTACACTAAAAGCACCGATGGAGACATCACAGACAAAACAGGAGACGACAGAGATGTTTGGGTAATCAAGACGACCGCAAACGGTGCTGTTTCATGGAGTAAAACCTACGGAGGTTCTAGCACAGATGAGGCTACCAGCATTTCAAAAACAAGCGATGGTGGTTATATTGTAGCTGGTTACACCCGTAGTAACGATGGCGATGTTGCTTCAGAAAATGCAGGATTTAACGATCTATGGGCATTGAAGTTATCTGGGAATGGTGATTTAATCTGGGAAAATACATTTGGATATGCAGGAGACGATCGTGGCTTTAACATAAAGCAAACCAATGATGGTGGCTACCTAATGCTTGGTGTTATTGATGTAACTGCTAGTGGCGGTGAAGGCAATATTTTTAGAACGCCAGGACGTGGAACCAACCATGCAGGTGGTGATTATTGGGCTGTGAAATTAGATGCACAAGGCCAAATACTTTGGGCACGATATTATGGAGGTCTCCAGACCGATACCCCCTATGATTTTATAGAGAATGCTGATGGAAGTTTTATCCTCATCGGTTCTTCCGATAGTGCAGATACAGATATTAGCAATAATAAAGGCGCCTACGATTTCTGGGTTTTAAACATTGCTGCAAACGGAACACTTCTCTGGGAGAAGAACTTTGGTGGTAGCGAGATTGACCTTTGCTATAGCTTAGCCGAAACTACAGATGGAAATTTTATCGTTGTGGGCGATACAAGAAGTTCAGATCAAGATGTTAGTAATTTGAACGGTAATGCTGATGTTTGGGCAGTTAAGTTTAACCGTTCAGGCAATATTCTCTGGGAAAACACCTATGGTGGATCCCAATTTGAATCGGCTCGCAGTATCACTCCTATGGCCAACGGGTATTATTCGGTGATTGCTTCTTCTAGAAGTAGCGATATAAATGTTGGAAATAACAACGGTGTGAACGACGCTTGGTTTTTTGTTATAAATGAAGAAGGTACCTTGCTTTTCGAAAAAAATATTGGCGGTAGCCAACTAGACTTCGGACAGAGCATTTTAGAAACTACTACAGGTGAGATTCTCTTGGTAGGCGATACCGAAAGTTCAGACGGCGATATTACTCAAAACAAAGGTGGAAAAGATGCCTTTATTGTTAAAATAAAATAAAAATACGCATGAAGAGAATAGCATTGGCACTTATTACCTTGACGGCTTTTATAAGTTGCAACAACGACGATGATACTGTGGTGATAGACGAGCCTGTTTCGACTACGGTTAATTTTGAATTTACCCAAAACTGGGATGATCTCGCAATCGTAAATTCAGATTATGAGACCACTACCTATACAAATGCATTTGGAACTGAAATGGAGCTTTCTAAACTTGTATACTTAATCTCTGACATTACGTTTACGGCAACCGATGGCACTGTATATGACGCCGCAGATTACAACTTGGTTTTTGCGCGTACCGGAGTGGGCACTTCATTTGTGCCAAACATTGAAATTCCTGAAGGAGATTATACAGTTTCTTTTACGTTCGGTTTTGACGATGAAGATAATGACAAGCCGGGCGGTTACCCAGATTTAAATTCTTCTGATGGAAGCTGGAATGTTCCTGACCCTCTTGGTGGCGGTTACCACTATATGCGTTTGGAAGGAACATTCTTAGACACAAATACAGATGCACAAACATTTCAATACCATACCATACGTGCAAACAAACACAGCTCGTTACCTCCTGGACCAGGAACACTAATAGACTTGGTAGACACCTCGTTTGAAGTAGACCTTGGTATTATTTCAATTGTACGAGGCACTCAAATTGAAGTGAAAATGAACGTTGCCGAATGGTTTAAGAACCCAAATACTTGGGATTTAAATGTAAATGGCCAAGTGTTGATGCCCAAATTTGAAGCACAAATCGACATGAACGAAAATGGTAGCAATGGCGTTTTTGAATTAGGCGCAGTTGACGTATTAGAACTATGATGAACTGCTGTGGAAAATGGATTTGTATTATACTCGCCATAGTATTTTTGTCGGGTTGCCAAGACAGTGACGATAGCGTGAGCCAATATGTTGCCACTCCAGCTCCCTTGGAGATTCCTGAAATTTTCCAAAACCAAATTTTAGACCCCATAATCCCAGAAGATAATCCGCAGACCGTAGAAGGTATTGCATTGGGGAAAGCGTTGTTTTTCGACAAGCAACTTTCTGCAGATAACACCCTAGCGTGTGCCTCTTGCCATTTACCGCAAAATGCATTTACTGATCCTAGAAAATTAAGCATCGGCATTACAGGCGAAGAAGGTTTTAGAAATTCGATGCCCTTGCACAATTTGGCATATAACTATGGCACACAGTTTAACTGGGACGGCAGTGCAAACAGCTTAGAGTCGCAAATTTTTGAACCGGTGACCAACCCGATTGAAATGGCCAACAACTGGCCGACAGTAGAACAAACCTTACAAAATTCTGATACGTATCCTGAATTATTCGAGCAGGCTTTTGGCACGCAAACGATAGACTCTACGCTCGTCACCAAAGCAATTGCGCAATTTATACGAACCTTAATTTCGGCAAATTCAAAATTTGACCGAGCACAATTGGGCTTGGCAGCGTTGACTCCGCAAGAACAAAACGGACTGAATGTGTTTTTAGATGAAGGAAGGGGCGATTGTTTTCATTGTCACGGATTACCAGCAAATCCGCTATGGACCGACAACGCATTTCACAACAATGGTCTAGACGAAGAGTTTGAAGATCTTGGCCGTGGTAATGTAACGGGAGACCCCAGAGAATTTGGACTTTTCAGAACACCCACATTACGAAATTTAAAGTTTACTGCACCTTATATGCACGATGGGCGCTTTGCTACCCTAGATGAAGTGATAGACCATTACAGTGAAGGTCTCGTGTTTTCTGAAACCATAGATCCGCTTATGAAAGCCGTTGATGAAGGTGGCGTGCAACTTACCGAAAGTGACAAAGCAGACTTGAAAGCCTTCTTGCTCTCGCTTTCAGACGACTCATTTGTTAACAATCCTGATTTTAGGAATTAGCAATCTTTCCAGACCTAATCGCTTGTAGCAACACTTACAAACGGCATTGGGAAAAACTATTGGAACATAAGATTATTTAAATCGCTGCCTATGGTAAAACGGGGGATTTGCCGTATATTTGCACTCTAATTTAGAATAATTCTACGGTATGATAAAAGTTAGCGACACAGCAAAAACAAAGCTGCAGCAGTTAATGGGTGAAGAAGGCTACACCATTGGCACCGACTACGTTCGTGTTGGTGTAAAGAGTGGTGGTTGTTCTGGGCTTTCGTACGATTTGAAGTTTGACCATGCACTAGGTGATGGTGACAAACTTTTTGAAGATAACTTAGTTAAAATTGCGGTAGATAAAAAGAGCTTTCTATACCTAGTAGGCACAACCCTAGAATACAGTGGAGGCCTAAATGGAAAAGGATTTGTTTTTAACAACCCCAACGCAAATAGAACATGTGGGTGTGGAGAATCTTTTTCACTATAAAACAAAAAGCTTTAAGCGTAGATTGAAGATGACACTATGAGTAAATACACTGAAGACGATTTAAAAAAAGAACTCGAGACCAAAGAGTACGAATACGGATTTTATACCGACATAGAATCTGAGACGTTCCCTGTGGGTCTTAACGAAGATATTGTTCGGGCGATTTCCATGAAAAAAGAAGAACCTGAATGGATGACCGAATGGCGTTTGGAAGCTTTTCGTTACTGGCAGCAAATGGTAGAGCCGGATTGGGCAAACGTACATTACGAAAAACCTGATTTCCAAAATATCTCTTACTATTCTGCCCCTTCAAAAAAGCCGAAATACGAAAGTCTTGATGAAGTAGACCCAGAATTGTTGGAAACGTTCAACAAATTGGGCATCTCTTTAGATGAACAGAAAAAATTGGCTGGAGTTGCCGTAGATATCGTAATGGATTCTGTTTCGGTGGCAACTACGTTTAAAGATACATTGGCTGAAAAAGGCATTATTTTCTGTTCTATTTCCGAAGCAATTAAAAAGCATCCTGAATTGGTAAAAAAATACATCGGTAGTGTGGTGCCACAAAGAGACAACTTTTATGCTGCGCTGAACAGTGCCGTATTTAGCGATGGTTCTTTTTGCTACATCCCGAAAGGCGTACGTTGCCCTATGGAACTTTCAACCTATTTCAGAATCAACCAGGCAGGAACAGGCCAGTTTGAGCGCACCCTGGTCATTGCAGACAAAGGAAGCTACGTTAGTTACTTAGAAGGATGTACAGCGCCTAGCCGCGATGAAAACCAGCTCCACGCCGCTGTGGTAGAACTAATTGCCTTAGACGATGCTGAAATTAAATACTCGACCGTACAGAACTGGTTCCCCGGAAATAAAGAAGGAAAAGGAGGCGTTTTCAATTTTGTGACCAAGCGCGGTATTTGTGAGAAAAACGCAAAGATATCGTGGACCCAAGTAGAAACTGGAAGTGCTGTTACGTGGAAATATCCTAGCTGTATTTTAAAAGGGGATAACTCCATTGGAGAGTTTTACTCTATTGCGGTGACCAATAACTTTCAACAGGCAGATACGGGTACCAAAATGGTGCATCTAGGTAAAAATACACGTAGCACAATTATTAGTAAGGGAATTTCCGCAGGGAAATCACAAAACAGTTACCGCGGTCTCGTACAGATAAATGCTAGGGCTGAGAATGCCCGAAATTTTTCGCAATGCGACTCATTGCTCATGGGTAACAAATGTGGAGCACACACCTTCCCGTATATTGAAGCTAAAAACAAAACCGCCCAGGTTGAGCATGAGGCAACAACCAGTAAAATTGGAGAAGACCAGATTTTTTATTGCAACCAGCGTGGTATAGATACCGAAAAGGCCATTGCACTTATAGTAAACGGATTTAGTAAAGAAGTACTTAATAAACTCCCTATGGAATTTGCCGTGGAAGCCCAAAAATTATTGGAAATTTCCCTGGAGGGTTCGGTAGGATAAACAATTTCTAACCTTAAACAGTGATTACCCAATGAAAAAATTAGCATTATTGTTGACCCTTGCACTTGTATTAGTTGCCTGCAAATCTGACAACAAAGAATCAGAATCTGTGCAAACCGAAACTGAAACAAATACTAATAGTGCACTTCGTTTAAAGAACAATGTAAACGACGGTACCAAGCAAATTAAGGGAGAATTTATTTACGTTGAAGATGGCGCCGTGTTGAAAGGAAGCAACTTTATCTATGGCGTTGAGCTGAATGACCTGGCCGAAGAACTCAAAAATAGAGTGGAGCCTGTAAAGAAAGATGTCTATGACATGGTACCTGTTACCGTGAGAGGACGTGTTTCTACAAAAAAAGAAGGAGCCGATGGGTGGGATGAAATTGTTACGATTACCGAAATTCTAAACGTGAGCAATACTCCGGCCGAAGCAGATATAAAAATTGAAGATAAGAAAAACTAAATATGTTACACATAAATGACCTGCATGCAGGTGTTGAAGAAAAAGAAATACTGAAAGGAATCAATCTGGACGTACAGCCAGGTGAGGTACACGCTATCATGGGGCCGAACGGTTCTGGTAAGAGTACCCTTGCCTCTGTAATTGCGGGAAAAGAAGAATTTGAGATTTCTAAGGGAAACCTGTCGTTTGAAGGTGAAGATATTTCAGAATTAGATCCAGAAGAGCGCGCACATAAGGGCCTTTTCCTTTCGTTTCAATACCCTGTGGCGATCCCGGGCGTAACCGTGACCAATTTTATTAAAACGGCTATCAACGAAACACGCAAAGCTAAAGGGCTAGAAGATATGCCTGCTGGCGAGATGCTGAAGAAAATCAAGCAAAAAGCTGAAATGTTGGAGATAGACCGCAAATTCCTTTCGCGTTCATTAAACGAAGGGTTTTCTGGCGGTGAGAAAAAGCGGAACGAAATTTTCCAAATGGCTATGTTAGAGCCTAAATTGGCGATCCTTGACGAAACCGATTCAGGTCTCGATATCGACGCCTTAAAAGTAGTTGCCAATGGTGTAAACAAGCTAAAAAGCAAAGACAACGCCGTTATTGTGATCACACACTACCAGCGTCTGTTAGACTACATCGTTCCAGATTATGTACATGTTTTAATGGACGGAAGAATTGTAAAATCTGGCAGCAAAGAACTCGCAAAAGAGTTAGAAGCTAAAGGGTACGACTGGATCAAAGAAGAATTAGTATAATCGTTCAACCTTTAGAAAAAATTCTAAATTTTGAATGCTGAACATGAAGTATGAGCCTAAAAGATAAATTACTGTCATCATATATCGCTTTTGAAGATCATTTGGAAGACGACTCGCCTATTCACGACCTGCGGAATAACGCCATCAAGGTTTTTGAAGAAGCTGGTTTTCCTACCAAAAAAGAAGAAGCTTGGAAGTATACCTCACTGAATGCATTGCTGAAACAAAATTACAGCGTGTTTCCAAAAAGCGAGGCCACCGTCGAGTTGAAACAGGTGAAAAAATATTTCCTGCATGATATTGACACGTATAAACTGGTTTTTGTAGATGGGGTGTACAGTTCATTCCTCTCAGAAACCACACACGATAGTATCGATGTATGCTTGCTTTCCTCTGCGTTGAACAAACCAAAGTACAAAGCGGTAATTGAAGCATATTTTAATAAGACTGCGGTAAAAGACAGTCTTACGTCCCTAAATACAGCATTTGCCAAAGAGGGGGCTTACATTCACATTCCAAAGCATAAGGAAGTTGAAAAACCTATTGAAATCATTAATTTTTCAACAGGAAATGAAGCTGCGGTATTACTGCAACCTCGTAACCTAATTGTCGTGGGAGAAAATGCCCATGTACAGATTATTGAGCGTCACCAAAGTCTTTCTAGCAATGCAGTACTTACAAATGCCGTGACTGAAATTTTTGCTGAAAAAAGAGCGTTTGTAGATTGCTACAAAATTCAAAACGACAGTGAAAATGCTTCGTTGGTAGACAGCACCTATGTTTCGCAACAACAGGAAAGTATTTGCCGCGTACACACCTTTTCATTTGGTGGAAAAATAACGCGGAACAACCTGAATTTCTATCAAAACGGAGAACGTTGTGACAGTGTCTTGAACGGGATCACCATTCTTGAAGGAAAGCAACATGTAGACCACAATACGTTGGTGCACCATATGGCTCCAAATTGTGAGAGCCACCAAGACTATAAAGGTATTTTTTCAGATAGTTCTGTAGGTGTTTTTAACGGAAAGATCTATGTAGAAAAAGATGCACAAAAACTGGATGCTTTTCAGCAAAACAACAATATTTTGGTAGACGACAAAGCTACCATTAATTCAAAACCACAACTTGAAATTTTTGCTGACGACGTTCGTTGTTCCCACGGTTGCACCATTGGTCAACTAGATGAAGATGCCATGTTTTACCTTCAATCTAGGGGAATCGGCAAGAAAGAAGCCAGAGCGCTCCTTATGTATGCCTTTGCCAACAATGTATTGGAAAGTGTAAAAATACCGGAGCTAAAAGCCCGTATCAACAAGCTTATCGCCAATAAAATTGGGGTAAGTCTCGGATTTGAATTATAACGAATTCTGATTTTGCTTTAAAGTGCTAGTCTGAACCCAGTCGAAGATTATGAAACTTCTAGAAAGAAAATGCACTTCGACTTCGCTCAGTATGACATCTCAAAACCCTCACTATGTTTGATATTACATCGATTCGAGCAGATTTTCCCATACTTCAACGCGAAGTGAATGGAAAACCTTTGGTATATCTCGACAATGCGGCTACCTCACAAAAACCGCAGCAGGTAATTGATGCTATTGTAGATTACTATTCCCGTTACAATGCCAACATTCATAGAGGGGTTCACACGCTATCACAAGAAGCGACCGATGCATATGAAATAGCCCGAAAAACCATCCAAGAACATTTCAATATAGCGCACCCCTACGAAGTGATTTTTACTGCAGGTACTACGCACGGCATCAACCTTGTTGCCAATGGTTTTGCTTCGTTTTTAAAAAAGGGCGACGAAGTGATTGTATCGGCTTTAGAACACCACAGCAATATCGTTCCTTGGCAAATGCTATGCGAAAAAACAGGGGCCGTTTTAAAAGTTATCCCCATGACCCAAGAGGGAACCTTGGCGATGGATGCGTACTCCGGTTTGTTATCGGAAAAGACCAAATTGGTCTTTGTGAATCATATTTCAAATGCACTGGGAACTATAAATCCTATTGAGAAAATTATTGAGCTTGCCCATCAAGTTGGCGCTGCTGTTTTGGTAGATGGTGCACAGGCTTGCTCGCATATTAAGCCCGATCTCACAGCACTAGATGTAGATTTTTATGTCACCTCAGCCCATAAAATGTGTGGCCCCACAGGGGTTGGAATGCTCTACGGAAAAGAAGAATGGCTCAAAAAACTACCTCCCTACCAAGGTGGAGGTGAGATGATTTCAGAAGTTACTTTTGAAAAAACTACCTACGCCGACCTACCCCATAAATTTGAAGCTGGAACGCCCAATATTTGTGGCGGAATTGCCTTTGGTGCCGCTATAGAATATCTTAACCACCTCGGTTTTGATGCAATTGCGGCCCACGAACATACGTTGTTGGAGTATGCTACGAATGAGCTTTTGGCCATCGACGGACTCAAAATATACGGTACTGGTAGAGAGAAAACTTCGGTAATTTCTTTTAATGTTGAAAATATCCATCCGTATGATATCGGGACTATTTTAGACAAATTGGGCATTGCGGTACGTACAGGCCATCATTGTGCACAACCCATTATGGAATTTTATAAAATTCCAGGCACTGTTCGTGCATCGTTTGCCTTTTACAATACCAAAGAAGAAGTAGACCAACTTGTTGCAGGTGTGAAAAGGGCCCAACAAATGCTGAGTTAACATACTTTTAAAACACCTAGCGGAAGAATTGTGGTATCTTGCCTATACTTAAAACAAAAATAGTATGAGATTTTTATTGATAACATTGGCACTAACAACTGTACTCTTTACAAGTTGTGACGAAACTAAAAAAGTAATTGATGTAGCGGGAAGCGTGCAGCTTTCTGGGGCATACAATATTACCAACGTGGGGGCAATTAAAGTGAACGACCCTGCCATTAGTATTAATTTTGCCGCGCTTGACAAATCGGTTCGGGGTACTACAGGTTGTAATTCTTTCTTCGGAAACTATACCTTAGATCTATACTCGCTAAGTTTTGGCGATTTAGCCGTTACTGAGAACTACTGTGAAGAGCCAGTTATGACTACTGAAAGTGCGCTGTTAAATGCACTTCGTCAAACAGGTTCTTACACCTACGAAAATAACGTACTCACACTTTATTCAAAAACTGATAGAAGTGTATTATTAACCGCAAAAAAGGAGAAAAAAGATTCATAATTTGAGTTCGATAAAAGAAATACAAGAAGAGTTAATTGATGAGTTTTCGATATTTGACGACTGGATGGAACGCTATGAGCATATGATTGCCTTGGGCAAAACAATGCCGCTTATAGACCCAAAATACAAAACAGACGACAAGCTCATAAAAGGTTGTCAAAGCAAAGTATGGTTACATAGCGAATTAAAAGGTGACAAGGTGATTTTTACAGCCGATAGTGATGCAATCATCACCAAAGGAATCGTTGCCATATTAATTCGAGTTTTTTCAAACCAAACCCCTGAAGCAATTGTAGCCGCAGATACGCAATTTATTGACGAAATTGGCCTTAAAGAACATCTATCGCCTACCCGAGCAAATGGTCTGGTATCGATGGTAAAACAAATGAAATTGTACGCTGTGGCGTACCAAGCACAACGTAAGCAACAAGCATGAGCACAACAGAAATAGATACTGTAGAATTGGGTGAAAAAATCGTAAAAGTGTTAAAAACTATTTACGATCCTGAAATCCCTGTGGATATTTACGAACTCGGACTTATTTACGACGTGTTCGTGAATGAAGACCAAGAGGTAAAAATTTTGATGACGCTTACCACGCCAAACTGCCCTGTGGCAGAAACGCTTCCGGTAGAAGTTGAGGATAAGGTAAAAAGTATTAAGCTAGTTAAAGACGCCGAAGTTGAAATCACTTTCGATCCCCCTTGGACTCAAGATTTGATGAGTGAAGAAGCCAAGTTAGAGCTTGGGATGTTATAAAGTCCAAAAGTAACACCAAGACCCGTCCAAGGTGTTCTTGGTAGCACATCGGTCCTTTTTTCGTAGCTTTTCGCAACACGGAAAAAGGAACAATGGGGTACTCGCTACAAAGGTGAGTGAAGAAGCCAAGCAAGCGCTAGGGATGTTATAAAGCCAAAAGTGACACCAAGACCCGTCCAAGGTGTTCTTGGTAGCACATCGGTGCTTTTTTCGTAGCTTTTTTGCGACACGGAAAAAGGAACAATGGGGTACTCGCTATAAAGGTGAGTGAATAAACAAAGCAAGCCCTAGGGATGTTATAAAGCCCAAAAGTGACACCAAGACCCGTCCAAGGTGTTCTTGGTAGCCCTTCGGTACTTTTTTCGTAGCTTTTCGCCACACGGAAAAAGGAACAATGGGATACTCGCTACAAAAGTGAGTAAAGAAGCCAAGCAAGCGCTAGGAATGTTATAAAGCCCAAAAGTAACACCAAGACCCGTCCAAGGTGGTCTTGGTAGCCCAGCGGTACTTTTTTCGTAGCTTTTCGCAACACGGAAAAAGGAAGGTTAGTGCATAAATTGCTAGAAGATTAAAAAGAGAAATGGAAAACGAAATCGTAAATCGCGTAGCGAATAGTAAACTAGTCACATTCGACCTTGAAGATTTTTATCCGAAGGGCACACGTGTTTCCTTCGATATTTCACAATGGTTGCTAGAAGGTATTGTACTAAAGGAAAAAGATTTCAGAACTTCAGTAGCAAACCATGATTGGGAACAGTACCAAGGTCAATATGTAGCCTTGTATTGCAGTACCGATGCCATTGTCCCGGGTTGGGCTTTTCTTTTAGTATCACTTCAATTGGCTCCTTACGCCAAAAAAACTGTGGTAGGTTCTCTAGAAAACCTTGAAAGTATTCTTTTTGCTGAAATCATCTCGACCATGGATGTTTCAGATTTTAAAGACAAACCTGTAATCATTAAAGGGTGTGCACACAAACCGATTCCGCAGAACGCATACGTACTTATCGCCAAAAAATTACAGCCTGTTGCCAAAAGCATCATGTATGGTGAAGCCTGTTCGGCGGTGCCTCTCTTCAAAAGAAAATAATCTACTCCCGATTTTTATTGTACGAGTCACTTTATTTTTCAAAATTCATTTTCAATTTTAGTAAAAACGAAAAGTAAAGTACCTTTGTGATATCTAAACTGTTACACAATGAAGAAATTAGTACTTATTACAGCACTCTTGGCTTTACCTATTGCCACTTTTGCACAAACCAAAGAAGAACTGGAAGCCCAAAAGGCAGAAAAACAAGCTGAAGCAGACAAGCTGCAATCAGAGGCTGACGCAATTCAAGCCCAAATTGATGCGTTGCCTGGTTGGAAAATAGGCGCGTTTGGTACCGTTGGGGTGAACTTATCAAGTTTTAATAATTGGTACGCCCAAGGCACACCAAATGTGAGCTCAGGTAACATTGGTGTTACTTTTAACGGCTTTGCCAATCTTAAAGAAGAAAAATTTTTTTGGCGAAATGCCCTCAATGTGAACGTTGGTTGGGTGAAATTTGATGACAAAGACGACCCTACAGATGATGATAGCTTTCAAGAAGCCACCGATGTTTTTAATATTACATCGCTCTACGGAAGAAATATCTTTAAAAATGTGGCGGCTTCGGCACTAGCGGAGTACCGCACCACTGTCTTGAACAATTTTAACGATCCGGGCTATCTTGACGTTGGTGTGGGTGCAACCTGGACCCCCATAGAAAACCTCGTGGTCGTCGTTCATCCGTTAAATTACAATTTTGTGTTCGCTGAAGACGACACCATTTTTGAATCGTCTCTAGGAGCAAAGTTCTTGGTAGATTATACCCGAAAAATCGGTGCGATTAGCTTTAAGTCTAACCTTTCAGCGTTCTATAGCTATGAATCTTCAGATTTATCTAATTGGACCTGGGTGAACTCTTTAGGTTATAAAGTTTGGAAAAGTTTAGGCGTAGGTTTCGAATTTGGCCTTCGCGGCAACAAACAAGAGGCGCTTAATTTTGCAACTACCAATTTTGTAGAGGGCAGTGGCCCAGCACCAACTTTTGAAAATGTAGATAACGAATTGCAGAGCTATTGGCTATTAGGCATTACCTATGCATTCTAAACGGATAAGCAGTAAATAAAAAAACCGCTTAAATTCTAGGCGGTTTTTTTTATGCTCTTATCTTACTCCAAGTACTCTTCTGGATATAAAAAATTGTTATACGGAAAACGCGTCACATGGATATCACGAACTTTGTCATACACCATTTTTCTAAACTCTTCTAAATTCTCCTTGTTCAAGGCCGAAATAAAAATAGCGTCGGTATTCTCACGTTGCATCCAAGTTTGTTTCCACTCTTTTAAGGTAAAATGTGCTTTGGTCTTTTCCGTCACCAAATCGTCTGACTCAATTGTTTCAGGCTCATAGGCGTCAATTTTATTGAACACCATAAAGGTTGGTTTTTCAGCACTCTTAATTTCATCTAGAATTTGATTCACTGAGTCAATATGGTCTTCAAAAGAAGGATGGCTAATATCAACCACATGCAGCAATAAATCTGCCTCACGCACCTCATCGAGCGTACTCTTAAAACTTTCCACCAACTGGGTGGGTAGTTTGCGTATAAATCCTACGGTATCACTTAGCAAAAAAGGAAGATTCCCAATCACCACTTTTCGAACTGTAGTGTCAAGCGTTGCAAATAGCTTGTTTTCAGCAAAAACATCACTTTTACTTATCACGTTCATCAGAGTGCTCTTTCCAACATTGGTATAACCCACCAGCGCTACACGAACTAACGCCCCGCGATTGCCCCGTTGTACTTCCATCTGCCGATCGATCTTTGCAATTTTCTTTTTCAGCAATGAAATTCGATCTCGAACAATTCGACGGTCTGTTTCAATTTCAGTTTCACCAGGACCGCGCATCCCAATACCCCCTCGTTGTCGTTCTAAGTGAGTCCATAAGCCTGTAAGACGTGGCAGTAAATATTCATATTGGGCCAATTCTACTTGCGTTCGGGCGTAACTGGTCTGCGCTCGCTGCGCAAAAATATCGAGAATCAAATACGTTCTGTCTATCACCTTACACTTCAATATTTTTTCAATATTCTTTTGTTGGGCCGGTGAGAGCTCATCGTCAAAAATAGCGGTGTCTATGTCGTTTGCCTCTACAAACGCCAATACATCTTCCATCTTACCCGAACCTATAAACGTTTTCGGATTAGGCATCTGTACTTTCTGTACAAAGCGTTTCAACACTTCTCCTCCTGCAGTATAGGCCAGAAATTCAAGTTCGTCTAAATACTCTTTCGATTTTTCTTCATCTTGGGTCTGCGTTATTAGACCGATTAAAATGACCCTTTCATATTCTGCTGTAGATTGTTCTAACATATATCCTCCTTAAGTTTTGCTGTCTGATCTTATTAAAAACTTCAAATTCCGTATTCTTAACACGTAACATCGTTCGTACACAAAGGTACAAAAGGTTTTGAGAGATTATTTTGTACTTTACAAGGGTTTAACACCCTTTTGTATGACTGCTTCGGAAGAAAACCAGTATTGTATTGCTTTCTATAATCTTGAAAACCTTTTCGACACCAAGGACGACCCACACACCCTAGACGATGATTTTACCGAACATGCAGACCGAAAATGGAACGAGAAACGTTTCAGAAAAAAAATTAAAAAGCTTGGAAGCATCATTCAAGAAATAGGGTATCAAGAAATTGGTTTCCCACCATTGCTAGTAGGTGTGGCCGAAGTCGAAAACCGGTTTGTGTTAGAACAGTTGGTGGAATCTAAATTTCTTCGGAAAAAAAACTACGGTATTGTACATTTCGACTCCCCTGATGAACGTGGCATAGACACCGCCCTTCTCTACCGCAAAGACTATGTAAACGTTGTAGCTAGTGAACGACATACACTCTATCTTGAAAATGAACATGGAGAACGCGATTATACCAGAGATATCTTACACGCAACTTTGAAACTAAAAAATATCGTTTTTCACGTGTTGGTAAACCATTGGCCCTCACGAAGAGCAGGGGTTGAAAAAACAGAATACAGAAGAATTGCCGCCGCCAAACGTAATCTTGAAATAGTGGATGGTATCAGACAGCGACACTCCCAAGCGCGAATATTGATTATGGGCGATTTTAACGATGATCCTAAAAGTACTAGCATGACAACGCTGGTTTCAGGGAACTTCTACAACCCAATGGAATTGCTCTTAACGCATGAAGCTGGGAGCACATCGCACAGGGGAGCGTGGAATTTGTTTGACCAATTGTTGGTCTCGCACGAGTTTATGCAACAATTCGGCAACCCGTTTCGGTTCGAATCGGCAAACATCTACAATGCAAAACACCTTAAAGAATACAAAGGCAGACGAAAAGGAAATCCGTTCAGAACCTATTTGGGAACGCGATATTCGGGAGGCATAAGCGATCATTTCCCCATCTATGGAATTTTTTCGCTAACCGATTGATGGTATTGATTTTATCAGCTTTTTACCGATAAACCCCTGCATTTTGTCTAATAATCCATACCACAGTGTTATCTGTGGCAATTTTAAGTATTTTAGTACTACGCTAACATCAACCCAACCACAATGGATATAAAATTACCCGCAATCCTTATCCGTATCCCATCAAAAAGCAAACTTTTTAGCAATATTTGGTTATTTACTACCTTGCTGTTTTTAGGAACATGCTACCAAGCTATCAGCCAAAATGTGCACTCTATAACTGCTTCCAACGCAACGAAAGGAACATCAGACTGTAATATTGTCGATTTCAATGAAGACTTTGGGCAAGGAGTAGGTCGCGTTTGTATAGACCCCGCAACAGCTACTACCACCTATACTTGCAATACCATAGATATGGTAGATGATGGAGAGTATGTAATCACAAACAACTCTAATGGCCTTAATTCTGGTTGGCATGCAAACATGACTGACCATACCGGAAATACCGACGGTCGGGCATTTTTTGTAAATGCCGATTTCAGTACTGGTGAGTTCTATAGACGTACCATTTCACTCGATCCTGAAACAGCCTATAGTTTTGGCGCATGGATCACTACGGTGTATGATACCGACACGGGTATCTGTGGTGGAACCGGAATTCCTTCAAATGTGACATTTCGTATTGAAGACCCTTCGGGCTCCATGATTGCTGAAACAAATACGGGTGATATCCCGAACGGACCAGAACCAAATTGGCAGCAGTTTTTTATCAGTTTCGACACGGGTTCTAATTCAGATATTCAACTTGTACTCATTAACAATGGTGCGGGTGGCTGCGGAAATGATCTTGCCATAGACGACATCACCTTGGGTATTGTAACTACAGAACCTGTCATAGCAACGCCCCCAAACCTAACTGCATGTGATACTGACGGAAACGGCACAGAATTATTCGACCTTACCGTACAAACCGCCATTGTACTCGATGGTCAAGACCCAACTCAATTTAATGTAAGCTTTCACAACTCGCTTGAAGACGCGCAATTAGACCAGATGGCCATTGCAGATCCTACAAATTATAACAATACATCAACCCCTGAAACCATCTTTGTGAGGGTAGAACGAGTGATGAACGAAACGTGTTTTAGCACTGTAAATTTCAATATTAGTGCAGAACCTCCTGTTGTTTTAACCACCAATCTCCCTGACGAACTGAATGCCTGTTCTTCAGATGTGATTCCGACGCTAGATGCCACACCAACCAACCCAGGAATAGACCCTTCGCAAGTTACGTACGAATGGGTAAATGGAAACGGCACCGTGGTGTCTACCCAAGCAACATTTACCCCGATAGAAAGCGACACCTATACCGTTACGCTCAATCTTGACCCCTGCGGACAAGGGACAGACACAGTAGTTGTAGACATCACCGAAGCTCCCGTATTAGATCTCGGTCCCGATCAAGCACTCTGCGATGTGGATGGGTACGAAATTGTGCCAATCATAGAAGGAGACACCACGGGCATTACCTACCTATGGAGCACAGGAGAAACCACTCCTACCATCGTAGTGCAACAAACCGGCACCTATAGTGTATCGATTTCCGTAGGAAATTGCATGGTTAGCGACAGTATCACAATCGGTACTGGAGAACCTATTGAAGTTAGTGTAGGAGACGATTTTAAAACGTGCCCGAACGAGCCACAAATTCTTTCTGCCACAGCATCTAACTCAGACGCCACATACCAATGGTTTTTAAATGGCGAACTTATCACGGGCGCAACCAACGCCAGCTTAGAAATTACACTTGAAGCTAATGTAATGGGTACCCAAACCTATACCGTTGTAGCAAGCGATAGAGATTGTTCAGGTGAAGCCGAAATAGACGTAACTTTATACGATATCGGAAATTGTACCATATCCCAAGGTATTTCACCCAACTCAGATGGATTTAACGACATCCTGAATCTCGAATTTTTAGCCGACAGAAGTGGTATCTCGCAATTACAGATTTTTAATCGACTGGGAACATTGGTCTACGATAAAAGCAATTACCGCAATGAATGGAAAGGACAAACAACAGATAATGAAGAATTACCTACAGGAACCTACTTCTACGTATTAACTTTGGAGGCAGACGATCCCGTATTCGGCACTCAACCAACAGGGTGGATTTACCTGAACAGAGACGCCAATTAAACAACCTGATTACTGAAAAAAGGATACAATAATGAAGAAATTACTCTTATTAGCGCTTATCTCGGCGATTTTTTGGCCCCATGACATGGAAGCCCAGCAAGATCCCCAATACACCCAATACATGTACAATATGAATGTGGTAAACCCGGCGTATGCTGGTAGTAAGGAAAGCTTATCACTTACCGCATTATATCGCAAACAATGGTCTGGTTTGGACGGAGCGCCAGAAACATTTACTTTTTCAGGACATTCACCCATTAGCGACAAGGTAGGACTCGGACTTTCGGCGGTTAAAGACGAATTGGGACCTATTAGCGAAACAAATGTCTACGCAGACTTTTCATATACTCTTGAAGTAGGAGACAATACCAAATTGGCTCTGGGGATAAAAGCGGGGGCAACTTTTCACGATGTGGGGCTCACAAGTCTAGAGTTGCAAGACCCTGGAGACCCTTTCTTCTCACAAGACATAAATAACACCTACCCTAACATTGGTACGGGCGCTTTTTTATACGGTGAAAACTTTTATGTAGGTCTGTCAGTTCCGAATTTATTAAGTTCTGTTCATTTAGATGAAAACGGCCTCAAATATGGAAATGAAACAAATCACTATTTTTTAACAGGGGGATATGTTTTCCAAGTGTCTGAAAATGTAAAGTTGAAACCTTCAGTGTTGGCAAAGTCTGCTTTCGATGCTCCCTTGTCTTTAGACGGAAACTTAAACGCCTTGTTCTACGATCGATTTGAAATTGGTGCTAGTTACAGACTGGACGATTCGTTCAGCGGTTTAGTTGGGTTTCAAGTAACAGAATACATTCGGGTAGGCTATGCGTACGATCGTGTAATCTCAGAAATTGAAGCGGTGGCCAGTTCTTCACATGAGATCATACTCTCATTTGATGTGTTCTTCAAAAAACGGGCACTTCGTTCACCGAGATACTTCTAATCACCACAATAATTTCATTCAAGATGAAAAAAATATATACCATACTATTCTTATTCGCCCTGAGCACTACCTTGTGCTTAGCACAAAATAAAGACACAAAAAAGGCTGATGCCTTATATAATCGCCTTCAGTATACAGATGCCGCGCAAGCGTACCAAAAGCTTCTGAAGAAAGGAAAAGGCAGTCGATATGTTTTTGAACAGCTAGGCAACAGTTACTATAACATTAACGACACCAAAAAATCTGAAACCTATTACAAACGTGTTGTAAAAGGCAGAAATGTAAATCCAGAAACGGTGTACAATTATGCCCAATCACTGAAAGCCAATGGCAAGTTTAGCGATTACAATATTTATATGAAGCAGTTTGCAAAAGCGTTACCCAACGACTCACGCGCTATAGAGTTCATGAAAAACCCGAACTACGTGCCAAAATTGATGGAAGAACGACCGCAGTTTTCGGCAACTAACATGAAAGAAATCAATACCGAATTCTCTGAATTTGGAGGAGTACTAGTTGGCAAAGACTTTTATTTCTCTTCAGCCAGAAACACCACAAGAAAAAAGTATGGCTGGAACGAAGAACCCTACCTCGACATCTACAAGGCAGAAGATGTTGGCGGAACGATCAAAAATGCGGAACTTTTAGAAAATGGAGATGTTAACACCAAATACCATGAAGGCAATATTGCTATCACGAACGACGGCAAACGGATGTATTTTGACCGTAACGATTATTACCGTGGTAAATATGATAAAAGTGCTGAAGGTGTAAACCAAATCAATATTTTTTATGCCGAATGGGTGGATGGAAAATGGCAAGACGTGCAATCGGTTTCAATTAATAGTAGTGAATATTCATCAGGGCATCCCGCCTTGAGCCCAGATGGAAACACATTATATTTTGTAAGTGACATGCCAGGTGGAATGGGCATGAGCGATATTTATAAAGTAGCGGTTAGCAAAGATGGTAGTCTCGGAACACCGATGCCGCTTGGCAAAAACATTAATACAGAAGGCAAAGAGGTATTTCCTTTCATAGATACCAATGGCGATTTATATTTCGCTAGTACCGGACACATGGGTCTTGGCAGTTTAGATGTATTTTATGCGCCTGCGGAAGGGGATGGCTTTGGAGCCGTTAAAAATTTAGGACCGGGCATTAATACTTCTGAAGACGATTTTGCTTTTATCTACAATCCCAATACCGAACTAGGATATCTATCGTCTAACCGAACTGGTGGAATGGGGAGTGACGACATTTACACTACAAAAAAATTAGAGCCGCCATGCGAAGTACAGATGCTTGTTACCGTTGTAAACGAATATACCAAAGCGCCATTGGCGGGTGCCCGTGTAGATTTTTATGACACCTTAGGAAATAAGCTAAGTACCAAAATCTCTGGAGAAGACGGTAGCGCAACATTTATTGCTGAATGCGATATTGCACATGAAGTGCAAGCTGTGCTGACCGAGTTTGAAAGCAATGCGATTACTATGGAAAAGGCAAGTAACACCTCAATTAAAGGTACGATTATGCTTCGACCCATTGAAGAAATTATCGTAGACGATAAGGTGGTGCTAAACCCAATTTACTTCCCATTAGACAAAAGCAATATCACACCGAAAGCTGCTTTCGAATTAGACAAATTGGTAGCTCTCATGAAAAAATATCCAAATATGGAGATTAAAGCCGAAAGCCATACCGATAGTCGGTCTTCAGACAAGTATAACCTAGAATTGTCTGAACGCAGAGCCCAAAGTACTGTGCAGTATGTCATTTCAAAAGGAATTGATGCATCGCGTATTTCAGGAGAAGGCTTTGGAGAAAGCAAACCCAAAATTGCCTGTGGTGCCAATTGTACCGAAGCACAGCACCAACAGAATAGAAGATCTGAGTTTATTATCGTGAAAAGATAGTAGGCCCTAGCTAACCCCTCAAAAACCCTCAAAACGTTGGCGTGTTGGGGGTTTTTTCATTTATCAAAATCATGAAACGGAATTCCTATATTTTCAAAACTCTATGAATTCATATAGGTTTTCGTCCATGATGTATTTTAAGTTTGTAATCCCTAATCATCTACACTTACCTACTTCATGCTCTGGTCATAAACTATCTGCAATCGCAGAACTCAAAATATACCAGCATGAAAAAATTAATACCCTTCGTAGCATTCCTCCTTTTTGGCTACACCGCGATTTCACAAGTAGGCATCGGAAATACAGATCCGAAAGCGTCGTTAGATATTTCAGCAACTAACATCGCTACACCAGCCAATACAGACGGATTGCTCATTCCGAGAATTGATGAATTTCCTTCTACAACTCCAACTGCAGACCAAGACGGGATGATGGTTTTTATAACTGGCAACGGAGCCCCTGCCAAAGGATTTTACTATTGGAACAACGCAGGCACCTCTTGGGATGCATTTGCAGGCTCTAGTGATGCAGATTGGTACGAAGAAGGTACCACCACAGCACCTACTTCAAATAGTGCAGACATCTTTACAGATGGCAATGTGGGTATCGGAACCAACACGGTTACATTTCCATTGCAAGTTGCAACCACAAGTTCGCTTAGAACGGCAAGCTTATTAAACTCAAGTACAGATGTAAGTGCAACTGGATTGAATAATACAATCATTGAGAGTTCCGCAGCAACATCAGGTTCGACTAATGGTATTGTCAATTCAATTGGGCGCTCAAACCAATCAAGTATCTCAGGAGTTTCTAACAGTTTTCAGAATTCTTCGGTTACTTCTGGCTTCGCCTATCTGTTCGGATATCAAAATTCATTCGGAAATTCAACATCCAATATAACCTACTCGCTCATCAATAGGTTTCAAGGAACGACAAATACAGCATATGGGGTGAAGAACTTAATCGGGGGAACTCTGACTGATTTTTACGGTGTAGACAACACCAATCTACCTGGAGCCGGCCCCTCAGGTGACTTTTATGGTTTATACAATTTTTTAACCGAAGGTGGCGCAGGTGAACACTATGGTGTATATACGTATCTATCGCACAATGGCGCCGGTGATAAATACGGAGAATTTATAAACATCCCCAACTCTGCAGGGGGCGTTCACTATGGTCTATATGCCGACGTGCAAAAAGCGAATAGTTACGCAGCCTATCTCATTGGCAGAACCTCATTAGGAAACGGAGCATCTAATCGATATTTGATGCCAGCAGCCGATGGCACCAACGGACAAGTAATGACCACCGATGGAAGTGGGAATGTGTCTTTTCAAGATGTTTCTGGAGGAGATGCTGATTGGTTTGGAGAAGGAACAACCACCGCTCCAAATGCTATTTCAGACGATATTTTTACGCAAGGAAACGTTGCTATCGGTAAAAATACGGCAGATTATCCGTTAGACATTGAGTTAACAGGGTCAGCCGCTAATCCTATTCTTACCAAGATGGTAGACAACAGCACGGGTACGGGAGATCATACAGGATTACAACAAACTATGGGTGGTGCTCATAACCAAACCGTAAAAGGCATCGAAACCTTTATCACAAATACGGGAAATGGATTGCATACTGCGTTTACTGCCTCGGTTCAAAATGGTGGTGGAAATCAAATCGGTATGCGGAATACGGTAAGTGGATTATTTGGCAATAATACCCTGTATTCTGGAGGTATATTATCTGATGGCTCTACAACCACTAATACACAAACAGGATTAGATATTACCATAGCTCAGGCAACCAGTCAGATTACCTACGGAATATTTAGCTCTTTAAATGCTGCCGGAAGCGGGTCTAGTGGTATAAAATATGGTTTTTACAATCTGATTGACGGAGGTCTTGGCACTCATTACGGAGTGTACAATGATGTTCGCGGACTTTCAAATAATACCAAATACGGTACCTATAATTTATTTGGAATAGGAACAACAGATACTGGAGGAGTTCTGTATGGAACGTACAATGCCTTCGGAAATTCTATCACATCAACAACCGATAAATACGGAACATATACATCAATACCTTCTGGTTTAGGCGGAACACACTATGGAACCTACAGCGATGTTAGAAACACCTCTGGTTTTGCAGCATATTTTATTGGGCGAACCTCACTTGGTAATACTGCCGCCAATCGATACCTTATGCCTGCTGCAGATGGTACCAACGGACAAGTAATGACTACAGATGGTGCTGGTAATGTAACATTCCAGACATTGGCTGGCGACACAGACTGGACTACAGTGGGCGCCGATATTGAACGACAATCTGGTGATGTTTATATAGGAAACGTTAATACTACAGATAACGATCTGTATGTGAGCGATCGGATTATTGATTGGGACAATAGCTCCTATTATTTGAATCCCGATGATATTAGTGTCATGGATGAAATTCAATTTGACAATGGTTCGGCTGCTGATCCTAGTATACGATTTTCAGATACTGACACCGGTTTCTTTAGTCCTTCGGTTGGACGTATTTCCTTTACTGGAAACGGAACGGAACGTTTCAGAATACAGAGTGACGGAGAAATTCAATACCGAACAACAACAGCTACTAATTATGATTTTACCGCATTAAGTTCGTTTGGTAATGACGGGATTTATATTGGTTCAAGCACCTCAACAATACCTATTTTAAGTGGTTTTATCGCGAATGATGTAAGAGATGATATCCTTCGGCTAGATATTCAATCTGGAAACTCGAATTTCAACCATTCAGCTGTATATGCAACCAACAATATAGGCGGAACCACTGCAAGACTCACCTATAACAATGGCACCCCTACGGGCCGATATGCTGTTTATGCCGACGGAGGCACTGGCTATGCAGGTTATTTCTTAGGCGACGTGGCCATCGGGACACTTAGCACCGACACCTACACTATGCCTGCTTCACGGGGAAGTAACGGACAGACGATGCAGACAGATGGTGCGGGAAATGTAAGTTGGGTGAATCCTGCAACTTCAGAATGGACTGACGGAGGTACATTTTTATATCCATCTGATGGAACATCAGAAGATGTGGTGATTGGTCAAAACAGCTCGGGTACCGGTAGAGTAACTATCGATGCGGGAAATAAAGCTGCGAGTGTGAAAACAAACAAGAGCGGTAGTTTTTCAGGTTTACATTTCGGCATAGATAATTATATTTCAAATACTGGCGGCGGAGGCACTGTAGGTGTTAACAACTTAATTGAAGGAACCGGAGGGAGTAACCTTCGTTTTGGAACCAGAACCATCATTAACGGATCCTCATCACCCACGGCGGTTTCACATTACGGAAGCTACAATGAAATTAATACCACAGGGACCGGCTTTAGGTACGGAACCTACAACGCTGTTTCAGCTTCGGCGGGGGGTACTCATTACGGGACTTACAACCAAGTTGCTCCAGCTAGTGGTTGGGCCGGTTACTTTTTAGGTAAAAGTTATATTTCAAATAAATTAGGAGTAGGTACAGGTGCCGAAAATCCTGATGGATTTTTAGAAGTACGGGCAGATAACTCTGGAACCGAACCCAATCTAAGTCTTGTTGACATAGGATCCTCTGGAGCCCGCATCAATCTATCAAATACTGCTACTACGAACGGAAATGTTTGGACCTTTTTTGGAGATACAGATAATACAACTGCTAGTAGTAGGCTAAATATTTTTCATCCAGGCGGTGGTAATATCATACAAATGTTTGGAGACGGTCGTGTTGGTATAAATAGAGCACCTACAACAAATAGTTTTGAAGTAAGCGGTGACGCCTCAAAAAGTGCAGCAGGCGATTGGTTGGCAAATAGCGACCGCCGACTGAAAAAGAACATTCAAACAATAAATACTAAATCGGCTTTAGAGCGCATTACCAATCTTCGCGGAGTGATGTACGAATGGGATGATGACCAGACCGGAAATGATAGACCCGAAGGTATTCAGTACGGATTTATTGCCCAAGAATTGATGGAAGTGTTTCCAGAACATGTGAGTAAAGATGGTCAGGGTTTCTATCAAACTGCCTACGGAACTTATGACGCACTCTATGTTCAAGCTTTTAAAGAACAACAAAAACAAATAGAAACACTTCAAAATGAAAACAAAAAATTAAAGCAGCAACTGTCTAAATTTGAAACACTTGAAGCCCGTCTTTCTGCCTTAGAAAATGACAAAAAAACCTCAGTGCCTGAAATAGTTTTGGCAGAAAAGTAATACCAATCATGTTTTGAGTGTCACATCTAAACACCTAACCAGATGTGATAGAAAGGCCGCTTTGAGGAGAGCGGTCTTTTTTATGCTAAAACCTTTCATGAATTCTTACATTTTCAAAACTCCATGAATTCATATACTTATTTAAAGCTCAAGATCAATAGGTTTGTAATCCCTAGTAATCTATCTGCTTTTCCTACGAACTGCTATGGTTTTTTAAGATTGAAACTTTCAGTATGAAAAACCCAATTATGAAAAATAATATCCTTTTAGCACTTCTTATCTGTGTAAGTTATACGGCTTTCTCACAGGTTGGTATCGGCAATATAGACCCGAAAGCCACTTTAGATATTTCAGCAACCAACATCGCTACACCAGCCAATACAGACGGATTACTCATTCCGAGAATAGACGAATTTCCCGCTACAAATCCGACAGCAGATCAAGATGGAATGATGGTATTTATCACCGGGGACGGTGTACCTGCCAAAGGATTTTATTATTGGGATCAGGATGCAGGACCAGCAGCTTGGGTGAGTGTTATAAGTGCAGTAGATGCCGATTGGTTTGAAGCTGGAACAACCGCCGCACCTGAAGATAACACAGACGATATTTTCACATTGGGTTATGTAGGAATTGGAGAATCTAACCCAGATAATCCATTATATATAGGCACAATAACAAGTTTCGACCTAAGCCATGCCAATACTGGGCAGGATGGCGTATTTATAGTTGGAGGAGGCGACAATTCTGGGGTTAATGCTGTTGGCGGCTCCATAAGCTTTGGTCCACCTGCTGGTACGCGATCTACCGACAGAAAGTCGGCTATTTCAAGTGTTCAAACAGGTACTGACACGGACCATACTGGGCTAGCATTTTATGTACACGGAAACGCGATTAACCAAAGCCCAATGGTTGAAGGCATGCGACTCACCCACCAACGCTATTTAGGAATAAACAATAATGATCCATCAGCAACATTAGATGTGGTAGGTTCTCTCCAGTATGAAGACGGAAATGAAGCGGCAGGGTACGTACTTACTTCAGACGCTGCCGGTAATGCTACGTGGGAGGCACCATCGATGGCGTCCATTTTTAGCAACCCAAAATTTCCAGATGGTTTTTCGGGTATTACCCCAATCACACACTTTTTTAGCACAGGTAGTTATACAGTTCCTACTGGGAAAAACCTCTATATTACTAGCTACAGAAGTCTTGATAGTGGCGGGGTCATCTTTGTGGACGGTAACAGGGTTGCTAGTGGTAGGCAAAATGCTGGAAACACAAACAACATTATAAATCCTATGCTCGCGGGTTCTGGACAAGTGATCACAGCTTCCGTTTCAACCGAAATAATAAATGGGTTCACAGTAGATGCCAACGTAACACCTATCACTAGCGGTGCAAATCCATCTTATACCGTACCTCCTAACAAAATACTAATTGTGCTCAGTTTTATAAATGCAAGCACTACAGGCAGTAGCCTATTTGCATTAAATGGAACCAATATTTATAGTGGTAACGGAAATTCAGATAACACCGTAGGACAAAATTCGTTTTCTGGTCCTTTTATATTTGATGAGGCAGATGTAATAACTTCTACTAACGGAAATTTTAACGGTTATCTAATCGATAAGTAAAATTCTGGCGCATCCCAAATCGTTGAGAATCTAAAAGACCGCCTTGTGGGGAATGCGGTCTTTTTCTTTTTTATTTTTTTTATTTCTGAAAGATTATTGTGAAAATACCTTCTCCCCACTTGCTTCCTGCTCTTTAAATTTCTGAACTAACTCCAACGCATCCGGCACTACATCACTACATAATATGATGAGCGAGTTCTTTTTTGCGTTATTTACCGCATGGGTAATGGCTTCTCTTTCTGAAGGAATTATTGTTGTTTTGATTTTTGGATTCTTCATTTTGATACCATCGTCCAACATTTTAATCAGTTCTTCTTCGGTTTTACCGCGTAATCGTTTGTCTTGACGAATGATGATTTCATCACTCATTTCCGCAGCAATGCTACCTATCATATTATTGTCTTCTTCTCTTCGATCTCCAATTCCTGCAATAATGCAAACCCTATGTGAGGCCTCCAACTTATCGGCAAATTTCTTAAGTGCACGCATCCCGGCAGGATTATGTGCGTAATCTAATAAAATGGTGAAATTTTCAAACTTAAAGAGATTGAGCCTACCCGGAGTTTGTGCTGCAGAAGGGATGAACGTTTCTAGAGCAACTTTCATATCTTCAATCCGAATGCCCTGAACATGGGCGGCCAATACTGCTGCCAACACGTTCTGGATCATAAATTCGGCTTTTCCTCCATACGTTAACGGAATAGCTTCAGCTTTCATGATACGCATCTTCCATTCTCCCTTGCAAATGGTAATATAACCATTTTCGTGTACTGCGGTTAAACCTCCGCGTCGTTGAAGCGCTTTAATTCTTGTGTTTTCCTCATCCATGGAGAAGAGCGCCAGATTACAATTAATGCTTCTTCGCATTTCATAAACCAAGTCATCATCTGCATTTAAGATTGCATAACCATCAGGCAATACGGTTTCTGGAATCACTCCTTTCACGCGGGCCAATTGTTCGATGGTATGAATACCTTTTAGCCCTAAATGATCTGCTGCCACATTGGTTACCACGGCCACATCACAGTTTTTGAATCCGAGTCCCGCACGAAGCAATCCGCCACGGGCACATTCTAACACCGCAAAATTTACGGTAGGATCTTTCAGTACAAATTCGGCACTTGCCGGACCGGTACAATCGCCCGTCATCAACAACCTGTTTTGAATATACACCCCGTCGCTAGTGGTGTATCCAACTCGATGGCCTTTCATTTTTGCCATGTGAGCTATCAGCCTGCTCGTTGTAGTTTTACCATTCGTTCCGGTGATTGCTGTAATCGGAATTCGCCCCGTATCGCCTTGCCTCGGAAAAAGTTTATCGATTACTGGTGACGCCACATTTCTGGGCAACCCCGTGGTAGGTGCCAAGTGCATTCTAAAGCCAGGCCCAGCATTCACCTCTAACACGGCGCCTCCTGTTTCTGAAAGCGGCTGGGTAATGTCTGTGGTCATAATATCGATACCACAAATGTCTAAATCTATTATTTTTGAAATACGTTCTGCCATACTTACGTTGGCCGGATGAATAATGTCTGTAATATCTTCGGCAGTACCTCCAGTGCTCAGGTTGGCGGTATCTTTTAAGATCAGAGTTTCTCCTTCATCCAAAACAGAATCTAAGGTCTTACCAGCATCCTTAATAATTGTTTTGGTAAGATCGTTTACCGTGATTTGCGTTAGTACTTTTTCATGGCCATAGCCCCTACGCGGATCCCTATTAGTTTCATCTATGAGTTGCTGTACTGTAGAAGAACCATCTCCAACCACATGGGCAGGTGTTCTTTTGGCACCAGCGACCAAAACATTATTGATAACTAGAAGCCTGTAATCTTCACCAGTGATATATTTTTCAACAATTACCCTACGGCTTACTTCCTTGGCCGCATGAAAGGCAACCAAGGCGTCTTCATAATTTTGAATATCTACCGTGATACCACGTCCATGGTTTCCATCTATGGGTTTTATCACCAACGGATAACCTACATAACGACAGGCTTCTTCCAAACTGCTCTCTCGGCTAATGATATCACCTCGTGGAACTTCAACTTCAGCTTGTTCAAGCAAGTATTTGGTGTCTTCTTTATCGCATGCCAGCTCTACTCCTATCGATGATGTTTCTGAAGTAACCGTAGCTTGAATCCGCTTTTGGTTGGCGCCATACCCTAATTGGCATAATGAATATTGGTTGAGTCGAATCCATGGAATGCCTCTACTTTCAGCTTCTTCAACAATGCTACCTGTACTGGGCCCTAATCGAGACGATTCCCTCAGTTCACGCATACGCTGAATGTCTGGATCAAGATCGTACGTTTCAGCAGCAATTAGTGCTTCACAAATTTTAACTGAAACTTCAGCTGCATACCGCCCCACACTTTCTTCCATATAACTAAAAACGACATTGTACACGCCTACTTCACCATAATCACGAGTCCTTCCGAAGCCAGTATCCATACCTGCTAGCGTCTGAATCTCTAGTGCAATATGCTCAATGATATGCCCCATCCAGGTACCTTCTTCGACCCGTTGGAAAAATCCGCCAGGTTCTCCCACACTGCAACGGTGCGAATACATGGTAGGAAACATCTCTTTTAGGCGATCAATAAATCCAGGAATCTTGTTAGATGGGTAGTCTTCCATTTTTTCAAGATCTAGCACCATAACAATTAGTTTATGGCGTCGTACAGACCAATAGTTTGGCCCACGCATGGCATTTATTTCGCGTATTTTCATAGAGATAAAATTTTATGTTTTTAAACCGGTTCATTGAAGAACATTCGTTAAATATATCATTTTTACGTTACAAAACAGCTATTTTTGCCACGCATTAAGAACTTGAACATGAAAGCAAAAGGCATATTGATTCCGATAGGAGGAAATGAAGATAAAGGAGTTGAAGAGCATGAAGTTTACCACCTAGAATTTATTGAAGAAGGTATACTTTCTCGTGTGGTAAAAGAAAGTGGTGGTATTGACGCTTCGATCGTGATAATCCCTACGGCATCGAGCATTCCTGATGAAGTAGGCGAAAATTATTTAGATGCCTTCGGAAAATTGGGTTGTACCAATCTCCACGTTATGAATATTCGAGACCGGGACCAATCGGAAACTCCTGAGAACATTAAGCGTATGAAAAATGCTGATTGCGTGATGTTTTCTGGTGGAAACCAATCTAAAATCACCGAAAAGATAGGTGGTACGACTCTTCATAAGATTATGCACGAACGGTATCAGAATGAAAAATTTGTGATTGCCGGTACCAGTGCTGGTGCCATGTGTATGAGTAAAGAAATGATCTCTGGTGGAAGCAGCCAAGAATCGTTTATTAAAGGTGCTGTTAAGATGAAAGAGGGCATGGCTTTTATTCCTGAGTTAATCATCGATTCACATTTTATACGCCGCGGACGCTTTGGCAGAATGGCTGAAGCTGTAGCAAAATTTTCCGATTTAATCGGAGTGGGATTGGCAGAAGATACTGGCGTTGTAGTAAAAAACAATACGTTTGAAGTGATTGGTTCTGGAATGGTAATCCTTTTCAATGCAAGAAAAGCCAAACACAATAATCACCATTTATTGACCAAAGGAACGCCTATGTCTCTCACAAACTTAAAAACACATATTTTGGCTAAAGGTGATCGTTTCAACATCAAGAAAAAAAAGGTGAACGTTTCTCCGGTCGAGCTACCCGTTATAGAAGGCTAAGCAGTTCTGTCACAAACTAAGAATCTCTCGGTTTGGTTACTAAAACCTTCCTATTCAACGCTTACAATTTTAGTAGTACCTTTAAGCTATGAAGTTTAAGGGATCTATAGATATAAATAAGCCATTAGAAACAGTGGTTTCTCTATTTTCAAATCCAGATCATCTCAAAGAGTGGCAGGAAGGCTTTGTAAAAAAAGAGCTCGTTAGTGGCACAGATGGCGAAGCTGGTGCGATTTCAAAAATTTATTTTCAGCAGGGGAAGCGCCACATGGAATTAACCGAAACCATCGTTTCAAATAAGTTGCCAGACTATTTGGAGGCAAGTTACCACCATAAACACATGGACAATACGCTTACTTCCAAATTTACTGCCTTAGACCAAAATACAACACGATATACCACAGAAGGTGAGTATACTGCCTTTAGAGGGTTTATTCCGAAGTTAATGGCGTTCTTCTTTCCTAAAGTTTTTGAGAAACAAGCCCAAAAATGGTTAGATAATTTTAAGGAATTTGCCGAAAGCACCACTGAATGATACTGGTTCGAAAAAGTGCTAGAAATTTATTTGTAGATCTTTATTTCTGCCGAACCGCCATTTTTTCTTGAACCTCGATACATCCCTTTGGTATTAAAAGGCATTGCTATATTTCCTTTTGCATCAACAGCGATAAGTCCGCCATCACCACCAATCTCCAACAATCGTTCCTTCACTACTTTTGCCGCCGCATCTTGAAGTGAGAGATTTTTATATTCCATTAGGCAAGATACATCATAGGCTACAACCCCTCTTATAAAATACTCTCCGCTACCCGTGCAACTCACGGCACAAGTCTTATTGTTCGCGTAATTACCAGCACCAATCATTGGGCTATCTCCTACCCGACCCCATTTTTTATTGGTCATTCCGCCTGTAGATGTAGCAGCGGCGATATTTCCAAAAGCATCGCAGGCCACTGCCCCTACGGTACCAAACTTGCTATTCTTCTTTACTGAATGGTCTAGTTGAAAGGCATCGCTTCCTTTTATATCTTGCCATTGTTGGTAACGAAGTTCATCGTAAAAGTATGCCTTGTCTTGTAATTCATATCCTTGAGTTTGTGCAAATTGCATTGCTCCTTCACCTGCCAAGAAAACATGTTCGCTTTTTTCCATCACGTCACGCGCAAGTGACACAGGGTTTTTGATACCCGTAATCAACGAAACAGCACCCGCTTTTAAATGTTTCCCTTCCATAATTGCGGCATCCATTTCGTGGGTTCCTATAGCAGTAAAAACACTACCTTTTCCTGCGTTGAAAAGCGGTGAATCTTCTAACACCCGTACTGCTGCTTCTACCGCATCTACCGATGTTCCTTCGTTTTCTAAAATCGCATACCCTACATCCAAAGCTAGTTGCAGCGCATTTTTATAGGCCGTCTCTTTTTCTGCGGTCATTTGTCCTTTTAGAAGCGTTCCTGCCCCACCGTGAATGGCAATTGAAAAATTTTGCGCCATGACATCTTATTTTTTGCCAAAAATACACATTGCCTTTTATATGTTGACTTCTTTTATGTTTGAAACTGTTATTGTTTGGGTCGTTCTTGCTATTTTTGGAGGAATAACACTTCACAGCATGCCAGAAACAAAAAAACGTCTTTTCTTAGTTGATGCCTACGCCTTAATTTTTCGTGGCTATTACGCATTTATAAAGAACCCTCGAATTAATTCCAAGGGACAGAATACCTCTGCCATTATGGGCTTTATGAATTCGCTCATCGATGTGGTAAAACGGGAACGACCCGATCATTTGGCGGTTTGTTTTGACAAAGGCGGAAGCGTAGATCGCGTAGAAATGTTTGAAGCTTATAAAGCCAATCGAGACGAAACCCCAGACGACATTCGTACTGCGATCCCCATTATCTGCGATATTTTAGAAGCGATGAAAATTCCAATCATGGTAAAAGATGGCTTCGAGGCTGATGACGTGATAGGTACGCTAGCCAAAAAAGCTGAAAAGGAAGGCTATACTACCTTTATGGTAACTCCTGATAAAGATTTTGCCCAATTGGTTTCAGACAATATATTTATGTACCGCCCCGTATTTGGTGGCGGATATGAAACTTGGGGGATTCCTGAAGTGCAAAAAAAGTTTGAAGTAGATCGACCAGAACAGGTGATAGACTTCTTAGGAATGATGGGCGATAGCAGTGACAATATTCCCGGGCTTCCAGGCGTAGGCGAAAAAACAGCAAAAAAGTTTATTTCCCAGTTTGGTTCTATGGAAGGCTTGCTGGCCAATACAGACCAGTTGAAAGGAAAGATGAAAGAGAAAGTGGAGGCGAACGGCGAATTAGGTCTACTTTCAAAAAAATTGGCCACTATCATGCTGGATGTTCCAGTCGATTTCAATGAAGAGGATTTCGAAATGTGCCCACCAGACACCCAAAAGGTGATGGACATATTTGACGAGCTCGAATTTAGACGTCTGAAAGATAATTTTTTAAAGGCTTTTTCAATTGAAGGAATGGCCTCCATTGGAACTGAACATCAACAAAAAGACAATAGTTCCCACACTGAGGGGGGCAAAGGGAGTGTTTCAACCCAAGCTTCAAGTAAAAAATCTTCTTCCTCTCGAGGGGAGACGGAGAGGGTGACAGCTGGCAGCGGCCAATTCTCGCTTTTTGGCGGTGATGGAGAAGCTACGCCCGATGCGCAATCTTTTAGCAGTAGAAAAACCATTAAAGATACCGAGCATTTTTATCAAACTGTACAGCCTGGCATAGGCACCAAACTGTTTCTTCAGAATTTGATGAAGCAAACTTCTGTCTGTTTTGATACGGAGACCACAGGTCTGAATCCGATAACAGCGCAGTTGGTGGGTATTGCTTTTTCTTGGGAAACGGGGAAAGGGTTTTACGTTTCGTTTCCAGAAGACAAAGAAGAAGCTCAAGCATTGATCGAACAATTACGGCCATTTTTTGAGTCGGAGACCATCCAAAAAATTGGTCAGAACCTAAAATACGACATCAAAGTACTTCGGAAATATAATATTTCAGTAAAAGGGAAGCTGTTCGACACCATGTTGGCACATTATCTCATCAACCCAGACATGCGGCATAACATGGATGTTTTGGCTGAAACTTATTTAAATTATACCCCTGTTTCAATTACAGAACTTATTGGCAAAAAAGGTAAAAACCAGAAGTCGATGCGGGATGTTTCCGTAGAAGAACAAACCGAATATGCCGTTGAAGATGCAGATATTACCCTTCAGCTAAAAGAACATTTTGAAAAAGAACTGGGCGAGGCAAATACCCAAAAGCTTTTCGACGAAATTGAAATACCACTGCTACGCGTGTTAGCCGATATGGAATTGGAAGGTATTAATCTAGATGAAGACTTCTTAAAATCACTTTCTGTAGCACTTGACAACGACATTAAAGCCCTAGAGGCAAATATTTACAAAGAAGCAGGCGAAGAATTTAACATCGCTTCTCCTAAACAATTGGGTGAGATTCTCTTCGGAAAGCTAAAATTGATTGACAAACCGAAAAAGACAAAAACCGGGCAATATTCTACGGCTGAAGATGTGCTTAGCTATTTGGCGAAAGACCATAAAATAATAGCCGATGTGTTGGAATATCGCGGACTCGCAAAATTGAAGAGCACCTATGTTGATGCGCTTCCGGAGCAAGTTGACCCAACGACACATCATGTACACACAGATTATATGCAGACTGTGGCCGCCACTGGCCGTTTGAGCAGTAACAACCCAAACTTACAAAACATCCCAATACGCACCGAACGCGGAAGGCAAGTGCGCAAAGCATTTATCCCCAGAAATGACGATTTTGTGCTGCTCGCAGCAGATTATTCACAGATTGAACTTCGTATTATAGCAGCGCTAAGTGAAGAAGATACGATGATAGAATCCTTTAAGAATGGAGAAGATATTCATGCCACAACAGCTTCAAAAGTGTTCAATGTCCCATTAGAAGAAGTTACCCGTGAGCAACGTAGCAATGCAAAAACCGTAAATTTCGGAATTATCTATGGTGTGTCTGCCTTTGGCTTGAGTAACCAAACCGATTTATCGCGAACCGAAGCAAAAGAATTGATAGACACCTATTATAAAACGTATCCGAAATTACGAAACTACATGAGTGACATGGTAGATTTTGCACGTGATAATGGCTATGTACAAACGGTATTGGGAAGACGGCGCTACCTCAACGGCATTAACGGTAGAAATGCCGTTGTACGCGGTGCGGCAGAGCGCAACGCGGTGAATGCACCCATTCAGGGTAGCGCGGCAGATATCATAAAAATTGCGATGATTAACATTCACAAGAAACTTTCCGAAGGAAACTATCAAACAAAAATGTTGTTGCAAGTACACGATGAATTGGTATTCGACGTTTACAAGCCAGAATTAGAAACCATGAAAACGCTTATTAAATCTGAAATGGAAAACGCCTATTCCCTGAGTGTTCCACTCGATGTGGAGATAGGAGTAGGAAACGATTGGTTAGAAGCTCATTAATATAAAAAGAATCCATGAAACAAATTTACTCGGTTGCCCTACTCTTCTTATTTCTCTATGTTGCTCCTAATACGCTATTGGCACAATGTGGTGATGTCACATTAGAAAGCTTAACAGACCCTGGTCCGTTTAATGTGGATACACTTACAGAAGCAGACGGAATTCGAAATGGCCCCGATTACGCGGGAGCGACCATTTATTACCCAACCGATGCGACCCCGCCGTATGCAGGTATTGCTATTGTACCCGGATTTACTGCTGCTCCTTCGAGTGTTGAAGATTGGGGACCTTTCTACGCATCGCATGGAATTGTTACCATTATCATTGGCACCAACTCACCTTTCGATTTTCCAGAAGCTCGAGCGGCTGCTTTGTTAGATGCACTAGAAACACTTCGACAAGAGAATACGAGAGAGACTTCTCCCCTCGAAGACAAAATAGATGCCGAAAAATTTGCGGTAAGCGGCTGGTCTATGGGTGGCGGCGGCGCACAACGCGCTGCAGTTCTCGACAATACGATTAAAGGAGTAGTTGCACTATGTCCTTGGCTTCCAGATCCGTCGTTAAACCACAACAGCCCCGTGGTCATTTTTAGTGGTCAAAATGACCCCACAGCACCTCCAGCACAACATGCGAATCCGCATTACAACGCGACACCTTCCACTACTGAAAAATTGCTTTTTGAAATTGAAAATGGAAACCATTCTGTAGCGAATTCACCTACAGGAGGCAATGGTGTTATTGGTAAAATAGCACTTTCTTGGCTTAAATTATATGTAGAAGATAACGACTGTTATTGCCCCTTGCTAACAGAATCGCTTTTAGACAATCCGCCAGCGGCTTCTAATGTGCAGACCAATATAGAGTGTGCGCCTATTTTGGGCATAGACGACCTTACTTCTTCGCGTATAAAGGTGTTTCCAAATCCGACACACGATTTGCTAACGGTAACGGTTGATACGAATGTTTCTTTTGAAATATACAGTCCGTTAGGGCAACAAGTCTTGAAAGGCAGGTTACATCCGAATAACAACCAAATCAACATCGCCAACCTTGCGAACGGTCTATATTATCTTCACTTAGAAGGACAAACTATAAAAATTATAAAAAACTAGCTTTACGTTCTTTTTAATATCGGTAGGCTTTGTAAATAATAACCAGCTGATTGTTGTTTGTAGCCGTAGCACCAGGTAAGAACCTGTCGAAATTAAGGGTGAATCCATCTGCATCAAACGATTGCAGTGAGGCTCTCACTAATCCTTCTTGAGCATCAGTACCACCAGTAGCGGTACCATTATCATGGATAGGTTCACCGTTGTTATTTACGTAGAATGCCGCAATACAATGGCTAGAAGAACTATAAGTCCCTATATTATTCAGACTGGAACCACTATATCCCTTAGCGATGGCTTGTTGCTCTATAGAAGCTCCATCATTTCTAGCGTACCCTGTAGTAAAGCCACCCGCCATTCGTAAATCGTTTGAATTATTGGAACCACTTCTATAAGCACCACTATTGTAATTCTCAATTCTATTGATTGCAATAAACTCTACCGTACTGGGCATAAAACCTACTCCAGTAATACTTAAGGTACCTGCCGCTGTAACCCGAGCTCTTCCTATGTGCATTTGTTTTTGGTTGCTGCTTAAGAGTTTATTCCATTGGCTGTTCTCCCAATAGTAAAAGCCCGCCACCAATAAACCCGACGCACCCGTGTTATAAACCAATGTACTTTCAACCAAACTTACCGAATTAGGACTCGTAACAGTGGTAACATCTGTTATAGATTGAAGGTCAACCCTAGGAATAAGCACCCCATTAGTGCTGGAGGTAATATCAAGTGCTGCCTGCGGATTGGTAGTAGTAATTCCTACTTGAGCTTGTAGGGCGATTGCGAAAAAAGCAAGTAGAAAGAAAGGGGCGAGTTTGTACATTTTTTGGGGGATTTTTAAAATATAGCGCGAATTTAATATACATAACGATTTCTGCTGCATCACAGATTTCTATAAAATCGAGTTTTCGATGAGATGTTGTACTTAATCGGTATAAAACATGTGTTGCCATAAACTTTAATATTTCGTTAGGTTTCTCATTTACACATGTCTTTTAAAATGCTAATAAAATCATTCCGAATTCTTACAATCATCTTATTATTGTATTTTTAGTAGATGAAAAAGACGCTACAGATTGCCAACATCATCGCTTTTATAATTACCCTATATTTTAACTATGCTTCGAGTGCGGGTGTTTTCAATGATATGACCCAAGCCGACATGAGCAATACGTACCAAACACTTTTTACCCCGGCGGGATATGCGTTTTCCATTTGGGGACTTATATACCTTTTGCTCTTCGGATTTATTATATATCAATCTCGGAGCCTGTTCGGAAGTGTACGTGATGATTCGGTGATATTGAAAACCGGCTGGTGGTTTGTACTAAGCTGTGCTGCCAATAGTCTTTGGTGTTATTTGTTTGTTTCAGAAATGGTCTTAGCCTCAGTTGCCGTCATCTTTCTGTTACTCTTCTGTTTGCTGAAAATTGTAGTCAGAAATCGAATGGAGCTAGACGACGAACCTATCTCAGTAATTGTTTTTGTCTGGTGGCCATTTGTAATTTATAGCGGTTGGCTCACCGTGGCATGTATTGCCAACGTAGCTACGTATCTTGTGAAAATTGACTGGAATGGCTTCGGAATTTCTCCTGTAACTTGGACGCTTTTTATGATTGGAATTGCAACTTCTATAAATCTAATTATCACTTGGAAACGAAACATGCGCGAATTTGCCTTGGTAGGTGCTTGGGCATTGATCGCGATTGCGGTGGCAAACTGGGATTCAAATGAAGTTCTAAAACTGTCGGCAGTAATTGCCGCAGCAATACTTGTAGTGAGCAGTAGCGTTCATGCTTTTAAAAACCGTGCAACCAATCCTGCTGTAAAGTGTTTAGAGTATTTTAAAAAAACTAATATTGAAAATTAAACCTGCTCCTTCCCTTGATTAGGGGAAGGTGGCATTTTTAAAATTCACTCGCTTTGTTATAAGACAATCTCTACTAACCAGACATATTTTATGCAAAACCAAAAACACCTGTTCAATTTAGATGATACTGTCACCTATTTAAATGGTGCGTATATGTCGCCACAGCTAAAATCGGTAGAACGTATTGGTTTAGAATGTCTGCAAAAGAAAAGTAAACCGTATTTAATTTCTGAAAACGACTTTTTTGCTGAAAAACGGCTTTTGAAAGAACGCTTTGCAAAATTAATAGATGCTCCAGATTCAGAAAGCATTGCTATAATTCCTTCTGTTTCTTACGGGATTGCAACTGCTGCCAACAATATTCATTTTGAAAAAGGAGATGAAATAATTGTTTTGGAAGAACAATTTCCTAGTAATTATTATACCTGGAAAGCCTTGGAAGAAGAAAAAGGAGTCGTAATCAACACTATAAAGGCACCTGAACCTCAGCTAGGTCGTGGATCTGTCTGGAACGATAATATTTTAGAAGCAATCAACATTAAAACAAAGTGCATTGCCATTCCACATTGTCATTGGGCAGATGGCACACTTTTTAATCTTGAAGCAATCCGAAAAAGGAGTGATGAAGTGGGTGCCTTCCTCATCATCGATGGAACCCAAAGTGTCGGTGCCCTTCCATTTTCCGTAGAAAACATAAAACCTGATGTGCTTATCTGTGGAGGATATAAATGGTTGCTAGGGCCTTATAGCTTAGGGGTTGCGTATTTTGGAGAACGTTTCCACTTGGGTAAACCTATTGAAAACAATTGGATGAACCATGTAGGGTCTGAGAATTTTTCGAACCTAGTTAATTATAACGAATTGCTGAAGCCAAAGGCGACGCGTTACGACGTAGGCGAAAGCAGTAATTTTATACTCACCCCCATGTTATCTGAAGCCATCAGACAACTCATTGAATGGCAACCGGCCGCCATTCAGCAGTTTTGTAAGGAAATTTCAGCACAATCAGTTCAGACACTTCGAGAAGCTGGGTTTTTTATTGAGCAGGACGATTTCCGAAGCCATCATCTCTTCGGAATCTATTTGCCAAAAGAAAAAAGCATGGCAACACTAAAAGCAAAACTTTCCGAAAAAAAAATATATGTGTCCTATCGCGGAAAAGCCATTCGGGTATCGCCCAATGTTTATAATTCTGAAAGCGACATGGAGAAATTGGCGGCCAATCTGATTTCAATTTAATTATTCAATATCAGACTGTTTCAATTATTAGCAGAACGCAAAGTTCCCGCAAAAACACTGCTGCGCAGTATACCGTTTTTCGAGAACAACCACCCCAACACTTGGGAGAATGGTGTTTCTAATATTATCTTCTAGTTTGGCTTCAACTTCGACTTCGACTTCATCAAACCATTCCCTTTTAAAAGCAGAACGCAAAGTTCTCGCAAAAACACTGCTGCGCAGTATACCGTTTTTCGAGAACAACCACCCCAATACTTGGGAGAATGGTGTTTCTATTCGACCTAAAGCTACGAATACGACAATAATTTCACTAGACCATACCCTTTTAAAAGACAGAACGCAAAGTTCTCGCAAAAACACTGCTGCGCAGTATACCGTTTTTCGAGAACAACCACCCCAATACTTGGGAGAATGGTGTTTCTAATATTATCTTCTAGTTTGGCTTCAACTTCGACTTCGACTTCATCAAACCATTCCCTTGATATCATTCCCCCAAGTGGGATACGCGAAGACCATTTGTTTGAGGTCTTCCACTTTAAGTTTGCCGCACATGGCAAGCACAAACAAGTTGATCATTTCGTCGGCATGGGCACCACAAATATGTGCTCCTAGAATCAAATTCCGTTTCTTGTCGACGATGGTTTTATAGGCGTAAATTTCTTCTCCAATTTGTTTGGCATTAAACCAATGCGGTACGTTTTTATGTTCTACCACAATATCATACCCTTGCTCCTTTGCCTCCGCTTCTGTAAGTCCGATAGCAGCCAATTGCGGCAACGTAAATACAACAGAAGGCACTGGCGGGAAATCGATTTTTTCAGTATTCTCCTTTCTCAAATTTATAGAGACCACCCGCGATTCTTGCGAAGAAACGGGTGTTAACGGCATGGTGCCGCTAGCAGACACGTCGCCGCAAGCATACACATTTTTGTTGGTCGTATTTTGCAAATATTCGTTTACGGAAATGCCGCCTTTCTCAAATGCCACATTTCCCTTGTCAAGATCTAATTCATCTATAGACGGAACCCGCCCCGCCGTATTATAAACTGCTTTTGCTTTTACCGTTTGTGTTTTGCCGTTTTGTTTATAGGTCACACGATAATTGGTTCGTAGCTTTTCTACTTGGGTGGCTTCCGCATTAAAGATAAATTCGATACCCAATGCTTCTGAAGCCTCTGTAAGATAATTCACAATATCTTCCTCAAACGGCGCCAGCGGTCTATCTGCAAACTCGATCACTGTCACTTTAGCACCAAAACGAGCGGCAACATGGGCGAACTCCATTCCAATATATCCAGCGCCGATAAAAATGATTTCCGAAGGTAGCGATGGTTGATGTAGAAAGTCTTCACTGGTAAGCAAATGCTCCCTGCCAGGGATTTTGAGCTCTAGAGGCTTTTGCCCAGTTGCAATCACAATCTTTTTTGCGCTCACGGTCTTACCCTCTACAGATAAGGTTTGTTCATCTAAAAACTTTGGCGATTGGTGGTACATATCGATCCCTAGTTTTTTCAACTTTTTTTCGGTGGCAGCGGGTATGGCATCTGTAAAACGTTCTTTAAATTTCTGAACATCTTGCCAATTCATTTCTGGCACTTCGGAAATTCCCTTTCCCTTTAAATTGTTTGCCATTTTAAAGGCTTCGGTGACTCCAACTAGCACTTTTTTCGGGTCGCAACCACGGTTTGGGCAAGTGCCGCCATATTCACGATTGTCGGCTATGGCTACTTTCATTCCGTCTTTTACACAATCTATGGCTACACCTTTTCCTGCGGTTCCTGTTCCTATTACAAATACGTCGTATTCTTTTATTCCCATGACTGAAAAGTACATAAAGCCACCCGCAAGCTGTGTTATCAAAATGATAAAGTTCATATTTCGGTTTTATAAGAACTGTATGCAGATTATCTTTGCCAACCAATGAGTAAAACGCTAGTTCGTTCCCTTTTTTCAAAGTCTTCCGCACTCGGGAAACTTCGGGAAGCTATTGCCAATTCTGAACCAATAATTGAAGCTAATGGCTTGGTAGGAAGTGCTACTTCATTGGTGGTTGCTGAAACCTTCAAAACTTCAGAGCGTCCTTTTCTTATCATTTTAAACGACAAAGAGGAAGCCGCATATCATCTAAACGACCTCGAAAATTTATTGGGTGACGATACGGTACTATTCTACCCAGGAAGCTATCGCAGACCGTATCATCCCGATGCGATATCGGGAGAAGATACCGATAATGCAAACGTGCTGTTGCGAAGTGAGGTGCTAAACCGTATCAATTCTCGCAGAAAACCAGCGCTTATTGTAACCTACCCTGAAGCATTGTTCGAAAAGGTGGTCACCAAAAAGGAACTAGAGAAAAACACCCTCAAACTTTCAGTAAATGATACGGTTTCTATCGAATTTGTGAATGAAGTCCTCTTCGAATATAATTTTAAAAGAACCGATTTTGTGACCGAGCCCGGTGAGTTTTCAGTTCGTGGTGGTATCTTGGATGTGTACAGTTTCAGCAACGATGAACCCTACCGTATCGAATTCTTTGGTGATGAAGTAGACAGTATTCGAACCTTCGATGTAGAAACGCAACTTTCGTTGGAACAATTGAAGAAAATTTCAATCATACCAAATATAGAAAACAAGGGCTTAACTGGCACTTCGACTGCGCTCAGTGAGACAAGAGAGAGTTTTCTGAGTTATATTTCTTCAAAAACAGTTGTCTGTCTTAAAAACAAAGAGCTATTGGGCAGTGCCATAGACAAACTTTTCAGCAAGGCAACTGAAGCATATAACAAGCAACAAGGTGAAGTAAAAATGAGCACGCCAAGTGAATTGTTTTGCACTTCAAATTTGTTGCAAGAACAACTAGACAAGTTCACCACTGTAACTTTTAAAGGAGTTTCTAATACGAATAGCCAGACCATATCCTTCAGCACGGTTCCCCAGCCTTCGTTCAACAAGCAGTTTAATTTGTTGATCGAAAACCTAAACCGGAATACCGCGGATGGTTATACCAACTATATTTTCTGTAGCAGCGAGTCGCAAGCGAAGCGTTTCCACGATATTTTTGAAGACGCCCAACAGCATGTAGATCAGTTCGAAACCATCGTTTTTCCGCTATACCAAGGATTTATAGACCACGAAAATAGAAACGTTTGCTATACCGACCATCAAATTTTTGAACGCTACCATAAGTTCAGTTTGAAAAATGGTTATGCTAAGAAGCAAGCCATCACCTTAAAAGAACTCACCAACCTCGAAGTGGGCGATTATGTAACGCATATAGACCACGGTATCGGACGTTTTGGCGGACTCCAAAAAATTGACGTGGAAGGCAAACAACAGGAAGCGATTAAACTGATTTATGGAGAACGGGATATTTTGTACCTCAGCATCCATTCGCTTCATAAAATTTCAAAATACAACGGTAAAGACGGAACCACTCCGAAGATTTACAAACTTGGAAGCGCTGCTTGGAAAAAACTAAAACAGAAAACAAAGACGCGTGTCAAGCAAATTGCTTTCAACCTTATCGAGCTTTATGCCAAGCGGAGGCTTCAAAAAGGATTTCAGTATGATCCCGACAGCTACTTGCAACACGAGTTGGAGTCTAGTTTTATGTTTGAAGACACCCCAGACCAAAGCGCAGCTACAGCCGATGTAAAAGCTGATATGGAAAGTGAACGCCCCATGGACCGCCTCGTATGTGGTGATGTTGGCTTCGGAAAAACAGAGGTTGCCGTGCGGGCTGCTTTTAAAGCGGTAGATAATGGCAAGCAAGTGGCTATTTTAGTACCCACCACCATTCTTGCATTTCAGCATTATAAAACCTTTAGCGAACGCCTGGCAGACATGCCTGTAAATGTAGATTACCTGAACCGTTTTAGAAGTGCGAAACAACGCCGCGCCGTGTTAGACGGGCTCAAAGACGGATCGTTGGACATCGTGATTGGAACCCATCAATTGGTGAGTAAGGCTGTTACTTTTAAAGATCTCGGACTTCTTATTATTGATGAAGAGCAAAAATTTGGTGTTTCCGTAAAAGACAAACTGAAGACCATTAAAGAAAACGTAGATACACTCACCTTAACCGCAACCCCGATACCGCGTACCCTTCAGTTTAGTTTGATGGCTGCACGTGACCTCAGTGTGATTACCACGCCACCTCCAAACCGATATCCGGTAGAAACCCATGTCATTCGTTTTGGCGAGGAAACCATTCGCGATGCAGTACGCTATGAGATTTCGAGGGGTGGGCAGGTGTTTTTTGTGCACAATCGTATTGAAAACATCAAGGAAGTAGCCGGCATGTTACAACGTTTGGTCCCAGATGCGAAAATAGGAATCGGTCACGGCCAAATGGAAGGGAAAAAACTGGAAGACCTGATGCTTCGGTTTATGAACAATGAGTTTGATGTGTTAGTATCAACCACGATTATTGAAAGTGGATTAGATGTGCCGAATGCCAACACCATCTTTATCAATAATGCTAATAACTTCGGACTTTCAGATTTGCACCAAATGCGTGGTCGGGTGGGTAGAAGCAACAAGAAAGCATTCTGCTATTTTATCACTCCGCCCTATTCTGCTATGACTGAAGAAGCCCGAAAGCGAATAACCGCATTAGAGCAGTTTAGCGAATTGGGTAGTGGGCTCAATATTGCCATGAAAGATTTAGAAATCCGCGGAGCAGGAGACTTACTAGGTGGTGAACAGAGCGGTTTTATAAATGAAATTGGGTTTGAAACCTACCAAAAAATCTTGGCCGAAGCCATTGAAGAATTAAAAGAAAAAGAATTTAAAGATTTGTATTCGGAAACAGATAAAAACTTTAAGAATCGTGCTTTTATAAAAGAAGTGACTATCGATACCGATTTTGAACTACTGTTCCCAGATGATTATGTAAATAACATCACCGAACGTTTGAATTTGTATACCAAATTAAACGATCTTAAAACAGAGACCGAACTACAGAAATTTGAAAAAGAATTGATTGACCGATTTGGCGAGTTGCCTAAAGAAGTGGAAGATTTAATGAATAGTGTTCGTATTAAATGGGCGGCTATTGCCATGGGACTAGAACGTGTGGTTATGAAAAAAGGGAGGTTTGTTGGTTATTTTATCAGCGACCAACAAAGCGATTTTTATCAGAGTCCGGCGTTCAGTAAAATGCTTCAGTTTGTGCAGACCCATTCTCCGCAGGTAAAGATGAAAGAAAAACAGACTCGAAACGGGCTTCGCCTCTTGTTAACGATTGAAAAAGTAGTTTCAGTACGTCGCGTTTTAGACGTATTACAGTCTTTTCAGAAATCAACTTAAAACTCGTGAAACCTTGTATTTACTATAATGACGGGTAAGTGTCGGGTGAATTTCAACCAAAATAATTGTCAAAAAATATGAGTCGTCGTACCATTGCTTCACATCTTAAAAACAAAGCTATGCAACAACCAGCACTCGGGCAACGTATTTTGGCCCTACGACAAGAAAAAGGACTCACCCAAGAAGAATTGGTAGCACAATGCAACATCAGCGTACGCACCATACAGCGTATAGAAGCAGGCGAAGTAATTCCGCGAACATACACTGTTAAAACTATTTTGGCAGCTTTAGGCGAAGATTTTGAAACGTTCACAGAAAGCACTATTGAAAGCGGGCTAAAAAAAGCCTTTTTTCTGAAAATTGACGATACCAAACAGGCTCATTTTTTAACCAAACATTTAAAGATTGCCTGGATAGCAGGTATTGTTTATTTTATACTAGGATTTGCTGAAGTTCCAGCAGATGCCTATAGATTGTTTGAAAATAATTCGGCTTCATTTTATCCAACCTATATTTACATACCTTTAAAACTGGCCGTATTAGCCGCTATCATACTATTTCTTCGCGGTTTTATTTTAGCTGGAAATATTCTAAACAACTACCTTTTAAAGATAGTTGTATTCATCATGCTTATTTTTAATATAGCCTATTACGCGTTGGATATTGCGTCGCTATTTTATGAACCTCTGAACGATGGCTCGATTCTAATTATAGAATCATTTTCTTTTGGCATCATAGGGCTCTTAATGGGTATTGCCGTAATACGATTGCAAAAGGCCATTGGAACTATTGCAATCGTTACAGGTATTTTTCAAATCGTAACTTATGCATTATTTACCTCCGTATTTTTTGCCTTAGGAGGATATCTGCTTTTAAGTGTTACTATAGTTCTAGAAATTATTGTTTTATATAATGTTGCAGAGTTGGTAAAGGAGAAGATGAACACTACTTAAAAATGATAAAATGCATTCTTAAAATGCTCTATACGTTCTTCTTTGGAATTTTTTAGAACTGCTATAATATCGAAACGCGCTTCTGCTTCAAGTTGATTCGAGATTAAGTATTCATTAGCCGCCTTTACGAGTAGTTTTACTTTTGAAGGCGTCACAAAACTTTGTGGGTCACCAAAAAAAGCACTGTTTCTGGTTTTTACCTCAACAAAAACGATGGTATCTACATCTTTTTGGGCAATTATATCGATTTCGGCTTTTTGAAACCTCCAATTACGCTCTAGAATGGCATAGCCTTCCCGCTGCAGAAATGTAGCGGCAAGCACTTCTCCCAATTTACCAAGATCGTTGTGAACGGCCATAATAAGTCATTTCGACGATAGGAGAAATCACATGACTTGCTTTTTATTGAATACAGAGTGTGAGATTTCTCAGTCGTACCTTCTTCGAAATGACAAAGTTACTGTTTTTGTTGAGACAGAAAGATCGACAACACTTCCCATAACCAAGGCTCTATTATCCTTGATATGCCCGGCAGGAAAACCAAAACAGACGGGATACTCATATTCTTTTACAGCCTCCCAAATAATTTCTTCTGCGGTTTCTCCAAACGGGATGGTGTTGTCATTCATATCTGTCATGCCACCCACTATGAATCCACTTAGCTCAGAAAGCACTCCACTTCTCTTAAAATTTTGCATCATTCGGTCTATGTGGTACAAATATTCGTCTAGGTCTTCAATAAAGAGAATTTTTCCTTTCGTAGAAATTGCAGACGGACTCCCATGTAAGGAGTATAAAACGGAAAGGTTTCCGCCCACCAATTCGCCTTTGGCAGTACCGGTTCGGTTTAATTTTTCTTCGGAAGACACCTCAATTTTGTACGATTTTCCGAAGAGCACATCGTGTATGCTTTGCCGGGTAGCTTCCGTTTTTTTCTCAATATTACCAGCAATTTGCGCATGTAGACTCGCTATTCCGAAGGTATGAAGTACACTATGGAGCACCGTCATATCACTATAACCAATAATCCATTTGGGTTGTTCGAGTAATTTAGAAAAATCTACTCCATCTATCATACGTACTGTTCCATATCCACCTCTGGCACACCAAATAGCTTTTACTTCTGGGTTGTTTAGCATCGCTTGGAAATCTCTTGTGCGCAAGTCATCTGAGCCTGCAAATTGGTTTTCTGAAGCGCCAATGGTTTCTCCCAACAAAGGTTGAAGACCCCATTCTTTTAATAATGAAAGAAACGGCTGAAGCTCAGTTTTCTCTATTTTTCGGGCGGTAGAGACAATTCCGACCGTGTCGCCAGGTTTTAGGGTTGGGGGAAGGATCATTAACTATAATTATTTCAGTAAAAATAAACAGAAAGATGAAACAAATGACCCCTAGAGGATTATTTGAAGGCAAATACATTTTGTGCGACAATAACGAGCGCAGCACATTAGGTATGTAAATTTAGATTTTTAATAAGAGTAAGGATTTACACCCCCCAACCCCCCTCAAGGGGGGAATCAATTTTACAACACAAACCGATACGTCGCCTTCACCAAAAAGGTGTTCTGCGGTTTCTGGCTCAATAACTGATTGTCTACAATGGTATTAAAACTATTAGCAGGATCGCCAATGCCCGTGACGCCCTGGCTCCACACCAAGAAAATTTCAGAACCGGGTATATACTCCCAACGCACCACCAGATTGCTCCTGAATTGTACAAAGGCAAAATCTGGATCACCAAAGGTGTAGTCTGTATTTCCATCTAGGTCTTCATCTATAAGATAACCACCTTCTGCAAATGAAATCTGCTCAGCATTGTATTGGGTAATCCGATTGTTTAAATCTTCTGCAACTGGGTCATTTACATAGTTAAAATCTGAAAATTTTGCTTTAAAAATAAACGGTTGCCCATAGTATTGAATGGTCAGGTTCGGGTTGATATTATAATTCACGCGTAGCGTTGTACTCAAAGTTTCTTGATCTATGGCTCCCAAGATATAGCGCGTGGTACCATTAAAATCTTCTTGTGATACATACTGCGTTCTACTGGGGTTTTCAGAATAATTTACGTTCAAAGACAAACTTAAACTATTCAATGGCTGGTAGCGTGCTCCTATATCGTATTCGTACAATGCAAAGTTATCTTGTGTTGCCCTAGATTGCACCGTCCCCCCATTAAAGCTCAATTTTTTACGTTGGTCTGTACCTGAAAAAAAGAAAATGTAGTTCTCCTCATTATATTTCCAACGTGGTCCGCCACGTAAAAAGGTATTTACAAAAATCCGAGGTTTATGCGCAGCTCCAAAATCGCTCCACCAGTTGTTTTTCCAATTTATAAACCCTCCTATCTCATATTGAATCCGATTGTAATTTCCTTGAAAATCGAATGCGGACGAAAGGTTAATCCGCGCATTCGCCCTTCGATACCAGCTCGTTGGTTTATTAAAGAGCCTTCGTAACACCGCATATTGCCTAATGTCGTCTGCTTGTCTTAGAAATCCGATGTCATTGAGTTCCAGTTCGGGCGATTTAAAATTTCCGCCAATCGCATAGCGCCAATCGCCCCCGCCTCCTTTTCCAAATTCAAAACGGCCCCCAGTACCCGTAAGTTCTGTTCGTGTAGGGTCAACCTCGACATGGTCTGCATCTGTGCGCTGAAAGAGATGGGCGATAGAAGTTTGCGTACTTGCAATGGCTTCGGCACTACCACGTACATTACTCACCACTGCGCTTCCTTCAACATAATAAGTGCGCTCCTGCCAATTGTGCTTAAAGTCGAACCCTCCAGAATACGCATGCGAGTGCAGAAAAGAAACGTTGTCATCCATGTTTCGTATGGCACTAGTAAAAATTCCACCTACGTAGCTATTATTATCATTAAAATCTTGTTGTATACGACCTACCAAATAATTGGTAAGTGGTTCTACTAATTCTTCAGATTCTGAACCATCTTCATCTATAACATCGGCAAATTCTTTTGACGTCACGCTCTCCAACACACCCACGGTTAATCCATCTTTGGTCTTTCCGCTAAATTTTGCAGCTCCCAAAATAGTTGTATTGTTGGGCTGATCTATATATGCCGTTGTAGGTCCGAAGGCAGATCCCTGCGGACTCCGACCTATACGCCTTGAGAAGAACAAATTATCTGCTCCTCCACCAATTTGGAAATCGAATACACTTTTATTCTCCACAAAAAACGGTCGGCGTTCCTGAAAAAATATTTCAAATCCGTCTAGCGCCACCGCCCCTGGATCTGCATCTACTTGCCCGAAATCTGGATTAATGGTGACGTCTAAGGTAAGGTCGTTGGTAACACCAATTTTGGCGTCCAATCCGCCCGTTAATCTAGCGTCGCTTCCATCCCGAAACGGATTGCCCTCCTCTTCTTCATACGTATCTAGCTGAGCCACTGTATACGGCTGAATTTCTAACTGTTTTTGTGGTTTTATACCTTTAATTCCAAGTAGCTCACCAAATTCGCTCACCCATCCTGGCGGATTGGCAGGTAGGGGTTGCCACGTAGAGCGCTCTTCATTATTAAAATAACGCCGTGTAGACTGTATTCCCCAAACTTGTTCGTCTGCATTGCTAAAGCGCAGCTGACTTAGCGGAATGCGCATTTCTGCGGTCCAACCCTCAGCATCAACTTGCGTACTTAAGTACCAAATGGGGTTCCAACTTGGGTCAAAATTACCATTGTTTGCGATAAATTCGTCGCCCTTTACTCCAGAAGCGGAAGCAGTAAACGAAAAGCCAGTTCGGTCATCGCCATAACTGTCTATGTTTATTTCAACCCAGTCACCAGGGAAATCGTCTCGCCTCCCCATGCGTCGTTCGATGGTGGCAGGATCTTTTTGATAACATTTAAAGGCTACGTACAAATTCTTGTCGTCGTACAGAATTTTCATCTTTGTCTGCTCGGTAGGTTCGGTAGCGTTATCAGGCTCAAATTCTACGTAATCTGAAGTCCACGCTACTAGATCCCAAGCAGCATCATTGAGAGCGCCATCAATTTTGGGAGATTCAGTATCCCCTACAGGTACAGTGGTATAAGAGCGTTTGGGATATGTTTTCGTTTCAGCTTCTGAATCTTGTGCGTGACCATTTCCGAAGATAAAAAGAAGGAAAAGCCATGCTAATTTTTTGAGATTGTGCATGATGATGGTTAGATTGTTTTTGATTGATACATTAAATGACTGAAAAAAAGGGCAGTTGTGACATAATGCAGCATTTTATTAAGATAATTTTAACAATCTAGTTTGATGGATGTCTCGTTAAAAATCTCCGTATCTTTATCGTTACCAAGAGCGCCATGAGAAAATTAATTTCAAAAAAGAAGCCTGCCTATCCTATTTCTGAAGAGCTTTCAACATACTTGACCAAGCATGCCAGGAATATCAAAATCCCTATTTACTATGACGATTTGCTCCGGTTTCAGGGTTCGGTTACCGTTTTTGATGCCCACGGAAACGACACACTTTGGATACAAGTATATTATTCTGAATTCGAAACACAGGAGATTGAAGAAAGCCTAAAACGGATGTACTCCATCCTGCATTCAGACGGGTCTGATGCGTTGCTACCCTATTTAAATATTGATAGAATCGATTTCTGCACCTTCGGAAATTCTAAGCCCTTTCGTATCAAGGTTCGGAACATATTAAACGATAATTACATTTTTCTATACATCAAAAAAGCCGATGCTTCGCGAATTTATGGCCTGGAATTAGAGCATTTACTGTCGCCAAACCACATCAATTTTCTGATTCATGGCAACACGCTTATTGAAGAGCATATTTCAGGAATTCCAGGAGACGATTTTATAGCGCAACATCTCGAATTCTGTTCAGAACAAGACAAACGTGAAATTGCCAAGGAGTTTGTGAAATTCAACGAGCGATGCTTTGTAAGGCTTTTGGGCGATATGCGATCGTACAATTATGTGATGGTGCTTACCAATGATTTTGACAGGATACAGTACCGTATTCGAGCTATCGACTTCGACCAGCAGTCGTATGAAGGAAACCAAAAGGTGTATAAACCACAATTTTTGAAAGAAAACAACAAACTGGTACAACTTACAGCCCGCGTGTTGGAAGACGCATCGATAGAACAATACAAACGAGAGGAGCGTTCGTTATTGGCCAAACGAGCTACGAGTGAGAAAGATCGACTGAACGAATTGTTGAGCTGCATGAAAAATGACACGCTTTCGCCTCCCGAAAAAATGAAACAATTGCGCAAAGGACTCTTAGAACTAACGGGAGACGTGAACTTTAAAAAATCGAAAAACATGGGGGAAATTTTGGAAAGCGCGTTGGATTTCATCGTTCGGAACTATGAAACTGAAAATCCTTTTTTGTAGGCACCAAAAAATTGTCACTTCGAGGGATTCTGATGCAATCCAGATTGAAACGAGAAGCAGTATTGCTGATTAAAGTTCTTGATACGTGTGACCTCTCGATACATTTTTCTCTTTCGCCATCAAGCGCAACCGAAAAACACTCGAGGTGAAGACCCTAGAAAAATTCTTTTGTCAAATTTACTATGCATGCATAGTAAAAATTGTATCTTTAAGCCATCTTAAGCTGTCATCATGAAAATTAAAAAAGTATTGGTTGCCAATCGCGGGGAAATCGCCATCCGGGTTTTTAGGGCATGTACCGAAATAAATCTACAAACTGTTGCCGTTTACACCTTTGAAGACCGTTACTCACAGCACCGCTACAAGGCAGACGAAGCCTACCAAATTGGCACGAACGACCAGCCTTTAAAACCATACTTAGATAGTGACGCCATAATCTCATTGGCCAAATCTAAAAATGTAGACGCCATTCACCCCGGCTACGGTTTTCTTTCTGAAAATTCAGATTTTGCGCGAAAATGTGCTGAAAACGGTATTATTTTTATCGGTCCCGATCCAGAAGTAATGGATGCTTTGGGCGATAAGATTACAGCAAAAAAGATTGCGAAAAAATGCAAGGTTCCGATCATTCAAAGCAATACTAAAAAACTGACAAGCTTAAAAGTTGCGCTTTCTGAAGCTAAAACTATTGGCTATCCCGTCATGTTAAAAGCTGCTTCGGGCGGTGGTGGCCGAGGTATGCGCATCATTCGTTCTGCGGAAGAGCTCTCGAACAACTTCAATTCGGCTAAAAGTGAATCGTTGAATGCCTTTGGTGACGACACCATGTTCTTGGAAAAATATGTAGAAGACCCCAAGCACCTCGAGATCCAAATTGTGGCAGATAACCACGGAAACATCCGCCATCTTTACGAACGCGATTGCTCTGTACAACGCCGCCATCAGAAAGTGGTAGAAATGGCGCCATCATATAATGTTTCAGAAACAGTAAAAGAACAGCTCTACACCTATGCAGTTGCCATTGCGGAAGAGGTGAATTACAACAATGTGGGTACAGTCGAATTTTTAGTAGACAAAAACGATGAAGTTTATTTTATTGAAGTAAATCCAAGAATCCAGGTAGAACATACCGTTACAGAAATGGTTACCGGCATTGATCTGATTAAAACCCAAATATTTGTTGCAGGAGGCTATAAATTGGATGACAAGCAGATTAAGATTTACGACCAAGAGTCGCTGCGCACCTACGGATTTGCAATTCAGTGTAGGCTTACCACCGAAGATCCCGCCAATAATTTTACTCCAGATTACGGTACCATCACCACCTACCGAAGTGCTTCAGGAATGGGGATTCGGCTAGATGCCGGAAGCATTTACCAATCATATAACGTGAGTCCGTTTTTCGACTCGATGTTGGTAAAGGTTTCGGCCCATGGACGCACCCTAGACGGTGCGGTGCGAAAAATGACACGAGCTCTAAAAGAATTCAGGATTCGTGGGGTGAAGACAAATATTCATTTTCTTCAGAATGTCATTCAGCATGAAACCTTTAAAGAAGGAAAAGCTTCGGTAAACTTTATTGGCAATACGCCAGCGTTGTTCAAGATTAAATTACCCCAAGACCGAACGACCAAGATCACCAATTATTTAGGTGAAGTGATTGTAAACGGGAATCCGGATGTAAAGTTTGTAGATGAAACCAAAAAGTTTCGTACACCGGTTGTTCCTGCATTCGACCCCAACGCCGCTTTTCCGAAGGGAACCAAAGACCTCTTAACAGAAATGGGGCCTGAGAAATTTGCACAATGGCTGAAGGCAGAAAAGAAAATACACTTTACAGATACCACGATGCGGGATGCACACCAATCGTTATTGGCAACGCGTATGCGTAGCTATGACTTAGTGAACGTGGCCGAAAGTTTTGCGAAAAACCATCCCAACACTTTTAGTATTGAAATGTGGGGAGGAGCCACCTTCGATGTATGTCTTCGGTTTTTAAATGAGAGTCCGTGGACCCGTCTGCGCGAACTCCGAAAGTTAATGCCAAACATCTTATTCCAGATGTTATTACGCGGAAGCAACGGCGTTGGGTATAAGGCGTACCCTGATAATTTAATTGAAAAGTTTATTGAAACTTCTTGGGAAAACGGCATCGATATTTTCAGAATATTCGACTCGCTAAACTGGGTAAAGGCAATGGAGCCAAGCATTAATTACGTACGCAATAAAACGGGCGGATTGGCAGAAGCTGCGATTAGCTATACAGGTGATATTCTTGATCCGAACGAGACAAAATACACCTTAAAATATTATACCCAACTGGCAAAAGACCTAGAAAATGCTGGAGCGCATATTATCGCCATAAAAGACATGGCTGGTTTGCTGAAACCTTATGCCGCAACCGAATTGGTGGGCGCGTTAAAAGACACGGTGAACATACCGTTGCACTTGCATACGCATGATACGTCGTCTATACAATCTGCTACTTATTTAAAAGCAATTGAAGCAGGAGTTGATGTGGTTGATGTAGCCTTGGGCGGACTCTCGGGATTAACGTCACAGCCAAATTTCAACTCGGTAGTGGAAATGATGAAACGTCATGAGCGAGCCAACGACTTCGACATGATCAAGCTGAACCAATTTTCAAATTATTGGGAAGATATTCGGGAGTATTACTATCCGTTTGAATCTGATTTAAAAGCGGGAACGGCAGAAGTGTACCAACATGAAATACCGGGTGGGCAGTACTCAAATTTACGTCCGCAAGCCGAAGCCCTTGGTTTGGGAGATCGTTTCAGCGAGGTTAAGAAAATGTATGAGCAGGTAAATGGGCTCTTCGGAAACCTAGTAAAAGTTACCCCAAGTAGCAAAGTGGTGGGCGATATGGCCATTTTTATGGTAACAAACAATTTGACGCCAGAAGAAGTGATGCAACGCGGGGAGAGCATTTCGTTTCCAGAGTCGGTAATCAACTTTTTCAAGGGAGATTTAGGACAACCCTTGGGTGGATTTCCGCAGAAATTGCAAAAAATCATCTTAAAAAGCAACAAACCGTATACCGATAGACCCAATGCACATTTAACGCCAATAGATTTTGAGGAGGAGTTTACCGAGTTTAAAAAGAAATTTCAAAAAGGATTCAGCAGACCTATCGAATTTGAAGATTTCTTGAGTTACAGTTTGTATCCACGGGTATTTGAAGCCGCCCATGAAAAGTATAAACTCTTCGGAAACACGGCTATTTTGTCTACCAAGAACTTCTTTTACCCAATGAAGCTTCGGGAAGAAACCATGATTGAATTGGAGCCCGGAAAAACCATTGCTGTAAAACTGCTTTCGGTGGGTATACCGAATGATGACGGATACAGAATTGTATTTTTCTCTGTAAATGGCGAGAATCGTTTTGTGGAAATACGAGATAAATCGATTGACATTAAAAATGTACAGAATGTGAAGGCAGATCCCGACGATGAAAACCAATACGGAGCGCCCTTACAGGGAATGCTTTATAAGGTTTTAGTGAAGAAGGGACAAGAAGTGAAAGCAAACGACCCCTTGTTTGTGTTAGAGGCCATGAAAATGGAAAATACTGTATTGGCTTTAACCAGCGGAAAAGTGAAGGCCATTAATATAAAGGAGGGCGAGATGGTTATGCAGGATGACCTCATTATCACACTAGGTTAATTTCACTTAAATATTTTTCTACACCCCTTGCCAATCAAATAAATAACACTACATTTGCACCCCTTAAAAAGCGGAAAAATTCTGTTTTGACGGGTGAAAACAATGATTTATTAACTATTTACACAAAGAACGAAATGGACACATTGAGTTACAAAACAGTATCTGCCAATAAGGCAACCGTTACAAAAGAGTGGTTGTTGGTAGATGCGGACGGGCAAACATTGGGTCGTCTTGCAAGCGAAGTTGCTAAATTACTTCGCGGAAAACACAAGCCAAGTTTTACTCCACACGTAGATTGTGGTGACAACGTAATTATTACGAATGCTGCCAAAATCAACTTGACAGGGAACAAATGGGAAGCTAAAGAATACATTCGCCACACTGGGTATCCAGGAGGTCAGCGTTCTTTAACTGCTAAAGAATTGTTCGGAAAAGATCCTGCTAGACTTATAGAGAAGTCTGTAAAAGGTATGTTGCCTAAAAACAAATTAGGAGCTGCTATTTTCAGAAATCTAAAAGTATACGCAGACGACAACCACGGGCAAGAAGCACAAAAACCCAGAGTAATTAACCTTAACGACATCAAGTAATGGAGACAATTCACAAAATTGGAAGAAGAAAGACCGCTGTTGCACGTGTATACCTTTCAGAAGGAAAAGGGAACATTACCATCAACAAGCGTGATCTTGACAAATATTTTACCACTGCAACCCTTCAGTATAAAGTGAAGCAGCCTTTAATGTTAACCGACAACGAAACTACGTTTGATATCTCGGTAAACGTTTTTGGAGGTGGTATCACAGGTCAGGCAGAAGCAATTCGTTTGGCTATTTCTCGTGCTATGTGCACGTTGAATGACGAGAACAGAGGCATTTTGAAGCCAGAAGGATTACTTACCAGAGACCCACGTATGGTTGAACGTAAGAAATTCGGTCAGAAGAAAGCCCGTAAGAAATTCCAGTTCTCTAAGCGTTAATATTATTTCCAATGTCACCCTGAGCTTGTCTGTGCTAAGCGCAGTCAAAGCATCTAAGGATTTTTGGAAATTACAAATTGTTTTTGTCACCTTGAGCGCAGTCGAAAGGTCTCAAAAACAAAAAGTTCTTACAAATACAATTATTAATAAGCTGTTAGTCCCGCTCTTTGCCGGGCGGGACAATTAGTTTAGCATCTAAATTACGCAAAGCGTGATTGCTATCTAACTTACAGAACGTAAACTAAAAACAAAATGGCAGACAACAAACAAGTTAAGGAACTCCTTGACGCAGGTGTACACTTTGGACACCTTACCAGAAAATGGAACCCGAACATGGCACCGTATATCTATATGGAGCGTAACGGTATCCACATTATCAACCTTTACAAGACTACTGCAAAACTTAGAGAAGCGAACGAAGCGCTGGCAAAAATTGCTGCGAGCGGTCGTAAGATTCTTTTTGTTGCTACTAAAAAGCAAGCGAAAGATATCGTTGCTGAAAAAGTAAAGAATGTAAACATGCCTTACATCACAGAAAGATGGCCAGGTGGAATGTTGACAAACTTCGTTACAATTAGAAAAGCAGTAAAGAAAATGGCTTCGATCGACAGAATGAAGCAAGACGGAACTTTCAACACTCTTTCTAAGAAAGAGCGTTTGGCAGTAGACCGTTTAAGAGCAAAATTAGAAAAGAACTTAGGTTCTATTTCTGACATGAGCCGTCTTCCTGGAGCATTGTTTATCGTAGATACAACACGTGAGCACATTGCGGTAAAGGAAGCTCAGAAACTGAACATACCAATCTTTGCAATGGTAGACACCAATAGCGATCCACGTGAGATCGACTACGCAATTCCGTCTAACGACGATGCATCTAAGTCTATCGAAAAAATCATCACTAGCGTAACAGATGCCGTTGCTGCTGGTCTTGCTGAGCGTAAGTCTGGAAAAGAAGACAGTCAGGATGCTCCTAAAAAAGAGAAAAAAGCGAAGAAGGAAGAAACTGCAGCAAAGCCTAAAAGAAAAAGAGCTGCTGCTGCTTCATCTAGCGAAGAAGAGTAGTTTTTAGTAGTAGGTCAGTATTGACTTCCACAGAAAATAACATTTTCATAAAATTAAAAAGTCGTCAGGTTCATTTCTATAATTGAAATTGCGACGGCTTTTTTTCAATTAATAACAACACCAGGTGCAAAAGCACCACATAAAAAATAAATACGATGGTAAAAGTAACCGCCGCAGAAGTAAATGAATTAAGAAAAAAGACCGGAGCTGGTATGATGGACTGTAAAAAGGCATTGGTAGAGGCAGAAGGTAATATGGAAGAAGCAATCAATATCCTAAGAAAAAAAGGACAAAAAATTGCTGAAAAAAGAGCAGACCGTGATTCAAGTGAGGGTGCTGTTGTTTCAAAAATCAACGACACCAACACAAGAGGTGTTGTAGTTTCTGTAAACTGCGAAACTGATTTCGTTGCAAAAAATGATTCGTATAAAGAATTAGCACAACAAATCGCCGACGTAGCTATCAATGTAAATTCTAAAGAAGAATTATTGAAAGCTGATTTCGACGGTATGACTGTTGAAGAAAAACTGATTGAACAAACTGGTGTGATCGGTGAAAAAATTGAAATTGGTGGATTTGAAACGTTAGAAGCGCCATTTGTAGGGACCTATATCCACGGAAATAAAATTGGTGCTTTAACTGGATTGTCCAAGGCAATTGACAATGCCGAAGAAGTAGCTAAAAACGTATCGATGCAAGTAGCTTCTATGGGAGCAACTACTTTGTCTTACAAAGATTTTGATCCTGCGTATGTTGCTTCTGAAACCGAAGCGAGAATTGCAGCTATTGAAAAAGACAACATCGAATTAGGACGTCTTGGTAAAACATTGAAGAATGTACCTCAGTACATTTCGAAGTCGCAATTAACCGATGAAGCAATGGCAAAAGCTGAAGAAGACGCTAAAGCACAACTGAAAGCTGAAGGAAAGCCAGAGCAAATCTGGGATAAAATCCTTCCGGGTAAAATGGAGCGTTACGTGAGCGATAATACTACCTTAGACCAAGAGCAAGCACTTTTAGACCAAAACTACATCATGGACGACAAGAAAAAAGTGTCTGACTATGTAGCAGACCAAGGTGTTGAAGTGGTTGGCTTTAAGAGAGTTTCATTGGCGTAAGTTCACTTCGATACAATCCCGAAAATTTTTGGGATCACTCAGTGACTAATTTATATATACATCCGTTTTCAGAAATTTCTGAAAACGGATTTTTTTTATTGAAGAATCTGAGAGTTTATGACCTGTTCGGTTTCATCTGCAAAGTATTGGTTGCCATCAACACCCCTTCCTCAGAAAATATTTTTACCCGATATGTGCCTACATCGTAAAAATTGAAGTCGAAGTATGCCGCAGATGAATTACTATTTACTGTTAGCGAATGGTCTTTATATTTTTTATACACTCCAGTAAACGATAGCTTATCTACGAGAATTAGCAGTTTTTCAGTTTTTAACTGGTTAGGCGAATGGTCTATGTATACCCAAACATTGCCTCTTTTCGCTCCTGTACCATGAACCAAGGTCGTATAGCGCTCTGAAAGACTCGGTAATTTATTGTTGTTTTCTGGATACGACTTTAATGCGAAAAAAAGTTTTGCCGGTTTATAATATTTAGCCATTTGCTCTTTTAGTAGCGCCAACTCTTTGTCCATTCTCGCTTTAACAACAGCATTGGCTTGTACTGTGTTTTTAATAGGTAATTTGTCACCCTTAGTAGAATTAATTGACGTGGAACGCTGCGGCAAAGTAAGCCCCTTTTCAACCAAACTTGTATGTGCTTTACTGTCTATCGCAGAAATATAATACATCCCATTTACGCCACCAACGAGACCAATGCCAGTAGTACGCCCTTTGGCGGTTGCAATACCTATCACCTTGTTTTCTTCGCTAAATACAGGTCCGCCGCTATTCCCAGGATGAATCTCGGCATCTGTTTTTAGATAGCCATAGTCTTCATTGAATACATAATCATATCCGCTCATGATACCCAAACTAATGGTGCTCAGGTCTTTTAGCATGAGTGCCGCAGAGCCTCCAAACTGCGCCGGATATCCGTACACACATAAATTTTCACCTTGCGCCACATCATCTGAATTCCCCAGCGGTACTGTTTTAAATTTTTTCCGAACAGGCTTCCCCTCAAGGTCGCTTACAATTTTTAGCATCGCCCCATCATAACTGCCAGAACCTATAGAAACAACCTCAGCGATGTACAATTTATAGTCGTTTTCACCTGTACCGTTATATACCTGAACTATGGGAATGCTGTGCCCTGTTCTATTTACTTTGGTGAGTGCTGGATTTATAAGCAGGTCTTCAGAATACACCGCCACCGAGTTTAGTTCTTCAGTATCTTCAAGATAGTTATAGTCTACATATCCCTTGACACACATTTCTACCACGTGTTTGTTGGTAAAAAGATAGCCATCTTCGGTTACGATAAATCCAGACCCTCTGCCCAAATACCCTTTGCCTGGTTCAATTTTTTCTCCTTCAGGATCCATCAATAAAATCTTTACAACACCTTGGTAATATTTTGAAGCTATTAGCTTGGTGTCTAGCCCCTTTTCCTTACAAGAAAAAAAGCAAAAAACTAATAATAAATAGACAAGAGATCTACGAATCATATTGAAAAATTTTCGGTTGGATAGGCTAACTATTTGGTATAGTTAAAAATATGAATAGTTTATGAAACAAGAGAAAACAAGTTCTATAAATTTCACTGCCCTAGAATATGCGAAAATTTCAGTGTAAAAACATTTCATTGGTTTTGCATACGCAACTAATAGAAAACACTAAACTTACCATAACTTTTCACTATTTTTGCAACACAAATTGAGACCATGCACTACAACAGAATACTCCTTAAACTAAGCGGAGAAGCCTTAATGGGGAACCGTCAATACGGAATTGATCCCGATCGCCTTAAAGAATATGCAGAAGAAATTAAACAAATCATTGCGCTAGGCGTAGAGGTTGCCATTGTGATAGGTGGTGGAAATATTTTTAGAGGACTCGCGGGTGCCAGCAAAGGTATGGACAGAGTGCAGGGAGACCACATGGGTATGCTTGCCACCGTTATTAACGGTCTCGCGTTACAGGGTGCGTTGGAAGATGAGGGAATCCCTACCCGATTGCAAAGTGCCATTAAAATAAACGAAGTGGCAGAACCATTTATACGTAGAAAAGCCATTCGCCATCTTGAAAAAGGCCGTGTGGTCATTTTTGGAGGCGGCACAGGAAACCCCTATTTTACAACAGATAGTGCAGCAGTATTGCGCGCTATTGAAATTCAGGCAGATGTTATTCTGAAAGGGACCCGGGTGGACGGAATTTATACCAGCGACCCTGAAAAGGATACTACGGCAACCAAATTCGATTTTATTAGTTTTGAAGATGTTCTAAAAAAAGGCCTAAAAGTGATGGATACTACCGCTTTTACCTTGAGCCAAGAAAACGAATTGCCAATTATCGTTTTCGACATGAATACCAAAGGCAACCTAATGAAGGTGGTAAAAGGAGAAACCATAGGGACTAAAGTGAATTTGTAGTATCTCAAATTGTTTTACTATTTTTGAATTGGTCTGATTCTTGGATTAGACTCAAAATAGTTAATTAAAAAGTTATTTTCGCTTAGCGCGGAACAGTACACATGGAAGAAGAAATTCAATTTATAATCGATGAGACCAAAGAATCAATGCACAAAGCCATTGTACATTTGGAAAAACAATTGGTAAACATTCGCGCCGGAAAGGCATCACCTTCTATGGTGGGTAGCGTTATGGTAGATTACTACGGAAGTGCAACACCCCTCAACCAAGTGGCCAATGTGAGTACTCCAGATGGAATGACCATCTCTATACAACCTTGGGAAAAAGCGATGATCCCTGAAATTGAAAGAGGGATTCATTTGGCAAATATTGGTTTTAACCCCATGAATAATGGCGAAAGTGTAATTATTAATGTACCACCCCTTACTGAAGAGCGTCGTGCCGAATTAGCAAAACAAGCAAAGGCAGAAGCCGAAGAAGCTAAAATTGGTGTTCGAAACGACCGAAAAAATGCAAATAACGAAATCAAGAAGCTTGATATAAGCGAAGATATGAAGAGCAATCTGGAAATCGATATCCAAAAGATGACCGATAACCACATTGAAAAAATCGATACAATTTTTGCTAAAAAAGAAAAAGAGATCATGACTGTCTAGTCAAAACTTTACGTTAAACAAAACAAAAACAAGCGGCCTTTGAGCCGCTTTCTTTATACTTTCGCAGTTCATATCATCCTCATCTATGCGCAGTGTATTTCTGCTTTTTTGTCTCCTGATTTCAATGACCATTCTGGGTCAAGAACCTGCCATTAAAACAGAACAGGATACTACAGCTACCCGCGCTGAAGAAAAATCAAATCCGTTCAACACAGGATTTTACCCCATTGGCTTTTTCGATATTGACCTTCGCTATCTGATAAAATTTAATAATTACGAAGGTCTTCGTTTGGGGGTTGGCGGCGTTACCAACGATAAATTTTCAGACCGTTTCAAAATTGGAGGGTATGTGGCACGCGGATTTAAAGACCGTGATATGAAATTTGGTGTTGGTGGAAGCATTCGGTTAGACAAAGAGTATAAAACATGGTTCAACCTCTACTACAAAGACGATATACAAGAAATTGGTAAGTTCGAATTTCTAACCGATAGTCGCGTCTATTCTGTATTCGAACCGCGCTTGGTGAACGTGACCCAATTTTATAAAGAACGTACGTGGCAAGCCAATGTGCAAGCAGAGTTTTACGAGAAGATTCTAGCTGAACTTAGAGTCTCCCGTAGCCGAATCGATCAAATAGAAGACTATCAATTTGTTAACGACGGGATTGCATACACCAACTACGAAATGGCCGAGGTCACGGCCTCTTTTCGTATCAGTCCGAAAACCGATTTTATCACCACTGAAGACGGCCGCATCGAATATTTTGACGGCTTTCCGAAAATTAGCGCACAGATAACACAAGGCCTAAAAGATATTACGGGCAGCGATTTTACCTATACTAAATTTGGGCTTAAGTTAGATTATTACATTAAACGAACAGATCTGTCTTCTACAAACTTTTTGTTAGAAGGAGATTATGCTATTGGTGATGTCCCACTCACCCATTTATACCATGCTTATCCAAACAGTCCGACCAAAGATGAAATTTTGCAACGTTTCTCTGTAGCGGGCCGACGTAGTTTTGAAACCATGTATTTTGGTGAGTTTTTCTCAGACCAGTTGGTTACATTACAAGTAAAACACAGCCTGAGAAGATTTGATCTTGGCGAACGTTTTAAACCAGAATTGGTACTAATTACCCGGCATGCACTGGGCGATTTGAGAAATCCAGAACAACATATCGGACTCCCATTTGGAACCTTGGATCAGTTTTACAACGAATCTGGACTAGAAATAAATAAATTATTGTTCGGTTTCGGATTGAGCGGTGCGTATCGCTATGGTTTCTATAATCTTCCCGATTTTGAAGACAACATTTCGTTTAAGTTCACTTTTTATGCGAAATTTTGATTTTCTGAAACTTCCATTCGCTAGCCTGCCCCATAACCCACCCCTATTCACTACCTTTGCACCTCTTAGACGCCTAGCCTTTTGAACAAACTTTTTAGCATCGGTTTTTGGAGTGCAGTCGCACGTTTTATCCTTCGCAACAGGACGTTGCTATTAATCGTGATTGCTGCTATCACGGTATTTATGGTATCGCAATGGCAATATATGCGCTTTACCTATACCGAAGCGAACTTGCTGCCCGATGACCATGAGGTAAATATAGAATACAATAAATTTCTCGACCAATTTGGCGAAGAGGGAAACCTCATTATCATGGGGGTAAAAGATAGCACCCTTTTTACCCCGAAGAATTTCAAGGCGTGGACGCAACTTTCAGCAGGGCTAAAGAAATTTGAAGCCGTAGATCTTACCCTTTCCGTAGGCGACCTTCAGAAGTTAAAAAAGGTAGAAGACTCAACAAGCTTTGCGCTGGTGCCGTTTATTCAAGACAGTATTCTTTCCGAAGAAATTTTAAAAGAATACCGCTACGAGCTATTTAATAAGTTACCGTTCTACAAAGGCCTTGTGTACAGTCCCAACAAGCAGGGAGTTCGAACGGCAGTGTATCTTAAAAAGGACATCATTAACACAGCATTGCGGCGCGATTTTATTGTAAACGATCTGATTCCCGCGATTGAAAACTTTGAGAATGAAACAGGGATTACCGTCCATACCTCAGGAATGCCCTATATCCGCACGTTGAATTCCCAGAATATCATCGATGAAATTGGCATGTTCATTGGCGCGGCACTGTTGGTGACTTCCTTAATTTTCTTTTTCTTTTTTCGCAGTTTCCGGGCCACGCTTATTTCTATGGTCACCGTTATTATTGGTGTGATTTGGGCCTTTGGAATTTTAGGATTGTTGCGTTATGAAATCACTGTGCTTACAGCGCTTATCCCACCGCTCATTATTGTGATTGGTATTCCCAATTGTATTTTCCTGATTAACAAATATCAACAAGAAATAAAATTACACGGCAACCAGGCCAAATCGTTGCAACGTGTCATTGCAAAAGTGGGAAATGCCACGCTCATGACCAACGTGACCACAGCCTCTGGATTTGCAACGTTTATTTTAACCAACAGCAAGTTGCTTAAAGAGTTTGGTATCGTAGCTTCTATCAACATTATTGCCATTTTCATCTTGAGCTTGTTTATCATTCCTATTGTGTACAGCTACATGTCTGTACCAAAATACAAACACCTGAAACACCTTAACAAACGGTGGATTGGCAGTTTTGTAGACTGGATGGAGCGCATGGTGCGTGAGCACAGAATAGCCATTTTTATTGCGGCGATTGTGCTGCTCTGCGGAAGTATTATTGGCATGAACAACATTAAAATTTCGGGAAGCATAATTGAAGACATGCCCAAAAGCAAACCGTTTTTCCAAGATATTAAGTTTTTTGAACAAGAGTACGAAGGCATTATGCCGTTGGAAATTTTAGTAGACACCAAACGTAAAAAGGGCGTAATGAAACTTGCCACGCTAAAACGGATGGATGAGTTGCAGGAATACATTGAAGAAGTTCCCGAATTCTCTAAGCCGCTATCGGTGGTCGATTTAGTAAAATATAGCAAGCAAGCGTACTACAATGGCAATCCCGAATACTACCAATTGCCGAACAGCCAGGAGCGTACTTTTATCTTGTCGTATGCAAAAAACAGTGCCAAAAGCACCAACCTGTTATCTAGCTACGTAGACACTACTGGACAATATGCGCGTATAACCACCTTTATGAAAGATACCGAAACTGAGCGCTATGACCGTCTGGAAGAAGATCTTATCGCTAAGATTGAGAAGATTTTTCCTCCAGAGCGGTATGAAGTGACCGTGACCGGAAAAGCGTTGGTCTTTCAGAAAGGAACTAAATATTTGGTCACCAATTTGGTGATTTCACTGAGTTTGGCCATCCTGCTTATCGCTCTTTTTATGGCGTGGATGTTCCGAAGTTTTAAAATGATTTTGGTTTCATTGCTTCCCAACCTACTGCCACTCATCATTACCGCAGGTCTTATGGGCCTTCTAGGGGTGCCCATAAAGCCATCAACCATCTTAGTGTTTAGTATTGCCTTTGGGATTTCGGTAGACGATACCATTCACTTTTTGGCAAAATACAGACAAGAACTTATTGCCAATAATTGGCGTATTAAGAAATCGGTATACGCAGCTTTGCGCGAAACTGGGGTAAGCATGTTCTATACCTCTATCGTACTGTTTTTCGGTTTCTCAGTTTTTACTATTTCTAGCTTTGGGGGTACGGTAGCATTGGGCGCTTTGGTTTCGGCCACCTTATTATTTGCTATGTTGGCTAATCTATTATTATTACCTGCGCTATTACTTTCTTTAGAAAAAGAAATTGCAAACGAAAAGACCTTCAAAAAGCCTGCGCTTCAAATTTTGGAAGCGAACGATGAAGAGGCTGTTTCAGAAGAAGAGAATAGATAAAACACACATTTGAGGCTTTAAAATTTCCATTACTGAATTCCTATTTCTGAATCAAACAAGTATCTTTGCCTTCCATAAAATTGTGACCATGAAAGCCACTTCCATAGCAACCATTCTAGAGATGGAACCCTCACTTATCGAAATCAAAGCCCGAGGTTGGGTGCGTTCGTTCAGAAGCAACCGATTTATTGCGCTCAACGACGGTTCTACCATCAAAAACATACAGTGTGTTGTAGATTTTGAAAATTTTGAAGAAGAAGTCCTAAACGATATCACAACCGGTGCTGCCATTGAGGTGATTGGAACCTTGGTAGAAAGCCAAGGGAAAGGACAGGCGGTTGAAATTCAAGTTTCAAAAGTGAGCGTTCTCGGAAAGGCAGACCCTGAAGAGGTAAAGCTTACCATTCTATCCCCAAAACGACATACCTTAGAAAAATTGCGCGAACAAGCACATTTACGTGTACGCACGAACACCTTTGGTGCGATTATGAGGGTACGTTCAAAATTGTCTTTTGCGATACATGAGTACTTCCAAAAAAATGGCTTTTACTACATGCATTCGCCAATTATCACGGGTAGTGATGCCGAAGGAGCTGGAGAGATGTTCCGTGTAACCAACCTCGATGCTAAGAATCCGCCACTGAATGAAGATGGTAGCGTAAACTATAAAGAAGATTTCTTTGAAAAAGAAACCAACCTTACCGTAAGCGGGCAGTTAGAGGCTGAAACTTTCGCGATGGGACTCGGCAAAGTATACACATTTGGTCCCACTTTTAGGGCTGAAAACAGCAACACTTCAAGACATTTGGCTGAATTCTGGATGATTGAACCTGAGGTTGCTTTCAACGATTTGGCAGACAACATGGACCTTGCAGAAGACTTCATTAAATATGTTGTGAATTACGCGCTGGAACATTGTGCAGACGATCTAGAATTCTTAGAACAGCGGTTATTAAATGAAGAAAAGAGCAAGCCACAAGCCGAACGTAGCGAAATGGCACTGCGCGAAAAGTTAAGCTTTGTGCTTGACAATAATTTCAAAAGGGTTAGTTATACAGAAGCCATCGATATTTTGAAGCGTAGCAAACCGAACCAAAAAAAGAAATTCAAGTACCTTATAGACGAGTGGGGCGCAGACCTTCAGAGCGAACACGAGCGATTTTTAGTTGAAAAGCATTTTAAGTGCCCCGTAATTCTCTTCGATTATCCTGCAAAAATCAAGGCATTTTATATGCGATTGAACGATGATGGTAAAACCGTACGCGCCATGGATGTACTGTTTCCCGGTATAGGGGAAATTGTAGGTGGTAGCCAACGGGAAGAACGGTATGAGGTGCTAAAGGAAAAAATGGCCGCCATGGATATTTCCGAAGAAGAATTACATTGGTACCTAGACCTACGGAAGTTTGGAACCTGCGTACACAGCGGTTTCGGCCTAGGTTTTGAGCGTTTGGTGCTCTTTGTTACGGGTATGGGGAACATTCGAGATGTGATTCCATATCCAAGAACTCCGGGAAATGCGAGCTTCTAGTACAAAAACTCATAAGCTTTTATTAAAAAACCCTTCGTATCGCTTGATGTGAAGGGTTTTTTCTATTTTTATGGTTCAGGATAAAACGTATGCTCAAACAACAGTTAAATTTTAAACTTTCACAGAAGCTTTCGCCTCAACAAATCCAGTTGATGAAGCTGATACAATTGCCCACACAGGCATTTGAACAGCGCATTTCGCAAGAAATGAACGAAAACCCTGCGCTAGAAGGCGGTAAAGATGAAGGGGATACCTTTGACGAAGAGTTTAGCAATGAGGACGACTACGGAGATGACAACGAAGTAATAGAGACCGATATCAACGTAGACGATTATCTGAGTGACGATGAAATACCAAGCTATAAGCTTTCTGCCAATAATTACAGTGCAGACGACGAGGATAAGCAAACGCCTTATGCATCGGGAACTTCGTTCAACCAATACCTGTTACAACAACTAAACACGTATCGATTGGATGATGAGGAAGAGCAGATTGCTAAATTCTTGGTGGGTAGTGTAGACGAAAGTGGTTATATACGTCGTGAAATTGCTGATATTTTAGATGACTTGGCGTTTACGCAAAATGTGTATACCACGGAAGAAAAAATTGAAAAGATTTTGAATATCGTGCAGGAACTTGACCCAGCAGGAGTGGGCGCCAGAGATCTTCAAGAATGTTTATTGTTGCAGTTGTACCGAAAAAGTCCGACCGAAGCTGTGAGCCTTGCCATTGAAATTGTAGATGACGCATTCGATCATTTTATTAAAAAACATTACAGCAAGCTAATTCAAAAGTTTGATGTTACTGAAGGCGACCTTCGTGATGCGATTTCAGAGATAGAACATTTAAACCCTAAGCCCGGTGGTGCCTATTCAGGAAACACACGGATAGTAGAGCATGTAGTGCCTGATTTTGCCATCAAAATTGTAGATGGTGAATTAGATCTTACCTTAAATGGTAGAAACGCTCCAGAACTTCATGTTTCGCGCGAGTATACCAATATGCTGAAGGGCTACAAAGCTTCTAAACAGAAATCGAAATCGCAGAAAGATGCTGTTATGTTCATCAAACAGAAGTTAGATGCGGCAAAATGGTTTATTGACGCCATTAAACAGCGTCAACAAACATTGTTTGTCACCATGAATTCGATAATGCACCATCAAAAAGAGTATTTTTTGACGGGTGATGAGCGCAAGCTGAAACCAATGATTCTTAAGGATATAGCCGACAAAATTAATATGGATGTTTCTACCGTATCTAGGGTCGCAAATAGCAAGTATGTAGACACCCCTTATGGCACCAAGTTGATTAAGGAATTTTTTAGTGAATCGATGAAAAATGACCAAGGTGAGGACGTTTCCACTAGAGAAATAAAGAAAATACTTGAAATTACCGTAAGCGAAGAAAATAAGAAGAAGCCCCTTACAGATGACCGACTGGCGAAGATCCTCAAGGAAAAAGGATATCCTATCGCGCGACGTACAGTGGCCAAATACAGAGAACAACTCGACATCCCTGTGGCACGACTAAGAAAAGAATTTTAATGAATATCTTTCTACGTATTGGGGCGTACCTTTTGCACCCGCTGCTCATGCCATTATTAGGCACCGTATTATACTACATTTATACCCCCAGATATGTTGAGTTGGGCGTGGCACAATCCCGTATTTTAGCGGTGAGCATCATTACATTTTTTATTCCCATCGTAACTTTTTTCTTGTTGCGAAATCTCGGTGTTTTGAACACCATCCATCTTGAAACGGTACATGAACGTAAAGTACCCCTTATGTTGCAGTGCTTACTTTTGTTATTAGTAATAAAAATGGTGTTTGACCCGTATGACAATGCCGAGCTTTATTATTTCTTTGTTGGGGTGCTATTTACCACCATGACTGCCCTTATCTTGGTGTTTTTGAAGTTTAAGGTGAGTTTACACCAAATGGGCATTGCGGGTGTTACCATGTTCTTAATTGCCCTTAGTGTACATTTCCAGATCAACATGTTATTGTGGGTATGCTTCTTCTTTATAGCGAATGGCTGGGTGGCATCATCTAGGCTTCACACAAGTTCACATAACTATCCAGAGCTTATAGCTGGTTTCTTTATAGGGCTCATTCCGCAGGTATTGTTATTAAATTTTTGGCTATAAAATATAGAATAATATCCCCAATTTAATCGTTCTGAAATCTACTGTTTCAGCCGTATTCGAAGTAGTTGCTCCATCAAAAAATGGGTTGATGCTATAATAAGCGTAAAAGTTCACTTTATTATACCCTAGACTTAATGTTGCAGCCAGTCGAGTTCTGTTGAATTCAGGAATGTCTGTCTGTGTTACTTCGTTTCCTTCCTGTTTAAATTTTGCTTGGTACCAATAGGCGTACCCTAGCCGAAACCCTGCATACACTCTCCAAAAACCGTATTTGGTAGGCGTAGAGGTACGCCAGCGCAATTCAATGGGCGCTTCAATTACTGCCGTGGTAAATCGGTTGGTGTCATAAATGTAGTCGTCATCATTAAGAATCGTAAAAATAGTCTCTTCTTGGGGCGTTTCTCCAATAAAGAGGGTGTTTCCGTAGACATCAAAACTCAGGCCGCCACCAACAGCAATTGCTATATTTCTACGTTCGTTAATAGGCATGTCTCGTAAAAAACCGAAATGGATTCCGCCCGAAAGTCCGCGAATATTCACTGCAGATGGTACATTAGACAGTAAGTTGTACGTAATACCAAGGTAGAACTGATCTTCACGATACTTTAGGTCACCTACAGTATCTACTTTCTTTTGTTGATCTAGCCTCGTACTAAATGCATTAGTGTTAGTATTCAAATTGGTATCGGTCTGTTGTGCAAAGACCACAGGAGCGATTAAAAAGAGGAAGCAAGAGATGTAGAAATAAGTACCTCGCATAGATGATAAAGATAGTTTTATTTCAATTTATAACATAAAAAAACGCCTTGAAGTATCAAGGCGTTTCAATATTAAGTAATTGGGAGATTATTAATTATCGATTTCACTACCTGGAGCGGTGATATAAATAATCTTTACCATGTTCAGTTCTCTTAGTTCTTCTTTAATGTCTGTTACAAGTCCTGTATTGGTTTCCTTATCAACTTTTAAGGCAACAACTACATAATCTTGTAATTCTGGACGTAATTTCTGGCGTGCTTCGGTTAATGCAAATTGCAAACTTGAAACATCTGTAAATTTATCGCCAATCTGAATCTTACTTTCAGTACCATACTTTGCTTGGTAATTTTGGCTTGGTTTTCCAGCAAAAATAAATACCGACCGGTCTTTTTTCAGTTTTTCAACTTCATCAGCCTTTGGGAGTTCATTTTTGATCATCAAGTCATTATTCCGCAGCACTGTTACCACCATAAAGAAGAACAGCAGCATAAATACAATATCGGGTAACGATGCTGTATTTACTGGAGGCAAATCGCCTCCCTTTTTCTTTTTAAATTTTGACATATTCTTCTAGGTTTTTATTCGCCTCTTTTCTTAGGTTCAGCTTCTGAAAGTTTCAAAGGAAATAACTCTTGTATTCTTTTTAGCCTTTCTTCGGCAGCCTCGACATCTCCTTGATACTTCCCTTCATTGATAGCATTCTTAACATCAGTATAAACAAAGTTAGGACCGTACAAACGTTTCCCTTCTCTGTTTCGAAGTTCGTTATAGGCACCTACCAATTCGTTTTGTACTGCAATGTACATTTGGTAAGAAGTTAAACGGTCATTCTGAACTGAAATTACGGCCTTATTCGGATTATCTGAAGAACGAGGATCACTTGCACCTTTACAGTAGCTACAGTACTCCGGGCTTCCAGAAGGAGCTCCACCATTATCTAAAAATGCAATGGCAGCGTCCTTCAAGTTTTTGAGCTCCATCAGTTCTTCTTCAACCAAAAGCTGGTCGTTCTGATTCACATTTACAATAAAGGTGTTCTTCTCTTTTAAGAGCGGTGGTTCAATATTCTCATCTTGCTTAGGCGGTAACTGACGTGCAATCCCTTTATCCTTATCGATGGTAGTAGTTACCAAGAAAAAGATAAGCAATAGGAATGCGATGTCTGCCATCGACCCAGCATTAACTTCGGGTGTTGCTCTTCTTGCCATTATCTGTTTGTTATTTTTTTGAATCCGCTAAATACCATTAAACCTACGGCAACAATTGCCAAGATATAAAAGGTATAAAGGCCAGTACCCACCCATTTTGAACCAGATTCTGAGGTCATCCCTCCGTCATCCGGAAGTTGCATAGGGGTACTATCTGCCAGCACGTAAGATACAATGATGATTGCTGCAAAAACACCAATAGAAATTAGGGTTTTCTTTATATCTCCCTCAAAGACACCTTTGAGTACAAATAAGAGCACCATCACAACGGTTACTGCCAACACGATATAGCCTGTATAGATTAGCCAATCCATTGCAGAAGCGTTTCCAGAAAGTAGCAGTGCCATAAAAACAACACCTAACAGTCCTAGAACGATTCCTATGATTTTAAAAATTTTATGTAAAGCCATGTTATATGGTGTGTTTTAAATTATTTTCTGTTTTTGTAGTCAACGAGCATATCGATAAGCGTAATAGACGCGTCTTCCATGCTGTTTACGATACGGTCAATCTTAGCAATGATATAGTTGTAGAAAATCTGAAGGATAATCGCAACGATCAAACCAAATACGGTTGTTAAAAGTGCTACCTTAATACCTCCTGCTACCAAAGATGGGTTCATGTCACCCGCTGCAGCAATTTTATCGAAGGCCAAGATCATACCAATTACCGTACCCATGAAACCAAGCATCGGTGCCAAAGCGATAAACAATGAAATCCAAGACACGTTTTTCTCAAGTTGTCCCATTTGTACACCACCGTACGCAACAACAGCTTTCTCTGCTGCGTCAATACTTTCGTCTGCACGGTCTAGCCCTTGGTAATAGATAGAGGCAACAGGACCTTTTGTATTTCTACAAACTTCCTTAGCTGCTTCAATACCACCACTATTTAAGGCATCTTCTACATTTTCAGCCAATTTTTGGGTATTGGTCGTAGAAAGATTAAGGTATATAATTCTTTCGATAGCAATCGCCAATCCAAGAATCAAACAAAGAAGTACGATCCCCATAAATTCTGGACCCCCTTCTACAAAGCGTTCTTTTAATTCTTGGTGCCATCCTCGGTCATCACCTGTGGCAGTTTCCTCTACTTCTTGAATAATAGTTACAGTGGCTGCTGTGGTTAATTGTTGCACGCTGGTTGGTGCGCTATTGGCTGCAGTTGCATTTACATTTAACGATCCCGCAAAAACTAGTGCGGCAATTGCCATAATTGAAAATAATTTTTTCATTGCTATCGACTTAAAGTTTGTTTTTAGTTAAAGGTTTAAAGATATAAAATTATTATGGTATTCTGCAACATTAAATTTGCTTACCGCCAATAATCACTTGGAATTCAGCCGAAACTAATTTTATGCTGTAAGATATTTCTGCCTATTCTAAAACGGAATTTGTAAAACCCTGAAAAAATGACAAAAACAAGGATGGCAAGCTACCACTTTTAATTCGGCTCACAAAAAAATTAATACAGCCATTTATAAAGTAAGAGGTCTACCTGCTCTGGTGCATTATGGTGATAATATCGATTTATTCAAATGGTTTATAGGTATAAGGATTACATTCTAAATAGCACCTTATATATATTGGTATAATTATTCAACTGTATTTTTTTGGCGTTTCCCTTTTTGGCCACTGCTAGACCTGCCCTGAATCGCCTAAAGCGCGGCAGGACCTCAGTGCCCAAAAAGGGTCGGGTCTTCGTTACTCGTTTTTTTGGGACTTCGAGAGCACTTCGACTTCTCTCAGCGTGACACCTCAGCCACCAAAAAGAACTCAAACAGACCACTCAACCCCTAACGCGGGTTACCTTATCACCCTTTAAAGCTAGGCTACTTCAAAATCGCGTTGGGGAGATTCAATTTTGCCTCGATATAAGCCATTAATATAGGTGACAGTAGCTGTTGTGGTTTGTTAGAGTACGTACTAATCTTTGTTGTCTTACATATGTATTCCGAATTAAACGTAAAGCCATACATTCATCAATTGAAAGTATAGCTATTATTTACGCCAAACCAAAGTAAATACACAGTATCGCAATGGTGTCAAAAAAACCGTGTACAGCAACAACAAACCACAAATCATATCTACGCAAGTAAAATAGTAGGGCTAAAATTGCTCCAACGGTTCCTGCAACAAGCTGTCCCGTAATTCCTTGATAACCATGTAAAAAGCCAAAGAGTCCTGCAAATAGAACAATATTTAGAAAAATACTGACTTTACTTTCTCCAAAGAATTTTACAAATTGCCGCATAAAATAACCCCGGAAAATAATTTCTTCTCCAAACCCAGCAGTAGCCCATACCAATACTAAAGCGACTAAACAGGCTGGAAGATTTCCTACTAATTCATCAAAACTTGAATAATCTATTGGAACTCCTGTGAGATGTGTAATTCCTGGAACTAATATGAACACATAAAACGCAAAGAGTGCGAGGGCAAGTACAGGGGCAAGTACGAAGATGTTTTTAAATGTAAATTTTTCACGCTGAAATCCGAGTGCTAAAAATGGCTTCCCTTTGTATTCTATATAATTCGCTATAATGATGAATATAGAAATGACGATATTTTCTATATAAGGTATCCGAATTGGTCCAAACCATAAAAAGCAGATGATTGCAATGGTAATTAATGGAATTGCTGTTTGGCGTAAAGTCAGTTTGTTCATGTTTTATTGATTTTAATTTCTAATCAAATGAATGAACAAAATCGTTGAAAACCCCTTTAAACAGGCATGCTTTTACTGAATGGTAGCAATTTTGTAACTGAATGGTCGGCAGTTTTGGTATTTTTTATTGAAACCAATTGATAAATGCTTGTCGTTTGTAACGACTAATGTTGATTTCAGCAATTGCATCATTGTCAATGGAAGCTCTTAATTGGATACGCAACTTCCCATTTTGAATTTTTTCAATTTGGTCTATTGCTTCTTTGTGAATTATAATTTGCCGATTGGCCCTAAAAAACAACTGGTCGTTTATTTTATCTTCGAGCTCATTTAAAGTAAAATCGGTAGAAATTGTGGAGCCATCATTCTGAACGGTATATACTATTTTATTCTCACTGTAAAAACACGCAATGTTTTCATAGGTAAGTTTGGTTGTTTTGGAGCCGCTTTCAATAGTAATTTCAGCATCTTTTATGGACAGCTTATATAAATTATAAATATCTCGTGCATAGGCTAAGCTTATGAGAATAAAACTCAATAATAAGGTTATTAACAAGCCAATTAATAAATGATAGAACGCTGTTTCTCCACCCGCAATTTTATTTAGCAGAATACTTAACGGAATATACAAAACAGTTACATAGCCAAGGGTAGTAAGCATATACCATGAGATAGATGCAATTTCTACTTTTTTAGAAAAATACTTTTTCTTGTAAAATTTAAAATTAAGTTCAGCAATAGTTCCAATGAGAATACATAAAGCAATAGACGACAGAAAACCTTCTATAGGGAATCTATACCTCTCACTACCTGGAAAACTATCGCGCGTGGCTAGGTGATTTACCACTAACGAGAAAATTATAAATAAAATTATTTTTTGTGACCAACGCCAAGTAGTATTTGTGACAAATGTTTGTTGTTCTTTGGAGTTAGAACTCTTTTTCTGTTGCTTATAACTCATTAATTAGAAATACTTTTTTAATCAAGCTATCGTAAGATTCTGTGTTTTTATGACTGCAGTCAACGGTTTTGTAAATGATTCCCGCTAGAGCGCACCGTTACATTGTTATTTATAGTAGGTTAGTCTTCATTGTAATTATTCATCATGTAGCTGTATTCATAATAAAAACCCAAGGCTATTACTAGTCTATTCAAGTCACTATCTAATTCCTTTTCTTTTAAACCTCTTCGCAGAAAACGCGCTGATAATGTAAAGCTCATCCCCGGATTGTCCATTTCGAATTGAATGTACAATTTAATAATTGAACTATTTGTTGACGATCGGACGCATTCTTGATAAACTCCGTTTTTGTTTATTATTATGAATTTGTCATTGTCTGGATCATTTAAAATTGGATCACCGTTGTCGTCTCTCATTAAAGAGACGGCTTCACTCAACGAAATCCATATTTTATCGAAAGTGTTGCTGCTTTTTAATCTCTCGATTATTTTTAGCGCATCTTTATTAAGAAAGAATTCAAGCTCAGGATTTTCCTCTCCTGGAACGTAAAAACTTTCCAAATACTTTAAATAAACTGTATTTAAATTTTCATTTTTATAGCGTTGCTGAAGTTCGTTTTCGAAATATTCCAGCGCATGACTCAATTCATTTATATCTAACGCTGACAGGCAGTTGTCAATTTCAAAATCAAATTTCTTATCGGTTTGCGAATGACAAAAAAAAGAAATAATAAAAAGTAAAAAAAAGACTTTTTTCATAAGGGCAGATAATGTAATCTATCAAAACAAATATACGTTTATCTGCAAGGCTTTCTGTATAGTAGAGGACCATCTTTACTTTAAAGCTATAGAATTACCTCCCGAAGGGCGGTGGTCCCAAAAGGGGAGTCTTACTGATTCTTTAATATTTTCATTTTACTATTCACTTTTAGATAGTATCAATTCTTCTGTGCTTTTAAGGTCTTTTAAACCAGGAACATGTTTGGATCCTTCAAACAAAACAACTTCTTCCAAAGAAGGAAAAATATCTTTAGCCCGTTTTATCATTTTTTTCCCAGGAAATAGGATGTCTTTTTCTGCAGCGAAAACACTGATTGGTGTTTTTATATTTTTAGCTGAATTCTTATTTATTACCGGTAATTGTGAGAAATCCATGTTGCAGTGCTGAAATGTATGTGACATGTCTATTAAGGCAAAATCATCGTATTCAGTAAAAAGTACGTCCAATACTTTTTTGATGTGTTTTTGGTTATTAGTTTTAATAAACTTTTTTAAAGGTATGAACATTTTGAACAAACCTACAAGCGGATTACCATTTACGATATAGACTGGGGAAATTAAGAAAACCTGTCTAATTGGTGTTTCGTTAAACTCTAGTGCTTTTAAGCTAATGAAACCCCCAAAGGAAAAGCCAACGAATGTCACGTCTTTCAGTCTTAGTTTTATGACTACTTCAATAAGCCATTTTCCGTATTCTAGCGATTTCATATCTAATCTATTCTCTGCACTTTTATTGGGTTGTGCTAGTACATCTACCGCATAGACACAGTATTTTGAGGTTAGATTGGGGAAAGAATCTAGAATTTGTGGCGCACATCCTCCTGTTCCGTGAATCAGTACTAAAGGCGGGTTTTTAATCTCGCCGGTAATAATAACATTAGTGACTCCAAACTTTGTTTCTATCAATTTTTCTGAATATTTAATATTCAGCTCCTTTAACTTTTGATTGTAGAGGGTTATGATTTTTTCTTTTCCTTCTTTTGATTTGAAAAACATAGACTGTTGGTTTTTGATGCTTCGGCTAGGCTCAGCACGAGTTGATGATTTATGGATTGATGATTGCTATATTCCCCACTTTACAATCTGTTTCAAGATAATAATGTGCATGTTTTATATCGGATAAACTATATTTTTTATCAATAGTTACTTTCTTTTAAGTTCCTCGATTCTTTTCTTATAGAGATCGTTACCACTCAATTCAAAAGCTTTAGTTACCTGTTTAATTGCATTAGCAAAGTCCCCTTGTGCTTCATAGTAATCGGCCATTGAACTATAAACATTTGCGCTTTCAGGATAATACTCAGTAGCAAGTTCAAAGTACATTTTCGCCTTTTCAGGTTGCCCCATTTCTAAATTCATATAACCATAGCCACTAAACATTTCCTCAATCATTGGAGGGAAGGGATAACCGAAATGCGTTGAATAGATTTCTTCTTGTTTTTCCAATTGCGCAACCAAATCTTCTACTTTCGTTTCAGGATTATTATATTTTTGCGGAGATTTAAATTGGTACCATTTAAAAAGAAAAATCAAACCATCTCTCATCGTTGGGAGCGGAACGGTACCATGTAAATCTTCATTGTACACCTTCCATGAGAAATTTAATCCACTCTGTTTTTGAGAGGTCGCAAAAGTTGAAAAGTCAATGATTGAACGTGCAAACAAAGTGAATTCTGAAGGGTCGTCCATAATATTCTCCATGGTTATTTCTTCATCCCACATATGTAGCTGTTCTGCTGCTAGAGAAACGAAAAGTGACTTGCCTTCATAACTTTCTGTACTCAGCTTTTCTTTTGCCTCCTTAAATAATTTTTGGTCGTCCCAATCCAAACTTGGATCTATGGCTATATAATTTTGGAAGAGATACTTATGATTAACCAGCATATTTATAGTAAACAGTCCTGCATATGAATGGCCTATTAATGTACGGTAGGGTGTAGTGGGATATTTTTTGTCAATGTATGGGATTAGTTCTTTATCAATAAATTTGGTGAAGTTTTCTGCACCTCCAGTATCTTTATCCATTGCCTGCCCACGCCTCATTTTAATCTGTGAAGTAGTTAAGTCACGTATCCTGTTGGTTTTGTTAGAAATACCAATTAGAATCATATGAGGCAAATAATGTCCCCAATAATTGTCATAAACTGCTTCTAAATTTTCTTTCAAAGAAAATCCATCTAACAAATAAACAACAGGATATTTTACATTACTATTTGGATTATAATTCTCAGGGAGTTTAACCCAAAACTCTCGATATTCTTTTAATAACTCTGAATAAACGGTATCAACAATTTCTGTTTCAAATTCACTCGATTGTATCAACTTCGATTGTGAAGATATTTCTTGAAAGACAATAAGGAGTCCTATTGTTAATACTATTTTTAATACGCTGGTCATTTCATTATTTTTATTAATTGTTGTGTTCCGTTTTGATTTAATTTTACTTATAGCTAGGTCTTATGCCAAAAATTAGTAAATAACCTATCATCCAAAATTCTCCAATGGTTGCAGGTAGCGTAAGAAATTTATTGAAGCTAAAATCAATTCCTGCGTAGTGTATAACTGTAGAAATTAAATAGCCTATACCACCTAAAATAATTATTCTTCCTAACCAGACAGGTAACCTTTTAGATTTGATAACTATATATCCCATTGGAAATAGCCATAACCCGAAAAATAGGCCACCAATACCCCAAGCATTCGAAATAATATTTTGAAAAACCTGAATTAGTAAAACTTTGTCTTCCATAGCACTTATTTCAGAATTTGCAATACCTATTGCTGAGGCGATTGAAATTGCACTTATCAGAATGGCTAAAGCATTTACCATTCCCCATATACCTAGCGTCCAAGCTTCCCATTCATAATTATCTTTAAATAATTTGAAAAACCAAACTGCGGTAAGTGCCTGAGAAATTACTATACCAAATTCTAATAGCAATCGAATTCTTGCTGTAGATTCTAATTCTACTAAATTTGTTAGCGTTTGTTCAGGATTACCAGACACAAATATTTGAGAATGAAAGACCATAAACCCTAGAATTCCTGTTATAGCCATCATTAAATACCATAAGCCAGTTATTCTAGCGGTCTTAATTAACTTTTTCTGTTCTGTATTTGCAATCATAGATTATTTTATACTTATTCTGACTCTGTAAAAGCGTAATTGTTACAGTTTTGCCCTAATGGCACACAATAATAGAATATATGGCAATAGATAAATTTTTATAACCAACTAAAACCTAACCCTACATTAAAGAGTACTGCATCTCTTTTTACATCACCATCTAAAGAAGCACGACCAAGCACTAATTTAGACTGAACATTAAGCGCAAAGTTTTTCTTTTTGTAAATTTCATAACCTGTACTTGCCATTACTGCGCAACCAAAGTTCCAATCATCATTTATATCATCTTTGATATCGTATAGTGCTGGCGAATCTATGGCTAAACCTATTCCTCCATGAATCCACCAACGGTCTTTTACCCAATATTGTACAGAGGGTATAAAACCTCCAAAATTCCTGTCATTATCTTGAAATTCGTATATGTTTCCTGGCATAGCAGCAGTAATGGCAAGATTTTCATTCAACATATAGCCCAACTTTAGATCTGGAAAAACGAAGGTTCCTTGCGATTTGTCGAAGGTTTGCATACCGGCACTATCTTCTAAACTGATTAGACCTCCACCTACTGAAAATTCAATAATAAAGCCATCTCGTTGCGTTGTTGTTTCAGGATCTGCTTTTTGTGCATATGTTGTACTTGATACTAATGCAAAGGCTACACAAGCCACTTTTAATCCGATTTGTTTTTTGATTGTTTTCATTTTTTTTGATTTCATGATTGTTCATTTTTTGATTGATTGATTTGATTTCATTTTTTTTGCTTATTGATTGATTTTGTAATCTCAGGTATTGCATTTCCTGTATGTAAGGTTGTTTTACTTTCGATTAACAGGATTGTATTTCTTTAATTTGATCCTTTACGTTTACCATAAGATATATGACTTCTAAAAAGGAAGGGCTAAACTAGGTTTAGTACTTATGATTTATGAATACTAGGATAGATTGTATTATGATTTATTTTTTAGTGCCATATTCTAAGGCAGCACCAATAGCAATACCCAGAACAAACCATAATCCCATATTTGAGGTCAAGTAGCCTACAATACACCCTAGGATAATCCCGATTCCTAATTTTACACCTTTTCTACTTTTTTTAGTTTTCATTTTTTATTGATTGTATTAATTACTTTCAAAAGTAGGATGAATGAAAGCGTTTAAAGTTCTATTTTATGAATCAGAACTAAGTTTAAGAATTGAATATTATTGGGTGATTATTAATAACAAATCGATTTAAAGTTTCTTTGGATATAGCTTCTGGATAAGACATAACCAATAAATCAATTTTACGATTATCGACACTTGAAGGCACTTTGTAATCGTGTAAGTTTAATTTAAATCCTAATCGCTCGTAAAAATTTATTCTTCTTTGGTCAATAGTTGATGCTGGTAACTCCACTTCTAAAAGAATAGACTTGTCATCATTATTAATAAACGTATTGAGAATTAGTTTCCCAAAACCTTTATTTCTAATACTTTTACTTGTTGCAAAGTGGTCAATATATCTATAGATTTCAAGATCCCACCATAGAATAAACCCAATAAACTGATTGTGATCAATTAGAATCTCAAAATGATAATTGCTTCTTTTTAAAACGCGTTTTTGGCCATCTAAAGTCCTTCTTTCTTCAAGAGGGAAAGCATCATTATAAAGTTCCCACGCTTGATGGAAATCATTATCGGTACTTTTTTTTATTCTTTTTAGTTTCATTATATAGATGCCTGATAAGATATAAATATCAGAATTTGTCATTCCTTCACAGAATTCCAAATAGGTAAAGAAATACTACTGTTACCTGTAAAGGTTATTTTCAAAGGAATTTCTGCATCCTTAACGCTTTCACTATTTACATCTCTACCTGTGCCATAATTTATTTGAGCATTATTGTTTTTATTGACATTTACCACAACTACAATGCGACTACCTTTTTCTAATTTTTTACTGATTAGTTTCGAATTGTCAAAAAACACTTGCGTTTTTTGATTTTGTGTCAATAAATTTCTTTGCTCTCGATCTTTGGCATAGCTCGCTCTGCCTATATAATAGCTTAAATGAAAATAGTTGCCTTCTGGGGTTAATTGATAAACTATAACAGAATAGTCCACATCTTTTTTATTAATTGAAAACTCAAGATTTCCTGTAAAAGAACCATTTATAATGACATCTTCTTTTAGAACTTCTGATTTAAAAATTAAACCATCTTTGAAGTTGATGTTATCTTTTTCTAAAGGCCATGGATAATATTCAGTATTAGTCATGCTTTCTCTATCTTTAAAATCAATCACCATTTCAATTTCAGAAGGATTTGCTTTCGACTTTAACCCATAAAAACCATCTGTTTTTGTAGCACTTAAATGAAATTTTAAGGCATCATTTGTCATAGCACTTAAACTTGGTTTGTGCATCCAAATATTGGTGCCCATGACCTGAAAATTCACTTTATCTTTTAAAATACCAGGTTTTTCTTTTCCGTTCAAAATGAAATCAAACCATTGATAAATAACATCCTCTTCAATGTTTATCAAAGCAGCTTTATCTAATATGTGATTTCTTAGGCTTTCATCTGGTTTCGTTTGTGCAGTCCAATGGTCATAAGGTCCAACTAACAAATAATGATTTGGATTTTTTGCGTATTTATAATGCTCATTAAAGTAATACAAGGCTCCTCTTTGCGAGTCATCATAATACCCTGTAATAGTTAAAATAGGAATGTCAATTTTTGCAAATTCTTCTTTGTATGGTATCATTTTTTTCCAATAATCATCATAACTAGGGTGTTGCATATAGGCGTTCCATAATTTATTTATTTGACCATCTAAACTATCTAATTTGTTAAACGCCACTCCAGTTTTGTACCAGGTGTTTTTTAAGGTATTCCAACGATTAAAATCATTTGAAGCATCAAAGTCTAAAAACTTATTATTAGTCACATAAAAATTCCATGAATACGAATAATTGTGTAGTATATTATTTTCCATTGGATAATCAATACCTGGAGCAATAGCAACCATTGGAACAATGGTTTTTAATGCAGGATGCACGTTGTGTTTCATAGAAGCCCATTGTGTAAAGCCATTGTAACTACCACCAAACATGGCTACTTTTTGATTTGACCACGATTGTTTACTAATCCAATCAATCACTTCATAAACATCTGTTTGTTCATATTCGAGAGGTTTTATGTCGCTTTTACTCAACCGTTTTCCTCTTGTATTAGCAATAACGCCTAAATAGCCTTTTGATGCTGATAACATAGCGGCAGCTTCATTGGTGCCTGTGTAAATAGAAGACACTAATATGGCAGATTTTTTAGTTGTTGGATTTCCTTTTCGCTCTACTAATACTATTGAAACTTCGGCACCATCTTTCATAGGAATGACGATACTATCATTTACGATATACCTACGCTTATAATCTTGTTTTATTTCTTCAAAATAAATCGCTCTAGTTGATGAAAATACAGTGCTTAAAAAATATTTTTTTACTAAATCCGTAGCTGTTGCCTGTGATATTTTATCAAATTTGATATCACTATATGTATTATTAAAATTACTAACATAATAATCAGTAGGATCTCTTATTATCAAGGCTTTATCTAAATTGATAACTTGTATATCATTAGAATTCTTTACGTATTTTCCGTAAGATTTTTTAAACGCATCTTTGAAGTTCATAGATAGCTTTGCCTCTACATAATGCAAGTATACATCTAAATACTGCCTTTGATCTATTGGTATTTCTGCTACGCTTTTTTTTATTGAAGTTAAGGCGTCTTTATATTCACCTCTTATTAACTGGAACTTAAATTGGTCTAATGTTGATAAATTTTTAGTATCACATTGTGTTGCCAATAGCTGCATTTGATTGGCGAGTGCTATGGAATCAGATAGTTTTACTTTTTTAAATGGCAATTCTTGTGCAAACGCAGTCATGCTAATTGCGAATAAAACGAGTATCAGGAATGATTTTTTCATTGATTATTTTTTAAAAATATAAATAGATTATCTTAAGCCAGAATATCCCACCCTGCAAAACCAACAACAACATAAAACAAGTTGCTTAAGACATGTATTAGAATGGCCATTTTTAAAGATCCTGTTTTTAAATATATCCAACCCCAAGTGATGCTAAAGAGAAAATACATTGGCCATAAAATCATAGGGCTATGACCAGCAGTAAAAACAACAGAAGTTATTAATATAGCTGCCCAAGCAGGTATCCGCTTTGTTAATGACGATTGCAAATAGCCTCTGAAAACAACCTCTTCCATTATCGGCCCCACAATGAGTGCCAACAGTAGAAAACCACTCATTTCAAGTACGCCTCCGTTTTCCTGAATAAAACTAAACATTTTAGAGCCACCAGCTACGATTCCTCCTTGGTCAAAACTTGGTAAAATAACCGACCTATATATCCAGGCTAAAACATGTGTTGATACCAATGCTGCTATGACTAATAAAACTGCTTTGTTATTTTTAATCTTACTAGCTTGCAGTCCTATCTGTGGATAAAATGATTTGCCAGACCTTTTTAGATCCCACCAGAATAGAAACAATATCATAATACCGCTTAACAATGCAGACGATACTCCAATAATCTCAATAGGAACTGCCTTTGATGGCACCAAAAACTTAAAAACATAAGAGGTTATAATTCCTGCTAAAAGCTGACATGCGTACATGGCAACAATGGCAAGAACTCCCCTTTTTATTGTTAATTGTGATTTTTTATCGTTACTCATGTTGATTAATTTGAAAAGTTAGTGGTAATAGAAAACGCTACTAATTATTTGAGTTGGCATACTCAATTAATTCCTCATTATATACAAAGCCGTCTTGAGTTTGGGTCATTTTAATGAAGTTTTTTATTTGTGGAGCATACAACCAAACTTCATCGGTTTGTGCATTGTATCCTCTAGAATTTGAAACGGTTCCCTTGTATTCTATGGTGTACGCCATAAATGTCCCTGCTCCTACTGTTTCTTCTTTATAGGATAACACTTTGGCTTTTTGGCTTTGTGTTCCTGTGGTACCATCTTGACTTGTCCAGTTTTTTTCATAAGTCCATGTTTTACCAACTTCTAAAGGCCATTTATATCTTGGCGTTTTACTTTCTTCTGGTTTTACAATGTCTGATAGTGGAATTGTATCGTTTTCAACGGTCATTCCTAAACCACCATCTATTTGAACTATTTCTCTTTTATCTTCACCTTCTGAACGCACTTCACCTTCGGTGGTTACGCCTTTGTATTTCCAAGTCCATTGTTCTCCAACTTTATAATCGGCTAAGGTTGGTTGTTCTGCTAATGAAACAGTGTTTCCATCACAAGATATCAACAATGAAATCAGCACTAGACATACGATTTTTAGTATTTCAAATACTGCTTTTAAACACTTCATAATAAGACATTTAAATTAATTACAGCACAAAGTAAAGGCGTAAGTTTCAATGAAAAAAGCAAAAGTACATGAGCGTAAATAAATGTAAATGAACGTTAGAAAGCTTAGCGATTTCTTCGTTACAAACTATTCCAGTTTTTAAACTTAACGGATTGCCTACTAGATACTTCTACTTTTTCGCCAGTAGTTAATATAATTTGTAATTTATTATTGAAGTAAGGGTGAATCTCTTTGATGTAGTGTATGTTAATCATTTGACTTCGATTCACACGAAAAAAGACTTTAGGATCTAATTTCTCAGCTAGTAAATTTAAAGAACGCTTTATCATCGCTTTATCCGATCCAAAATAAAGACGAGCATAATTTTCTATAGATTCAATAAAATGAATCTGTGTGAGCGGAATAAAATGACATTTTTCACCATCTTTAATAAATATCTTTTGATGCATCGGTAAGGTGGTAGGCTCAAGTTTTGTTCTATTAGATAATTCTTCCTTTACCTTTTCCATAGTTTTAGAAAAACGCTCTTCTCTTAAAGGCTTTACTAAATAGTCTAAAGCATTCATCTCAAAAGCTTTTACAGCATATTGATCATAGGCTGTTGTAAAAACAACGTCAGGTACATTGGTTAACTCTTCCAATAAGTCAAAACCAGATTTACCTGGCATGTGAATATCTAAAAACAATAAGTCTGGTTGTAAGTCTTCAATGAGAGTTATGGCCTCATTTACATGACTGGCTTCACCAATAATTTCAAACTCTTGATGTTTTTGTAAGGCTCGTTTTACTTCTTCTCTCGCTAAACGTTCATCATCAATTATTATGGTTTTAAATTTCTTCATTGTCTATATGCATTGGAATTATTATTGTAGCACAGACCTGGTTATTTTCATGCTGTGTTAAACTAAAACCAGCCGTTCCTTTATATTGAATTTCTAGGCGCTTTTTTAAGTTTTCTAAACCTAAACCGCCACTTTTATTTTCATTAAGTACACCAGGATTCTCGACTGTAATATGAATATGGCAATCCTTCCTTTTAATTTTTAGTAAAATAACACCACCATCAACTTTTAAGTCTATGCCGTGTTTAATGGCGTTTTCTACTAACAACTGAATACTTAAGGCAGGAATCTTATATTCAAGAAGGCTTTCATCAATATCTGTTTTGAGCTGAAGCCGTTCTTCAAAACGCATTTTTTCCAATTCAATGTAATCATAAACTAAAGCCAGCTCATTTTTAATAGGTATTAAATCTTTGTCTTTTTCATATAAAGATGAACGTAACAAATCAGACAACAAATCAATAGCTCTTCTTGCTGCATCTGGGCTCTCAATTACTAAAGATTTAATAGAATTTAAGGAGTTAAATAAGAAATGTGGATTTAATTGTGCTGATAAATTATCTAATTGTGCTTGTTTTGCTATTATAGACAGTTGTGCAATTTCCCTTGTTGTATCAACTTCTTTTTGATAGTAATGATATAAGTGATAAGCGAGCAGCCAAATGGTCATATGCCTCAAACCTGTAATTAAAACAGGGTTCCAAACAAAAAGTGGATTCCAAACAAAAAGCTTGCTTAAAGAATCACTTTGACTATTTACGAAATAAATATAGGCAGCCGTTTTAAGATTCATCAATACCATGAATACAACCGAAAGTGAAAGGAGCGCAGGAATTACTTTCCAAATCAATTTTTTTATACCTAATTCATTCCACTTTCGTTGTATAGCAAGGGTTCGATACGCATGTGTTATTGCTATACATATCGCCACATCAAAAAAGTAGTTAATAATGGCATGAGATAATTGAAAATTATCTCTGAACAAGGCAATATAAAACCAAAAAAGAGAAATCAGTCCCCAACCTATTAATTGACACTTCCAATACAGCGATATACTGGTATGACTCGTATTTGTATTTTTTTTCCTATACATGTTTGAGCAAAGCAACGAAATACTTTTTAAAGCGAGAAGTAAAAGTACAGGAACGCAAGATATGAGGTTTGAGTGTTATTATAAAAACACCATACAATGGTTAAGCCATTCTTAAAACGTACTACTGAAACCGAACGAATTAATTTATATGCTCTAAAATCCAACCCGAAATCTCTTTTAATGATATAGAAGAAAATGTTTGTTCAGTTTTTTGATACGCATCCATCTTTCCTGTTTCACATTCTTGGAAGAAGTGGTGTAGGTTTTCTAATTCTATGATTTTATAATCTTGATTACCTCCTCAAATCAAAGCTTGACGTATTCCTAGGATTCTATTGTTGCGATTTTAAAAAAGCATTGGGTGTTATCCCTTCTATTTTTTTAAAAAATGTATTAAACACTGTTTTAGAATTAAAACCACTATCATACGCTACAGCCATAATAGTCAATCCTTTGCTCTCTTCTTGAATAACTCGCTCTTTAAATTCGTTAACTCTAAAGGTATTGACGTATTCAGAGAAGTTTTTTTGAAACCCCAAGTTTAATAATTGCGAGACATAATTGGCAGGAAGTTCCAGGTAAGAGGCTAAATCTTTTAAGGATAGGTCTGGATTTAAATACAGTTTATAGTCTATCATGATTTGTTCTAATTCCTTGCTGTATTTTTTGATTTCCGTGGAATCCAGTAAAGCCTGTTTATACTTTTTTTTCTGCTTGTAGTTTAAATTATCGGGAATGGCTTTTAGCATGATTTCTTTAAACCTTTTTTGATTTTTTATAGGTTTAAGAATCGGAGACGGATTTAATAATAAAATTAAAGGCAAACGGTTTTGGTATGCTTGTTCTGCTAAATCAATTACCTTATCACTATTACCTAACAAGGCATTTACTAATATTAAAAATGTAAATGCCTTATCTACAAGTGCCGTTGTTAAATAGGTTTCTAATTGGTTTAATCCCTCGTTGCACTTTTCCGTTTCATTAAGCTTTGCATAACACATGGTTTCACCTCCCAATTTGGTGAGGTCTTTCACAGAAACACCTTCAAGGGAACCAAAATATGTCAACGCTTCATTTGGTTTGCCTGACATCAATAAACTTATTCCGATGTAGATTGGTGGAAAAGGTAACTTAGGATCTAAATCCAATGCCTTTTTTAGATACGGTATTGCAGTAGTGTAATCTTCCTGCAGGTAATATAAAAACCCCCTATAATGATGATTGATGGCGGCATAAGGGTCTAGCTGTAACGCTTTGTCAAGATAATTATGTGCTGCATCTAATTTTCCTTCTACTGTCAAAAAATTAGAAATGGTTAAGTAAATATCGTCTGCTTGTTGAATTTCTAAGGCTTTGTTGGCGTGTTCGTAAGCTTTCTTAAGATTCCAGTTTTGCCAGCATTCTATCCAAGCCAAATTCAATTGTGATCTTGCTGAGTTTGGGTCTAGCTCTAATGCCTTTAACAAATAAGGCTGGGCTTTTTCATAGGCTTCAAATGCAGGTAAAAGCCCCATAGTTCCCATGTTAACATAGGCTAAATTAATATCTAGATAAGGATTGGAAAAATTGGGTGATTTATGAATTACTTCTTTTAAGATATGGATACCCTTTATAGCGTTTTTATGATCCAACTTCATGATATAATACCTCCCTTTCAGGTATTCTCTATAAATAGCTACAGGTACATCAATAGGCGCTACTAGCTTATCTTCTATCTCTATATGACCTATATGCTCACGTAATTTTTCAGCAATAAACAGACTAATTTCATCTTGAATTTCAAAAATGTTGTCCGGGTTTCTATCGAAGGTTTCTGACCAGAAATGATAATCGTCTGCAGTATCAATCATTTGCACCGTGATGCGCATCTTGTTTTTTGAAGCTCTTACACTGCCTTCAATAAAGGTGGCTACCTTTAACTTCTCTCTTAGCTCTTTAGCTGTTACTTTCTTGTTTTTGAAATAAAATGAAGATGTACGGGAAGTAACTGAAAGTTGATTGATTTTTGCTAACGCATTAATGATTTCTTCCGTTAATCCGTCGCAGAAGTATTCGTTTTCAATACTGTTACTCATATTGACGAAGGGAAGTACCGCTATGGATTTTTGACTGATCAAACGTTCACGCTGTGAAACAAATGTAGACAATAAAAGATGAAAGTCATTCTAGTACCATTACGAATTTCCCACGTGAACTGTAGTGACCATTGCACTATGCTAGTGCTTTTCATAGGATGCGTTGTTAGGCGCTGTGTTTTATATTTACAATTTTTCCTTAATTGCTTTTCTCCAAAAGTAAATTCCAAAAACGCAAGTCACAATTGCAAACATAATTCCGTTTTCACCAAGCCAATGTTCCGTCCCTTCATTTTTAATGGTTAACTCAGGTAATATTTTTTGAATATAAACATTGCTTACTGCGTGAAAAATTACTGCTGGCCATACACTATTAGATTTAAACGTGTAATACGTCATAATGAATGACATAGAAACAATTACGATAGTGAATGTTGTAAATTCTAAAAGAACATTGTTACTATAGTAAACTAGCAATGGCCAATGCCAAAATGACCATATCAATCCACTAAAAATTGATACACCAGTAAATGAAAGAACCTTTTTTAATTCATAGATAAAAAATCCTCGCCATCCAATCTCTTCCCCTAAAGTTGTTGCTGCTGCTCTAATTACTTCGATAGTTCCTAATAAGATAATAGCTATGATTGCAATTGATGTTGGATTTAAAGTTCCTATTCCAATCAAACCAAGTTCTTTTCCCCATTCTGTAATGGCTTCGCTATTGGCTAATTTTCCAAAACCGAAAATCCAAATAAGCACATAAGTGATTAAACCGTATAAGGCAGGAACAACATAAGACCATCGGATATATTTCCAATTTCCCCAATTCCAATGTAGCGATGAAATTTTACGTCCTTTAATTTTTAATGTAATAAATGCAGCTATTGCTGGACACCACATGATAGCTCCAACATATATTCGCGAAGGATATAAATTTACTATGGCGTAATGGAAAGGCGAAGTAAGAACAACAACTAATACAAGAAACAAAACTATTGTTTTCCACGCTTCTTTTCGTTCCGATATAATTTCTAACATAATGGTTTTAATGATTGTTTTGTTTATGGAAGACGAAGATACAGTGGTTTTGTTACATTGCGCCTAACGGTTTTGCATATGATAGGGCGGGTTTTGAGCGGCAGCTTCGAGAGTGTCAATATTATGCGTCAGCGAAAGTGGCAAGCGCAGCGTGCGAATCAGCCGCCTGGCTCCGACGAGCTTTCTCTGCGAGAGGAAGACACTAGCGCCGCCACTCCGTATTTATCTGTGTGACCAGTGTATGATTATTTGTAGGAAATACAATTCTGTTTACCAACAGAGCCAATAAATTATATACGTCCTAAGTTTGATTTCTTTTTTACGGACCTAATCCCAAGTACTACTAAAATTACTGCCAAAACAATAAAAAATATGCTGGTTGTAGTGCTTTTTATTACTGAAAAAGTATTGGTTACAATAACTGTAGTCTCTGCCAAGTCAGGGTAACTTTTCAACATTGTAATAATCCCAATATTTTCCAGATAATCTGCAATTCCAGCAATAATTGGTAATAGAGACAGATAGGTAAGAGGAGATTTAAGTTTGTTTAATTTTTTTAGAAAGTATGCCAAAAGCAAAGAATAGGTCAGTCCGAAAAGTAGTGGATAAATCATATCCACAGGTATTTGGTTAGTCAAATAAATTTCACGTCCATCTTCACCAAGTGTATTGAATAATTTATTTGCATAGTCATGGCTATATCCCATTGGCAACATATCCAACAGTTTCATTCCGTTCGCAAATCCCATTGTTTTTGGAATAGTTACCAATAACATGAAAAGATAAACAAGATTGGTCAGGATAAAAAGACCCAACACTTTTTTTCCAGAAAGGTTCTTCTCTAGGATTCTAGCGAATCGGTTCATTGTTTTTCAAATTAGTGCTAACTAGTTATATCATAACAAATATACATTTATCTGCAAGGCTTTCTGTATGGCATAGAACCATCTTTACTTTTAAGCTATAGAATTACCTCCCCAAGGTCGGTGATCTCGAAAGGGAATCTTACAACAAATTGCTTCGCAACAACACAGCATTGTAAAAGGAAAAACATTCCCTAATAAATCTCCCCTCCCTTTGAAGGGAGTGGTTAGGGGTGAGATGTCCAAGGATTACCTCCCCAAGTTCGGTGATCCCTAGAGAGGAATCTCGGGCAAGAAGGAAAACCCCGCCATAGCTCCGCTATGCTTTACCTTTTTATTTCTTCCACTGTTAAAATGAATTCCTTTGGGATTACCTCCCTACGGTCGGTGATCCCAAAGGGGGAATCTTGGGCAAGCATGAAAACCCCACCATAGCTCCGCTATGCTTTACCTTTTTATTTCTTCCACAAACTGAAACAAGTTTCGTTTGTTCCAGAAATAAAAAACCTGCAACAATTGTTACAGGTTTTCTTTTGCAGAGAGGAAGGGATTCGAACCCTCGATCCCGCGATAGCGGGATACACACTTTCCAGGCGTGCGCCTTCGACCACTCGGCCACCTCTCTATTAACTACTGCATCGAGCAGTAATGGAGTGCAAAGAACGGAAAATTTAAATTTTCAGAATGAAATAATCTATTCAAATTTAAGACATCTCGCCTCGTAAGGAGGTTTCAAATAAAGTTTTAAAACTCGACGGTGCAATTTTTCTTCCCAACAAATACATCAACTTGGCCAACGCAGCCTCCGTGGTGCTGTCTTTTCCAGAAATAACCCCTATTTTCTGAAGCTGTACGCTTGTTTCATACAGCCCCATGGCGACACTCCCGCCAGAACATTGGGTTACATTTATTACGGGTATCTTTTTTTGGATGACCTCTTTTAACGCTTCTATAAACCAAGGAGCGGTGGTGGTGTTACCACTTCCGTAGGTTTCAATCACCAAGCCTTTAAGTCCGTCGTACGCTAATATATGTTTTACTGTAGCTTCATTAATACCAGGAAATAACTTTAACAACACTACCCCGTCTTCCATTTGGGTATGTGCTTTAAATTTTTTTCTGCGATTCGGAACATACAAGGCATCCGTATTCACCAATAGGTGTACACCACTTTCTACCAAGGCCGGATAATTCAGCGAGGCAAAGGCTTCAAAATGTTCGGCATTTATCTTGGTAGTTCTGTTGGCACGGTACAGTTTGTATTCAAAATAGAGACATACTTCGGCGATTTTGGAGCGCCCCTTTTCTTGAAGGGCCGCAATCTGAATGGACGTAATCAAGTTCTCCTTCGCATCGGTGCGCAAGTCGCCAATGGGCAATTGTGAACCTGTAAAAACCACAGGTTTTCCCAAATTCTCTAACATAAAACTCAATGCCGAAGCGGTGTACGACATGGTATCGCTTCCGTGAAGCACTACAAAACCATCAAAAGTTTCATAATGGTCTTCAATCAAGGTTGCCAAGGTGGCCCAATACAAAGGATTCATATTAGAACTGTCTATGGGCGCCTCAAAACTGGTAGTGTCTATATTACAATCTAACAATTTTAGCTCGGGGATATGCTGCAGGAGTTCGTTGAAATTAAAATTGCGCAACGCTCCCGTCTCAAAATCTTTGATCATCCCAATGGTTCCACCAGTGTAGATAAGTAATATGTTGGGTTGTTCGTTGGGCATACATTTCCTTTTTTAAATTCCGAATACTGCTTTAGAATTTTCTGTTGTGATTCGCGCCACTTCCACTTCAGAAATACCGTATACTTCGGCTACTTTTTTACAAACCAAAGACAAATAGCTACTCTCGTTGCGCTTTCCTCGATATGGCACTGGTGAAAGATACGGAGCATCAGTCTCTAACACAATATGTTTCAGGTCTATTTGACTTAAAAACTGGTCTATCTTTCCATTTTTGAAGGTCACAACCCCGCCAATCCCCAATTTCATATTGAACCCAATGGCACGTTTGGCTTGTTCCAGAGTGCCTGTAAAACAATGGAAAATCCCAAAGAGCGCATCGTCTTTCTCAATTTCCAATACTTCAAATATTTCATCAAAAGCATCACGGCAATGGATGACTATAGGCAAATTAAATTTTTTTGCTAATTGAATCTGTTCTTTAAACGCCTGTTTTTGGATTTCCAAGGTGCTTGTGTCCCAATACAAATCGATTCCTATTTCTCCAACAGCATAAAATTTCCGAAGTGCAAATTGAGCCTTTACATGGGCTAATTCTTCTTTATAATTATCTTTTACAGAAGTTGGGTGTAACCCCATCATAAGATACACGTGCTCTGGAAAATCTTTTTCCAACTGGTACATGGCTTCGGTGTAGCCCGAGTCTATTGCGGGTATAAAAAATCGTGAAATGCCAGCAGAAATGGCACGTTGCATCATGGCTTCCCTGTCTGCGTCAAAAGCATCGCTGTAAAGATGGGTATGGGTGTCTGTTAACATGCCTGCAAAACTACATATTTTGTTGCCTATCTTTGCCAAAAAAAAGTGATCGACTTACGCAGCTTACTAGAAAAAGATGGATTTTATAGAATCCCACTCAAAAAATTGCAAACAGGGCATTATAAATTTCATGCAAAAATAAACAATATCGAAGGCGATTTTATCCTAGATACTGGAGCTTCTACCAGTTGCATCGGGGTGAAATTCATTACCTTTTTTTCACTGCTGAATGAAGAGAGTGATATCAAAGCTGCAGGCGCAGGGGCAACCAATATGCTTACACAATTGGCAAAAAACAATTCGCTGGGTGTTGGGAAACTTCAGCTAAAAAATATAGATTTTGTGCTGTTCGACCTATCGCATGTTAATGAAGCTTTGGCACAAGCCGATGAGATTCCGGTTCACGGTATTCTTGGTGCAGATATCTTAAAGAAGCACCGAGCGGTAATCGACTATGGGCGTAACTGCTTCTATCTGAAACAATAACTTAAGCCGTTCTAAAAATTTGAGTATCTTTAATCTACCCAAAGGCATTGCTTATTGTGAAGTTTAAACTCTCATTATTTTTATTTTTATTGTCGCTCGCTGCGGTGGGGCAAGACCTTTCATACTATAAACAAGTAGCCGATACTGCCCAGAGCCCCACGATTAGACTGCAAGCTCTAGACTCTGTACTCTCAAAATCCTTTCGCGTAGACAACGATGTATTTGTAACCTATAGCGAAGCGTACATCACCCTTGCCAAAGAAATAGACAGTATTGAAGCTGCCGCTAGAAAGGCAATGAACCTTCAATACATTCTTACCAACGTAAAAAGCGAACCCAGAAGAGCGGTTACGGTCATCAACAGTGTTTTGGCAGAAAAATATCAGATAAAAGATAGCTTTTTATTGGGCGGACTCTACCTTAAAAGAGGGGGTGCCCACTTTCGTCTAGACCTGCAAAAAGCAATAGACGACTACACCTTGGCCATTGAAAATTTTGGACAAAAAGATTCGGTATACGTAGCAGATGCACTGTTGTTTAGAGGCCAAGCATACTCTACCATGGGTAAATTTGTGCCCGCTGGAGAAAACTACGATCGTGCCTATCGTTATTTTGAAGCCTTAGAGGATTATCAATACATGGCGCACGCGCAACAGGGAAATATTACTATGTTCAGCATGAACGGCTTTTACGATAAAGCAAAAGAGGAGCGTGATAAATTAATTTTAAAGCTGAAAGAGCTCGGTCTAAACGAATTTATTTCAGTTGAACAATACAACCAAGGGTTAGACTACCGAAAGCAGGGAAAGACAGATTTGGCCATCAAAAGTTTTTTGGAAGCCAAGGAAAATACCCTTTCCAAAGATTTAAAAGACCCTACATATAATTCGATCATAGCAGCTATCGTGACCCATTATAGCGAACGTGGCAATTATGGGCAGGCTACAGAATACTTAAATATACTAGAGGCGAATCCAACCAAATATGAAAACGACCCGTATGGCCAACTTTCTTATCTTGGTGCTAAAGCTCGGTATGCATATGCCTTCGACCAGCCCCAACTTGCGCTCACGTTAGCATCAAAAAGACTTAATATCGCCCAAGAAATTGGTTATGGTGAAGAAATCATGAATTCGCACTTACTACTTTCAGAAATACAAGAAACAGTAGGTAATTACAAACAGAGTCTGGAAAACAAGAAAAAATATTTGGCTAAAAGAGATTCTGTATATAACACCTCCTCGGCAAATGCCCTTGCATACTACCAAACCCTGTACGAAACTGAAAAAAAGGAAAACGAACTCATCTCGAAATCGGCGAACATCAAATTGCTCGAAAAAGATAATGATGCATTTCGAAAGTTGATGGTGTTTATTGGTGTCGCCGTTTTATTGACGTTTGGTATCATTTTACTGTATCGCAACCAATTGCATCTCAAAAAGAAAAAAATGCTTCAAGAACGGTTCAGCCAGGATCTATTGGTTTCCCAAGAGGAAGAACGAAAACGTATCTCGAAAGATTTACATGATGGCCTCGGGCAACGTTTATTGGTACTCAAAAACAAACTAATTGGTTCTGGAGACATTGAGGCAAAACAAATGGTAGATCATACTATAGAAGAAGTACGTTCCATTTCAAGAGATTTGCATCCGTTCCAGTTGCAGGAGTTGGGCATCACCAAGGCAATAGAACATACCATCACCGAAATAGATGAGAACACCTCGCTTTTTATTTCTTCGGAAATTGAAAACATAGACAATCTCTTCACGCCTGAACAAGAGGTAAACATTTACAGGATTGTACAGGAAAGCCTTAGCAATACGCTAAAACATGCCAATGCTGAGGCCAGTAAAGTTTCCGTAAAGAAATTAGTAGACAAAGTCACCATCTCGATACGCGATAACGGTTCTGGTTTCGATTTTTCTGAAAAATACAAACATATTAAATCGTTAGGCCTAAAAACATTGCTAGAGCGCACCAAGTTTTTAAATGGCCAGATGAAAGTGCAGTCTAAAAAAGAAACAGGCACCCTGTTAGAATTTCAATTCCCGCTGTCATGAAAAATAACACCATCATTACGGCAGACGACCACCCTCTTTTACTAAAAGGGCTAAACGACCTCCTCATAGAACGGGGCTATAACATTATTGGAAGCGCTAAAGATGGGCGGGAAGCGTATGCCCTAATCACAAAAGAAAATCCCGATATCGCTATCTTAGACATACAAATGCCGTTTCTCTCTGGTATTGAAATCGCACAAAAATGCAAAACAAATTGTTTGTCCACAAAAATCATATTAATCACACTCCACAAAGAGCGGGAATTATACGAACAAGCCAAAGAAATGAATATTTTTGGCTACATACTCAAAGAATTTGCCCTAGAAGAAATTGAGACCTGTTTAGAGAATGTGCTGCGGGGCGACCATTACTTTAGCCCAAAAATAGTTGGCAAGCTAGAGAAAAACAATGTAGACAATTCAATTTTAGATGATCTTACCCCTTCCGAACGGAAAATATTGAAACTCATCGGCAAGGATAAAACCAATAAAGAAATAGCTTCACTTCTATTTATTTCGCATCGAACGGTAGAGAAACACCGTAGCAATATCATACACAAATTGAATCTAGAGCACAAGACCAATAGCTTGCTCATCTGGGCAAAACAGTATCATGAACATCTTAAGTAAACGGAGTTTTTCTGAAAATTACGTGTAAATACGTATTGTCTAGTTCGTAGAATCTTAGCAATTTTACCCTATGGAAAGAACAACAGAACAACCCGTTATAATGAAGAATTTAACTTGGAGGCAAAAAATAACAATGATTGTCTTAACGTTTTGTGTACTTTCAGTTATTGTATTGAACATACTAAACTTTATTTTAGCATAACATTCACCTTTTTCAACTAACTGCTAATTTAAAAAACCCGATCTTTCGATCGGGTTTTCTCTTTTTTATAATACGATTTTGTTACAGCTCTAGTGCCTTTTCAACATCATTATCCATAAGCAATTCTGTAGGGTTTTCAAGTGCTTCTTTCACTGCCACCAAGAAACTAACAGATTCTTTTCCGTCAATAATTCGGTGATCGTAAGACAAGGCTACATACATAATGGGCGCAATGGTTACACCACCATTTTTTACAACAGGTCGTTCTACAATGTTGTGCATCCCTAAAATTCCAGATTGTGGTGGGTTAATGATGGGAGTTGAAAGCATACTACCAAAAACCCCTCCGTTAGAAATAGTAAACGTTCCACCGGTCATTTCATCTACGGTTATTTGTCCGTCACGCGCACGCAACGCTAATCTCTTCACTTCAGATTCGACCCCTCTAAAACTTAAATTTTCAGCATTTCTAATTACGGGTACCATGAGCCCTTTGGGTCCTGAAACTGCAATTGAAATATCTTTATAGTCGAAGGTTAGCATTTCTTTTCCATCAATCATACTGTTTACGGCAGGATACATTTCTAGGGCACGAACTACGGCCAAAGTAAAAAACGACATAAAGCCAAGACTCACACCATGCTTTTCTTTAAAGGTTTCTTTGTATTCTTTTCTCAAGTCGAAAATAGCCGTCATGTCTACCTCATTAAAGGTAGTTAACATAGCGGTGGTATTTTTTGCTTCTACCAAACGCTCTGCCACTTTTCTGCGTAACATAGACAATTTGGTACGTGAACTACCTCTATCTCCCGTTCCTGGAGTTCCCATAGACGGGGTTGCGTTTTCGGCATCACTTTTAGTAATTCTACCATCGCGTCCCGTTCCCTTTACATCTTTGGCATCCATATCTTTTTCAGAAAGAATTTTCTTTGCTGAAGGTGATGGTGTTCCGGTAGCATAAGTTTTGCCACCATCCTGCTCTTGACGCTGCGTAGATCCTTTTGAAGGTTTCTGGTCTAGCGCTTCGGCTTTCTTGTTGGTGTCTTTGTTCTCAGCATTTTGTTTGTCGAGGTCCGGACCGGCATTTCCTTGTCCCTTTTCATCTCCAGGCTTGTCGTACGTCTCGGTTGACTCTTCGTCGCCCCCTGGCTTTTCAGCATCTGTATCGATTAAACACACAACTTCGCCTACAGCCACAGCATCGCCTTCTTCTGCTTTTAGCGTGATGATTCCGCTCGCTTCAGCTGGAAGTTCTAACGTTGCCTTGTCGCTGTCTACTTCAGCAATCGCCTGGTCCTTTTCAACCCAATCGCCATCTTCTACAAGCCATTGCGCTATTTCTACTTCGGTGATAGATTCTCCCGGTGAAGGGACTTTCATTTCTAATGCCATACGTATCGTTATTATGGTTCCTTTCGGAAATTTAGTATCTAATTTTTTTATTCAAAATAAGCAATTAACTCATTTCTTTGTCAAACACACTTTCAATCACTTTTAAGTGTCGTGCCTTACTTCGCACGCTACTTCCCGAGGCAGGGGCAGCATACATTTTTCGGCTACACACACGCCAGGTTCGGGTTTCTTCAAAATGTAGCAACAAATGTGAATATGCTCCCATGTTGCGAGGCTCTTCTTGGGCCCAGACTACATCATCTGCATTTTTATATTTCTTGATCATTGCCTTCATGGCATCTACAGGTAAAGGGAACAATTGTTCTACGCGTACCAATGCCACGTCGTCGCGCTTGTCTTCTTCTTTCTTTTCTAAAAGATCATAATAGAATTTCCCAGTTACAAACACCAAGCTTTTTACTGCGCTTACCTTTGCATCTGGATCGTCTATTACCATTTGGAAACTGCCGTTGGCCATTTCTTCTTTGGTAGAAAGCACTTTTGGGTGGCGCAATAAACTCTTGGGCGTAAATATAATGAGCGGTTTACGGTACGAAACCTTTAGTTGTCTACGCAAAATGTGAAATAATTGTGCTGGCGTAGTCACATCTGCCACGAACATATTGTCTTTGGCACACAACTGCAAGTAACGCTCCATACGTGCAGACGAGTGTTCTGCCCCCTGGCCTTCGTAACCATGTGGCAACAACATCACCAAACCATTTTGTAGCTTCCATTTATCTTCTGCCGCAGATATATATTGGTCTATCATTATCTGGGCTCCATTGCTGAAATCACCAAATTGTGCTTCCCAGATGGTAAGCGTAATCGGGCTTGCCATGGCATAACCATAATCGAACCCAACCACTCCATACTCTGAAAGCAAGGAGTTATAGATAAAGAAATTGGCTTGTTCTCCCTTTAGTTGGTTTAACAACACTATTTCTTCTTCACTTTCTTCTACTTTTACCACGGCATGACGGTGGCTAAAAGTACCTCGTTCTACATCTTGGCCGCTAATGCGTACATCGTGACCTTCTTTTAACAACGACCCGTAGGCAAGTAATTCGCCCATTGCCCAATCTAGTTGGTTGTCTTCAAAATACATCTTCTTTCTCGCTTCGATGAGTTTTGAAATTTTCCGAAGAAATTTCTTGTCTTCTGGCAATTGGGTAATCACTTCAGCTATTTCAGTAAGCTCAGACAAGTTGAACGACGTATCTGCCGTTTCCATCATTTTGTCTTCTTCGGCATAGGTATATCCTTCCCATTCATCCTGCATAAAAGCTGTAATGGTGGTTTTCTCTACCTTGCGCGAATCTTCTAATTTTTCCTCTAATTTATCTTTATACTCTTGTTCAAGTTTGGCGGTATGCCCTTTGTCAATAATACCTTGCTTAAAGAGTTTTTCAGCATAAATGTCACGCGGATTGTCATGTTTGCTGATGGCCTTATAGAGTTTTGGTTGTGTAAATCGAGGTTCGTCGCCTTCATTGTGGCCATATTTTCGATAGCCCAGCAAATCGATAAACACATCGCGTCCAAATTCCATTCTAAACGCCAGAGCAAATTCCATGGCGTGTACCACCGCTTCTGCATCGTCAGCATTTACGTGCAATACAGGCGAAAGCGTTACTTTGGCAACATCGGTACAGTAGGTTGAAGATCTTCCATCTAGATAATTGGTGGTAAATCCAACTTGGTTATTCACCACAATATGGATGGTCCCTCCAGTTTTATACCCGTCTAGTTGTGCCATTTGTACCACTTCGTACACCAAACCTTGTCCGGCAATAGCAGCATCACCATGTACAATAATTGGCAATACCTCTTTTGGATTTTCTTTGTGGTGGTCGTCTTGCTTCGCACGTGCTATACCCTGCACCACGGCTCCTACCGTTTCCAGATGCGAAGGGTTTGGAGCAATATTTAAATTAATTTCCTTACCGCTATCAGTCGTGCGCTTGCTGGTCCATCCCAAATGGTACTTTACGTCGCCATCAAAAATATCTTCAGCATAGTCTTTTCCGTCAAATTCACTAAAAATGTCTTTTGCGCTTTTTCCAAAAATATTGGTAAGCGTGCTCAAACGCCCTCGGTGAGCCATCCCCATGACAAACTCTTTTACGCCTTGCGCGGCAGCGTTTTCAATTAGGGAATCTAAGGCAGGTATCAAACTTTCTCCACCTTCTAGTGAGAAACGTTTCTGACCTACATATTTTGTATGGAGAAAATTTTCGAACGAAACTGCTTCGTTCAATTTCTTTAAGATCTGTTTCTTTTTTTCTTCGGAAAATTTAGGCTGATTGTCATTAATATTCAGCTTGCTCTGAATCCATTGAATTTCTTCCGGCTTCCGAATGTACATGTATTCAATCCCGATACTATCACAATAAATACTATTCAGGTGTTTGATAATATCTTCTAACGTACTTGGCCCCATGCCCAGCACTTCTCCCGCTTTAAAAGTGGTTTGCAAGTCGCTTTGTGCAAGTCCGAAATTCTCAATATCGAGGGTCGGTTCGTATTTTCTACGCTCGCGAACGGGGTTGGTCTTGGTAAAGAGGTGACCGCGGGTACGGTAGCCATCAATAAGTTTGATGACCTGAAATTCTTTCAGCACTTCTTCGGTCAAGCCGTGCTCGCTAGGGTTTTCAATTCCCAAACCTTCCAACGATCCGCTTTCAATCCCGAAATCGAATCCTTGAAAAAATGCACGCCAACTTGGCTCTACACTGTCTGGATATTGTAAATATTTATCGTAAAGTTCTGCAATTTGCGCAGGGTGGACGGCATTTAAGAAGGAGTATTTATCCATAGTGGATGCTTCGGCGTTTTCAGTTTTGTAAAACGATACAAAAATACAATAATTCGCTGAACCACCGCAGTGCGTTTTTGTATATTTATAGCAAGTAATATTAAATTTTTCCCAATGAAATCGCTCAGTATCCGTTCTTTGAAGTTATTCACGTTTGGAATGTTTTTAGCAACAACGTGTTTCACAACAACTGCCCAAGAAGCTGAAAATACTTTTTGGAACAATGTACAGTTTGGTGGAGGCCTCGGAGTTAGTTTTGGAAACGGCAACTTTAGCGGCACCCTTGCACCCAGCGCAATCTACAATTTTAACGAGTATGTAGCGATGGGCCCATCACTTATTTTCAGCTACCAAAGTGGCGATTTTTTTAAGAGCACACTGTACGGGGGAAGCTGGATTACACTGTTTAATCCTATTCCTGAGATCCAGTTATCGGCAGAAATCGAGCAACTGCGGGTAAACCAAGAAATCGAGTTTATTGAAGGTACCCAAAAAGAAAACTTTTGGAATTCAGCACTCTTTGCCGGTGCGGGATACCGCGCAGGACCCGTCACGATTGGGCTTCGCTATAACCTTCTTTACCAAGACAACGATCAGGTGTATGCTACTGCCTGGAACCCGTTTGTACGCGTTTACTTTTAGTGTCCGGCTGCTTCGATACATTTTTGGAATCGCTTTCTGCAATTTCAAAAACACTCGGCAACCTTAGTCTTCTGGTTTTTTTTCACTTTTAAATCGTATCTCAATCAAGAGTTTCTGAGTGATTTTTTAATTAATGCGACAGCAGTATTTATAAAATTGTATCGAAGTAACCAGAATTACACCGTTCTTTCCATTAACCAGGTACCAAATGCCCTAAGTTCAGCTTTTTTCTCTTCGGAAATTTTAATGGTGGCCAAAACGTCGTTTGCTTTTTTTGTATAGCGTTCAATTTCTGCTACGGTTGCCTGGGCAGCTCCGGAGGCTACAAACATTTCTTTCACCGTTTTTATCTTATCTGAAGGGTCTTTCGGATTAATACTGAACAAATGCACTAAGGTTTCAGCATCTGTGGTGCTACAGTTTTCAAGCGTAGTAAGGTACAAGAATGTTTTTTTATTGGTAATAATATCCCCGCCTACTTGTTTTCCAAAAGTCTTCGGATTTCCGAAGGCATCTAAGTAATCGTCCTGCAACTGAAACGCAATCCCCAGATTACGGCCAAACTCGTAAATGCTATCACAACAAGATTTAGATGCACCCGCTACAATAGCTCCCATTTTCATAGCAGCACCAATAAGCACGGCTGTTTTGTAATCGATCATTTTGGTGTATTCGGCAATGGTAACATCGTCTCGAGTTTCAAAATCTACATCGTATTGCTGTCCTTCACAAACTTCTAGGGCTGTTTTGCTGAACAACTTTGCCAATTGCTGAAACTGCTCAGGTGGGTATCCTTCAAAGAGTTGGTACGCCAAAATAAGCATGGCATCTCCACTCAAAATACCCGTATTAATGTCCCATTTTTCGTGTACCGTTTCTTGTCCGCGACGCAACGGGGCCTTATCCATAATATCGTCGTGTATGAGCGAAAAGTTATGGAACAACTCTACAGCCAAGGCAGCATTCATGGCTTCTTTGTAATCATTTCCGAAGAAATCTGCGGTAAGCAAGGTAAGTACGGGGCGCAATCGCTTACCCCCTAAGGTAAGGATATACTGAATGGGCTCATACAACTGGGCAGGTTCTTTGGTGGTAACAACACCATCTAAGTGTAACGCCAGTGCCTTATTATATTTCTGAAGGAGTTCCATGGCAAAATTTTCACGCAAAAATACCACTTGCCACCTAATTCTCGCCTAAAGAAAGTATAAAATAGCCTAACGACCCATAATCTTAACTAAATGTTAAAAAATTGTGAAACTTTGGAAACCATAATTGTTTTTGAAGTTTCCTGATTTACTTTTGCGCCCAATTCAAATTAGAATTCAGCTCATTACATTATAAAATGCTGATTTGTAAAAGTTTTTATGAAAGAAAAAATTGTTCAAAAAGCGTCAGAAATGTTTCTAAACCTTGGTTTCAAGAGTGTAACCATGGACGATATTGCCAATGAGTTGGGGATTTCAAAAAAAACGATTTATACCCACTTCAACAACAAGGAGACAATCATTGCCGTGGTAACCGATGCCATTTTCGAGAAAGTATCACATGATATCGATTGTATTTGTAATCTCGAAAAAAACCCGATTGAGGAAACGTATGAGATTAAGAAACGGGTTATGGAACACATGCGCAACGAGAAAACCTCACCCTCGCACCAGCTTCAGAAGTACTACCCCGCCATTTATAAAAATTTAAAAATGCGGCAGTTTAATTTTATGCAAGAGTGTGTTGTCAGGAACTTGCACCGTGGAATTGAACAAGGGCTTTTTAGAGATAATATCGACGTTCAGTTTGTCTCGCGAATCTACTTCACCGGTGTCACGGGTATTAAAGAAGAAAGCTTGTTCCCTGGCTCCATGTTTGAAGGCCAAGCACTGTATGACATGTTTTTAGAATACCATTTACGCGGTATAGTTACCCCAAATGGACGAAAAATACTCAACCAACTCATCCAATCAAATCTAGACTAATGAAACAGTTTTTCATCATAGTTTTCAGCCTTGCAACGCTTTCAGCTTTTGGCCAAAACAAAATGTATGATTTTACGCTTGAAGAAGCCATCACTTTTGCGCTAGACAGCAATTATACGGCGCTAAATGCACGGCGTGATATAGCCAAAGCCATCAAACAGAAGTGGGAAACCACTGCTACTGGGCTTCCACAGATAAGCGGTAACATTAGCTATCAGTATAATATTAAACAACCTGTTACTTTAATACCCGCAGAATTAAGTGGTGGTGCCCCCGGCACCTTCGTACCTGTTGTTTTTGGCACCAAGCAAAATGCAAATGCTGTAGCCACCTTAAATCAATTAATTTTCGACGGGAGTTATTTGGTAGGGCTTCAAGCGGCGAAAGCATTTCTAGATTTTTCAGAAAATGCTGCCGAAAAAACCAACCTCGAAGTACGGAAAGGTGTCATTAATGCCTACGGAAGTGTGTTATTGGCAGACGAACTGATTGCAATCTTCGAAAAAAACAAAGCCACGCTCGAAAAAAACCTATACGAAACCCGCAAGATTTTTGAAAACGGCCTTACAGAAGAGGAAAGTGTAGAGCAATTGGAAATCACATTGCTTGATATTGAAACCCAATTAAGTAATGCCAAACGCAGTTCGACTATCGCAAAACAAATGTTCAATGTCGCATTAGGCATCCCAATTGAAAGCACAGTAGTTTTTGAAGATGATTTAGATAGCTTGGCAACAGAAGGAACAAATTTACAACTGCTAGACACCAACCTAAATATTGAAGAAAACGTAGATTATAAAATTGCCTACAACCTTACTGAACAACGTAGCTTAGAGATGAAGCTAGAAAAAAGTAAAGCGCTTCCAAGCATTTCAGCTTTTGTAAATTATGGAACTGCTGCGTTCAGAGACGATTTTAGTTTTTTTGATTCAAGCGAACCTTGGTTCCAGTCGTCATTATTAGGTGTGAGCATGAATATTCCCATTTTTAGCAGTGGGATGCGAAGTGCCAAGACCCAACGGGCACGGATTGCCTTAGAACAAGCAGAGACTGAATTAAAAGAAACCAAAGAAAATGTATCGCTTCAACTCAACACAGCACGAAGCAATTATCAATTTGCGATCGAACGTCTAGAAAATGCTAAAAAAAACAAGGCATTGGCAGAACGTATTGAAAACAAAAACCAAATAAAATTTACCGAAGGTCTTAGTACTAGTTTCGATTTGCGTCAAGCGCAGACACAATTATATACGGCCCAACAACAATATTTCCAATCGATGTTGGACTTGATTAACTCGAAAGCAGAAATTGAAACCGTCTTGAACCTGCCAGACTTACGCATAGAATCTGAAGAAATTAAAGGAAAATACTAATCAATTATAACGTAGACCATTCATCTCATTAAATAAAAACAAATGAAAAAATCACTAATCCTGGCACTTCTCCTCCTCGTCCTTATTTCTTGTGGAGGCGGTGGAAATAACTCACTAGAAACCGTCCTTGAGAGCAACGATGTTGTTGCACTTCAACAGAAAAAAGATGAGCTGACAACACAGCAACAAGCCCTAAACGAGCAGTTAAAACAATTGGACGAGAAAATTAACGAACTCAACCCCGAGAAAAACATTCCGCTGGTAACAACATTTGTAGCCAATGATACCGTTTTTAACCATTATGTAGAACTACAAGGAAGTGTAGAAACCAAGCAGAATTTAGTGGTTACTTCGGAAATGGGAGGCATTTTACAGCGTGTATATGTAAAAGAGGGAGATAAAGTAAGCAAAGGCCAATTGTTGGCCAAAGTTGACGATGGCGGAATGAGCCAGCAACTGGCGCAGATGCAAGTACAGGCAGATTTAGCAAAAACTACCTTCGATCGTCAAAAAAGGTTGTGGGACCAAAAGATTGGTAGCGAAATTCAATACCTACAAGCCAAATCGAATTACGAAGCCCAGCAAGAAGCCATTAATTCTATGAAGCAACAACTAGGTAAATTCGTGATACGGGCCCCTTTTTCTGGAACCATAGACGATGTGATTACCGAACAAGGAAGTGTGGTGTCTCCAGGACAAACCCCAATTCTACGTGTTGTGAACCTGAGTGACATGTACATACAGACCGATGTGCCCGAAACATACATCACTAATGTCACCAAAGGCAAAGATGTAGAGGTGCAGTTTCCAGTGCTTTCAAAAACGATGGATGCTAAAATTAGACAAACGGGCGATTTCATCAACCCTGAGAACCGAACATTTAAGGTAGAAATTACCGTTCCGAATAAGGATAAAGACATTAAACCCAACCTTACGGCCAGATTACGCATTAATGACTACACAAACAATGAGGCAATCCTTATTCCGCAGAGCATTATATCTGAAAACGCAGAAGGAGAACAGTACATTTATGTGTTAGAGAATCAGGAAGACGAAAAGGCTGTCGCAAAGCGAGTTATCATCAAAACAGGGCAGTCGCAAGGAGATGTCATTGAGGTGCTTGAAGGACTAAAAGCTGGAGACAGCATCATTCAAGAAGGGGCGCGTAGCGTTAAAGACGGGCAAACCGTAAAAATTATCACGTACTAAAAAGACCGTTGGTTCGAGTGAATTCAAATTCTCTGTCCTGAGAATATGAATTCGTATCGAGAACTTATAAAACATTTAAAAAACTATGGCAAAGCAGCAAAAAAATACCGAGAAAGAGTTCAAGCTTTCTTCTTGGGCCATCAACAATAAAACCACCATCTATGTGATGATGGCCATGATTCTGTTTTTGGGTATTTCGGCTTACTTCAGTATGCCCCGAGAGAGTTTCCCAGAGATTCGTGAGACAAAAATTTACATTAGTTCGCTTTTCCCTGGAAACACAGCAGAAGATATTGAAAAGCTGATTACCGACCCGTTAGAGGATAAATTAAAAACGGTGAGTAATGTCGTTGAAATCACTTCCACCTCTCAGGAAGATTATTCGATGATCATCATCGAATTTGATGAGGACATATCGGTTGAACTCGCAAAACAAAAGGTGAAAGACGAAGTTGATTCAGAAACATCTGGAGAAGATTGGCCTACCTTTAATGGTGCAAAGGTAGAACCCAATATTTTTGAGTTGAGCCTTTCGGAAGAAATGCCCATACTGAATATTAATATCTCGGGAGATTATCCGGTATTAAAGCTGAAAGAATTTGCCGAATACCTGCAGGATGAAATTGAAGATCTTCCACAAATAAAACAAGCTGACATTCGCGGAGCGCAGGAAAAGGAAGTGGAAGTTGCTGTAGACATTTACAAAATGATGGCCAGCAATGTAAGTTTCCAAGATATTAGTAGCGCCATAGCCAATGGCAACATGACCATGTCTGCTGGTAACTTCATTGCAAGCGGGCAACGCCGAACCATCCGTATTTTAGGAGAAATTGATGAACCCGCTGAACTTAACAATTTTGTGGTGAAGTCTGAAAATGGAAACACCGTTTACCTACAAGATGTTGCCGACGTAAACTTTACGGAAAAAGACCGTACCACCTACGCTCGAGAGTTTGGAGACCGGGTGGTCATGCTCGATGTAAAAAAACGATCTGGGAAAAACATGGTAGCTGCTGCAGAAGAAATTCAAAAAATCGTGCAAGATGCCAAAGAAAACGTGTTTCCCTCAAACTTAAATATTTCGATAACCAACGACCAGTCTTCCAAAACCATTGGACAGGTGGACGATTTGGTGAACAATATTATCTTCGGAATTATTCTGGTTGTTACGGTGCTAATGTTCTTCTTAGGATTTAAAAACGCACTTTTCGTCGGATTTGCAATCCCAATGTCTATGTTCATGTCGTTAATGATTCTGAACCAGTTGGGATACACCATGAACACCATGATTTTATTTGGGCTCATCATGGGGCTCGGTATGCTGGTAGATAACGGAATTGTGGTGGTAGAAAACGTGTACCGCCTTATGGATGAAGAAGGGCTAAGCCGTGTAGAAGCGGCGAAAAAGGGAATAGGTGAAATCGCTTTCCCGATAATTATTTCAACACTAACAACAGTTGCTGCATTTGTTCCGTTGGGATTATGGCCAGGTCTTATGGGGCAGTTTATGATCTATTTCCCGATGACGCTTTCGGTGGTATTGGGCTCGTCCCTTTTTGTGGCGATTTTCTTCAACTCGGTACTGGTTTCACAGTTTATGAGAGTAGAAGATAAAAACATGCCAAAAAAGCAATTGGTTAAAATTTCGGCCATTGTTGGAGGTATCGGATTGCTAATCTTACTATTTGGAGGAGAATATCGTGCGATTGGATCGTTAATGATCTTTACTGCTATTATGTTGTGGGTGTACCGAATGGTATTGCGAAAAATGGCCAATCGTTTTCAGAAAAAGACACTCGTAAGGCTAGAAAATTGGTATGAAAAAAGACTGGTTGGTTCATTAAAGAGCAAGAGACCCTATTGGATCATAGGGGGGACATTCACTGTGTTACTAGCGGCATTCGTTGCGTTTGGCGCCTCGGTAGCATCACAACGAACTAAGATTGAATTTTTTCCAGACAACAAACCAAACCAGATTATTGTCTACATTGAATACCCACAGGGTACCGATATCGAAAAAACCAATGCCATCACTAAAGAGATAGAAAAAGTAGTGTACAAGACGCTGAATAGCGACCAATATACAGATGGTGATTATAATTTCTTGGTTGAAAGTGCCGTGAGCCAAGTAGGTGAAGGAGCTGGAAATCCGCAAACCGATGGAGGTTCTGCTGCCGAAATGCCCCACAAAGGTAAAATTACTGCCTCAATGCGGGAATATAAATACCGTCGTGGCGAAGACAGTGAAGAATTGCGCCAAAAAGTACAAGAAGCCTTGGTAGGAATTTATCCTGGGGTTTTAATTTCTGTTGAAAAAGACGCAAACGGACCGCCAGCAGGTCCTCCTATTAATATTGAATTAGAAGGTGACGACTACAATGAGTTAATTGCAGCTGCCGAAGACATGCGCGAATACATCAATTCAAAAAGTATTGCTGCCATAGACGAATTAAAAATTGACGTGAACAAAGACAAGCCTGCGATGCAGGTGGTAGTAGATCGTGAAAAGGCCGGAGAATTGGGCATTAGTGCTGGGCAAGTAGGCCAACAACTTCGAAATGCTATTTTCGGAACCAAAGCGGGGATTTATAAAGAAGATGGGGAAGATTACGACATCTATGTTCGTTTTAACGAAGAGAGCCGTTACAATGCAAGTGCCATTTTTAACCAAACCATGACTTTTAGAACCAATACGGGACAATTGCGTAACGTTCCTGTTTCTGCAGTGGCAACCAAGCGTAACAACTCTGGTTTTAGCGCTATTAAACACAGAGACACTAAACGAGTGGTAACGGTGTATTCTGCACTGGCGCCGGGCTATACTGATGCGGGTGCTGTAGTGAGCCAAATTCAGAACGAAATGCGCAATTTTGATGGAATTCCAGATGACATTAATATTGATTTTACGGGTCAGATAGAAGAGCAGAACAAACAAATGGCCTTTTTAATGGGGGCGTTTTTTAGTGGTCTCGGACTTATTTTCCTGATTTTGATTTTTCAGTTTAACTCTATTTCGAAACCAACTATTATCATGATCGCTATTTTCTTGAGCTTTATAGGTGTTTTCGGGGGAATTGTAATCTCTGGGTCTCCCTTTGTGATTATGATGACGATGATGGGAATTATCTCCCTCGCGGGAATTGTGGTAAATAATGGTGTGGTATTGTTAGATTATGCGCAATTGCTCATAGACAGAAAGAAAAACCAATTAAATATAGATGAAGATGAATATCTTGAAAAAGAAGATTTATTGGCCAGTATCATCAAAGCAGGAAAAGCACGTTTAAGACCTGTATTGTTAACTGCAATCACGACCATTTTAGGGCTGATTCCGTTGGCGATTGGATTAAACATCGACTTTTTCTCTCTGTTTTCTGAATTTGACCCCAAAATATACATGGGAGGTGATAACGTTATTTTCTGGGGACCTTTGGCATGGACCGTAATATACGGATTACTAATTGCTACTTTCTTAACGTTAATTGTGGTTCCGGTGCTCTTTTATATCGCTACCCGAATGAAAATGTGGTTGCATGCCAGAAGAAACCCAAAAGAAGATGAGGTTACAACAGCAGGAGAAGACATCAATTTAGAAGCTGCAGAATAGCATCGATTTCTAGGTGAAAAAGAAAAGCCCTTTCAGCAAAACTGAAAGGGCTTTTTTATTGAAACTAATTCAATTAATTTCCTTCTGTAAGTGGAATAGGAAATTGAGAGAATACATCATCTTCAGGACGTGCTAAAGGAAGCTCGTCTAATCTGCCATATCTTCTCACGTCAATCCAACGGTGGCCTTCCGCATACAAAGAATAGCGTCTTTGGTTTAACATTTCATCTGTAAGAGCTGCAGCATCTGTATCACCGGTATACGGATCTAAGCCTGCGCTTTCACGAATAAGGTTCAGTGCAGCAATCGCTTCTCCTGGGTTGCTATTGATGTTTGCTTCAGCATACAATAAAATGAGCTCTTCATTTCGAATAATTGCGATAGATGACTCTTGTGATGGATAAACAAAAACATCGTAGTTTCCTGTGAGTCCGTCGAGTGTAATCTCAGATTCGCGTTCTACTACTTTACCCAAGGTGTTTAATTCAGGATTTCCAAACACTCTAAAGTCTCCTGCTTCAGCATCTGCCAAGAAATTAGGCTCCATAATTCTAGCTCCAGCCGTAGTTGCACCTAAAGGGAAGAACATAGGGTTGGCTATATCTGTAGCGTTTAACGAAAAGTTATGATAGATTCCTGTGTTAAGGTCTGAACTACTCAGGTTTAAAAACGAATCATCTAAGAACGTGCGTACTGCAGCCATATCTCCTTGATATGCTGCTACACGCGCAGAGATAGCCTTATTGGCTTGCAAAAAGCTGCTTGGCGTATTGAATCCATCAAATCCTGATGAAAGTACAAAAGGGAATTCTGGACCGCCGTTTGCTAGGTTTTCTGCTCCGGCAACCAAGAAGTTTCTGATATCGGCTAACGCTTGTGTTCTAGAAACAATTGGCCCTAGGTTGTCTGCATCTGCCACATCGGTACGAATTCCATTTTCATTGGTAAGGTTCAAATTGAGCAATAGTTCGTATCCAATAAAGGTTTGCAATAAACCTCTAGTTGCAGCCACTTCAGCGTTCGAAAATTGTGCTGAAAGATCTTGACTGTCTAAGAAGCCCAAGATTAAATTAGCGTTCTTAACGGTTCTGTAACGTGCAGCCCAAGGGTTGGTAATATAAAAGGTGTTGTTATCCAACACGGCATTTTCGCCCCCAAGAAGATCGCTTGTAAAACGCGGGTCTGAACTAGAGAACCTCCAATATTCACGACCAATAACGCCGCAGTCATCATAATAGGTTCCCAGTCGCACACGCGAACTGTATAAAATACCGCCAACAAGATCTTGCAGATCTCCACGGGTTAGGTTCTCGTTGAACGCATCCACTTCAGGATTGTTCAAATCTGAAAATTCTTCTACATCGCATGAGAACAGTGTTCCTGCAACGGCTAGTAAGAATAAAATTTTATATATCTGTTTTTTCATAATTCAATTTTTTAAAAGTTAACTCCGAGGTGGAATAAGTATCGCTTAGAAGAAGGGAATGGTGTTACTTCAACACCTGTAAAAATAGTTCCTCCTCCAAAGTTTGACACTTCAGGATCATAGCTATTGTAGTCGAAGAAGTTAAGAACATTTGTTCCTGAGAGTCCGATTCGTACTGAATCGATTGCTCCTCCAATCACATTGCCTAACATTTTGCTTTCTAATGTGTAGTAAAGTCCGATTTCACGAAGTCTTACATACGAAGCATCTTCAACAAAAACTTCTGCAGAAGAACCCAATTGGCTCACTCTGTAAGGTCCGTTCCCTAGCTGTCCTTCGGGGTCAAGGTCGATTGTATCATAATCGTGGCTAGTTCCGTTTAGGTCTGTTAAGAGCGCCGTAAGGTTGATGTTGTCACCACCACTTTTCCATTGCCATAAGAAAGAAAGATCAATGTTTTTCCAGCGTAAATTATTATTAACACCCATTTGGAAGTCTGGCTCGGCATCTCCAAATACTTGGAATCCGTTTGGTCCTGGATTTGGACCAATACCCACAATTTGTGTCGCACTAGAGCCTTCTTCAATACGATAGGTTCCTAATGTGGCACCAAAAGCACCAATGTTAAACGGCTCAACATCTAATCTGGTAATCTCAGATGTGTTTTTGAACCAGTTTACACCGATATTCCATTCAAAATTATCGTTTACGATAGGCGTAGCATTCAAGCTAAGCTCGATACCTTTGTTTTGCAATTCACCTGCATTCACAAATTCAGTTGTAAATCCTGTTGAAGGTGGCAATTGAGATTGAAGAATAAGATCGTCTACGGTTTTGATATAATATGTAGCAGAAAAGTCTAATCTTCCGTTAAAGAAACCAAGGTCGGCACCAAATTCAAGTTCTTTCTGACGCTCAGAATTGATTTCCTTATCGCCTCGTACACCTCTTAAGCTAATACCTAGCAATCCGTCTGTAGAAAATGCCCCGTACGAAGTAAATAACGCACCAAATGGTGGGAAGTTTCCTGCTTCACCATAGGCTGCTCTTAATTTAAACTGGCTCCAGGTACCTCCTTCACTCCAAAAACCGAATTCGTTCAGATTTACAGCCAAAGATCCTTTAGGATAGTAATTATAGGTGTTTGCATCTCCATTGTTAGAAGATTTATCACCTCGAATACCTACAGTAGCAATAAATTTATCTTGAAAATTTACTTCTTCCTGGGCAAAGAAACCGGCATCTTCTTGCTTCACTCTTGTCTGTACCACTCCCGTATTTGCTGCTTGGTCTACATTTGTTTCTGAAGCTACCAATCCTGTGGCAGTCACCAATTTTGTGTCTCTGTCGAAACGCTCATTGGTAAGACCTACCTGCGTTCTGAAATTGATATCGCTATCGGTAAAATAGTTATGTACCAAAAATGCAGAAAGGTTGTAGTTTTTATTTTGAGTATCTCCTTGTACTGAAACTCCATTCAATCCGCCATTGCTTGGCTTCTGAAATTGCAGCGCTTTTGGGAAAATAGCTCGTGATTGTTGTCCGTACATATCTAAACCTCCTCGAAGCACTAATTCTAAATTTGAATTTTCACCTCGGTAAAAGTCTAAGTTCATAGTACCTCCCATAATGAAACGATTTACACGTTCGTTATTGGTAACCAGGTCTCTGGTTTGTAATGGGTTAGAAGAGTTATTTGGATGGTCTGGATAATTTCCATTGCCATCTGCCAATAATCCGTCCCAAGGTCTAGTTGCAGTTAAGGCAACACCAATAGTAGTTCCTGAGTTATCATTGTTAAAGAAACCACGGTCTGATGAAGAGTAGATATAATTAGAACTCAAGTTGAATTTTAACCAATCTTTCGCTTTATGGTCTAAGTTTAAACGCAACGAAGTTTTTTCATATCCAGTGTTACGTACAATACCCTCTTCATTGTTATGGCTAACCCCTGCATAATATTTTGTTTTCAGGGAACCACCACTCATATTGAAGTTGGTAAGTCTAATGAATCCCTTTTCACCAAAAATTTCGTCTTCATAATCTACTAAGGTTCCATTATTCTGGGCATTTACAAAATCATTAGCCGCATCTTCACCAAAGGTGTCGAGTACGCGTTGTCTAGTGTAATCGCGAACTCCTAGCAAGTTGATAGCTTCGGTCCAACCTACAGATTGAGAAAATTTGTACTTAGTTTCTCCAGCCTTACCTCTTTTGGTAGTAATAATAATTACCCCTGCAGCTGCACGCGAACCGTAGATAGCGGCCGCAGATGCACCTTTTAAGATTTCAATATTGGCAATATCTTCAGGGTTAATATCTGCAATACGGTTGGTAGGGTTATCTTGGTTAGAAGCACTACCTCCAGCGGCTGCAGCAGAAACTGCGTTCAATCCGGCAGATAAAGATGAGTTGTCGAGATATACACCGTCAATAATATAAAGCGGTTGCACATTTCCTTGTAGCGACGTTGCACCACGAAGTTTTACAGATAAACCTCCCCCGGGTGCTCCTGAATTCTGGTTTACTACTGCCCCGGCAAATTTACCGTACAGTGCTCCGTCTAAGGTTGGAGGTGGTGTTTTCCCCACTAAATCTTCGGCAGAAAGAGATGCCACGGCATTGGCTGAGTTTGTTCGTTCAATAGAGGTTGCCAAACCAGTAATTACGACTTCATCTAGAGCCTGGGCAGATTCTCCCATTGTTATGTTTAACGTTTCTGAAATACTCACCGCTTGTTCTACTGTCGTAAATCCTAATGACGAGAATACTAACGTTCCCGGCAAAGTAGACATTTCAATGGAGTAATTACCATCAATATCTGTAGTAGTACCATTGGTGGTACCTTTCTCAATTACGTTCACAAAAGGAACGGTCTCACCACTCTCGCTTGTTACCTTACCCGAAATCGTATTTTGGGCAAATACAAAGCACGGTAGCAAGAATAAGAAAAGCAGAAGCCTCCTGCGATAAAAGTTGTTTTGTTTCATAGTTTATGATTTAAGTTAATGTAATCTCGAAATTACTGCTAATTATTCAATAATACCAAGCTTTCATTATATTTTTCATAATCTAACTTGAAGTTTTTCTAAGAATTTTTTAATTGTTCTGAAAATCATAAGGATACCTAAAAAAAATACCCCTATCCTATTTTATCTTCTTAAATTTGCACCCAATTCCTATAAACAGGAATAAATTCAGTATTCATTAAAAGATTTCCGCTCCTGCGGGAAATACTATGTATAGAACGCATACCAATGGCCAACTACGTGCCACCGACATCAATAAAAAAGTAACCTTGGCCGGATGGGTCCAAAAAACAAGGGACAAAGGTTTTATGGTCTGGGTAGATCTGCGCGACCGCTACGGAATCACACAACTTATTTTTGATGCAGAGCGCACCCCAAAAGCCATGATGGAAACTGCTTCACAATTGGGGCGAGAATTTGTGATTCAGGTAACAGGTACTGTGATTGAAAGAGAAAGTAAAAACCCAAACATGCCTACAGGCGATATCGAAATTTTAGTTTCTGAAATATCGGTGCTCAACAAATCGCTTACCCCTCCTTTTACCATCGAAGATAGCACAGATGGCGGCGAAGATTTGCGAATGAAATACCGCTATCTGGATATTCGCCGTACTCCTGTACGTAACAACTTGGTGTTTCGCCATAAAGTGACCATGGCGGTGCGAAATTACCTTTCAGAAAAAGACTTTGTAGAGGTAGAAACCCCCTACCTTATCAAATCGACCCCAGAAGGCGCCCGAGATTTTGTTGTACCAAGCCGCATGAATGAAGGCCAGTTTTATGCCCTCCCGCAGTCGCCACAGACCTTTAAACAATTGTTGATGGTAGGTGGAATGGACAAGTACTTTCAGATTGTGAAGTGCTTTAGAGATGAAGACCTACGTGCAGACCGACAGCCAGAATTTACTCAAATTGACTGTGAAATGGCGTTTATAGAGCAAGAAGATATTCTAAACACTTTTGAAGGCCTCACAAGACATTTATTGAAAGAGATCAATGATGTGGAGGTTGGTGAATTCCCGAGGATGCAATACGATGATGCCATGCGATTGTACGGAAACGATAAGCCCGATATCCGCTTCGGAATGGAATTCGGCGAGCTGAATAGTGTCGCGCAACACAAAGATTTTTCTATTTTCAATAAAGCCGAACTCGTAGTAGGTATTGCCGTCCCAGGGGGAAATAGTTATACACGAAAAGAGATTGATAAACTAACCGATTGGGTGAAGCGCCCACAGGTAGGCGCCTTAGGAATGGTGTATTGCAGAGTGAATGAAGATGGAAGTTATAAATCTTCGGTAGATAAATTCTACGACCAAGAAGATTTAGCGAAATGGGCCGAAGTAACTGGAGCAGAAACGGGAGACCTTATCTGTGTGCTTTCTGGAGACACTAATAAGGTACGCGCACAACTCTCAGCATTGCGCATGGAATTAGCCGAGCGTATGGGACTGCGTAAAGCAGGCGAGTTTGCCCCATTGTGGGTAGTCGATTTCCCGCTGCTTGAGTTAGATGAAGATACAGGCCATTATCACGCCATGCACCATCCGTTTACTTCACCAAAACCTGGACAACTGGAACTATTAGGTACCGACCCGGGAGCCGTAAAAGCTAATGCCTACGACCTTGTTTTGAACGGAAATGAAATCGGTGGAGGCTCCATTAGAATCCATGACAAGAAAACCCAGGCCGTTATGTTAAAACACCTAGGTTTCTCAGAAGAAGAAGCCAAGGCACAGTTTGGTTTTTTAATGGATGCTTTTGAATACGGCGCACCACCACACGGCGGTATCGCTTTTGGCCTGGACAGGTTGGTTGCGATTTTGGGCGGACAAGAAACCATACGCGATTTTATTGCATTTCCGAAGAACAACAGTGGTCGCGATGTGATGATAGATGCACCAGCGCCATTAGATAAAGAGCAATTGGAAGAGTTGCACCTTAAAGTAGAACTGTAATACAACTCTCTAAATAAAACTTCTCAATCTATGAGAATCGTATTGATCATTCTTTTCCTATTAATTGTGGCTTCTGTTGCATTTGGCTTCTATATAAAGCCGGAAGATTACCGTACGGGCGAATTTTGTATCGGTATTGGGATTAGCGCTTTGTTCTTTTTGTGGATGCCACTTTTTATCTATCACCGATGGCGCAAACGCAACTTTAAAGACTACATGCTCACAAAAGAGAACATAGATAAAATGCGGCAAGAAGGAGACGACAAAAAGCTATAACCACTTCATTCATAAAGCATTCAAGCACTCAATTTTCAGAGATAAAATGTTGTTTTACAACTTCCTTTTTTCGAAAAAGTTACATTTAGATAACCTATGGCAGCATAAAAAATGTAACTTTGTGGCTTATTAATTATATTTTTTTATTACAATGGAAGGAACAGTAAAGTTTTTTAACGAATCAAAAGGTTACGGATTCATCACCAATGATGACACCGGAAAGGACATTTTCGTACACGTAACCGGACTTAATGGCGAAGCCCTTAACGAAGGTGACAAAGTAGAATATGTTGAAGAAGAAGGAAGAAAAGGAATGGTTGCGGGTCAAGTACGCGTAATTCACGACTAAGATATATATTCGTAAAACCAACCAACAAATCCCCTTGAACTGCAGTTCAAGGGGATTTTTTCTTTTATGGGCAACCGCCGGGCTGTCTGTTGTATTCCCGATAGCTATCGGGGGATGTTGCAAAAGCCATCAATTCAAGTTTCGTTTTTCAATAAAAAAGCGCTTCAATATCTCAGAGGCTTCAGTAGCCAAAACCCCTCCTTCCATTTTTGTTTTTGGATGCAATTTAGTTCCCATCGCAATACAACCCCGTTGTTCATCCCTAGCACCATAGACTACCCTCGAAATTTGGCTCCAAAACAAGGCTCCAGCACACATTTGACAAGGTTCTATGGTAACATACAATGTGCAATCGATAAGGTATTTTCCACCCAGATAATTGGCTGCCGCCGTAATAGCCTGCATTTCGGCATGTGCTGTGACGTCGTTTAATGTTTCTGTTAGATTATGTGCCCTGGCTATCACTTGATTTTTCACTACTACAATAGCTCCAATAGGAATTTCACCTTTAGCATAGGCGGCTTCTGCCTCTTGTAGGGCTTTTTTCATGAAGTAGGTATCATCGAATGGCTGGATCATAAAGAGTTGAAAAGTTGAAAGTTGAGTAGTTAAGTTTATATTTTCTATTTTGAAATTTGTGATTTATAAAGACCATCTAGCATGGCGGTTATTTCGGCGATAGATGATCTTATTTTAAGATATGAACTATCGTCCAAAAATTCAAGATCTTTTGAAATTGTAGCTTGATTTAGTAATTCAAGTGCCGAACTATAAGCGATTTCTGTAAAGCGTGCTTTATCCTTTCTCGAATGTCTACCGGTTCCCTCTGCTATATTCGAAGACACTGAAATTGCTGCTCTACGCATCTGACTTGTAAGTCCGAACTTTTCATCTACAGGAAAAACTTTTGTTGTTTCATATATAAAAACTGAAAGCTCTTTAGCCTTTTGCCACACAATGAGTTTCTCAAATCCAAAAACCCTCATTTTCTACTCTTTTCGATTATCACTCAAAGCTAATCAATAAACTCCTAAACTTTTAAACTAAAAGCGAAGCTTTGTTTAAACGCCTCAACTAAAACACTATAAAAAAGATGATAAGTAGTTTTATAGCACTCTTGTGAGCTAAATTCCAATTTAGAATTCGCGAAAATGTCGCGAAGCCACGTATCTTTGCTTTAATGGCAACGAACCTGCTCCATACGATTACCTTTCCTTCAGACCTTCGGAAACTTTCTGAGCAAGAACTTCCGCAACTGACCCAAGAACTTCGTGATTTCATTATCAATGCCGTGGCCACAAAAGAAGGTCATTTGGGAGCCAGCCTTGGCGTTGCCGAATTGACCGTAGCCCTGCATTATGTTTTTAACACTCCAAATGATTTACTGGTGTGGGATGTGGGCCACCAAGCATACGGTCATAAGATTCTTACTGGCCGAAGAGCACAGTTCCATACCAACAGACAACTTGATGGGATTAGCGGATTCCCAAAAAGAAACGAAAGTGAATACGATACGTTTGGTGTGGGCCATAGCAGCACGGCAATCTCAGCTGCACTGGGTATGGCAATTGCTTCGCAATTGACAGGTGATGCCGAACGGCAGCACATTGCCGTGGTGGGCGACGCCTCTATTGCCAGCGGAATGGCCTTTGAAGCCCTAAACCACGCTGGGGTTACAGAGACTAATTTATTGGTTATCCTAAACGATAACGCCATCGGTATAGACCCCAGTGTGGGCGCCTTAAAAAAATACCTCACACAAGTTAATTTAGATCGAGCGCCAAAAACAGATAACATTTTTGAAGCTCTTAACTTTAACTATTCAGGCCCCATAGATGGCCATGACCTCAGCATATTGATTGCCGAACTAAGACGGCTGAAAGAAGTAAACGGACCAAAACTGTTGCACGTAATCACCAAAAAAGGAAAAGGATTACGCCAAGCCGAAGAAAACCAAGTCACCTACCACGCTCCTGGGAAATTTAATGCAAAAACTGGCGATTTGCTGCCAAAATCGGAAACAATAACTCCTCCTAAATTTCAAGATGTTTTTGGAAAAACGTTGGTTGAACTCGCTTCAAAAAACACCAAGATTATCGGCATCACCCCAGCAATGCCCACTGGTAGCTCCCTAAAATTTATGATGGATGCCTTTCCCGAGCGTGCGTTCGATGTGGGAATTGCAGAGCAGCACGCGGTTACTTTTGCGGCAGGGCTGGCTACGCAAGGTATGGTTGTTTATTGTAACATTTATTCCACTTTTTTACAACGCGCCTACGATCAGCTTATCCATGATGTTTGCCTGCAAAACCTGCCTGTAATTTTCTGCCTAGACCGCGCCGGACTCGTAGGAGAAGATGGAGCCACACATCATGGTATATTCGATTTGGCACATCTTAGGGCTATTCCAAATCTTATGATATGCGCCCCTCGTAACGAAATTGAACTACGAAATCTTTTGTACACCGCCCAGCTAGAATTAAACGGCCCAATGGCAATTCGGTATCCGAGAGGTCGAGGCTCCATAATAGATTGGGAGTTGCCATTTCAAAAAATACCTTTGGGAACATGTCTGCAACTGAAAGACGGTGACCAAATTGCTGTACTCACCATTGGCACTATGGCTACAAATGCTTCGGAAGCCATTTGCTCAATAGAGAAAATTTCCAAAGAAAAAATAGCCCACTATGATATCCGGTTCCTAAAGCCGCTTGACGAAAACTTCTTGCATGAAATTTTCAGCAAACACAATACTATTATCACCGTTGAAGATGGCGTTAAAAAAGGTGGCCTTGGCAGCGCCATCATAGAATTTGCCTCTAAACATAGGTATACCAATACAGTAAAGGTTCTCGGTATTCCAGATGTCTTTCCCGAACATGGCACCGTTGCCGAACTACAACACTTAGCAGGAATTTCAGCTTCAAAAATTAAAGAAGTAATCGAGAGTTTTATTGATTCTAAAAAAACCTAAGTCCTTTAAGGACTACATAAACACTAATTTTCTAAAGGTTCCCCTGAATTTTTTGAAACAATTGCAGGGCTTGTCCATCAGTAAGCATAGACACATGGTGACAGCAATACATTAAATACTGATAGGGCTCAGTTGGCAAGGTATTGTCACCAAAATGCTTTAAGATAAGTTTGTCATAATGCCGAACAGACCCATTCGCATTATTTTCAAACGCCGTAGTGTATCCATCTAGTAAAGTGCTTAGAATTTTATAACCTGCCAATTCCTTTTCCACTACTTCCGGACTCTGGTACACATTAGCAATACTCGTTTTAATAATATCTGAAATCTGAGCCTGGTACTTACTTTTTTCTAACAAGCTCACATTAAAATCGCCTTTTAGAATTTCGGTTTCATTTTCAATAAAAATCTGCACCGCTTCTGAAATTAGCGTATTAATGGCAAGCGCGCGTAGATAGGCCAGTCTGTCTTTTGATTGGGAAAGTTTCGCATACTTATCTTTGTTAAGGCTATCTTTAACCAAATTCACCAAATATTCTAAAGCTGTTTCTTCAGGAATCCACCCCAGGTTAATCCCGTCTTCAAAGTCGATGAGCGTATAGCAAATATCATCGGCAGCTTCTACCAAAAATGCTAATGGATGCCTGTTGTAACTCATCGCATTCGCATCTCCTCTTGATTGCAATCCTAAGTTAGACGCGACCTCTTTAAAAAACGGTACGTCGTCCTGGAATACTCCGTATTTTTTATCTGCGATGTGTTGGGTTGGTTTCTTCGGAAGGCTTTCCTTTGGGTATTTCATAAAGGCTCCCAAGGTCGCAAACGTAAGTCGGAGTCCGCCAGAAACCCCGTTTTTTGTTTCAGTCAATATTTTGAATCCGTTGGCGTTTCCTTCAAAATCAATAAGGTCCTGATATTGCTTATCACTTAACACCGATTTAAACCGTTGCCCGTTTCCGTTTAAAAAATAAGCCCCGATAGCCTTTTCTCCACTATGCCCGAAGGGCGGATTGCCAATATCGTGCGCCAATGCGGCGGCGGCTACAATCGCTCCAAAATCGGTTGCCTGAAATCCGTGTACGGTTTGTAAATGCGGATGCTTTTCGAGAATCGCTTTGCCCACCTGCCTACCCAAGGAACGGCCCACTACACTTACTTCCAAACTATGGGTGAGCCTGGTATGCACAAAAGAAGTTTTAGACAAAGGGATGACTTGGGTTTTATCTTGTAGGCTTCGGAAAGCGGAAGAAAAAATGACCCGGTCATAGTCTACCTCAAAACCGGTACGCGACTCATTTTCTTCTATCCGAAGTCGTTTTTTGGTATCTCCTTGCTTCTGAAGCGAAAGTAAATCTTCCCAATGCATCATTGTTGTGTTTTAAGCCAGCAAGATACCCAATTTTAAGAAGTTGGTACAACTAAAAAAGGTAGCGTTTTGGTAATTGTTTGGTAACACAAAAAAGCCTCATTGCCGCTTAGTTTTGAAGTATTAAAAGAAAGTTGGTAGATAACATTAAAGTAACATTAATCTTACTTAATGCTAAACCAAGCATAACATTGAGATAACCGTAAAAACTTCATTTGTCGATTCCTTTGCACCAAATGAATAAACTACTTTGATGAGCAAAATTTTTACAGCAGCAATGCTACTATTTACTACCTTAACGTTCGCACAGACCGGAACGATAGAAGGTACTTTAACAGACAAAGACGCGAATGGAGAACCACTCCCGTTTGCAAATGTCATAATTAAAGGAACTACCCAGGGAACCACTACAGATTTTGATGGAAAATACATCATCGAAAACGTACCCGTTGGTGACTATATTATTGAATTCAGTTTTGTTGGGTATGAAACACTTGAAATTCCTAATGTTTCTGTTGAAACCGACAAATTCACAAGAATTGATGCAGCCCTAGGCGCAAGTGCCGCTGCATTAGATGAAGTTTTTATTACCGTGCAAACAAGCCGTGAGCGCGAAACTGCATTATTACTCGAACAAAAAGATGCGGTTGCTGTGGTTGAAAGTATCGGAGCACAGCAAATGGGCAAATTAGGTGTTTCTGACGCCTCTGCTGCGACCACCAAAATCTCAGGGGTTTCTAAAACTGATGGTAGTGGTGATGTTTTTGTACGCGGATTGGGTGACAGGTATTTAACTACAACCTTAAATGGTCTTCCTATTCCGTCTGACGATATTGAGCGTAAAAATATAGGACTAGAGCTTTTTAACACACGTTTGATTCAAAGCATTGGCGTAAGTAAAACCATGTCTCCAAATCTTTCAGCAGATCAAGCCTCTGGAAATATCAATATCATTTCAAAGGAACTGAGCGGAAGTTCAGAATTGAGCGCTAGAGTAAGGTCTGGAATAAACACCAACGTTATACAAAACGGCGTATTCGATAATTATAAAGTTTCAGCAAACGATAACGACGTTACGGCTGGTATCTACGTAAAGGATATTTCAACAGGAAGAGCAATTACCGAACAAACTTGGGCGCCACAAACGGCAAATCTCCCGATAGACAACTCGGTTTCTTTCAGTATTGGAAAAAAATTGGGAGAACGGTTTAAAGTGTTGTTCACTGCCGGACAAAACTCTTCCTACGAATACAGAGATGGTGAATTCCGCCAATTTAGATCAAACTTTATCGACGATAGTATTCCTGACGCCATCACCTGGAACAAGGAAGTGACTACCTCGGGAATGTTTACCACCAAGTTTAAGGCAGACGACAACAATGACCTTAAGTTAACTGCTTTGGTAATCAATAAGGTTACAGACCAAGTTTTTGAAGGGGGACGTGAAGGAACTGCTTCTATTTTTGAAGAGACCGATGAAGGCGAAGCGTTTCAATTTATTCGAGACCAAAACCTAAAAAAAACATTGGTGTCTGTTACCCAATTATCTGGAGATCACGATATTTCTGAAATGAATACCCTTACATGGGCTGGAGGATACAATTACCTAAGTGCAGACGAACCTAATCGAATTAGAAACGAAGTAAACTTCAATTTTACAGATCCAGACAGAGCAGGATTGGTTCAGTTAGGCCGTACCGGTGGTTTCCAACAACGGAAAAGTGTACAAAAAATTGAAGATATAGAATACAATGGCCGTATTGCCGATTTGATAAAAATCTACGATACAGATACGAATAAATTCAGCATAAATTTTGGTGGAGATTATCGTAAAAAGACCCGTGACTTTGCATCGCGTTTCTACGGAGTAGAAGAAACGGTTATCAATGCCGTAAACCCAGAATCTATCGATCAGATTTCTGAAATCTTTACCCAAGAAAATTTCGACAACAACTTGCTGAAACTAAACGTGCAAGATCCTGACTTCTACGACGGAACCTTACAGAGCGTTGCCGGATTTGCAAACTTTGCAGGACAATTGGGCAAGTTTAGTATTGCAGCCGGACTCCGTTTTCAGAAAGACGATATCGACGTGAACTTTGACGTAGGAAACTTTGCAGGTAGAACAGGATCTTCAATCAAAGACTACCGCAGATTATATCCATCTTTAAATTTAAAGTACGACATTAATGACAAGCACAGCATTCGCTTTGCAAACAGTACTACACGTACATTACCTGAATTTAAAGAAATTGCCCCTTTCGAATATGTTTCGCCACAGGGTCAGATTACACGAGGAAATACAGAGGTTGAGGCGTCCACTAATTATAATTATGACCTAAAATGGGAGTTCTTTCCATCGAATGATCAATTAGTATCATTAACAGCCTTTTACAAAGAAATTGAAGACCCCATTAACAAAGTACAGGACCGAGGTTCTGCTGGTATTTTCTCTTACTTCAATTCGGGTGAACAGGCAGAAATTTACGGTGTGGAAGTTGAAACTAGAGTAAACCTTATTTCTGGAGACGAGCAACCCAAACTTCGCTTAAACCTAAACGCTGCGCGTTTGTGGCACTCACAAGACTTGAAAGATGTATTTGATGAAGACGGAAATTTAGTACGTAGCTTTAAATACAACAACAGAACCGAAGCCGACTTACAAGGTGCATCAGACTGGATTGTGAACACATCACTTAATTACGAAACTAACCAAGAATTTCCACTAGATGCTTCCTTAGTAGCAAACTATGCTTCAGACAGAGTATTTGCTTTGGGAGCTGCTGAAATACAAAGTTCTTCAGACATAAACTACAACGAAGAAATTGTAGAGAACGGATTCGTAACATTAGATGCCATCGTTAGTAAAGAGCTAAACGAAAACTGGACTATTGGACTCAGAGCTAGAAATATCTTAAACCCAGAAATAAAAAGAACGCAATTGGTGCGTCCTAGCACAACGGGCATTGAGCGCGAAGAAACGGTGCTATCGTATACCAAAGGGGTACGATTAGGACTTAACATTAACTATTCATTCTAAATCTTAAAAACTCAACTATTCAATTTTAAACTATGAAAAATCTAAAAACAATTACTAGAATTTTTGCGATACTAAGTATCGTGCTTGCTGCAAGTTGTAGCAGTGATGACGACTTCCAGCCTACCGAAGATGATACGGTTGTAGAAGACACCAACCTAACCGGAGATATCGATTCAGACAGAATCTTAGACCCAACACAACAGTACACCATTTCAGGGTCTGTATTTGTAAAAGATGGTGCTAAATTGACCATCCCTGCTGGAACAGAAATCGTAGCCGAAGTAGGTACAAACAACTTTATCGCAGTAGAGCAAGGTGCCGAAATTGATATTCAAGGTACTGCAAGTCTACCCGTAATCATGCGTTCTGCGGGTAACAACCCTGGAGAATGGGGTGGATTGTTACTATGCGGAAAAGCACCAACTACTGAAGGTACTGGTGTTATTGCCGAAGTTGCCGGTTTAGTGTACGGTGGAAATGAGCCAACAGATAGCTCAGGTAACATCGATTACCTAATCATTCGTAATGCTGGAGCACAAATTAACTCAGAATCACAATACAACGGTTTAACCTTGTATTCTGTTGGTTCAGGAACAACTATAGACAATGTTGCTGTTTTAGACGGTGCTGATGACGGAGTTGAATTCTTCGGAGGAACTGTAAGTGTAACCAATTTTTATGCTGAAAACAACGAAGACGATTCTGTAGACTGGACCGAAGGTTGGAACGGCACCTTAACCAACACCTACGTATTACATACTCTAGCAGGCTTTTCTACTGCGGTTGAAGCCGATGGTGAAAACGCAAACCCTAAATTGGTGAACTTTACAGCAAACTCTACTGTAGGTGGAACCGCATTACAGTTTAAAAAAGAATCAGGTGCTACTATTACAAACTTAGCATTGATTGGTTATGAAACTTCATTAGACTTTAGAGACGATGGTGCACCTAGCAACGTTCAGATCGATGGTCAAGATTCAGATCCTAACAATCCTTACATTGCACCACCAACTGTAGATGTGAGCATGTTCTCTTGGGTAAGCTCAAACAACACTGGAGGTGAAGTTGTGATTCTTGGAGGTGACGTTACTGAAACCTTAACCCTAGACCCAGGAACTAGCTACTTACTAGATGCAGTTTTACTTGTTAAGAACGGTGGAAGATTAATTATTCCTGCAGGAACTAAGATAGCTGCACGCCCAGGTGGACAAGATGTGTATATTGCTTCTGAAATAGGAGGCCAAATTGAAGTAAACGGTACTGCTGAAAATCCAGTTGTAATGTCATCTGTGGCTGGACAACCTGGAGATTGGGGTGGATTGCTACTTTGTGGTGACGCACCAACAACAGAAGGTACGAACGTGATTGCTGAAGTAGGTGGCCTTGTTTACGGAGGTACGAATCCAGCGTCAGATTCAGGTAAAATCAATTACTTGGTGATTGTTGGAGCTGGTGCTCAAATTAACTCTGAATCTCAGTTTAACGGGCTTACACTTTACGCAGTTGGAACAGGTACTGAAATCAGCAACGTTGCAACCATCAACGGTGCAGACGACGGTGTTGAATTCTTCGGTGGAACTGTTAGCATGACCAACTTCTATGCATTGAACAATGAAGATGATTCTGTAGACTGGACTGAAGGATGGAATGGCACACTAACAAATGCGTATGTACAAAATGATATAGAAGGATTCTCTACGGCTGTTGAAGCAGATGGTGAAAACGCAAATCCTAAATTGGTGAACTTTACCGCTGCATCTACTGTGGGCGGAACCGCACTTCAGTTCAAAAAAGAATCTGGTGCAACATTTACCAATGCTTCTATCACCGGATATGATACTCGTGTAGACTTTAGAGATGATGGAGCGCCAAGCAACGTAATCGTAGACGGAGTTCCACTTACCACCCCAGAAGATGATGTATTTAACGGTACTCCGGTAGATATATCAGGATGGGCTTGGATATTGGCAAGATTATAATATTCTCATTATTATAATAATTAGCAGAAAAGGGCGATCAAAATATTTTGATCGCCCTTTTTATTTGTTTTGTTTATAGTTTCTATTTGTACGAAACGACACGGGTGTCTTTCGCCTCCCAAGTACTTACCTTGGCAATTTTTGAATCGGCATAAGTAACTTCTTTCATGGTATCGCCTTGGTAGAATTTCCAAGTTCCCACTTTTGCGCCATTTTCATATTGGGCTACAGCCAACTTCTTACCATTGGCATCGTAACTCACCCACTCTCCCTGCAGTTGGTTGTCTTTAGTGTAATGCCCCGTTTGGGCTATTGCTCCATTGTCATGATACAAAGTAGCCTCAATCAGGTTATCAACAAGAACATATTTATCTTTTACCTCTTTTGAACAGGTCTTTTTACAAGTCTGTGCCATCGCTACATTCGCGACAAGACCTATTACTAAAATTGTGATTATCTTCTTCATATCATTACTTTTTTAAGTTCTATTCTATCAAAATTACGAAATTGGTAACAATTTTGAAAGCTTTTCATAACATTAGCGTAACATTAGAAACGCAACATTCTGTTTTTCAGTTGCTTATACATGAAGATTTAACATTGGAATTCGTTATTATGATCTAAAAATTAATACATCCTTAATATTTCGGTTACATAAAAGCTACATTAGTGTACGTAATTTGCTAGGTCGAAAGACATATACACATTCTGAAATGTTTAAGTTTTTGTCGACTACTTTCAACGTGTATATGGGCTACCCCTTTGGGTAGCCCTTTTTTTATGGTTTTCGAAAATACAAATTTAATTTTGGCGTAACATTCAGTTAACATTAGATGTAGTTCTTTGCAGCGACAAAAACTTAAACTATATCATGTTATTTCAGAGACTACTTGTGGTAGGTGCTTTTTTAGCGTCTTTCACCCTTTCAGCTCAAGAGATTAGCGACACTAAATTCGGTAAAGGTCTTATTAATTTCGTTGCAAAAGACAGCACATTTAGCGTTCGTTTTGCTCCGAGAATCCAAGGTAGATTCAACACCAATTGGAACTACAACGAAGACAGCTTTGATGCTGCCGACTTTAATTTTTCAATCCGTAGGGCACGTCTTAAATTTGATGGTTTCGCCTATTCTCCAAAACTGAAATATAAAATTGAATTAGGCCTGTCTAACCGAGATGTTTCAGGGGCTTCTGCTTTTAATCGCAACACCCCGCGTATTATTCTCGACGCAGTTGTAATGTGGAATTTCTACGAAAATTTTGAACTGTGGGCGGGACAAACAAAGTTACCAGGCAACATAGAACGTGTGGTATCATCGGCTAATATGCAACTTATAGACCGCTCACTGCTAAACAGCAATTTTAATATCGACCGAGATATTGGTATTCAGCTTAGACATGAGACCCATTGGGGAAGTGATTTCTGGACCCGCGAAAAAGTGGCTTTGTCACAAGGTGAAGGAAGGAATATCACCCAAGGAAATGAAGGTGGCCTACAGTATACTGGGCGTATTGAATTCTTGCCTTTCGGAAAATTCGCCTCTAAAGGCGATTATTCACAAGGTGATTTAAAACGAGAACAGGCCCCAAAATTAATGGTCGGGCTTACCTACGATATTAACGACGATGCGGTAAGAACGAGAAGCAACTTAGGGTCTTACATGTTTTTGGAAGATGGATCACTTTATATGACCACCATTAACACCTTTTTTGCCGATGCCATGTTTAAATACAAAGGGGTTGCATTTATGGGGGAGTATGCAAACCGAACCGCAGACAAGCCCATTGCTGTTGAAGAAGATGGAACTGCCACTGGAGATATCGTTCGTGTAGGTGATGCTTTTAACTCGCAATTAAGTTATTTATTCAAAAGTAATTACGAACTTACTGGTCGGTTTACAACCACAAGTTTTGAAACTGTGACGGGAAGAGCCCCACAAGAGCAATATACCCTAGGTGTTTCAAAATACCTCGTAGGTCATAAATTGAAAGTGCAAAGTGATGTGAGTTATACAACGGTAGGTGGTGATACAGATAGCATCATGTTTAGAACAGGATTTGAATTACATTTTTAACACATAAGACATAACAATTTGGTAACAAATGGACTGCAATAATTTGTGACATTTGCGCCATGGAAACATTTTTTAGTATGGAGAATATCTATTTGTTTATGCTAGTAGCATTAGTAGTACTAGCGGTAATAGACATCGTAGTTGGGGTAAGTAACGATGCCATCAACTTCCTCAACTCAGCAATCGGTTCAAAGGCTATTTCTATGCGAACCATTATGATTGTGGCAAGCCTTGGGATTTTTATTGGTGCCGTTTTTTCCAGCGGACTTATGGAAGTAGCCAGAAAGGGTATTTTCGATCCCAGTCAGTTTTACTTCGACGAAATCATGGTCATTTTTATGGCCGTGATGATTACCGATATCTTATTGTTAGATTTTTTCAACACTTTGGGCCTTCCTACATCTACAACGGTTTCAATCGTTTTCAACTTATTGGGTGCTGCCGTAGTCATGTCGCTCATAAAAATTAGCAAGTCTGAAACCGAAACTCTGGCCAACCTCGCAGAGTATATCAATACAGACAAAGCAATAGAAATTATAAGCGGTATACTACTCTCTGTAGTGATTGCTTTCACAATTGGAGCTATTGTGCAATGGATTTCCAGATTGATATTTTCGTTCCATTTCCAAGAAAAAATGAAGTATTTCGGTGCCATCTTTGGAGGTGTTGCATTGTCCGCTATCGGATATTTTATCTTTATGAAAGGCCTAAAAGGAACTCCTTACTACAGCGATTTTAAGGAGGTTTTAGAAAGTAATGAAATTTTAATCGTTGCAGGTGGTTTTGTATTTTTCACGCTCTTCTCGTACTTATTTCAAAAAATTACCAAGAAAAGTATCTTGATCATTGTTATTGCTGTAGGGACCTTCGGATTAGCCCTGGCTTTTTCTGGAAACGACTTGGTAAACTTTATCGGTGTACCCATGGCAGCATACCACTCGTATGAGTTTTGGGCCGCTTCTGGTGTAGATGCAAGCTTATTCTCTATGGAAGTATTAGAGAAAAAAGTACCTGCAGAACCTCTGTTGTTGTTTATAGCCGGAGCCATCATGGTGGTTACATTATGGCTGTCGAAAAAAGCTAAAACAGTGGCCGAAACCGAGATTAGCTTATCAAGACAGGGTGAGTCTCATGAAAAATTTGAGCCGAATATGCTATCCCGTCTAGTGGTAAAAGGCACGACCTCTATTTCTGCTGGGCTTAGGCACATCATCCCAGCAAAAACGCAGGAGCGAATTAACAAAAGTTTCGAAAAACCCAATACTGCCTTGCTTACTAAAGACCAAAGCATGAACGCCCCAGCGTTCGATATGGTTAGAGCCTCGGTAAATTTAATGGTTGCTGGGGTTTTGATTTCTATCGCTACTACCATGAAACTGCCGCTTTCTACAACATACGTAACGTTTATGGTGGCTATGGGTACATCTTTAGCAGACAGAGCATGGGGACGGGAAAGTGCCGTTTATCGTGTGGCAGGCGTGCTAAATGTGATTGGTGGTTGGTTCTTTACTGCCCTAGGCGCATTTATTGCCTGTGGTGTGGTTGTATTCCTAATTCATTGGAACAAAGAAATCATGACACCAATATTACTGTTGCTCACAGCATTATTGTTGGTAAGAAACTACCTTTCGCACAAAAAGAAAAATACTACTACTATAGACCCAAGTAAGCTTAAAAAGAGCGAAAGCAGTACGGTACAGGGTATTATTTCTGAAAGTGCCGACAATATTTCTAACGTCATTGCACGCACCAATAAAATTTATTCTATTGTGCTGAAAGGCCTTGCAAAGGAAGATTCTAGCGGACTGAAAAAAGGACGAAAGCAAGTAGAAAAATTAGATGCTGAAATTGAAGAATTGCGTGATAATATTTTCTACCTCATTAAAAATCTAGACGAAACCAGCGTTCGCGGTAGCAACTTCTATATTATTATTTTAGGGCATCTTACCGACATGGCGCAATCGCTAGAATTTATTGCCAAGAAAAGTTATAAGCACATTAGCAATAACCATAAGAAACTTAAATTCAGCCAGATTAAAGACCTTCAAGAAATTGACCAAACCCTAAGTTCGGTTCTGGAAGAAATCACAGAAGTGTTCAACAGCAGAAAGTTTGAGCGTATCAGTTTTGTGCTCGCTAGAAAAACGGAAGTGGAAACCTTGCTATCTGATAAAATTGAAAAGCAAATAGATCGCACACGAAGTGAAGAATCGAGCCCTAAAAATACGACGCTTTATTTCAATATTCTGTTAGAAACAAAAGATCTCGCGTCTGGTATTATGAATTTGATGGAAGAATATTATTCTAGCTACAAACGCGAATAAAACCATCTTTTTCCTAAAATTATAAACCCGTATGAGCCGTGCTTGTGCGGGTTTTTGTTAGTACCCCGTCTCATAAAACTTCAAAAACACCTACTTAGGGGATTGCTGCGTATCTTTACCGTCTAAAAGAGCTACAGATGAAATTTTCTATCCTGCCATTGGTGTTCGTTTTATTAAACCTAAAACCCATTTTTGCACAGCAACCTACTGCTTCCGAAGTATTGGAGAAAGCTATTGCATACCACGATCCCAACGGAAACTGGGCTAATTTCAACCAAACGTTTCAGGTAACCATGACCACGCCCAACAATGCCGACCGGGTAAGTGATATTACGATAAACCTCCCCGAAGAATATTTCAGCCTAACAGCCACACGGGATCGATTGGAAACTACTTTTACCATCGACAAAGGAACCTGTACCACGAGCATTACAGATTCTATTGCACAAAAAGGTGCCCGTACTCCATGCGAAACCGCCGCACTCTACAAAAACTATTACACCTATCTTTATGGGCTGCCCATGAAGCTGAAAGACCCTGGGGCAAACTTGTCTCCCAAGGTTGAAAAAGTGCGTTTTAAAGACAAAGACTATCTAAAACTGAAAGTCACCTACGACGAGACGGTAGGTAGCGATGTGTGGTTTTTCTACTTCAACCCAACTACGTATGCTATGGAGGTGTATCAGTTCTTTAAAGGAGACCCGAACGGGAAAGGCAAAGATACCGGCGAATACATTCTCCTTTCCGAAGAAACCACAGTACAGGACATCAAAATGCCTAAAATCAGGGAGTGGTATTACAACAAAGACGACAAGTACCTCGGTACCGATACGATTACGAAATAAAAAAAGGGAACCCGATTGGGCTCCCTTTGTATGTAACACTTAAAAATAGTTCCTTTTCAGGAGGAGATGGATCTACGATCCACACATTAAACAATCTTCGTCGTCTTCTGCTTCTTTAGACTGTTGTAAGAGGGTTTTTAGCTCTTGCGCAGTCAATGGTTTATCGTTTACTGCTTTGGTAGCTGTTACCGTTGCAGCTTCTGCTACAGCTGGTTCTGGCTGCTCTTTGTTGTCGTTTTTAAGGGTAAACTTAATGGCATCTACCGCACTCTTGGTACGCAAGTAGTACATTCCTGTTTTTAGGCCGCTTTTCCATGCATAAAAGTGCATCGACGTTAGTTTTGCCATGTTGGCGTTTTCCATAAACAGATTCAGCGATTGCGATTGGTCTATAAAATATCCTCTGTGGCGCGACATGTCTATAATGTCTTTCATGCTCAGTTCCCAAACCGTTTTGTACAGTTCTTTCAAATCTTGTGGAATCGCGTCTACGTCTTGTATAGAACCGTTGGCGCGCATGATTTCTTCTTTTAGGTCGTCGTTCCACAATCCTAATTCTACCAAGTCTTCTAACAGGTGCTTGTTTACCACAATAAATTCACCTGAAAGTACACGACGGGTATAAATATTAGAGGTGTATGGCTCAAACGCTTCGTTGTTTCCAAGGATTTGTGAAGTAGACGCTGTTGGCATCGGCGCTACTAACAAGGAGTTACGCACCCCATGTTTTTTCACGTCTTTTCTCAGTTTTCCCCAATCCCAACGACCGCTTAATTCTTCGTCTTTAATGTTCCATAGGTTGTGTTGAAACAGCCCTTCGGAAATCGGCGACCCTTTATACGTTTCGTACGGTCCGTCTAGCTTTGCTTCTTCCATAGAGGCAGTTACCGCGGCAAAATAAAGTGTTTCAAAAATATCTTGGTTCAATGTTTTTGCTTCGTCACTGGTAAACGGCATACGCAACTTAATGAAGGTATCTGCCAACCCTTGAATTCCCAATCCAACCGGTCTGTGACGGAAGTTTGAGTTCTCCGCTTCTTTTACCGGATAGTAATTTCTGTCGATCACACAGTTCAGGTTCTTGGTCACTCGTTTGGTTACCTTAAACAGTTCTTTGTGGTCAAACTCTCCATTTTTCACGAACATTGGCAACGCGATCGATGCCAAATTACATACAGCTACTTCGTCTGGAGAGGTGTACTCCATAATTTCGGTACACAAGTTAGACGAGCGAATGGTCCCTAAGTTTTTCTGGTTGCTCTTGCGGTTGGCCGCATCTTTATAGAGCATATACGGAGTTCCTGTTTCAATCTGTGATTCTAGGATTTTCTCCCACAACTCACGTGCTTTTATAGTTTTTCTTCCTTTGTCCTCGGCTTCGTACTTCAAGTACAATGCTTCAAACTCTTCAGAATGCACATCGCACAATCCTGGGCATTCGTTCGGGCACATCAACGTCCATTCTCCGTCTTCCTGTACACGTTTCATAAACAAATCAGAAATCCACATTGCATAAAATAAATCACGCGCGCGCATTTCTTCTTTTCCGTGATTTTTCTTCAAGTCAAGGAAATCCATGATATCGGCATGCCAAGTTTCCATATAGATCGCAAACGATCCTTTACGCTTTCCGCCTCCTTGGTCTACATAACGGGCGGTGTCGTTAAACACACGTAGCATGGGTACAATTCCGTTTGAAGTACCATTGGTACCGGCAATGTAAGAACCTGTGGCGCGAATGTTATGGATAGACAACCCGATACCTCCGGCAGATTGTGAAATTTTCGCGGTTTGTTTCAATGTATCGTAAATACCATCGATGCTATCGTCTTTCATGGTAAGCAAGAAACATGAAGACATTTGTGGTTTTGGGGTACCACTGTTGAAAAGCGTCGGGGTGGCATGTGTAAAATACTTTTTAGACATGAGCTCGTACGTTTCTTTTGCTGCTGCAAGATCGTTTAAGTGAATCCCCACAGAAACACGCATCAACATGTGCTGCGGACGCTCTACGATTTGTCCGTTCAGTTTCAGCAAGTACGAACGCTCCAACGTTTTAAATCCGAAGTAGTCGTAGCCAAAGTCACGGTTATAGATAATGGTCGAGTCTAGCTCATCGGCATTGTCCATTATCACTTTATACACCTCATCGCTTAACAATGGCGCCTTTTTACCTGTACGCGGATTCACATACTCGTACAAGTCTGTCATCACTTCAGAGAAGGTTTTCTTGGTGTTTTTATGTAGGTTAGAGACAGAAATACGTGCGGCCAAGCGTGCATAGTCTGGGTGTGAAGTGGTCATGGTAGCGGCAATCTCGGCTGCTAGGTTATCTAACTCACTGGTGGTTACGCCGTCGTATAATCCTTCAATTACGCGCATGGCAACCTTTACTGGGTCTACCAGCTCGTTAAGGCCGTAACATAATTTTCGTACCCGAGAGGTAATTTTGTCAAACATTATGGGCTCTTTCCGCCCGTCTCTTTTTACTACATTCATTGTTCTTGCTTTTTGAGGTTCTGTATTTTATTCTGAAAAAGGGTGCTTGTGCATGTCTTTTAAAACACACATTATCAGCATATTGTTAATGAAAAGCCGCCCCTTGGGGGAAAGGCGGGACCTTTCTAAAAATCTGCGTCGAAACTTATTTTATTCGATTCTTTGTCTTTGTTGGTAACACCAGCCTTTTGATACTCAGAAACACGTTTTTCGAAGAAATTCGTTTTTCCTTGCAGGGAAATCATATCCATAAAGTCGAATGGATTACTGGTATTGTATTCTTTCTCACATTCCAGCTCTACCAAGAGTCTGTCTGTTACGAATTCTAGGTATTGAGTCATCAAGTTCGAATTCATCCCGATTAAACTTGCAGGAAGTGATTCGGTAATAAATTCACGTTCGATGTCTAGTGCATTTACGATAATTTCGCGGATACGCTCTTTAGGCACTTTGTTTACTAAGTGGTGGTTGTGCAAATGAACGGCAAAATCGCAATGTACACCTTCGTCTCTAGAGATCAACTCGTTCGAGAAGGTAAGTCCTGGCATAAGCCCTCTTTTCTTTAACCAAAAGATAGAGCAAAATGCACCTGAAAAGAAAATCCCTTCAACGGCTGCAAATGCAATAAGTCGCTCAGCAAAACTCGGACTGTCAATCCATTTTAATGCCCAATCTGCTTTCTTTTTGATTGCAGGGAAATTTTCAATAGCATTAAAAAGCTTGTCTTTTTCCTTGTCGTCTTTAACATACGTGTCGATAAGTAGCGAGTAGGTTTCAGAGTGAATGTTTTCCATCATGATCTGGAAACCATAAAAGAATTTTGCTTCAGAATACTGTACTTCATTCACAAAATTTTCTGCTAAGTTTTCGTTTACGATCCCATCACTAGCTGCAAAAAAGGCAAGGATGTGTTTGATGAAATAACGCTCATCATCGTTTAGTTTTTGGGTCCAATCGGTAAGATCTTGATGTAAATCAATTTCTTCTGCGGTCCAAAAACTTGCTTCAGATTTCTTGTACCAATCCCAAATATCATGGTGTTGGATTGGGAAAATTACAAATCTGTCCTTGTTTTCTGCTAAAATGGGTTCTACTGCGCTCATTGTCCTTCGTTTTTTGGTTTTGGGAAAAATTTCTCATTACTAGGGACTAACAAATATGAAAAAAATTGATCCGAAAATCGTCACAAAGCCCACTTGGTTTTCAACAAAGTTTTCAACACTAGCAATTTACAAGTGTTCTTATCTTTATGTTAAATTGAGGTGTTATATATTTGATTTACAGTGTTTTATAATTTGTGAGGTGATTTATCAACAATTCTTATAATTGTCGTTGAAAACCCCCTTAGGCACATACTAGACCGTGGTTCAGATAGCTTTTACATAACGTTCTCATAACCTAAATTTTCAACAAAAATTTTCTTCTAATTCTTCAAAAAAAATAATATAAAGATGCTATTTCAGTAAAAATTGGTAGTAAAAAACAAAAAAAGAGTCGAAGTTTCCCCCGACCCTTTTCAAACATAGAATGAAAAAATTATACTATTGTTTTATCACCCGATAGGTTCCTACCTGGTTTCCTGTATGTACTCTTAAAAGATACACTCCTGCAGTAAGAGACGCTGTATTTATAGTTGCTCTAGTCGCCACCCCTTCTGTTTGTTCTAGTACCTTCGCACCAGTAATACTATATAGCTCAACGCGCTCTATTGTTTGGTTGGCCTGCACATGGATCTCAGTGTGCATTGGGTTCGGGTAATACGATACTCCTTCTAGGGCATTCTCTGCCGTATTAAGCACGATCACTGTTTTGGCATCAAAATAGAGTCCGAAGCCAAAAGTACCTCCGCCACTTGTTCCGGCAAACGCCATACACGGAAGGTCATCGTCTGTTTCAGCAACCGCTGGTGGAAATCCTTCAAACACATCTACATCAGTGTCGCTAATAGTTTCTCCTGTAGGAAAACCAGCGCCTTCGTACGTTCGGGAAGCTATAAAATTGCTGCTCGAGGCATCTAAGATTTCAAAAACGTGGGCAATCTGAATATCATTGGTACCAACATTTCCTTTTCGAATCCACATTTCTGGTTGTACCGAGCTTTGGTTGGCAAGTGGCACTCCGTCAAACAAAGTAGTAAACGCAGCTCCATTTTCGCGTGTGTACAATTTAAATCGATACCCATTTGTAGCCCCCGCATCTCTTTGAGAAGTTACTACCATCACCTCGTCTGTAGCCAGTTCTTTACGGGCTGCTTTTATGGTAGGATTGAGTGATTCTTCAACAGCTCCTGTAGTTAGCGTTTCGCGAGGGTCCCATGATGCCGGATCATTATAATTACTATTTACATTTACATATAAATTCCCCGTTGAAGCACCAGTATACGTAGTATAAACAGAACCGTTAAAACCGTAGGCCATTTCAGTCTGTGCACCACAAACGTTGTCTATACTTATCTCGTCTACCCAATCGAACCCGTAGCTGCCTGAGGTGCTGCGTGCTGAATGAACCTCATCACAAGTGGTATCTTTTTGATAGATGGCAAACACGCGTTGCCCATTGGTGTTCGTAGGAAAATTTCTGTCTACTCCAAAATCTGAAACATCTCCAGAGACCACCTGTGCATCAAAAGCACCTGTGCTTGTATTCCATCGCCATGCTTGGAAATTTCCTGAAGCTGTTGTAAGATATGCGAGCATATATTCGTCTCCCGTACCATGTATTGATACAAGCTGTAATTTTCTGACGGGAGCAGTAACGTTGGCAGCTTGCCATTGCTCAAATGACTGACCTCCGTCTAAAGACCGATAGATGTAAATGATGTCGAACATCCCGCCAAAATCGATATTATTCTGATAAGCAGCGATATAAATATGTCCTGAACCCGTCACATCCATATCTACACCATCCACAAATTCATCTAGAAGCAACCGGTCTGTATCCCAGTCTCTAGTGCCTTCAGAGCTTCGCGGCTCCTTAATTTCTTCTGGATAATAGATACCATTTATAGGTAAATTTTCCATAGTTTCAGGTAATAACGTACCTGTGTCGATAGGCTTATACAGCGCTGCGATTGCAGGGTCTACGGTTTCCCAAGCAGCCTTAATAGCCAGTCTGTTAGCTTCAATTTCAAAAGCGGTTCCTGTGTTCTCCAGCGCTCTGCTTTCTTCGTAAAGCGCCACAAGTTCTGCGGTCATTTGACTATCAGTTGTAGCAACCGAAATAGCGGCATTGTCTACAACATCTGTTTGTGCAATCATTGCATGCATTCCGCATACCATTACAAATAAAGTAACTAATCGTTTCATAATATTCATTTTTGTTCTCCTACTCTTCATTGGGCTTTTCGGATTCCGCCCCAGTAAGCTTTGATTTAGGTTCCAAAAATAGAAAGTGTGTGTTGTGGAAAGCGCAGGTAGTAACTCCAAATATAACCCGTGTAACCCCTTTATTTTCTAGGGGTTATTCACCCCCGAACGACTTACTAATTCTTCACAATGTAAAAATAGCGGGAGCTGTAAAAATGCAATGGTAGCTATGTATCAAACTATTGTAACAATGTAACATCACAAAAAAACCGAGAACTTTTGGGTTCTCGGTTTTTAGTTATTGTAAGCGGTATTTTACCCCAGATCGTCCAGATCGAGTTCGTCTATGGCATCCCAAGTTTCTTCTACATCCATATTGGTTGCATTTACTTGAAGGTAGAACCGTTTTCCATGCATTAGTTGAATACTTGTATTGTTGTTGTTCTTTTTATATTCTTCTAATGCACGTACGTTATTGCGAGTCACGGTTCGTTTTGTCTTGTATTCATCTTCTTCTTCCATATCCATAGCTAGCATCATACGCGCTCCAGCAGTAGCAGATGCGCCCATTTCGCCAGCACCATCTATGATGTTTATTCTGAAGGTTTTGCTCTTGTCTTCATTTTTGTAGGTAGCTTCTATGCTCGCTATTTTTATATAAGCCGTCTGTCCTGCCTTGTAGCCTGTTCGCTCCATCCCATTTATCTCTTCAGGAAGCCACTCTTTCATTTCTTCATTGGTAAGTGGTTCCATGGTTTGGAGCTCCTTGATATCGTCTCCCATTTTATTGATTTCTTTGGAAGCTTTGGTTACGTTCTTTACGTTTTGCTTGGTTTCTTTAATCTTTTTTGAAACCGGATTATCACATGAGATACAGGTGATAATAGCCAATACTACTATGACTAATTTTTTCATGAAATTACTTTTAATGGTTAATTGAATTTCAATATACTAATTTATCAGCGTACTGACAATCACCCAATTGGGTAATCTTTCAGAAAACATGCTCCAAGAATATACAGAGGTTTATTCGTAGCTGCGGAAATTTCCGCCTAGACAATTATAGAAGTGGATTAAGCCCGATTTCTTAGATTCATTTGCGTATCAACCCTTCGAATGCTGACGAGCCACCTTCTCAAGCTCGGCGTACCAATGTTCGCCAAACCTTCTTACAAGTGCGTCTTTTACGAATTTATAGACCGGAACTTTCAGTTCTTTGCCCAACGTACAAGCGTCGTTACAAATGGGCCATTTATGATAGTTTACAGCAGCAAATTCGCTATAATCTTGCACACGCACTGGGTAGAGATGGCAGGATATTGGTTTTCTAAAAGACACTTCCCCCGTGTTATAAGCATCTTCAATACCGCAACTGGCAGTCCCGTTTGGGGTAAATGTTACATACGCACATTCGGCTCCGTTTACCAAAGGGGTTTCGAGTTCGTCCCGTTGCGAAACAATATGGGTGCCTTGGGCCTCGATGGCTGCAATACCTTCAGGTCGTAGAAATGGTTTCACCTTTGGGTAGATTTCTTTGAGAATCGTAACCTCTTCTTCGGAAACAGGAGCTCCCGCTTCACCTTCAACACAACACGCCCCTTTACAGGCGCCTAAATTACAGACAAATTCTTTCTCGAGGATGTCTTCCGAAACGATGGTTTTTCCGAGTTGAAACATGGCGCAAATATAAACCGAATTTTAAAGGTAACTATCTATTTCCGCAGGAGAAAAACAGCTACATAAACTCGTGTCAGTTTCATACATAAACTCTTTAAAAACACTACTTTTGCAGTACCTAACCTTTTTTATTAATTAGTACTGCCGAAGTAACAATAGACAATGGACTTCAACTTTAAGGAAATAGCGACTGCAACCATGGTACTCTTTGCCGTAATCGACATTATTGGGAGTATTCCAATTATTATTTCCCTAAAAGAGAAGTCGGGAACGATAAAGAGCGGACGAGCCTCGATTATTTCAGGGATTGTACTCACGGTATTTTTATTTATCGGTGAAGAAATTTTAAAGCTTATCGGTATCAATGTGTACGAATTTGCCGTTGCCGGTGCTTTTATCCTATTTTTTATTGCGTTGGAAATGATCTTAGGCATTAAACTGTTTAAACAAAACGAAGGCAATTTAGAAATGGCGACTGTTTTTCCTATCGCATTCCCTATTGTTGCAGGACCGGGAAGTCTTACCTCGCTCTTGTCGTTGCGTGCCGAATACGAGCTTCAAAACATTATAGTTGCCATCGCTATTAACGTGGTGGTGGTGTTTATTGTGTTACGTACTTCGGGAAGCCTTCAGCGGTTCTTAGGAAAAAATGGAATTGGTATAATCGAAAAAGTGTTTGGGGTCATCTTACTCGCAATTGCAGTGAAGTTATTCACCTCGAACATACAAGAACTATTTAATTAAGATTAGAGACATGAAAATAGTTAGTTATATACTCATAGCACTGGCCCTAGGGTTGCTTATTTTTAATGCTACCAAAATAGATTTTGATGCCCCTTTTGAAGGAGATAGCACAGTAGCGGTAATCTGTGTACTGGCGGCAGCTTGTGTTATAGTGTTGCTATTGATTTTACGAACCTCTTTAACGATTCAGCAGAAAAGCAAGCGGTAAATTAAGGGGTCTCGTCTACTGGTAACAATCCTTCTAAACGCAGCACCTTTTCTAACATTGGGTCGCCTTGGTTCAAAATATATTCAAAAGCGTTAGAGCCATACAATTGTTGGGCAATGTTTGCTTTAATGGCCTTCTTTAAATCTTCGGTATACTCGCTCAGGTCGATTCGAGCTTCGCTCAAGCTGGCATAGGCGATAAATTCTTCGGCTAAGGTGGTGTCTACTTCATAATTGCGTTCAAATTCGAGGAAGGTGATTTTTTCAAAATCTTTTCTACGCTTTTCCAAAAACTCGAATACAAAGTATCCCATATACCCACTTCTTGAAACAAACTTTAATGTTTCGCTGGCTATGCTGGTGTCTTTTGGCACAAACACATCGGGCGTGATTCCCCCGCCGCCATACACTACTTTGCCCTTTGGAGTTACAAACTTTAGAGAATCTGCCACCTTAATACTATCTGCATGGCGCAATTCTCCATTTTGGTAGCGTGTTTCATAATCGCTGTAGTACGCCTCATTTCCGTCTCCATACGGTTTTTGGATAGAGCGTCCGGTGGGTGTGTAATAGCGTGCAATAGTTAGCCGTACTGCGCTCCCATCTCCCAAGGCCATTTCGCGCTGCACGAGCCCCTTCCCAAAAGAGCGTCTGCCAATAATGGTTCCTTTATCGTTGTCTTGCAATGCTCCGGCTACAATTTCGCTTGCTGAGGCAGAATTTTCATTAATGAGTACATAGATTTTCCCATCCTGAAAATCACCTTTTCGCGTGGCGTAGGTCTTGCTTTCTTCACCACTTTTGTTTCGTGTAATGAGTAACAGCTTGTCTTTGCCCAAAAACTCGTCTAAAATTTGCTCTGCGGTGTAAATGTATCCCCCTGGATTATCGCGTAGGTCTAAAATCAACCTTGATATCCCTTCATCTTTCAGGGTTTCTAGCGCATCGTCAAATTCGTCGTGGGTAGTTTCAGCAAACCGATTGACTTTAATGTACCCGATAGCGTCTGTTACTTTATAGGCGGCATCAACACTTTTTAACGGGATGTCTTTTCGTCTTACCGAAAAAGTGAGCAATTTTTTTTCGTCAGGTCTGTATACCTTCAGTTTTACTTTTGACCCTTTGTTTCCCTTTAGGTACGCAGCAATGCTATCGCGATTAAAGTGTTCGCCAAACAAAGGGGTGTCATCGGCATACAAAATACGGTCTCCACCTTTAATCCCTGCTTTTTCTGCAGGACCGCCTTCAATAGACCTGATGACCGCAATACTGTCTTTATGCGGATAGAAACTGATACCGATACCGACAAAATTTCCGCGCATATCATCTGCGTTTTCTTCGTACGCACTCGCAGGAATATACACCGAATGCGGATCTAGATTTTCTAAGATACCGTTTACCGTAACATCAACAATACTATCGGTATTTACTTGATCTACGTACTCATAATCTATATAATCTATAAGCCTGTTCAGCTTATCCTTTTTGCTGTTGGTCGCAAAGATTTTCTCTGTAGTATCTTCAAAATTGAGTTTTGAACCAATAACAACCCCAGCCGCCAAGACGACCCCAAAAAGTAATGGGAGATAGGTTTTGTTTAAGCGCATGTTATAGATTCAAATCTTTGATATGTGTTATGTTAACGCCAGCTTTCTCTAAAAATTTTACGCCAGAGTTGTCTTTATATTCCTGAAAGTACACCAACCTTTTAATTCCAGCCTGGTGTATTAATTTGCTGCACTGTTGGCAAGGCGACATTGTGATATAAAGTGTTGCGCCTTTGCACGATTGTGTAGACGATGCCACTTTTGAAATCGCATTGGCTTCTGCATGCAACACGTACCATTTGGTATACCCTTCATCATCTTCGCAAATGTTCTCGAATCCGCTGGGAGTACCGTTGTATCCGTCGCTGATAATCATTTTATCTCTTACAATAAGCGCGCCAACTTGCTTGCGCTTGCAATATGAAAGTTTACTCCATTCTTGCGCCATGCGTAGGTAAGCGATATCGTACTGTCTTTGCTTGCTTGCTTTCATTATCTTAAGCGAATGTATGGGGAACTTAGAACTTGGTAAAACATTGGTTGTTAAATATTACTGAAAGTTACAGTTGTTGTTAGAAAATCCAATTTTCAATCAACATGGGAATGGCCAAAATAAGTACCAACCCCGAAATACCCATCACCCAATAGCGCTGTTTTAGAAACTGTTGTACAATATATCCCAAGAGCACTACGACAAGCGCAATGATGACTTGTGCGATTTCAATACCGAGTGCAAATTCCAGCAAATGTACCAGTACGTTCCCTTGGTTGATCATGTTGAAATACCCTGCAAATCCGAAACCGTGAATAATTCCGAAGAAAAAAGTTAGCACACTAAAATAGATGCTCGCGTTTTGAAGGTTTCCCCTAAGGGCATTTACAATAGAAAGCACAGCCGTAGCCAAGATGGTAACCGGAATCAAAAACTCGATATATTCACTGGGCACCGAAACCACTTTATAGGTTGCCAACGCCAAACTCACACTGTGTCCGAGCGTAAAAAAAGTAACGTGCAACAACATACGCCGCCACGTTTTAAACGTGTGGCTAGCACACAGTGCAATGATAAACAGGGTGTGGTCGTAGGCGTTCCAGTCTAGCACATGCTCTAAGCCCAGTTTGATATACAGCCAAAAATCTGACATTGGAGAATTTTTTTGTAAATTTAAAATAAATCAAATTTACAGGAGAGATGGTACAAAAATTACTTTTAGGGATGGCGTTACTTTTTTCGAGCGCACTAATGGCACAAGATCCAGACCTTCTTGGCAATTGGCAGCTTACAGAAATTATAATTGACGGAGAGACGTTTATCCCTCCTTCAGATTCTGAAGTAGAATTGGTTAGCTTAATTATAACTCCAAGTGGAGTAGAGAGTTTTAAGACCGACGTCTGCAACACACAAAGTGGTGAAATTGCTTTTTCGGGTACAGATACGTTTACGCTTTCTGATCTTACGCAGACCTTGGGTGGGTGCCTAAATTCGAATAGTCAATCTTTTGAGTTGCTGTATTTTCAGTTCTTTTACCAGAATGCTGTTGATTTTGAATATACAATTACTGACCTTGGAAATAACATAAAGCGATTAACCATTATGGATAATGATGGCAATACGGTCATCTACCACAGTGAGCTATTACGGCAATACGTTTTTAAGACCTATTATTTACAGCGCCTTATCATAGATGATGTAGATATAAATGTTCCTGCAGATCAACCATTTTTTAATCCGTCGATTTCTTTTGAACAAACCTTCGACCCTAGTGTAGCTATATTTTCAGGCAATACAGGCTGTACTAATTTTAATGGAACCAACACCTTTGTTAGCAATGAGCGAGTAGTCACTATTACAGATACCACCATTGGTGGAGATTCGTGTCAAAACCAAGTGCAAACAGATTATGAAGCATTGTACCGTGATTTTCTCTTCGGAAATGTCCCGCAGACATTCAGTTATCTCTTTGTAGAACCTAGCGAAGGCGCTATTTTCTATTTATCAAGAGACGGAAATTATGCTGTGTATGGTGAAAGCCCCGTAAATTTGAACATACCTGAATTCATTGCATTCGATATATCAATTACGCCCAACCCTACAACCGATAGCGTGACCATTCAAACTGAAATTTCAGTAGATCAATTACATCTGTACAACATGCTGGGCAACCGAATACTATCTCAAAAAAACCCGACAAACACTATTGATATATCATCCTTAAGTGCCGGAGTTTACTTTGTGGAAGTTGTTTCTGGCCAACAAAGAAGTATTCAAAAGTTGATTAAAAAGTAAAGATTACTCTAATTTAAACGAAAAAAACTCCAGACATCAGAATGGAGTTTTTTCTTTGAAGGCTATTCAAATAAGTAGGTTAATTTTTCTCAAAAGTCAGGAAATCGGTGCCTCCATTTCCACCACTAACATCGGTAAGTTCAATTTTATTCGCACTCACGGAGACAATATCCCAATCGTCATTTAAATCTTCAAAATCGTTGGTGTCTGGCACTGGGAATGTAATTATAAAATCATCATCGTCTGTAGAATTTCCGTCGTCATCACTAGAAGAGTTACTACTGTCATCCTGCACGGCCCAACTACCTGTCACGGTATTGCTGCCATTCACTGCCGTTAGGGTTCCATCGCTTCCAAAGGTAAATACGTAGCCCGTAAAGTTTGATGTTTCCTCTTCGTCTGTATCAAAAAAGTAGGTGACTGTCCACGTTCCATCTACAGCAATTTCACGCACTTGGTCTGCGCTAGTTGTATTGTCATTAGCGTTGCTGTCATCGTCTTTAGAACAGGCCACAACGGCAAGGCTTATACAGAGAATGGTTGCTATTTTTAAAAAGGTATTTTTCATATGTATGTTTTATTTATTGTTTCTAAATTATGTGCTATTTGGCTATTGCCAGCCGCGTACAGCTTCCTGTTTCCTTTTCATAGTGCCGCTCTTTAACTCGTGGGGACTGTTAAGTCTCTGCAGCAAATTGATCTTTAGGAGCCATTTACGACTGGCATAACTAACCAACCAAATTATTGTTTTTCAAAGATTAAGACATCGGTGCCACCATTCCCGCCACTTACATCGCGAAGTTCAACTCTGGTTTCGGTAACCATGATCACATCCCAATCGTCTGTGAATTCATCGAACGGCACGCCCGTAAAGTTGAGGTCTAGTTTATTTCCGCTATTCAAGACTTGCCATGTACCGTTATTGGTATTGCTTCCGTTTGATGCAACTACCGTCCCGCTGTTCATAAAGTCAATATCATAGCCGTTATAGTCGCCCGTCTCATCATCTCCATCGTCTGTGTAGAGTGCTACAAACCAAGTTCCATCTTGTAAAATAGTTTCAAGATTTGCAGTACCTCCACCGCCACCTCCGCCAAAAGGTTCACGTTCAAAAGTGAGGAAATCTACAGAGCCGTCACCACCGCTTATATCTTTCAGTCGAATGATATCGTTGGTAACTTCAAGCACATCCCAATCTTCGGCCAACTCGTCTAGCGGATCGATAACACCGAAGTTAAGATTCAGCTCTAATTCAGTTTCATCTCCTGCCGAAGTAGACCAGGTACCGTCTGTGATGTTTGCGCCATCGGTAGCAGTTGCCGTATTGTTGGTAGCAAAATTGAAGACATAGTCTGCAAAATCGCCCGTTTCATCTACATCGTCGAAAAAGTACGTCACGTACCAGTCTCCTGTGGTGAGCGCTGCCACCAATTGGGCATCATTCACTCCGCCACCACCTGAGCCACCAGAGCAATCGCTTTCAAATCGCAAGCGGTCATCACCCAAGCGTAAATCTACTTTGCTTTCTCCGGGTTGTTGCTCAATTTCGTGTAGGTTCCAGGTATCATTAAAATCTGGTAAGCTTGGTACGTTAATAACAACATCAATATTGTTACCGCTTCCTGTGGCAGACCATGTTCCGTTCACATCTGTTCCGGCATTGGTCACCGTAAGGTTTCCGTTCGCATCGAAATTGAACGTATAACCTACATAAATATCTTCTAGATCGTTATCGTCCCGCTCTAATTTATCGACCATCCAATCGGTACATCCCGTAAGCACATCTTCTAACTGCTGGGTAGTACAATTGTTACAATCGTCATCATTGGGGTCGTTATTATCATCTTCATCACAAGAATCGGCTGCATCGTTAATAGCAGTGGCTAATTCTAGGAAGTTATTAATGGTAATGGTGGTACCGTCAAACAAGATGACAGTAATCGGGAAGTTAAAGGTGACCAAGGTGTTTGAATCTATATTTTCTAAAAAGTTATAGAGTTCTGCGTCGCTATTAATCACTACGGTTTCAATAAGTTCATTACTTTGGTTGAATACTGAAGCCGTAATAGGGTATTGAATATCGATACATTCAATATCATCATCTGCACCACTGCCACATTGCGCGGCTGCCGCGTTGAGCTCTCCTTGGCTATTGATTACCATTTCAGAATAATCTGCTTTTACAATGGTAATAGGAAATTGAAATTCTAGTGTATCGACATCGTCTGTAAATTCGTCGAAAATATCTTCTACAATTTGAATATCGTCTCTCGTTTCTATGAGAACTTCTATTCCATTGGCAAAAACGGTAATGGGCAGTTTTATGTTAAAACAGCTCGCTCCGTCTAAAATATTATCGTAAGAACCGTCGTTTGTTGTGGTTCGTAAAAGCAGGTCGGCTACATTAGATGCCAAAACCTCCTCTTCGGGAGTTTCAATTATTTCCATTTCTTCCTTCCGGCAGGAAAATAAGGTGAGGGTCACCATTAGGATGAGTAGTATTTTTTTGTTTAGTGATTTCATAGTTTTTTATTTTTCGGTTATTCACTTATAGAACAACTCATGTTGAAAATCTCCTGAAAAAAATCTGTTTTTTTTATTTGTAGCTTTGCCCCAAACAATTTCACAAGTGTCTAAAAATTTACATTCAAACGTTTGCGAAAAGCATATATTTTCGAAACTCTACGAAAAGTATTCGCAGAGTTTACACGACTTTTTATACTATAAGTACGGAGCTGGAGCCGATGCCAACGACACCATGCAAGAAGCTTTTGTAAGCCTTTGGGAAGCTTGTAAAAAAGTGACCCCTGCCAAAGCCAAGTCGTTTCTTTTTACCGTGGCAAACAACAAAATGTTGAATGAAATAAAACACCAAAAGGTGGTCCTGAAATACCAAAAATTGCCCGCCAAAGACTACACCCACGAATCGCCTGAGTTTTTACTCCAAAAAGATGAGTTTTTACAACAGTACCAAATTGCACTGCAAAATCTTACTGAAGAACAACGGGTAGCATTCAGCTTGAGCAAGATTGAAGGAAAAAAGCACCGTGAAATTGCCGAATTACTCGGGGTGACTCAAAAAGTGGTAGAATACCGAATTTACAGCGCCTTTGACGCATTAAAAAGCCAACTTAAAAATTTTAATATAAAATAGTCGGGAGTTTTATAAACTTGATTGTTATATAGGTGAAACCGTAGGTATGGAAAAAGACTACTTAATACAAAAATGGTTGAACAACGATTTAACCAAAGAAGAACAGCAAGCCTTCGAGCAGCTTGACGACGTGGCCCTGAACAAGGCTATTATCGACAATGCATCGCATTTTAAAGCCTCCCAATTTCATGCGCCTGCAAGTTTTGAGGCGCTCGAAAAACGAATCGAGGCAAAACAGCATCCAGTAAGGAAAATTTCTTGGAAACGTACATTATTGCAAGTTGCGAGCGTTATCGTTCTAGGTTTTGCCGTGTATTATGGATTCTTTTTTAATCAATCAACCACGGTACAGACCCTAGCAGCAGAAAAAACCACTTTTTCGTTACCTGATACTTCTGAAGTCACCTTAAATGCTGCTTCGGAAATTACCTATAACGAAGCTAATTGGAGTAAAAAACGAAGCCTTCAGCTTACCGGAGAAGCATATTTTAAAGTGGCAAAGGGCAAAAAATTTGATGTAGAAACCTCAGCAGGTACGGTTTCAGTTTTAGGAACGCAATTCAACGTTAAACAACGAAATAGTTATTTTGAAGTGAGTTGTTTTGAAGGCAGGGTACAAGTAACGGCAGATACCATTATCCGCACCCTTTTGGCAGGAGACAGCTTTCGGATACACAACGGAATGGTAGAAAGTTTAAAAATTGACAATTCCAACCCCAGTTGGACCAACAATAAGAGCTTGTTTAATGCTGCACCATTACACCAAGTACTCAACGAATTAGAACGCCAATACGCCATCACTGTAACCTATGAAGGCGCGAAGAAAAATGATCTGTTCTCTGGCGGATTTACACATGATGATCTTGAAAGCGCCCTGAAAGCAATTACCACCCCCCTAGACCTACGCTATAATATTGAAAGTGATAACATCGTTATTTTATCAGACTAGTGAACGTATCTAAAAGTGTCTTACTTGTTTTAATACTCTTTTCTTGTGCCATTTCATCTATGGCACAAGAAGGGGTTGTTCCTTTAAAGCAAGTCCTAAATCAATTAGGAGCCAAGCACGGGTACACCTTTAATTATAGCGAAGCCACCGTTGCGCCCTATAAGGTAACCATACCTGACGAGGAGTTATCCCTTCAACAAGCACTTAACAAGTTAGAAGCACAAACAGCACTCGAATTCACGATTTTATCTGGCAACTTCGTTTCGGTAGAGACTAGCGACTCACGTACCATTTGTGGGTATGTAAAAGATGCTTCAACCTTAGAAGGCATTCCGCTAGCCACTATTGAAGGGATTAAAACTTCTACCATCACCGATGAAAACGGCTATTTTTCCTTAACCGTTTCAGCAAAAAAAGAACTTATTACGCTACGTCATGTTTCTTATACTACCAGTATGGTTCTTGCGTCGCATTTTCTTGCTGAAACTTGTAACGAGTATTTACTGTACACTAAAGAGGAAGGGCTTTCTGAAGTATTGATAACTTCGTATCTAGTACAAGGAATTAATAAATTAGACAATGGTGCGCTGCAAATCGATTTTGATAAATTCACAACACTTCCCGGGCTAATAGAAACCGATGTTTTACAAGCTGCTCAGGCACTTCCTGGGGTACAAAGTATTAATGAAACCGTTTCGAACATCAATATTCGGGGCGGCACAAACGATCAGAATTTAGTGCGCTGGGATGGTATAAAAATGTATCAGACGGGACATTTCTTCGGCCTCATTTCTGCTTTCAATCCGCAAATCACCCAAACAGTTACAATCCAAAAAAACGGGACCGCTGCAACTACCACCGATGGCGTATCGGGCAGCATTACGATGCATACCGAAGACCGTGTAAACCAATCGCTTGAAGTAAGTGCCGGTATAAACCTGATCGATGCCAATGTATTTTTAGACCTACCGCTGGGGAGTGCATCGTCTATTCAGATAGGAGGTAGAAAATCGTTGAACGACGTCGTAACCACACCTACCTACGAAACCTATTTCACACGAATTGCCCAGGATACCGAGGTAGAAGCCAATGCTGGGCCTGTGGTCAATTCAGATAGAACATTCGATTTTTACGATACATCGCTGCGGTGGTTATACGATATTAGCGAAACAGACCGTTTGCGGGTGAACTTTCTTTATATAAACAACAATCTTCAGTTTAACGAAAATGTTACTGTAGACGGGAACCCAACTTCTAGAGAAAGCAGTGTGGCTCAAAATAGTTTGGGTGCCGGCATTCGGTATGAGAAAGATTGGAATGACCGTTGGCGAAGTTCCTTTCAAATTTATGAGACAGATTACACATTGCGGGCTATAAATGCTAATATTCTAGACGAGCAACGCTTTTTACAGGAAAATATAGTTTCAGAAACGGGCTTAAAAACAAGTACAACCGTTGCCCTAAACCCCAATCAAAGCCTTCTTTTTGGCTACGAACTTATTGAAACCAAAGTTACCAATCTCGATGATGTAGATGTACCGTTGGTACGTACGCTCATTTCCGAAGTAGTGCGAACCCACAGCGGTTATGGGCAATACCGTGTGCGGTCTAAAGATGAAAAGCGTACCTTCACCGCAGGCCTACGGTACAATTATCTTGACAAATTTAAAAAATCGATTGTAGAGCCACGTCTCAGTTTTGTACAAAAATTTTTAGACCATTTTAGTTTAGAGGCAGCAGGCGAATTTAAGCATCAGATCTCGTCGCAAGTGGTGAATTTTCAGAATGATTTCTTAGGGATTGAAAAGCGTCGTTGGCAATTATCTAACGATGATACCATTCCAGTTTTAATGAGCCAACAGTTTTCAGCAGGCATCAATTTTAGCAACAGTGGTTGGTTGGTAAGTGCCGAAATGTACTACAAATATGTAGACGGAATTACCACACAGGCACAAGGATTCCAAAATCAGTTCGAGTTTGTCAAAACCCAAGGCAGCTATACGTCTATGGGTGCCGATTTCCTACTTCGGAAAAACATACAGCAGTTTTCATGTTGGCTCAGTTATTCCCTCATGCAAAGCGAATACACTTTTGAAACTATTGCTCCAGAACCGTTTACCAGTAATTTCGACATTCCCCACAACCTCACGCTCGGGACTAGTTATTTGTACGAAGGGTTAAAATTAGCCGCCGGACTCAATTGGCGCTCAGGAAATCCCACCACCGTACCTGTTACTGGTAACGAAATAATAGATGGCAGCATCAACTTTGGGCCTACCAATGCAGAGCGTTTCGACGACTATCTTCGGGTGGATGCTTCGGTGGTCTACCAATTCAAGATTGGCGATGCAAAAGCAGAGGCAGGAGCTTCGGTTTGGAATATTCTTAACCAAACAAACACCATCGGAAGTTTTTATAGAATCAATGCCGAAAACGAAGTGGTAGAAAACAAACAAACCGCCCTAGGCATCACTCCCAACGCAAGTTTTAGAATTACCCTTTAATTTTTATGAACCACACCGGTTAGACTGACAAAAGTCATAAAATAAGAGGTTCTTGCTGCCTAATTTTGTCCTATCATTAATTAAAAATTACAGGTATGACACTCTTAGCAAACTTAGAAAAAGACTTCACTAAAAATATCATGGGCTATTCTACCATGGGCATTATTATTTCCACTTGCTTGGGCTCAATCGCTATTATGCAAACCCTCACATTTGGCAATGGATTTTTACAAATGGCCATCGTTATGCTCTGTGTGGCTATTTGCAGTGCGCACAATGCAGCCATCCTCACCTTACAAAATCCTAAACTAATTTTTAAATTATTAGGAGCAAGTGTAGTTCTAAACACCTTGGTCATTATAATAAGCATTATTTTATAATGGGGCATCTTTCATTAGTTTCAAAGTACAATGTCCCCGGACCGCGATATACTAGCTATCCGACGGTGCCTTATTGGGATTCCGACAGTTTTTCAATTGACCGTTGGACAGCGAGTATTCAAAAACACTTTACGGTGAGCAACACCCCTAAAAACAACCATGTCAGCTTGTACATACACCTTCCCTTTTGTGAAAGTATGTGTACCTTTTGTGGTTGTACCAAACGAATTACCAAAAACCACCTGGTAGAGCGCCCTTACATCATGGCATTGCTAAAGGAATTGGCGATGTATACCGAAATATTGGGTCAAAAGCCTGTAATCCAACAATTGCATTTGGGTGGTGGCACGCCGACTTTTTTCTCTGCGGAAAATTTAGAGGAATTACTTATTGGGATCTTCACCCTGGCCGATAAAGCTGCTGATGCTGAATTCAGTTTTGAAGGCCACCCCAACAATACGACCAAAGAACATTTAAAGAAATTGCATCGCAATGGCTTTACCCGTGTTTGTTATGGTGTACAAGATTACAATGAGGCGGTTCAAAAAGCCATCAATCGTATACAACCATTCGAAAACGTAGCTCGTGCAACCAACGAAGCCCGAGCGGTTGGGTATACCTCGGTGGGGCATGATATTATTTTCGGTTTGCCCTTTCAAACCAACGAACACGTTATAGCCACCGTACATAAAACCATTCAATTGCGGCCAGACCGTATTGCGTTTTACAGCTATGCGCACGTGCCATGGATAAAAGGAAATGGCCAGCGAGGCTATAGTGAAAAAAATCTTCCATCGCCCGAATTGAAGCGATTACAGTACGAAACAGGAAAAGAATTGTTACTCCAAGCTGGCTATGTAGAAATAGGAATGGATCATTTTGCCCTCCCGTCAGACGATTTGTACAAAGCTCAGCAAGAACAGCGGCTTCACCGAAATTTTATGGGCTATACACCTTCTAAAACTGATATTATGATCGGTTTGGGTGTTTCGGCAATAGGTGATAGTTGGTATGGCTTTGCACAAAACGTAAAAACTTTAAAAGAATACTACGAACTATTAAGAAATGATACCCTTCCCGTAATGCGCGGCCATATTCTAAACCAAGAAGACCTCATCATTCGCAGACATATATTGAACTTGATGTGTCATTTTAAAACCTCCTGGAATTCTGAAAGCACTCAGTTTATCGAACTTCCTGCAGTACTTTCAAAATTAGAAGAAATGCAACAGGACGGCTTACTTACTATTTCAGAAAATACGCTTACGGTTACCGAAGCTGGAAAACCTTTTGTGCGAAATGTTTGTTTGCCATTCGACTTACGATTACAGCGAAAAATACCAACAACCAAATTATTTTCAATGACGGTATAACCTTGCTTCAAGTTATACCAATCCCAACCCGTTTGCGTGTATAACACAGACGGGTTTTTAATTGCCTATCTCGTTGTCACTACTATTATCGTTATTGGTTTTCGAGCCTCGTGAGAGGGAGTACACCACCGCGACCATAACGATACAAACTACGGCAAAAACACCAATAATAAAGGTGCCCATTCCCCAATCTACTAAAGGTAAAAAAAGTGTTTTCATACGATTTAATTTATATACTGATATTTAAGTGCTAATGACAAGAATGTGTTGCTGATACTTTTTCAACAGCGACCATTTCCGAAGGAGATACATACGGAATCCCCAACCCCAGGCCACGCAACACAAAAAGCATCCCCACAATTACTACAACTACCGGAATGGCTTTTAAAAGGCGTTGCCGCAGTCCTGCTTTTAAGAAGTTTCCCAAATAGGTAGCCGTGGTCATTAACGGGATGGTTCCCAACCCGAAAAACACCATATATAAACTACCTTCCCAAGCACCTCCAGCCGCGACGCTTCCAAACACCGCCATGTATACCAATCCGCAGGGCAATAACCCATTCAGAAAGCCGATTGTAAAAAAGCGGTCTATCGATTTTCCTTTTAACGCATTTCCTAATGCCGATTTCAATTTTCCTATCCATTTGTACAGAAATTGAGTTCCTAAGTATTTACTTACCATACGGTTTGGCAATAAAATGGCCAAAATCATAAGTACCCCAATGGCAATCGATAATTGTTGCTGTATACCAAATAGCTGTAAACGACTCCCCAAAAACCCGAATAACAAGCCTATGGTTGCATAGGTAAAGAGCCGTCCCGCATGATAGCTTGCTATCTGCAAGACGCGTTTTACTGGATTATTCCGGTCTACCGGCAATAAAAAAGCAATGGGACCGCACATGCCCACGCAGTGAAAACTGCCTAGTAATCCGAATATGAGTGCGGTGATAAGCATAACCCTATTTGTTTAATACGTAATTTCCTTTCTAAAGCGGTACTTCTTGCCTTCGTATTCCCAATCGATGGTAATGTTCCATCGGCCGTCTACCAAGCGGTTGTCAGGTATGAGCAAATTAGGATCGGTAAGCTCCAAGGGGAGTTCAAAATCCAGTTGCTTGTTAGACGGCCTGTATAGGAACACTGAGCCTTTAATTTTTTGCGGGTCGTACCCTTCAGGAAACTGAAGCAAATAGCCCATATCGTTCTTGATTCCCGTAATCTGAGTTTTCATAGCCGCCGTGTTTTGTTGTGCATAAATATCGTCCTGCAGTTCCATTTCTTTTTGGTAATATCCTTCTGTTACCAAATCATGGTCAAGATTGTTTTCTGTGGTCATTCGGTACACTAGAAAGAGAATAAAGCTTATAAATAAAGCCATCCCGATTACCAGTGCTGTTCCCCAATTTATTTTCATAATTCGTCGTCTGCTTGCGCAGTAGTTTTAGTTAAGCCTCATTTTTGGCCTGCTGTCTATTCGCTTCTATTTTTTGCAGCATTATCTTTGCCTGGCAACTCGGGTTTTTTCCTGGTTGCCCATTTTGGCATCCTTTACAGCAGTCGTCTTTTGGTTGCTCATTCATCTCGGGTTAGTTTTAATTTTTTATTCGTTGCTTCTGTTATTTTTGGCGGGCCTGCGCTCAATTTTTATTGCGCGCAGCCGGGCTTTCCGCTTCAATCTGTTTTGCAGTGCTACAAAACAGGATTTTTACTGCAATCCCTGCCCGGGCGGAAGGCGTATGCTTATTTATAGCTACGCGGACCCAAAAACGCGGTTCGTGTTGTTTCAATCTGTTCTTCACCACTAAACACTCCAATCACCACTTTGTCTTTATCACCACTCAAGGCGCTTGCATTTACTTCAATAAAAAGAGTTCCTTCAGCCAATCCGCCAGCAGGCACTGTAAATGTGTCGTGGCTCACAATGGAGATGGTTCCTTTATGAGATAGCAATTTAAAGGTTACGTCTTCGATAGCATTGTTTGTTTTATTCACCAATTTATAGGTATAGACATTGCTAATGATGTGCTCTCCCTTACGCTCATACAACTGTCCTGGAAGTCTTAAAATATCGGCTTCTACATCATTCCGCAGAAAAAGCATTCCTACCAATACCGAAATTAATATCCCGAGTACCACGGTGTATCCCTTTAAGCGGGGGGTAAATTCAAATTTTGTTTTCTTCTCAATATTTTCTTCGCTCGCATAGCGTATCAATCCCTTTGGAAGATTCACAGCTTCCATCATACTGTTACAAGCATCAATACAAGCCGTACAATTTACGCACTCAAGCTGGGTCCCGTTCCTAATGTCGATTCCGGTAGGGCAGACATGTACACACTGAAAACAATCGATACAATCGCCTTTCCCCGTGGCTGCCCTGTCTTCATTTTTCTTAAACTTGGCACGCCCTTCCTCTTTTTCACCACGTTTGTGATCATAGGCTACCACAACAGATTTATTGTCTAATAATACACCTTGTAGTCTTCCGTACGGGCACACGATGATGCATACCTGTTCCCGAAACCATGCAAACACAAAGTAGAAAACCCCAGTAAAAATAATTAACGAGATAAGGGTGCTAAGATGTGCCATGGGGCCATCTGTAATATAGCGTATCAACCGGTCGCTACCGATAAGGTATGCCAAGAAGACATTTGCGATTAAAAAAGAAATCACAAAAAACACAAACCACTTCAAAGAACGTTTCAGAATTTTTTCACGGTTCCATGGCATTTTTGCCAAGCGTATTTGTTTCCCGCGATCTCCGTCAATCCAGTATTCAATTCGCCTAAATACCATTTCCATAAAAATGGTCTGTGGGCAAACCCAACCACAAAACAATCGACCAAATGCTACGGTGAACAAAATGACAAACACAATTCCGGTGAGCATCATGATCACAAAAATGTAAAAGTCTTGCGGCCAGAATGGAAACCCGAAAATATTGAACCGACGTTCCAGTACATTAAACAGCAAAAACTGATGGCCATTTATCTTCACAAAAGGAGCGGCAAACAAGAACACCAACAATACGTAGCTTACATATTTACGGTATTCGTACCATTTTCCTACTGGCTTTTTTGGAAATACCCATGCGCGTTTTCCCTCTTCGTTGAGCGTCCCGATGGTATCCCTAAAATTATCTTTCCCTTGTTCTGCCATTATAAATGCTGCAACTGTTTAGGTTTATACAAACTGTTTCGACTTAAGCTTTCTGTATGTTTCCAATTTTATAAAGCATTAAGCCTGCGATGTTGTGTCCGCGCTTTTTAGCGTCTTCTGCGATTTCGCCCTTAAAATGTTCGTCTATAGTTTCGCACCACATGCCCAACCAGCTATCAAAATGTTTTTGTTCCATTTCAGTTTTCTTGCTCAGTTGTATGTGCGTCTCCATGGGATTGCCCTTAAAACTCATCTTCCCAAGCAATACGGTTTCCCAGAACTGATACATTTTTGGTAGGTGGGAATCCCAATTCACCGCAGCCACTTCTGTAAAAATGTAGCCTATGGTTTTATCTTCTCTCACCTTTTCATAGAAGCTGTTTACAAGTAGTTCTATATCGGTTCTGTTCTGGATGTCGTTCATTCATTTTCGTTTAAAAACAGTAAAAATATCGCATCGTCCCATGCTACTACACTGTGCTTTACATCCATAGGGATGTTGTAACTTTCATAACATGCAAACCGCTTACTCTCGGTGGCGGTATTAAAATCGATTTCACCTTGAACGACCAATAACTTCGCTTTACAAGTAGCGACGTGCTCGGCCAGTGTTACTCCCCGACCCAAGCCAATAGCGAGAATTTTTGTTCCGTTTTCATTGTAAATTTCCTTCACAACGGGCGCGTTACTTTTTTTTAGGTTTTCTGCAACTTCAGTCATCATAGTCTTTACAGTTTTCTAGCGCTTTTCGCCATTTAGGTATATTTAAACAGTATAATTTTTATTGAATGCTATCATTTACAACATCTCCAGTAACGGGTTGATCTTCTATTATAACTTCAACCATTGTACTATCTATCGTAACGTTTGCCTCTTCTACCGCAGCGTTTTCATCTACCCAAATTTCGCCTTCGGGATCTTTCGCATCTGCAGGATTGGTACCGTGCAAACTCAATACGTAACTTGCTACTTGCGCCATTTCAGAGGGTTTTAAATCAGATTTCCAGGCTACCATCCCTTTTCCGGCACGCCCTCCTTCAGAAATCGTATTAAACACATTTTTAATTCCGCCTCCTAAAATCCAATAGTCATCGGTTAGATTGGGACCAATTCCACCAGCTCCTGTCATCTTATGACAAGCAGCACAATTTCCTGAGAAAATAGCTTCACCTGCTTTAAGGTCGTTTGCTTCCGTAAGCAATTCTACGGTATTCACATCTACCAAATCTTTGGCAGTTCGTTTGTATTCTTCAACCTGCAATTTTGCTTCAGCAATGGCGATTTCATATTCTTGGTGTTGGTCTACTCCATCAAAAATGTGGTAGCGCGCCAAATATACCACGGCAAAAATAATAGTGGCATAAAAGCCGTACACCCACCATGGTGGCAACTTATTGTCCAACTCACGAATTCCGTCGTAGTTATGATCTAATACTATTTCTCCCTCTTCTTGAATAGGCTTACTACCCAATAATTTCTTATAGGTTTTCTTTACCCATGAAAATTGGTTTTCTTTTGCCGCAGCGGCCTCCAAATCGTATTTCGCTCGCGCTTCAGGATTCATGGTTTTGTACAGCACACTTCGAAGTGCTTCAATACAAATTTCTCCAGCCACGTAAATGAGAATGACTACGCCCAAAATAGCCCAAAGCCAAGGTTGTTCTTTAAAAATGGAAACCTCACCGGTGGTGCCTATCCAATCTAGGAATAGATATCCAAACCCAGCAAATACTAATATTCTTATAAATGCAGCTGTTCTCATTGTATTTCGTCATTTACGTTAGTTTCTAGCGGAATGTTACTCACTTCTTTTATGTGTGCTTTTTTGGCAGTAAATACCCACCAGAATAAAGCGACAAAAAACAAAAAGAAGATAAGTAGTGATATAATGGGATAGATTTCTACCCCGTCTATATTTTCTAGGTTGCCTTTAATATATTTCAACATAACTATTGGTTTTCGGTTGAGGTTACTTCTTCGGGAGTCTTAATTTTAATATCAGTTCCCAATCGTTGCAGGTACGCAATAAGGGCAACTACTTCACGGTCTCGCATCTCGACAAATTCTTCTCCGTTTTCCTGTGCATATTGTTTGTCTGCTTCATACGATTTTACAAAATCTGGATCTGCGTACAGGTTCTTCTCAATCTGTTCTCCCTGTTCGTCCATCCAATCTTGGGCGCGGGCTATTTCATCTTCGGTATAGGGAACTCCTAATGCAACCATAGCCTCCATTTTTGCTTCCGTCTGGCTCTTATCAAGCGGCCTGTTAATGAGCCATTTGTACGAAGGCATGATTGAACCTGAAGAGGTACTCTGCGGATCGTAGAAGTGGTTCAAGTGCCAGTTGTCACTATATTTTCCACCCACACGGAACAAATCAGGTCCCGTACGTTTACTACCCCATAAAAAGGGGTGGTCGTACACATATTCACCCGATTTGGAGTATTCGCCATAGCGCTCTACTTCACTTCGGAAGGGACGCACCATTTGCGAATGGCAGGAAACACAACCTTCTTTTATATAGAGATCGCGGCCTTCCAATTCTAGCGGGGTGTATGGTTTTACCGTTGAAATAACCGGCACATAGTCGTCTACCATCAACGACGGAATAATCTGAACCATACCTCCAATAAGAATCGCAATTGTCGCGTAGATGGTTAGTTTTACAGGGCGACGTTCTAGCCAAGTGTGATATCCTTCTTTAGCCGTACGCTTTTTGGTCACGCGTTGCAACGGAGCAGCTTCGGCCAACTCATCTGTAACTTGGCTTCCTTGGCGTACCGTTTTTACAACGTTGTACAGCATGATGAACGCACCCAAGATAAAGAGGCTTCCCCCGATGGCCCGCATCCAGTACATTGGAATAATTTCGTTTAATGTTTCCAAGAAATTTCCGTAGGTAAGCGTACCGTCTGGATTAAATTGCTTCCACATAGAAGCTTGTACAAATCCAGCAACATACATGGGCAGCGCATACATAATGATTCCTAAGGTTCCTACCCAGAAATGAACATTTGCCAATTTGGTGCTCCACAGTTTTGTTTTAAACAATCTTGGCACCAGCCAGTAAATCATTCCGAAGGTCAAGAATCCATTCCAGCCCAAGGCCCCTACGTGCACGTGTGCTATAATCCAATCGCTAAAGTGAGCAATAGCATTTACATTTTTAAGCGAAAGCATGGGACCTTCAAAAGTTGCCATACCGTAGCAGGTAATCGCTACCACCATAAATTTAAGAACTGGGTCTGTACGTACTTTATCCCAAGCTCCTCGAAGGGTAAGCAGTCCGTTAATCATACCTCCCCAAGAAGGTGCAATAAGCATCACAGAAAACGCCACTCCTAAATTCTGTGCCCAATCTGGCAAGGCAGAATACAACAAGTGGTGCGGTCCTGCCCAGATATAGATAAAAATAAGCGACCAAAAGTGCACGATAGAAAGTCGATACGAATACACTGGTCTATTGGCCGCCTTGGGTACAAAATAATACATTAATCCAAGGAATGGCGTTGTCAAGAAAAATGCTACCGCGTTATGTCCATACCACCATTGCACCAAAGCATCTTGCACCCCTGCATATACCGAGTAACTCTTTAAGGCACTCACGGGAATTTCAATACTGTTTACAATGTGTAATACGGCTACCGTGACAAATGTCCCTAAATAGAACCAGATCGCTACGTACAAATGCCGTTGTCTTCTTTTTAAGATGGTTCCTATTAAATTTGCTCCAAAGGCTACCCAGATTATTGCGATAGCAATATCGAAGGGCCACTCCAATTCGGCATATTCTTTTGAGGTAGTATATCCTAAGGGCAGTGTGATAGCAGCACCTACGATAATGGCTTGCCAACCCCAAAAATTAAGGTTGCTCAGCCAATCTTTCCACATACGTGCTTTAAGTAAACGCTGGGTAGAATAATAAACCCCCGCAAAAATGGCGTTCCCTACAAATGCAAAAATCACGGCATTGGTATGCAAGGGTCTCAATCGACCGAAACTCAACCATGAAATACCGTCTGTTACGTTAGGAAATAAAAACATAAAGGCGAGCAGTAGTCCTACGCTCATCCCGATAATGCCCCAAAAAATGGTGGCATTTACAAACTTTTTTACGATTTTATTATCGTAGTAGAATTGTTCTGTTTGCATAATTTATTGGTTACTGGTTTGAATGATTTCTTTGTTATCGCTTTTTTCATGCTCCTTTTTAGGCTTCACCAATTCATCTTCAAAAAGCATTCTAACAGATGGGGTATAGGTATCATCATACTGTCCTTTCTTTACCGAATACACAAACGCGATAAAGAAAACGATAGCAACAATCACACTTACAGTGATTAAAACATAAATAATACTCATACCTACCTGAATTATGGTGTAAAATTACTTTGATGCACTGGCTTAAAAGATGACTTTTGTCAGTTCAGAAAAATTATTTTCATAACTTCTTACACCATTAAATACAATCCTAAAACCCCTGCCGTTCTATGTGCCTCGGCTAGGCTACTCTCGTTATCAAGATCAGCACTGGCACAAAGCCTTTCGAGTGATTGCAATTTTAGTTTTAAGTGTTTATATTCACTTAATATGTAATCCCGCATGACGAGACAATTTGAACATTGGCTCAGTTCGTATTTCTTTTTCAACTGAAAAAAGAGCTGTGCTATCTGACTGATTTCCTGTTTCATTTTAATTCAATTTTAGTTTTCAGATTTCTTCCTATTAGATATGTGCAGACTGTAGTAAACACCACAATGCTTATAGAACTTAGGGGCATTAAAATAGCTGCAACCACCGGTGCCAAATTCCCTGTAACCGCGAAGCCCAAGCCAATAAGATTATAAAACAGGGAAAAAATAAACGCGAACTTAATGACTCGAACCGATTGGTGCGACCCCTTTAAAAACTGTGCGAGCTCTTGTAATTGGCTAGCGTCTATAATACCATCAGACGCAGGTGAAAAAACATTGACGTCTTCAGATACTGCTATCCCAACATCGCTTTGGGCTAACGCACCAGCATCGTTTAGGCCATCTCCTATCATCATCACTTTTCTACCTTGGCGCTGCAGTTCTTTTATGAAATTAAGCTTGTCGTTGGGTTTTTGGTTAAATTTTAATTGCGCAGACGGCGGTAATTGGGCCTTTAGAATCTCCTTCTCACCATCATTATCGCCCGAAAGAATGACCAAATGCACTGTGTTTCCTAGGTCAGCAAACAAGTCTGTTATGCCTTCTCTATATGTATTTTGAAAAGAATAGGCCCCCTTATATTGGTTATTTGCACTCACGTGAACCTGGGTACGGTTGGAAGCTACTTGTAGTTGCTCGTTGCCCACAAACGTAGCGCTCCCCGTGCGTACGCGAGTAGCTCCCGAAACTCCCGTAAGCCCATTACCCGCTTCTTCGCTGAAATCGTCTAAGGTGCAAATACCGTTGTCTTGCAATACGTCGTATAATGCACGGCTCAACGGGTGGTTAGAGGCCCGCAATGTACTGGTAAGTACCGTTTGTTCATTTTTTGAGAGTGGTACGCCGTGATATGTAATTTTATTTTTTTGATTGGATGTGAGCGTCCCTGTTTTATCGAACACTACCGTATCTATCTGCGCCATTTGTTCAATCACAAAACTTTCCTTTAGATACAATTTCCGTCGCCCAAAGATGCGAAGCATATTCCCCAACGTAAACGGTGCTGCAAGCGCAATTGCACAGGGACAGGCCACAATAAGAACGGCCGTAAACACTTGCAATGCAGTTGAGATATCGTAAAATAACCAAATAGCTGTAGCAATAATCGCTATCGCTAGTATAGCAATGGTAAATCGCCGGCTTATCTGGTCGGTCATGTTTTCGAACCTTGAAGCTTTATTCTTTCTGAAGATATCGTTGTTCCACAGCTGTGTCAGGTAACTCTGTGCCACGGCTTTGGTGATTTCAATTTCAATGATTCCTCCTTGTTGTCTTCCGCCAGCAAAAATAGATTCGCCCGATAGTTTGTTAACAGGCACGGCTTCTCCAGTCACAAAACTGTAATCGATACACCCTGCTCCCTTTATTAAAACCCCATCTGCAGGAATAAGTTCGTTATTACGTATTAGAATACGATCTCCCGGTTTCAACTCGTATACCTGGGTTTGTATTTCTTTAACGTCACTGCTGTTTTCTTCGGAAATAGGAGCAGATTCGGGTTTTATCAATTGGGTGACAGCGATGGGGAAATACGATTTGTAATCTCGCTCGAACGATAGAAAGCCATAGGTTTTCTGCTGGAAGAATTTTCCGAGCAACAAGAAAAACACCAACCCTGCCAAACTATCGAAAAATCCTGTTCCCCAATCCATGACGATTTCCGCAGTAGAGCGTAGAAATAATACCGAAATACCTAACGCAATGGGCACGTCAATATTTAAAACCTTCGCGTGCAACCCTCTATAGGCAGACACAAAATAGTCACGGGCAGAATAGAGCACTACCGGCACTGCAAAGGCAAACATGAGCCATCGAAAAACAAACTTGAATTTATCGAGCCAAAATTCGCTCACTTCAAAATACTCTGGAAACGAAAGGAACATAATATTTCCGAAGGCAAAACCTGCCACCCCGAGTTTATAAATTAGGCTGCGATCTACTTTTTTTTCTTTTTTATTGAAATCTTCTAACGATATCGTTGGTTCATAGCCAATTTTACAGAGCAGTAGCACTACTTCTTTCAATGAAAATTGCGTAGCGTTGTAGGTAATCCGAACTGTTTTCTTCGGAAAATCTACCTGTGTATTTAAAAAAGCTGGATGTAATTTATTCAAATTTTCGAGCACCCAGATACAAGAACTACAATGAATATGGGGAATTACAAACGAGACAATTTGGATGTCTTGCTCGTCAAACTCCAGTAGCTTCGCAACAATATCTTGGTTGTCTAAAAAATCGAATCGGCCTTCTATTGCGATAGGCGTCTTTCCAGGGGTAGCCTGTAAGTCGTAATAATAGGTAAGTTCATTTTCGTTGAGAATGTCGTATACCGTTTTGCAACCATTGCAACAGAACTTTTTCTCGTCGTGTATGATGGTGGTCGCTCGGCATGTATCGCCACAGTGATAACAATTGTCCATAATTTACTCTATACCTGTGGCAAATGTATTGCGCATGCGAAGCACATAAAATGACTTTTGTCAGTTCCCCAAAATTTTTAATAAACCCTTAATACAGGTCCAGTAGTAAAATGGTTATCTTGAAAATAAAAATGAAAATTTCAGCAATGACCCTATTGGGTCTCACTACGGTACTCTTATTAACTGTTATCATTTTTACATCGATGAATCTTCCATTTGGTTGGGGGTTCTACACTACCTGCTTGGGTCAACTGCTCTTGGTGTTCACTGTATATAAAGTATTGACAGACGACTACCACACCGATAAAACCTTTAAAGATTTTTATGAAGATCGGCCAGATTTAGGCAGATGATACACGAAAAATAGAGACCATTTTTTATTTGGCACTAAATAGCTGTAGCTTTGTAATTACCATGTCTGAACACACTCATTCCCGTTGCGAAAATTGTATTATTAGGCAAATGAACAGCTTTAAGGCTCTCAAGAAAGAGGAGTTGAAGCAAATGGCCGACCATAAAGAAACCAGAGTCATTAAAAAAGGTGAAGTAATCTTTAATGAAGGGGAACGACTTGGAGGTGTATTTTGTGTACGCAATGGAGTTTCTAAATTGTCTAAAATGAGCGATAATGGTCGCGACCAAATCGTGAAGCTTGCCACTAAAGGTGAGGTTTTGGGACACCGCTCTGTGATTTCTTCAGAAGCTACTAATTTAAGTGCTACGGCACTTGAAGATATGGAAGTTTGTTTTATCCCAAAAATACATATAGAACAGCCCTTACAAACCAATCCTGTTTTTACTAATGCCGTGCTAAAGCATATGGCGCAAGAATTAAAATTTGCAGACGACGTAATTGTAAATATGGCGCAAAAAAGTGTGCGCCAGCGGCTTGCCGAGGTGCTGATGTATCTTGAAGACAATTTTGGGGTTGATCATGAAGGCTATTTATTCCTTCAACTTTCTAGAGCCGATGTTGCCGATGTAGTAGGAACCGCAACCGAACTGCTTATCAGAACCCTTACCAAATTTAAAAAGGAAGGTCTTGTTTCTACGACCGGAAAACGTATAAAAATTGAAGATAAAAAAGCCCTCTACAACATAGTAGAAGGCATGTAAGTATTCTAAAACGTTAAACTCCCGAATCTTTCAAATGCAGCTTCTGAAAGATGTTCCCGAACATCTGGATGGGCTATTTCAATTAATGCCTTTGCCCTTTGTTTCAGGTTTTTACCAAACAGATTGGCAACGCCATACTCTGTCACAACATAATGTACGTGCGCCCTTGTAGTAGTTACACCTGCACCTTGGTTGAGAAACGGTGTTATTTTTGAAATTCCTTTTGCAGTCGTTGCAGTCATAGCAAAAATAGGCTTACCACCCTTCGAAAGTGATGCGCCACGAATAAAATCCATTTGACCACCTACGCCGCTATATTGTCTCCCGCCAATGGTATCTGCGCACACTTGCCCGGTTAGATCTATTTCAATAGCACTATTTATAGCTGTTACTTTGGGATTTTGGCGAATGATTGCCGTATCATTGGTGTACGCGGCTTCCTTGAAATGTACCAAGGGGTTGTCATTTACAAAATCATATAATTTTTGGCTGCCAACTGCAAAACACGTGACTATTTTGCCTTGCTTTACAACCTTGTGTTCGCCTGTAATTATTCCTTTAGCTACTAACGGTAAAATACCATCAGAGAACATTTCGGTATGTATTCCTAAGCCTTTGTGATTGCCCAAATTATTTAAAACAGCATTCGGGATATTACCTATTCCCATTTGTAAGGTTGCACCATCTTCAATGAGGTTTGCCACGTTCTCGCCTATCTGTTTTTCAATTGCCGTAAGTGCTACGGTGTCTGTATTTTTCATGGGTTGGTCACAGTGAACCGCAATGTCAATTTTTGAGGAATGAATGATCCCATCGCCGTGTGTTCTGGGAACGTTTGGATTAACTTGGGCAATTATTGTTTTGGCAGTTTCAATCGCCGGTAATGTAATATCAACAGACGTCCCTAAAGAACAAAAACCGTGTGCATCCGGTTCTGAAACTTGGATAAAAGCCACATCGAGTGGTAAAATTCCTTGACGGAACAGATGGTGGATTTCGCTCAAAAAAATTGGAATATAGTCGCCATTGCCTTTATTCACAGACTTTCGCACATTACTACCTACAAAAAAGCTGTTAACTTTAAATGCTTCGTTATAGGGCGCTTGTGTGTATCGTGCATGGCCTTCCGTATGTACTTGGCAAATTTCTACATCTTTAAGTTCTTGGTGCCTGTCGCAAAGTGCTTCAATTAAAAAATTAGGGGTCATCGCTGCTCCTTGAAAAAAGACACGATTCCCGGATGCAACTTGTTTAACTGCTTCTTGAGCAGCTACATATTTCATTTTCATAGTTTTTTTATTTTATAAAATAATGAGTCATTAAAGACCAATCATAATTTTTATTGAGTGTGTAGGTTTTATTTTCAACGTTATCATTTCTGTTGTGTATAAAACTAATTTTTGACGGCTTTACCAAATAGCCACCCCAAAACTTAGGTTTTGGCACTTCTTTGTTTTGAAATGCTTTGTCTGCTTTCGCAAAAGCAGCATCAAGTAATTTTCTTGATGCTATTGTTCTACTCTGTTGCGAGGCGTGTGCGCCCAGTTTGCTTTCCCTGGGGCGTACTTCAAAATAGTTTTCTGAAATATGTTCTGAAACTTTTTCTGCTGTTCCTTGAATGTGGATTTCAGTTTTAACGGCTTGCCACCGAAAAAGCAAATGCACTTTATTGTTTATAGCAATATCCTGCCCTTTATTACTATTGTAATTGGTAAAAAATATAAATCCATCCCAATCGTATTTTTTCAATAAAACCATCCGTGAACTTGGACACTCATCCGCATCTATTGTGGTTAAGAGCATTGCATTTATTTCGGCACCGTTACTATTGTCATTAGCGTTGCAGAACAGCTTATGAAATTCTTGCAACGGGTTATGATTTATCATTTTTTAAATTTTTACCGTAAGAACAGGAAGTGTTGAGTGATTTGCAATGTCTTCACCTATACTACCGTTCAATAAATGGGACAAACCTTTACGACCGTGCGTGGCAATGGCGATAATATCTGCACCTGTAAGTGATGCAAAATTGAAAACACCTTTCTCTACACTGTAATCTGCAACACGTTTTACTGTTTTAATGGCTTTTACTGGATCTGAATGGCGTACTTTTTTGAAAAAACGAAGTAGTTTTTCATCCATTTCTATGGTGCTCATAAATTCTTTCCCAGGTAAATTAACGTAAAGCAGTTCTATATGAACAGATAAAAGTCCCGCTATCTCAACGATTTTAGAATAGGCATCACAGGTCTCTTCATCAAAATTGCTCGCAAAAATTAACCTTTCGGGCACAAAAGCAAGTTCATTTTCTTTTACTACCAGCAAAGGAATTTCTGAACTTCGTACAACCTTTTCAGCATTACTTCCTTTAAAAATTTCATTTAGGCCACTACTGCCGCGAGATCCCATTACAATTAGCGATGCATCTATATCTTTTGCAAAAATATTGATACTTGAAAAATTCAATTTTTTTTGTAGAACAGGCTCTACAAGTATCCCTTCTAAAAAAGGTTGCTGTAATAAACCACTAAACTGTTTTTCTGCAAGCTTGCTATGGTATAGTGCTTCCTCAAAGTTAGTCTTCTTTGTTAAAACACCTTCCTCTATTCCGGCCATATGCGTAAGCACAATCTTGGCAGAAATCCTTTTTGCTATGCTTGCTCCAATTTCCAAAGCTTTACTACTGGTGCTACTAAAATCTATGGGGATTAAAATTGTTTTCATTGTATCTGGTTCTAAATATTACCACAAAGGTAAAGACCCTCTTTTGGCAAAAAGATGATTAAAGTCAGTATTGAAAATATTGGCAAAACTGACTTTAGTCATTAACGGTACACGTTGCCAGTTTTACATTTGCTACAAACAATAAGATTATGAAGGTTGAATTGATTTTACAGAATGTAAGCTGTGAAGCGTGCGCGAATACTATTCTAGATAAAGCAAGAAGTACTGACGGTATTTCCAACCCAAAAATTGAACTAATAAAGAATTCACTGACTATTGATTGTATTTCGCATAATGCCTTAATGGGACTTAAAATGGGCCTCAAGGAAATTGGGTATCCAGTAAAAAATGAGTGCCATATAGTTCTGAAAACATAGGCAATCGTACCAAAGATAAAGACCGCCCAAAAGGATGGAACGGTCTTTTATTTTATGATGCCAAAAAATTATAGGTAAACCATTTATAAAGAACAGCTGTTGGCGTTAGCAAATAATTTTTGTTCCAGCTTTAGTGCTTTAGGGAACAATATGTTATTTTCAAGGTGAATATGTACATGAAGATCTTTTTCAAATTCATCCAACATAGAAAAAGCCACGCGGTAGGTATTACACGCATCTTCTGGCGGTGTATAATTACTTGTAAGCCTAGCTAAATTCCTGAAAATTTCTCCAGCAGTATCGTGTTCGTGTTCCATCATAGCGATTGGATTTTGTACGGTACCAAAATGTGCAGGTTCTAACGGTTTATTTTCTTCCATACTATGCACCATTTTTTTGATACGGGGAAACAGTACTAATTCCTCTTTTTTCATATGTTGTGACAATTCGCCAGCTACTTCTTCGAATAACTCATTTATTTGAACGAGTTCTGGATGGCGTTCTCCGTGAACCTTGCACAGTTTAGCTAAAAATTGTTTCAGAACAGGGGTTTTGCTTTCCACATACTTGTGATGCGTTTTTTCAATATAGGTGGCAAGTAGATCTAATGGCCATGTATTGTAGGCCTGAGTATTCTCTACTTTTGTGGTTGAAATACTCAATTTTTCCAACACCTCTTCCAACGAAATATTATTTTTATTACATACTTCGTCTAGAGGTCTATTACCACGACAACAGAAATCGATCCCATATTCAGAAAAAACTGCTGCAGTTCTAAAATCTTCGGCTACAAATTGTCCTATCTCTTTTTTTTTAAGTGCTTCCATACTAAACTTATTTTATGAATTATAATTTAAATTTTTAATGCTTTAAGAATGATGTCCCGGCTTCAAGGTCAAAAGCTAGGGTTTGGAGCGTCGTATTTTCCAACATTGTTTTAAGTCCGTTTCTTACTTCTGCAAATTGAAAATGTAATGGGCAGGGTTTTTCTTCGTTACAGTCATTGAGCCCCAACCCACAGCCGCTATAAATTTTAGGCCCATCGATAATCGCTACTATATCTGCAAGTGTAGTCGTCTCCATACTTTCTGATGTAATTTCAAAACCACCATGAGGTCCTTTTATTGATTTTATCACACCGCCTCTTACAAGTTGTTGTAACACTTTCGCAGTAAAGGCTTCGGGCCCATCAATCTGTTTTGAAATGGCAGAGATATTGACCCGTTTCCCCTCGTTCGATTTCATTGCAATAAAAATCAAAGAACGGATACCATATTCACAGGCTTTTGAAAACATAGGATGAATTTTATTCCACAAAGATAAAAAAGATAAAATTGTCCGAAATATGACAAAAGTCATCTTTTAAAATTCTGAACCCATCTAATTTTGTAATGTCAAAAGGAAAGTCCTTCTGACCATTACTAAAAATAATGTCAACTGAATCAAACAATTAAACCAAAAACAATGAGAACATTAGTCAAATTCGCATTCCTTTTCACAGTTGGTATCCTCATAAGCTGTGGAGGGAAAGAAGAAAAAAAAGAGGAAGGTCTTAAAATTGGTCAAAAACCAAAAGTAGAACAAAAAGAAGACGAACCCGTATCCGATGAAATACCCGCTTCTCAAAGAATTACGCTAGACAACAAAGGGGTGGGGAAAATCAAAAATTTAGAATTACCTGCTACTATAGACGATGCAATGGTAGAAAGAGGTGCAGCTATATTTAAAACCAATTGTACGGCTTGTCATAAAATAGGGAAACGATTTATTGGGCCGTCACCCTCAGGCATTATGGAAAGAAGAAGTCCAGAATGGATTATGAATATGATTCTAGACCCACAACTGATGGTAGCTGAAGATAGATGTGCAAAAGATCTACTAATTGAATTTAACGGTGCTGCCATGGCCAATCAGAATATGACCGAAGCGCAAGCTCGAGACATTTTAGAATATTTCAGAACCTTAAAATAAATAAATCATGAAACCAAGCATTTTAAAATTTTTGATAGGATTATTTGTCTTTACCCTTACGCTTTATAGTTGTAAGAATGAAACAAGCGATACCACAATTTCCGATACCGAAGCAACATCAACTACATCCTCAAAAGAGCAAGGACAAGCTTTTATTGAAGGAGATGTATCAAAACCTAACGTGTTGCAAATAGCAATGAACTCACCAGACCACACCACGCTTGTGGCAGCAGTTCAAGCGGCAGACCTTGAAAATGCATTGGTAAATGCAGGACCCCTTATGGTGTTTGCTCCCACTAACGAAGCCTTTGAGGCATTGCCAGAAGGAACGGTTGAAGAACTTCTGAAACCCGAAAACAAGCAAAAACTAGCGACCATCTTGAAGCACCATGTGACTGCTGGAAATTATGATAAGGACTTTTTGAAAAATTTCAAAAAATTGGGTCAAGCAGATGACACCAATGCCACTGTAGAGGTAAAAGGAGATGATGTGTATGTTGGAGGCGCAAAAATCATTGCCTCTGTAAAAGCAGGAAATGGCATCGTACACGTAGTAGATAAAGTCATTTTACCTACTGCCAATTAATAAAAAACCACATAACATTAAAACCACAAAAAATGAAAACTTATAAAATTCATATACTATCAATTATTGGAGTATTAGCGCTTCTCACAAGTTGCGGGAATAATAACGGCAAAAATTCATCTAACGGGGCACTTAACTCTAGTGCAGCAGAGAAAATGTATGTTGCGCCTGGCGAACAGGATGATTATTATGCATTTATGTCTGGAGGGTACAGCGGAAACCTAACGGTGTATGGCTTACCATCAGGTAGAATGTTTAAGGAAATTCCCGTTTTTTCACAATTCCCAACTTCTGGGTATGGATATTCTGAAGAAACAAAACCAATGCTCAACACATCGCACGGATTTGTACCTTGGGATGATTCTCACCACCCAGACATTTCGCAAACTAATGGAGAATTAGACGGAAGATGGATTTTCATAAACGGGAACAATACCCCAAGAATTGCGCGAATAAGCCTAAGTACTTTTGAGACCGAAGAAATCATAGAAGTACCTAATAGTGCTGGTAACCACAGTTCGTCGTTCATTACAGAAAATACAGAGTATGTAGTGGCAGGTACACGTTTTTCGGTACCAATTCCTCAACGTGATATGGCCATAAGTGATTATAAAGAAAACTTCAAAGGGTCGCTGTCTTTTATAAGTGTAGATCCAGAGCACGGCCATATGGATATTAAATTCCAGCTACTGATGCCTGGCTTTAACTATGACCTTTCACACCCAGGACGCGGAAAATCGCACGGTTGGTTTTTCTTTACTACGTATAATACCGAAGAAGCCCATACCCTTCAAGAAGTAAACTCATCTCAAAACGACAAAGATTTTATCGCAGCTGTGAACTGGAAAAAGATTGAAGAGTACGTAAACAATGGAGGTGGTACTAAAATGCCTGCAAATTATGCACATAATATCTATGATGAAAGTACGCACATGGCAACTACCACTATGAAAAAAGAAGTGCTTACCGTAGATCCGTTAAAAGTGCCAGGGGCCGTATATTTTTTACCAACGCCGAAATCTCCACACGGTTGCGATGTAGATCCTTCTGGAGAATACATTATTGGTAATGGTAAGCTTTCAGCAGACCTTACGGTACACTCTTTTGATAACATGATTGCTGCTATTGAAGCCGAAAAATTTGATGGTGAAGCGTATGGTATTCCGATTCTTAAATTTGAAGACGTATTAGCCGGAACGGTTAAAAGTGGTGGTTTGGGCCCTTTACACACAGAATTTGATGGGAAAGGCAATGCTTATACGACCTTCTTTATTTCTTCTGAAGTAGTAAAATGGAAATTGGGCACTTGGGAAGTTGTAGACAGAAAGCCTACCTATTATTCTGTAGGTCACATAATGATTCCTGGTGGAAATTCTAGAAAACCATTTGGTGGTTACGCAGTTGCGCTTAATAAGATTACAAAAGATAGGTATCTACCCGTAGGACCGGAGATGGAGCATTCGGCTCAGATCTACGACATATCTGGCGAGAAAATGGAACTTATCTATGATTTCCCAACCCACGGCGAACCGCACTATGCAGCAGGTTGTCCAGCAGAGTTATTGGCGCCAAAGGCCAAAAAGATTTATAGACTGGACGAAAACAAACACCCCTATGCAATAAACAACCCAGGCGAAGCAAAAGTGGTTCGTGAAGGAAATAATGTACACATCTATATGTCTACCATACGCAGTCACTTTACGCCCGACAATATTGAAGGTATTAAAGTGGGAGATAAAGTGTATTTCCACGTTACGAATCACGAGCAAGATTTTGATGTACCGCACGGTTTTGCCATGATCGGACAAAACACTTCAGAATTGTTGATAATGCCAGGGCAAACCAAAACATCAGTTTGGGAACCTAAGCAAGTAGGTGTTTGGCCATTTTATTGTACAGATTTTTGCTCTGCATTGCACCAAGAAATGCAGGGCTATGTTAGAGTTTCACCTGCAAATTCTAACATAGAATTGAGTTGGTCTCTAGGAGACTAATATTGGTTGGTTTTATGCAGGCAGTACGGCTATTTACTGCCTGCTTTTTAACTCATACGCTTTCTCAAAAAGTACTACACCATAAAAACGGCTAAGATGAAAAAGGCAAGTATCATAATGATTATAGGATCGTTGTTATTGCTGGGGCTCTTTATATATCCTTTATGGAATATACAGTTGGGTGCACCGCAATACCCTGAACCTTTAGGAATGAACATTTACATTAATGGCATAAAAGGACAGAGTGAGTTTGACATACAGAATATTGATGGGCTAAACCATTATATTGGCATGAAAACACTTCCAAAATCAAGTGATATGTGGGAATTTAGTGTTTTCCCAATTGTAATAGGCAGTATGGCAGCACTTGGTGTTATTATCGGTCTTTTAAGCTTTTTTAAAAAAGTAAGCCATCGGTGGTTCCTAGGTTGGTTTATTCTTATGACCGTCTTAGGGATATTGGGAATGTACGATTTCAACGCTTGGATGGTAGATTACGGTACCAATCTGGACCCCAATGCCATCATGAAACTTCAAAATCCGGATGGCACCCCTATGAGCTACAAACCCCCACTTTTGGGACACAAAAAACTATTGAATTTTGATGCCTATTCGTATCCTAGATTAGGCGGCTATTTAATGGGATTGGGAATGCTTTTAACTCTAACAGCCTTTTTCATTGGAAAACGCTCTAAAAAAAATGTATATGAAAAATAGCGTAACAATTTTACTTATTGCCCTATTGGCAGTATTGACTATTTCTTGTAATACGGGACCCCAAGCCATAGATTACGGGAACGATGGTTGCCATTTTTGCAAAATGACAATTGTAGATAAAATTCACGGTGCCGAATTTATAACAGGAAAAGGCAAAGTGTATAAATTTGATGCTACCGAATGTATGTTGAATTATGCTCAAGACGTACAAACTAAAGTCACAGGGATTTATTATACCAATCACTATGGAAACCCAACAGAACTCATTCCCTCTTCTGAAGCTACCTATCTAATATCAAAAGAATTGCCAAGCCCGATGGGTGCAAACCTAACCGCTTTCAAAGAAAAGAGTACTGCCGAGAAAATCCAATCAGATTTAGGCGGCACCCTTTATACTTGGAAAGAATTGAAGACATATTTAAACAACTAAGTACAGCCTTGAGAATTGCTTTTCTATACAAAATCGTTTTTTTTATTGCTTGTTTCAGTATTACAACTGGCTGGGCAAAAACGATTACCGTATGTAACACCTGCGAAATAACTTCACTCAAGAAAGCGATTGCTGTAGCTGAGGCAGAGGATACAATTTTTGTAAAGGAAGGAACCTATAACGAATTCAATATTATTGTCGATAAACCCTTGACCATTAAAGGCGAAAACTTCCCGGTTATTGATGGAGAGGACCAAGGGGAAATCATTCGTATTACTTCAGACAATGTAACTATAGATGGATTGTTCATTATAAACGTAGGTACAAGTTACACCAGTGACCATGCAGCCATTCGGGTGGTAAAAAGCGAAAATTTCTTGATTCAGAATGTAGTGTTAGAAAAGTTGTTCTTCGGAATTTATCTCGAAAAATCAAACAACGGTAAAGTGTATCACAATAAGATTATTGGTGATGCACAGGACGAATACAATTCGGGCAATGGCATACAGCTTTGGTATTGCAAAAATGTGGTTGTGAACCGAAATATTGTTCAAAAAACGAGGGATGGTATTTATCTGGAATTTTCAGATAACATAACCATCGATAACAACATAAGCACCGAGAATTTAAGGTATGGGCTGCACTTTATGTTTTCAAACGATGATGTGTACACCAATAATACCTTCGAGAATAACGGTGCAGGTGTGGCCGTAATGTTTTCAAAAAGGATTAAAATGCTTAACAACACATTCCATAAAAATTGGGGGACAGCTGCATTTGGCCTTCTGCTAAAAGAAATTAACGATGCTGAAATAAGCGGAAATACTTTTGAAGAAAACACCGTAGGCATAAACATTGAAGGCTCTAACCGAATCACGTACACCAGAAACAATTTCATTAGAAATGGATACGCCGTAAAAGTTTTAGGCGCGTGCTATACCAATGTGTTTAAGCACAATAATTTTCTGTATAACTCATTCGATGTTTCCTACAACAGCCGAATTAACGATAACGTATTTGTAAATAATTATTGGAGCAGTTACACAGGCTACGATTTAGACAGGGACGGCATAGGCGATATACCCTACCGCCCTGTAAAGCTATTTTCATATATCGTAAACAGGACTCCTGAAACCATTATTTTAATGCGTAGCCTTTTTATTGACATTATAGACTTTTCAGAAAAAGTTTCCCCAGTATTCACACCAGATAATTTAGTGGATGAAAATCCCCAGATGAAAAAAATTGAATGATACACATAGAGAACCTATATAAAAGTTTTGGCAAGAATAAAGTGCTTGAAGGCATCGATTTGTCTATTTCAGATAAGGGAATTTTTGCAATTCTTGGGCCCAACGGATCGGGCAAAACCACCCTAATAAAATCTATTTTAGGGATGGTGATTACCGATAATGGTACAATCTCAATCAATGGTAATTCTATAAAAAACAAATGGAATTACAGGAACGAGATAGACTACTTACCGCAAATAGCTAATTTTCCAGCCAATCTTACGGTACAAGAACTTATAAAAATGATTAAAGACCTCCGAAATTTGCGAGGTGAAGACCAACAGCTTATCGACCTATTTAAGTTAAGCCCATTTCTCAATAAAAAATTGAGCAATCTCTCAGGCGGTACAAAACAGAAAGTAAACCTGTTGCTTACCTTAATGTTTGACAGTCCGCTAATTATACTTGATGAGCCCACTACGGGACTTGACCCCATAGCATTGCTGCACCTAAAAAAATTAATTCTTCAGGAAAAAGCAAAAGGGAAAACAATATTGATCACTTCTCACATAATGAGCTTTGTGGAAGAAATGGCAGACCAGATTGTATTTCTCCTAGAGGGCAAAGTATATTTTAAAGGAGATATAACAGCCCTTTTGACCCAGACAGACGAACCAAATTTTGAGCATGCCATAGCCAACCTTTTAACCAAACAGAATGTTTAAAATTTTAAAATATAGTTTTTTCGATTTAGTACGTAGCCGCTGGAGTTACGTCTATTTGTTCTTTTATTTAGCATTAGGATTTGTGCTCTTATTCCTGAACAACGATCTTTCCAAAGCTGTTATTACATTAATGAATGTAATCATAATTTTGGTGCCACTAATAGGAACCATTTTTGGCGTAATGTACTATTACGATTCCAAAGAATTTACAGAATTGCTACTTGCCCAACCCATAAAACGTGCTGATATTTTCTTGGGGCAATACCTTGGTGTTGCCATATCGTTGTCGCTGAGCTTGCTTATTGGTCTGGGATTGCCCTTTATTCTATACGGGCTTTTCGAATCAACTGCAATTTGGGATTTTGTGTTATTGTTGGTCACAGGAACTTTTTTAACGCTCATTTTTACTGCCTTGGCGTTCAATATTGCGCTTTACAACGAAAATAAAATTAAAGGCTTTAGCTATGCGATATTGCTCTGGCTTTTTATGGCTGTTATTTACGACGGATTGTTCTTAATGTCGTTAATACTATTAGAAGAATACCCATTAGATACTTTTTCAATAGGAGCTACACTCTTCAACCCAATAGATTTATCGCGTATTTTAATACTTTTGAAATTGGACATCTCTGCATTGCTGGGCTATACCGGTGCTGTTTTTCAGAAATTTTTTGGTACCGGACTTGGTTTTTCCATGGCGCTTTCGACACTTGTATTGTGGGTTGTCTTGCCTTTGCTCAATATTTACAGAAAAAGTAGAAAAAAAGATTTTTAGTTTTTTCTACTTTTTCTGTTCAGAATCAATACGGGAAATTCTATGGCTCAAAACAAAGAGCAGTAAATAATGCTCTTACTACACCTAAATTCGCTACATCACTATCTTTTTATGTGCCATTTCAATCGTTTGTAAAAGATAAACATCCGCCGCGGAAAATTGTTCGATATTAGAATAAAAGTTACCTTAAAAGAACTTGCTTTCATTTGCTGCGCAACTGTTCAAAAAATATTCGAAATAATTACCAGTGCGGCAGGCCGAGTACCTTTCTAAATAGGTTCACCGGACCTATTCTTAACGTTCGGCAATGCTTGAAAGCCAGGACCGAGCGGAATAAATTGGTCTTGTAGACCAATTTAGCGAGGGGCCAGAAGGCGAGAAGGCATGATAACTCACTACTTAAACTAAAAAAGCGAGCTAACCCTCACGTTGAAAAGGGATTCATCCGCCCAAGGCGGATGTTCCCTTCAAGCTGCGCTTGAAAGCCAAAAAAATAGAAGCTTCGCCGCCTTAAACTAAAAAAGCGAGCTTTCTTAGTTTAAGATTGCTCGCTCCTTACCATTTTTTTTGGCTTATTGTACCTTGGGCGGGAATCGAACCCGCACGCCGTGAAGCACTGGATTTTGAATCCAGCGTATTTACTACTAAATTTCCATAAGCTATATTATAATCAACTGATTAGCATACATTTAATTTTATATACTATCAATTGATATCGTTTAAAATCATAATTTGTTGTACCTATGTTGTACCAAAAATGATTATCTTTATATCCTAATATTTAAGATATGTCATAATAAAGAAGGACATTGTCCTCTTTGTATTCGTATCACAAAAAACCGTCGCTCAAATTATCATTATATAGGTCATAATATTGACCCTAATGATTGGGATGTGAAAAATATTAGAGTTAGAAAATCACATCCTTACTCAGATAGGTTAAACGGTTTGCTTAGTACCAAACTGTCTGAGGCAAATAAAATGCTGATTGATTTGCAGTCGAGCAAAAAGGATATATCGGCCAATCAAATAAAAGAGAAACTTTATGCTTCTTCGGAATCAGTTACTTTTTTTGAAGTGGCACAAGACTTTCTTGATGATTTAGAAGCAAACGAAAAGCTATCTAGGCTTTCAACAGATAAAGCAAGAATTAATCACGTTTTAAAATTTACCACGTCAAAGCAACTAACCTTTCAAGAAATTGATGAAAGTTTTCTAAAGAAATTTAAAACCTACCTCCGTACAAAACACAACCTATCAGAAAGGTCGATAGTAAATAATCTTATTGTGATTAGAACTATCTATAATAGGGCCATAAAATTGGGTATCGTAGATAGAAAACTTTACCCATTCGGTTCGGATAAAATACGAATTAAGTTCCCTGAAACTGAAAAAATAGGTCTTACTCGAAATGAAGTCATAGAGCTAGAGTCAGTTGATAACCTTACCAAGAATGAAACTCACGCTAGAAATCTCTGGCTTTTCAGTTTTTACTTTGCTGGCATCCGTGTAGCTGATATATTAAAAATTCGTTGGAACGACATTTTTGATAATAGACTTCACTATCGAATGAACAAGAATTCAAAACTGTTATCCTTAAAAATTCCAGATAAAGTTTTTCCAATTTTGAAAGATTACATAAATGACAAGCAGAGCGAAGAGGACTTTATATTTCCTGAAATGAAAAAAGCCGATTTAAAAAATGCTAAAGATGTTTATGCTAAAACAAAAACCGCTAATAAGAAATTCAATAAATATTTGGTAACGGTAGCTGATAAAGCCAAAATATCAAAAAAAGTAACTATGCATATTGCTAGACATACATTTGGGAATATATCGGAAGATAAAATCCCAATTAATATGCTCCAAAAATTATACAGACATTCATCGATTACCACTACAATAAATTATCAATCTAACTTTATGCATAGAGATGCGGATGACGCATTAGATAGCGTGGTAAATTTTTGAAGGGATAAAAAAATCAATTAGCGGATATTTTGAATATGCTAAACCTATCTGTAACAACAAAATATCTGTTCTTTATCTTTTCCAATTAAAAATTTAGTCTTTCCTAAATAGGAATTAAATTTAAATTGGATCCGCTAATTTTTGATTGAAACATTTTACCAACATTTTATATAGGTCAGGATGTTTCTTTTTGAGAAAGTCTGGACGCTCGAAGAAATATTCTGAAGCTACTGCAAAAAATTCAGCTTGATTTGTACCTCCATATTTTCGGATATCAGAATGATTATCGTTTATGGCTTCCATTTCCTTATGAATTAAATTCAACCAAGGTAATGCATATTGATGTTCTAATAATCGCTCTGGAACTCCATCTGTACTATCATCCAGCTTATCAATAAGATGCACAAATTCGTGTATGCCAGTATTACTTTTATCGGTTGTGTTTTTAAAGCCGTGGTACAATGCTTTTTTAGATAAAATCATTTGCTTCTCAAAACGTCCATTCCCAACTATTCCACCAATATTTCTTGAGTTATCCTTACTACTAAATTGCATATCCTCATTAAAATAATCTGGATATAAAAGGATACCGCTTAAGTTGGTGTAATGCCATTCTTTAAAACCAAAAACAGGGATTACTGCGCTTGCCGCAATTAAAATCTTATCCAATTCTTCCAATTCAAACTGCACAGCATCGATATAGACCTCACTTAAAAATTGCATCATTTTTTGCTGAAAAATAAGCTGCCTATCTTTTGAAAGGTTTCTATAAAACAGCACATTATCCATCAGTAATTTGTGCCAATCCTCTGGAAATGAATTTACACTATGGCGTTTCGCTTTTCTATAAAAATGAACAGCAAAGAGAACAATCACAACTGAAATTAAAATGTAAGCCATATTAAAAAAACGTATTAGTCTACAGGTTCCGCCTTAAATCCTACTTTTTGCAAAGTTGATTTTACGTCTTCTTCGGTTGCACCATCGCTTTCAATGGTTAGGATTTTATCAGGATTAGAGGTATCTACTTCCCAACTTTCTACACCTTCTTGTTTGTTTAAAAAAGGGGTTACTTTCGATACACACCCACCACAATTGATATTTGTTTTAAATTTTAAAGTTTTCATAGTATTGAATTTATTTATTATTAAAGTTTTACTCGTTTAAGTCTTAAGCTATTTGCAACAACGGATACACTACTGAATGCCATTGCTGCACCTGCAATCATCGGGTCTAATAAAAATCCATTTACGGGATAAAGAACCCCTGCTGCGATTGGAATACCAATGATGTTGTAAATGAATGCCCAAAATAAGTTCTGACGTATGCCCAAAACAGTTCTTTTTGAAATCTGATGTTATCAAGGTCATTTTTGCTACGTCCATCGCTATATCTGAACCTTTTCCCATTGCAATACTCACATTGGCTTGCGCCAAAGCCTGGGAATCATTAATACCATCGCCAACCATTGCGACTATCTTTCCGTCCGCCTGCAATTTTTCAACAAAAGCTGCCTTGTCCGAAGGCATTACTTCGCCTTGGTAATTTGTTATTCCTACTTGTTTTGCGACAGCAGATGCGGTTTTATTATTATCTCCTGTAAGCATATAAACCTCAATACCTCTTTCTTGAAGCGTTGCTATGGCCTTTTTTGAAGTTTCCTTAATCTTGTCTGCAATGGCGAGTATCGCCAGCACTTGTTTTTCATTACCAAAGAATATGACCGTTTTAGCCTGCTCTTCGAGACTTTCTGCTGTTTGCATTAAAGAATGGTCGATTTGAATATTTTTCTCAAGCATTAATTTATGGTTTCCAACATAGTATTGTGAACCGTTTTCTGTTTGAGCTTTTACGCCTTTTCCTGTAATACTTTCAAAAGAAGCAATTTCAGCTTGTTCAATATTTTTCTCTTTCAAATAATTAACGACCGCTCCTGCCAAAGGATGTTCTGATTGTGACTCGATAGCCAAAAGATTTTTTTTGTATTCATTGCTATTTTCAAGTTTATCCTTCCAAAGGATATCAGTTACTAATGGTTTTCCTTCGGTAATAGTGCCAGTTTTATCAAGGATAATAGCATTCACTTTATAACCGAGTTCTAAACTTTCGGCATCCTTTATAAGGATATTATTTTCTGCACCTTTACCAATTCCCACCATAATTGCGGTAGGTGTTGCCAAGCCCAATGCACAAGGACAAGCGATAACCAACACGGCTACAGAGGTCAACAAGGCTTGTGAAAATGCATTATCACCTCCAACTGACATCCATACTATAAAGGTGACGATGGAAATTCCCATTACTACGGGCACAAATATGCCCGCAATTTTATCAACCAGTTTTTGAACTGGTGCCTTGCTTCCTTGCGCTTCCTGAACCATTTTAATGATTTGTGACAGCAAGGTTTCTCCGCCTACTTTTTCGGCAGTGAATTGAAAGCTCCCTTTTTGGTTTACCGTACCAGCAAAGACTTTTTCATCCTTTGTCTTTTCAACTGGAACAGGTTCTCCCGTAATCATACTTTCATCTACATACGAGCTTCCCTTGGAAACTTCTCCATCCACAGGAATCTTTTCTCCGGGACGTACCAAAATGGTCTGGCCAACTTGTACGGATGAAATAGAAACTTCCTTTTCTTCTCCATTCTCAATGATTTTAAGGGTTTTAGGCTGAAGACCCATTAGTTTTTTAATGGCTGAAGAAGTATTGGATTTTGCCTTTTCTTCTAATAGTTTCCCCAAGGAAATAAAAGTTATAATTACCGTAGCCGCTTCATAATAAACGTGAGGCTCAATACCACGACTCAACCAAAATTCTGGAAAAAAGGTATTGAATACACTAAAGATAAAAGCGATTCCTGTGCTCAAAGCTACCAAGGTATCCATATTTGCTTTACCGTGTTTGGCTTGCTTGAAAGCATTGATGAAAAAGCTACGCCCAAACCAAAAAAGAATTGGAAAAGTTAACACCAAAGAAATCCACTTACCTGGTTCCCATTGCATAAAAAACATTCCTAATACAAAAATGGGAAGGGTAAGTATGGCCGACCAGATAGTACGGTTTTTTATGTCTTGATAATGTTTTTGCTGTAATTCTTGTTGTACTTCTGAAGGATTCTCCGCATCAATGATAATGTCATAACCCACTTCGCGAAGTGCATTTTGAAGTTGATTAGGACTCAACTCTTTGTCGTATTCCACAAGAACAGAACTATTAGCAAAATTGACGCTTGCATCAAATACGCCATCTATGTGTTTTAAAACGGATTCAACGCTTGCTGCGCAAGATGCGCAGGTCATACCTGTAACTGGGAATGATTCTTTTATTCCCTTTTTATGGTTCTTTTCTTTGGTTTCAAATATGTTGATAGTTTCCATAATCGCATTCTTATTTGTACAGTACAAATTTCAGGATTAAAGGACTTTAATGTGTTACGTTATATGCTGAATGATTTGTAGAATTTGCTCATTTACCTTTCGTTTATTCAAAAATATTCAATGGTAATCATTTTGACTGATTACATTATTTTTTTAAACCAGCAAAAAACGAAATTTTGATTTGTATCAAAAGGTGTTTTATGGTCAATTTTAATGCACCTAATTTTTTCGAAATGTGTTTCGAATTGATCGGTCATTGTAGTTTCCGAATATTGTTTTATCTCTAAACCACTACACTTTTTGGGACCATTTTCAGAGAAAGTGCCAATAACTAAATTACCATTCTTATTAAGATGTTTTTGAACCGTTTCAACATAATTTCTTATACTTTGTTCATCGGTTAAAAAATGAAATGCTGCTCTATCGTGCCAAAAATCATAATTTTCAGGTGGTGAAAAATCAGCAGCATCAGCTACTATCCATTTTACTTTCTTTGATTGGTCTTTTAAACGTTGCTTTGCTCTATCTAATGCAGCTCCAGATATATCCAACACTGTAATATCGTTGTATCCTAACTTTAAAAGATTATCTACCAAAAAACTATCGCCACCACCAATATCAATAATTTTAGCAAATTTAGAGATATTAGATTCCTTGAAAAAGGATAAAGATGTTTCTGGCACAACTTCATACCAACTCACTTCGTTCAAAGATTTTGTTTTAAAAACGTTTTCCCAATGTGCTTTTTTTATCATAATGTCTTTTAACTCCAAGTCATTCTTTGTAATCTAACTGCGTTAAAGATAGCTAACAATGCCACACCTACATCTGCAAAAACAGCTTCCCACATTGTTGCTAATCCACCAGCACCAAGAATTAGAACTATTACTTTTACACCGAAGGCCAAACCAATATTTTGCCATACAATTCTTCGAGTTGAACGACCAATTTGAATCGCTCTTGCAATCTTACTCGGTTGATCTGTCTGTATAATAACATCGGCAGTTTCGATTGCGACATCGCTTCCTAAACCACCCATTGCAATACCTACACCACTTGCTGCCAAAACGGGTGCATCATTGATGCCATCACCAATAAATGCTACTCTTGTATCAGGTTGTTGCTTGAGCTCTTCAACTTCGTTCAGTTTGTCTTCAGGTAACAATCCGCCTTTTGCCCAATCGATGTTCAATTCTTTTGCAACTTGTAGCGTAATAGAGTCCTTGTCGCCTGATAGCATTATGATCTTGGAAATTCCTGAATCTCGAATTTGTTTTATGGCTTGGTGCGCATCATCCTTTAGTTCATCTGCAATAGTTACATAGCCTGCAAACTTTTCATCTATGGCGACCATTACAATAGATTCCACAATGTCGTTGGTTGCAGATGGAACTTCTATACTATTTGAGGTCATCAACGCTTTGTTTCCTACCAAAACAGTCTTGCCATTGACCGTACCTTTTAAGCCCTTTCCAGCAACTTCAGAAACATTCGTTGCCTCTAAATCTGCGCCTTCTGCTTTATATTCCAAAATTGCCTTTGCAATGGGATGGGTAGATTGTTCTTCCATTGCCATCAGATATTGCATAAATTCCGCTTCCGCGAAATCAGAAGTGTTTACAACTTCCTTAATCTTAAAAACACCTTTGGTCACAGTTCCCGTTTTGTCCATTACCACGGTATTTACTTTGGTCATTGCATCTAAGAAAGATGCACCTTTGAACAGTATGCCATTACGGGATGCCGCACCCAATCCGCCGAAATAACCCAGAGGAATAGAGATAACCAGCGCACAGGGGCAAGAAATCACGAGAAATATTAAAGCTCTGTACAGCCAATCCCGAAATACATAATCGTCCACAAAAAAGTAAGGTAGGAACGTGAGACCGATAGCGAGGAAGACAACAATAGGTGTATAAATCCTTGCGAACTTCCTTATAAATAATTCCGTTTTTGATTTTCTGGCGGTCGCATTCTGTACCATATCAAGAATACGGGCAATAGAACTATCCTTAAATTCTTTTGTGGTCTCGACTTCTATTACCCCATCCAGATTAATACTTCCGGCAAATACGCTATCGCCATTGGCAATGGTATCGGGTTTGCTTTCGCCTGTCAAGGCAGCAGTATTAAAAGAACCCTTTTCAGAAATTAAAATGCCATCAAGCGGAACTTTTTCGCCAACACGTACCTGAATCTTTTCGCCAATCTCAACGGTCTCGGGATTTACTGAAACAAAATCGCCGTCACGATAAACCAAAGCTTCATTTGGTCTTACATCCAGTAAAGCTTTAATGTTTCTTTTGGCACGGTTGACGGCTGCATTTTGAAATAGTTCGCCCACAGCATAAAATAGCATTACGGCTACACCTTCGGGATATTCGCCAATGGCAAAAGCCCCCAAGGTTGCAATTGACATCAGGAAGAATTCAGTAAAGAAATCGCCTTTTAGTATGCTTTTCCATCCTTCCCTAATCACGGGAAATCCAACTGGGATATATGCTACTGTGTACCACAAAATGCGAATCCATCCTTTGAAAAACGGAAAGGCATCAAAGTAATCAATGGCAATTCCAACTATCAGCATCACAAAACTGAAGATAGCTGGCAGATAAGTTCTAAAATTTGAAATTTCTTCTGGGCTACTGTGGTTATGACCATCATCGTGAGAATGCTCGCCCGAGTGTTCTTGGGTATCTAAGTCCCGTAAGTTTACTTTTTTCTTTTTCATCTATTTTTCATAAAATTTAATATCGCTTCAAAATTTACTTTGATAATTTGAGTATTCTTAGAGCACCGCGCATTACAATTGCAAATACAACCCCACCGATTACCAAATCGGGCCATTTACTATCTAAAAAATAAACAAGTACACCTGCAAGTATTATCCCACCGTTGACTATGATATCATTGGACGTAAAAATGACACTTGCTTGCATATGTGCTTCCTTGCTGTCGGTCTTGTTGATTAACCATAATGATATAAGATTTCCTATTAAAGCGAAGATTGAAATAACAATCATCCATTGAAACAATGGGGTTTCACTTTCAGTAAAAAATCTTCGTAAAACCTCTACGAAACCCAAGAGGGCAAGCCCCATTTGAAAATATCCGCTTATTCCGGCAACTTTCTTTTTTCGGGTAATGCCACCACCTATTGCAAAAAGACTCAGCCCATACACAATGGAATCTGCTAACATATCCAATGAGTCTGCAATAAGACCCATTGAGCCGGATATCCAACCCGTAGCCATTTCTACAACAAAAAAACCTAAATTGATACCCAAGACCCACCATAAAATCTTACGTTGCTTTTTTTCATCTTTGCCAACAGGTGGCTCTGCATCTACAGTATCTTTGAAACTATCGCCTAATCCCAACTGTCCGATTGCTTTACTTATTTCATCTACATCATCTGTATGATATACTTCTAACTTTCTATTGGGAATGTCAAAATCAAGGTATTTGACTTGTTCAAAACCATCTAACTTCATACGAATCATCTGCTCTTCCGAGGGACAATCCATCTGACTTATTCTAAAAGTGCTCTTATTCAAAATCTATTAATTTCGTTAGTATATAAGTTATAGTAAAATACTATTGCATTTATCGCATATTCCTGTTAATACAAGGTTTACTTCCTCTGCCAAAAATCCATCGGGCAAATTTATTTGCGGAATTTTATGCTCGGTCAAACACACCGTTTCGTCACAATTGCTGCAATGAAAGTGCAAGTGCAAATCTTGTTCTATTTCACAATTGCAACCTTCTTCACAAAGGGCATATTTTGCAATACCTGTACCATCGTCTATTTGATGCACCACGTTTTTTTCCTCGAAGGTTTTTAAGGAACGGTACAATGTGGTCCTGTCCGCTTTTGCAAAAGCAGACTCAATATCTTTCATAGCGACCGCACTATCTTTTTGTGCCATAAACTTATAGATAAGGATGCGCATCGCTGTTGGGCGCACGTTCTTTTCTTCCAATAGTTTTTCAATTTCACTCATATCTTCGTTCTAATCTGTTATTAGTCATCGTCACCAAGTTCCCCTTTTTTCATCTCTGCTATTAAATAATAGGCATTGTTGTAGGCGTATTTTGTGTTAGGTTCATTTTCATTCAAAAAATCTATAGCCACCCAATCATTATCTTGAGCGCCTTTAGCTATTTCAGTAGGCGTAAATTTCCAATTGTCGCCTTCTTTTTCTGCTGTAAACACATAGTATTTTCCGCCGTCTGCTACTATGGCACTTTCAGGAATTGCCGTGGTCATAGTATTATCTGTTTGAATGCGCCCTTGGATGTACATTCCAGGTATCAAGTTGCCTTCCTTATTTTCAATTTCGGCGTGAACGTGTATTGCTTTTGGATTCTGCTCAAAAGTCTTTCCTACGGAATAAATTTCCGCCGTAAGTTCTTTTCCAGGAATAGATTGGACATTAAAGGTAACTTTCTGTCCTTCTTTTACTTTGTAAACATCCTTTTCAAAAACCATTAAATCTGCGTGTACGTGATGGATGTCCACGATTTCCATTAGGTCTGTCTGAGGTTCTACATATTGTCCCGTTTTGATGGATACTTTTTGTACAAAGCCTTCAATGGGACTTCGTAGTGCAACCTTTTGATAAATGGTGCCGTTTCTTATACCAGATGCACTAATGCTCAATTGTTTTAGCTGTGCTTCCAATCCGTTCGCCATACTTCGGGACGCCTCATATTCCGCTTCAGCTTTTTGAAAATTTGCACCACTACCCACACCTGCATCATAAAGAGTTTTTTGCCGTTCGTATTCTTTTTTGAGAAACTGGCTATTACTATATGCATTAAGGTAATCCGTCTGCTTTTGGATAATATTGGGATGTGATAAATAAGCGACCGTTTGGCCTTTGTTGACTTTATCGCCCTCGATGACCTCAATAGAAACCACATTTGCACCTAAGACCGAAGTAATAGTGGCTTCGTTCTGTGGTGGCACTTCGAGTTGTCCATTTGCCTGCACATAACCGCTCATATTGCGCTGTGCGAGCGTGTCCACTTTCATTTTCAGGGCATTGTATTGTTGTGGTGTAAGCATCACTTCTTGAGCTTCGCCTTCTGAATGTGCTTCTTCTGTTTCGGGATTATTCCCTTTGTTTTCGGCGGTTTCGGATTTGGAATCCCCACAGGCTGTTAGTCCCAAAAGCATTATTGTTAGCCCGATAACCATATAATTGGATACGTTTTTCATTTTTTTATTGCTTGAAATATTGTAGTTCGAATACTGATTTTAGATAATTGTCAAGAGCTTCCAGCGCATCCATTTCGGTGTTTATAGCATCCCGAATAATCTGCGTGAATGCTGCATAGTCCACCGCACCTTCCTTGTAGGCAAGTAGCGCACCCTTGCGCTGTTCCTTTGCAAGTGGTAAGGCTTTTTCCCTATAAAATTGCCAAGATGCCTTCCATTTTTGATAGGCTTGCACGGCCTGCCGATATTCGGATTGCAGTTGGCGCTGGGTAAAGTCTGCATTGGTCTTTGCGATTTCACTATCAACTTTTGCGGCTTTGGCCTGACTGCGCTGTGTTCCTGAAAATAACGGGATGGTAATGCCTGCCTGATAGGTGTAAAATCCGCTTTCGCCATTAAGCTGTTGCAGTCCGCCCTGAAGGTTGAACTTGGGTAGCAAATCGGCACGCGCTGCATCATAGTTCGCCTCGGCTTCTTCGATGCGCCTTTGCGAAAGTTCCAGCTCGGGATGTTTTCCTAAATCGGTGTCCATTCCCAATACAGTTACCTCGGTTTCTTCAAGATTTCTGGGAACTGAATAGTACGTATCTGACACCAACCATAGATTGAGTTTTTGCAGGGCAATCGCATAATCGCTTTCGGCCTGTTGCAGTTTGTTACTGATTTGCAACGCTTGATTTTTTGCCGATGAATATTCCAATCTGGAAATGGCTTCTACTTCAAAATTGAGTTGTATTGCCGTTTCAAACTGTGAATAAATGGAATCCAGCTCGCGGTACAGTTCAAATTTCTGTCGCTGTTGGTATACCTGCGACCAAGCCTTTTTCACTTCCTGTTCCACTTGCAATTCAGACAGGTCGAGAGCGGCTTCGGCCAAAGCGATGCGTTTTCTTTGCAGTCGCTTTTTTGCACCGACACCTAAGAGGTCGATATTCTGTTGCCCGACACCAACTAAAGTGTAAATGCCTTGACCATCCGAAATCTCTTCGCCGCCCGTGAAAATCTTGGTGTTTCCAAAATCATAAGCAGTACCTTTAAGTACGTTCTGTCTCTGGATTTCCATTTGTTTCGTTTTCAATAACGGATAGTTTTCTTTGGAAATTTCTACTGCCCTTTCCAAAGAAATAACCGGTAAAGAATCTTGCGGTTGGACTTCTTGTGCTTTCGCGAAAGTAGAAGTAAACAGAAGACAGACCACAGCCGTTGCGGTAACGAATTTTGGGTTGAATTTCTTCTTGCGTTCCGAACGCTTCTCGACCCATTGGTAAAAGATGGGAAGGATAAAGAGCGTCAATAAAGTGGATGTTATCAAGCCACCTATAACCACGGTCGCCAAGGGTCGCTGCACTTCAGCCCCTGCGGATGCTGAGATAGCCATTGGAAGGAAACCTAAAATATCGGTAAGAGCCGTAAGCATTATAGGGCGAATTCGCCGCTTTGTCCCTTCCAAGATGCGGTCTTTCAAGTTGGTCACACCTTCGTCTTTCAATTCATTCAGACCGCTAATCATTACCAATCCGTTGAGGACGGCCACACCAAAGAGTACTATAAATCCAACACCTGCGGAAATACTAAAAGGCATATCCCTCAACCACAGGGCGAACACGCCGCCTATGGTCGCCATTGGGATGGCCAAATAAATCATCAAGGTTTGTGGGAATGATTTTAATGCGAAATATATCAAAATGAAAATCAGCAATAAAGCAATAGGAACGACGGTCTGTAATTTCTCGCTTGCTCTTTCCAAATTTTCAAAAGCCCCACCATACCTGATAAAATATCCTGGTGGTAAATCAAGATTTGCATCCAGTTTTTCCTTAATCTCATTGACCAAGGATTCAACATCGCGTCCGCGCACATTTACGCCCACGTAGGTTCTTCGGTTGGTATTGTCCCGACTTATCTGCATCGGACCAGGTGTGTATTCAATAGTAGCCAATTCTTGAAGCGGAATCTGTGAGCCATTCGGTAAATTGATATACAGATTCCGAATGTCACTTATATCGGTACGATTCTGCTCGTCAAGCCGAACGACCAAATCAAAACGCTTTTCGCCTTCAAAAATGACCCCTGCATATCCGCCCGCAAAAGCGGACTGCACCATTGTATTCAGTTGGTCTATACTTACCCCATACTGAGCCAGTTTGTTGCGATTGTATTTAATGGTCATTTGTGGCAGTCCAGAAGTGGCTTCTGCCCTCATATCGCCTATACCTTCAGTACCTGCAATGATTTTTGTAATCTCATCGGCTTTTGAAGCAAGTACGTCAATATCCTCGCCGTAAATTTTAATGGCAACATCTTCACGGATACCTTCTAATAGTTCATTAAAGCGCATTTCGATGGGTTGGGTAAACTCATAATTGACACCAGGAATTATACTCACGGCATCCTTCATTTTATCAATAAGTTCATCCTTGTTATCTGCGGACACCCATTCGTCTTGAGGTTTTAGAATGACAAAGACATCGGCAAAATCCATCGGCATCGGGTCTGTTGGCACTTCGGCCACACCGATACGACTTACTATCTTATCCACCTCTGGAAATTCGGCTTTTACAATACGCTCTATTTTAGTTGTGGTCTCAATGGTCTCACTTAGTGAGCTTCCGGGTTTAAGTATAGCGTGAAATGCAATATCGCCTTCATCCAGTTGAGGAATGAACTCGCCACCCATTCTTGTAAACATAAAAACGGTAAGGGCAAATATGGCGACGGCAATCCCAACAATCCATTTCCCTTTGTTCAAGGTCTTGATTAAAAGTGGCTCATACTTTCGCTGTACCCAATGTACAAAACGGTCGCCCCAGGATTTTTTTTCTGTCTTGGGTGGTTTTAGGAACAGGGCAGACATCATTGGTACATAGGTCAGGCAAAGAAACATAGCACCTATCATAGCAAATATGAACGTGAGCGCCATTGGGCGAAACATTTTGCCCTCAATTCCTTCCAACGCCAGTATGGGCAAGAATACAATAAGGATTATCAACTGCCCGAAGAAGGCAGCGTTCATCATCTTTTTTGATGCGTTTGCAGCTATATCATCACGCTTTTCTTGGTTTAAAGACTTCTTTTTGAGGATGTAGCTTCCCATTAGAAATACGCTGGCTTCTACAATAATGACCGCACCATCTACGATAATGCCGAAATCGATGGCACCCAAACTCATAAGGTTTGCCCATACGCCAAAAACATTCATAAGAATAAATGCGAACAATAGGGATAAGGGGATGGTAGAGGCCACAATAAGACCACCACGCCAGTTCCCTAAAAGGAAAACAAGAACAAAAATTACTATGAGTGCACCTTCAAGCAGGTTGTTGCGCACCGTGCCTGTAGTTTCACTTATGAGTTTACTTCTGTCCAATAAAGGCTGAATAACAACACCTTCAGGTAGCGATTTTTGTATTTCGGCCATCCGGTCTTTCACACGGACAATAACCTCGTTTGAGTTTGCCCCTTTGAGCATCATAACGAGACCACCAACAACCTCGCCTTCGCCATCCTGCGTTAATGCCCCATAGCGCACGGCAGAACCAAAACGTACATCGGCAACGTCGCTTACGGTAATTGGTATGCCATTTTCATTTTTGATAACGATTTTTCTAATATCATCAAGGCTTCGTATCAAGCCTTCGCCACGAATGAAGTTGGCCTGATGGTTTTTCTCAATGTAAGCACCACCTGTATTTTTGTTATTGGCTTCTAAAGCTTTAAAAACGTCAGTAATCGTCAACCCGATTGCCCTTAATTCATTAGGGTCAACAGCGACTTCATACTGCTTTATTTTACCGCCGATGGCGTTAATTTCAACAACGCCGGGAACCATTGCCATTTGCCGTTGCACAATCCAATCTTGCATCGTTCGCAAATCAGACAATGAATATTTATCTTGAAATTCGGGTTTTACTTTTAGGGTATATTGATACACTTCCCCCAAACCTGTTGAAATTGGCCCCATACTTGGCTGTCCAAAACCTTCGGGAATTTGTTCGCGTACTTCTGTCAGTTTTTCTGAAACAAGTTGACGGGGAAGATAGGTTCCCATATCATCATCAAAAACGACAGTTACCACGGAAAGCCCGAAACGGGAAACCGAGCGAATTTCCTTAACGTTGGGCAGATTGCTCATAGCCACCTCGACGGGATAGGTTACGAATTGCTCAATATCTTCCGTTCCCAGATTGGGCGATTGCGTGATGACCTGAACCTGATTATTGGTAACATCTGGTACGGCATCAATAGGGACTTGGTTCATACTGTAAATGCCAGCACCGATTAACGCTAATGTGAGCAGTCCAATAATGAATTTGTTATTGATTGAAAAATCAATGATTCTGTTAATCATAGAAAGTAAGGGTGTTAATTCAATTTAAAATGTTGTTGAGCACATTGCAAAAAATGCAATGCGTTAAATTGACGAATCCAATAGATGGACACGTCAAAACAGGATATAGCTATCCTACTAAAACTGAATTATACTTGAGGGGGCTGTAATAGAGAATGGGGAATATCTTTGCCAAGGTTATCGAAGTGGGCAAAGTATTCGTGTGGAATTGCAGGCTGTATCGGTTCAAACGGTACAATACCAAAGTCTATACTATGACAATGACAACAATGACATTCACAAAAGGGCGAGCATAGTTCACAGTCTTGGCTGTGGTCGCCATCAATATCTATTACCGTAACAACTTGGGAATCATCCGCACTACTTACGGTATCACTACAAGGCACCACATTGAGCGCCAAGAAGTAAAATGATAATATGATTGCAATAAATTTCACGGTACAAAGATAACAGAATTTTTGTGCAACTGTGTTGCAAAAACAGTAAGGTGTTAGCAACAACTCTTATTCTCTTGAATTGGTGGACAAGCAACTGTCCCATAAGAGCAATAAACACAACAATCTTCTTCTTTTGGTTTCAAAACCGTTTTACAATTCTCACACTCGTAAAAGAATTGACAAGCGTTTGTTGGCATATCTTCTACTTTTTTATGTCCGCAGTTTGGACAAGTAATTTCTGATTTTAATATAGTTTCCATTCAATTTTTTTATTATAGCATATGTGGTATGTCCGAAGCCAAAGTTGGATATGAGAAAATCATTGTTCTAATATCATTAACCTTCATCTTTGTTTTTATGGCCATTGCAAAGAGATTTATTGTTTCTTCTGTATGTGGTCCGATTAAATGCGCTCCCAAAATTGTTTGAGTTTCTTCGTCAATAATAGTTTTGAACGCATATTCTTCTACATTCAAGCGCTTCGCATTAAACCAATTACCAACCTCCTTATAATTAATTCGAATATTGTAATTCAGCTCTTTCGCTTTCGATTCAGTACATCCAACAGAAGCCATAGTTGGTAACGTAAACACTACTGTTGGCATTGGCGGATAACTTATTTCTTTAGAATTGCCTTTAATAATATTTGAAGCAACCGTATGACCTTCCAGAACTGCAACTGGCGTTAAGGGCAAACCTTCTGAATCTGCTGCATCGCCTGCTGCATAAATATGAGGGTTTGAAGTACTTTGCAAGTATTTGTTCACTGTAACACCTTTATTAGTAAAGGCTATGTTCGCTTTGTCTAATTCCAAATCAAATATGGCTGGTGGTCGTCCGGCAGAATTAAAAACAGCTTCAGCTTCAAAATATGCTGTTTTCTCTTGAGATTTACCTTTTACTCGATACTGGCTATCCACTTTCTCAATAGCCGTAACATCTGTATTAAGAATGAGTTTTATGCCTAACTCTTTAGTGGCAGAAACAAGATGTTTTACAATATCCTGTTCAAAATTTTCCAAGGGATTTTCTCCACGATGAACAATAGTGACTTCTGCTCCGCATCGAGCCGCTATATGTGCAAACTCAAAAGCGATATATCCACCACCGATGAATACTAAAGATTTTGGCAATTTTGCTAAATTCAAGAAATCGGTACTGGATTTTGCATAATGACCACCTTCAAATTCTAAAACCCTTGGCTTGGAACCCGATGCGATTACAATTTTGTTAGCCTTTATTTTATCTGTTCCAACTTCCAATGTGTTTTCTGACAGGAATTTTGCTGAACTATGAAAGGTGTCTATTCCGTTCTTTTTATATCCTTTTTCAATTTTTGGTGGCATTTCATCCACAAAGGATTGTTTAAAGGCCATAATGTCCTTCCAATTGACTTTAGGTATGGTATCAATACCATTTCCTTTAAGCCTTTTAGCAAAGTCTCGAACTTCCGTAGCGCCTATAATCACTTTTTTTGGGTCACAACCTCTCAATGCACAAGTGCCACCATAAGGTAATTCATCCGTTATTCCGACTGTCAGGCCTTTTGAGGCACATTTATTGGCGATGGTCATTCCTGCCATTCCCGAACCAATTATAAATACATCATATACTTTCATACTAATTAACTTCCTTTTTGTCGGTTACTTTATAACCTGTTGAGTTAATTGCTTTCTCGATTTCCGCTTCGTTTGCTTTGGTTTTGTCAAATTCAATGATTGCGTTTCCATTTTCGTAGGACGCTTTTGAGTTTACAATCCCTTTAAGCTTATTCACTTCGTGGTTGACGTGTTCTTCACAACTCGCACAGGTCATTCCGCTAATTGTAAATTCAGTTGTTTTAATGTCGGATTTGTCAACTACGATTATTTGCTTTTCTGTGTTTGGATAAAAAATTCCTGAATAGTACGGGAAAGCCAACATCACAATTGCAAATACGGTTACAATTCCTAAAAACTTTTTTGATTGAATAAATTTTGGTTTTTCGTCCGTTTCACATTCACAGTCGATTTCTTTTTGAGGTTTTAGTTTTTGATACCAAGCAAACAAAAGAACTAAAATTGTAAGCCCAATCAGGTAAGGTCTAAAAGGTTCAATCCAAGAAAATGTTGAAGCAATCCCGCTTGTTCCTGCAATAAGTGCCAAAACCGGTGTTATACAACATATAGAAGCTGCCATTGCAGTTAGCAAGCCTGCACCTATTAATTTGTTTTCACTTTTCATATCGTTTCTAAAACTTTGTTTTTATCAAGTATCTCAAAGAATGGATTTAGCATTTTTTCGTATTCAGCCGTGAGTGAGTAAAAAATCGTTTGGGCTTCTCTATCGGTTTTTAATAGATTTCGGTCTTTCATTTTTCTTAAATGTTGAGAAATGGCAGAAATATTCATTCCGAGAATATCGCTTAAATCACAAACGCAAAGTCTTTTTTCCTCAAAGAGTAGATAAAGTATTTTCAGTCTTACGCTATTACCAACCAATGAAAGTCCATTCGCTAAATAGTCGAACGATTCATTTAATTCCGAAACTGTGTCTTTGCAACGATTTATTTGTTCAATATCGGCTTGTTGTCTTATGCAAGAATTATTTTCCATAGCACAAATATGCACTTATTTCTTATTTAAGCAAATGCTTAAATAAATATTATTCGTGGTCCTTTACTTTAAAAACATATCTTGGTTTTAAAGCAGTTCAATCAAATCTCATCCAAAGATTTGCGATTCTGATTTGTGCTTTTTTTAAACTGTGTAGGTGTCATTCCTGTAACCTTTTTAAACTGATTGCTGTTGAAAAGCTATCTCACTCAAGGTTAATTCATCGTAAACTATAAGTTCTTTAACACGTTCAATTTTCTGGTTTATGATGTACTGCTCGAACGTAATACTTTCTACCGACGAAAAAAGTGAACTTAAATATTTATAATCCAAGTTAAGTTCGCCTGTAACAATATCTGCCCATTTGAAATCGAGCTCCTCGGAAGAATGATGGATTTTATCTACAACCAATGTTTTCATTTGTTCAATAAGTTGACTTTTACGGTCGTCAATCAAACTAAAACCTGAATTTTGAAGCGCTTTGGAAAGACCATTTTTGGTCTGGACACTTAATGAAGAAACTAATTTAACCTCCCCCAATTTTATAGAAACATACAGTATTTCAAGTTGTTCCAAAATATTAGATACCGCCGAGATACATCTTGGGCAGACCATATTTTTAATATGGATAATCTCATTCATATAGTACTTGTTTCAAAATAATTTTAATCCAGATTTGTATAGAGAATAATAAACAGCAGCTATTGCAGCAACTACAAAAATCAATACTATCACAACTAAAGCGATAATTTTATCTTTTCTTGAAATATCACTTTTAGGCTGATGTTTCTTTCTGTCATTTTTTCTTCTATTTCTTCTACTTTCACTCATTATCGTTCGCCGTGATAAAACCAAAATTAATTTATGGTCTTATTCAGATTACTTGATTAATCCATAATTCGCTTTATTGTAAAGTTGCATTTACTTCGCCACAGGTTAACATAGCCTCTCCATAATATGGGTTTCGCACCTCTTTTTCCAAACTAATCCAATAAGCTCCCTTATTGTTATCGGCCATTGGACAAAACTGGATATATACATTTTCGTTAACACCAAAAAGTTGCACGCTACTTATCATATGCGCAGAAAGATGTTTAAAATGTGCTCTTTGTGTTGCTATATCTGAATTGTTCTCAATAGTATTAGCCGAGGTCTTTAGTTCTTTTTGAATGGTCATCCAATGGTTATGTGCTTTTTCATCAGATAATAATTTCATATCCACTTTTTTCAAAGATTGGTTTATTTGTTTTCCTGCCTGTTGAGCGCCCTTGGCATCATCATTTACCAAAGCATTTTTTAAAAGGATATAATCATCAAAAACCTGTTTTAACTGATTCTGAAATTTGTTTGAAACTTCAATCCTTTCTTTCATTTGAGAATGGTTGGCTTCATTTGTATTTTCTCCAGAATTATCTTCTTGCATTCCCAAATGCCCTTCGTGGCCTGTCATTGTTTTACCACCAGATGCATTCATCATACTTTTTTTTCCCTGTAATTGTGCAGCGGCATCTACGGTAAACGTTCCGTTAGTTACGACTTCATCTCCATTCTTTAAACCTTCAAGAATGGTATAACTATCGCCATTGGCATTGCCCAATAAAACTTCCCTCATTTCAAAAATAGCTTCATTAGGGTTTGTTTTGACATAGACTACAGAGCGTTCTCCCGTCCACATAACAGCGGTTGACGGTACGGAAACGGTATTCTCGGTGCTTGTTTGCGTACCCTCAATTATACCTTCCACAAACATTCCCGGTTTAAAGAGGTCTTTCTTATTTTGCAAGACCGCTCTTACAACCACCGTTCTAGTTGCAGAATTTAATAAGGGGTCGATGAATGAGACTTTTGCATCAAAAACCTCATTGCGATAAGCATTTGTGGTCACTTTAATAGTTTGCCCTTCTTTTAGGGATGCAATTTGATTTTCATAAGCATCAAATTCTGCCCATACTGTATTGAGATTCGCAATTTTATATAAGGGTTGTCCTTGCTTTAAATAATCCCCTTCTTCTACCATTTTCATTGTTACCGTTCCTGAAACGGTTGCAAAAACCGGAAAGTTTTCTTGCACTTTCCCAGCAGTTTCTATGGCGTTGATTTGCTTTTCGGAAAGTTTCCAAAGTTTAAGTTTGTTCCTAACAGCCTTATACAATTCTGGTTGCGATTCTTTTAATGATGAAGCGGTAAGCAGTTCTTGCTGTGCAGCAACCAATTCTGGCGAATAAATAGTTGCCAAGCGTTGTCCTGCTCCAACACGTTCTCCTGTAGAATTAACGTACAGTTTTTCTATTCTTCCTCCAAAATATGTAACCTGTACGGCATTTGACTCTTCATTAGCTTTTATCTTACCAGATAATTTAAGGGAATTATTTCCCATTTGTCCTTTTCCTACAAGTGATGTTTGGATATTGGCCAGTGCCATTGCGTTATCGGTCATTTTTATTTCATTGGCATTGAGACCATCTGCACCAGATTCGGCTGGAATTAAATCCATTCCACAAATGGGACAATCCCCAGGTTCTGGTTGCATAATCTGTGGATGCATAGAACACGTCCACATTTGATTAGAAGCAATTTCTTCTGAATGGTCGTGGGTGTCTTTCGCATTATTTGTTGCCTTGTCCGCAGAACCTCCACCGAATAGTAGAAAGCCGCCTAACAGGCCAACAATCAAGGCAATACTTATATAAATGATGTTTTTATTCATTTTAATTTTATTTATTTGTTATTTTCCAATCGTTTTATCATTGCTTTCATTTCTGCAATTTCCTTTTCTTGTGCCTTGATAATATCTTCAGCTAACTTTTTAACTTCTGGATCTTGGATATCAGCACGCTCACTTGTTAAAATCGCAATAGAGTGGTGAGGTATCATTGCTTTCATCCACAATATGTCTCCTACCGTTGACTTCTGATCGCGTACCAATCCTAATGCACCAACAAATAGCACAATGCTACCCAAAACAATGGCGATATTCTTCTTTTTGTTTTGGTACATATTACGCATCGCCACAAACATTATAATGGCCATAGCAGCAATACCCAAGCAACTCATATAAAAACGAGTAAGGCTAAAATAGACGTGATCTAATTGATAAGAGTTTAGGTACATTGTAATGTACATTGCCACAAATGATGCCGCCAGCATACCTACAAATTTTGTGTAATTGTTTTTTTTTGAATTTTGATTTGAATTTTCCATTATATATTGATTTTAGTGTTACTTATTTTCGTTTCTTTTTAATTATTTTTCTAATGGTTGGGGATGACGTGTACCAAAGTAAAAAACCACTTAATACAGTAATCAACCCTAATAGTGAAAACCCTCGCAATACTAATGTGTTAAAATTGTCTCTACCTTGATAATCCATAGTGTGTGTCATCCAAAGGAAATCGAACCAACGCCAATCCCTGTGTCTTACCGTTTGAAATGCGCCATTTTCAATGGCCACGTAGGCCTTTAAATTTTGAGGTGTTTCATACGAAATTTCATACGCCGGAAGTGGACGACCACGATATTCGTGATGCTGCCCTACCGTATCGACCCGTTGAATTTCAGCTATTTTTAAATCGGTTAGCATATACCTATTTGCAACTTCTTGCGCCTCTTCTTCAGAAACCCCATTTTTCTTATGTCCTGTTCTGGCATTAATAAGTTGTGTTTCATTAATCCAATAGTAAGGTTCGTTTGCAATTTCCAATAGTTCTAAAGTTTGGATTGGTTGCTCTGTATCGAGTTGAGATGTACCGAGTAAATCGTTAAAAGACTTCTGTTTAGGTGCTACTTTTTTAAACTGGTCGCCGTGAATTTCATCTATATCTGTCCAACTGAAATACATCCCGCTAATCGTCCACATCAAAAACTGGATACCTAAGAAGATACCCAAGTAACGGTGTGCTTTTCTAATCCATTTTGCTGTTTTTCTGTTGACCATTATTGTTTTTACTTTATTCTTTATCTATATTTTAATTCACGAAAAATTTTACAATCAGTCCACCTGCCAACCATATATAACAGATATAGGCCGCATATTTTAAAACACTTTCAAGCAATGGACTTTTCGGTGCCATTTCGCTCATTGAGTGCTTTACATCCTTTCTCTTGAAAAACCCTAAGTATATGAGATATCCTGAAATTGCGAGAAAAGCCATATTCAAATAGAAGGTATAGTCAATTTTGAAATGCTCTTTGTCCTGTATTTTAACTTGTGATGTGTCAGGCAACATACCCAACAAATCGAAAGAGTAATGCAGAGCCAAAGCTGTTCCTATTAATGCCGTAAACAGTAAGAATAAAATGAACAGCGACATTTTCCACCCATAATACTTGGCGTTAATACGAAGTACAGGAAAGACTACCAAATCACTAAAAATAAAAGCCATAACCCCTGCAAAACTCACGCCCTTTCCAAAAAGCAATGCCGCCAACGGAATATTACCCATTGAGCCAATAAAAGTTAAAAATGCGGCAATAGGTCCTACAACGATATGTTCCAATATTTCAAGAAAGGTAAAGTCTGTATTGCCTTGACCACTATTGATAAATAGTGTCTGGAAGAAAGAATCGGGAACGAAGGCTGCGACGATACCTGCAATGGTAAAGCCAACGGTAACGTCCTTCCATACCATCTGCCATTCCATCTTATATTTTTTGGCAACCCTTGCCCAACTATCTTCTTTCTTGATTTGTTTTTTCCAATCTTTGGAATCATCCATTGAATCGTCATCTTCGTTCTCTAAATTCTTGCGCGCTTTTTCTATGAGCTTTTTAGGATTGATTATTCGTATCAAAATCCACGAAATAAGAATTAAAAGGATTCCACCTACATATTCGCCGACTACAAACTGCCATCCCAAAAATATGGAAATGATGATTCCAAGCTCAATTACGAGATTGGTCGATGCAAGAAGAAAAGCAATGGAAGACACAAAGCTTGCACCTTTTTTAAAGATAGATTTTGTGCCCGCTAAAGCCGAAAAACTACACGAGCTGCTTATAAAACCGAAAAACGTGCCTAAGAGTACACTTTTACCTTCACTCTCGTTCATTGTTTTTTGCATCCTTTTTTCAGTCACAAAAATCTGTATCATACTACTGATGATGTATCCCAAGATGAATGCCCAAAGCGCCATCCAGAAAAATCCGGTGGTCGTATAGGCCGCTTCGCCCCATTGTTTTAAGAATTCGCTCACAGTTTAAATTTTATTTTACATTTCTTGACGAAGAATGTGTTTTAATAATCTTCCATTTACCATCCATCTTTTTTAAGATAGACGTCGCTACTCCTTTTTTCTTTATCGTTCTACTTTCGCCTTTTTCATCTGGATTGAGCACGATAGTGTAGATGTAGGTTTCAGTAGTAAATGCATAAGGCAAATCTACTTCCGCATCAATTTCATAATCTGAAAATTCAAATTTTTTGAAATGCCCCAACTCAGGCCCCAAATGGTGTTCTATATAGTGCGCATACGAGCCTTCTACACCACCAGATTCAAATACTTTTGAATCTTCTGTAAATAGTTCAAATGTCCCCTCGGTCGTTAAGTTTTGTAGTGCATCTTTGTAAGCTTTCATTACTGCGATAACATCTTCTTTATCTTTAGAATCTTTATCATTCTGTGCATTGGTAATGCTGACTGTTGAAATGAGAACAGTTACGAGTGTAATAATTTTAAGTACTTTCATATTTATATTTTTAAAGGGGTTATTTGTTAACGTGAATTCTATTAATGTTTGCAATACCAAATACCAATACCAAAAAGCTCAAGAAAACTTCCATCATTACCAATAGTTTACCTGCAATATTCAATGGTACAATATCTCCGAAGCCAACCGATGAAAAAGTAATTAAGCTGAAATATAAAAACTCAAAAAACTGTAATGAAAATGAGCCATTGAGCGCTGTACTCGATTTAAAATTTTCAGGGTTCAAAGTATATAAAGCGTGATAATCTGCTGAAAACGAAAGGACAATCAAAATAATCAATACTCCAAATAAAGTAAGAACGTGGGTTAGCTGATGACTTTCGCCTATTATTTTACTTAACTGTATAAAAGTGAGCCTTACGATAAAAATGGTTTTGACCAAAGCCAAACCAACAATTATAAAGGGTAGAAATTGGCTGGCGGAATCTACACCTACCCATAGTATATAACTTAACGATAGAGCAATCACTATACTTGCAGTAAGCAATACCTTTTTAAACAGTTGCTTGTAAAAGCCAATTCTTTCAGATTTTTCTATTGTGTTCACTTTAGTCATTTTCAATTTATTTCCTTAACTAAATAATTGAAGCGCCAAAGCACCACCAACTATTAAGATTAGTATGGTATATATTATGTAATTGAACCATTTTCTAACTACAGACTTTTCAGTTGTATTTTGACACCCGTCTTTGCAACACTCTTTCATTGTTATATCTTCCTTTTTTATATGCAAAATCCTTTAAATAATACTTGAAAATGAGAGGCAACCTTTATTAACCAATAAACCAACCAAATGTTTACCCCTCACAATCAAGTACTCTTCACTAAACTTCTCTTCATCATAAATTTTTAATTGCCTGACATAGGAAGAGAGATGTTATTATTTTAGGGATATATTCTCTCTCCCTTGTGCAGGCTGCTATTAACCAAATCAACTTTTCTTTTCAAAATTAATTGTGCCTGACTAGGGAAGGAACTAACACTAACCATCAACATTGTTTTCCTTCCCAGGACAGGACTTAAAAACTATTCGGATATCTTTATCATTTTACAACCTTCTGTTAACTAATAAACCAGAACATTGAAAATATTTTTATACAAAAGGCTATCTATTGAATAGTTTTTTGAACTTTTCCACATTTAAGCATTTTGCTTCCGTAATACGGGTTCCTAACTTCGTTACTTGTACTTAACCAAGCACTACCTTTATCATACATTGGGCAAAATTGCTCGTATAACGTGCTTTTTGTACCCGTAATAGCTACCATATCAGTAATATCCTTACTTAACGTTTTAAAATGCTCGCGTTGGTGGTCTATGGCACTTTCAGAAATATGTTCTGCGTGCTCGGTAGCATCTTCTATGATATCAGCAAGCTCTTTTTGTTGTTCTTTTGTATAACTACCCATATCAAATGCTTTAAGAGAGGCTACCAATTTTGTTCCTGCTTGTGCTGCCTTTTTTGTATCGTCCGCAACTAAAGCATCTTTTAAATTAAAGTAATCACTTAAAATAGCTTCTGCTTTTGCGTCACTATTTTTATTCATCATTTTGCTATGGTCCATTTTCATATCTCCGTGATCGTGGTTCATTTTTTCTTTTTCCTGTGCATTGGTAAAAGAAACTGCTAACAATAGCATTGCTGCAATACTCATTTTTAAATTTTTCATTTTAATTACTTTTAAATTATTGTTTATAAACTATCTTTTAATTGTGTGATAAAATTGATTAACTCTTCTGCTTCAGCTTCTGTAAATGTTGCCTCACTATGTATCAAAGTGTAAGAATCCAAAGGCATTTCGCCATTTTCAATCTGCTTGATAATAGACCTTAACTTACTTGCTTTTCTTCGGCTGGATAATGAATCCCATTCGTTGAAATTAAGTTCAGCTTTGCCTTCTTTAATATGGTCTTCCAAAAACCAAGCAACAGGTTGAATCTTATTATACCAAGGGTATTGAGTATTATTGCTGTGGCAATCATAGCAGGATACCTGTAACTTTTTTTGAATAGTTTCTGGTACATTATTGACCAGCATAAAATCAGTTGACGGTACAGTATCACTTTGATTGCGTGTAGTGGGAATAAATTGAATTCCCACGAACGCTACCAGCAGTATTATTGCTATAATCTTTACAATTTTCATTTAGTTAATTTCACGTTGTACTTTGCCGCATTTTAACATTTGACTACCATAGTATGGATTGCGCACTTCCTCTTTAGTACTTAGCCAAGCTGTACCGCCATCATACATAGGGCAAAACTGCTCGTAAAGCTTCATCTCTGCTCCTGTTATAGCTACCATATCTATTACATCTTTACTTAAAACTTTAAAATGTTCGCGCTGGTGTGCTATATCACTTTCTGAAATGTGTTCTGCGTGTTCAACTGCATCCTCAACAATATCCTTTAATTCCGATTGCTGGGTATCGGTATATTGTGAGGCGTCAAAATTTCCTAAGGATGTTGCGAGGGTTGCCCCAAGTTCTTTGGCTTTGCCATTATCATCTCCCACCAACGCATTCTTTAAGTTGAAATAGTCATTTAATACCGCTTGCGCATTACTATCTCCACTCATTGCCATTTCCTTCTTTTCGCCGTCGTGATGACCATCACTGTTATCGTGGTTCATTTGTGAATGGTCTCCATCCGTGCTATTTTGTTCTTTGCTGTTGTCTTTACAAGACATTACTGTTAAGGTTATGAATGCTATCGCAACTATACCTAATGTTGATTTTAATTTGCTCATTTTGTTTTAATTTAAGTTTGTGTTTATTAATTATTATTACTGCCTTTTTATAGTGTCTTATAATTTTTCAATGACGTTTTCCAACATTGCAGTTATTTCGCTGGCTACCTCATTCAATTTTTCATTTTTTACAGCTTGCATTGATGCCATTGGGTTTACGGCCGCAACTTCAATGATACCTGCTTCGATTTCCTGTACTATGACATTGCAGGGCAACATCGTTCCAATTTTATCTTCTGCTTGCAAAGCTTTATGTGCATAGGGCGGATTACAAGCTCCGAGTATCCTATACTTTTTAAAGTCTATATCCAGTTTTTTCTTTAGTGTTTCTGTTACATCAATTTCTGTAAGGATTCCAAAACCTTCTTCCTTTAATCCTTGTGTCACTTTCTCGATGACCTCTTCGAAGGTTCCATTGATTGTTTTATTAAAATAATAGTTCATCTTTTTAATTTTTAGTTGTTTAAAATCTTGCTAATAGTTAGCTTGGATTGAAAAATTGCGCGAAAGAATGTATGCAACCCCTACCAACCATTGTGTTTCGCTTTCAAATGATTTATTATTCTCTAAATCATTGACCCATCCAAAATCTGCTCTGTATTCGTATTCGCCTTCCAAAAAAATTCTTGGAAAAATCAATAATTCTCTGTCCAAACGTATTCTTGGGCGTAGCTGATGGTCCATACTCACATCTACATTAAATCTATAAGGCGTAAAATACTTTACACCAACCAATCCTACGGTATTAAATGTATCGTAAGAATCTGGTGTTGACGTTTCGGTATTTACTCCTGCATAAACACGTACCCAATCGTTCAGATACCTATTATAACTTATTTCGGCTTCAAGATTTTGGTCGTAATCGAACTCTGTTCTCAAACCAAATTCATTTCGGATATTGCTCGACGTTAAAAAGAGTTCATTAAAATTTGAACCTGCACGAGCCAATCCCCACGAATAATAATGGTCTGTCTCATCGATAAGTTTCTGAACTGGATAATCTTTCATTCTATCATCCCTTGGGGTATCGTAACTAAACACTCTTGCCATACCACCCATCATATGGTACAATACGTGACAATGAAAGAACCAATCGCCATACTCTTCGTTATAAAATTCAATAATAACTTTCTGCATTGGTGGTACGTTCACGGTATGCTTTAATGGGGAACGTTCTCCTTTTTCATTGATGACCCTGAAGTAATGACCGTGCAAGTGCATTGGATGGTGCATCATAGTCAGGTTATTTAATGTAATTCTGGTTACCTCGCCTCCTTTTATATTTATCTTATCGGTTTCTGATAATGGAACCCCATTCATACTCCATACATAGCGATTCATATTACCTGTTAGGTTAAGCAACACTTCATTTACTGGTAAATCTGCCTTAAATTCAGTTTTTTCTTTTGCCTCTAAAAAATCATAGTTGAAGTATGTCTTTCGCTCCTCATAATCAAAAGAAGTAGAATCCTTCTGCATCATTGGCATATTGTGCATATGACCTTCCATTTTATTTGATGCTCCATTATGGCTCATTGACATCGAGTCTTTTTTCATTCCCATTGTATCATCCATCTTCATATCCATTTGGTCATTCATTTTGCCATCTTTCATCGACATCTTATCGTTCCCCATTTTCATCTCGCCGTCCTTCATATTCATCTTCATTCCGTACTTCTGCATTAAAACTTCGGGTGTATTCTTCTTCTTGTTTCCAACCATTGCAGGTGCTCCCATTTTCATATCCATTTTAGCCATTTGCTTCATCATCGCTACCTTATCAGGTCTATCAATTCTTTTGGCTGGGTAAAGAGTGCCATTACCTAACTGTATAGAGGTATGACCTGAACCATCTTGAGCGGTTGCGGTAATTTCAATAGTTCCTTCTGGAATAGTTACAATTACATCATACGTTTCGGCTATGCCAAAGAGAAATCTGCTTTTGGAAACGGGTTGCACGTCAACACCATCACTGGAAACCAACATTGGGTTACCTCCGCCAAAGTCCATCCAATAATAGGTAGAAGCCGATGCGTTAATGAAGCGAAGCCTTACTTTTTCGCCAGCCGTAAATTCTGGATACTCTGCCAGTTTTTTACCGTTGGACAAAAATGCGGGATAATAAATGTCTGCAATATCAGCCCCTTCCATACGGTCTCTCCAAAATTTAAGTTGAGCACCAAAGGCACCTTCTGAAATGACCCTACTTAATGGCACTGCTGTGCCTTTTTTAACTTGATACCACTCGTTACCTCTTTTAAGGTTTCGTAATACATTCATTGGTTTTTCATTGGTCCAATCTGATAATACCACGACTAAATCTTTATCATATTCCAAGGTTTTCTCTTTTGGATGAATGATAATAGACCCATAAACACCTTTTTGTTCTTGTAGCATTGTGTGGGAATGGTACCAATATGTTCCCGATTGGTTGATTGGAATCCTGTATTGGAAGGTTGTTCCTGGCTCAATCGGTGGGGTAGTTAAATATGGAACCCCGTCGTAAAAATTGGGAAGTATCAATCCGTGCCAATGCACTGAAGTTTCTTCATCCATTTTATTGGTTACGTTGATTATAGCAAGGTCTCCTTCATTAAATTCCAAAACAGGCCCAGGGATACCTCCATTGATGGTCATTGCATTGGCAGTAACACCTCCAAGTGTCATTTCGTTTTCCTCAATGGTAAGGTTATACTCCTTAACAGGTCGCCCATCTTCCTTTCTATCATTTCCGTTTGTGCCTACTTGGGCAAAAATTGAAGTTGTGAAAAGTAATAGCGTAATAATTTTTATTGTTTTCATTTTGTCAAATAATTTATGATGGCATATTCTGTATAATACCCTCTATTAGATTCGATTAAATTGATTTGAAACCTTAACTGCAATTCTTGTACATCGAGCACATCGTTAAAATCTATAGTTCCGGTTTCGTAATTCTTAATGAGAATTTCTTCGGCGTCATTCGCCTGCTTTAAATTGTCTGTTTGTACATTAAACTTAATTCTCATTGTATTTCTATTATAAATAGCTTGTGCAAGACGTGTTTCAAGGTTATTGAGCCTCTCTTCTTTCTGTGATTTTATTTCCAATTGTTTCAATTCATTTTGCTTTGTCACTGACTTATATTTATTATTGAAAATGGGAATTGAAATAGAAACCATAGGCATCACAATGTCTTTACCATTATCGGAAAAATTCATATCTGGACGTTCTGATACAGGCACATAGTCCAAACCAAAACCGATATTGGGCGCACTCTCTTTTTGGTTTAATAATTCGGCTTCTTCGATAGATTCATATAATTTATCGTATTTAATAAGTTCTGGGTTAAGCTGTAGATTGTCAGTCAAAATAAACACATCTTCTTCGGGAATTATCATCTGCTTTACGACCTCTACGGCAATATTTTCATCACGATTCAAAAGATTATTAAAGAGCGCTTGCTCCGCCAAATAATCTTGTTCCAGCACTTCTTTCTGCTGAATCAACTCGTTCTGTCTTATCTGAAGGCGAAGTACATCAACCGCTGATGCCTTTCCCACTTCTACAGAGGTTAATGCAAGGCGTTCATAGGTTTCCAGAAGTTCTATATTCTCATCCAGAATACCCTGTTTTGCACTTATGGCATAGAGTTTATAATAGGATTGGGATACTGATAACGAAAGTTTTCTTTTTGCAATCGCTATATCAACAAATTGGGCTTCGGCCATTGATGAAGTATAGTTTTCCCTTGCTGATATGGTTCCAAACCAAGGCAACATTTGCTTTACTGAAAAACGTGCACGTTGCGCCCCTGTTCGGGTTTCTGGTTCGCTCACAAAGTAGCCTACGCCAATCTCTGTATTTGGTAACCAATCTGCTTCATTTACCTTTTCTTCCGCTATGTTGTAGCGCAATTCAAAAGCTTGAATTTCTGGATTATTCTTTTCAGCTTCCTGAATATAGGATGCTAAATCTTGTGCATTTACTTCCGCGAAAGCGAAAAAAACAAATATTATTAAAATTATATATCTCATTTTGTAGCTCGTTTTAATTGAAATTCCTGCTTCCAACTGAATAAAACTGGCACAACAAATAGCGTTACAAGTGCTATAAGCATTCCGCCAAATGAAGGGATTGCCATCGGAATCATTATATCACTCCCACGACCTGTTGATGTCAATACAGGTAACAAAGCGAGAATAGTTGTTGCAGTTGTCATTAAACACGGACGGATACGCTTTTCTCCAGCTTCAACTACAGATGCCCTAATTTCCTGTTTTGTTTCTGGGGTATTTCTATCAAAGGTTTGGGTCAAATAAGTTGCCATAACCACACCATCATCAGTTGCAATACCGAATAGGGCAATAAAACCAACCCAAACGGCAACACTTAAATTAATGGTGTGCATTTGAAAAAGGTCTCGTAAATTCTCCCCAAAAAAGTTGAAGTTTAAGAACCAATCTTGCCCATAACCCCATATCATCAAAAACCCACCTGCAAAAGCAACGGCAATACCCGTGAATACCATTAATGATGTACCAACGGAACGGAACTGGAAATAAAGGATGAGAAAAATGATTGCTAGGGCTAAAGGCACAACAACGCTTAAAGTTTTTTCTGCACGTAATTGGTTCTCGTAGGTTCCTGTAAAGCGATAGTTAATCCCTTTTGGCACGATAAGTTCTCCACTATCAATTTTTGATTGGATAAGCGCTTGTGCATTTTCCACCACATCTACTTCGGCGAAGCCATCAAGTTTATCAAAAAGAACATAGCCCACTAAAAATGTATCTTCACTCTTTATTACTTGTGGTCCTTGTTCATATCTAATAGTGACAAGCTCACTTAATGGCACTGGACTCCCTTTTTCAACAGGAACATAGATGTCTTTTAAATCATTAGGGTTTGCCCTTAATTCTCTAGGATAGCGAACTCGAATGCCATATCTTTCTCTACCTTCAACAGTCTGCGTAAGCACCATTCCTCCAACAGATACTTGAATGACCTGTTGTACCTGTTCGATGGTAATTCCATATCGAGCCAATCGGTCTCTGTCAATATCCAATAATAGATAAGGTTTCCCGACAATACGGTCAGCAAATACGGCCTCATCCTTAACCCCATCTGCTTGCTTAAGAATATTTTCCAATTGTACTCCAAAGGCTTCAATTTCCTTTAAGTCTTGCCCTTTTACCTTTATTCCCATTGGTGCTCGCATACCGGTTTGTAACATTACCAAACGTGTTTCAATGGGTTGTAACTTGGGTGCAGAAGTAACTCCAGGAAGCTTTGTGACTCTCACAATTTCTTTCCAAATATCATCTGGCGATTCAATTTCAGGTCGCCAGTTTCTAAAGTATTCTCCGTCATCATCTGGTATAAGTTGTGATATGTTGACAGAAAATGGGTCTGCTATTGCCGAAGCATCGTATGTTGCATTTTCAGTTTCTACTTCATTATTTGGATTGGTAACCAACCTTCCGTCCTTTAGAATAAACAGTCCATCTTCATTTACCTTAAACCGCTGTCTTTTTCTTTTCTCATTTAATATATATTCAGACTTGTATTGAATGACATTCTCATACATTGATAATGGTGCTGGGTCTAATGCAGATTCTGTACGACCAGATTTACCAACTACGGTTTCAATTTCAGGAATACTGGCCACAGCCATATCCAATTGTTGTAATACCCGTTTGTTCTCTTCAACACCAGCGTGGGGCATTGAAGTGGGCATCAGCAAGAAAGAGCCTTCATTAAGAGATGGCATAAATTCCTTCCCTGTATTTTTCATAATCATTACCCCAAAAATTATAATGGCGGTGGGCAGGGAAAGAAACAATAGTTTATTCCGTAATGCCCAATTTAAAATACGCACATAATACTTTCTGAAAAGTGTGAATACACCTAGAAGGCCAAAACAGATAAGTCCAACAAAAATCAAATTTATAAATATGCTGCGATCGACGCCAAGTGGTCTCCAATATTCTGCCAATAAGAATATGATAGCAAAAGCAGATACAAATATGTTAATCACATTGGCACGTTTTGGGGTAATTTTCTCCTTTAGCGAAAGGATACCAACCACACCAAATGCAACTAATATTAATCCTAGCGGGTAACCAAAAATAAGTGCTACAACACCCAAAATAATCATTGCTCCATTTAGTATATAACTAAAAGAAATCTTTATGCTACGTTTTTTAAATAAATATGCTGCGAACGGTGGGATTAAAAATAAGGCCACAATTAGGGATGCTGTTAGGGCAGCCGTTTTGGTAAAAGCCAATGGTCGAAACAATTTACCTTCAGCACCAATCATCGTGAATACAGGAATAAAGCTTATTATAGTGGTGAGTACCGCAGTCAATATTGCCCCAGAAACTTCGGCGGTTGCATTATATACTACCGTGTTCATTGGCAGGTTTTCCTCATTTTCATCAATATGCCGAAGCACATTTTCTGTAAGAATCACACCCACATCGACCATTGTTCCAATAGCAATAGCTATACCTGACAAGGCCACAATATTGGCGTCTACATTAAACAGCTTCATTGAAATAAAAACCATCAATACTGCAACAGGTAATAATCCTGAAATTAAAACCGAAGCCCTTAAATTAAATACCATTATAATAATTACGAAAATTGTAATTAAAATTTCTAATGTAAGTGCTTCGTCCAGCGTACCTAATGTTTCTTGAATAAGTTCTGTTCTATCATAAAAAGGAACAATGGTAAGTTGAGATGTTCTACCATCACTTAATGTTTTAGAGGGCAAACCTGAACTTAATTCATTGATTTTTTCCTTCACATTATTAATAACCGCCATAGGGTTAGCACCATATCGGGCTACCACGACACCACCTACAACTTCTGCTCCTTCTTTATCCAACAGCCCTCTTCTTGTTGCAGGTCCGTGGGAAACTTTTGCAATATCCTTTAAGCGTATTGAGGTAAAATTTTCTGATGTTACTACAGCGTTTTCCAAATCGGCAATGGATTTGACATATCCCAAGCCACGTATGAGATATTCCGCTTGGTTAATTTCCAAAGTCTGTGCTCCAACATCCTTATTACTCTGTTTTACAGCTTTTACAACTTCATTCAAACCAATTTTATACTGCTTCATCAACTCGGGGTTGACATCTACTTGATATTCCAAAACATAACCACCAATTGAGGCGACTTCAGAAACACCACTTGCTGATGAAAGCGCATATTTCACGTAAAAATCTTGAATGCTTCGTAATTCCTGCAAATCCCAACCGCCAGTAACGTTTCCGTTTTCATCACGACCTTCAAGAGTGTACCAATAAATTTGCCCAAGACCAGTTGCATCAGGTCCCAATGCAGGATTTACTCCATCAGGTAGCAGTCCTGCTGGTAATGAATTCAACTTCTCAAGTATTCGGCTACGACTCCAGTAAAATTCGATATCCTCTTCAAAAATGATGTAGATACTTGAAAAGCCAAACATAGATGAACTTCGTATGGTTTTGACACCTGGAATACCAAGAAGTGATGTGGTTAAAGGATAGGTAATTTGATCTTCAATATCCTGTGGGGATCGACCATCCCATTTAGTAAATACAATTTGTTGGTTTTCGCCAATATCGGGAATGGCATCTACAGCCACAGGATTACGTGGAAGTGAACCAGTATTCCATTCAAATGGGGCATTAACGACTCCCCAAGCCACAAATAAAACTAATAGCAAAACTGCTACGAGTTTATTTTCAATTAGAAATTTGATGCTTTTATTCAGCATAGAAATGATTATTAAGTAATTATAAATCTTGTTTAAAAAGTGGCAAACAAGCAGAAATGTCCAAAACAAATTAATGTAGGACTACAGTTCTAATTACTTAAAAATCAAATAAGGAAAGTCTGGTCTAAAACTTGAATATCCCTGACCAAGGGAGGAGGTGTATAATCTCTATATGAATTTAAATCTTCTTGAGATTCGAAAAATAAATTTGTATAGGTATGGATAAAAGCAGCAACAAATAGTTGTTGGTCTTTATCTAATTTGTCGAACGATGTTTTTAAAGTATCTTGACCTTCAACAATCACTTGTTCATCACTACAGCAATCTTTTTTTGAAATATCACACTCTGATGACGGGGATTGTTGTTGAACTTCCATACCACAAGTTTCGACGTGGCCAAATAAAGAAGAATCCACTAAAGTATCGCCACAGTAATGACTATCAACAGTAAAAGAAACAGTTGACAACAACACAATAAGTGCTAAGCAAGCGGATGATATTTTATAAAAAACCTTCTTCATTAATTTTACAAAGCTATTAAATTTTTAGCAGAATTTCTTTATTTAACAAAAAATTAAAATTGCACTTGAAGATTTGTACTGCATTTAATCCATTACAAATTATAAATTATTGAGTCTAAATTGCTTAAATCTTATTATTAAGAATTATTCTAAATAATATTTGTTTAATTGAAAAAGACCACTAAATTTGTTCTTTATTTATATTCATTCTAAATAATTTAAAGCAAATGCGAATTCTCTTTATTCTAATACTTATCTTGCAATTCCCAAATATATGGGCACAAACTAATCCCCAAAAAAAAGATACTATCCAACAAAAAACGGAACAGTTAAAAGAGGTGATAGTCTCTGGAAATACTATACTCGGTAGTAGGTTTGAGGTTAAAAACAAAACGGGTTCTGCAAACTATATTTCCGAAGAAGACTTAAAAAAATTCTCTTATACTAACATCAACAGGGTATTACAAACAGTTCCAGGAATTAACATTTATGAAGAAGATGGCTTCGGACTACGCCCAAATATAAGTTTGCGAGGTACATCGCCTGAGCGTAGTGCAAAAATCAATTTAATGGAAGATGGTGTGCTCATTGCCCCTGCACCTTATAGCGCACCTGCCGCCTATTATTTTCCTACCATTGGTCGTATGCAGGCCGTAGAAGTTTTAAAAGGAAGTAGTCAAATTCAATACGGGCCCAATACCACTGGTGGCGCCATTAATATGATATCTTCCCGAATTCCAAACAAATTCTCTGGAAGGGCTTCCATTGCTGCAGGAAATTACGATTCAAGAAGTACTCAATTAACAAGATTTGTAACGGATTATTTTAATTATAATTCTGATGGTTTTAAAAATCTTGACGGTGGTGGCAATACAGGATTTGACAAATCTGATTATTTGGCCAAGTTTAGGGTTAACTCAAATTTAGACGCAAAAACGTATCAGTCATTAACGTTTAAAATTCAGTATTCCGAAGAAGAGGCAAACGAAACTTACTTAGGTTTGACAGATGAAGATTTTCAAGAAAATACCTTTAGAAGATACAGAGCTTCTTCAGAGGATGTAATGAATGCCGAGCATCAACAATACCAACTTACCCATTTTATCCGATTATCATCATCATTAGACATAAGCACTACCGGTTACTTGAATAAATTCAAACGTAATTGGTACAAATTGGATGATGTAAATTTAGGCGAAAGAGTGAGCATTAGTAATATCCTTTCATCGCCACAGAATTTCCCATTAGAATACCAAACCATTTTAGGAAACGAAAACACCCAAGAAGATGTTATGGGCGTAAAGGCAAATAACAGAGCATACACTTCAAATGGTGTTCAAACCATTGCCAAATTACGATGGGGTTCTGATTGGTTACAAACTTTAGAAGCCGGAATACGCTACCACGAGGATGATGAGGACAGATTTCAATGGGTGGACAGGTATGCATTCTTGAACAATGAATTAATACGCACAACAGTAGGCGAAAGAGGGTCGGACGCTAACCGCATAAGTGGAGCAAAAGCTCTCGCTGCACACCTCTTATACACCATAAAAGTTGAGAACTTGACCCTAACACCTGGCTTACGCTATGAGAATATAACTCTAACCCGAAGGGACTATGGCACCAATGACCCTTCGAGGACTGGTCAAGATTTATCCATTCGCGAAAACAAGGTAAACGTATGGATTCCTGGTTTAGGCGCAAACTACAGATTTAGTAACGATTTTTCAGTTTTTGGTGGTGTACACAAAGGGTTTTCCCCACCAAGCAATACACCAGGGCAAAATGCTGAAGAAAGTATTAATTACGAAGTAGGAACCCGATTTAGCTTTAAAGGACTACAAGGGGAACTTGTTGGGTTTTACAATGACTATCAAAATCTACTGGGAAGTGATTTGGGTGCTACAGGTGGTACGGGAAGTCTTGACCAGTTTAATGCAGGTGAAGTTCGTGTAAGCGGAATTGAATTTTTACTGAATTACAACCTATTATATAATAAGTCAGAAAAATTTAAACTTCCTGTGTCGGTTTCCTATACCCTCACGGATACCGAATTTCTGACCAGTTTCGATAGCAACGAGGATATTTATGGAGTGGTGACCAAAGGGGACGAAATACCATACATCGCAAAAAATCAATTAAATGCAACTTTTGGGCTAGAGCATAAGAAATTTGAAGTAAACCTAAATTCACGATATACTGGAGCATTTAGAACTAAAGCTGGTTCAGGATCTATTCCTGAAAATTTTAAAGTGGATTCTAACTTCATAGTTGACTTATCTGCTCGTTATTTTCTTAATGAAAATTTTACGCTATCAACAAACATCATAAACCTATTTAATACAAAATATGCTGTATCTCGTGTGCCAGCAGGTTTACGTCCTGGCCATCCTTTTGGTAAGAGAAATTATATTTGATGACAAATATCATATTCCTGTTGAACCTTTAAAATTATCTTCGCATTAGTTAATTATGCTTCCAATTGATAATAAGCTTATTAAGTAGTATCATTTAATCTATGAATAACCTTTAATGTTGGACAAAATTTATTAATTTTATAGAGTGAAAACTTTTTTTACCAAAATACTGTCCTTTTTTTTAGCAGTTTTTATACTGTTTTCTACTTCTTCTTTCACGGTGGATATGCACTTTTGCTGTAATAAATTGGTGGATATGGCTTTTTTTAGTAAGGCAGAATCTTGTATGGAGGCAGCGAAAAAAAAAGATACAAATTCCAAGCAATGTACTTCCATACAAGAGAAGGATTGTTGCGATAATCAGACCATTGTAAAAGAAGGAGATGACACCTTTAAGAAGTCCACTTTAGTTTTTTTAAATACTTTTTTTAATACTTATATTAATCTGTTCGAGGGGCTAGAAGAAAACGTCATTTCTTTTAAAACCTATAGGCCGCCTTTATTATCTACAGATATTATAATTCTCAACGAGACCTTCTTAATTTGATTTTCTACATCGCAGATTGACTTTAATCTGCATTACCTCTATAGCCATAGTTTCACTTCTGGCTAACATTTGTTGTACCCTATTATCAACAATACCATACACCATTAACCCTGTTAGGTCTTAACCTTTCAAACCATTGAATTAAAACTCAATGACAATACATTATATACTATGAGCAAACCAAAAGAATTTTGGATTAAGAATATGGTCTGTAATCGCTGCTTAAAAGTAATTATGCAGGAGTTACAGGAACTTGAAGTAACCGTACTTTCATTGGAATTGGGAAGGTTGTTAGTAGAAGCACCAAATAAAACAGACAATGAAATTATCAATGCAGTAACAACCGTGCTTCACGCCAATGATTTTGAAATAGTGCAGAACGAAGAAGAAATGCTCGTAGAAAGAATCAAGATTATTCTAATTGAACAATTGCAAGAGCTACCATTACATATCAAAGTAAAAACATCTGAACTATTGGCATCAAGCCTTCATAGGGAATACAAGACATTGAGTAAATTATTTTCAGCAAATCAACAGACAACCATTGAAAAGTACTTTATCAAATTAAAGATAGAGAAAGTTAAAGAGCTCATTCAACTCAAACAACATTCCTTTTCAGATATAGGGTACTTATTGGACTACAGCAGCGTCAACCATCTGTCTAGACAGTTCAAAGAAGTAATTGGAGTGAGTATGACCGATTATAAAAATACTGAAAACTGGAAAAGAAATTTTTACGATGAAATTATGTAGATAACAACGAAAGTTATGCAGATAAACGCTTAAGGCAATCATTAATTTTATCAAAATAAATCAAACTAAAATGAAAAAACTACTCATCACATTAGTATTAATTCCCTTTCTAGGGATTGCACAAACTATAGAAAATTTAGAGTACATCTCGCCTTTTAACAATGAAGTAGCTGCCATTAAAAAAGGGAATGAATGGGGGTTTATTGACCAAGACGGCAAAGTAATCATTGATTTTCGAAATGATTTGGTGCTAACCAAAACAGGAAATGCAACCTACCCCATATTCAGTAACGAAAAATGCTTGATTGCCCATCAAAAAGATGGCATACTGTATTATGGCTATATCGATAAAACTGGAAAAACTGTCATTACACCTCAATTCTTGAATGCGACCAATTTCGAATATGATAAGGCATTGGTACTAAAAGTTGAAAAAGAGACCATAGGCTATAATGACATTTTCAACAAAGACGTCGTTAGCTACCATTATTTTGAAGTAATTATAGATAAACAAGGAAAAGCCATTGACCATCTAACTCAATTAGCCATTCACATATCGCCTAAAGATAAGGAGGATAAAAATCCACCTACCATAACATCTAAATTCATTTCGGAAAATTTAGTGGCCATTAAAGAAAGCAACAAGAAATGGCGTTTAAAAAAAATTGAATAACAATGAAAAAGTTCCCGACAGAAATGAAATTAAAGAAGATTGAAAACCTTTTTAAATCTGACAGTTAATAGCTGATAACCCATTCCCTAAACTACGGTTTGTGGATTGTTGGGAATGGGTTTATAAAAATAAAAGTTTAACTCAATAAAATAGAAAATTATGAAAACATTACTAATTGTTTTATCAACAATCGGGCTTTTAAGCTTAAGCAGTTGCAACCAAGGAGCAGATCCTCAAGCACTTTTGGAAAATCCTGAAACTCGTACGGAGGTGTTTAATGCCATTACCGAGAACCACGATTATATGACCGAGTTTATGGAAAGTATGCACGGCAGTCAACACACAATGGCAATGATGCAGGGCAACAAAAAAATGATGGGCTCTATGATGCAAGGAGAAGGAATGCAAATGATGATGAAGGACAGTACAATGATGCATTCGATGATGAACCAAATGATGAATGACGGAAAAATGATGGGAACAATGATGAAAATGATGCACGAAAAAGGAATGATGAGCGAGGACTGTATGGAATCTTGCTCAAAGATGATGGGCGAAAAAGGAATGGATATGCAGAATATGAATAGTCCAAACAAACAGGATCATACCGAGCATCATTAATTTTTAACTTCTAAATACAAAAACAATGAAAAACAATCACTGGATTTGGATGGTCATAGGTTGTGGGCTACCACTATTGTTCATCTTTTTAGCGCCCTCATTTGGTATAGGAGGTGGTTCATCACTATTTATTTTCATCCTTTTTATGTTCGGCATCCATCTGTTTATGCCCCACGGTTCACACGGACACGGAAGGCACAATAATCATAAGCATCAGGATAGCGACCACAATCATTCTGAACAGGAAACAAAAGAAGAACACAAAGGACATCAACATCACTAAAAACTATATACAATGAAACAAAAATTTCAAATAAACGGAATTAGTTGTGGTGGATGTGTAGCAAGGGTCAAGAAGACTTTAGAAGAACATCCCAATATCGAAAAGGCAGAAATTTTTCTGGCACCAAAAGGAGCTACACGTATCACGATGAATAAAGCACTTTCGGTTGCCGACTTGCAAAAGCAACTCGATGAGCTCAATGGATATACAATCACAGAACTTAATCAATAACAATTAAAACCTAAAAACTATGCATTTATACGACGGACACTTTGGAGGAATGCACCTAATATGGTGGATTATATGGGTCATCTTACTTGCTTGGATATTCTTTATCCCAGCAGATATACCCTATCAAAAAACAATGAAGGACAGCCCACTGGATATTCTTAAAAAACGCTATGCAAAAGGCGAAATATCCAAGGAAGACTATGAAGAATCTAAAAGAATTTTAAACTCGGACAACTAATCTTAAATTATAAAATTATGCATCGCTTAAACGTAAAAAAACTCGGATTTGCCTTCGGTCTTACAGGAACCATAATTTATTTGGGCTGTATGATAGTAATGGCTACAGCAGGGCGGGAAGGTTCAATCGTCTTTTTCAATAGCTTATTGCACGGCTTGGATACCACCAATGTCATTAGAATGGATGTTCCCCTATTAGAAGTGTTAATGGGTATCGTACAAACTTTTATCCTTTGGTGGCTTATAGGCGCTTCTATTGGCGCTTTTTATAATGCGCAAATAAAAATAAAAAAGTAAAAAAACCTTTTAGGATTTATGCAGTATGTCTGGTTCATATGGTCGCTTATCATTCTTGCTCTTTGGGTAGTTATATATATATCCAAAAAAGGAGTTAGGAAAGAAATGCTCAAAATGAGCCTGATTACGATGCCCTTTGGTTTAACAGAACCGTTGTTTGTACCAGAATATTGGTTTCCACCTTCGCTTTTTGATTTGGCCGAAAAAACAGGCTTCGATATCGAAAGTTTGATTTTCTCTTTCGCAATAGGTGGAATTGGCACTGTACTCTACAACCTTATTTTTAAAAGAGGACTTGCCGAAATACCACATAGCGAACGAAGTCATAGTAGGCACCGATTGCATATTTATATACTTTTTATACCAGCAGCTGTATTCATCATTCTGGCGCTTTTTACGTCGCTCAATCACATTTATTGCGGCATTATAGCTTTGTTCATAGGTGGATTGGCGACTCTTTATTGTCGCCCAGATTTAAAAGGAAAGATTTGGGTTGGGGGAATTCTGTTTACGGTATTGTACTTCATTTATTTCGGAAGCATCCTTCCGTTCTATCCTCAATATGTGGAGTTGTACTGGAATATAGACAACCTGACCCATATTCTTGTTTTGGGCATTCCTATTGAAGAATTAATGTTCGCCTTCACTTTTGGGATGTATTGGTCTGGATTGTATGAACATATCTATTGGCGAAAACTCATTCAAACTGAAATAATTATTCCACTTAAAGATTAACACTATGAAACGAATACACTCAAATCAAAAAAACAATGCTATCCAAGTTGTAGCCATTAAGAACCCAGTAAGAAAGATATACCAGGTATCCATCGCTATATTGTTCCTTCTACTGCTTTCAGCAGTACTTCTATCCTGTTCTGGCAAGAAAAAAGATGTTGCAGAAAGCGTAACACAGCCAACTGTTGAAACATCCCAAACGGCAAATGAGGCCATTATATCAGCCCAAAATTATGAAATCGTTCCCAACGAAAAAGTCTGTATGGTCAATGACCGATTTATGGGTGTGTCACAAATACCTATTGACGTCAATGGAACTATCTACTATGGTTGTTGTGAAAATTGTGTTGAAAAGTTACAGAAAAATCTAGATGATGTTCGCTTTGGGAGTAATCCACTAAATGATACAAAAGTTGATAAAGCTTCAGCAATTATTGTTCAAGATAAAAGTAGCGGAAGTGTTTTTTATTTCGCTTCCATAGTAGATGCCCAATCATTTATAAATAAGAATAAAGGATAGGAAATCTTTATTCATAAAAATTCAAGTTATGAAAATAGTGTTAGCCATAGATGGTTCTGATTTTAGTAAACTAGCAGTAAAAGAACTTGCAAAATTACCCTTACAAAATGAAAGTGAGGTCTGCATTATAAACGTGTATGAACATCCTGCGATATCAACACCATCATTAATTACATCAACAAGTTCTATTAATTCCTACTACAAAGAGTTTTTATCAAACGCTGAAAAAATAGGGAAAAAGATTGTTTCCGAAGCTGGTAAAGTATTGAAAGAAAAAAATAGTTCACTTCGTATAACAACAAATGTTGTCAGCGGTCTTCCTAAAAAAGAAATTTTGGAAAAAGCGGAATCTTTTGATGCCGATTTGATTGTAGTGGGTTCGCAAGGGCAAGGCGCATTTTCACGTCTTTTATTAGGTTCCGTTTCACAGTATTTAGCAACACACGCCAAATGTTCAGTAATGATTGTAAAAGACAAGGACACAAAGTAAACTATTGCTAATACCAATGATATAAAAATTAAATATGAACGCTAATCACTTAAATAATAATACAAAAGAATCTGCTTGCAAGGTAACAGATGAAATCTGCCTTCCAGACTCTAATTTACCTCGTGTTATTATTATAGGTGGTGGGTTTGCAGGTTTAGCGTTGGTTGAAAAACTGAAACATAAAGAGGTGCAGGTGGTACTGTTCGATAAAAACAACTTCCACCAGTTTCAGCCCTTATTTTATCAAGTGGCAACGAGTGCTTTGGAACCTGATAGTATTGTATTCCCTTTCAGAAAACAAATTAGTGGTTATAAAAATGTATTGTTTCGTTTAGCTGAAGTCGAGGAAATCCAACCTTCTACAAACACCATTATAACCAATAAAGGAAGAGTTCACTTCGACTATCTCGTATTGGCAACGGGTACAACAACTAATTTTTTTGGTATGGACAATGTCGAGTCCCATAGTCTTGGGATGAAAAACATTCGCGATTCTTTAAATATTCGCCATATGATGCTGCAAAATCTGGAACAAGCTGCAATCACTTGTGATGATAAAGAACGTGATGCCTTAACAAATTTCGTCATCGTTGGTGGTGGTCCTGCTGGCGTAGAGATGGCAGGAGCTTTGGCTGAATTCTGTAAATACATTCTTCCCAAGGATTATCCAGAATACCCTTCTTCTATTATGAATATTT